>Ga0209096_1000009_pt1 | contig 460617 bp, 355 predicted proteins | sample AD_UKC034_MetaG_FD_184407 | JGI IMG/M metagenome (GOLD analysis project Ga0209096, IMG submission 184407) | Active sludge microbial communities of municipal wastewater-treating anaerobic digesters from USA - AD_UKC034_MetaG (SPAdes) (version 2) | ecosystem: Engineered > Bioreactor > Anaerobic... | reverse complement strand
TGACAACGAATGACAACGAATGACAACGAATGACAACGAATGACAACGAATGACAACGAATGACAACGAATGACAACGAATGACAACGAATGACAACGAATGACAACGAATGACAACGAATGACAACGAATGACAACAAATAACAACGAATAACAGCATCATTTCCATGTCTCTTCCTCCCGATAGCCTCCTTTTCCACATCAACTTTCCACAGGATCTTAAAAACCTGAAGGAAGAAGAGCTGCCCCGTCTTTGCGGGGAGATCAGGGAGTTCATCATTGAGCAGACTGCCAATAATCCCGGTCATCTGGGATCGAGTCTGGGTGCAGTTGAGCTGGCGGTTGCCATCCATTATGTATTTGATACACCTTTTGACCGGTTGATCTGGGACGTAGGTCATCAGGCCTATGCGCACAAGATCCTGACAGGCCGGAGAGAACAGTTTTCTCAAAACAGGAAATACAAGGGCATCAGTGGTTTTCCGAAGATGTCGGAAAGTGAGTATGATTCGTTTGGGGTGGGTCATTCTTCCACTTCCATCTCGGCTGTACTGGGTATGGCGGTAGCATCCAGCCTTAAAGAGAACAATGGTCGCCTGCACATTGCGGTGATCGGGGATGGAGCCATTGCAGCCGGAATGGCCCTTGAGGCCATGAACAACGCGGGTGTATCGAACGCGAACATGCTGGTGATACTGAATGATAACGGGATTGCCATTGATCAGAGCGTTGGCGCGCTCAGCCAGTACCTGCTCAGGATCGTCACCTCCCCGGCCTATAATAAGTTCAGGGACAAGATCTGGATCTTGATGGGGGGCCGCACCAAATACGGTAAAAATTCCCGGGCTGTGGTAAAACAGATCGGCAACGCGGTCAAATCTTCGATCCTGAAGGGATCCAATTTATTCGAGGCGTTGAATTTCAGGTATTTCGGTCCTGTGGACGGGCATGATGTGATCAAGCTGACCAAATTGCTACGGGATCTTAAAAACATCCAGGGACCGAAACTGCTGCACGTCATCACCGTCAAGGGCAAAGGGTTCCATATGGCTGAGAAGGAGAAGACCATTTATCACGCTCCCGGGACCTTTGATAAGGATACGGGCGAACTTGTCGAAACGGAAAATACTTGTCCCGGCAAAAAGGCCCCCAAATATCAAACGGTCTTTGGCCGGACACTGCTCGAGCTGGCTGAACTGAATCCCCTGATTGTAGGCATAACGCCCGCGATGCCCACCGGGAGTTCCCTGAACATCATGATGCATCAAATGCCTCACCGGGCGTTTGATGTCGGGATTGCAGAGCAGCATGCGGTCACGTTCTCCGCGGGGCTGGCTGCAGAGGGTATGATTCCCTTCTGTAACATCTACTCCACTTTTCTGCAGCGTGCCTATGACCAGCTGATCCATGATGTTGCGCTTCAAAAACTGCACGTCGTCTTCTGTCTCGACCGTGGCGGACTGGTGGGAGAGGATGGAGCAACGCACCACGGGATCTTTGATATGGCATACCTGCGTTCGGTTCCCAACATGATCATCGCTTCACCTCTCAATGAACGGGAACTCCGGAACCTGATGTACACGGCGCAGCTGGAACCGATCGGCCCGTTTGCCATCCGGTATCCCCGCGGACGTGGTGTCATGCCTGAATGGAAAACGCCTTTTGAAAAACTGGACATCGGAAGGGGACGGCTCATCAGCGACGGTTCGGGTATCGCCATCCTTTCGATAGGCCCTGTCGGAAATACGGTCATCGAAGCCATTGAACAGCTGAAAAAGGATCACATCACTCCGGCGCATTACGACATGCGGTTTTTAAAACCTCTGGATGCGGATCTCCTCCAGGATGTTTTCAAACGATTCAGCAAAATCATCACCGTGGAGGACGGTACGGTTGTCGGAGGCCTGGGGAGTGCAGTTCTGGAGTACATGGCAGATCATTCCCATTCGGCCCGGGTTTATCGCCTGGGGGTTCCCGATCAGTTCATCGAACAGGGAACCATCCAGGAGCTTCAGGCAGAATGCGGATACGATCCGAAAGGCATCATCCGGAGCGTGAAAGAAATGATCAACGAATAAACACCAAGATCTGTGGATTCCATAACCCTGACAGAGGGCGTCGTACTCGTGGTTGCCGGAACCATGGTAGGGTTCATCAACACGCTTGCTGGCGGAGGTTCCATCATTTCCCTGTCGGTGTTGATGCTCCTCGGGCTTCCGGCGAATATTGCCAATGGTACCAACCGCATCGGCATCTTGATGCAGAATGTGGCAGCGGTGAGCAGCTTTTCGCAGCAAAAGGTCCTTGACTGGAAGAAGGGCCGCTGGCTGGCCATTCCGGCAGTGGCGGGCTCCGTCCTGGGCGCCTGGATAGCCGTGGATGTCAACGAAAAGGCCATCGAATATTCCATTGCCGTGATCATGCTCCTGATGGCCGTATTTATCCTCTGGAAACCCGAGCGGTGGATCACGGAACGTAAGGAACTGATTGAAAAGAAGGTGAGCTGGATCCAGATCGTGATCTTTTTCCTGATAGGGGTCTATGGGGGATTCATCCAGATGGGGGTCGGGTATTTTTTGCTGGCAGGCCTCGTGTTCAGTGCGGGCTATGAACTGGTAAAAGCCAATGCGCTGAAAGTCCTGGTAAATTTCATTTTTACGCCTTTTGCACTGGTTGTGTTCATCCTAAACGGGCAGGTTGATTATGCCTACGGTCTGATCCTGGGTACCGGGAACGTCGTTGGCGGATTGATCGGCTCCAGGCTGGCGGTTAAAAAGGGGGCCAACTTTGTAAGGTGGGTCATCCTTGTGGTCATACTCCTTACCGCTGCACAGATCTTCGGATTCATCGATATAAAAGGATTACTGATCCCTGTACTTTAGGACCTCGTTCCTGACATACGCGATTTCAATTCCTGCGGTTTTAAACATCTCTTCGCTTTCCTCCGCCAGGTGATACTTATATTCACACACTACCCTGACAATGCCGCAGTTGATGATCAGCATTGCACAGGTCCTGCAAGGTGTCATGCGGCAGTACAGGGTGCTTCCCTGAAGCGAAATGCCCAGCCTGGCAGCCTGGCAGATCGCATTCTGTTCGGCATGTACGGTTCTGACACAATGCTGGCTGATCGATCCATCCTCGTGGATGATCTTTTTCAAAAGGTGACCCACGTCATCACAATGTGGTAAGCCAACAGGCGAGCCCACATAACCCGTTACGAGCAACTGGCGGTCACGGGCAACGACGCATCCGCTGCGCCCCCGGTCACAGGTGGCCCGCCGGCCGATCGTATGGGCAACCTCCATGAAATATTCATCCCAGGAGGGACGGTGGTACTTCTCTTTGGATGATTCTGTCATTGCTCCATGATTATATCCAGCACTTCCTGAACCTGAAGACAGAGATGTTCGATGGTGCCATTGTTTTCAAAAAAATGGTCGGCCATTTCAATGCATTTTTTCAGGTTTTGCTTGTTCGGATCATCCGAGGAATACTCCCGCTGCTCGTTCTCAAGAAACGTTTCAAAGGTGACGTGGTCGGTTTCGCTTTCCCGCACCTGGATCCGTTCATACCTCAGAAGGGGAATCGCATCCACGGCAAATAAATGGAAATTTCCTTTTTTCCTTAAGGATTCCACTTCTCCGGGTGTCCGGATACTTTCGATGATCGCATTCCTGCCCTCCTCTGACGCTTGCTCATACAGCTGGTCGATGATGTACGATGGGGAGTGCTTTGCCCTCAGGTCATTGGCTACCTCGACCATCGTGTCCCTGTTCACCGGGAGGCCCCTGGAACGGATCTCCTCCGAAACAAATGCCCTTACCGAATAATGTGCAAAGTCGAGGTCCCGGGTAAGATACCGGACAATGGTCCCTTTTCCTGCTCCAAGCGTACCGGTGATCCCAATGATGAGCATCCTGTCTGTAGGGTTGTTTGGTTGATTACATGAGTTTGAGTTCATCCACCCATTTACTGTGGACCTGAACCGGAATAAAAGTTGCCAGCCGGTCAAGCAGCTCCGTGCAGTCTTCTCCCACAAGAATATTGTTCCTGTGCTCAATGCGTAAAAACCGTTCATCAACGCAGTGATCCAGGAACCGGATCAAATGACCGAAATAGTTGTTCACATTGAACAGTGCAAGCGGTTTGGAAATGACCTCCAGCTGGTTCCACGACAGGATCTCGGCCAGTTCGTCCAATGTTCCAAAGCCGCCGGGCAATGCCATGAATGCATCCGCCAGCCCGGCCATTCTGGCCTTCCGCTCATGCATTGAGTCCACAATGATGACCTCATTCAGCGATTCGTGGAGAATCTCCTTTTCGACCAGGATCTGAGGCATCACTCCAATGACCCTTCCTCCGTTATGCAGTACACCGTCGGCCAACGCTTTCATCAAGCCAATGTTGGCTCCTCCGAACACAAGGGTGATCTGTCGCCTGGCCAGTTGCTCCCCCAGCTCAGCTGCTTTTTCCCGGTACATCATCGCCCCCCCCATGCTCGAACCACAAAACACACCCAGCTTTTTCATCTGCTTTGCTCCTGTAACAGAACAAAAGTAGAAAAAGGATGAATGGAGGCCTTAGAAAAAATCATTGTGCTGGTTTTTTTTTACTTTTGATGCCTGGACTGAATCCATCCAGGACCTGCATAAATGAACAGTCTATATCCTTTATTATTCCGGCCTGTTTACAAGGAGAAGATCTGGGGGGGACAGCGTATAAAGACCTTGCTCGGCAAGGACTTCTCTCCCCTGCCCAATTGTGGTGAAGTTTGGCTTATCTCAGGGGTGGAAGGTGAAAGTACCGTCGTCAGCAATGGTTTCCTGGCCGGCAATGAACTCAATGAGCTTGTGGAGGTGTATATGGACGACTTGGTGGGAGGGCCGGTATTTGAAAAGTTCGGAGATCGGTTCCCGCTCCTTTTTAAATTCATTGATTCCAATGATTACCTGTCGGTCCAGGTCCACCCCGATGATGAACTGGCTTTGGAGCGGCACCAGGGCTATGGCAAAACGGAAATGTGGTATGTGATCGATGCCGGGCCTGACGCAGAATTGATCAGCGGGTTCAGGAAGCCCGTTGATCGTCAGCAATTCCTTGATCATTTGCAAAACGGGTCCCTCCGTGAGATCTTGAATACGGAAAAGGTAACGGCTGGCGATGTTTTTTATTTGCCTGCCGGGAGGATCCATGCACTCGGACCGGGCATTTTACTGACAGAGATCCAGCAGGCCTCCGATATCACCTACCGGGTCTATGACTGGGACAGGACGGATCCGCAGGGCAACAGGCGTGAATTGCACATCAGTCAGGCTCTTGACGCCATTGACTACCAGGTGGGTGATCAGAGCCGGATCCACTATTCGGGAAAGCCGAACGCAGCGGTCACCCTGGTTGAAAGTCCCTATTTTACGACAAACCTGCTGCAGCTCACCAAACCGTCGTGGAAGGAATTCGCAAAACCGGATTCTTTTGTGGTCTATGTTTGCACGGGGGGCCGTGCAGAACTGGTCTGCCGGGAGGGACGCCTGCCCCTGGTCAGCGGTGATGCAGTCCTCGTACCTGCTGAGATTCCTGAATTCCAGCTATTCCCTTCTCCAACCGTTGACTTGCTGGAGGTTTATGTTGAGGCGTAAACAGAAAGCACGCTGTGCCGGTTTTAAGCCTGAGCGACCTAGCGTGGTACAAAAATTGGTACAGGATGGCCCTGCTCTTTAGACTTAGGCTAAATTGAAAACCCTGCTGTCGGCGAACAGAGAATTATGTAAATTTGTCCCGTGTTTTAAACTCGTATATCACCCTCTATCAATATGTTATCCTATGAAAAGAATTGGTGTTCTGTTTTTGGCATTCCTGGTCACCGGATGGATGTGTTCTGCCCAGGGAGATGATAAAGCCAACCGAACGATCCCCTCTGTCACCGTCAAAACTGTGGATGGGCAAAATTTCAATACCGCTGACCTGACAAACGAAGGGAATCCGATGATCATCAGCTTCTGGGCGTTGTGGTGCAAACCCTGCGTCAGGGAGCTGACAACGATCAGCGATGTCTATGATGAGTGGCAGGAAGAAACGGGTGTCAGGCTTGTGGCAATATCCATCGACGACTCCAGGTCATCCTCCAAGGTGATGCCTTTTGTTAACGGAAAAGGATGGGATTTTGACATTTATCTTGATCCAAACGGGGATTTCAAGCGTGCCATGAATGTCAACCTGATCCCGCACACGTTCCTGTTGAACGGAAAAGGTGAAATCGTGTGGCAGCACACTTCATTCACCGAAGGTGCTGAACTTGAACTTATTGACCTTGTCCGTAAAGTCAAAGCAGGTGAAGATATCTCATCGAAGGACTCAGGTGAATAAAGTTTAATAAGTATATATTTCGCTCAGCTTGCTACTCTGTGTCAATGACAATAATGACCTCGAATGACAAAGAATGACCATGAATAACCTGTTACTCTTCGTCCGGATATTTATTTTTTTGTTAATCTTGATCCCTTGCATTGGCACTGCCCAGAATTTCCTGGGGGGTGACGTTCACGGAAGCTTTCAGCTGGATGCCCAGACCTACAAACCCGACTCGGCCATCGGGGCTCCTGACGTGAATGAAAAATTGCTGATGAATGGCTTTCTGAATGTGATCTACGCAAATGGTCCTTTTACAGCAGGTATACGTTATGAAGGGTACCTTAATCCGATAACCGGATTCGATCCGAGATACAAAGGACAGGGCATACCGTACCGGTTTGTCCAGTTCAAAAAAGGGATGTTTGACCTGACCGCGGGAAATTTCTATGAGCAGTTTGGAAATGGTCTGATCCTGAGAAGCTACGAAGAATGGAATCTGGGATACGATAATTCCATCGATGGTTTCAGAGCCAAAATCGAACCTGTCCGGGGAATCCTGCTGAAGGGTGTGATCGGGAAGCAACGGTTTTTCTGGGATAAGGGCCCTGCCATCGTCCGTGGCGTGGATGGAGAGATCAATTTCAATGACGTGATCCAGCAATGGGCAAAGGCCCGGACGCGCATCATCCTGGGAGGAAGCTTTGTCAGTAAATACCAGGATGATGAGCAAATCATGACCGATGAGAGCCATATGCTGAGTCTGCCGTTGAACGTGGGCGCCTGGGCCGCACGTCTGAACCTGATCCGCGGGGGATTCACCCTGGCTGGAGAATATGCCATGAAAATCAACGATCCGTCCGCCATCAACAATTACATTTATAAAAATGGCCAGGCGATCTGGCTGAGCGCCAGCTATTCAGTTAAAGGACTCGGCGTGACCCTGAGCAGTAAGTACATTGACAATATGAGCTTCAAGTCAAAGCGTACAGAGACAAGCAATGCGCTGGACATCAATTTCTTACCTCCGTTGACCGATCAATATTCCTACTCCTTGGCTGCCATTTATCCTTATGCTACCCAGCCCAACGGAGAACTCGGGATTCTGGGGCAGGTGGTTTATACGATCCCGAAAAAATCGAAAATCGGTGGAAAATACGGGACGACAATCAAACTTGCGTACTCCAGCACAAATGATATCAAGCGATCGGCCGTCAATGATACGACCAGCATTGGGCAGCCGGGCACGGATGGTTATGAAGCAGGTCTTTTCGGCAGGGGGGATACAAGGTACTATGAAGAACTCAATGTCGAGCTGTCACGGAAATTCAACCCATCCTTCAAAGCGATCCTGTTTTATTTGTACCAGATGTACAACATTGAAGTGATCGAAGGGCATACGGGTGAACCTGTCGTTTATGCCCATACGGCGGTAGCGGATCTGGTATACCGGATCAATGACACACATTCGTTGCGCGCGGAGCTGCAGCATTTGTGGAGTCAGCAGGACAAAGGCGACTGGGCGATGGGGCTGCTTGAATATACCATATCCCCGCACTGGTTTGTCGTGGTATTTGATCAGTATAATTATGGCAACCCTGACAAGGACAAACGTTTCCATTATTATAATGTCGGATTTGGATTTATGCATGAATCGAGCCGCATTGAGCTCCGGTATGCCCGGCAGAGGGAGGGGATCATCTGTGTCGGGGGGGTGTGCCGGAACGTTCCGGCTTCCAATGGATTCACACTTACATTGACCAGTAGTTTTTAAGAACATTGAAATGAAATATACAGGATATTTTTCACTCTTTCTTCTGGCATCCTCTTTCTTACTTTCCTGTGATGAAGTGGAGGCTCCCTACCTTGTTGATGTTGGGGGAGCCGATACCAGTGAATGTCCGGTGCCCAATTTTCCGCACATTCATGATCCGGTAAAACGGGTTCTCCTTGAGGATTACACCGGTCATCTTTGCGTGAATTGCCCCACAGCGGCAGTTACAGCCCACGACCTTCAGGCTGCATCGGGTGACCGGCTGGTCGTGATCTCGATTCATGCCGGTTTTTTTGCCACGCCCATGGGTGGGAATTATACGGCTGATTTCAGAACGGAAGCAGGAAATGAGTGGGATACCTTCTTTGGAATATCGAAAGTGGGAAATCCTAACGGGATGGTCGACAGGATTGGATATAACAGCGCACACATTTTGTCACCCGGTGCCTGGAGCGATAAGATCGCCAGCCAACTGGAAAAGGAACCAGAATTGACCGTTGAGATCATCAACGATTTTCAGGAAAGTGACCGGAAACTCTGTACCCATATCCAGACCGTGTTCGTCAGGGAAACGAACCGGAACCTGAACCTCAGCGTTATGATAACGGAAGATGAGATCATCGCTCCGCAGAAGAACAACAATCCCGATGTGGGCGCCACTCCGGAGATCCTCAACTATGAACATAACCATGTGCTGCGAAGTGCGATCAATACGCCCTGGGGTATACAGATTGCTCAGCGGGGAGTCATCATGGCCAAGGATACGGAAGTCACGAAAAGCTACAAGGTTTACCTCAACGAAGTTTGGGACCCTTATAAGTGCCGGGTAGTCGCTTTTGCCTATGATGCGGATACGTACGAGGTTCTTCAGGTATCCCAGGTCTCGGTAAGGTAACAGCCTACCTGATGAGGATCATCTTCCTGGACTGAAGATAGGTGCCGGATTTTAACTGGAAAACGTAAACACCTGAGGGAACGGGTCTTTCTTGATCGTCTTTGCTGTCCCATTCAATTTCATGTTGACCGGCCATCGTATTTTCATGCAGCAGTGTACGTACTTTTTCACCGGATACCTTAAAAATCTCAATGACGACATCCCCGTCCCTGCTGAGATCGAAGCGCAATTTGGTCGTTTCATTGAATGGATTGGGATAGTTGGATCCAAGCTTCGTATGCTGAGGAATTAGTTCAGGATTGTTGATACCCGTCGCTGTAAACTCCACCGAAACCAGATTGGTTGCTTCACTTTCACTGTTTTCACTGTAGACGGCGGTTACAAAGTAACGGTAAATCCCCGACAGGCTCAGTGCGTCGTTGTAAAACAATTCCGTTGGATTGGCGATCAGTTCAAATTCGCCTTCATCTTTGCTCCTGTACACGCAGAAATTTGCAAACAGCCTGTCCGAAGCCCATTCCCACGTCAGGCTGGCAATATTCTCGTTCAGTTCGACCTGAAGGTTGGAAGGCGGGGTAAGGTAAGACAGGATAAAATTTTGGATCACAGCGGAATCTTCATAAATGGTCAGGTATGTACAGGTCATTTCGTGACCGGTTGCTTGAGCGCAAACCGGCCATTCTCCCACGGGAAAATTACCTGAAAAGATTCCTTCATCATTGGCATAAGCAACATGAATCCCGACGGAAACTTCTGCACCGGGTATCGGATTTCCGGTAACCGCTTCAGTAACACTGCCGGTGACCGTTCCCAGCGGTGCCTGCTGTACACCAAAGAAATCCAGGTAGGAAACCATCAGGGTGCTCTTTGTGGAAGGAGCCTGGGCATCGTTCAATCCCCCGAATTCAAAAGAGGCTCCGATGGTCCGGTAGGTGCCGGCGTCGTTGGCAACAGCACATCCGTAGACCGGACTCTGGTTCATGAACAGGAGAAAGGCCGGGCTAACGGGTTGGATGCGGTCCACATAGCTGTTTTCACCTGAATAGGCGAACTGCATTCCTTCTGTAAAGGTCTCGCCCACCCCGGCCAAAACGCTGAGGTCTCCACTGCCATCCTGATCACCGTTGATGAGGAACATGGAATGCACCGGTGTGGGCATATTGTAGGCCCAGGTATCGGCACCTTCCATGTACAGATTTCCTCCCAGGTTGAGGTAAGTGGCCAGTGTGTCGCCCTCATTCTGTGTCAGTACATGATTGGACGAATAGACTCCAAGGCATACGAATACAGATGAATACAGTTTCAGATCCGCAGGAAAAACAGTGAGGTAGTCACACGCAATCCCGAGATCCAGAATGGTCTGGTGCATAATGGGGCCGGAGGTGTGGTTGGGATCCAGGTCAAGTATGAGAACAGGGACCTGTCCGATGAGCGCCGAGAAGCTTCCGTTCCCCGTCAAACCCTGATCCGCGGTGATGGCCAGCGTAAATGCAGCCAAATGACCTGCAGGTGTTTCCCCGGAGGCAATTACCGTGAATGCACCTTCAGTTGTACCTCCTCCGGTGATGGTTCCATATTGGATGAGTGGTTGCTCGACGATGATATATTCATCCGTAGAGGATAACAGGCCCTGAACGTTTTGTGCCCCGGCTGTGCCGGTATTGCTGATCTGGATCGTGATCTGTGCTGATTCGCCCGGATCCAGTTTGCCGTTATTGTTTCCTTCAGGATCCAGTATGGTGAACGTACCCATGGACAGTACGGGTGCATGAGCTACCAGGGTAAAATGGCTATTCCATTGCACCTCTCCTTCACCGGAGATCTGAAGGCTGAACAGGATGATTTCCCCATCCGGTACATCGGCACTCACCTGAAAACCAAAGGCGTCATTAACCGTCTTGTTGCTGTCGGGGAGAATGGTCCCGTATGCTTCCGTGTCATCGGTCAGGGTGACATAGGGATTTCCGCACGTCAGGACGGCTGTCACACCGTTGGCTTCCTCTGTTCCGACATTGGCAAGAACCACATTCAGCAACACCTGCTCTCCGTAATCCACCAACCCGTTGCCATTGGATCCGGCGTCGTTGATGGTACAGGCACTGTAGATCACATAAGGCCCATCCGGTGGTACGATCGGGACCTCCGTGATGACAGGAAGGCAGTTATAGGCCGTGGTAACAACCATCAGGGTATCCTCCAGCAGGAGAGGTTCGAATTCGACAACGGCAATCCCATCCTGAACAATGGCAGAGCCTATCAGCAGATCGTCAACCGTCAGGCCTATCTGGGCCCCTTCAGTCGTAGAGTTTACAATGAATTGTGATGCACCTATGAAAATAACGGGATCGTGCGTGACGGTCATGGTCTGGGGGAGGGCAGTCCTTACCACCAGTGAGGGATCACCGAAGCACATCCAGGCATTGGTTTCATAATACCCATCCGCACCATAGTCGTCATTCATTTTCATGCAACCATTGAAGGAAATTCCTCCGAAGGTACGTTTGATGTTATCCGAATAACTTTCAACCAGGATATCGATCATTTCATCCTGACCATCCATGGGCGGATCCCAGGACTGACTGACGGTTGACATCAGGGTGGCAATGGCCCCTGCAGGTTCACCTGCGTCATCTGTAGCTCTCAGCCAGGCTTCTGCAAAGCAGGTGGACCCGGTGAACACTCCGTTGCTGCAGGCCACCGACCAGATGAAAGGCAGCATGTGCGTGTTGGTGAGCTGATCCACATTGGAATTAGAGAATCCGGATGTACCCCAGGAGATCTCACTCCCGTGCCCCGTATAGGTGATCATACTGACGCCGGCGTTGACTTCGGAGGCAACCATGGCGGGGGTAGGATTCCCCGGAGCATCCAGATTTCCCTGCGTTCCGTCAAATAATTCCGAACAAGTTGTATAGGTATAATTCAGCAGGTCGGACTGAATATTCCGCATATGCTGATAGTCCATCTCATCGTCATCACCGGGACCCTGTGAGGAGGCGATGCCGGCCTGATGGGTGAACCAGTCGGTGCTGACCGGAGGGTTCTTTTCATAGTTGATGACCCGTTCAACCTGCGTGATGACCTGTTCAGGCGTTTCTGCTGAAAATCGCCCGACAAAAACCTCGGCATAGGAATCGTTCCCGGAGATGAAGCCATAACTGTTGTCGGAAGCGGCAACTCCGCCATACGGATGTGTGGGAACCTGAGCGGCATCTCCGACCAGGAGAAGGAATGTGAGGCCGTTCGAAGCATAGTAATCCTGAACGTAAGCCTTAATCTGTGTTGCGTTCCCGATGGTTGCCACATCGACCATTTCGATGGGGATGCCGGTCATTCGTTTCCATTGGATGAAGGGTTCCATCTCATCCAGGAAGTCACCGTGGCAGATCACCAGCATGTTTCCCTGTTCCTCCACCGGGGTATAACGAACCTGCTGAATATTCACGAAATGACGTTCATAGATCCGGTTGAACTCAGCATCCACGCGGTCAGTTTTTCCGCTTCGGATGAATGGATTGACTCCCGCATCGTCGATTTGTTTGATTTCGATGGTGACAGAGTGGTACACCCTCAGGGTGCGGGTGATTGGATTATACTGAAAGGGAAAAACAATCACGGTCTGTCCCCTGTAATCCCTTAAGATATAAGGTGTTTGAAGCTGAGCCAGGGTTCCGGGGTAAAATTCATCCCTGTTATAGGCTTTGCCAAATACATATGGAACAGTGGCAGGATCAATGTCACGGGTAAGATTGCCTTTGGATGGGGCAATGAAAATATCGTGATAATCCGTATAGGAGGAACCCGTAACCCTGACATCCATCCGGGCAAGGTCAGGAATGATCAGCGAAGCGGTCAGTTTGGGCAGGTCAGGTGATCCGGCCTCCAGGATGGGTGTTCCCTGATCCAGACCGATCACAAAAGCGGGCCCTTTTGGTGTGGCCACCTCGTCAAGGAAAAAACCATCAAAATGAAAATAAAGGGTTGATCGTTCCAGAGTGGATTCCAAGAGCTCTGTCCTGGCCGTAGTGGGTTGCGTGGATTGAATGCTCACCCATTCATGGCCGGTCACATTACTCATCCAGCTGATAATCAACGGAATGAATAGTAATAACTTCTTCATGGTCGTGAAGCTGTCGTAAACAAGCGGTTAAAAGTAGAATAAATTTCGTTAATTGCCAATTATTTGGCAAGAATTATTTTCCTCACCTCAATATGTCCGGCCGATTCAAACCGGCAATAATAGACGCCCGGTTCCAGTCCTTCTGCCGATAAAGTGACGGTATGGGTTCCCTTGTCCATTTTTTCCCCGTTGAGGAGTATTCTGACCGTTTCCCCGTTTAGATTGTATACACGGATCCTGACAGGAGATGCTTCCTCCAGCGCATAGCGGAACTGGACAAGTTCACTGAAGGGATTGGGGTAAATTTCCAGTGTGTTCGACCTGGCAGGCTCACCCAGGGATGTATACATATAGTAAATCGTATTGGATGGTTCCGATTCACAGCCATTATCCCCGGTGACCGTTACCCAGTACTCACCTGTATTGGGTGGAAGAAGGGATTGGCCGGTGGCCCCCTCGATCAGCACACCTTCCCGGTACCACTGGTTCCCTTCGGATGCACTGGATACAAGCATTTGGTCCACCTGTGAGATGGAAGGGGCTTCTGGCCTGGGCTTCAGGCTCACGGTGATTTCGGCCGAAAGGGTCTCCTGCCCATCGGTGACCGTAACCGTATATTCGGTTTCATCTATCGGAGAAGCCAGCGGGTTAAAGATGGTCGGATCATTTAAGGAAGAGGATGGTTCCCACGCATACGAATACGTTCCTGTTCCCCCGCTGGGGATGGCAAACAGCATGGCGGAAGATCCCTGGCAGATCTGCTGCGGGTTGGCAAAGGCATAGAGGCTGAAGGGACCCGGATCGGTGGCCATGGCCGGGAACTCGATCAGGTCGATCCACCCGCAGTCGCTGCCCGAGGATGCATAGGTGTCTTTGCTATAGATCCACCGGAAGGTCCGTGTTCCCTGCGACACCGGAAAAGAGACCAGCTCCCAGTCCTGGTTTCCCGACCATCCAGCCTTCATGAAGCCATCAATGTAGAATTTCAGGAAATCATATCCGGATTCGGATGAGACTTTCCGGTAAAATTTGATCGAGTCGTCGGTTAAAACATCAATGGTGATCATCAGGACCGTTTCCTGGAGATGGGTGATGGCCCCGGAGCGCGCACAGAAATTTCCGGAATATCCACCTTCCTGGACCTGCCATTCAGCATCACCGCCCAGTGCCCAGTTAAAAGCTTCAAAATCAGCCGTTTCAAAGTCCTCGCTGATTTTACCGATCTTAAGCTGATAAGATCTCTCCGCAGCGTAAGGATCACTGGTGATCTGCAGGCCGAATGTGGCCACATTGCCGATCGGGGCAGCCGGATCCACCGTTAACGTGAAATGGGCCTGATGTGTTTCCCCTGCTGCAATCGTGGTAAGCTGGTCGGTGAAGGAATTCAGGAAAATGAATTCGTTCTCACAGTTCATCCCCGCTATAACCTGCCCGGATGAAGCGTGCCCGCCGTTGGTGATCTCACAATACAGATCGGCAACTTCACCGGCATCCAGGTTGCCGTTACCATTACCATAGATGTCGTCAACAATGATATAATTCCCCGGGATGAACAGCGGAGCATGGATCAAGAATTGGATCGGGGAGGTCCAGGTTTCACTGCCGTCGGACAGTTCAAGGGTGAAAACCGCTTTATGAAGATCCGGAATGGAATCCTGCACATGGATCATAAAGACGTTTTCCTGACCGGAGACGGAGTCACTCTGGATATCCGGCCAGTTGAAGACACCCTCGGTAATGTCAACAAAGGGATCATCCGTGGTCAGCGTCGCTGTCAGGTTACTGGCGTCAGAGCTTCCGACGTTCTTCAGAGTAATGTTCAGCCTGACATCTTCGCCATAATCGGCCAGCTGATTGCCGTTACCGGTTGCATCATTTACCTGGAATGCATTCATCAGAATGTATGGACCTTCCGGTGAGGCAACCACGACGGTGCCGATATGGGGCTGTCGGTTCTGGGCTGTCACGACAACATCCGCAGTGCCGGGAACGGTGATGGGTGTGAGTGTCACTACGGCGACACCTTCCTCATTGGCAAAAGCGGAGCCGTGGAGCACGTTATCCCTGGATATCGCCACATAGGCATTGGGTTCTGCAGTGATGGTGAAAGAGGTGGAGGCCAGGGGCATGAGCTGATCGTAGGTGACTGCCAGTGTTGCCGGAACACCCAGGTAAGGTGTGAGCGAAGGATCACCCATCAGGTTGTAGATGTCCCAGTAATATTCAGCCATGCTGGGTGACCCTTCCGTTACGGCCAGGTTGCCGGCATAGATCATCTGATCCTGCGTCGTATACCAGTCTGAAATGTTCTCGCCGTGATCGTGGAACATCCGGTCATAGGCTCCCAGGGATGTTTCTTCATATGCGGGCGGATCTTCGGAAATGGGACCGACGCCCACTCCCCAGTAATAATCCTCATCCCAGTACGTACTGTTTGAGCCTCCGATATAACCGATTGAGCCTTTATCGACAGCCCTCAGCATTTCTTCTGCAAAACAGGCACTGGTCGCAAACTCGCTTGTTGAACAGGCATTACCAACCAATAGCCCATACTTGCCCTCATTTTGCAGCGAAGCAATATCCGATGTCGAAAAAGAAGGATTTGCCCATCCGCTCGGACTGCCGTGGGCAGTATAATTTGCGTAGGCAACTCCGTTGCTGATATCCTGGCGGATCTGATCCTCGCTCGGTCCTGAATTGGGATACAGATAAGTGTGCGAAAGGATGCCGTGGGCTTCGTTGAAATAATTTTCCGTACCGTAAGTGATCTGCCCGTTTGCCCAATCATGTCCGAAAGACCCATCCATGCCTCCGATCATGACCACCTCTCCCAGGTAGGAAGGATCGGGCATGGTGAACTGTTCGTACATCAGGGTCTTGTCGATCTGTGGCTGCAACTGATCGGGATTGGTGGCCGAAAAACGTCCGTAATACACCTCCGGGAAAAGATCACCGGTGTATTCACAGTATTCACGGTCAGATTCACCGCTGAGGTTCCAGGCCGGCACCTGGGCAACATCACCAACGAACAGGACAAAGGAGGGTGCGGGATCGGCGGTTGTGCCCGCTTCATACAATCCCTGCAGAAATGCCTTGATGGACGCGGTGGTTGTCCCTACCAGCGGATCATCGGTGTATGCCTCCATCACTTGGAATCCCTTTTTGGTCTTCCATTCAGCGAAGGGCTGCAGCTGCTCCTGAAACATCGGGTCCGAAACAATGACATATTTAACGGGAACCTGGGCGATGGTGTCGGTCCTGGTGAACGGTTTATGATTTAACAGCGAGTTACCGACCGACCTGAAATAGGGATTCTCCATCAGGGATTTCAGCTGCTCTGTTTTTGCCATGTCCGCATTCGGGAAGGTGATCTCCACCCGAAGATCATGATAGACACGAAGTATTTGTTTAACAGGATTATAAGCGAAAGGACAGATGTTCACCCTGCCCAGCCGTACACCCCTGAGCACGCCCAGTACATCCACTGTGACAAGCTCCTGTCCCCAGAAGTCATCTTGTTGATAAACCGTTATTTTGTATTCAAAAGGAGGAAGGGTTGAGGAGGATTTGGGACAGGGAGGCTGGTCGGGGAATACAGGAAACTGGATCCCGAGCCCGGGTAAGGAATACTCCTCAACGGCATAGCTGACGATTTCAACGTGAGGAGTGGATCCGGCAGGTACTTCGATCAGCCGTCGGTTGACCGGTAATTGCGGTTCGCCGGTCACTTCCGTGTACGAATAACCCGGAATGCCCAGCTGGACGAAAATGCCTGCTTCAGTCTGCACTTTCAGCGCATTGATCTCGGCGATGCTGTTCAGAAGGATGAGCTGATCAGCAGTGTTCCTGATCACTTCCAGTTTATTTTCGCCCTTCTGCCTCAAGGCAATCCCGTCAGCCAGCAGCTGGCCGGTCCCGGTGAAAAACAGGGCAAGGATGAAGACAATTCTGTATATTTTTATGAATCCCATGGTAAGATTTTTTGAAATGAATGTGCTGAAATAAGGGTTCGGGATAAAGCGGCCAAAAGTACGAAATTATCCTTTAAGCCAGCTTTTGTTGGAGGTATTTTCCGGAGATCTGCCGTACCGGATACCAGGCGGCCAGCAGGCCAATGGCAAAAACGGTAAGAAAAACATAAATAAAGTCGGTCGCTCTCATTTCAACGGGATAGGCGTCGATCACGAACGATTCGCTTCCCCCTTCCAGCGGGACAAGGCCAAACTGTTGCTGGAGCCAGCAGATGAATCCTCCCAGCAGCAATCCGAAAATGGCTCCTGACAGCGAGATCAGCAGCCCTTCGGCCATAAATATCCTTTTGATCAGCGGATGGTCGGCCCCCATGCTCTGCAAAACGACAATGTCCTTTTTCTTATCAATGATCAGCATCGACAGAGAGCCGACAATGTTGAATGTGGCAATGAACAAGACAAACGAAAGGATCAGGAATATGGCCAGTTTCTCCGATTTCATGATCTTATAGAGCATTTCCTGTTGCTGGTACCGGTTCTTGACCGTAAATCCGTTTCCGGCAAGCGCTGCGATCTTTTGCTGGAGGTGTTCCCTGTCGGCCTCCGGAGATAATCCGATTTCAACGGCAGTGACCTCGCCGGTATACTCCAGCAGGTTCCTGGCAAACTCGACGGGAACAATGATGTACTTTGCGTCAAAATCCTGCTGGATGGAAAAGATCCCGGCCGGGACAAGCATATCGCTGTTGAAAGCATCCTCGAGGCTTGTCAGGGTCTTTTTGGTCCGCTTTGGAACATAAACCGAGATGGCATTAAAAGGGTCGTTCAGCTGTATGCCCAGGTAATACGCTACGCCGAGGCCAAGGATTCCCTGGGAATATTTCCCCCGTTTCAATACCAGTTCTCCTTCAATGATCATTGAATCAAGTACATGCTGATCGGCAAAATCCGGTGAAACCCCCTTGATGGTTGCAATATACTGTTTGTTCTTATATTTTAACAGGGCGTTTTCTTCGACCACTTCCGTAAACCGGATGACACCGGGTAAGTGTTTAATTTCCTCCGAAGGAAGTTCCTCAGGTGTGAATGTCTTACCCTGCACCGCCTCAATTTTCAGATCGGGATCGAATGAATTGAACAGCGTGATCACCAGGCTTTCAAAACCATTGAAAACCGAAAGGATGATGATCAGTGCCATCGTACCGATGGTAACCCCTGCCACGGAAATCCCTGATATGATGTTGATGATATGGTGGGATTTCCTCGAAAACAGGTATCTTTTCGCTATGTAAAACGGGAGGTTCAACGCTTGCAGGTGATCTTCTCAGGTGTGCAGTAAACGTTCGATATTGTCAATGTAATCCAGGGAATCGTCTTCGAAGAACTCAAGCTCAGGGATGAGGCGCAACTGGTTTCTCAGGACATTGCCCACGTACCGCCGGATGTCCCGGGTATGTTGCCTGATTGTCAGGATCAATTTCTGTTTGTCTTGAGTGGCAAACAGGCTCAGGTAGATCCTGGCCAGGGACATGTCTTTGGTCACATAGACCTTTGTGACGGTGATCATGGCCCCGTCAAAAAGATTCTGGCTTTCAACCCTGAAAAATTCTGCACTTACCTTCTGGATAAGCCTGGAGACTTTTTGCTGCCGTGTGGTTTCCATACGGCAAATGTATGAAATAATCTGTCATCGAAATTAATCCATCATTATTGCGTTGATCATCCTATCTTTGCACGGATGAATAAACTCCTCAGGATTTTCAGGTATGTTAAGCCCTACTGGGGCTACGCCCTTCTGAATATTCTTTTCAATATCCTGTCCGTACTCTTCTCGCTTTTTTCCTTTGCCCTGTTTATTCCTGTCTTGCAGATGCTGTTTCAGACAACGGAGATCCCATCTTCTGCTCCTTCGTTCTCCTTTGGTGATTTCCATACCTGGAAGGGAAATTTCTATTACTATATCGGTCAGTGGATCAGTAATTTCGGTGAGGTCAAGGTTCTCCTGTACATTTGCATTCTGATCATTGTCCTGTATTTCTTCAGAAATCTTTTCCGTTATCTGGCCATGTATTACCTGGCTCCCGTCCGTAACGGTGTGGTAAAGGACCTGAGGAATGACATGTATCACCGGATCCTGATCCTGCCGTTGGCCTATTTTACCGAACAGCGCAAGGGCGACATCCTGTCGCGTATGAGTGGCGACGTCCAGGAAGTTGAATGGTCGATCATGAGTTCACTGGAGATGGTCTTCCGTGAGCCGATCGCGATCGTATCCTACCTGGTCACCCTGTTCTTCATCAGTCCTTCCCTGACGGCCTTTGTGCTTGTTTTACTGCCTTTCAGTGCTTTTGGCATCAACAGGCTGGGCAAGAGCCTGAGGCGGACTTCAATGAAAGGCCAGCGCAAAATGGGCGAGCTGATGTCCATCATTGAGGAATCCATATCAGGATTAAGGATCATTAAAGCTTTCAATGCCATTGGGAAGAGGAATGATTTTTTTCTGGAGAATAACTCGGCCTATACCCGTTTGATGATCAGGCTGTACCGGAAGCGGGATCTGGCATCTCCCCTGAGTGAATTCCTCGGGGCAATCGTTCTGGTCGGGGTATTATGGTTTGGCGGAAAGATGGTCCTTAAGCCGGATTCAGTGCTCGACGCCGCCACGTTCATTGTTTATCTTGGAATCTTTTCCCAGGTCATTCCACCTTCAAAAGCCTTTACCACTGCGTTCTACAATATTCAGAAAGGAGCCGCCTCTGTGGAACGTATTGAACAAATACTTCAGGCTGAAGAAGTTATTGTGGAAAAACCGGATGCCATTCCCATAACCGGATTTCATCATCAGATCGAATTCAGGCAGGTATGCTTCTCCTATGCCAGGGAAGAACAGTCAGGGGAAGACAATCAGGTGCTCAGGAATATCCAGTTGATCATCCCCAAGGGAAAGGCCATTGCGGTGGTGGGCCCCTCGGGGGCCGGCAAGACCTCGTTGATCAACCTGTTACCGCGGTTCTATGATGTTACCTCCGGGGATATCTTCATCGATGGATACCCGATCAGGGATCTTGTCATTTCCGACCTCCGGGGATTGATGGGCATCGTGACCCAGGAACCCATTTTGTTCAACGATACGGTTTTTAACAACATTGTTTTGGGCAAAGAGGGTGCTACACCCGAGGAGGTCCGCCAGGCAGCTCAGATTGCCAATGCCCACGAATTCATCATGAAGATGGAGCACGGTTACGAAACGTTCATTGGTGATCTGGGCGGAAAACTTTCAGGAGGGCAGAAGCAGCGGATCAGCATTGCCAGGGCTGTTTTGAAGAACCCCCCCATTTTGCTGCTGGATGAGGCCACCTCTTCCCTGGATACCGAGTCGGAACGCCTTGTCCAGGAAGCTTTGTTCAGCCTGATGAAGAACCGGACATCGATCGTCATTGCGCACCGTCTGTCCACCGTCCAGTACGCCGATGAGATCATCGTCCTGGACAAGGGCAGCATTTTCGAACGCGGTACGCACCAGGAGCTCATTGCAAAGAACGGGGTTTACAAAAAGCTACATTCCCTGCAGTCGTTCACATCCTAATGCTGTTCACGGCTTTTCCCGGACCGCGTAATCCTTGTTCAATGGATAAAAGCAATTCATTATTTTTATAATTTTGAGGGTTGGATACCAAAAATTCTGCTGATGGATAACCTGCCTGGCAAGATCAGGGAACTCGCCAAATCCTTTTATCAGGACACGGTTCTCATCCGAAGGCACTTCCATGCACACCCTGAACTATCCTGCCAGGAATTTGGCACGGCTGATTTCATAGCCGGCAGGCTGACCGCTTACGGGATCCCATTTACCCGCAATGTGGCCGGAACAGGCCTGGTCGCCCTGATCCAGGGCGGAGGGAATCAGGGTAGGGTGGTTGCGCTGCGGGCAGATATGGATGCCCTGTCCATTCAGGAAGAAAATGACGTACCCTATCGCTCTCAGGTTCCCGGGGTGATGCACGCCTGCGGACATGATGTCCATCTGGCTTCGCTGCTGGGTGCCGCCCGGATTCTTCAGCAGCTGTCCCGCAGCCTGAAGGGGTCGGTCAAGCTGCTTTTTCAACCCTCTGAGGAAACCTATCCGGGCGGCGCCATACGAATGATCGAAGAGGGGGTGCTGGAAAATCCACATGTCGACTGCATCATCGGACAGCATGTTTATCCCGGTCTTGATGCTGGCAAAGTCGGAATGAAACCGGGCAAATACATGGCTTCATCCGACGAATTTTATGTGACGATCCGGGGTCGGGGAGGACATGCTGCCACCCCTGAGCTGAACATTGATCCCATTGTCATCTCTGCCCACGTGATCCTTGCTCTTCAGCAAATCACCAGCCGGCTTGCCCCGCCCATTTTACCCACGGTAGTCTCTGTCGGGAGGGTTCTGGCCGACGGAAGGGTCAACATCATCCCCGACGAGGTGCGCCTGGAAGGTATCATCCGAACCTTTGACAACGCCTGGAGAGAGAAGGTTCATGGGCATCTTGTCCGGATTGTCACCACCGTTACGGAAGCCATGGGAGGTTCCTGCAAGGTGAACATTGCCCCGGGCTACCCTTTTCTGATTAATGACGATGCCCTGACTCACAGGGTGAAAAGCTATTCGACGGATTTCCTGGGAAAGGGAAACGTTCGTGATCTTGAAATGCGGATGACCTCTGAGGACTTTGCCTATTATTCCCACGTGATCCCTGCCTGCTTTTACCGGCTGGGAATTCGCAATGAAGCGCGTGGAATTGTGTCGAATCTGCATACTTCCACATTTGATGTAGATGAAAAATGCCTCGAAACGGGTATGGGACTTATGGCCTGGTTAGCCATTAACGAGCTGAAATCCTGAATGAAGGTCCAGGGAAAAGATTACCGGACCATCTGGATGGAAGGATACAGCGTCTGTATGATCAATCAGTTGCTCCTTCCTTTTCATTTTACAATAAATGAATCCCATACCTATCAGGAAACCTGTACGGCCATTTATGAAATGGTGGTCCGCGGGGCAGGCGCTATAGGTGCGGCCGCCGGTTTTGCCATGGCCCAGGCCTGCCTGCAGGCACCCGCTGCAGGGTACCAGGATTTCATCGCGAATGCCAGAAAGGAAATTGAATCCACCCGCCCGACCGCCCGTGATCTTTTTTCCGCTGTCGAACGTGTATTTGATGCGGGTTTGATCTCACCCGCCCGGGCCCTTTCAAAGGCGGAGGAAATAGCGGATAAGAATGCCCTGGATGGCAAACACATCGGGGAATATGGACAGGAGCTGATCAGGGATGGATTTCGCATACAAACCCATTGTAATGCAGGCTGGCTGGGCCTGGTCGACTACGGGAGCGCACTGGCACCTGTCTACCTGGCATACCGCTCGGGCAAGAAACTCTTTGTATGGGTGGATGAGACACGCCCCCGGAACCAGGGCGCCCGGCTGACAGCCTGGGAGCTGCAACAGGAGCAAGTTCCCTTTGCCCTCATCGCCGACAATGCAGGTGCTTACCTGATGTCGAAAGGGGAGATTGACCTGGTCATCGTCGGTGCTGACCGGATCGCAGCTAATGGCGATGTTGCCAATAAGATTGGCACACTGGCCGTTGCAATCGCTGCCCGTGAATTTGATGTGCCTTTTTACGTAGCTGCACCAACAACCACGTTCGACCTCTCCTGTAAGGACGGTGCCGGTGTGGTCATTGAAGAACGGGATCCATCGGAAGTACTCTACATCAAAGGGCTTGATGAAGAGACCGGTCGTTTGGCGGAAGTATCCGTTTGCCCGCCGGGAACCCAGGCCCGGAATCCCGCTTTCGACGTTACCCCGGCAAAACTGATCAAAGGCATCATCACCGAACGAGGGATCATCTCACCTTCACGGGAATCCATCAGGAAAATAGTACGCTAATTTAATCCTGGCTGATGTTTGTTAAACTGAAAGGAGTCAAATGGGTAAAAAATATACGACGATTGAAGTAAACAACCGGAGAACCAGGAAGGAATTCCTGCTCCTGCCAGTCAGGCTCTATAAAAAGGATCAATGGTATATCCGTCCGTTGGACAGGGACGTTGAGCGCGTGTTCGATCCTGAGAGGAATAAATTTTTCAGGATGGGCGAATGTACCCGCTGGATCCTGGTTGACGAACGGGGAAAGACCGTCGGGCGCGTGGCTGCATTCATTGATCGCAAGACTTCCGGCAAAAATGAACAACCTACGGGAGGGATAGGTTTCTTCGACTGCATCAACGATCAGGAGGCTGCATCCGCATTATTTGATCAATGCCGGGCCTGGCTTGCGGCAAAAGGCATGGAGGCCATGGACGGCCCCGTCAACTTCGGCGAACGGCACGAATGGTGGGGGCTGCTTGTGGAGGGATTTTCGGAACCCAACTACTGCATCCCCTATAACTATCCTTACTATAAGGATCTTTTCGAAAAGTATGGGTTCCAGCTCTATTTCAGGCAATTCACCTTTCACCGTACCGTAGCCGGGGGATTATCCGATGCAGTCACCAAAAAGGCTGAAAGAGTGCTCCAGGATCCGGATTACGCGTTCGGACCGATGGATCAATCGAAGATGCAACGGATCATCGAGGATTTCACAAATGTGTACAATAAAAGCTGGAGTAAGCATTCGGGAGTGTCTCCCATTTCCTCTTCACAGGCAAGGGCCCTCTTTAAAAAACTAAAACCGATCCTTGACCCCAACCTCCTTTGGTTTGCTTATTATAAAAACGAAGCCGTCGCATTCTTCCTGATGATACCTGAACTGAACCAGATCTTCAGGCATATGAATGGTAAACTTCACCTGCTCAATAAACTAAGGTTTTTGTATTACAGGAAGCGAAAGATTTGTACAAAAATGCTGGGAATGTTGTTCGGCGTGGTGCCTGAACACCAGGGGAAAGGAGTCGAATCCGCCATCGTGGTTGCTTTCAGCAGGCTGGCTTATCAGAAGGATTTTAACTATACGGAAATCGAAATGAACTGGATCGGGGATTTCAATCCGAAGATGATCCACGTTGCTGAGCAAATCGGTGGCAAAGTCATCAAAATTCACCATACCTACCGCTATCTCTTCGATCGGTCAAAACCGTTCCAGCGTGCAAAGATGATCGATTAAAGGGAAAATTTATAAAGAAGCGAACTGTTTCCTGACCGGCCCCTTCAGCCCTGGGATTCCCTCTCCTGAACGATGAGCACCGGGCAGCTGGCTTTACGAAGTACCCCTTCGCTCACACTTCCCAGAAAAGTACGGGAAAAGAGACCCAGCGTTTCAGATCCGATGACGATCAGATCGGCTTCTATCCGTTCGCTCTCTTCAATGATCGCACTGACCTTCTTCCCTTCCAGCAATACGGAGGAAACTTCAATGTCCTTTTGCTGAATGAATAACTCCATTGCCTTGAGGTCATTTTCAATCTTATGCATGTCTTCAGCCTCGATATCCTGTATGATCTCCGTACTCATTTCCAATCCCACATAGTAGGGATACTGGGGTGAGACGACATGAACCAGGCGTATGGAACCATTGAAGGCTTTGGCCAGGTTGGTGGCCATCTGAATGACATCCACTGCCAGATCTGAAAAGTCGATCGGGACAAGAATGGTTTGTAAAAATCGATGCATCATGGTTTAATAATGACAAACAGAGGGCAAATATAGTGAAATTTTGCGGGGAAAGCAATGAAAATCAAAAATCAAAGATCAAAGAGGAAAAATGCAGGTTCACGGGTCTTCAGGTTCACGGGTCTTCAGGTTCACGGGTCTGCCAATGATAATGAACGACGGTCTGTAATTTAAATTTTGGAATTTGCGACGAAGCAGTCGTCAGACCACGTGGATTTTCCTGGTGATCTTCTGATTTCCCGTTTCAAGGATCATGAAGTACAGGCCCTTGGTATACCCCTGGAGGGAAATGGTGGATGAGGCAGTCTGCAACGGATTGATAATGAACGAATCCATCAATCCGCCCATGATGTTGTACAATTTAATTTTGACCGTGCTGAGATTCGGATTGTTGAATCTGAGGGTAACCTTATCGGTCGCGGGATTCGGATAGATAAGAATGTCCTCCGCCTTCAGCAACTCTTCCCTGCCCTGAGATGAAGCACAAACGACGGGGAAGATGGCGTTTGCTATCTTTAAATTCCATCCAAGTTCTGCATCGGAATAAGGTAGCCAACCATCATCCGACCATTGCTCCCATCCGATGCCCGATGCGGCGTCCCCGTCGGTGTTCGTCCACAGAGCAACGGTATCCCCGGATGATGACGGCAGGATCACTCCCGCGTAAAAGGGAGCAGTGATGTAGAGAGGATCATCAAACGGCACATAGGTGAACGTATTCTCGCTCACATCCTCGACAATCTGCGACAGCGGGATCGAAGCGCTCTTTCTGATGGCACCCGGGGCGCCCTGTGCTCCCGTATTGTCCCATAGGGCAAAAGTGACGGAAGTGGTGTTACCGGAACCCTGGACAGCAACAGCAAATTCAAGCAGAAGTCCCTGAATTTCAATTTTCTCAGGATAGGCAGAAAAATAATTGGCTTTTGCCTTATCCCCGAAGCTGTTGTTACCCGAGACATAGCCGGTATTGTCGCCGGTGACCAGGTAATAGGTGTAGGTGCCGGCAAAGGGAAAGTCCAGCGTATCGCAGGCTGGCTGCTCCAGCAAGACGGTGATGTAGTTTTCCTTTTCGAGCGTGTAGGTGTTCGACCCGTCGGAAATGGTGAGTTTGACGCTGTATTTACCTTCCGTGAGAAATACGTGGGAAGGATTTTGCTCAGCGCTGGTTCCGCTGTCGCCGAAATCCCATAACCAGGAAACAGGATTTCCCAGCGATTCATCCGTAAACTGGACCGTCAGCGGCCGGACTCCGGAACGAATATCGGCTGTGAACCTGGCTTCAAGTCCGGTCCTGATGCCGGTAAAGGAAATTTTTTCGGAGTACGCATCATTGATCCTTGTCAGGGAACTTTTCACCGGGATCCGCTGCTGTGAATAACCCATGAAATGAAAAAAGATGAATGCGATAGAGAGTAAAACTGTTTTTTTCATGGGAATTCTGTTTAAATGACGACTAAATTTACAGCCCTGATCGTTCCTGTATTTTGTTTCTTGGTAACTTGCGCACAAGAAAAAATCGGACACTAAAAACAAAAATGTTGCCAAATCTTAGGATTATGTTTAAAAGAATGTTAAAAGTTACCGGCCGGCCTCTGGGTCTGCTGATGGTTGTTTTGCTGATCTCTTTTTCTGTGGCCCCGGCTCAGAAAAAAGAAAAAGACACAGCGAATGATACGATCAAATCCTCTTTTTTCAGCGGATTGAAGTTCCGGTCCGTCGGGCCTGCGTTCACATCGGGCCGGATTGCTGATTTTGCCGTGAATCCGGATGACCATAACGAATATTTTGTGGCCGTGGCCAGCGGGAATATCTGGAAAACGGTGAACAACGGGACCACGTTTGAGCCCGTTTTTGACAATTACGGTGCCTATGCGATCGGTTGCCTGGCCCTGGATCCCTCCAACCACAGCATCATCTGGGCCGGGACCGGCGAGAACAATCACCAGCGGTCGCTGGGTTATGGTGATGGCGTGTATAAATCCGTTGACGGAGGAAAATCGTGGAAGAACATGGGTTTAAAGGAATCGCGGCAGATCGGGAAAATTCTGATCCATCCACGGAACTCAAACATCGTTTATGTGGCTGCCGAGGGATCGGTATGGGGTCCTGGCGGAGACCGCGGGTTGTATATGACCTGCGACGGAGGCAAGACCTGGGATAAGATCCTGTCGGTGAGTGAAAACACCGGCATCAACGAGATGGTAATGGATCCCCGTGATCCGGATGTGATCTATGCCTCTTCGGAGCAACGGCGGCGTCACGTCTACACGAAAATCGGAGGGGGGCCTGAAACGGCTATTTACAAAACCACCGATGGCGGAAAGAACTGGGATAAACTGACCAGCGGTTTGCCCTCCGGCCACATGGGCGGAATAGGCCTTGCCATTTCACCGGTCAATCCGGATGTGGTCTATGCCATCATAGAGGCGGCGGAAGGTCAGGGTGGATTTTACCGGTCGGTCAACCGCGGGGCGACCTGGGAAAAAATGAGCGATCACCACGAATCCGGTCAGTACTATAACGAGATCTTCTGTGATCCGAAGGATGTGGAAAAGGTTTATTCGGTAGAAACCTTTTCCCACGTGACAAAGGACGGTGGCCGGACCTGGCAGCGTGTCGGCCGCAACAACAGGCACGTGGATGACCACGCCCTGTGGATCGATCCGGATGACACCCGTCATTTTATGATCGGGGGAGATGGTGGGATCTACGAGACCTGGGACGACGGCAAAAATTACATTTTCAAGTCGAATCTTCCAGTCACGCAGTTCTATCGCGTGAATGCCGATAACCAGTTTCCCTTTTATCATATTTATGGCGGGACCCAGGATAACAACAGCATGGGCGGACCTTCCGGGAATACCTCGCGCGACGGTGTCAGCAGCGCCGAGTGGTATATCACCAACGGCGGAGATGGCTTCTGGACAGCCACCGATCCGGTGAATCCGGATATCATCTATGCCGAAGCCCAGTATGGCAACATGGTGAGGTACGACCGGAAAAGCGGGGAGAGCATCTCCATCCGGCCGGAACCCCGGAAAGGGGAAGACACGTATAAATGGAACTGGAATACGCCGTTGTTCGTCAGCCCCCACGCACCCACCCGCCTCTACTGCAGTGCCAATAAAGTATTCCGCAGCGACGACCGGGGCGATTCCTGGAAGGTGATCAGCGAAGATCTGACCCGCCAGATCGACCGCAATACCTTCCAGGTAATGGGAAAGTACTGGAGCATCGATGCGGTGGCGAAAGACCGCTCGACCTCTCTTTTTGGCACCATTGTCTCTCTTGAAGAATCACCCCTGAAAGAAAACCTGATCTATGCCGGAACTGATGATGGCCTGATCCAGGTCAGTGAAGATGCCAAAACCTGGCGCCGGATCGAAACATTCCCGGGGGTACCCGAATACACTTACGTTAGTGATCTGCTGGCATCTTCTTTTGATGAAAATGTGGTCTTTGCGGCATTCGATAATATCCTCCGGGATGATTTCAAACCCTACCTGCTGAAAAGCACGGATAAAGGCCATACCTGGACTTCCATCGCGGGTGACCTGCCTCAGAATGGAACCGTTCACACCATTGTCCAGGACCACGTCAATTCCGACCTGCTGTTCTGCGGGACCGAGTTCGGGGTTTTCTTCACCTACAACGGCGGGAAAAACTGGGTGCAGCTCAAATCAGGCATACCCACCATTGCGGTCCGCGATATGGTGATCCAGAAAAGGGAGAATGACCTGGTGCTGGCCACCTTTGGGCGTGGTTTCTACATCCTCGATGATTACACTCCGCTCAGGGAATTCAAACCGGAATGGAGAGAAAAAGAGGGGTACCTGTTCCCCGTAAAAGATGCATTGATGTACATTCAATCCAGAAGTGGCACCTCGGAGGGATCCACTCCGTTCGTCGCACCCAACAGGCCTTTTGGGGCAACCTTCACCTATTACCTGAAAGAAGTGCCCAAAACCTCTAAGGAAATTCGGAAGGAAAAGGAGGAGGAGCTCTTCAAAAAAGGCGAAAGAATCCCGATTCCGGTGGATGCAGAACTGATTGCAGAACGGGAAGAAATACCTCCTTACCTTGTTTTTACCATTTCGGATGCGGATAATCATATCGTTCGGAATATCTACGAAAAACCCAAAAAAGGCATCAACCGGATCACGTGGAACCTGCGTTACCAGGGCTCATCTCCGGTGAACCTGCGAAATGACCAGTTTGATCCGCTGCAAGACGGAGGGGATGCCAGTCTGGCACTTCCGGGCAACTACTTTGTGCGTATGGCAATAGTGCAAAACGGTCAGCTTAAGGAGCTTGCCGGACCTGTGGAATTTACCGCACGTGTGCTGGAGAACGTTGCATTGCCTGTTGCCGACAGGGAGGAACTGGTGACGTTCCAGAAAAATGTGGCCGATCTGAACAAGGCCATGCAGGGAGCCCAGCGGGCCATCAACGAATTGCTCGACCGGACTGAATCCATCAAACAGGCCGGGCACAACACTCCGGGCATCGCGACCGACTTCCTGGCCAGAGCCAGCCAGGCGACCGCAAAACTTGAATCGTACCGGTTGCGTTTTACGGGAAAGACCGATAATCCGAGCGATGAGGAAAACCTGCCCGGACCTGTTCCGCTGAACCAGCGGCTGGGATCAATCGTCTGGGGACAGTGGCGCTCTACAACGGTGACCAAGTCGATGAAAGATAATTATGCGATCCTGCTGGAGGAGTTTCCCCCTGTGCTGGAGATGATCCGCGTTGTGGCGGAAAAGGAACTCAGGGAGCTGGAAGATGAGCTGATTCGTGCAGGGGCGCCGTGGACGCCGGGGAGGGTGCCTGTGTGGAAATGAGAAATGAGAAATGAGAGAGGAGAGAGGAGAGAGGAGAAAGGAGAAAGGAGAGAGGAGAGAGGAGAGAGGAGAGAGGAGAGATTAAAACTCAAAGAGCAAATAGCAAAGCTCAGGACTTTGTGAAGAATTTTTGAATAGTGTCCGTAACAAAGGTGATCTCATTTTCGGTCATTTCGTTGTAAAAGGGAAGGCGGATGATGCAGCTGGCAAAATGATCGGTATGCTCAAGGATCCGGCCGTCGTGCTGTGGACGGAAAAAATCGCTGGAATGAAGTGGCAGGTAGTGAAAAACAGCGTGGATTCCTTCGTTTTTCAGGAAAGAGAGCAATGCATCCCGTTCCGTATCATCACGGGTGATCAAAAAGAACATGTTGCCATTGACGGTGGCCCAGGGGGGAAGATCGGGCAGACCGGTCAGCCGCGCTTCTTCCAGAGGCTTTAATCTTGCGTGATAACCGTTCCAGACATTTTTTCTTTTCGCCTGGATCTCATCGTATTTTTCAAGCTGGGCGTAAAGTACCGCTGCTGTTATTTCCGAAGGCAGAAAGGAGGATCCAATGTCTTTCCATCCGTATTTGCTGACCTCCCCCCTTGAAAAGGCAGCTCTGTCGGTGCCTTTTTCCCAGATGATTTCAGCTCTCCTGATAAACCGCTCATCATTCACCACGAGCATTCCGCCTTCTCCGCTGATGATATTTTTTGTTTCGTGGAATGAAAAGGCCCCGAAATGACCGATGCCTCCCAGCGGGATATTTTTGTAGAAGCTGTCGTGGGCATGCGCAGCGTCCTCTACGACAAGGAGGTTATGCTGAGCAGCAAGGGCCATGACCGGTTCCATGTCGCAGGCTACTCCTGCGTAGTGCACCACCACGATCACCCTGGTGCGGGAGGTGATCAATCCTTTAATGGACTCCGGATCAATGTTCGGGTAACGATCCAGGGTGTCTGCAAAGCGGATCCGTGCACCCCTGAGCAGAAATGCATTCGCAGTGGAAACAAAGGTGAAGGAGGGCATGATCACCTCATCACCCGGCTGGACATCGCACAGGATGGCAGCCATTTCAAGTGCGTCGGAGCAGGAGGTCGTCAGCAAAACCTTTCCGAACCCGAACCGTTGCTGGAAAAATGCGTGACACATCTGCGTATATTGGCCGTTTCCTGACAGCTGTCCTGACAGGGCGACCTGGGCCAGATGATGCGCCTCCCGGCCGGTGATATAGGGTTTATTGAACAGAACCTTCATGGTGTGATCGCGACGTGTGTTTCCTCCGCGAAAATAAGAAGAATTGTTAAAGATGGGTTCAAATAGGTAACTTTGCTCCACTTCACTTTTCCAATGGAGAATCGTTCAGATATCCCGTTTTTTTTCATCATCGGCCGGCCCCGCACAGGTACAACGCTGCTCCGGGCTTTGTTCGACGCACACCCCAACGTTCAGATACCCTGGGAATGCCAGTTTGTCCTGAATCTTTATCCACGCTACGGTAACATAAAAGTATGGACAGAGGAGATCCTTGACCGGTTTTATTCAGATCTGGTGCAACAATGGCAGTTCAGTACCTGGAACATCGATCACGCCCGACTGCAGTCAGATCTCCTGGAATGCCAGGGGAGGTCAACCTATACTCGAATCTGCACGGTAGTTTATCTTAATTATATCTCATTCTATCCAAAAGAAACCATCAGGCTGATCGGCGATAAGAATCACGGTTATACGATCTATACCCGCCGCCTTAAAAAACTCTTCCCTGATGCCCGGTTTGTGTACATTTTGAGAGATTACCGCGATAATTTCGAATCGGTCAGGAATGTGGATTTCGAACTTCCCGTTGTATCCCTGGTGGTCTATAAATGGAAATATTTCTATAAAAAAGCCCTGCAGACAAGCAGAATGCATCCGGGATCCTTTTATTTCATCCGGTACGAGGACCTGGTGACCCATCCTGAACGGCACCTGCAAAAACTATGTGACTTCCTTGCCATCCCATTCGTACCCGAGGTACTTGATTTCTATAAGAAAAAGGGTGAAGCTGAAAAAAAATACCCTTCCGAAATTCTGGAAAAGCATCATAAAAGCTTGTTCAATCCGGTAAATGCCAGCAGGATAGGTCGCTGGAAGAGATCCCTGAGCGAACGGCAGATCAGAATCGCCGACCTTGTCGCCGGCAGGTATGCCGAACTGGCCGGATATGAACGGAAGTACAAGGGTTTCAACCTTTGGATTGGATGCCTGGCCCTGCCGGGCGTGGTTTATGCAAGGCTCATTTACCTGATGACCTGCTTCGTGGACAGGTTACCCTACCGGTTAAGGGGAAAAATACTGACCAAAGGTCCCTTATGGATTGCCAGAAGTCTCGCCGGCCTCTTCAGAAAAAACCGCTGATGGAACCTCTCCGAGATCCTTCACCAGCCGCTGGGTGAACAGATCGGCTCCCTTGATGTTGAGGTGATCCGGATCAAAAAAGTATTCCGGGTGATCGAAAAACAGATCGTGGTAATCCATCATGCCTTCATAGACAGGGTAGCGGCAGGCAATTTCTTCCACAGCACCATACAATTCATCCACCGGAACGATTTTGGATTCCTCTTCATAAAACTCTTTTGACATCGGGATGCGCACCATGATCACGCTGATCTGCTTCTCCTGGCAAAGCTGCAGGATCTTTTCAAAATAGACTGCAATGGATGGATCCAGAAAGGTTTCGTGTGAAAGAAGCAGTTTGGCCTTGTTCCAGGCCACGATCTGCCGGTTGGGTTCGTTGGCAAAATTGCGGTAATCCCGGTGAGGCCGGTAGCCATTGTAGATCTCCAGCGTTTTGACCTTTATCCTGTAAAAGATCGAAAGCTGGATGTCCTTGTAATTACCGGCATAGGAAATGAACCTGCCTTCCAGCCACCTGGTCAGTACATCCCTGTCCTCTTTGATCCTGGCCAGTTCAAAGTAGTCGATGTAACGGATCCAGTAGGAATTATATTCGAACCGGTTGGCTATTTTGGGCCCAAAAGAAGAAATGTCTGCTTGCAGGATCAGGTTCTGTGGTTTTTGCGGGATTTCCTCTAAAATGTGTTTCAGTTTATAGTAGGACTGGATGAAATTCTCACTGGGAGAACCATAGTTAAAGCTGTTTCCGAGGATATGCGTGTTGATGCAATTATGCGAGTTGCCAATGGTTAGATATTTCATGGTTCCCCGGTAATCAACATATTGCCTGTCCATGGTCTCATTGATGATGTTGTGGACGGAGAATGCCTTAAAAGCCCTGTCGAGGATGAAATTGACAATGACAAGCAGTGCCAGGAACAGAAGGAATCGTATGATCATTTTTCGTGTCATTCCCCGTCAGAATTGAAAGTAGATGAATTCCTGCTTCTGCTGTGCCCAGAAAATGAGGATGAAAAAGATAAATCCGGCATAAATTGACCACCGGATTATGATGTGCCTGGAGGCAATGATCCTGACCAGGTCATGTTTTTCGTGAAGATGTTCTGCAACCAGCATCACGACAAGCGCCAGGATGCCAAAAAGCAGCTCATTGTCACGGAGTATTTGGAATACCGATAGATGTAAATTACTGAAATTAAATGAATTAGATATAATAAGCCTACTCTCCTTCAGGTTATCTGCCCTGAAAAAGATCAGGGTGAAAATGATCAGGGAAAGTGTGATGATATTTCCGGTCAGGTTTTTCAGGAACCGGGATGGGCTGATGCCGGTCACATCAAGGAATCTTCTGCGGGGTTTTTCCGAGATGGTTTCCGCGATCAGGAACACACCGTTTAAGAAACCAAAGATCACGAAGTTCCAGCTGGCGCCGTGCCAGAGTCCCATGAGCAGGTAGGTGATGATGAGGTTGGCATAAAGCCAGGTAAAACTGACCTTTTTATTTTTGATATAAGGCAAGGAGTAAAGCACATAATCACGGAACCACGTCGTGAGCGAGATGTGCCACCGGTTCCAGAAATCCCTGAGGGATTTGGCAACCATCGGGCGCTTGAAGTTGATCATCAGGTCGTAACCCAGAATGCGGGCCGAACCCCGGGCAATATCCGTGTATCCTGAAAAATCACCGTACAACTGGAAGGCAAACAGCACCGTGGCCAGGATCACCGACAGCCCGGTATAGGTTTCAGGATGTGCATAGATTTCGTCAACATACAATCCAAGCCGGTCGGCAATGATCACTTTCTTAAAGAAACCCCACAGCATCAGCTTCAACCCGCTGATCAGCACTGATGCGCTGAATTCCCTGGGATGGTGCAACTGGGGCAGGAGACCGGATGACCGGTCAATCGGACCGGCGATCAGCTGAGGGAAAAAGGAAACGTACAGGGCATAGTGCCCGAAATGCTTCTCAGGTGCGCGGATCCCCCTGTATACATCGATCGTATAGCTTAATGATTTGAAGATAAAAAACGAAATGCCGACCGGTAACAGAATGCTGAACACAGGCAGGTTACCCTGAATGTTGAATGAATGAAGTAAAAGACCAATGCTTTCGGAGAAAAAATTCAAATACTTGAATCCTGCCAGCATGCCCAGGTTGGCCACAAGACTGATCACCAGATATGCTTTTTTCTTTCTGTGGCTGGAAGACCGTTCGATCTGCAGTGCCACGAAATAGTCGACCATGGTGGTGAACAGGATCAGGATACCATATTCGATCCTGTTGCACATATAGAAGAAATAACTTGCAAAGAGAAGAAACAACCAGCGCCATTTGACCGGAATGATGAAGTAAATGGCAACGACTGCAGGAAGAAAGACCAGGTACTCAATCGAGTTGAACAGCATCGTGTGATCTGGTTGAGCTATGACAAAATAACGAATTTTATCCGTATAAATCACTTTCCCCCGCCCTTGGCCAAAATATTTAATTTTGCAGCATGGCCCAGCGAAGTTTCTTTAAAGATGTATCCGGTGTTCTGATCAGCAATGTCGTTACCATTGTGTCCGGTTTGCTGGCGAGTGTCATCCTTTCCAGGAAACTGGGACCCGAAGGATTCGGGATCTATTCGGCCATTCTGGTGATCCCCCTGATTGTTGTGAGTTTCACTCAGCTCGGGATCCGGGGCTCTTCCATCTATCATCTTGGCAGGAAGAAGTATGAACAGGCGGAGATTGTTGGCAGCATTCTGCTCATCCTGGCCATGACCTCATTGCTCGGGATCCTGATCACCGGAACCGGATTCCTGATCCTGGGCGATGAGTCATTCACCCGTCTGTACATGATCCTTGTCGTGCTGTCGATCCCCTTCCGTCTTGCCATGGCCTATTTCGGAGGGATCTTCATTGGTAAGGAGCAGATCGGGAAAGCCAACTTCATCAACTGGTTCTCCGAACTCATTCACCTGGTGGCCGTGGCCGCACTGGTATGGTTCATGGAACTGGGGATCGCAGGGGCATTGCTGTCGCTGCTGGCAGCCAATACTCTGATCACCCTCTGGGCAGGGATCAAAATGGGCAGGGAGTATGGATTTCAAATCCGTTACCGTTCAGTGATCATCCGTGATCTCATTTCGATGGGTTTCCTGTTTGCCCTTGCTTTTATGGTCATCCAGCTGAACTACAGGATTGATATTTTGTTGCTGCAGGAGCTTTCGACTAAAGAAGAAGTGGGATTCTATTCACTGGGTGTTTCCATCGCAGAAAAGCTCTGGCAGCTTCCCCTGGCCATCGGTGTTGTGCTGATGAGCCGCACGGCCAATGCAGCCAACCAGGACCTGATCAACCAGACCACGGGCAGGCTGGTCAGGGTTTCCATCATTGCCGGCCTGATCGCCTCCGCCGTGCTGGCAGCCGTTTCACCCTGGCTGATCCCTGCGATCTGGGGAGACAATTTTCAGTCCAGTGTACGGATCATTCAGACGATTCTTCCCGGTATTTTATTCATCAGTATTTTCAGGATCCTCAGCAGCAGGCTGTCGGGCATCGGTAAACCCCACATCTCCATTTATGTATTTCTACCGGCCCTGATCCTCAACATACTGCTGAATCTGTGGTGGATCCCCAGGCATGGAGCACTGGGTGCCGTCTGGGCTACCAATGTCAGCTATTCGCTGGGAACCGTGGCATACGTTTTCATCTATTCGAAGATTGTACACGTCCCTGTGCGCAGGATCTTTGAGTTTCACAGAAGTGATTTTATGTTCATAAGTGAATTCAGGAAATGGAAGATCAGGTAGGACCCCAGAGGATGTCATCCCCGTCGCTTTTCTTCATCATCGGGCGGCCCCGGTCAGGCACCACCCTGCTGCGGTTTCTCTTTGAAGCGCATCCCGGAGTGCTTGTTCCCCCTGAAAGCCCGTTCATTCTGAATCTTTACCGGAAATACCGGAACGTGACCAGCTGGAACCCGGAAACGATCCGCGAATTCTGTGACGATGTTTACACCCAGCGTTACTTCGAAAAGTGGCTGACCGATAAGGAGCATCTTTACCAGCAGCTTATGGAAAAAGAAGGCAGGTCATCCTTTCAGACGATGGTCCGGCAGGTATGCCTTTCCTACAACTCCGTATTCGAAAAGGATGACATCCGGTGGATCGGGGATAAGAATCCCGGATATTCACTGTATGTTCACCGCATCCACCAGCTTTTCCCTGAAGCGAAGATCATTCACATCACCAGGGATTACCGGGATAATTACCTGTCGCTGACAAAGGTCAATTTTGAAGTTCCTGTTGTCCCCCTGGTCGTTTTCCGCTGGAAATTTGCCCTGAAAAGGATGTGGGAGCTGAAGAAACACGTTCCTGAACAGATTTTTTCGATCAGGTACGAAGACCTGGTGGCTGACCCTGAGCATCATTTCAGGGATATTTGCCGGTTCATCGGGATTCCGTATGATCCTGATGTTTTGTCATTTTACCGGAAAAAATCAGCGATCGAAAAAGCCTACGCCGGTTCGGATGAGATCCAACAGGTGCACCAGAGCCTTTTTCATCCCATTTCGACCCGCAGGATCAACCTCTGGAAGTCGGAAATGCGTGCCAGAGAGATCCGCATCGCCGATCTGGTGGCGGGGAAAGCGGCTGAAAAAGCTGGTTATGAAAGGCAATACACGCGTTTTAACATCGGGTTGTACCTGTGGATTTTGCCAACACTGATCTATGCCTGGGTGATGTACCAACTGATCCTTCTGGGAGACCGCATGCCCCATAAACTACGCAACGGATTGAACCGTTTCCTGGGGATCTTTCTGAAATCATACTGGAAATTCCATAAGCGAAAGATTAAACCGCTCTAGGAAGGAATTCATAGAAACGGCTTTCACCTGATCCGGCATACGCCTTGATCCGACCTTTATCCAGTTTGCCGTCCATAAAGTCGGCCAGCCCCGACCGGATATCTTCCCTGTCAAAGAAAAGGGAGTGTGTTGATCCCCCTGGCCCGGCAAGCAGGGTAGCCGCTTTGATCAGCCGGGGAGCGTACCGGAAAAAGCGCTCGGGGGTCAGGATATAGTGTTGATTGTAAACGCTCTCCTGTCCTGCCACGAGCTCATAGCCCAGGCTACTGACCAGTTTTTGCGCCCGTTCATTGTCGCGGAGGATTTTCACCGCTGATGTACCGGCTTTCAGGATGTGATAGGAGGTTTCCAGCAGACAAAGGGAAGCCCAGACCGGCACAAAGGTTTCATAGTACTGTTCATCCCAGAGGAAAATGCCCCCTTCCGAACTCCGCGTTTCCCAATCCACATGGCTGGAGTTGATCAGCCCGATTTTTTTTTGCCCGTATTCAATGATAAAGTAAAAATTCCCGGTATTGTTGATGGACCGGAACCACGCTTTCTGCATCTCAGGGGTGATCTCATCCCTGAATTCCATGTATTGACGGATCAGGAGGGAGTTTCTCCAGGCACGTACCAGTTCAATGTCTTCTTCCCGCAGGCGATGGAGTTTTATTCCGTATTTTGAAAGCTCCATTCTATAGTATCTTTTTGATCGTATAGGGTGGTTTTCTGCTCTGGGAGAAGTAGATACGGCTCAGGTATTCACCAATGACCCCGAGGCTGAATACGATGATGCCCGTTGAGAAGGCGATGACAACGATCGTGGAGGTGTATCCGGGTACCGATACGTTAAAGAATATTTTTTTGATGATATAAAGTATGCCAATGAAGAATGAAAAAACAGAAAAGATCAATCCGGTATAGACCATCATCTTCAGGGGTATGTTGGAATAATAAAGGATGACATTGGAAACCAGGCGGGCCAGTTTTCGGGGGGAGTAACCCGACTTTTTATTCTTCCGTTCGTTGTGACGGATGTCAACGTAGGTTATGTCGGCTGTGTACCAGTTGATCAGTTCATCCAGGAAGACGAAGCTCTGGTAGTGCTTGACAACATGGTCGGTCAATTCCCGCGTGATCAGCCGGAAAGAAGAGCCCTTGCCGGGTCCGTTGTTGAAGATCCGCGACGACTGGCGGAAGGAGGCACTGGAGATATTCCGCAGTGCATTGTGTTTCTTGTCAGGATAAATACCGTAGACAACATCAGGTTGTGTATCCGCGTACTGCCGGATCAGTTTTGTCATTTCTTCCGGTGGTATTTGAAGGTCGTCGTCGATGGTAATGATGAAGTTCCCTTTGGCCCTGACCATCCCGCAAAAGGTGGCGTTGTGCTGTCCGGCATTCCTGGCCAGCCGGATGGCCGTAATGATGTCGGGGTGATCCGTTTTTAAGTGCGTCAGCACCTTCCAGCTGTCATCCAGCGAACCATCGTCAATGAAGATTGCTTCAAAGGTTGCATTGAGTTCGTTGAAAACGGCCTGCATCCTGCTGAACAACTCCCCGAGGGTGTCTTCACCGTTAAAGACCGGCACGATCACTGAATAATCCGGAGCACTCATTTTTAAAATTCAAAAAGCAAATACCAAAAATCAAAAATAAATCAAAAATCAAAAATCAAATACCGGTTAATCGTTCATCTTATATCTTTCAGCCTCCCCCGAGGATGAGGTTTGTTGCCGTGATCCAGCGTGAGGCATCGGAAAGGAAAAAAACCACGGCGTTGGCCACATCTTCAGGTTCACCAAGTCCCAGGGGTTGTCGTTCTTCTATTTTTTTAACAGCCTCCTGGGAATAATTTTCAGCGGTAGTGTCCAGCATCGGTGTTTTAACAAAGGCCGGGCAGATGCTGTTGGATCTGATCCCCCTGGATGCCAGTTCGAGGGCCAACACACGGGCGTAGGCTTCCAATGCTGCTTTTGCACTGATATACATTGCTCCGCCCACAAAGGGGTATCTTGTGGATATCGTGGAGATAAAGACGAGTGAACAGGCTTTTGGCACAAGTTTTTTCCGTGACAGAAGGTTACTGGTGAGAAGCACGGAAGCATTAAAGCTGACATTGAACGTTTTAGTAATATCTGCCGTGGTGATGAACCGGGCAGGTGACAGATCGGATATCCCGACACTGTAGACAACCCCATTGACCGGTTGAAGATGACCGACCAGCTGTGTGATCTCTGTTTCATTGGTGAGATCTGCCAGCAGCCACTGGTGGTCAGTACCCGACAGTTGACCGAAGGTTTCCAGCAATCTTCCCTGGTTCCGGCCGGTAATGATGACCGTTGCCCCGTGCTGGCTGGCCGTGATCGCACATTGACGCCCAAGGCCCGAGGATGCGCCTGTGACAAGGATTCGTTTTCCGGTGAGGTCGAATGCGTTCATTCGTCATCAAATTGTCAAATTGTCAAATTGTTAATTGTCAACCGTCAACTGTCAACCTCCAGCACTCCCGGACACACCATCCTTTCCGTTTCAAGCAGTACCGTGCCCCAGGATAACCCGATACCGAAAGCAGAAAGCAAAAATCTGAGATGTTTATGTTTGATTTCTTCCTGCAATTCGGAAACGATGGTTAAAGGTACGGAAGCACTGCTGGTGTTCCCATATTTATGGATGGAGTAGGGGACCTTCTCCTTATCGGCTTTCAGCATTTTGCGGATCGTTTCGTTGATCAGACGGTTGGCCTGGTGAAAGACCAGGTAATCAAAATCATTGAGTGTTTTCTCTGCGTATCCGAGTGTGGCTTTTATGTTGGGCACTACCTCGCGAAGGGAGAAATTGAACACCTCGATCCCATTCAGGGCGATTTGCAGGTTATTTCTGTAAATTCCATTTTCGTATTTCCGATAGGTGAACGACTTTTTGCTCACCCAGTTGCGCACCCCTCCATCCGGGATCATGATCGCCTTATGACCAGCCCCATCTGTTTGAAGGTTGAAGATCATCGGGCCTGCCGTATCGGCAAATTCCAAAGCTGTAGCTGTCCCGGCATCCCCAAAAAGCGGATAGGTGCTTTTATCCCGGTAGGATGAAGTAACGTTGGAAAGGTCGCCGGCCAGTAAAAGTGTTTTTTGCAAACGCCCCTGGCTCATCAGGCTGCCCATGACCGACAATCCGTAAACATACCCTGAACAGCCCAGGTTAATATCGAATGCCATGCAGGTTTTTGATAATCCCAACCGTTCCTGCAAGATGGGTGCAGTGGCCGGAATGATGTAATCCATCGACTGGGATACGAAGATGATCACCTGGATCTCATTCCTGTCCCAGGGCAGGTCGTCCAGTAGCCGTGTGGCGGCAGCAAAGCACAGATCAGCCGTGGTCTGACCTTTTTTCGCGATCCTGCGTTTCTCTACCCCGATAGTTTTCACAACCTGATTTCTTTCCTTAACAGTGATCCACCGGTAATCCAGATTGGACACTTCTTTTACCGGAACAGCTGCTGCCATGCCGGCGATTCGAATGTTTGGGATGGAAAAAATGGCCATAATTCGTTGTTTAGCTTGAAGCTTGAAGCTTGCAACTCACAAATTTAATCCATTTTCTGTTCCCAACCCATGATTTCCTAATTTTGCACCGGTCAAATCAAAGGACATTTCCATGGGATTGGAGAATTTTTTAGTGGGCACGGTCACCGACAAAGATACCTTTACTTATACTATATGCGATATCCTGAAATTCAGGGCAGAGAACACCCCGGATAAAGTTGCATTCATTTTCCTGAAGGATGGTGAAACCGATAAAGAAACGATCACATACCAGCAGCTGTACGAACAGGCCTGGGCGGTCACCCATGCCATCCGAAGCCGGGGGATGCAGCCCGGTGAAAGAGCTCTTTTACTTTTTCCTCCCGGGATGGAATTTGTCAAGACCCTGTTTGGCTGTTTCTATGCAGGTATTTATGGCGTACCTGCCTATCCTCCGCGTAAAAACCGCTCTTTCAACAGGATCATCTCGATCGTCGAGGACTGCAACCCGAAACTGTGTCTTACCGTCAGGGATATTCGTGATTCTTTTGAGAAAAACTTCGGGGACGTTGAGGAACTGAGATCGCTTCACTGGATATCAGTGGATCAGGAAATGTTTATCAGCAAGAATTTCAGTTATGAAACCAAACCGGATGATCTGGCCTTATTGCAGTACACCTCTGGTTCCACAGCCAGCCCGAAAGGTGTGATGGTCAGCCATGGCAATTTCATGCGTAACCTGGAGTTTTTGCGGCAATGCTTTGAATTTACTGCTGAAACACCGACGGTTCACTGGTTACCCGTTTTTCATGACATGGGGCTTGTCGTGGGCATTATTCAACCAATTTACAGTGGTTTTACCGGGATTCTGATGTCTCCTGTTTCGTTCATTCAAAAACCCGTCCGCTGGCTCAGGGCTTTTTCAGACTATGGTGGCGTAATGGGAAGCGCTCCCAATTTTGCCTATGATCACTGTGTATCCAAAATTTCAGAAGAAGATTGCCGGGATCTTCACCTGGAAACCATCCGATCTGTGATGAATGCTGCGGAACCCGTCCGAAAAGTCACGATCGAACAGTTTTCGGAAAAATTCAAGGTCTATGGATTCCGGGCGGAGAGTTTCTATCCTGCATACGGGCTGGCGGAAGCTACATTGATTGTTTCAGGTGGTACTGTCAAAGACAGCCCAAAGTACGTGTATGTCAACAAGCAGGCACTTGAAGAGGGAAGGATCGAAATCACCACAAAGGATGACCCGGATTCCAGTTACCAGGTCTCCGTTGGAAAACCCTGGATCGACACAAATATTTTTATTATTGATCCCGAAACACACACACACTGCAGAACGAACGAAGTGGGTGAAATATGGGTTTCCGGATCCATTGTGACCAGAGGGTACTGGAATAAACCCAAAGAGACAAAAGCGACTTTTCAGGCCATGATCCGTGATACCGGGGAAGGTCCGTTCCTTCGGACAGGTGACCTGGGTTTCATCCACGAAGGTGAGTTGTATGTTACGGGAAGATTGAAGGATCTGATCATTTTAAGGGGGAGAAATTATTATCCCCAGGACATCGAATACATTGCCGAAAACAGCCATCCTGCGTTGCGGCCCAACGCCAGTGCGGCCTTTTCGGTTGATCTTGACGGGGAAGAGAAACTGGTCATTGTGGCGGAAGTGGAGCGTACGGCGATCCGCAACCTGGATGTCACGGAAGTGTGCGATGCCATCCGACAGCAGGTATCCGAAGAGATTGAGCAGGAAGTGTACGCCATTCAGCTGCTCCGCACCGCCAGCATCCTCAAGACCTCCAGCGGCAAGATCCAGCGGAGGGCCTGCAGGGCAGCTTTCTTAAGTCGTTCCCTGGAGACGGTTGGTGAGTCCGTACTGACGGAATCCTCCCTGACGAGTGAAAAAAATGTCCTGTCAATGGATCTGGTTTCCATACAGGCCTGGTTGACGGCCTGGATCCACGTTCAGCTGAAGGTCCCCATCGAAAAGATCGATGCGGGGAAGCCGTTGTCGGCATATGGTTTGAATTCAATGAAGGCCGTACATCTTCAGAATGCATTTCTTCAGAAGTACGGGATCAATTTTCCACCCTACCTGTTTTTCGAGAAGATAACCATTCGTGAATTGGCGGAGAGGGCAGGTAGATTGGGTCCATAAATTCCAAATTTCAGGAACACCGTTCCTGTATGATCGAATAAAGATCATTGATGGATTTAGCCTTGGCGATATCCTCCGCTTTGATCACCACGTCGTATTCTGTTTTGACCAGTGCGATCAGGATCAGGGCATTGATGGAGTTCCATTCGAATACATCACGAAAATTGCTGGCAGGCTTTAATTTACCGGGTTCCAGGTCCTCGAATTCAGCTTCAATCTTCTCGATAAATTCTTCTATGGTCATGACGAAAGTTTTTACAGGGATGCAAAGGTAGGATTTTTTTACTATTCTTTCATCAATTTCGCCACTTCTGCAATCACCGCGTCAAACTCCCCGTTCTGGTAACTGGTGATTAACTTATGACGCTGAATCTTGCCGCTGCTGGTCTTGGGAACCTGATTGGAACGTATGGGAACAAAAACAGAAATGGTCAATCCATATTTCTCCCGGAAAAATTTTTGTAAGCCGCGAAACGTATCACAGGTTGCCTGGTTGGGTGAACCCACGAGGAACAGGATGATTTGATCCTGTCCTTTTCTGGGATCGAACAGTCCGCCAATGATTACCTTCCCATAGCTGATTTCTGCATATTTACCTGCCAGGTTCTCCAGATCGTGTGCGTAGAGATTCTGACCCCGTACAAAAATGATGTCCTTGATTCTTCCCGTGATGTAAAGATTTCCCTTGAAAATAAATCCTTTATCACCGGTTTTTAACCAGTTATTAACGAATGAATTACGCGTTTCAACAGTATTGTTGAAATAGCCTGAAGTGATGCATTTTCCCCTGATCTGGATGTGTCCTTCAAGATTCTCTTCCAGGGGGTGCCCGTGGGCATTGACGATTCTGAGTTCAATATCCTTGAGTGGCTTTCCCAAACTCACAAGCTCTATCAGATCAGGGACATTGTTTTTTTCAACGACCGCTTTGCCTTCTTTCTGTAACAAGGTCCGGTTGAATGCAGTGGTAACGGGTACCTCCAGTAACTCGAAAAAGGTAATGGCCAGTGTTGCTTCAGCCATTCCATAGGCTGGCATCATCGACTCTTTTTTCAACTGGTGTTTGGATAGCGTGTCCAGGAAATCATTCATGATCCGGGAGGAAATGGGTTCGGCTCCATTGACAATGCCCTTCAACGAGGAAAGATCCCAACTTTTTGTATCTCTGTTTTTAAGATATCTTAACAGCAAGGCTTGTCCGAAATTTGGACATCCGGTGATGGTGGTTCTCACTTTTTCCATGACATCCAACCAGAGGGTTGGTTTTTTTACAAAATCAACAGGTTCAATGAGATATTGGTTGCATTGTCCAAAAACGGGACACATATGATAACCAAATAGGCCCATGTCATGGTAGAGTGGCATCCAATTCGTAAATACATCCGTGTCTGAAACATCCAATCCAACGCAAATTGCATCAATATTGGCGAGTATGTTCCTGTGCGTGAGTATGATCCCTTTAGGATCGCCTGTACTCCCTGAGGAGAATTGAATAAAGGCGACATCCGTCTCCTGAACGGTTACAATGATAGGTTCAACGTATGGATGAGTAAGGTCTTCTGTATTAAAAATATTTTCCGAAGGAATGATATCCGAAGTGAAACTGCTGATCAATTCAGAGGATAGGATCATTTTGGGATTTTGCAGTATCCGGTAGACATTCTCAATCTTTTGGGCGGGTTGATTGAACTCTGTAAAGGATAACGCGGGTTGAAGAATGGTGGGGATAAGTCCGCTTAAAAAACAGGCCCAGAGTACGGTTACAATTTCCTCATTCCGGGTCATTACGATGATCACTTTGTCCCCGGGAGCAAGACCCCTGGCCTGCAAACCGCCTGCCAGCGTCTTTGCCTGTAAAAAAAGCTCCTGATACGTAATGAACTTGATGTGGCCGTCTGACTGTCCAAATCCTATTCCTTTATGAGGAAAAGTCTGTGAAACTGAAATGAGCAGATCAGGAACGGTCCTTCTGTCGTAAATACCTGCTTTCATCGTGCCTTATCGTTTTACTTCCTCTCGAATCATCTTTGGTTTCACACGCTGCGCCATATTGTAATACTGCCACGTCCTTGCAGAGTCAAGCTGGTGGAGATAATACCAGCTGATCATCATGCACAGCCTGTATTCGGGCTGGAGTGCAACGGCCTTTTCCCAATAGGGAATGGCACGTACGGTATCGCCCCTGCTTGCCTGGTAATTGCCCAGATTGACATAGGGCAGGGGCAGGGTGGGATTTGTTTGGATGATCTCTTCATTCAGTCCAATGGCTTCAACCAGCGAATCGGCATCGAAATAGAGGTTCGCCAGCTCGGACTTGATGTTCACGTTCGACGGATCCAGCCTGCTGGCAGTCCGGAGGCTGGCAATGGCCTTCACCGTGTCACCCTTCATCTTGTACGTATACCCCAGGTTGAAGTACGGCTCTGGCCTCTCCGGCTGAAGCCGGGTTGCCTTAACCAGGTAGGGGAGTGCCCTGTCGGGCTCTCCAAGCGTATAAGCATAAAAGGATCCATAGTTGTTCAGGATCTCAAAATTGTCAGGATGGATCTTCAACGCCTGATCGTAATGCCTTTTGATCAGTTCGACCCATTTCGCCTGCTGATCCATGTCCATCGTTTCGGTGACTTCCCTTGTCAATAGACTGGCATACAGCATATTAGCCTTGACGGACCGCTCAAGATACGGAATGTCGCTTTCATACAGCGTAAGGTAATTCTTCCAGTCCTTATTCCTGTTGAATGTATGAACAGAATAAGGGATCAGGATGACCAGGCAGGTCGCCAGGATTCCTGCCAGCGACACACTGGATGGATTAAGGCGTTCAGGATTCGTACGAAATGCCTTAAAAATAAGGTAAGCCAATGCAATACTGAATCCAAGGGATGAAACGTACAGGTAACGCTCGGCAACGATCCCGGGTGACGGCAGGATGAAATTGGAATACATCGCCATCATGAGCAGGTAATACAGGATTGCAAAGGATAGAATATGTTTTTTCCTGAAGGTGTAGATGGCATAGAACAGTAATCCCAGATGGATCAGGATACTCAGGATCACCCAGATATCAGCCAGGTTGACCACCGGGATCATGTCGTATCCGTAATAGAAACGAAGGGGGTGCGGAAACAGGAGCATCCGCAGATAGAAGATCAGAATGGAAAATCCTGTCCCGATCCTGAGCCAGATGTTTTTTTCAAAGAAGAGCGGATTTTCGTAATACTGCACCGGCCTGACATTTTCGGGGAGGATGAACCGGGTGAAGACAAGAAACAGCATCACCAGCCCAAGGAATGAAAGCGCGGAATAAAGGAGGGGCCTGGCTTTGACATCCGTGAAGAAATACAGGGCCAGGGGATAGATGATGAAAAAGATCGCGGCGGTAGGCTTGGATAATAACACAAGGATGAACATCAGTACACTCAGCAGTAGGAAGCGGATCCTCCGGGTTTCAACAAAACGAAGGATCATAAGCAGTGTCAGCAGATTGAAGAGAAACCCCAGGAGTTCATCCCTGTTCTTCAAACTGGCTACAACTTCCGTGTGAACGGGATGTGCCAGGAACAACAGCGTGATGATGAAAGGAAATGCCGGATGGTGGTTTTTGAATAACTTTTTCAGCAAATGAAAAAGGAGAAGCCCGGTCAGGGCATAGAACAGTGCATTGAAAAAATGGGAACGTCCCGGTTTGAATCCCCAGATGGCATACTCAACGGCATAGGTAATTTTAACCAGGGGACGGTAACCGTAACTTAATTGTTCTTCTTGTGCATACCGGGTTGTGAGGATATCGGGAATGGCTTTCAATCCCTGCGCGATCTGCTCATTCGGATACGTAACCAGATGATCATCAAGGGAATATTTGTTTTTATACGTATTCCCGTAAAGCGCCAGCCCGAAGAAAAAAACGATCAGTCCATACACCCATAGATTCCCTGGTTTTGCGGGTTTCAAGGGCTTTAGATCCGGAACAGGTGACGTTTTAGACCCGGATTTTTTCATCAGGTTTAATTTGCTGGCAAAAGTAATAAAATACTCAGCGTCTGTGCCAAAAGTCCTTTGTGTTACTTCGTGGAAACCTTTGAGTCCTTCGTGTTTATTCTTCTGACCTGTCTTTTTCCAAAAGAACTGTCAACCGCATGAAGTCCTGAATGCTGAGCTGTTCTGCGCGAAAAGAAAAAACGGGATCCGCAAGGTTTGCATTCGCTGACAGGTTCTTCAATGCATTCCGGAGCGTCTTTCGGCGCTGGTTGAAGGCTGTCCGGACCACCCGGAAGAAAAATTCTTCGTCACAATCCAGATGTTCCCTTCGGTTCCTTGTCAGGCGGATCACGGCTGATTTTACCCTGGGCGGCGGGAAAAAGACTTTTTCACTTACGGTGAACAGATAATCAATGTCGTAGAAGGCCCCGGCCAACACGCTCAAAATCCCGTATTTCCTGCTGCCGGGCGATGAAACGATCCGCTCTGCCACCTCTTTCTGGAACATTCCGACGACCTCGGTCACCTGCCCCCGGTGTGCCAGCACATGGAACAGAATCTGGGAGGAAATGTTATAGGGGAAATTGCCGATGATGGCAAACCGCCCCTCATAGATCTCTTTCAGATCTTTTTTGAGGAAATCATCCTGAATGATCCTTTCTCCGATCCCGCAAATGGAATCACTCAAATAACGGACGGATTCCGGATCGATTTCGATCACCTTCAGGGAAGGAAACAGGGGTAACAGGTATTTTGTCAGGACTCCCTTTCCCGGACCAACCTCCAGTACCTGGTCGTTTTGATCCGACAGGCAGCCAACGATCTTGCGTGCGATGTTTTCATCGGCCAGGAAATGCTGGCCCCATCGTTTCTTTGGTCTGACCGATATGGCCGGATGTTCAATTGTCAATTTTCGATAGTAAAGTATCATCTGCAGGTAGTCGCCTGTTAATCGCCAACTGCCAACTGCAAACTGCTGATCCCTCGTCACTACGTTCCTCGGGACAGGCTGCTGACCGCCGACTGCCAACTAATTAACCACATCCCCCCTGAGCTCCCTGAACCGTTTCCGGGCTTCTACGACAAACAGGCTCCCGGGGTAATCCACCATAAGACGCTGGTATAGGTCCATGGCGGAAGCAGGATCGTTGAAATTTTCTTCGTGCAGGGTGGCTCGCATCATCAGGGCATTGTCAGCCAGAATGTCCCAGGGATAGAGGCTGATCAGCTGCTGGAGGATCGTGTCAGCTTCATGGAATTTTCCTTCCATGAGTTTGATCTGAGCCTTTTTGTACAGGATCTCATCCCCGATGGGATGCCCCGGAAAGGCCCTTTCCAGGGAGTCGAGCAGGTTCAAGGCGAGATCATTCTTGTTCTGAAAAACCAGGAAGTCGGCCCTGGCAAACTGGCCCAGCACGGTATAGGTGCTGTCGTCATCCATGTTGTCGAGGATCAGGAGCGACAGTTCCATCGCATCGTTGGCGATGAGTTTGGAGGTGGCCGCTTTCAGAACATCGAGCTGCGCTTTTGACCACTGGAATTCACCGATATAGAAGGAGAGCCTGGCATTCCGGAATTTGGCCTCGTGTCCGATCGGTTCGTGTTTGAATTCTTTTTCCACCTGAGAGTATAACAGGGTAGCTTCCCAGGGCTGACCTGAAAACAACAGGATATCGGCCAGTTCCATTTTGATGCCGGCACGTTGCCGAGGTTTAAGGGTCTTGATCTGCCGGGCCGTTTCCAGCAATGCAATGGCATCCTGCTGCCTGTCGAGATAAAAAGCCTGCAAATGCGCCTTGTTACGCATCAAAGACAAGGTCGTACTGCTGTAACCCAGCTCATTCAGCAGTTGATCGAATTGCCGGTCAATGTCCAGGAGAGCCTGGTGATCTGGTTGATAAAGGCCTGTATTCTTTAAGAACAGCGCATTCAGAAGTTCAATGCGGCCGGAGAGGTATAAGGAGGATGTTTCGCCTTTCCTGACAACATAACTGTATGCATCAATGGCTGCATCATAATCTTCATTGGACGTGCATAACTGACCGATCTCGAACACACGTGCCCCCTCTTCATTGAATCTTCTGTCGAGCGCCTTCGCCTGGAGGAGGGCGGTCTGGAAATCCTTTTGCTGGATGGAATACCAGATCAGCATTTCGGAATAGAGGATCTTATCGGGGAATTCCTGGATCCTTTTAAGAAGGGTCATCCTGAACTGGTCGCCCTTGGTACCGTCAGGATCGGCTGCCAGGTTATTCTGTATGCGGTTCTGTACGGTGTTGATCTTGGAAGGATCTGCTTCGAGCAGATTGAGGTACTCATCGAACATTTTTTCATATTTGCCTTCCATTTCATAGATCTGGCCCATCTCCAGGTGAAAAGATTCGGTATAACCCAACAATTCCCTGCCCCTCTGATAGGTTCGGATGGCGTAGTCAGTTTCACGGCGTGACTGAAACGACCCGGCCAGTTCAACGATCGCATTGCGGTTGGCAGGCAGTTTCGACAGGGCTTCATCGTATTCTTTCTGAGCCCTGGAGGGTTCGTCCGACATCTGGTAGATGTAGCCAAGGTCAACCAGGTAGCGCAACTTTTCAGGGTTTGCCCGGATCTGTTTTTTCACCAGCTTTATGGCTTCGTCGTACCTTCCCAGCTGAATGAGACTATAAAAATAATAGCTGTAGTTGACAAAGGTTGGATTTTCATTGAAGAGTTTTTCATAAAGGACAACGGCTTTGTCGTATTGCTGCTGGGAATAGTACTCGGCTGCCAGCTGGCTTTCATTGCTGGCCTTGCCCGTGCGGACCGTGGGAGGTTTTTTGCTGATGATCCGGTTGGTGTCAGGCTGCTGCGCAAAAACCATGATCGCCGAAAACAGCATCCCCATTATAAAAATCCCTGAGATCCTAAAAATTTCCCTCTGCATTAAATTTAATTATATGTATTTCTCCTCACTCCTTTCTCCTCACTCCTTTCTCCTCTCTCCTCTCTCCTCTCTCCTCTCTCATCTCTCCTCTCATATCATCCCAAACCCCGTATACGTCCTCAATACATCGGGAATCGCAATTCCCTCAGGGCCCTGGTTATTTTCGAGCAATGCAGCCACCACCCTGGGTAACGCCAGGGCACTGCCGTTTAGTGTATGGGCCAGGCGTGTTTTCCCTTCCTGGTCCCTGAAGCGGCATTTCATCCGGTTCGACTGGAAGGATTCAAAGTTGGAAACGGAGCTTACCTCCAGCCATTTTTCCTGCGCAGCGGAATAAACCTCAAAATCATACGTCAGGGCACTGGTAAAGCTCAGGTCTCCCCCGCAGAGTTTCATGATACGGAAAGGCAGCTGCAGCGCGTGCAGGAGACCAGCGACGTGGGTCCGCATTTCCTCAAGTGCTTCATAGGATTTGTCAGGATGCACGATCTGCACGACCTCGACCTTGTCGAACTGATGCAGACGGTTCAACCCCCGGACATCTTTTCCCCAGGAACCCGCCTCGCGGCGGAAACAGCTCGAATACGCCACATTTTTAACGGGCAGATTTTCCCCCGGAAGGATCACGCCGCGGTAGATATTGGTGATGGGGACCTCGGCCGTGGGAATCAGGTAAAAATTTTCCTCCGTGACCACGTACATCTGGCCATCTTTATCGGGCAGCTGGCCGGTGCCATAACCTGAATCCGCATTGACCAGCAGGGGCGGCTGAACTTCAAGGTAACCCGCACTGACCGCAGCATCCAGGAAGAATGCGATCAGCGCCCGCTCCAACTTCGCGCCTTTCCCTTTGTAGAAGGGGAAACCGGCACCGGTAACCTTATTCCCCAGCTCAAAGTCAATGATATCGTATTTTTTGATCAGGTCCCAGTGAGGCATTGCCTCAGGACCCAGGTCGGGCAGATCCCCTTCCTGGTAAACGTTTTCATTCTGCTCAGCTGAAAAGCCTCTTGGTACCGAAGGATGAGGCATATTGGGCAATTGCACCAGCAGATTGTTCAGCTGTGTTTCGGACCCGGCCAGCCGGTCGGCAAGTTCTTTCGACTGCGCCTTCCATTCGGCAGTTTTTTCTTTGATTTCACTGGCTTCCTCCACCCGGCCGCTCTTATAGAGGATGCCGATTTCGCGGGCAGCCTGGTTCGACAGGGCAAGGATGTCGTCCAGGTTTTTCTGGATCTTTCGCCGGTCGGAATCTGCCTGCAGGATCTCGCCCACAAGATGGATCCCTTTGAAATTCTTGATCCCGAGGCGCTGGATGACGTCTTCCCTGTGCTCCCGGATGTAGCTTAATTCTAACATAATAACCAGAAAAAAATCTCCTGATGATCAACCAGGAGATTTTCCATTCATATTAATAATGTAACGATCGTTTTTATTCCTGGGGCTTTTCAGAAGGAACCACGGAAACGTACGATCTGTTGTCTTTTCTTTTACGGAATTCAACGGTTCCGTCAACAAGGGCAAACAGCGTGTGGTCTTTACCGATGTCGACATTCAGTCCGGGATTGTGTTTTGTGCCTCTCTGCCTGACGATAATGTTTCCGGCACGGGCAAACTGTCCGCCATACACTTTGACACCCAATCGTTTGCTTTGGGATTCACGACCGTTGTGTGAACTACCCGCTCCTTTTTTATGCGCCATTGTTCAATGTTTTTGCCGATGATTCTGTTTGTTAGAAGCTACAAGTTGCAAGTTACAAGCTTCAAGCTGCAAGTTTATATACTGCTGATTGATAAATGGTTACCGTCTACTGCTCTTCCACCGCACCCTCATCTTCATCTTCTGCTTTTTTCACTGCTTTTTTTCGCGGCTTCTTCACTTTAGTCTCTTCCGGTGCCACCTCATCCGTTACAGCCTGGATCACAGGGCTGCTTTCAGCAATGATTTCCGCTACAGAGGCAGGTTGTTCCACAGCGGGTTCCTTTTCTTCTTTTTTCTTTTCCGCTTTCTCCGTTCTCTTTTCTGTCAAAGAGATCTCTTCAATCAGGATGCGGGTAAGGTAGTCGCGGTGGCCATTCAGTTTCTGGTAGCCCTTTCTTTTCTTCTTTTTGAAGACCAATACTTTATCACCTTTAAGGTGGGAAAGTATCTTCGCCGAAACGACCGCTCCTTCCACCACTGGTTTTCCGACGCGGATCTGGCCATCGGAATCGACCAATAAGACCTCCTCAAACCGGACCGGAGAACCTTCTTCGCCATCCAGGCGGTGAACGAATACTTCCTGGCCCTGTTGCACTTTGAATTGTTGTCCTGCTATATCGACGATTGCATACATCTGTCAGTCAATTAAAACTACCTTAAAAAAATGGAGCAGCAAAATTAGTAAAAAAATCGAAATTACAACTCCGGAGGGTGATATTATTTTTTCTGCATAGTAATGGGGGAGATCCCCGCTTTCGCGGGGATGACGTCTGTGCGTAAAATGAGGGAGGTCCCCGCGAAAGCGGGGACTTCATTCCTGCGAAAGCAGGAACCTCAACTTATCTTTCCCCGCGATAAACGTCATCCCTGCGCAAGCAGGGATTTTATCCCCGCGAAAGCGGGGAACGTCATTCCTGCGAAAGCAGGAACCTCACCTCTTCCCCCGCGATAAGCGTCATCCCTGCGCAAGCAGGGATCTAATCCCCGCGAAAGCGGGGAACGTCATTCCTGCGAAAGCAGGAACCTCACCTTTTCCCCCGCGATAAGCGTCATCCCTGCACAAGCAGGGAATGTCATTCCTGCGAAAGCAGGAACCTCATCCCCGCGAAAGCAGGGAATGTCATTCCTGCGAAAGCAGGGAACGTCATTCCTGCGAAAGCAGGAACCCCAACCTCTCACCCTTGCAGCTTGCAGCTCAAAGGATGACCTCATATTAATAATGTATGAATATTGGATCATTAAAAAAATTAAAAATCTTTCATCCTTCATTCTTCATTCTTCCTAATTTTACAAAAACCAATCCCATGGACATATATCCGCTTTACCTGGCAGGGGAATTCCGGAAATCTGCCGTAACCCTGGATGTTCGGAATCCTTATGACAAGGAACTCATCGCGCAGACCTACCTGGCCGACCCGGTCCTGCTGGAAACCGCCATTCAGAAGGCCCTGGCCGTCCAAAAACAACTCCGTGACCTGCCCGGCCACGCGCGGCACGATCTCCTGTTCCAAATAGCTGACGAGATCACGGTCAGAAAACAGTGGTTTACCCAGTTGCTGGTGAAGGAATCCGGCAAACCCTGGAAATATGCCGCGGCTGAGATCGATCGGTCAGTGCAGACCTTCCGCGTCGCCGCGGAGGAGTCGCTCCGGCTCCCGGGAGAATACATCAGCATCGACTGGACACCGGCAGGCGATCATAAAGAGGGTCTGGTCAGGTACTTCCCGGTAGGACTCGTGGCCGGAATCTCACCGTTCAACTTCCCGCTGAACCTGGCCGTGCATAAGATCGCCCCTGCACTGGCCGCCGGATGCCCGATCATACTCAAACCTTCGTCGTCAACGCCACTTTCAACGCTGGAACTGGCAAGGATCTTCGAAAACACAAGCCTGATCAGGGGATCGGTCTCCATCCTCCCGATGACACGGGAAACCGGTAATTTGCTGGTCACCGACCCGCGTATCCGGTTGTTGTCGTTTACGGGGTCCCCTGATGTGGGATGGGCGATGAAACAGCAGGCCGGAAAGAAAAAAGTCGTGCTGGAACTGGGGGGGAATGCAGGTGTCATCGTGACAAAAAGTGGCCGGATCGAAGACGCCGTGTTGAAATGCGTTACCGGCGCCTTCTCCTATTCAGGCCAGGTATGCATTCACGCCCAGCGCATCTATGTGGAACAGAGTGTTTTCGACTATTTTACACGCCTGTTCATCGACGCGGTAAAAGCACTCCGGAGCGGTGACCCGATGGATAAGAAGACGGATATATCGGTGATGATCGATGAAGCGAATGCCAGCCGCGTGGAAGAATGGATCGCCGAAGCGGTTTCGGCCGGGGCCAGCATCCTTGCAGGAGGCAAAAGGCAGGGTGCTTTCGTTGAGCCGACCGTTTTAACGAATACCGGGCCCGAAATGAACGTATGCGCCAGGGAGATCTTCGGTCCGGTGGTCACCCTGGAATCCTATGCCACCTTTGAGGAGGCCATCACAAGGGTGAACCAGAGCCGCTTCGGCCTTCAGGCAGGGGTATTTACCAACAACATTGATGAGATGAACCGGGCCTTCCTGGAACTGGAAACAGGCGGGGTGATCATCAACGACGTACCTACGTTCCGCGTTGATCATATGCCCTACGGAGGCATAAAGGATTCGGGTCTGGGCAGGGAGGGAGTTCCGTATGCCATCAGGGAAATGATGGAGCCCCGCCTCCTGGTAAAAAATTGTTAATTTTTGTCATTTAAATTGTATTTCATAAAATCTTCATTAATTTTACACAACATTTGACCGAAATACTTGCTTATAATTTTGTTTTGTTTTAATGTTGCATGATTTTTTAATAAATTTCCCTGGCATTCATGGAAGTTAATTAATAATAATGTAGTACTTTTACTCTGACTTAAAATAGAGAAGACCATAAAATATTCAGTCATTACTTAGGCGGGCATTTTTCGGGAAATCCAAAAGCTTTGATATTGCTGAGGATGAGTTCGTTTATGAACCAGACAAAAAAAATGATTTATTTTTGAATTAATTTTATTTATTATATATTTGCAGCAAAATGTCTTATTAACTTAAAATTTAATACGTATGAAAAAGGTTACTCTTTTTGCAAGATTAACAATGATAACGATGTTTTCATTGTTTTTCGGATTTCAGATTGGTGCCCAGATGGTAATTGACGTTGGGACCTACTCAGGAACAGTGTCCTATATGCCGTTCTATGGTTATTATAACTATGGTTTTTCCAAGTGCATTTATAAAGCCACAGATTTCGGCGATAACATGCCCAAACTCATTACCAAGGTAGGGTATTTCGGCACCACACAGTATGGTGGTTCCAATCCCATTCTGAATCTGACATGCTGGATGAAGGAGATCAGCGAAGGTGCCTGGACCACCAACACGTTCCCTGACAATGACGCAGGCATGATCGCCGATGGATGGACATTGGTCTGGGCGGGAGATTACCTACCGTTTGTCGGGGTCAATGAATTTACACTCACTGCCCCCTTCCTTTACTCCGGGCAGGGGAATCTGGCCATCGCCTGGCGAAATATGGACGGTGCATACAGCGGAAACCGCTATGTTTACTGGGAGCGTTATACCGGTGCGACCAATCAATCGGTGTACAGGTATTTTGACTCTCCCGTACCGCCACCATTCCCAACCGGAACTTATACGAACATCGTTCCCCGGTTAAGGGTATTTTTCCTCCCGCCAACGGAAGGAACCGTTACGGGTACGGTGACCGATGCGGCGTCCGACCTGCCCGTATCCGGGGCACTGATGAGGGCCTACAGCGTTTTTGGTGAAGTCTTTGCATTCACCGATGGCGCAGGTAACTATTCAATGACCATAGGAACGATGGGCAACTATACCACCGTTGAAGCCAACAAGGCAGGGTATGACGTTGCTTCGGTTGAGGTGATCATTCCTCCTGAAGGAACCGTTGATGCCGATCTTGAACTGAGTGAGGCAAAGGTCCCGGTCAGTGGCGTCCTCGCCCAGATCGTCCAGGCCGATGCCAATGTGGTGAAAGTCACCTGGAGCATACCCGAAGGATTTTACGAAATCATCTATGATGACGGTAATTTTGAGAACATGATCGCCTGGCAAACCCCGGGCAACTACAATGCCCTGAAGTTCACGCCGGACGGATACCCCTGCACCATTCACTACGGTTCGGTCAATATCGGCGACGGTACCTATCCGACAGGTGGTGACATCTTTCAGGAATTCACCATCGCCATTTTTGATGATGACGGCGCCGATGGCATGCCGGGAACAAAACTTGCCGAAGTGGATGTGACACCGGAAGAAACCGGCTGGGTCCTCTGGGATATCAGCGACAGACCGGTGGTCATCACCAGTGGCAATTTCTACGTTGCCATGGAACAGGGTGGTTCATACCCCGACTGTGCTCCCATCGCCATTGATGAAACCAGTCCGGTGTTCCGCAGCTATCAGAAATTCGGAACCGGCCCGTGGTACGAATCTGCGTTCAACGATTTCATGATCCGTGCGGTCGTTTCAAGTCCGGGCGGAGCAGGAGCCAACCGCGCAGATAAATCCGTGATCCATCAGGGTACCAGACCTCCCAGAGATACCTACATGAGCCTTTCAGATCCCAAAATGAAAATGGGTTATGAAGGTGAAGGACTTTACAGTCCGGTGGATGGCGGCGATGCCCCCAGGGCACTGTCGCATTATAAGGTTTACCGCATGCAGGAAGGTGATGAAACCAATCCGGGCAACTGGACGCTTCTGGCAGGTTACGTAACCAATACGGTCTATTATGATAACTCCTGGATCTCCATTCCCGACGGTGGTTACCGCTGGGCAGTGGTGGCCGTTTATGATGCCGGTGACTCCCCTGCAGCCATCTCCAACCTTCTGGGGAAAAACTGGACATCCGATGTTACCATCAATATCACCCTCTCGTCAAACCAGAGCCCCGAAGGTGCTTATGTTACGTTCATCAACCAGGATGGTCTTCCGGAACACAGCTACAGCGCCGTTGCCGGCCCTACCGGTGTGGTGGAATTCAAGGGCGCCTGGAACGGAACCTATGACCTGACGATCTTAATGGCAGGATACGACCCCTACATACTCAATGACTATGTCCTGAGCGGAAATGTGACCTGGGATGTCGAACTTCAGGAAATTACCGACCCGCCAAAGAATCTGTATGTGGATCCGCTGACCTTGCTGGCAACGTGGGAAAAACCGGGCGGAATGACGGAAGTGTGCTTCTATCCTTTCCAGAGCCAGGCACAATATGATGAGTGGACGGAAAATCCGACCAGTTCCAACTGGGCGTATTATACAAGTCTTGGTAACCCTGCACCCTGCGCATATTTCAATTGGTCACCTTCCGTGACAAATTACACGCACACACTGACCAGCCAGGTGTATGATTGCAAATTCTTTACTTTTCAGCTGACCCTGGAATTTGATGTTTACCTGAACAATTTTTCAGCAACCAACCAGGAACATCTGGCAATCGAAGTGTTTGACGGAACAGAATGGATCACCATTCGCGACTTTGTCAATTCATCCAGCATTGCCTGGACACACTATGCAGAGCAAGTCCAGGACTATGCCAATGAGAATTTCCAGATCAGGCTGAAGGCCTACGGAGCCGATTGCTACAACATCAACTATTGGGGAGTGGATAATGTGAGGCTCTGGAATTACAGCGAGAAAAATCCCATTGGATTTACAGTGTACCTGGATGATTTTATTTCAGGGTTTACCACTGAAACGTTCTTCCAGTATGACCCCAATACCATTTACTGGGGCCAGACCTATGTGAGCGGTGTCAGCTGCTATTATGCCAGCGGCCATTCACCCAGGATCAACTACACCTGGACTTCCGCCTACCTGCCTCCTCCATCCAACCTCCAGGGAGAAGACGTTGGTCATACAGCTCACCTGACCTGGGATTTACCATCCGGACAGGGTGATGCGTACTGGATCATTTATGACAACGGCAATGCTGACAATGCCATGGCCTGGTACGATCCGGGTGGAGAGACAGCCGTCCGCTTCACGCCGCTGGCTTGGCCCTGCACGCTGCAATCATTCCAGATGTATATCTGGGATGGCACTTGGCCGGCAGGTAACATTTATGTACCCTTCAGAATCAGGATTTACGCAGCCGATGGTTCGGGCGGATATCCCGGAACACTGCTGGGACAGAAAGATGTCACACCAACAACTGCGTACTGGGTGACCTTTGATCTTTCTGACCTGAACATTGTGATCTCATCGGGTGATTTCTATCTGGCACACTGGCAGCTGGGTGTGTATCCAAACTGTGCTCCGACAGGGATCAGCTCCAGTTCAGCAGGTACTGGCCGTGGTCTTGACCATGCGGTTGGTGAAGCCTGGGGTGCTCCTGATTATGACCTGTATTTGATCCGCGCAGGGGTTTTCGGAAGTATGGAAGGCAATTATGTACTTGAACCTTCCATAATCCATCCTCCTTCAACTGAATCCATTGATCCGACGGCTTCTGCTTCCATCAACGCCCCGAATGGTCAGGCGCTGAGCGGAGAAGTAAAGCTTGGTAAGGCGAACTATAATAACGGTGAAAACCGCGAACCGGAATATGGTGAGCTTATCTCCTTCAACATCTTCAGGGATGGCGTGCAAATAGCCAATGTAGCTCCGTCACAGGGTGGCTCACAGGAGTATTTCGACCAGGGTTTGGCCGCCGGCTTCTATGACTATGAAGTTAGCGCAGTTTATGACAACCCGACACCCGGTGAATCTGGGAAGGAAGGCCCGACAACGGTCTACATCAATGGTGAAGGCACGATCTACGGTACGGTTTCCAAGTACGGCAGCCAGTTCTTGCCAATCGAAGGAGCACTGGTTACCGCCACCGGCTCGTGGGGTTCCTTTATGGGATATACCGGGAACAACGGTTCCTATATCCTGGAAGGTGTCACGGAAGATACGTACACCATGACCGTGGAAGCTGACGGTTTTGAGACCCAGGTTCTTGAAGGTGTTGTCCTTGCTGATGAACAGAATCTTGAAGTGAACTTTGAACTGTATGAATTCCCGTATCCGGTGATCGGTGTAACGGCAACGCGTAACGCAGCCCACACCGAAGTGCTGGTCGACTGGTATGAGTACAGCGATTTCTACACGATTTTCTATGATGATAACGAAGCCGATAATGTCACTGCCTGGCAAAAGGGCGGAAGCATGCACGCACTGCGTTTTACACCAATGGCCTATCCGGCTGAGATCTACGGTGTCCAGATCAACATCTTTGATGGTTCGTGGCCGGCAGGTGCCAATCTGCAGCCTTTTGAAGTCATCGTTTATGCCGATAATGGTCCTGACGGGATGCCCGGATCAGAACTGGGCCGTACCATGGTCGAGCCGTTTGCCTATGGATGGGTGGATGTGAACTTTACAGATCAGGAACTTACCCTTGCCAGCGGCGATTTCTATGTTGCCATGGTTCAGATCGGCGACTACCCGAACTGCGTACCCATCGCCATAGATGAAGACGCCATGGTTTACAGAAGCTACTCGCGCGATGCTTCAGTGAATGGACCCTGGATGGTCTCCGAACTGGCCGACTTCATGATGCGTGCTTTCGTATACGATGAAGAAAAAGGCATGAGCATCCTCGGTTATACTGAAAATACCCGTACGGTGAACATTGAATCACTGGGCGACAATGCCCTGACCATGAACACACCGAAACATGTCAGTGGAACCTATACGGTGGGCGACGGTAGCTTCAAACCGGTCAAGGAAAATGAAGTTTCCAGGAACATTGAAAGTTATACGGTTTACCTGGTTGAACAAGGCGACGAAACGAATCCTGCCGCCTGGGTTGAAAAAGCCGAAGTAACCGAAACCAGCTACCTGGATACCGACTGGACGACCTATGCAAAGGGATGGTACAGATATGCAGTGACTGCAAACTATACCTATAATGTATCCGAGCCGTCACTCTCGAACCTTGTACCCAATGGCTTCGAACATTCCGTGACGATCAATGTCCGTACAAACGATGGCTCACCGGCTACCGGTGCCATCGTTAACCTTGCAAGGGAAGATGGCAACCCCAGTTACGTTTACACTGCTGTTGTTCCGGAAAATGGCGTGGTATTCTTCAACAAAGTGGTGTGGGATGGTATCTACAAACTGGATATCACCAAGGATTATTACAATCCCTATGCATTATCCGGACTTGCCATCTACGCCGACATTACGCTGAATATCCAGCTGGTGGAAATATTCCTGCCACCGGCATGCTTCTTTGTCGACAATATGACAGGTGTTGCTACATGGTGTCCTCCGGTACTGGAATATCAGACCGCTTTTGAAGAAGGATTCGAAGGTGGTGTCATTCCTTCAGGATGGACCCAGGAGTACCTCAGTGATACCCAAACCCCATGGACGGTCAGGACCGGTGGTGCACAGGGCGTACCCGAGATTGCCCACGAAGGTCAGTACAATGCCTACTTTGTTGGAAGTACGGCCATCACGCGTCTGATCACTCCTCCGATCAATCTGGCCAATGCGATGGTACCCAAACTGAGCTTCTGGCATGCCCAACCAGTTGGTGCAGGTCAGGATGAATTGAAGATTTACTATAAGACAGCACCAAATGCATTGTGGAAGACCCTGACAGGATATTTTGAAGATATTCCCAACTGGCGTCACGAAGAGATCAACCTGCCGATGCCAACCGGTACCTACCAGATTGGATTTGCAGGTGATTCTCCGCAATCATCCGGTATGGGTATCAGTTTGGACGAAATCAAGATTTCCGTTGGTGTCATGCCTGATGGACGTGCCCCGAGCACTGCCAGAGCCCTTGAAGGATACAATGTATACCTGAATGGGATCCAGCTGGCCTTCACACAGGAGCTGACCTATACCTATACCGACCTGGTCCTCGGACAATTCTATGTTGCCGGTGTTCAGGCCGTTTATAGCGGCGGTGAATCCATCATTCTTGAAGTGCCCTTCACCTACTATACCTGCGACTTCTTTGCCCCGCCGTTGAATTTCACCGGTGCGGTCAATGGAATGAACGTCATACTGAATTGGGAACTTCCGGCTGGCATTGTCCCCGTTGAATACCTGATCAAATATGACGACGGTGTTCCCGAAAATGCAGTCCAATGGTACGATCCGGGCAGCGAATTTGCCGTACGGTTTACCCCCAAGGGCTATCCGTGCGACATTCTGAAGTTCCATATGCATATTTGGGACGGTACCTGGCCGGCAGGAGATATCCTGAACCCATTCAGAATCGTTGTCTATGACGATGACGGTCCCAATGGATTCCCGGGCACGGAACTGGGTCAGATGGATGTGACTCCTGAGAACTATCAGTGGGTTGTCTTTGATATCTCCAGCCTGGGAATTACCATCAACGACGGTGATTTCTATCTGTCACACTGGCAGCTGGGAGTCAATCCGAACTGTCCACCGACTGCCATTGACGAAACATCAGCCGGACAGGGCAGATCATACGAACGTCAAGGGGGCGGTGCCTGGGTTGAAGAGGTCTCCTATGATCATCTCATGATCCGTGCTACGGTGTATGGTATCAGCATTGGCGGGCAGGTTCTCGAACCGGTCACCGTTCAGCGTACTAACAATGCGATCGATCCGTCTGCCGTCACCAGCCTGAAACCCTCGGGAGTGACACCGCCAGTCGGCGATATCACCCTGGGCGATGGCCAGATTGAAGTGACCAACAGCAGAGGCGGCGACTTTATCCTTAAGGGATTCAATGTATGGAAGGATAATGTAAAACTGACACCGATACCTGTTGCATCAACCGTATACATTGATCACTGCTCACCGGGTGGTTTGTTTGAATACAACGTTACGGCTGCTTACGACTTCGGTCAGAGCTGTCCGTTCGATCCTCCGTTCATCGCCAATGTCGGTGGTGATCTGCAGCCTCCTGTTGATCTGCAGGCGTTCCTGCTGGAAAACGACGATGTGCTGCTGACCTGGAGTCCTCCGGGTGCACCTACCGGTGAATGGATCGCATGGGACGATGGCGTATATGACAGCAGATTAGGCCTGACCGGAATCACAGAACCTACATCATGGTTTGCTGCAGCAAGATTCCCGGTCACCGACCTTCTGCCCTACGACGGAATGTATCTTACCAAGATCAGGTTTGTCGCAGCTGAAGCTACGACCATAGCCACCTATTCCGTAAAGGCTTGGGTTGGCGAAAATGCTGCACTGGAAGTAGCCAGCCAGGATGCACCCAGTCCCATCATCAACGATTGGAATACGATTACGCTGGATGATCCTTATCTGATCGACGCCACGCAGGAACTCTGGTTCGGTGTGGAGATTGTTCAGGTCGCGGATGGTTACCCGATGGGTATGGATGCAGTTACCAACTACGACGGTAAGGGTAATAAGATCTTCTACGAAGGAGCCTGGTACAATTTGCTTTCAGATTTCGGCATCGAAGGCGATTTCAATGTTGAAGCCTATGTTGCCACCGAGGCTGCCAATTATGCTCCTGTTATCCCGATAGCGAGGGAAGAAGTGAAGAGCCCGGGCAATACCACCCTTGGAGTCGCAAAGGCTGACAATCCAGCCTACGCTCCGAATGAGGATACCAGAGGCTTGATGGGTTACAACCTGTGGAGAAATGGCAATAATGTTGCCTATATCCCCACCCCGGATACCTCTTATACGGATGCCGGACTATATCCTGGTAACTATGAATACTATGTGTCTGCCGTTTACACCGAAGGTGAATCCTGGGCTGAAGGTCCCGCTTCCGCGACCGTAACCGGCCGTGGTACACTCAAGGGTTATGTATTCAATGCCCAGAGCGGCGCACCGGTCGTTGGTGCTACCATTTCCCTGCCGGGTGGATACACTGCCCAGACAGGATACGATGGCAAATACAACATGGCCAACGCACCGGCCGGCACATACGATGTGACCTGCATTGCACAGGGTTTCAACACCAAGACCATTCCTGGTGTGGTGATCAAGCATCAGGAGATCACGGTCCTTGATTTTGGACTGTTCGATGTGACCGTTGCTGTCCTTCCGTTCTTTGAACCATGGGATGCAGCATCCTTCGATGCTCAGGGATGGACATTTGATCCTACCCCAAGCCCCAACTGGATCATGAATGATGCCGACGGTAATCCGGCGCCAACAGCTGCGTTCCAGTGGTATCCGGCTGTGGAAAATTACTCCATGGCACTGGTAAGCCCGCGGATCGACGCTACAACCGCCCTAAATAACGTCTCCCTGAAGTTCGACCTCTTCCTGAGTGGTTACAGCTATCTTGCGAATAACTTCCTGAAGGTCGAAGTTTGGAACGGCACCAACTGGATTGAAGTTGCCGAGTTTGATGATGCAGAAGATATCGCATGGACGACCTTTAAGTATGACATCACCGATGAGGCGCTTGGTCAGCTGACAAAGGTGCGGTTCGTAGGCCATGGTGCTGACAGCTACGACTTCAACTGGTGGTATGTGGATAACATCAAGGTGTACGAATCCGTTACTTATACGCTGTATGGCACTGTCACTGAATTGGCTGGTGGTGCACCGATCGAAGGTGCTACGGTTTCCGTGGAAGGTTACGACCCGGCCTATACCAGTGCTACCGGTGAATACTTCGTCGACGTTGAACCCGGTACCTACGATGTTGTCTGCAGTGCCGAATGCTTCAATCCGATCGTTGTCTATAACCTGGCAATCACCGGAGATCTGCTGAAGAACTTCGCACTGAACCAGCCCATCCTTGTGGTGGATCCGGGTCAGATCGTTGTTGATCTTGCACCGTATGGCGTGACCACCGAGTACATCACCATCACCAACGATGGAAATGGTGTCCTCAAATGGATTGGTGCCATTGATCCTGACGTTACCTGGGTTGAACTGGGTGTCAATTCCGGTACACTCGGACCGGGTCAGTTCGTCGAAGTACCTGTCTTCATTGCTCCGGAAGGACTCTTTGAACCAGGTGACGTACTGAATGCATCGATCAACATTACTGAAGAACTGGGTTGCTCCAGTGAAGCGATCCCGATCTCGATGACCATTATCGTCGGAATGGATGATCCGATCTCCGATGGTATGATCCAGGTCTATCCGAACCCGGCCAGTAATTATGTGAACCTGACGGTCACCAATGATGTGACGGAAATCAGGATCGTAAATTATATCGGTCAGGTGATGGATGCCATCAATGTGGTCGATTCCAAGCTGATCCAGCTGAACACTACTTCCTACGCCACTGGAACCTATATGGTGGAATTCACCAGGGCCAACGGCGATAAGGTTACCAAATCAGTGGTGATTACACGGTAATCGTAACACTGAATGCAAAAAAAGAGGCTCCACCGGGGCCTCTTTTTTTTTGGTGAGGAGGCACCTGTTGGCGCCCCCTCACTATCTTTGTAACCATGTATTCGGTCAACAATATCACCGTCCATTTTGCCGGGAATTATCTGCTGGATGACGTTTCGTTCCTGGTCAATCCCAGAGACCGCATCGGATTGGTCGGGAAAAACGGCACCGGAAAAACGACCCTGCTGAGGATCATCCATGGAGAATTTGAGCCAGAATCCGGGCAGGTAATCATTCCTTCGGGAAAGAAAGTGGGGTACCTTCCCCAGGAGATAAAGACCTTTCGAAATACCACGGTAATTAAGGAAGCCATGACGGCCTTTGAAGAGGCCATCCAGCTGAAGGAAAGCATCGAAACAACGAGTGTGGCCATCAGCCGGATGACCGAATTCCAATCAGGTACCTATGATCAGCTTATTGAAAAATTAAATAAGGCAAAGGAACGATTTCAGGTGATCGGTGGATTTCTGATGGAGGCCAAAACGGAAAAAGTTCTCTTAGGCCTGGGATTCAAGGCGCGGGATTTTGACAGACCATTGTCCGAACTCAGCGGCGGGTGGCAAATGCGCGTTGAACTGGCCAAGATCCTTCTTTCGCGGCCTGACCTGATCTTACTGGATGAGCCGACGAACCACCTCGACATCGAATCCATTCAATGGCTGGAGGGATTTTTAACTTCCTACCCGGGAGCGGTCATCCTTGTTTCCCACGACCGTGCCTTGCTCGACAATGTAACCTCCAGGACCATCGAGATCTCGATGGGAAAGATCATCGATTTCAATGCAGGATATTCGGATTTTGTCGTGATGCGCGAACAGCTCAGGGAACGCCAGATGGAGACCTATACCAACCAGCAACGGCAGATCGCTCAGATTGAGCGGTTCATTGAACGGTTCCGGTATAAGAATACCAAATCGCGCCAGGTGCAGTCGCGGATCAAGATGATGGAAAAGATGGAAAGAATTGAAGTGGAGGAGATCGACCAATCCGCCATCCATTTTTCCTTCCCTCCGGCACCAAGATCCGGGAAGGTGGTCTTTGAAGCAAAAAACCTGTCCAAGCATTTTGGAGATCTTGAGGTGTTGCGTGACCTGAACTTTGCCGTGACGCGCAATGACGCCATTGCCTTCGTCGGCCGCAATGGCGAAGGTAAGACGACGCTCTCCAGGATCATCGTCGGTGAGCTTGACTACGAGGGGACTGTAACTTTCGGGCACCGGGTCAGCATCGGTTATTTCGCCCAGAACCAGTCTGAGTTGCTGGATCCTGAAAAAACGGTGTTCCAGACCATTGATGATGTTGCCGTGGGGGAGATACGGCCAAAGATACGGGGGATCCTGGGCAGTTTCCTGTTCAGCGGCGACGCTATCTATAAAAAGGTGAAAGTTTTGTCGGGCGGTGAGAAATCCCGCCTTGCCATTGCCTCTTTGATCCTCAGGCCTGTCAATGTACTCGTTCTGGATGAGCCTTCCAACCACCTGGATATGTACTCGAAGGATATACTCAAAAATGCACTGATCCACTTTGACGGAACACTCATCATTGTATCGCACGACAGGGATTTCCTTCAGGGATTGACCAACATGGTGTTTGAGTTCAGCAACAAGGGGATCCGTCAATACACGGGTGATATCTATGATTACCTGGCAAATCGCAGGATGTCATCCCTGAAGGAGCTTGAGATCGCATCTTCTGAATCGAGTGAACGCACTTCGAAGGCGGCCTCTGATCAAAAGCTGAAATACGAGCAAAAGAAAAAATCCAGCAGGGAGGAACGCCGGCTGACCAGCCGGATCCACCTGACGGAAGAAAAGATCAATCAGCTTGAGCTGGAAATCAGCCAGATCGATCGTTGTCTTTCCGATCCGGTGTCCCATCAGCAAGAACTTTCTTCCCCCGGTATTTACGACAGGTATGCCCTCCTGAAGGAACAACTTGACGCTGAAGTTTCGCAGTGGGATGAGCTTCACAGGGAACTGGAGCAATGGAAAAAGCTCAACGGATAGTTCAGAAAGTACGTTGCCTCATTCCACGGATGAGCGAATCCAGAGCGGACTTCCTGTCAGGATGCACCCTGACCCTGTCAAGATCCTCCAGGGCCCTGGCATAGTATCCACCCATCGCCTCCACTGTGTGATCCTTGATTTTCAAGGCAGAATACAAATCGGTGATACGGGCCACCTTACCAGCCTGATCCGTTGTGGGATGATGATAGAGGCTTTTTAATTCATCAAAGTCACTGCCTTCGGCAACTTCAAGTGCTTTCAGGTAGAGGTAGGTTTTTTTATTGGCGACGATGTCTCCGCCGGTTATTTTTCCGAACAGGGCTTCATCACTGAAGATGTCGAGAAGGTCATCCTGTAGCTGAAAAGCCATTCCCATGTTCAATCCACATTCATAAAGGCGCCTGGCTTCCTCTGTGCCAGCACCGCCGATGAGGGATCCAATTTCCAGGCTGCCGGCCAGAAGCACGGCTGTTTTTAGCCGGATCATGACCAGGTAGTCCTGGATCGGAACATCGTCCTGTTTCTCGAAATTCATGTCAAGCTGTTGTCCTTCACATACTTCAATGGCCGTTTTGGTAAAAACTTCCAGCACGGCAGGCAGCACGGCCTCTTCACAGTGAAGCAGATGCTGATAAGCCAGTGCAAATAAGGTATCACCTGAAAGAATTGCTACGTTGGCATTCCATTTCGCCTGGACCGTTGGATGGCCTCTTCTCAGCGGTGCCTGATCCATGATATCGTCGTGCAGCAGGGTGAAGTTGTGGAAAAGTTCAATGCCGATGGCAGGGAGGAGCGCTTTTTGAACGTCCCGTCCAAACAGATCACATCCCGCCAGAACGAGGACCGGGCGAAGCCGTTTTCCTCCGAGGGATAACGTATACTTGACCGGGTCATATAATTCAGGTGGAAATCCATCGAAATCCCTCCCGGAGAGCGCATCGGAAAAGATCCGTTGAAGTGTCTCTATGGAATGCATTCCTGTTTTGATTACTTTACAAGATCGAGCAGATACTTGCCATACCCGCTGTTGAGCAGGGGTTGGGCTACAAGGGCCAACTGTTCACCTGAAATGAAACCCATTCGGTAGGCTATTTCCTCAATGCACCCTATTTTCAGACCCTGACGGTCCTCGATGACCTGAACAAACTGTGAAGCCTGCAACAGGGAAGCAAAGGTCCCTGTATCCAGCCAGGCGGTTCCCCTGCTAAGAATTCCCACCTTGAGTTTTTTCCTTTCCAGGTAATACCGGTTCACATCGGTGATCTCATATTCCCCTCTGGCGCTTGGTTTCATGCTTTTTGCCACCTGGATGACCGAATTGTCATAAAAATACAATCCAGGGACGGCATAATTGGATCTGGGATGGGCAGGCTTTTCTTCAATGGATGTCGCAGTCAGGTTTTCGTCGAATTCCACCACGCCATAGCGTTGCGGATCAGATACGTGATAGGCGAACACAATCCCGCCATCCGGGTCATTGTTGTCCTGAAGCAGTCCCTGCATTCCGGTGCCATAGAAGATGTTATCACCCAGGATCAGGGCAGCCTTATCGCTGCCGATGAATCCCTCCCCGATGACGAATGCCTGGGCGATACCGTTGGGAATGGCCTGCTCGGCATAACTGAACGATAATCCGAGGGAATGGCCATCGCCCAGCAGCCGCCTGAAATGAGGCAGGTCGTGGGGTGTAGAGATGACCAATATTTCGCGGATTCCGGCCATCATCAGGACCGACAGCGGATAATAGATCATGGGTTTGTCATAGATGGGCATCAGTTGTTTGCTTATCGCCAGGGTGATGGGGAATAAGCGCGTGCCCGAACCTCCTGCAAGGATGATCCCTTTCATGTTGTGAAAATTTTAACAAAAATATCAATTAAATCCATTATTTTTGATGAAATGACACCTATGTTCAGTATGGAACGAAAGGTTCTTTTCATCGACACCGCCCATCCCTATCTAAAGGAGGAGCTGAACCGGCTGGGCTTTACCTGTGACTTTTTTCCGGACTATGCTTACAATGATTTCAGTAAGATCATTGCTGGCTACACAGGGATCATCGTTCGCAATAAAATCAGGCTGGATAAGGAGTTGCTCGGCCGTGCACCTGCCCTGCGTTTCATCGCCAGGATCGGTGCAGGAATGGAGGGCATCGATACTGCCTTTGCCCTGCAACGCGGGATTGCTTGCCTCAATGCACCGGAAGGAAACAGGGATGCCCTGGCAGAGCATACCCTGGGGATGATCCTTGCGCTGATCAACCATATGGTGCGGGCGGATGCACAGGTTCGAAACGGGATCTGGGACAGGGAAGGCAACCGCGGCACCGAACTGATGGGAAAAACCCTCGGGATCATTGGCTATGGAAACATGGGAAGTGCATTCGCCAGGCGGCTGAGTGGTTTTCAGATGGAGGTGCTGGCTTACGATAAGTACAAGAAGAACTATGGGGATGCCTTTGTAAAAGAAGCCAGCCTGGAAGAACTCCGGATGAGATGCGATCTGGTGAGCCTGCACGTTCCTCTTACTGCTGAAACCAGGTATATGGTTGACGATGCGTTTATTCGTTCGTTCAGGAAAAATTTCTATCTGATCAATACCTCCCGCGGACAGGTGGTCAACACGGCTGATCTGATCCGGCATCTTGATTCAGGCAAGATCCTGGGGGCTGCCCTGGATGTCCTGGAATGGGAGGACACCTCCTTCGAAGACCTGAACAAGAATGCTGACAATCCACTCTTTATGGATCTTATGCACCGCGAAAATATCATCCTTTCGCCCCATGTTGCCGGATATTCGGCTGAGTCGCCCCTTAAAATGGCGAAAGTGATGGTCGACAAGATAAAAAATGAGTTCGGGTTGTAAAAAATTCTAATTTTGCACCTGAAAATTTTCTGCCAGCTAATGGTAAAATAACTGATTATCATAAAGATACTCAACTTTGATTATTCCGAATGAAACGAGACGATAAAGTTTTCAGTGGGAAGACACTTGCCATTTTGTCGGGAGGCGGGGATACTCCGGCCATCAACTCCAGCATCGAAGCGATACGTAACCGGGCCTCATTGCTGGGTTTTCACGTGTACGGCATACGGCACGGCTGGAAAGGATTGCTGGGTGACGGGGATGTTGTCGATCTCACACATCAACCCTACAACGGATGGTATGGCGGCTCCGCTTTACGGTCAAGCCGCACGAATCCCTTCCCCTCGAAAAAGAATCCTGAATCCAGGATTCCACAGGTCCTGCAAAATCTTGACCGGTACAAGATCGATGTACTGGTCACCATTGGAGGCGACGACACCAATGGAGCTGCCAAACGTCTTTATGAAACGGAAGGCGTTCCGGTCATCGGGTTTCCTAAAACAATTGATAATGATTTAAGAACCAGGACAATACATCATTTTAACGACACGGAGATCGAAGCAGTTCTCTGCCCCGGATTTCCATCCGCATCAAAAGCTGTGGCGGAATATACTTCTCGTATCAGAACCACCGCCGAATCCCATTCCAGAGTCCTGGTGATGGAAGTGATGGGAAGGGATGCGGGGTGGCTCACCGGTGCTGCTGTATTCGGAGGTGCCGACCTGTACCTGGTCCCGGAATTTGAGATCACCAGTGAGCGGAAAGAGTTTTTTCTGGAAACCGTGAAGGAATCGTATCTGAAATCTCCCAAAAAAACCCTGATCATTGCGGTTTCTGAAGGTGTCAGGTGGTACGACGACAAACTGGAAAAGGTGGATGTGGTCTATGCCAGCTCCGAAGTGGATGAATACGGACATCCGCGCTTTGGCGGAATAAGCGGGATCATCGCCAGTGAAATTTACAATAAGCTTCATATCGAAGCCAGGGCAGTGATCACGGGTTATTACCCCCGTTCGGGTAACTGCAGTGAATATGACCGCCGCCTGACCATGACACTGGCCGATAAAGTGGTCGATCTCATTCTCAGGGAGGATTATGGCCAGATGCCCGTCATGAAAGAGATTGTCACCTATGACCATCTGGAAGAATTTAATACCGGCTCAATCGATATGGGAAGAGTTGGCAATCGCTCGCTGCCTGAGGAATATTATGACGTCAACAGATTCCAGTTTTCGGATGCTTACGTCTCCTTTCTGGGCAATATCCTCGAACGACCCAAGACCCTGGATTTTATGTATGATTTTCCGGTCGTTCTTCCTGAAGAATAAGTGCACGGAAAACGATCAATGCCATTGACGAGGGAGAATTGGACCTAAAAGAAATACAAGCCCTTTACGATCAGGATTCACGCGTTCAGCAGATTACAGAGATCCTCCTCCGGCACGGTTCAAATTGCCGGTTGCACGTGAAAGGTCTGCTGGGATCTTCCCGCGCTTTTTTTACCACAGCACTCTTTCACAGGCTCCCTGGCAACCATTTGTTCATCCTGCCCGACAAAGAATCCGCAGCTTATTTTTATAACGACCTGGAGAACCTGTCGGGCGAGAAAAACAGCAACTACACAAAAAAGAAGGTCCTCTTTTTCCCAACCTCCTACAAAAGACACTACCAGATAGAAGACACGGACAACAGCAACCTTCTTTCCCGCTCTGAGGTTTTAAACCGGCTGGGAACCGAAGATCGCAAATCAATGATCATTACCTATCCGGAGGCTTTGAGTGAAAAGGTGGCCAGTAAGACCACACTCCGGAAAAACCTTTTCAAGATAAAAAAAGGAGACGCCCTCAGCCTCGACTTTTTAGGGGATCTGCTCACGGAGTATGAATTTGAACGTGTGGATTTTGTTCTTGAACCCGGCCACTTCTCCATCCGCGGAGGGATCGTCGATGTTTTTTCATTTTCCAATGATGATCCTTTCCGGATTGAATTTGCGGGGGATGAAATTGCTTCCATCCGAACTTTTGACCCGGGAACCCAGCTCTCACTGGAAAAGCTTAACCGTATTACGCTGCTTCCCAACATTCAGGACCGAAATCAAAAAGAACAGAGGGAATCATTGCTGGCTTATACTCCATCCGGTACGGTCCTATGGTTCGATCAGATCCAGTTCACCCTTGAACGCATTGATCAGGAATTTCATAAGGCTGAAGATGCATTCTCGAGGTCAGGCGATTCTTACGACCTGTCGTTGCACGACCTGTTCACGACAGGAAAGGAAATCCTGCGGGATGCACTGTCATTTCCTGTAATTGAACTGGGGACTTCATCCTTGTTTGAAAATGGACTGAAGATGGAGTGTCACCTTTCGCCCCAGCCTTCTTTCAATAAAAATTTCAGCCTGCTGCTCGACAACCTGCGGATGAACAGCCGCGAAAGGGTGAACAATATCATTACAACCGACAGTCCAAAGCAGCTGGAGCGGCTCTATACCATCTTTGAAGACATACAGCATGACCTTCCTGAAAACGAACACATTGAATTTACAACCTTAAACCTGGGACTGCACGGGGGATTTGTCGACCACGACCTGAACATCGCCATCTACACGGATCATCAGATCTTCGACCGTTATCACCGCTTTGAGCTGAAGGAGCATTATAAGGGCAGGGAAGCCCTGACGATCAAGGAGCTGTACAATCTGAACCCTGGCGACTATGTGACCCATATTGACCACGGCATTGGCCGTTATGAAGGGCTTGAAAAAATTGAGAATAACGGAAGGGTCCAGGAGGCGATACGGATCGTGTATGACAACGACGACCTGCTGTATGTCAGCATTCACTCCCTTCACCGCATTTCAAAATACGTTGGCAGGGAGGGCAGCGCTCCAAAGCTGAACAGGCTTGGTTCCAATGCGTGGAACAGGATCAAGGAACGCACCAAGCAGAAAGTCAAGGACATCGCCAAGGACCTCATCAAACTCTATGCGGAACGCAAAGCAGCTGAAGGAGTTCAGTTTTCTCCCGACTCCTATCTTCAGCATGAACTCGAAGCATCCTTCATCTATGAGGATACGCCCGATCAGGTAAAATCCACCAATGATGTCAAAACGGATATGGAAGCTTCTCATCCCATGGACCGGCTGATATGCGGAGATGTTGGCTTTGGCAAGACCGAAGTGGCCATCCGCGCTGCCTTTAAGGCCGTTGCCGACAGCAAGCAGGTGGCCGTACTGGTTCCCACGACCATTCTTGCTTTTCAGCATCACCGTACCTTCACCGAACGGTTAAAGGATTTCCCGTGCAGGGTGGATTATATCAACCGGTTCAAAAGCCAGAAAGAGTTGAAGCGAAGTCTTTCGGATCTGGTGTCCGGCAAAACGGACATTCTGATCGGTACCCACCGGTTGCTCAGCAAGGATGTGGTTTTTAAGGATCTTGGCCTGCTGATCGTTGACGAAGAACAAAAGTTCGGTGTTGCCGCCAAAGAAAGACTGAAACAGCTTAAAGTGAACGTTGATACGCTGACACTGACCGCTACGCCGATCCCACGGACAATGCAGTTTTCGCTGATGGGCGCAAGGGACCTTTCGGTGATCAATACGCCTCCGGCTAACCGGTACCCGATCCAGACCGAAATCCATCCCTTTGGAGAAGAAGTGATCCGGAATGCCATCCGCTACGAAGTTTCCCGGGGAGGGCAGGTGTATTTCGTGCACAACCGCATCCAGAATATCAACGATGTCGCCCAGATGATCGCCAAATTCGTTCCCGGTGTGAAAATAGCCATCGGACACGGGCAGATGGAAGGCCATCAACTGGAGCAGACCATGCTGGATTTCATAGAAGGATATTATGACATCCTTCTTTCAACAACGATCATTGAATCCGGGCTGGATATTCCCAACGTCAATACGATCATTATCAATGACGCCCAGAACTACGGCCTGAGCGATCTGCACCAGCTCAGGGGCCGGGTCGGACGTTCCAATAAGAAGGCGTTTTGCTACCTGCTGTCACCCCCCTTGTCGGTGCTCACTTCTGAAGCCCGTAGACGCCTGAAGGCCATCGAGGAATTTGCAGAACTGGGAAGCGGTTTCAACATCGCCCTCAGGGACCTGGATATACGTGGCGCCGGCAACTTGCTGGGTGCTGAGCAAAGCGGATTCATCACCGAGATTGGCTTTGAAATGTATCATAAGATCCTGGATGAAGCCCTTCAGGAACTCAGGGAAACTGAATTCCGGGAGCTCTACAAGACAGAAGCCCCGGTGGAATATCTGCGTGAATGCCAGCTTGAAACGGATCTCGAGCTGCTGATCCCGGATGATTATGTGTCCAACATCAGCGAACGGCTGATCCTGTATAAAGAGCTTGACAATATTGACAGTGAGGAATGGCTGATGCAGTACCTCGAGCGCATGATCGATCGTTTCGGACCCATCCCGGCGGAGGTCGACGGGCTCATCAATGCCGTCAGGCTGCGCTGGCTGGCAAAACAGGCCGGCTTTGAAAAAATTATCCTGAAAAATAACTGCCTGGTGGGGCAATTCGTCAGCAACCAGAAATCGGATTATTATAATTCGGACCTGTTTTCAAACGTCCTGGATTTTGTGAAAAGAAATCCCCGTTCCTGCAGGTTAAAAGAAAAACAAACCAGGCTTACCCTGACCGTTGAACCCGTAAATTCTGTGTTCGAAGCACTGGAGCTGCTGCGGGAAATCAGTAAAGAGTAAATTTCAAAGATCAAAAAGCAAAAGTTGATTTGATTTTTGAAATTTGCTTTTTGATTTTCAACGGGCTTCTTTATACAGGAACAGATACACCGGAAAGTGATCGCTGTAACCACCGAGATAAACTCCGCCACCGAAGGTCCGGTAGGGATATCCTTTGTATTCACCTTCTGATTGGGCAAGAAATCGTTCGTTGAAGATCCTTACCGTGTAAAAGCGGTAGGAATTCAAGTCGCCGCGGATAAGCGACGGGGAAACGATCATCTGGTCGAACAGGCTCCAGGAATCTCTCCAGGCAGTGGAGCCGATGCCTTTCCGGTAAAGATAGGTCATTGGATTGTACAGGGTTTGGCCGACTGCCAGTTCCTTGTCCGGCGTACTGCCAAGTATTTTTACCACGCTTTTGTTGACAGGATTATCATTCAGGTCACCCATCAGGATGATCCTGGCCTCAGGTGAATCGGTAAGAATGGAATCAACGATCGACCGGCTAAGACCTGCCGCTGCAATCCGGTAGGGAAGCGTCACTTTTTCGCCGCTGCTCCTGGATGGCCAGTGACAGACGATACAATACAGTGTATCACCGTCAAAGGTACCCGAGACCACCAGCTGGTCCCTGGTCCGGTAATTCGGTTCACCGGGGATGACAAGCCGGTGACTTGCAGCATGGATGAGCCGAAAATATTTAGGCTGGTACAGTAAGCCCACATCAATACCGCGCCGGTCAGGCGATTGGAAATGAACGATCTGATAATCCCTGTTTTTCAGTGATTCAGTCTGCACAAGGTCCTCAAGAACTGCCCGGTTCTCAATCTCCGAAACACCCAGCACTGCAGGACCATCCGGATTCAGATCGGTTCCAATGCGTGCGATGACAGAAGACAATCGTTCCAGCTTATCGGCATATCGTTTGCCATCCCACCGGTTCCTTCCTTCGGGGAGAAACTCTTCATCATTGATGGATGGGTCATTGACCGTGTCGAATAAATTCTCGAGATTATAAAATGCAACACAGCCCAGCCGGTATCTTTTATCTTCCTGGGAAAAGGAATCAATTGTCAGTACCAGCAAGAAAGATATGAAGAGGAGAATGAACCTGAGATGTGGTTTACCATACCCTACCCCTGCACCCCTCCCCTGCCAGCAGGGGAGGGGACGGGGGAGGGGTATTATGAGTAAGTTCCCCAGTGCCTGCACCAGGATTTGAGTCCAGTTCCGATTTACTATCGGAATGCCCTGGGATTCATACCAATGATCGACCTTTACCATGTCATTCGTAGAGTTCGGGTGCGTAAAATTAACACTTTGTCGTCACTCAGTCGAATACCTGCAGGAATAATCTTAATTTTGCACTGAAAAAAACTTATGCTTCGCTGTATGATACAAAACCGGTTGATCATCCTGTTCATCTCCGGGCTGCTGTCAGCTGTTGCCTACGGTCAGGTGGACACGGTTCAGGTGAATGAGAGGATGATAAATACACTACCGACGGTAACACTTTCCCAGTCAGAACTGGATGGTTATGACCAGGGCCAGGATATATCGGGATTACTGCAGTCCTCAAGGGATATTTTTGCTTCCACGGCAGGCTATACCTTTGGCTCAGCGCGGTTTCGGATGCGCGGGTACGACACGGAGAATACCCAGGTGATGATCAATGGCGTTCTGATGAACGATATGGAAACGGGCCGTGCTTTCTGGTCATCCTGGGGTGGATTGAATGACGCCTTCAGAAGCCAGGAAAACTACCTGGGATTATCAACGAATGATTTCGGCTTCGGAGGGATTGGCGGCCTGACTTACCTTGACGTTCGCGCATCCCAGTTCAGCCGCGGTGTAAAGGCTACTTATTCACTGACCAACCAGTCGTACAGGAACCGGATCATGGTGATCGCCTCGACCGGAAAGATGAAGAATGGATGGGCAGTTACGGTCTCCGGCTCCCGGAGATGGTCAAAGGAGGGATATGTGGAGGGCACATTCTACGATGCCTGGTCCTATTTTCTCAGTGTTGAAAAGGAGCTCTCCCCATCTCACAGTATAGGGTTCGTGGGTTTTGGCGCACCTGTCAAACGCGGTCAGAATGGACTGTCGGTTCAGGAAGCCAATGACCTCGCCGGTACCAATTATTATAACCCGTACTGGGGTTATCAGAACGGGGAAAAACGAAACAGCCGTGTCTCCAATTATCATCAGCCCATGCTGATGCTGAACCACTACTGGACGTTCGACCCGGACACAAAACTGACATCTGCGCTGTCCTATTCTTTTGGAAGAGGCGGAAGTTCAGCCCTGAACTGGACGGAAGCAGGCGATCCCCGGCCGGATTATTACCGGAACTTACCCAGCTACTACCGTGATCTGGGAGACCAGGAACAGGCCGATCTGCTTACTGACCTGTGGGAAAACAACGATGCGTACCGGCAGATCGACTGGGATGCGTTCTATTTCGCCAACAGCAAGTTTCTCTATACGGTCAGTGATGCCGATGGAATCACCGGTAATGCGGTGACCGGTAACCGGTCGAAATTCATCATCGAGGATCGCCGCAGCGACAGGAGTCAGGTCGAATTTACCTCACGCCTTCAGAAAAAATTCAGTGACCATCTTGTTTTCACGACGGGTATCAATCTCAACGGATACAAGGGATTCCACTTCAACGTCGTAAATGATCTGCTTGGAGGTGATTTCTGGCTCGATGTTGATAAATACGCTGACCAGGATCCCATGATCATCACCGATGAGTCGCAGAGTGATCTTCGCCATCCCAACAGGGTCGTTGGAGAAGGCGACCGGTACTCGCACGATTATACGGCCAATGTAAATACCGGAACCCTGTTTGCACAGGGTAACTTTTCCTATGCCCGTTTTGATTTCTTCATTTCCGGAACGGCTTCCTATACATCCTTCTGGCGGACAGGCAACATGCAGAACGGACATTTTCCGGACGATTCGTACGGTGATTCTGAAAAGCAGCAATTTGGCAACTTCGGGGTGAAATCCGGCCTGACGTTCAAGATCAACGGAAGGAATTATCTAGTTGCCAGTGCAGCCTACCTGACCCGGGCACCCTATTTCTGGAATTCCTATGTCTCACTGAGAACCAGGGATCATGTGGTGCCGGATCTCAAAAGCGAACAGATCCTCTCGGGTGAAGCCAGCTATTTTCTCAGGACGAACAGGGCAAAGGGAAGGCTGACGCTCTATTATTCGGCCCTGAACGATCAAACCTGGTCGAGAAGCTTCTATCACGAAGACCTGAACACGTTTGTCAACTATCAGATGACCAATGTAGATGAGATCCATGCCGGATTCGAAATGGGTGCGGAGGTCAACCTCACCACGGCGCTTTCGCTGACCGCAGTCTTTGGAATGGGTGAGTTCTATTACTCATCCCGCCCGGATGCAACCATTTCAGAGGATAATAGTTCACGGGTGCTATCGAACCGAAAGGTGTATCTGAAAAATTATTACGTCGGTGGAATGCCGCAAACGATTGCCTCCGGCGGGTTGAAGTACAGCTCCTCGCGTTACTGGTGGGTCGGTTGCAACGTAAATTACTTCGGGGATACCTATCTGGAGATCAATCCTGATCGCAGGACCCGGGAAGCGGTCACCAACCTGACAGAAGACGATGTGCGCCTGGAACAGCTGCTTTCGCAGGAAAAATTACCGAACGGTTATACGATTGACCTCTATGGAGGCAAATCCTGGAAGATCAGGAACTATTACATTGGCCTCAATCTCAGCTTGAATAACCTCCTGAATGCAACCGATCTGGCAACCGGAGGTTATGAGCAATTCAGGTATGATCCTGACAACATTTCCAAATTTCCACCAAGGTATTTTTACCTCTTTGGAAGGACATTCTTTATTAATTTGACATTCAGAATATAAGACAGGATTTATGACAAGGACGAACAGACGTTTGCATGGTATCATCGTTTTACTCATCATCGCCCTTACGGGTTGTGTCAAACAGGAATTCGATACGCCTCCGATCGATCAGATCCCGGTAGGTGAACTGGTAACCATCGGGGATCTTTATCAGTTGTATCAGGACGAGGGCACCTACACTTTTACCGATGACCGGTCATTGTACGCGGTGGTCACGATGGATGAGACCTCAGGGAACATCTATCGAAGCGCGTTCATACAGGACGCTACGGGCGGCATCAATCTTCACCTTCTGGAATCAGGTGGCCTGCGCGTGGGTGACTCCATCCGTGTCTATCTGAAGAACTGCATCCTCTCCACCTACAATAACCTTCATCAGATCGACAATGTTGACAATGATTCCAATATCATCATCCTGGCCAATCAACAGTACCTCACACCCGAACGGGTGAACATAAGCCAGATCCAGGCCGGGGGCTACGAGGCTCACCTGGTCACGCTCGACAGCGTTCAATTCATGCAGACCGAGCTTGGGAAAACCTATGCAGATGCTGAGGCTTCCGCCAACCGCATGCTTGAGGATTGCAACGGCAACTCGCTGATCGTCAGAACCAGCAATTACGCCACCTTTGCCACTGACGAAGTGCCCGGGGGAAATGGAAACATCATCGGGATCATCAGCAAATATGGCGCTGATTATCAGCTTTACATCCGCACGACCTCTGAAGTGACACTGGAGGGTGAACGGTGCGAAGGAGGCGGAGGGGGAGGTGTTGAACCCGTTGACGAAATCAACGAAACCTTCAGCAGTGCCACCCCTGATGTGGATATTATTCTTGATAAGTGGCTGAATATCAATGAATTAGGTAACAGAAAGTGGCAGGCCAAGGAATATGACGGGAATGTTTACGCCCAGGCATCGGGTTACAACTCCGGATTGGCGGAAATGGTTACCTGGCTGATCACTCCACCCGTCAGGATACAGGGTGCCAAAGTCCTCTCGTTTACAAGCGCAAAGGCCTACTGGGAACATCAGACCGATGATGGGCTCACCGTTTGGATCTCCTCTGACTTTGATGGTTCGAATGCATCTTCAGCTCACTGGACGGAATTGGAGGCCCGTATAGCTAAGGAGAATGATCCTGATCATGAATTCATTCCATCCGGAAATATTGACCTTTCCTCTTATACAGGCATTTACTACATCGGATTCAGGTACCGCGGCAGTACCACGGAATCAACCAGCTTCCGGATCGATGACGTGGTTGTCAATTCCAGCGGTGCGGGAGGTGGCGTCACATCCATCAACGAAGATTTTGAGACACAGTCGAACGATGTGGATATCGCCCTGTCGGGCTGGCTGAACGAAGCAACCGTTGGCAGCAGGCTCTGGCGCGGGAAGGAATTTGACAGCAATCTCTATGCACAGGCTACCTCTTTCAATTCAAACGAGGAAAACGAGTGCTGGCTCATCACTCCTCCCATTGACCTGGATGCAATGAACAATCCAAAACTCACCTTCGAAAGCGCCCAGGCATACTGGACACACGATTGTTTGTCCGTCTGGATCTCAACGAATTTCAACGGTGTCAATATTGTCGGTGCAACGTGGGTGGAATTAAATCCAATTCTGGCCGGACAGACTGATCCGGAGCATGCCTGGATCTTTTCGGGCGTGCTCGACCTGTCGGCCTATTCCGGTACAGCACATATCGGATTTAAGTACAATGGAAACGGTAACACAGGACAAACTTCTTCCTACCGTATCGACAATGTTCAGCTTTATGATGAATAAATCAGCCAGCAAGAGCATCGTTCTGTTTCTCTTGATCCTGCTGGCATTGCTGTTTCATCAAGGCCTCATCGCTCAACCTACAGGATTTTACAATGGTTCTGAAGGGAAACACGGTGACGAGTTGAAAACCTTCCTTCATAACGTGATGGATGACCATCAGCCGTACTCCTATTTTTCATCCAAGGAAATGATGAAGTACTCCGATCAGGATCCCCTTGATCCCCAGCATGTCCTTCTGGTTTATACAGGTACATCCCATCCCGGCGATGATTATGGAACCGGTAACAACCAGCTCAACCGGGAACATGTGTGGGCCAAATCCCACGGATCCTTCACGGATATCCTTCCCATGTACAGCGATGTGCATAACCTGAAACCCTGCGACGCTTCTGTCAATAATGACAAGGGGAACAAGGACTTTGATGAAGGAGGGATCGCCCACCTGGAAGCCATCGGCTGTTATTATACTAACAATACCTGGGAACCCCGTGACAGTGAAAAGGGGGATATTGCCCGGATCATCCTTTATATGGATGTCCGGTACGAAGGGGATGACGGGGAAATCGACCTGGAGGCGGTAGATGCGGTGAACACTTACCCGGCGCCTGAGCATGGCCGGCTGTCCGCCCTGCTCGAATGGAACCTCCAGGATCCTCCGGATGAATTTGAGATGAACCGCAACAATGTCATTTACGCCTGGCAAAAAAACCGTAACCCATTCATTGATCATCCTGGATTTGCCCAGCTGATCTGGGGCGGAGAAAACGCAAGTCCTCTGAAGATCAGCGATATTCAGGCTTACCCGGAGATACCCGAAGAGAACCGCGAGGTGATCATCAGCGCGGATATCTCGGGCAGTTCCCAGCCCATCACGGCTACACTCTGCTGGGGACTTTCGCGCTATGAGCTGAACAACACCCTTCCTATGGAGATCATCGCCGGTCATTATCTCGGGGAAATCACAGGCCAGCTGGAGAATACACGTATCTTTTACCGAATCGAAGCTTCAGATGGCACCTTCCAGACCACATCGGTCACCTATGTCATCCAGGTCCAAAATAAATTTTCAGGGGCATTGACCAGCATCTACGCCATTCAGGGACAGCAGAATGAGTCACCTTTTCTGGACCAGCAGGTGACCACCACCGGTATTGTCACGGCGACGTTTGGAGAATATTATTATCTTCAGCAGGGCTCCGGACCCTGGTCGGGAATACGCGTCTGGGATCCCAGCCGTTACCAGAATCCGGGTGACAGCATCATCATTACCGGTACCATCACCGAATTCCAGGGCGTTACGGAAATTCGCGATGTTGTTTCTCATTACCCGGTCAAGTGTGGTATCAAGGTGCCTGATCCCGTCACTGTCACCTGTAATGAAATAGAGGAAGCCCTGGAAGGAATGGTGATCACGGTTCATAAAGCCGAATGTACCGACGCGGATTATTTTCTGAATGATTGGATGTGGACCGTTCACGACGGCACCGGTTACCTTTTGGTCTATAATACGGCCATTTTCGAGTATCAACCCCTGGAGGGTGAACAATATACCGTGACAGGACCGGTCAATTCTTCAGGGAGTTCCTGGTTCATCGAACTGAGGTCCGACAGGGATGTGTTGCACACTATGGATGTTACTCCACCTGCAGTTGAGCTGGTGGAGGTGATCAATGCCTCAACCCTCCGGATCCTGTTTTCTGAAACACCTGAAAAGCTTTCGGCCGAATCCGAATCGAATTATGCGGTCACGAACGGTGTCAGCATCCTGGATGCCAATCAGCAGACAAATATGAAACGCAACGTCTACCTCAACGTTTCAAACCTGCAAACCGGATCCTATGAACTTACCGTGCGCAATATTGAGGATTTGAGTGGAAATAGAATGGAGACTTCCACCCATAAGTTTTCTGTCACCAGTGGATTGGAGGATGAGGAACATTTTACCCATCTTTCAGCCTGGCCCGACGCAGCTGGCAGAAAGATCAACCTGGAGTGGAATGAAAACAGGTCCGCTCCGATTACCTATTGGTTGACCGACCTCAGTGGCCGGGTCGTTTTTTCGGGCACAAAAGCGCTGGCACCCGGGATCAATGTACTGAATGATTCTTCTTCTGACCTTCAAAAGGGGTGTTATTTGTTTTGCATCTGCCTGGAAGGGAAGTACAGAACCTGGAAAATGATGTTCTTTTGATGTACCCCACCCCCGTCCCCTCCCCTGCTAGCAGGGGAGGGGTGCAGGGGAGGGGTATAGAGGAGGTAAATATCCCGGGGCCCTGGGGTCAATACCTTTAATTCAACATATAGATTAAGATTGACAATCCTTTTTTGTACAATTAAAACCATCCAACGTGTCAGACAGCATCGTAATCATTCCAACCTACAACGAGATTGAAAACATCGAACGAATCATCCGTAAAGTATTTTCCCTGGCAAAACCGTTTGATATCCTGATCATTGAAGACAATTCCCCGGACGGAACGGCTGATGTGGTGAAGAAACTCATGCCCGGGTTTAAGGACAGGCTATTCATCGAAGAAAGAAAAGGCAAGCTGGGACTGGGCACTGCCTATCTACACGGCTTCAAATGGGCGCTCAGGAACGGCTATCAGTACATATTTGAGATGGATGCCGATTTCAGCCATAATCCTGATGATCTTCTGCGGCTTTATGATGCCTGTACTGCCGGCGGAGCCGACCTGGCCATCGGTTCCCGCTACATCAACGGTGTCAATGTTGTCAACTGGCCCATGGGACGCGTACTGATGTCGTATTACGCTTCCGCATACGTAAGAATGATTACCGGAATGAAGGTCAGGGATACCACTGCTGGTTTCAAATGCTACAAAAGCAAGGTACTTGAAGCCATTAACCTGGATAAGATCCAGTTCATCGGGTATGCTTTTCAGATCGAAATGAAATACACAGCCTGGAAGCTGGGCTTTCGCGTTGTTGAAGTACCCATTATTTTTACGGACCGTACCCAGGGACAATCAAAAATGAGCTCGAACATATTCAGGGAAGCCATTTTAGGCGTTATCAGCCTGCGCTTCAAGAACATTAAAAAGATCCACTGTAAAAAATAACTTCTGCTTTTTTCCTGCCTGGCTTTAGCCATGAATGTGCACTATCATATATTTAACGGTCGGATCGTCAATGAACAGGAGATGTTCAAAGGAGGGATCATTATCAGGAATGGCCGGATCGACAGGATTTATCGCGGTAAACGGTCGTCGGAAGAACCGGACTGCATACCGCTCGATGCACGGAATAAGTGGATCTTGCCGGGAGTCATCGACGATCACGTCCATTTCAGAGAGCCCGGCCTGACACATAAAGGCGACCTATCGACCGAAAGCTGTGCAGCCGTGGCAGGCGGGGTAACCTCATTCATGGATATGCCTAACACGGTTCCCCCGGCACTCTCTCAGGCACAACTCGAGCTGAAGTATCAGCTGGCTGAGCAGAAATCCCTGGCGAATTATTCATTCTATATGGGCGCATCCAACTCCAACCTGGATGAGGTCCTGAAAACAGATCCCGCCAGGGTCTGCGGAATCAAAGCCTTTATGGGCTCATCAACAGGGAATATGCTCCTGAATGACACCGGGGTGCTCCGGACCATTTTTGCACAGTCACCGCTACCTGTTGCGGTACATTGCGAGGACGAATCCACGGTCAGGAAAAACTCGGATGAATTCAGGCTAAAGTACGGCGATGATCCCCCTGTCTCGGTCCATCCCCGCATCAGGAGCGAAGAAGCGTGTTTGCTGTCAAGTTCCTTTGCCGTACAGCTGGCCAAAGAATACAACACCAGGCTGCATATCCTTCACCTTTCAACAGCCAGCGAAACGGATCTTCTGGATGGATCATTGCCACCGGAGAAAAAACGCGTAACGGGTGAAGTTTGTGTCCATCACCTATGGTTCACGGCGGATGATTACCCCCGCCTTGGTAACCGGATCAAGTGCAATCCGGCGATAAAAACGGCAAACGACCGGGCTGCCCTGTTTGAAGCACTTCTGCAGGACAAAATAGATGTGATCGCCACGGATCATGCCCCGCATACCCTGGAGGAAAAAAACAGCGGGTATTTCAACGCTCCTTCCGGAATCCCAATGGTTCAGCATTCCCTCGTAGCCATGCTTGAGTTCTTTCACCAGGGTAAGATCACCCTGGAGAAGATTGTCAGGAAAATGTGTCATAATCCGGCCATTCTGTACCAGATCGAAGACCGTGGTTTTCTTCGCGAGGGCTACTGGGCGGATGTGGTCCTGGTCGACCCGGATGATCCCTGGACAGTGGAACCCTCCGGATTACTATATAAATGCGGCTGGTCACCTTTTGACGGGCAGACATTTCGCTCCAGAGTCACCCACACGTTTGTGAATGGTCACCTGGTGTATGACTCAGGAAAAGTGGATGGATCATCGAGGGGAAAACGGCTTATTTTCAACCGCTAATTCTTTCACCAATGGTTTACAGTGCACACAAATTATCAGAAGCATTATGGAGCATCTCCATCCTGGCAATGGTAGGATTCTTTATGGGCTGCTCCTCCGGGGAAGGGAAAAAGATCATCAGTACGTTTGCCGGCGGCGATCCGAAACAGGTAAGCCATTTTCGCATGGAAGGCAAAGACACGGTTTGGTTCCATACGGAATACCTGTACCAGAATGGCAACAAGCAACTTGAGGGCGGTCTGGGTGAAAATGACCGCATGCAGGGTGCATGGACCATCTGGTACGAAAACGGTGCAAAGAATGCAGAAACCAACTTTCAAAACGGTGTACGCAAGGGTGACTGGCAGGTGTGGGATTTCGACGGCAACTCCTTGCCGGCCGACCTGTACCAGATGGAGTTTGACTCGGTGGGATTTCCCCTGATGATTCGGTATTTTAAAATGGAAAAGGATACCAGCAGGACCATAACAGGGGAAGTTCATTTTTATCCCAATCATTTTAAAAAAACCGAGGGCCCGGTAATGAATAAACAAAAACATGGGCTATGGAAAGCATGGTACAGTGACGGAACGAAGTGGAGCGAGGGGAATTTTCAGCACGACGTCAATCACGGAAAGCACACGGTGTGGCATGAGAACGGACAGAAATTTTACGAGGGGGAGTACATCGTCGGTAAACGCACGGGTATCTGGACTTTCTGGGCCGAAGACGGCAGGATAATTAAGGAATTGAATTACAGTGAGTTACAGAATCAGCTGGATAAACAATCCTCTCAGTGACAACATTTTCTTTTCTTACGGAAAAAGTAAAAAGGCGCAGAAAGAAAATTTCCACGCCTTTTTACTTTTGTAGCGGGGATAGGATTCGAACCTATGACCTTTGGGTTATGAGCCCAACGAGCTACCTCTGCTCCACCCCGCAGTAGTGTCTTTATTCTTATGAAAAATGGGCCTTGCCCCTGATATTCCACTAAATTTGCCTGCAAATATAGGGATTAATTACTTTCGCCCGTTCAAATCAGACAGAAAAATAGGTGAGAATGGCTCATAAATCAGGATTTGTTAATATCATCGGTAATCCCAACACAGGAAAATCAACCCTGATGAATGCAATGGTGGGTGAAAAATTATCCATTGTCACCGCCAAGGCACAGACGACCCGTCACAGGATCATGGGTATCGTCAACGGGGAGGATTTTCAACTGGTTTATTCGGATACACCGGGAATCATCAAGCCTCATTACAAACTTCATCAATCGATGATGAGGTACATCGAGACTGCCCTTACCGACGCCGATATCATTCTTTATGTCACCGTGGTGGAAGAGGAAACTTATCAACCTGAGATTGTTCAGTCAATCAACCGGTCGGGCACCCCCGTCATTGTGATCATCAATAAGATTGACCTTTCAGATCAGTCAACGGTGGAAGGGAAAATGACAGAGATGAAGCAACATTTTCCGGGAGCGGATGTCATACCCGTTTCAGCGTTGCTGCACTTCAACCTGGATGCCGTGTTCAATGCGATCCTGGAAAAACTGCCGGTTGCCCCGCCTTATTACCCCAAGGATGAGCTTACGGATCGCTCTGTCCGGTTTTTTGTTTCAGAGATCATCAGGCAGAAGATACTGTTGAATTTTCATCAGGAAATTCCGTACACGGCTGAGATAGTGGTCGATGATTTCAAGGAAAAAGACCAGATAACGGTCATCAGCGCTTCCATCATCATGGGCCGTGAATCGCAAAAGGCCATCATCATTGGCAAAAAAGGCAGTGCACTGAAAAAATTGGGAACAGAGGCCAGAAAAGAGCTCGAAGCATTCCTGGGCGTAAGGGTTTTCCTGGATCTGTCCGTAAAGGTGAGAAGTGACTGGCGGGATGATGATCTTCAATTAAAAAGATTCGGTTATGAAGTGTAGTTCTTATATAAATTCCGGATGTTATGAGTAATCTTGTAGCGATCGTTGGCAGGCCAAATGTTGGAAAATCAACCCTTTTCAACAGGCTAACCGGTACCAGGCAGGCCATCGTGGATACCACCAGCGGGGTGACCCGTGACCGGCATTATGGTCATTCTGACTGGAATGGAATTGAATTTTCGGTAATCGATACCGGAGGTTATGTGATGGATTCGGAGGATGTATTCGAAAAAGAGATCCAGAAGCAGATCATCCTGGCCATTGAAGAAGCGGAACTTATCCTGTTCCTGGTTGACACCATTGAGGGATTGACCCCAATGGATGAAGATGTTGCGGAACTTTTGCGCAAAGCAGATAAAAAAGTCTTCCTGCTGGCCAATAAAGTGGATAATATGGACCTGTTCAATAGCTCCGGCGAATTTTATAAACTTGGTCTGGGGAAGGTATACCCTGTCAGTTCAATGGATGGATCGGGTACAGGCGATCTGCTGGATGACGTGGTAAAAGAGCTGAAGGAGAAGCAGCTGGAGGAACTGGAGGATCTGCCCAAAATTACAGTCATCGGCCGCCCGAATGTCGGGAAATCATCCCTGGTCAATTCATTGCTGGGGGAAGACCGTCACATCGTTACCCCGGTTGCGGGTACGACAAGGGACTCCATTTACACGCGCTATAAAAGCTTCGGCTTTGATTTCTTTCTTGTCGACACAGCCGGCATAAGAAAAAAAGGCAAGGTGACGGAGAATATTGAATTTTATTCCGTCATGCGCGCGATCAGAGCCATTGAGAACAGCGATGTCTGCATGCTGATGATCGACGCTGTTCAGGGTTTTGAAGGACAGGACCTGAACATTTTTAAACTGGCTGAAAATAATTTCAAGGGCATCGTGATCCTTGTCAATAAATGGGATCTGGTCGAAAAGGATACCAATACGCATCGCCATTTCGAATCCGAAATCCGAAATAAGATCAGCCCGTTCACCGACGTGCCCATCCTGTTCATTTCGGCCACCTCCAAACAGAGGATCCATAAGGCACTGGAGACCTGTATGGAGGTTTATCATAACCGTACCAGGAAAATACCGACATCCCAGCTCAACGACAAGCTCCTGCCTGTTGTGAAAGAAACACCCCCGCCCATGTATAAAGGCAAGCGGAACAACATCAAATACATCACTCAGCTGAAAACACACTATCCCTCTTTTGTGTTTTTTTGCAACCTGCCTCAATATGTTAAGGAGCCCTATAAACGCTTTGTGGAGAACCACCTCCGGAAACTGTTCGACTTTTCCGGGGCACCGATGCAAATCTACTTCAGGAGCAAATAGTACCCAGACAATGAATTCCGGAGCGCGGGATGACATCTCCGTCAATTGTTTACCTTTGTATCCCTCAGAACGTTACATGGAAGAACATATCCGGATCGATAAATGGCTGTGGGCCGTTCGGCTGTTCAAAACCAGGAACCAGGCATCGCAGGCGTGCAGGGCCGGAAAAGTCAAGATGGATGACCAGACCGTAAAACCCTCCCGTGAGGTGCGCCTATCGGATATCATCACCGTACATCTTGGCTTCATCTCCCGGACAGTTCAGGTAAAAGCCCTGCTGACGAATCGCGTGTCGGCAAAGCTTGTCCCGGATTATGCACTTGACCTGACTCCTGAAGAGGAATATGCACGACAGAGGGTGATCCGTGAAACAAATTTTGAATTGAGGGAGCGGGGACTTGGCCGCCCGACAAAGAAACAGCGCCGCGACATTGTCAGACTGAAACGGTATAAAATCTGAAGCCGCCCCGCTGACCTGATATGCATCATCTTTATACTTTCAAATGATGAACTCTGTTTTCCAACCCTATGATTTAACTTCTGAACAGCTGGAAAGCCGGCTCCGTTCCATCCTGTCAGATCAGGCTGCTCCGGGCAAACCGGCCCACCTGCTCAGGCACCTGATCGGATCCATTGATCTGACCACGCTTGAGGGAAGTGATACTTCCCGGAAGGTGATCCAGTTATGTGAGAAAGCAAAAGGCATAAAGGATGAAGAGAGCCATATACCTCAGGTTGCTGCGGTTTGTGTTTATTCGCCCTTTGTTTCACCAGCCCGCAAAGCCCTTGCCGGTACAGGGATAAAAGTTGCCTGTGCAGCTGGCGGTTTCCCTTCGGGGCAACTGCCCCTGGCGCTGAAGATCGGGGAGATACACTTTGCACTGGATGAGGGTGCTGATGAGATCGATACAGTCATCAGCCGCGGGAAGCTTCTGGAAGGTAATGAAAATAAGGTATTTGATGAAATTGCCGCGATAAGGGAAGTTTGCCGGGGTGCCTTACTGAAGGTGATCCTGGAAACGGGAGAACTTTCTTCGGTTGAACTGATCCGGAAGGCAAGTGAGATAGCCATTCTCGCCGGCGCTGATTTTATAAAAACATCAACCGGGAAAATTCAGCCAGCCGCCACCGAAACGGCGGTGATGATCATGGCGGACACCATCAGCGAATATGCCGCAGCTACGGGAAAGCGCATCGGCATCAAACCGGCAGGAGGCATCCAGCAGCCGGAGCAGGCCATACGTTATTACAGGCTGATTCAACACATTGCCGGAGATGCCTGGCTTGATCCGCAGCTGTTCCGGATCGGCGCCAGCCGTTTGCTCGACAATTTATTGAATGATTTGAGAACCTGCACAGCATAGCTTCGGCCCTTGGCGACCCTGCGGTGAAACGGGTAAGGATCACCGGTCCATTGGTATAATAGTTGATTACATTCCTTCATGAAATCCCATAGCACATACCTGTTGTTCCCCTTTTTAGCCCTTCTCATGCTGTTTCCGGCCTGCGACCTGTTGGATGAGCCCGTGGATGAAGATACGCGGGATCTTTTTGCCGGAGATTGGAACTGCCGCGAGTATCTTGACGGGAAGCTTCAAATGACCTATACGGTCACCATCACAAAAGATGCCTCTGATGAATCGCAGATCATTCTTCGGAATTTTGCTTTCATAGGTTCGGATGAACAACCTCCCTATGGTATCGTGACCGGTAAGTCAGTCGTCATCCCGGCCCAGCAGGTTTGCTATGATCAGAGCATTACCGTCCAGGGTACGGGCGAGTACATCGCGAAAAATGAAACCCACTGGGAATATACAGTCGAAGTTGGGGGTGACAGCTATACCTATACGGCTGTCTTTGAGCGAATCCGGCAATAGGACATCGGGAAAATCGAACGATTTTCCTGCCTTACTTTACCTCACTTTCCAATTTGCTTAATTCAATGATCACGTTCTCGTAGATTTTTTCCAGCTTTTCGGCCTCCCGCTCATAATAATCCATGCTCCGGAGGAACTGCTGCCGCGTGATGTGATGCCTTGCGAACAGCGTGTTGTAGTAACTATCCGTAAACTGCTGGTTATCCTGCTTTTTTGTATGGATCGTCTTCAGGGATGATTCGACCAGATGTACATCCACCAGGATCTTAACCATCGAGTCGGCTGCGATCAGGTCATCAGGTACCGGACCTGTTTCGCTCCTTCTGTCCTCTGTGTTGCAACCGGTGTTCAGAATAAGAAAAAGAATGCACAGCGCCCCTAACCGCCTAATCACCAGCCTTGACAGCATATTCATTGTTTAATCCCTGGATGACCTGGTCGGTAATGTTGAATTTGGGGTTCTTCAATAAGAGATTGCTGCCCGGATTGTCCCCCAGGATGTAATCAAAGTTCAGCTTGTGGTTAAGGCGCTCCAAAAAGTTGGTCACACTGTCGAGAAGCATGATGTTGACCTGCATTTCAATATCAGCCATTTCCGATGCGTACTGGTTCTGAAGTTCATAGATCTTCTGTTGTTCTTCCATCAGCTGATTATAAATAAACTGGGCAGATTGTTCTGACAGCTTATTTTGGGCCACCTGGTCCTGAAAATAGGATGCATCTTTCTGGTATTGATCCTGCCTGGTTTTTAGCTGTGCCTCCATCTTTTTACCTTTCTGTTCCAGCTCTTTGCTTTTTTCAATGGCCAGGGTATAATGAGCAAGGATGGAATCCGATTCCACATATGCTACCCTGACTTCAGATTCGGAGAGACCTTCATTTTGCGATGCCGAACCGGAAGGTGCTTTTTTCATTGTAAAAAACAGAACATAGAGTACAGCAACGGCCAGTAAAAGGATCGCAGTCAATAAAAGATTGATTTTTAATTTTTTACCCACATTGTTCGTCGTTTCTTCTTCCATGATATTAAAAAAGTTTAAGAATTAATTGCCCAGTTCCGAAAGGAATTTGATCCGCATCAACCGGATTTCATCTTCTGTGTATTCATCTTCTCCAAGGACGGTAAGGGCTTTTTCGACAGAGTCAGATTCAGCTTCCCTGAAATATTCAAAGATTTCTTCCTGGTGGTAGGGATCTACAAATTCATCGATGTAATAGTTAATGTCGAGCTTTGTACCGCTGGAAACAATGCTTTCAATCTCGGTCAGCAGTTCCCCGAGCGTCAGGTTTTTGGCAAAGGCGATATCTTCAAGGGATATTTTCCGGTCAATGTTTTGAATGATATAGACTTTCAGTCCCGACTTATTGATCACCGATTTGACCACCATGTCGTTGGGCCGGATGATCTCGTTTTCTTCCACATATTGTTTTATGAGTTCCAAAAAAGGCCTTCCGTATTTCTGGGCCTTTCCGACACCGACACCTGTAATCTGTTTCAGCTCCTCTTCATTCACCGGGTACTGGATCGCCATGTCCTCCAGGGAAGGATCCTGGAAGATGACAAACGGCGGAAGGTTTTCTTTCCGGGAGATCTCTTTGCGGAGGTCTTTCAGCAGGGAGAACAGGGTTTTATCCGTTGTGCTGGTTTTGTGGGCACTTCCGATCATATCCTCTTCCTCTTCCGGATTATCGTAATCATGATCCCGGGAAAGCATGATCGAATAGGGCTTGTTCAGGAACTTTTTCCCTTCCGGTGTGATCTTCAGGATGCCGTAGTTTTCAATGTCCTTGATAAGCAGGCGTTCGATGAGCGTCTGCCGGATAACGGCATTCCAGAATTTTTCATCCTCCTCCATTCCTCTTCCGAACATCTCCAGCTGGTGATGCCTCATTTGTTTGATGGTTGAGGAAGGTTTCCCTGTAATGATATTGATGATATGCTTTGCCTTGAACTGTTGCTTGGTGGTTTCAACCGTTTCCAGGACAAGTTCCACATATTTTTTGCCTTCGAACCTGGTTTTGGGGTGCAGGCAGTTATCACAGGCACCGCAACCGTCGCGTGTGTATATTTCGCCGAAGTAATGAAGAAGGAGTTTATGACGGCAGACCGAGGATTCAGCATAGGCGACGGTTTCCATCAGCAGTTGCTTGGCGATTTCCTGTTCGGCAACCCCTTTGTCCTTGTTGAATTTTTCCAGCTTCAGGATATCGTCGTAACTGTAAAACGCAATGCAGTTTCCTTCACCGTCATCACGCCCGGCCCTTCCGGTTTCCTGGTAATACCCCTCGATGCTCTTGGGCATGTCGTGGTGGATCACAAAACGCACATCGGGCTTATCGATGCCCATACCGAAAGCAATGGTAGCAACAATGACTTCGGGTTCTTCCATTAAAAATTTATCCTGGTTGGTCCTGCGGGTGGTGGCGTCAAGGCCTGCATGATAGGGGAGAGCCCTTATTCCGTTGACTTTCAGTGTTTCCGCAAGCTCTTCCACTTTTTTACGGCTCAAACAGTAGACAATCCCCGACTTGCCGGAATTGTTCTTAATATAACGGATGATGTCTTTGACGACTTCCTTGGTTTTGGGCCGGACCTCGTAATAAATATTGGGCCTGTCGAAGGAAGATTTGAAGACAACAGCATCCTGAATTTTTAAATTCTTCTGAATATCCTGCTGAACTTTTACAGTGGCCGTAGCGGTGAGTGCAATCACGGGAACATCCTGACCGATGCTTTCAATGATGGGCCGTATTCTTCTGTATTCAGGCCTGAAGTCATGCCCCCATTCTGATATGCAGTGAGCCTCATCGATGGCATAAAAGGAAATATTGATATCCTTCAGGAAGAGGACATTTTCATCCTTGGTGAGCGACTCGGGCGCCACGTAAAGCAACTTCGTTTTTCCGGTCACAAGATCGCGCTTGACCTGAGTGATCTCGTTTTTTGAGAGCGAAGAATTCAGAAAATGGGCGATACCTGTTTCAGTGCCGAAATTACGGATCGAGTCAACCTGGTTCTTCATCAGGGCGATCAGAGGGGAAATGATAATGGCCGTCCCCTCCTTGATCAGGGCGGGAAGCTGGTAGCACATCGATTTGCCTCCACCCGTCGGCATGATGACGAAGGAATTGTTCCCCGACAGTAAGTTTTCAATGATGGCTTCCTGGTTACCTTTAAAGGTATCAAATCCGAAAAACTTCTTTAACAGTTGATGAAGTGAAAAAATAGTCCTGGTCTCCATTTACTTATCAATTCAAAAAACACCTGATCCGCTGTTTCCATTAATCCCGCAGCGCTTAAATTCATTCCTCTATACACAAATTTATATAAAATACTTTTTAAATGATGCTTAAAAAAATGATAAAAATTCTTTTATAAATATAATACAATAAACAATGGCTTTCAACATTTTATTATAACCACATAAACTTAAGGGATAAAGCACGGAAGTTGTAAATTTGCAGGATGTGGTTTTAACTCGTGTATCACAACAGATCAGAAATAATTGAAATCAGCCGGGGAAATTAAACAGATTGCACGTCAGACACTGCGGGATGAGTCGGAAGCCATCCTGCACCTGATAAATTATGTGGATGATGATTTTTACAGATGCATTGAGATGATCTATCATTCAACAGGAAGGGTGATCATTACGGGTATCGGTAAAAGCGCCCATATCGCCAATAAAATCGTATCCACCCTTAACTCCACAGGAACCCGTGCCATTTTTTTACATGCAGCCGATGCCATCCACGGAGATCTGGGGATGATCAGGGATGACGATATCATCATCTGTATCTCCAAAAGCGGCGAAACCCCGGAGATAAAAGTAATGCTTCCCCTGTTGAAACTCCTGGGGAACAAACTGATTGCAATGGTCGGGAACCCTGAATCCTACCTGGCCCGAACTGCCGACCTGGTCATCTGTACCGCCGTCCGGAAGGAGGCTTGTCCCAACAACCTTGCCCCGACTTCCAGTACGGCTGCCCAGCTGGCCATGGGCGATGCTCTGGCTGTCTGTTTGATCGAATGCCATGGATTCACCGTGAAGGACTTTGCCAGGTACCATCCCGGGGGATCGCTCGGTAAAAAATTGTACCTCAAAGTCAGCGATCTTTCTATCAACAATGAAATTCCCCGGGTCGACAGCCAGGCAAATGTCAACCAGACCATCATCGAGATCTCTTCAAAACGGCTGGGCGCTACAGCGGTCATGGAAGATGAGCGGCTGGTCGGTATCATTACCGATGGCGACCTGCGGCGGATGCTTCAGAAAAATATCCCGCTTGATTCGATACGTGCCCGGGATATCATGACGAAGAATCCCCGTACCATCGATCAGAACACCCTGGTCTCCGAAGCACTGGATGTGATGAGGCAGAACAATATAACGCAGTTGCTGGTTTTGGATGAGGGCCGTTATGCGGGCGTCATTCATCTGCACGACATACTCAAAGAAGGAATCATCTAGGAATACCCTTTAAGATGCTCTATGCAAAGAATCTTGTAAAAAAATACAAGAACAGAATTGTGGTCAATGATGTCTCCATTGAGGTGCATCAGGGGGAGATCGTCGGCTTGCTCGGACCAAACGGTGCAGGGAAAACCACGTCTTTTTATATCATCGTCGGATTGATCAAACCCTTTTCAGGTAAGGTCTTCCTGGATGACCTGGAAATTACGCACGAACCGATGTACAAAAGGGCTAAACTGGGCATCGGATACCTGTCGCAGGAGGCTTCCGTTTTCCGGGCGCTGACGGTGGAAGATAACCTGAAGGCAGTCCTGGAATTTACTAAACTGACCAGGCAGGAACAAAAAGTCAAACTGGAAACGCTGATCGAAGAATTTGGCCTTCAGCATGTCAGGAACAGTAAGGGCATTACCCTTTCAGGCGGAGAGAGAAGACGTACAGAGATCGCCCGGGCGCTGGCCGTCGATCCCAGGTTCATTTTGCTCGACGAACCGTTTGCAGGGGTTGATCCCATAGCAGTGGAAGACATTCAGTACATCGTCTCCAAACTGAAAGATAAAAACATCGGCGTTCTGATCACTGACCACAACGTCCATGAAACGCTTTCAATCACCGACCGCTCCTATCTGTTATTCGAAGGTGCAATCATGAAATCAGGAACATCCGAGGAGCTGGCACACGATGAACACGTCAGAAAAGTCTACCTTGGAGAGAAATTTGAATTACGCCGGTAAAGCCTGGCAAAATTCACGAACTTCTTTTGCTTTGTGTGCTTTGCCCTGGCTTTCAAGATAATCTGCCATACGCAGGAAAACCTTTGACCGGGTGACCCATTCCCTGGCATCATTGCTCTGGGCCGAGTAAAGGGCCAAACCTTTTTCCATTCCCCCGGTAAGTAACGCTTGAGCGATTTCTTTTGAAGCCTGGCAAACCGACAGGTCTACCCATGTTTCCCTAAAAGCCTCAACGATCTGGTCCACTCCATTGAAACTGGTGTTGTTCAGTACGATGATGGTCAGATTGTCGGGCAGGTACTTGACAAATGCGGTACGGAATCCGCTCCAGCGACCATAATGATAGACCACCTTTGAAGTGCTGTCAAAATCAAGCCGGAAACCGAAACCATAGGGTATTTCACGGTCACTGTCCAGCTTTCCGGCTGTAATGGCCTGCTGAATGCTCCGATGCGGAACCAGTTTACCACTGTTGAGGGCCTGATCCCACTTAAAGAGATCCTCCACAGAAGCATAAACTCCCTTATCGCCCACGATACCATCATGCATCACCGTCTGGAAAGCATTTTTCTCTGAGCGGTTCCAGCGATACCCAACCAGATAGAAGGGATCGGCAGCACGCACGTTCGGGGCATGCACGGAGGCATTTTCCATATGTAGCGGTATGAAAATCCTCTCCGTAAGAAAGGATCCGAAGGATTGTCCCGAGATGCGTTCCACCACACTGGCCAGCAGGGCATAACCCGTATTGGAGTATGAGAACCTTTCGCCGGGATCAAAATTCATCCGATCACCGTGTTCAGCAAGAATGCTGACCAGGTCTTCGTTGGTGGGTAACAGGCTGTCGGATGTCCAGTATTGATCAATGTACCAGAGGTAGTTGGGAACACCTGATGTGTGATTCAATAAATGCCGGATGGTCACCCCCTGGTAGGGTAATTCAGGAATGGAGTTACGAAGCGGATCATCCAGCCTTAGCTTGCCTTCTGCTTCCAGGATCAGTATGGCCATGGCAGTGAATTGCTTGCTTACCGAGGCCAGCTGAAAGGACGTTTCTGGCCTTAATCTGATCAGATGTGCATCTTCATAACCTGAGCAGGCCTGGTAAACAATCTCATTATCATGCGCCAGCAAAATGTTCCCATTGAATCCTAAAGAATGATGACAGACATCCACGATGGAGTCAAACCGGCGATACATCTGTCTGAAAAGCAATGCTGTAAGTCGATTTTCTTCCTCCATGGTCAAAACCTCCGCGTTTACCATACGTTGAAGACCATAATTGTTTTCCGTGGGGATGAAAAGAAAAACAAACAACAGGATGAGTGCTGGCCTCAGAAGGTTGAAATTGACAGGGCTCCTCATGATTCTTTAGAGCAATTTTCCAATCTGGTTGCAAAATTATGAAAAAAACAGGGGCGGAATTACTGGAAAGATTGAAACGCAACATGCGATCATCCGGATATTACTCTTGCCTGGCAGGCCACCATCGTTGAGGGATAAAGAAGACCGATACCAGTACGTAAATGAAGATGATGACAGGGAAGGCACCTGCCCTGAGCAAAGGAATCAGGATTACCGAGACCAGCAGGATCAGATAGCGCAATCCATTCGATTTCCAGGAAAAATCCCTGAACTTCAGGGAGAGCATGTTGACTGGCGCGACCATCAGAAAAGATATCAGAAGCGTAGTTACCAGGAGGACCAGGGGATCGGAAATGAAACTCTGTACGTGGGATGATGTATTTTTGTCGGCCAGTATCACCGGAAGCGCTCCGATGAAGATCGCGCTGGCTGGTGTTGGTAATCCTCTAAATGTGTATTTCTGGGAAGCGTCAATCGTAAACCGGGCGAGCCTGATCGCAGAAAATACGGGAATGAGCACAAAGATGAAGGGAATCAGATTGGCAAAAAGTCCTCCTTCAGATCCAGTGGAACCGTCCATCAGGGTCCAGACGATAAAACCAGGAGCCACTCCAAATGAGACCAGGTCGGCCAACGAATCCAGTTGCTCCCCCATCGGCGAGCGGGCATGGAGCAGTCTGGCCATAAACCCATCAAGAAAATCCAGCACAAGTGCCACCGTTATGCAGAGAGAGCCCATGAGTAATTGATTGCGGAGAATAAACAGGATCGCCAGTGTCCCTGATACTAAGTTCAGCAGGGTGATCAGATTTGGAATGTTCTTTTTCATGGTGAGTGCTGATGGATGAATTACGGGGATCATTCTCCCGGTATGCAAAAATACATTGATTCGGGTATGATTATCGTTATTTTTGTGTGTCAAAACAATTCCTGCATCATTGTAATGAAAAGGGATCTGCACAAATAGCATGGAATTTCTGATCAGTGATTTCACGTACGAGTTGCCTGCTGACCGTATCAGCCAGTTTCCCCTGGCAGAAAGAGATCAGTCAAAACTTCTTCTTTATAGCGATCACTCCATCCGTGAGGACACTTTTCAGAATCTTGCGGATCACCTGCCCGAGAAGGGGCTGATGGTAGTCAATGACACCCGCGTGATCCATGCCCGTCTTCTGTTTCAGAAGCCAACCGGAGCCAGGGTGGAAGTGTTCTGTTTGAATCCTGTTGAACCAGTGCAGGAGATACAGTCGGCCTTTGTCCAACCTTCCGGGGTGACCTGGCATTGCCTGGTGGGCAATGCAAAGCGATGGAAACAGGGGCCTCTTTCTGCATCGGCTTATTGCCATGGAGAAAAGATCACGTTTTATGCTGAGCGGACCGGATCGGCAACGAATCCCGGCAACATACGTTTTTGCTGGAATCCCGGGCACTTTTCTTTCGCCGAAGTGCTGGAATTTTTTGGAAAAATTCCGCTGCCGCCTTATATTCAGCGTGAACCGGTTTCCCTCGATGCCATCCGGTACCAAACTCTTTTTGCCTGTACGGATGGCTCCGTGGCTGCTCCAACAGCTGGTTTGCATTTTACGGAGCAGGTACTGAAACGGCTCCAGGAAAAAAAGATCAAACGTGCGGAGGTCACCCTGCATATTGGAGCAGGTACCTTTACACCCATCGTAACTTCACGGATCGATGACCATGTCATGCATACAGAGAAGATCCGCATTTCTGTGAACCTGATCCGGTCACTCATTAAAGGGGATTACAGTAAGCTGATCGCCGTGGGTACCACCACCGTCCGGACCCTGGAAAGCCTTTACTGGTATGGTGTTAAGCTGATCCAGACCCACGGGACGGATACCCCCTTTGTGATCAGCCAGTGGGAACCCTACCGGCAACAGGCTCGAAGTGACCGGATTTTGAACAGGGATGCTCTGGAAGCTATCCTGGATTTGATGCATAAAAGGAGGATAACGGACCTGGACGGTCAGACCAGCCTGATGATTGTACCCGGCTACCGGTTCCGCCTGACGGATATACTGATCACCAATTTTCACCAACCCCGGAGTACGCTGTTATTGCTTGTTGCAGCTTTCATTGGTGACGACTGGAAACAGGCCTATCAATATGCTTTGGACCAGGGGTTTCGATTTTTAAGTTATGGAGACAGCTGTCTTTTCTATGGAAAGGATCCATCACCATGATTTTTTTGATTACCGGAAAAAAGGGTGAAGGGAAGACCAGCTGGGTGATGAACCTTGCCCGCCTGCTGGCAGGGGAGCATATTCAGGTCGGAGGGATTTGTTCAACCGGTACCTGGAAGGATGGTGAACGTGACCGGTTTCACGTAAGGGACCTTGAAAACGGCCGGACCTCGCTGCTTTGCGATCGTGTGGATGAAGGCAGTGACATTCCGTATCATCATTTTTTCTTCAAGCAGAGCGGTGTGGATTTCGGACTGGAGGCTTTGAGAAAAACCTGCCATACCTCTCCTGACGTGCTCATCATTGATGAGGTCGGGGGGCTGGAACTTCAAAAGGGGGGCTGGGCGACATTTCTGGAAACCTTACACGATGTGCCTGCTGGAATCATCCTTCTGGTAGTGCGCGAATCACTTGCAGACAGGGTCAGGGATCACTGGCATCTGACAGATGCAAAGGTGGTGCGAATAGCCGACATCACCCCTGAACGTTTCCTGCATCTCATTTTGCAGGAGCGCGAAACTGCTGACCAAAGCCGGAGCCTGATCTGGCAAAAAGCTGCCATCGCAGGGGGATTATGGGCATCGGTGGAGATCATTTTGGGCAGTTTTATGCATAATCTGCGTATCCCGTTCTCGGGCTCCATACTCGCTTTTTTTGGCGTCATTTTAATGGTTTCATTTTCGAGATTATGGCCTGAAAAGGGATTGATCTGGAGGGCGGGTCTGATCTGTGCCCTGATGAAGTCGGTCTCTCCCAGTGCCGTCATTCTGGGCCCCATGACCGGCATTTTTGCGGAGGCCGTTCTGTTGCAGTTGTTTGTCAACATCTTTGGCAGAAACCTGGCGGGCTATATGACCGGGGGGGTGTTTAGCCTGATGAGCGCCCTTATTCATAAAGTCATCACCCTGTTGATCATCTACGGAACCGACCTCTTCAAGATCTACCTGAACCTGTACTATTTTGCGGCCCGGCAGGTCCGAATCCAGCAGGCCGACCCCTGGGTAATCATCCTGATCCTGATTTTTGCCTATGTCATCTTTGGAGTGATTGCAGCAATCCTGGGGTATTCCATCGGGAAGAGGCCTGCCGGATCCGTGCCCCCGGAAGAACTTACGGATGAAGATCCTGGGATTCAGCAATCCGGTCCATCGGCATCTTCCGGGGGATACCGCTCCATTTATATGCTGCTGGCTCATCTTGCGGCAATTCCGGTTTGTTTATATATCATTAACATGGCAGACATTTACATTGGATTGATCCTGCCCTTCCTGTATTGCATCCTCATCGTGTTCCTCTATGCCAAACACCTTAAGCGACTGAAAAAGCCTTTTTTCTGGCTGCAATTGATGATCATTCTGATCTTGTCCGCATTTTTCTGGTCAAATCCTGTGACCGCACCCTCCGTATCCAAATGGGAGGGGGTGTGGGTTGGCTTGCAGCTGAATTTCAGAGCCATCCTGGTCATCCTTGGCTTCACCGCAATAAGCGTCGAACTTAAAAATCCCCGCATCCAGCACTACCTGGTGAATCATGGTTGCAAAAATATCTACTGGTCGTTGAACCTTGCGTTTTCCATTCTTCCGGTAATGGTGAAAAACATTACCCGTGGACGTTATTTTTTCCTGCACCCGATCGCTTCCTTATCAACAGCCTTAATGAAAGCTGATCAGTGGTTGAACACCATTCAAAACCAGCAGCGGGAATGAAATTTATAATCATTCTTAATATCATTATAATTCAGTAGATTTCAACATTGTAAATAGATACATAAATTCATTTGTGTTATTGATTTAGTGTAATAAATTGATTAATAATTATTTAGTTGATAAAATTGAAACTTCGGAGATTTGCTGGTCAAACGGAATAATTCGTTAATTTTGTGGTATACTCTTACTATCGATTGATTATTAATGTTTTACGATCATAATCCATAATGATGACGAACAGAAGGGAATTTATCCGGATTTCCTCCCTGGGGCTTGGGGGAGTGGCTTTAGCCGGAAGTTCGCTTTCTCTGGTCAGGGGCTCTGAGATCCTGAAGGAGTTCCTGAAGGATGACAGCAACGTCAGGCAGCTGCGACGGGTACCCACGTATTGTGAAATCTGTTTCTGGAAGTGTGCGGGGTGGGTATATTTCGACGAACAGGGAAAGATCAAAAAGATTGAAGGCAACGAAGAGGATCTGAATTGTAATGGGAGGTTATGCCCAAGAGGTACCGGGGGAGTCGGGATGTATTACGATGAAGACAGGCTGAAAACACCTTTGATCCGGACCGAGGAACGGGGCAGGCAGACGTTCCGTGAGGCAAGCTGGGACGAGGCCTTAAGTTTCCTTGCCGTGAAGATGCAAAAGATCGCCCGTGAGCATGGGCCGGAATGTGTTGCTTTGTTTACGCATGGCTCCGGAGGTAAGTATTTCGGGGACCTGTTGAAAGCCACCGGTTCGACCAACATTGCAGCTCCTTCTTTTGCCCAGTGCCGCGGCCCGCGCGAAGTGGCCTTTCTCTCTACCTTTGGTGAATCCATCGACTCTCCGGAGAATACCGATATTCGTGATACGCGATGCCTGGTGCTGATCGGGTCCCATATCGGTGAAAACATGCACAATGGTCAGATTCAGGAGATGTCGGATGCCATTGACAAGGGTGCAACGATCATTACGGTGGATCCCCGTTATTCCACCGCTGCAAGCAAATCGAAATACTGGCTTCCCATCAAACCGGCAACGGACATAGCCCTGCTGCTTGCCTGGATGCATGTTCTGATCGGTGAAGAACTTTACGACAGGGATTATGTCGAACGTTACACGGTAGGCTTTGAGCAGCTCAAAGCGCACGTAAGGGATAAAACACCCGAATGGGCCTATGGTGTTACGACGATCAAGCCGCATATCATCCGGGAAACGGCGCGGGAAATGGGACACGCTTCACCTGCCGTGATCGTTCATCCCGGACGGCATGTCACCTGGTATGGTGACGATACCCAGCGAAGCCGGGCCATAGCGATCTTAAATGCCCTGCTTGGCTCCTGGGGAAGGCGTGGCGGATTTTACAGAAATGCGAATTACGAATTGCCTGAATTTCCGCACCCTGCATTTCCAACTCCTAAAAGGACCTGGCGTGAGGCTTTCCCGGGAAAATATAACCTTACCTCAGCGGTTCTGGCCAGTGGGGTCTGCGACGCCACCATCCCTTCATTTGATCGCGACTGTAATTTTAAAGGCTGGATCGTTTGCGGGACAAATCTCATTGAAACCCTGCCCAACCAAAAGAATACCCTTGAAGCCATCCAGAACCTTGAACTGCTGGCCGTGATTGATACCATGCCGATGGAGATCACCGGATGGGCCGATGTGGTTCTTCCTGAATGCACCTACCTTGAACGGTATGATAGCATCAGGGCGGGCCAGCACCGGAAACCACAGATCGCTCTCCGAATGCCGGCAAGCCCCCCTTTATATGATAGCAAGCCTGCCTGGTGGATCGCAAAGGAACTGGCTAAAAAGCTGGAAATCCGGCAATATTTTGATTACGAAAATCTGGAGGATGTCCTGGACTGGCAGCTCAGGCAAATAGGATCCTCCCTGGAAGAAATGCAGCGAACCGGTGTAAAAACCTTCGAACGGGATGCCGATGATCTGTATTTTGCCGATGGCGAGGAAATTGAATTCAACACCCCCTCAGGTAAAATTGAACTCTATTCCACTGAATTTGAGGCTGAAGGTTTTGATCCCATCCCTAACTACACGCCGCACGAAGAGCCGCCGGAAGGATTTTACAGGTTGAACTACGGAAGAAGCCCGGTACATACCTTCAGCCGGACCTCAAACAATGCCAACCTTACGGATATCATGGAAGAAAACTCACTCTGGGTCAATCCGAAAGTGGCAAATCAGTGGGGAATGAAAAATGATCAGTATGTATGGTTGAGGAATCAGGATGGCATTGTTTCCTCGTTTCCCGTGAAAGTGCGTGTAACGGAACGCATTCGCTGGGATTCGGTTTATATGGTGCATGGATTCGGACATGACCAGAAACGCCTGACCCGGTGCTACGGAAAAGGGGCCAGCGATACGGAACTGATCAGCCGCGTGTGGGTCGATCCGATCATGGGTGGGACAGGCATGCGTGGAAATTTTGTGACATTTATTCTGGAAGATCCGGCCGGCCAGGTTGTAACTTCCTGAGATATGAACCGATGAATAAATTCAAAACCAGTTGACAGGAGGATTCATATGAGATATGCAATGGCGGTGGATACCAGGAAATGTGTTGGATGCAGTGACTGCGTGGTTGCCTGCCAGACTGAGAACAATGTTCCGATTGGATATTGCAGGGATTGGGTGGTAGAAGTGGTGGATGGTACGTTTCCTCAATTGGAAATAGAAATCCGCTCAGAACGTTGCAATCATTGCGGAAATGCCCCCTGTGTGCGGTGTTGCCCCACAGGCGCCAGCCATTATTCCGACGGTGGGACCGTCCTGGTTAATCCCGTCAAGTGCATTGGATGCGGTGCCTGCATTGCATCCTGCCCCTACGATGCACGCTTCCCCCATCCGGATGGATACCCTGATAAGTGTACCTTTTGTTTGACCAACAGGGTGCAGAAGGGACTGAAACCAGCCTGCGTTGCCGTTTGCCCGACAAAATGCCTGTATTTCGGTGATCTGGAGGATCCAAACAGCGATGTCTCCACGATCATGAAAATCAGGAAATGGAAAACCCTGATCCCGGAAGCAGGTACTGAACCGCATCTTTTTTTCTTAATCTAAGGTGATCGTTATGAAAGAGGAAATCATTGTCAGCGGAAGGATGAATCCCTTAATCGATCCCGAGCTTCATATCTGGGAGTGGCCAATCCCCCTGTATCTGTTCCTGGGAGGGCTTGCAGCAGGTATACTCGTTTTCGCTTCCTTCTATATCCTGCAAGGGAAAGAAGACAAATTCAGAACAGCTGTCAAAGTTGCCCCCCTGATAACGCCCATCCTGTTGATCATTGGATTATTGGCTCTGATCTATGATCTGAACCACCGGCTGTATTTCTGGCAGCTTTTCACGACCCTGCGACTTACATCACCCATGTCGTGGGGGGCCTGGACGTTACTGGTCGTTACACCGCTGTCGGTTGTCCTGGGTGCCATCTACCTGAAAGATGTTTTCCCGGGATTTAACTGGAAGGTTGACTGGCTGGAGAAGCCCATCGAATTCTTCAAAAAAAACAGAAAGATCCTCGCCTGGATCCTGATCATCCTTTCACTGATCCTTGGGGTATATACAGGTATCCTTCTTTCAGCGTTCAATGCACGTCCCTTATGGAACACGTCCATTCTTGGGCCGTTGTTTCTTACTTCCGGCCTCTCGACCGGTGCCGCTGCCATCGTACTGATGAGTAAATCACATGAAGAGCGCCTTCATTTTGCAAAACTGGACCTGGTTTTCATTGGCATTGAACTCTTTCTTATCGTCCATATGTTCATGGGATTTATGGCAAGCACGGAAGTCCAGATCCAGGCAGCCGGGTTGTTTCTGGGAGGCCCTTATACGACCCCTTTCTGGTTGTTCGTTGTCTTTATGGGACTTATCCTCCCGGCGATCCTTGAAGTCCTGGAGATCAAAGGGTACAGGCTGCCACTGATCATAGCACCTATCCTGGTGTTGATCGGGGGGCTGCTGTTCCGGTTCATTATTGCCTACGCAGGGCAGGCAAGCAGATGGTTATATTAAATACTTTCAATGCTATGGAAATACATACAAAACAGGTAAGGAAAACCAGGTACATGAATCCCTATGTCGCCGGAGTGTTGCTCGGACTGGTGGTTCTTGCCGCCAATTTCATTGCCGGCCGGGGTGTCGGCGCCAGCGGCGCCGTCAAGTCGGCCATCGTGGCAACCATGGAAACCATTGCCCCCGACCATACGGCCAATGCCACTTTTTATAAGGATTTTGGTGAATCCCACGGAGGGAATCCATTGAATTCCTGGTTGGTTTATCAAATGCTCGGCGTGCTGGTCGGTGCATTCCTTTCAGGTATCCTTTCCCGGAGATTGACATGGAAAGTGGAACATTCCCCCAAAATCACATCGAAACGCCGTCTGGTATTTGCCCTGATCGGAGGTGCCCTGTTTGGATTTGGTTCCCAGCTGGGCCGGGGATGCACCAGCGGCTCAGCCCTCAGCGGAATGGCTGTTCTTTCCCTGCAGGGATTTATCTCGATGATGGCAATTTTTGGGACTGCATTTGCATTTGCTTATTTCTTCAGAAAAAACTGGATCTAAATTCGCTCTACCATGGGACCATTGATTGTTAATGAAATAATATCAGAAAATACCAATCTTCTATTGGCTTTCTTCATTGGCATTGGCTTCGGTGCCGTTCTTGAACAGGCTGGTTTCTCCTCCAGCCGTAAACTGGCAGGTATGTTCTACGGTTATGATACCGTTGTCCTGAAAGTTTTCTTTACAGGAGCCATCACTGCCGCACTGGGCTTGCTGTTTTTCAGTTTATTTGGATGGATCGAACTGGACTATGTTTTTGTAAATCCCACGTACCTCTGGTCAACCATTGTTGGAGGGATCATCATGGGACTTGGCTTCATCATGGGGGGATTCTGCCCGGGCACAAGCTTTTGTGGTGCTGCCATCGGTAAAATCGACGCCCTTGTGTTCATCGGCGGCCTTTTCATTGGAATCTTTATTTTTGCAGAAGGATTTCCGCTCTGGCAGAACCTGTATCTGGCAAAAGACCTGGGTGTCGTTACCGTCAATGATGCATTGAACATCTCACCCGGTGTATTTGTTTTACTGATGATTCTCGTGGCGGCTGGTATGTTTTGGGTGGGAGAATGGGCTGAAAAAAAATTCCCCAGAGAAGAATACTAGTTTTTAATCCAAATCCTCATCGATTATGCTTTCCAAATTAAATTTCCGCGTCGTCATCTCCCTGCTGATGATCCTGCTTGGCTTTATCATCGCCGCCATTCCTGTGAATACAACAAGACCCTATAAATTGACCTCCGACCAGTTGCTGGAGGAACTGAAAAGCGGGACTCAGTTCATTCACCCGGACCAGGTGGCTGAAATGCTCATCAATAAAGATCCTTACCTGCGCTTGGTTGACGTACGCTCTCCCGAAGAATTTGATAAGTTCCATCTTCCCGGTGCTGTCAATGTACCGCTGGATAACATCCTGTCGGATCAATGGACCGATATCCTTGACCAGGATGTTTACATGAATGTGTTCTACTCCAATGGGGCCACGCATTCAAATGAAGCCTGGATGCTTCTCCGTCAACTTGGCTATGCCAACAACTATGTTCTGGAAGGGGGTCTGAACTACTGGGTTGAAACGATCATGAATCCTTCCGCCCCCTCTTCGACCGATCCGGCTGATGAATTTGCCAGATATGATTTCCGGAAAGGTGCAGGAATGGCACTCGGCGCGGATGAGCTGACACCGTCACCGCAGGAAACTACCCCCGCAGCACCCAAACCTACGATCGCCACAAAAATCAAGAAGAAAAAAGTGGCAAGCGGCGGGTGTTCCTGATCCCTACCTGCTGATGCCTGTACCTTTTAAACGATAAGTTCACGCACGTGACCGAAACCAAGTCTACAAAAAAAACCAGAGAATCCAATCCCGAAAAAGAGATGTCCTTCTGGCAGCACCTTGAAGAGCTCCGGTGGCACATCCTTCGGTCGGCCATCGCTGTCATTGTCCTGTCAGTTGTCGCCTTTATCAACAGGAGTATCCTTTTTGATACCATTCTGCTGGCCCCAAAAGACGTCAACTTCATCACCAATCAGTGGTTCTGCAGGCTTGCCGATGTATTGTCGGTGCCGGCCCTGTGCTTCAATGATTTCGCGCTCAATATCGTCAACCTGACCATGTCGGGCCAGTTCATGACCCATATGTACATCTCACTCTCCGCCGGACTTATCCTGGCCGTTCCCTATGTGCTCTGGGAAATCTGGAGGTTCATCAAGCCCGCACTGAAGTCCCGGGAACGTAAATATTCCGGTGGCGCAGTACTGATCATGTCCATGCTGTTTTTCATAGGGGTTTTGTTCAGCTATTTCATAATTGTCCCGCTGACCTTGAATTTCCTGGGCTCTTACCGGGTGAGCGATATGGTCCAGAATCAAATTTCGCTCAGATCCTATCTTGGCACGGTGGTTACCCTCACGTTCGCTACTGGCCTTGTGTTTGAACTGCCTGTCTTTGTTTATTTTTTCTCCCGGATCGGCATACTGACCTCTGATTTTATGCGTAAGAACCGCAAGTATGCCCTGGTCCTTATCCTGATCGTCGCAGCCATTATTACGCCACCGGATGTTTTCAGTCAGACCATGATCGCCCTCCCGCTCTATGGACTTTACGAGATCAGTATATTCATTGCAGCAAGGGGCTATCGGAAGAATCAGGAACTGGCCGGTTGAAAATAAGCCGGAATTGTAACTTTTTTCTTATCTTTACGTCCAATCACTGTTTTATCAGTTCTCCTGATGAGAGGCTCCGTTATTAAAAATCTTCAATCATGGACCAAGAAACAATAAACACACCTAATCCCGTTCCAGCCGGGCCACCAGCCGGGCCAAAGGATCCTAAAAAAGAAAAGACCAATGGCAGCCTTGTTGCCGGGATCATCCTGATAACCATCGGAATTTTATTTTTGATGAACAGATTTTTACCCCGCATTCATTTTGGCGATCTCTGGCCTGTTCTCCTCATTGTCGGCGGGATCATACTGGTCTATAATGCATATAAAGACAAAAACAAAAATCAATCATGAGCACTAAGAAAATTTTCTGGGGTGCCATCCTTATTCTGATCGGCATTCTGATCATACTAAAAAACGTCGGAGCAATCTATTTTACGTGGTGGTCGGTCATTCGTCTCTGGCCGGTTATCCTGGTACTTCTGGGAATATCCATGATCCCGGTGAAAGAATGGATCAAACTCCTTGTTTCATTTCTGATCGTTGCGTTCACATTTTTTCTCGTCGTCAACGACAACAAAGTAACTTATCCCGGTTTCAGGGGATGGACCCGGCCCTTTCACAACTGGAGGGGGGATACAGATGATTGGAACAAACCTGACCGAAAGAAGTACGGGGGCCCAGAGGCATCCTATCAGAACCTGGTCGAACCTTACGATTCTGCGTTGGCTGCTGCCGAGCTCCGGCTGGACGCAGCTGCGGGTGAGTTTCATATCGGCGATACCTCGGCAAATCTGATCGAATTTGAGCGGAAAGGCTTCTGGGGTAATTACAGCATGACCTCCCTGGATACGGATGATAAACAGATCATCTCACTTACGCTGGAGGCCGGAAACATTCAACGGCCCGCCAGGGAACATAAAGTGAACATAAAACTGAATCCCCATCCGGTCTGGGATTTCGATCTGGACATCGGTGCTGCAGCTGTCACCCTGGATATGAAGGATTACAGGACCAGGACGATCGATATTGATGGAGGTGCGGCCTCCATTGACCTTGAACTGGGTGATGCCTATCCGGAAACGAATGTCACCATTGATGCAGGTGCGTCATCCATTACCCTTTCCATACCTCAGTCATCGGGATGTGAGGTGAAAGCCAACACGGTACTTTCCTCCCGTAACCTGGAAGGATTTTATAAAGTTAAGGATCATACGTTTCAGACGGATGATTTTTCGGCTGCCACCAATAAGATCTACATCACCATAGATGCCGCTGTCTCCACCCTGAGCATCAACCGGCGCTGATCCTTCATTCAGTTCCTGAAAGGTAATCCCTCAGCACATTGGTCAGTTCATCCGGTTTGTCGCCATTGATCCAGTGTGAAGCACCTGGAATCGTAATGAATCCGACGTTCGGAAAATAGGTGCTGAAGATACCCCTGTCAGCGGTGGCAATGTAGTCCGAATCACCGCCCTGAATGACCAGAACCGGGCCAGGATATTGTCCTGTAAAGGGTATCGGTCCGAAAATCAGTTCCAGGTTGTCCTCAATCGCTTTCAGGTTGATACGCCACTCAAACCGGCCAGGTCCTGTCCGCTGTAGATTTTTTAACATGAATTGCCGTATCCTCCCGCTCAGTGGCCACTTGTTCAGTTCATCTTCTGCCGCCTGCCTCGAGGTGACGTTTTCGGGATCGACCGCACGCATCGCCTGAAGAATCGTCAGGTGTTCCTGCCGTATGGCATTGGATTGAGGACTGATGTCGATTATGACGAGTTTCTTAACCAGAACAGGAAGATCGAGTGCGAAGCCCATTGCCACTTTGCCTCCCATAGAATGTCCGATTAAAACGGGATTTTTAAGGGCATGCTCTTCAATGAACTCCCTTAAATCCTCAACAAGGGCATAATAATTCAATGCCGGACTATGAGGTGAATGTCCGTGGTTCCTTTGGTCTGGAATGAATACGGAAAAATGTTCTCCAAGGCGGCGCCCAATGGTCACCCAGTTATCCGATGACCCAAAGATACCATGCAGGATGATCACTGGCTCACCCGTTCCAAATTGCCTGAAAAATAATTTCATCGAACCAAATCACAAAGAATAACCACAAATAACCACAAATATCTCTAAATGATCACGAATGACTATAAATCACCATGAATCACCATGAATGACTCCTTATGACCCAATACCCCGCCCCTCCAGCTGCCTCCTGTAGAGCTGTATCGTATTCTCCAGCCCGAAGTAAAGTGCATCGGCGATCAATGCATGACCAATGGAAACTTCAAGCAATCCAGGGATATGCATCACAAAATAGCGAAGGTTCTCAAGGCTGAGATCATGGCCTGCATTCAGTCCGAGGCCTTCCTCCAGCGCGGTTTCCGCCGCTGCGAGGAAGGGTCTGATAGCCTGCTCCTTATCCTGTGCAAAATTGCGGGCATAGCTTTCGGTATAGAGCTCGATCCGATCCGTTCCGGTCTTTCCTGCATAACGGATCATTTCGGGGTCCGGTTCAACGAAAAGGGACGTCCGTATCCCGGCATCCTTGAACCTTCTGATGACCGTATGGAGGAACGCCAGGTTTTCCCGTGTGTCCCATCCGGCATTGGAGGTCAGCACACCGGGCGCATCCGGAACAAGGGTTACCTGATCAGGTACGCTGGACAGAACCAGGTCAATGAAACTTTCCGCAGGATAGCCTTCAATGTTGAATTCGGTGGTGATCAATGGTTTGATTTCGATCACATCCCTGTACCGAATGTGCCGTTCATCCGGCCGGGGATGAACCGTAATGCCCTGTGCACCAAATCGCTGACAGTCGACGACGGCCTTTTGTACATCCGGAATGTTTCCGCCGCGCGCATTGCGCAACGTAGCAATTTTGTTGATGTTAACGCTCAATCTGACCATAATGAATCTTCAACGTTCCATTTTTACAAAGCTACTAAATCGGATCATCTGATCCGCAGCCAACAGCAATTTTCATCCCTGTTGACACGGATCCGTTAAAAACCTGTAATTTAGCAGGCTCATTTGAAAAATGGCATGGTTGCAAAAGATCTCATTGCTGAAGGCTTACATTCGCTGAAAATTACGGATACAGGTACCAGCGCCCTGGTGCTGATGGACGAATATAAAGTATGGCATTTGCCTGTGACGGATCAAGAATCCTATCTGGGACTGATCACCGAAACGGAACTCTATACGCTTGAAGACCCTGATTGCACTCTGGACAACCTGAAGGCGAGCTTTCAGAGAATCTTCGTCAACGAACATGACCATGTTTACGACGTCATCAGGATGGCTGATTCGTCGAAAGTTTCCGTCATACCTGTGCTCAATGGGAAACAGGAATACATCGGATTGATCACCTTGCAGAAGCTGCTGGCTGGTTTTGCTGCAATGAGCTGCTCAGGTTTTCCGGGAGCGATCATCATCCTTGAATTGAATGTCAATGATTACCTTTTATCCGAGATTGCACAGATCGTTGAATCCAATGATGCCAAGATCCTCGGTATCTACCTCTCACCCCATACGGAGTCGACAAAATTGGACATTACGATCAAAATCAACCAGACCGACATCAGGTCCATCCTGCAGACATTCAACAGGTATGACTATATTGTCAAAGCGTCTTTCTCGCCGAAGGATCCCGATGAAGATCTCCGTGATCGTTATGAATCCCTGATGAGGTACCTGAATATTTGACAGAACTATGAATATAGGTTTTTACGGTAAATCCATACCTTCTGAAAGCTTGCCTGCTATCGGTCAATTTTTCCGTCGGCTGGCAAAATCAGATTGTCGTCTGATGATCTATGAGTCATTTCATCACCGGCTGATACACGAGTATGGTTTTGAAATAACGGCAGATACATTTCAGGGGCATAACGATATTGCAGGCCATCTGGACTACCTGGTTTCCATAGGCGGGGACGGGACTTTTCTGGATACGGTCACCCTTGTCAGGGATTCCGGTATTCCCATCTTTGGAATCAATACCGGACGTCTGGGCTTTCTTTCCAGTGTTACGGCGGAAGACACGGAACAGGCTGTGGACGCACTTCTCAGTCGTCGGTACTGGCTTGACCAGCGAACATTGATCCGTTTGGAATCACCTGCCGGTCTGTTTGGTGAATTGAACTATGCATTGAATGAAGTGGCTGTCTACCGGAAGGACCCCAACTCGATGCTGGCCATCCACACGTATGTTGATGATCTTTTTTTGAATTCCTACTGGGCTGATGGGCTGATCATTGCCACCCCGACCGGTTCCACCGCTTATTCCCTTTCCTGTGGCGGACCCATCGTACTACCCGAAGCCCGGAATTTTCTCATAACTCCCATTGCGACACACAATTTAACCGTACGGCCTGTCGTTATTCCTGATGATTGCACGATTCGACTACGGGTGGAAGGAAGAAGCAGCGAATTTTTTGTAAGTCTTGATTCCCGGTTCAACACCCTCGATTCATCAACCGAGATCATCATCGTCAGGGAGAATTTTAAAATCAATCTGATCCGGATGGAAGAACAAAATTTTTTCAGCACCATTCGCGGAAAACTTAAATGGGGACTCGATATCAGAAATTATTCCGGAGGTATTTCCTGAATGGATAAAGAATCAAAAAGTGGTATTTTTGCGCGGTTAACTTCTATGAAACGATTAATTCTGGCTCTGTCCTGTCTGATCACGGTCATCCACACATCCGCACAGTATGACGAGGTGGGAATTTACGTGGGCAGTTTTTTCATTGTCAACGGAGCCAGCTTCTTGAATCCGGAACAAACGGATCAAAAGGCTGTGAATTTTCAACCTCATATAAATCAGCCATCTCCAGCCATTCAGCTGTTGTATCGTCATAGTTTTGATTCGCGGCAAACAGTCTCGGGAACATTTTCCTGGTCGCATTTTTATGAAGTGGCAACCCGTTATGAAATCAATTTCCGCAATTTTATCCTTGGCAGCAAGAAAAACTATTACTCAACGTATATTTTTGGCGGACTGGCTTACGCATTTGGGAAAGATTCGACTTTGCTCGGGCTGCCAGAATATGTAAATGATTCTTTAAAAATCGAAACATTAAGTGCTGTATCGTTGCCTTTTGGTTTGGGATTCAAATACAGTATCGGGGAATCCCTTGGATTGTCAGCCGAAATTGGATTGAGGAAGAATTTGGGACTTAACAATAACGAAAGTGGTTTTTTACCGGTCAGCCAGCCGTTCTATGGTTTTATCGGCGTTGCTGCCACTTACAGATTCAGTTTTGTAAACAGGCGTAAATGCATTAATCTTGAATATTAAAGGATAATGCTGTCCCTCATACACGGAGGGCGGTTTTTGAGCACTATGGACATTAAAGAACAAATAGACCGTGAAAAGCTGCCCTTGCACATTGCGGTGATCATGGACGGCAATGGCCGCTGGGCACAGCGGCAAGGGAAAGAGCGTGTTTTCGGTCATGAACAGGGGGTGAAAGCCGTCAGGGAAATCACGGAGGCAGCTGCTGAACTGGGTATCCAGTACCTGACCCTGTTCGCTTTCTCAACGGAAAACTGGAAACGTCCCAAAGAGGAAGTCAGCGCCCTGATGCAGCTACTGGTCCAGACGATTGGCCGGGAGACCAAAACCCTCGTGAAAAACAACATTCGCCTCCAGGTGATCGGTGATCTGACAAGCCTGGATGCAACCTGCTATTCCGAATTGATGGAAGCGATCCGTACTACGGCCGGCAATACCCGCATGACACTTATTCTGGCGCTCAGCTACAGCTCCAGGTGGGAGATTGTTGAAGCTGCCCGTCAGATTGCCCGGCAGGCCAGCCTCCACCAGCTGGATGATCAGGCCATCGATGATGAATTCTTTAGCCGGCACCTGACCACCGCTCACTATCCTGATCCTGAATTGCTGATCCGAACCAGTGGTGAATTCAGGTTAAGTAATTTTTTGCTCTGGCAGATTGCTTATACAGAATTGTACTTCACACCTAAACTCTGGCCTGATTTTACCAGGAATGACCTGTATGAGGCAATACTCGATTTTCAGAAAAGGGATAGAAGATTTGGAAAGATCTAAAAAAATAGTTCAACCTGATTCATTTATGCCATTAAAAAGGATCATCATCGCCATAATCGCTGGTTTGTTGTTTTCCTTACCTGGTACGACTCAGGTTACCATCGGGGATGATCTGTCGGGAATTGACTATTTAAAGCCTAAAGAATATGAAATTGGAGGCATCACCGTCAGCGGGATCCAGTACCTTGACCAGAATGTTTTGATCATGCTGTCGGGCCTTTCCGTCGGTGATCGTGTCTCGGTGCCCGGGGATGACATCAGCGATGCAATGCGCAACCTTTGGGACCAGGGCCTTTTTGAAGATATAAGGATCACAGCTGCGCGTATTCAGGGAGATGTGATCTTCCTGAACATTTTTTTGAAGGAACGACCCAGAATGTCCAAATTTTCATTGCTGGGAATCAAGAAAACTGAAGCCGACAACGTGAAGGAAGAGATCACCCTTCGCTCCGGAGATGTCCTCACGGAGAACCTTCTTGTACGCACTTCCCGGACCATCAAAAAGTACTTCAAGGACAAGGGCTTTCTTAATACGGAGGTAACGTTTAATCAAATATCCGATACCACTAAACCTAACAACGTCATCCTCGAGGTGATGATTGACAAGAACCAGCGGGTGAAGATCAGACATATCAACATTGAAGGCAACGCGGCGATGACGGATCAACAGATCAAGGGGGGCCTGAAAAAAACCAAAGAAAAAAGCTATGTCCATCCCCTGAATTATATCGATACGCTTGTCACCTCCACACTGAAGGCCGCCACCACCCTCGACATGCTCAATGTCCTGGGAGCCGTTGGTGACTATTTTACCGATAATGTGAAACTCAGGATTTTCAAGAGCTCAAAATTTATCGTTGATGACTTTAAGGAAGATAAGAATAACGTCATAAAAAAGTATAATCAGCAGGGCTACAGGGACGCCAAAATTGTAGAAGATGTCATTTCTGCCAATCCCGACAATACTATTGACCTGAATATGAAGATCTATGAAGGAAGCAAGTACTATTTCAGGAACATTACGTGGATTGGCAATACCAAATACACAGCCGACCAGCTGAATGAGATCCTGAAGATCAAGAAAGGGGATGTATACGACCAGGAATTGCTTTCTACAAATCTGTCCTTTAATTTAAATGGAATGGACGTGACATCCCTGTATCTCGATAACGGCTATCTGTTCTTTTCCGTTGATCCGGTTGAAGTCAAGGTTGAGAACGACTCCATCGATCTGGAGATGAGGATATATGAAGGTAAACAGGCCAGGATCAATAAGGTGACCGTAAAAGGGAATGACCGGACCAACGACCATGTGATCATACGGGAGATCAGAACTGAGCCCGGGGAACTCTTTTCCCGCTCGGAAATCATACGAACCACACGTGAACTAGCTCAATTACAATACTTTAACCAGGAAAAGATCAATCCTGTTCCCATTCCGAATCCTGCCGATGGAACAGTGGATATTCAATATGAGGTAGAGGAAACATCATCGGATCAGATTGAGCTCTCAGGGGGATGGGGGTATGGCCGGGTCATTGGAACACTGGGTGTTTCCTTTAACAATTTTTCACTCAAAAACATGTTCGTCAAAGGAGCCTGGCGGCCTGTGCCAACAGGAGATGGCCAGAAGCTTTCGGTCCGGTTGCAATCGTACGGTAAAGGATACATCAGCTATAATGCAAGTTTTACAGAACCCTGGCTGGGAGGTAAAAAGGCCAACTCATTCACCATGTCCTATTACCATTCACTTTATTCCAACGGACTCTCTAAAAACGATATATCCAGGCAATCCTTTGTCCTCGACGGGGTAGCGCTTATGCTCGGAAAACGGCTTACCTGGCCCGATGACTATTTCAGCCTGATCCAGACCATCAATCTTCAGCGGTACAAGCTGGATAACTATACCAGCGTATTCTCCTTTGGAACGGGAACCGGTGAATACAACAGCATTACATACGGCATTACCCTGGCAAGGAACTCTGTGGATGCCCCGATCTTTGCGCGAACAGGTACCGAGGTTTCGCTTTCTCTGAAACTGACCCCTCCGTATTCTGCTTTTTCCAATAAAAATTATGCCCTCATGGAAGACGATGAGAAGTATAAATGGGTTGAGTACCATAAATGGGCCTTCCGGGCAGTGGTCTATAAACCCATTGTAGGTAATCTTGTCCTGGCTCTGAAATTCCGGTATGGCTTCCTGGGATGCTATAATCAGGATATCGGCATAACACCGTTTGAACGTTATTACATGGGAGGGGACGGCCTTTCGGGGTATAATAACATGGATGGCCGGGAAATCATCGGATTCAGGGGATACGAAAATGAGTCCCTTACACCAAATAAATATACAAACAAAACAAAGGGAGGTACGATCTACAGCAGGAATACGCTGGAGATCAGGTATCCTCTGTCGCTCAATCCCAGTTCAACGATCTATATGGCAGCCTTTCTGGAAGCCGGGAATTCATGGGAAGATTTTCGTACTTTCCAGCCATTCAACCTGTATCGTTCTGCAGGATTTGGTGTCAGGGTATACCTGCCCATGTTTGGCCTTCTGGGGCTCGACTGGGGATATGGTTTCGACCAGGTCCCCGGATTGCCAAACGCAAACGGCAGCCAGTTCCACTTTTCCATCAATCAGTCGATTGATTAATTTGGTATAATATTTGACACGCTCCCTCGAATCAATTTAACTTTCATAAACATGGAAACACGTATCAAGAAAAACCTGCTGATTGCCTTCCTGATCCTGGGCGCCTCCTTCACAGGCCAGGCCCAGAAATATGCATTCGTCGACACCGATTACATCCTGAAGAACATCCCCGAATACAACGATGCACAGTCGTTGCTGGATGATATGGCTGCTGAATGGCAAAAGGAAATAGAGGATAAATACACCGAGATCGATCAACTTTATAAATCTTACCAGGCTGAAGCGGTCTTGTTACCTGAAGAGATGAAGAAAAAAAGAGAAGATGAAATCATAAAAAAGGAACAGGCAGTGAAGGAATTGCAGCGTCAGCGCTTCGGCAAGGACGGTGACCTGTTCAAGAAAAGACAGGAACTGATCAAGCCCATCCAGGAAAAAGTCTATAACGCAATTGAGGAAATGGCAGTCCAGCAGAATTATGCGATCATCTTCGACAAGGCGGGCAGTCTGAGTATGCTGTATGCCAATGAAAAATACGACCTCAGTGATGATGTGCTGAGTAAACTTGGATATTCATTTGATTCCGATAAATAATTCCTGAAAACACTTGTTTAATGCCCGCACTTTGAAAAAATGTCTAAATTTGCACGCTTTCTCTTATCACTTAAACAGTTATAAAAATGATGAAGATTATAGTTAAGTTGATGATCGTACTGACATTCAGTACCCTTACCCTTGGGATTAGCGCCCAGAACCAGGAAAAATTCGGCCATATAAATTTTGCAGATCTGTATGCACTGATGCCAGGACTTGACTCAGTGAGGACAGTTTATGAGAAATATGCAGCCGGTGTGCAGGAACAGTTTGATGCAATGCAACGGGAACTGGAAACAAAAATTGCTGATTATCAGAATAATCAATCAACAATGTCGGAAATAATCCGCCAGACAAAAGAGCGTGAGATCACTGATTTGCAAACCCGGATGGAAGCCTTTCAGGCATCGGCACAGCAGGACCTCCAAAATAAAGAAGTGGAACTGACCTCACCCATCATTGAGAAGGCGCAGAATGCTGTGAAAGAGGTTGCCAAAGAAAATGGCTATACCTACATACTGAATTCAACAGGCGGCATGCTGTTATTTGCAGATCCGGGTGACGATGTCACCGAGCTGGTCAAGAAAAAGCTGGGATTACAATAATTCAACCCATTTCGTTTGAAACGCTGAATTCATTTGCCTTGGAGCGTGGATAATCAATCGAGTAGTGAAGCCCGATGCTTTCTTTGCGATCCAGGGCAGCTTTAATGATCAGGTAACCAAGGTTGATCAGGTTCCTTAATTCACATAGCTGCTTGGTTATGATGGATTTCTGATACAGCTCCTCGGTTTCCCTGTAGATGATCTCCAGGCGTTGCAATGCCCTTTTCAACCTTAAATTTGACCTGACAATGCCAACATAGTTGGTCATCACGGCCTGCAACTCTTTCATGCTCTGCGTGATCAGGATCATTTCTTCGTTCAGTACGGTTCCTTCATCATTCCAGTCCGGAATTTCATCGCACAGCCCTGTTGTTTTGATCTGTTTTATGGCATCCACGCTTGCACGGTGAGAAAACACCAGGGATTCGAGTAACGAATTGGAAGCCAATCTGTTGGCTCCGTGAAGCCCCGTAGAGGCACATTCCCCTGAAGCATACAGGTTCCGTATGGAGCTCCGGCCCCATTCATCCACTTTGATACCTCCGCACAGATAGTGGGCTGCGGGATTGACCGGTATCATCTCGTTGGTGATGTTGATGCCTATGCTCAGGCACTTGGCATAAATATTCGGGAAATGATTGACCAGCTGATTTTTATCGAGATGCCTGCTGTCAAGGTAAACATATTCATCGCCTGATATTTTCATTTCGTTGTCGATCGCCCGTGCAACCACATCCCGTGGTGCCAGGGAGCCACGCTTATCATACTTGTACATGAACTCGTTGCCCTGCCGGTCCTTCAGCAGTGCACCGAATCCCCTCATCGCCTCTGTAATGAGAAAAGCCGGCCGTTCAGCCGGGTGATACAACGCTGTGGGGTGAAACTGGAAGAATTCCATGTCCGTCACCCTGCCTTTAGCCCTGTATACCATGGCAATACCGTCACCCGTGGCAATCTGGGGGTTGGTGGTAACACTGTAAACATTCCCGGCACCACCGGTGGATAACATCGTGGTCCTCGCCAGAATGGTAAGGATCGAATGATCCTCCAGATTCAAAACATAAGCTCCATAACATTGAATGTCTTTGTTCCGGCGGGTCACTTCAATACCGAGATGATGCTGGGTGATGATGTCGATGGCGAAATGATTCTCGAGGATCTCAATATTGGGATGACTCGTCACCCTTTCCAGCAGGGTTTGTTCAATTTCCTCACCCGTTTGGTCCTTGTAATGAAGAATCCTTTTTTCCGAATGGCCTCCTTCCCGGGCGAGGTCATATTTCCCTGATTTTTCCTTATCGAATTCAGCGCCCCAGGCAATCAACTCCTTTACACGCTCGGTGGATTCCGTTATGGTGATCCTGACGATCTTTTCATTGCTGAGATGATCCCCTGCGATCATCGTATCCCGTATATGCTTTTCGTAGGTGTCGGGTGTGTACATGACTGCTGCAATTCCCCCCTGGGCATAACGTGTGGCGGTTTCGTTGGCCCTGGTCTTCGTGACAAGGCATACACTGCCGTGATCGGCCACTTTGAGTGCATAACTCAGTCCGGCAATGCCTGAGCCTATGACCAGAAAATCAATTTTTTTTCTCATCGGACTTAAAGATTCAATAATACTTTGAACGGATCACCCCCGGCGTACAGGAGTTTGATGGGATCCTCCAGCATTTCCCTGACCTTCACCAAAAAACCGACGGATTCACGTCCATCAATGATGCGATGGTCATAGGAAAGGGCAATGAACATCATGGGGCGGATTTCGACTTTACCTTCAATGGCCACCGGCCGGTCCATTATTTTATGCATGCCCAGAATGGCACTTTGAGGAGGATTCAGAATGGGAGTGGACATAAGCGATCCAAAAACACCTCCATTGGTGATGGTGAACGTACCTCCTGTCATCTCCTCCAGTGTGATTTTATTTGTCCGGGCTCTTTCGGCCAGTTCTTTGATGCGAATTTCGATATCCGCAAGCGTCATGCTTTCCGTATTTCGAAGTACAGGCACAACCAGACCTTTTGGAGCGCTCACCGCAATTCCAATGTCGATAAAGTGATGATAGACAATATATTCGTCATCAATCTGGGCATTGACAGCCGGGTAGAGGCGAAGTGCTTCTGTTACTGCCTTTGTGAAAAACGACATGAATCCCAGTGAAACGCCGAATTTCTGCTTGAATGCGTCTTTGTATTGATTTCGGATTTTCATGATCATGCTCATGTCAACCTCATTGAAGGTGGTCAGCATGGCTGTCTGGTTCTTTACGGCAACCAGCCTCTGGGAGAGCTTGAGCCGGAGTGTGGACATTTTTTGTCGCTCAATTTCCCTTTCTGAACGCCCGGAAGGCGTATCAGCGGCCTCCTCCGGCTTGGTGGCTACAGATGCGCGAGTCTGTTCAAACTTTTCTACTTCCTTACGGCTAATACGGTAGCTGCCATAGCGACCGACCATTTCCTGCGGAGTGATCTGGTTCTCTTCCATGACTTTCCTGGCCAGAGGCGATACACGGACGGGAGGTTGTTCTGCCTTTTCTTCATGCGAAGGCGGTTCAGGGATCTTTTCTGATCCGCCGGAATCTCCTCCGCTCCCGGCCGAGGCCGTTGTCGTAATGGTTCCGATGACGGTTCCGATGTCAACGGTTGCCCCTTCAGGGGCCAGGATATGGAGAACGCCTTCCTGCTCCGCAGTAATGCTCAATGTTGCCTTATCAGAGTCAATCTCGGCAAGTTCAGTGTCTTTTTGTACATGATCCCCATCGCTCTTCAGCCAGCTGGCTAGCTGAACCTGGACAATGGATTCGCCCGGAGAGGGAACTTTGATTTCAATGGTCATCTTGGCGTAGTGGATTATTTTTTTATTTTTTCTGATTGACCTCCATCCATTCTTGCTCAAACTGCCGCCATTTATTTCCGATGCAGACCATCCGGCATTCTTCCTTTAACCGGTGACAGTCACACTGGTCAAAGGTCTTGGTGACAATTTTACGTTGCTGGACCTGGTGAAACCTGGATGAGCCTGTTGCCGGGCTGCCGCTGGCCGGCCGGGCAATCACTTTCAGGGTGATGCCTTCCTGAAGCAGGCGCTCATGGATGTAATTCCAGGCCCCCATGTTCACCGGTTCTTCCTGTACCCAGATCAACCGCCGGGCTTTGGAGTATTTTTGAATCGCCTGCCGGATCAGGTCAAGTGGCAGGGGATAAAGTTGCTCAATGCGGACCAGGGCTATATTCCTGGCGTCAATCTTTTCCTTCTCTTCCAGCAGGTCATAATACACCTTGCCACTGCAGAAGGCAATCTTATCAATATCATCTGCCACAGCCGAATCATCATCGATTACCTCCTGAAAGCCACCTGTCGTAAGATCTGAAAGGGAGGAAACACAACGTGGATGCCTCAGCAGGCTTTTTGGCGTAAAAACGACCAGCGGTTTCCGAAACGGCCTTTTAAGCTGCCTGCGAAGGATATGGAAAAAATTGGCGGGTGTTGAACAGTTGGCAATCTGCATGTTTTGTTCGGCACACAGGTTCAGGAAGCGCTCCAGACGCCCCGATGAATGCTCAGGGCCCTGCCCCTCGTATCCGTGGGGTAACAGCATCACCAGATGATTCATCACATTCCATTTATCTTCCGCACTGCTCAGGTACTGATCAAAAATGATCTGGGCTCCGTTGCTGAAATCACCAAACTGAGCCTCCCAAAGGATAAGGGCATTCGGGGAAGCCAGTGCATAGCCGTACTCGAAACCGAGAACCCCGTATTCCGACAAATGAGAGTTGTAGATTTCGAATCTTCCCTGGTCTTTGTCCAGATGGCAAAGAGGCGTATACTTTTCCTCGGAGTCCTCAATGGTCAGGACCGCGTGGCGATGTGAAAAAGTCCCCCGCTGGGAGTCCTGTCCTGAAAACCGGATGTGGATCCCTTCTGATAACAGGGTTCCATAAGCCAGCAGTTCCGCCATCGCCCAGTCGAACCTGCCGTGGGTCAGCACCATCTCGCGCCTGTCCTCCTGCATTTTGACCGTTTTTCTGAAAAATTGCTTTTCCGGTGGTAAAGAGGTGATCTTTCGCGTAACAGAGTGGATCAGGTCCTGTTGAACAGATGTTTCAGGGGAGTGGTTGAAATCATCCGCTGTGGCCTTCCTGAATGCAGCCCAGTCATCTTCAAGAAAAGATGTAATATGGGCCCGCTCAATCTCTTTTGACCTTGCAAGGGATACTTCCAGCTGGTCATTAAAATCGCTCTCCATCCGTTCAGCCTTTTGCAGATCGATCATTCCCTGTTCCAGCAATTTTTTCATATAGATCTGACGTGGATCCGGATGTTTTTCAATGATCCTGTAAAGGATGGGCTGCGTGAACCTTGGCTCGTCTCCCTCATTATGTCCATATTTACGGTATCCCAAAAGATCGATGAAAACATCCTTCTGAAATCTGTTCCTGAATTCCATTGCGAGCTCAACAGTGAACGCCACGGCCTCCGCATCATCTCCATTTACGTGAAAAATGGGAGACTGAATGGTTTTGGCTACATCTGTGCAGTAGATGCTGGTTCTTGCATCCAGGTAGTTTGTTGTAAAACCAAGCTGATTGTTTACAATCAAATGAATCGTCCCACCGGTTTTGTACGCTTCCAGTCCCGACATCTGAATGACCTCGTAGACCACACCCTGACCGGCAATGGAGGCATCTCCGTGGATCAGGACAGGAACAATTTTCGTTTCATCCCCGTGAAACTGATGATCAATTTTCGACCTGACAATTCCTTCCACCACCGGATTCACGGCTTCCAGGTGAGAAGGGTTGGGTGTCAGGGTCAGCCTGACTTTTTGCCCACCCCTTGTGCTTCGATGAGCTGTGAATCCCAGGTGATATTTGACATCCCCCAGCAAGGCCTCATCCTCATAGGCAATCCCCTCAAATTCACTGAAAACTACCTGATGGGATTTTCCAAGGATATTGGTAAGAACATTCAACCTGCCACGGTGAGGCATTCCGATCACTAATTCCTCAACGCCAAGACTGGCTCCCTTTTCAATCAAAATATCCAATGCCGGAATAAGGGACTCTCCTCCTTCCAGGGAAAAACGTTTCTGACCGGGAAATTTTTTATGAACAAATTTTTCGAAGCTTACCGCCTCGGTCAGTTTCTGGAGGATCTGAATTTTTTGTTCTCTGGAAAAGTGGGGTGTGTTGCGGCTTGATTCCATTTTCGTTTTGAGCCAGTTCATCATTTCACTATTCCTGATGTAAAAATATTCAGCGCCAATTGACTGGCAGTAGGTCTGCTCCAGGAAGGAAATGATATCTTGTAACCTGGCTTTTCCGATCCCGATCTCAACGCCGGCTTCAAATGTCTGCTCAAGATCCTCAGTGCTAAGTCCAAAATTTTCAAAGGAAAGGGTAGGGGAATAGGTGCGGCGTGATCTTACAGGATTGGTTTGGGTGAACAAATGCCCCCTTTTACGGTATTCGTTAATGAGGGTGATTACACTGAACTCTTTGGAGGAAATAATTTTATCCTGATTTGTCAAAAAAGAGCCGCCTGCAAATTCATATCCTTCAAAGAATTTTCTCCATCCGAAATCAACGGAATCAGGATTGGCCTTATAGGTTAAATACAATTCTTCGAGCTGTGCCAGATCACTGTTGGATAAATAGGAATAGGTATCCATTTAGTCAGAGGTGTAATGATGTTGTGCAGCAAATGTATGAATTTATGACGAAGTATTTACTGTGCCGCCCCGGGATGGTCGGGGATGGCTGATATAAAAAAAAAGTCCACATCCTTAGGATGTGGACTTTCCTGTTGAACCAGAAAGTTCAGATTTCAATCTATACTCTTTCGATGATTATTCAGGATGGATTGCTTCTACAGGACAAACATCAGCACAGGTGCCACAGTCGGTGCATACGTCAGGATCAATCACATAAATATCACCTGCGGAAATGGCTTCAACCGGACATTCATCAATGCAAGTGCCGCAAGCTGTACAATCATCAGAGATCTTATAAGCCATGGTTAAAGAGGTTTTGGTTAATAATTAAAGTGCATCAATTGAAATTGATGGTACAAAAGTATTTTTTTTTCTGTTACAGGATACAGGTTTCGAAAATTTAGTTTTGGTCTAAACAATCAATAATAATTCAATGTTACGGCAAGTTCTGATGGTGACCAGGGTGGTTCAAGCCATTGTAAGGATTAAAAAAATGCTGAAAGTTAAGTTGGATGGAATATTGTCTTTACCTTTGCAGCTGTTATAAAAATAACAAGATGGGCATTAAAAAGCGTAAAATCATTGAGTTGGAAGATGCAGTGGTCAAGTTTGCCGGTGATTCCGGTGACGGTATGCAAATGAGTGGAACTCAGTTTTCTGACACCTCTGCATTTGTTGGGAATGATATTTCAACATTTCCTGATTATCCTTCCGAGATCAGGGCGCCCCAGGGAACCGTCGCCGGTGTTTCAGGATTTCAGGTGCGCATCGGAAGCAAAGACATCAAAACCCCCGGTGACCTGGCCGATGTACTGGTGGCCATGAATCCTGCAGCCCTTAAAACCAACCTGAAGTGGGTGAAACCAGGTGCAACGATTATCATTGACAGCGACAATTTCGATGAAAAGAACTACCAGAAAGCAGGATTTACATCCGATCCGCTGGAAGACGGAACACTCGACGGCTATAACGTCGTAAAGGCCCCCATAACGTATTTGAATTTTGCCACGGTGAAAGAACTGGGTCTGGATAGCAAGACAGCCGAAAAAACAAAGAACCAGTTTGCTGTTGGAATACTTTACTGGCTTTTTGACCGCAGCCTGGAGTATGGTGAGAAGTTTCTGGAAGAACGGTTTAAGAGCAAAACCATCCTGGCTGACGCCAACAAGAAAGTTTTGAGGGCAGGCTATCATTTTGCTGAAACCCTTGAAACACTCGATTCCCGTTTTCAGATCATTCACGACCGGGAAAGGAAAGGCAAATTCCGGAATATAACCGGCAATACTGCGGTAGCCTGGGGTTTCATAGCCGCCTCTGAACGTTCAGGCAGGCATTTGTTCCTGGGATCCTACCCGATCACCCCTGCTTCGGAGATCCTTCAGGAGCTTGCGAAAAGAAAACAATTGGGCGTCAAGGTCTTTCAGGCAGAAGATGAAATTGCAGGGATCAACTCGGCCATCGGAGCCAGCTTCACAGGTCATCTTGGCGTTACGACCACTTCCGGCCCCGGGCTTGCATTGAAGAGTGAAGCTCTTGGATTGGCTGTCATTACCGAACTGCCACTGGTAGTGGTCGATGTTCAGCGGGGAGGACCTGCTACGGGTTTACCCACCAAAACAGAGCAGGGAGACCTTTTACAGGCATTGTACGGCAGGTGCGGAGAAAGCCCTGCAGTGGTCGTCGCAGCTTCCTCTCCTTCTGATTGCTTTGATTATGCGTATATGGCCTGTAAAATAGCCATCGAACACATGACCCCGGTGATCCTCCTCACCGACGGATACCTGGCCAACGGATCTGAACTCTGGAGCATACCCAAAATAGCCAGTTTACCTCCAATTGTACCCCCATTGGTTGCTGACAATGATCCGGATTATAAACCCTACCGGAGAAATCCTGATAAATTGAGCCGCTACTGGGCCATCCCCGGACAGGAAGGACTTCGCCACCGGATCGGCAGCCTTGAAAAGGAAGATGTCACCGGCTTTGTATCCCAGGATCCACTTAACCATGAAAAAATGGTCAGGCTCAGGGAAGAGAAAGTTCAAAGAGTGGCCAATTACATCCCCGAACTGAAAGTATGGGGTGAACCTACCGGCGACCTGCTCGCCGTGGGATGGGGAGGAACCTATGGAGCCATGATCAGCGCGGTCCAGGAACTTCAGCAACAGGGAAAACGTATCAGCCTCGCACAGTTTAACTACATCAAACCCCTGCCAAGAAATACCGAAACCGTATTTGCGGGATTCAAGAAAATCATCATCTGTGAACTGAACCTGGGTCAGTTTGCAATGTACCTCAGTGCACTTTTTCCACAGTTTAAATATTTGAAACATAATAAAATTCAGGGTCTTCCATTTATGATCGAGGAGCTGAAACAGAAATTCAATCAAATTCTGGAGGGTAAAGAATAATGGACCAGCGTATTGAAACCAAATCCGATCAGCCTGCACTGACCAGAAGCGATTTTAAACTTGACCAACCGGTTAAATGGTGCGCAGGATGCGGCGACTACGCTATCCTGTCTGCGGTGCAAAATGCCCTGCCGGAAATCGGGATGAAAAAGGAAAACATCGTATTTGTATCTGGCATCGGATGCTCTTCCCGTTTCCCTTATTATATAAACACTTATGGCTTTCACGGCCTTCACGGCAGAGCTGCAGCGGTCGCAACGGGAATTAAAATTGCCAATCCGGAACTGAGTGTCTGGATGGTTACCGGCGATGGAGACAGTATGGCGATCGGCGGTAACCATTTTATACATATCCTGCGACGCAACATTGACGTCAATATCCTTATTTTTAATAATAAAATCTACGGACTAACAAAAGGACAATATTCTCCCACATCTCCCAAGGGATTGAAAACCAAAACATCTCCTGACGGGACCATCGAGCCCCCCTTCATTCCCGGTGAACTGGCCATGGGAGCCCAGGGTACCTTTTTTGCCAGGGCTATTGATACAGAACCCAAACAGATGACCGATATCTTTATCAAAGCGGCCCGGCATGATGGGACCTCCGTGGTTGAAATACTGCAAAACTGCGTCATCTTTAACAATAAGATCCATCAGGAAATTACGGGAAAGGATGTTAAGGACGACCGCACAATCTACCTGGAACATGGCAAACCGATGATCTTCGGTGTTAACCGCGATAAGGGTCTGGTGCTGCACGGATCGGGACTGAAGGTTGTCCGTCTGGGAGAAGATGGCATGACGGAAAATGATCTTTTGGTTCACGATGCCTATACACCCGACATCGCATTGCATTATATGCTGACCAGGATGGCCTATCCTGAGTTCCCCGTAGCTACTGGCGTTATCCGGTCGTTCCCCTCCGAACCCTACGATCAGGCTCTGGAACGGCAGGTGATCCGAAGTATGGAAGAATCCAAAATCAAAACACTGGAAGAATTGATCAACGCCGGCAACGTCTGGCAGATCTGATCGTGTGGCCTTTTACCCTCCGGGGCTTTCTTTCCTTATCTTTGTGCCAACTATGCTTGCTGCATTCCTACACTATATTGAAAGGGAATCCCTGTTTTTACCTCATCAGGCTGTGCTGCTTACGGTCAGCGGGGGAATGGACTCAGTGGTGATGGTGGAGTTATTCCGGCAGGCCGGATTCCAGTTCGGCATCGCACATTGTAATTTTTGCCTGAGAGGAGAGGAATCAGACAAGGAAGAATCGTTTGTGAAAGAACTGGCAGCAAAACTTGACGTACAGTTCTTCTCCAGAAGTTTTCAGACCGGACTCTTTGCCAGGCAGAATTATGTTTCGGTTCAGATGGCTGCCAGGGAACTCCGATACCGGTGGTTCAACGAACTGCTGAACACGCAGAATTTCGATTATGTGGCAACCGCCCATCACCTGGATGACCAAATCGAAACCCTGCTGTTGAATCTTGTAAGAGGAACCGGGCTGAATGGGCTCCAGGGTATCCGCTCAAAACAGGGACGGATCATCCGGCCGCTGATGTTTGCGACCCGTCAGGAAATTGAACGATTCCAGCAAGCTCGTGCCATCCCGTTTTGCCTGGATTCATCCAACCTGTCCGACAAGTACACGCGAAACAAGATCCGTCATGAAATAATCCCGGTGCTGAATTCAATCAATCCGGACTTTCGCAATGGAATGACTCAGACCATTGAAAGGTTGAGGGACGCGGGAATGATCGTAAAGGATGAGATCCATCAAAAAGGGAAAGGGGTATGTTCCGGTAAGGAGAATGACCTTTTCATCAATATTGCCGGGCTTCTGAAGTTATCCCCGGTGACGGCCTACCTGACTGAATTTTTGGCTCCTCTGGGATTCAATTATCCAACCATTAAAAAAATCGGAAGCTCCCTGACCGGAATGTCAGGAAAGTTCTTTCTGTCACCAACCCACTGCCTTCTTAAAGACAGGACCCAACTGATCGTTAAACCCCTGGATGTTTCCACCCCCGTATCTGCCGTTGAATTTTACATTGATAGTGATGTTTCCCGTGTGAACGCTCCTTTATCCATGAGCTTTGAAAGAATAGAGGTCAAAGAGGATTTTCAGCCTGATAAGCGTCCCGGGGTAGCCCACCTTGATCTTGCCTTGATCAGGTTTCCGCTTTTATTGAGAAAATGGAAAAAGGGAGATCATTTTCATCCTTTTGGGATGAACCATCCGAAAAAATTGAGCGATTTCTTCATCGACGAAAAATTCACTCTGTTCGACAAGCAAAATGCCTGGATCCTTGAATCGGATGGAAAGATCATCTGGCTTGTCGGTCACAGGATCGATCACCGGTTCCGCATCACTTCCGGCACAAAGCAGGCTTTAAGGATTGAATTGCAGCGGTAAGGACTCCTCCAGCCAGGAGAATTTATCCAGGCTAACTTTTTTCTGTGGGCCCATGATTACCATTTCATTACCTTTGCACCCAAAATATGGATATATGAGACTATTAAGCAAGGATATACGTATGGGCAGACTCTTGCTGTTCATGTTTTTTTTGGTCGGTTTTTTAAAATTGCAGGCCCAGATCTATGAGCCTGTCAGCTGGAGTTTTAGCAGCCGGTTGATCAGCCCTGCTGAGGCAGAGCTTCTTTTTAAGGCTGAAATTGAAAACAAATGGCACCTTTACTCCCAGGATATTCCGATGAGCCCGCCGGCCACCACCTTTACCTTTGAGGATGTGAAAGGATATGAGCTGGTGGGAAAGGTTACCGAGCCCGCCGCTCTTGAGGAGTATGACCCAAACTTTGAAATGGTCCTCAAGTATTTTGCTGATGAGGTGACCTTCAGTCAAAAAATCCGTTTGCTGACCAAGGATCCCGTCACCGTGAAAGGTTATGTGAACTTCATGTCGTGTGATGACGAAAAATGTTTACCGCCTGCCGATGAAGAATTTGAGTTTACTTTTAACAAAGAGGCTAAAACAGTTGGATCCACCGTTGATTCCACACCCAGTGGTGAAAAGGTATCGGGCGTCCCGGTTGCACCTGTGACGACCCTTGATCTTTCAGGTGATACCCTTGCTTCCCTTACGGAAACCGATTCGACGGATCAACCTCTGGCACAAAGCACCCTGGAAGACTCTGCTGCAGGTACAAAGGAAAAGAGGTCGCTGTTCTATTTTTTTCTCATCTCCGTGCTTGCGGGATTTGCCGCCATTCTTACCCCCTGTGTATTCCCGATGATCCCGATGACGGTCACGTTTTTCATGCACGACAATGAAAGCAAACGCAAGGCCAGATTCCAGGCGATCGTTTATGGTTTCTCCATCATCGCCATCTATACAGTGATTGGAACCGTCGTGGCCATCACACTGGGACCCAATTTTGCTAATTTCCTGAGCACCCACTGGCTCCCCAACGTCTTGTTCTTCCTGGTCTTCCTGGTCTTCGCAGCCTCCTTCCTGGGAGCCTTTGAATTGACCCTGCCCAGCCGGCTGGTTACCCGTTCCGATCAAAGGGCCGACAAAGGTGGCATTTCCGGGGCTTTCTTCATGGCCCTCACGCTGGTGCTGGTCTCTTTTTCCTGCACCGGGCCACTTGTCGGTGCAATCCTGGTTGAGTCAGCAGGTGGACAGATCCTCAAACCGATCGTGGGTATGTTTGGTTTTGCCCTGGCATTTGCACTCCCTTTCACACTTTTCGCTTTTTTCCCATCCTGGCTGGCCAACCTGCCAAAATCAGGCGGATGGCTGAATGCAGTCAAGGTGGTGCTTGGCTTCATTGAACTGGCGCTGGGATTGAAGTTTCTCAGTATTGCCGATCAAACCTATCATTGGGGTATACTTGACAGGGAAGTGTACCTGGCTTTCTGGATCGTGATTTTTACACTGATGGGATTTTACCTGCTGGGGAAACTGAAATTTGCTCACGATTCGGACCTCCCGTATATCAGTGTAACACGCATCATATTGGCAATCATTACTTTCACGTTTGTGGTCTATATGACACCCGGGATGTTTGGTGCTCCTCTTAAAGCTCTGTCAGGATATATTCCGCCGCAGTCAACCCATGATTTCGACCTGAATAACATCATTCGGGAAAATGTCAAGCTGGTCGTTGGCTCCGGAACGAATGCATCGGGAGGCATCCGGCAACCGGCCGAGATCTGTGACAAGCCCAAGTACAGCGATTTTCTGCATCTTCCGCACGGACTCGAAGGCTATTTCGACTATGAGCAGGGAATGGCCTGTGCCAGGAAGCTCAATAAGCCTGTATTCATCGACTTCACAGGTCACGGTTGTGTCAACTGCCGGGAGATGGAGGCCAATGTCTGGTCGAATCCCAAAGTTCTTCAGCGACTGAGAGAACAATTTATCATCATTGCCCTTTACGTCGATGATAAGACTCCATTAGCGGAGAACGAATGGATAACCTCCACCTACGATGGTAAGATTAAAAAGACCGTAGGTAAAAAATTTGCGGATTTTCAGATCACCCAATTCAATGTGAATGCTCAGCCGTTTTATGTCCTGCTGGATCATCACGGGGAAAAACTGGTTCCCCCGAGAGCTTATGACCTCGATGTGGATGAATTTATCGACTTTCTCGATAAAGGGATCGAGGAATTCAAAAACCGTTCTCAGCACTAAGCTGTCGGGGACATCCCTGCTTTTTTTGCCAGCGCGGCAAAATGCTGATAAAAGTAGGTGATCGTTTCGATGCCTTTGAAGAACTGGTGCAATGAATAATTCTCATTGGGGGAGTGTATGGCGTCGGATTCAAGGCCAAATCCCATCAGAATGCTTTTCAGGCCAAGCTTTTGCTCAAAGGTTGAAATGATCGGTATGCTTCCCCCGCTTCTTACCGGGACAGGTTTCTTTTCATAAGCTTCCGCATATGCCCTCTCAGCTGCCTGATAGGCGATCATGTCGGTGGGGGATACATAACCCTGTCCCCCGTGCAACGTTTTGACGCTGACATTGACATAGGGCGGGGCGATTGTTTTGATATGTTGTTCGAACAACCGGCTTATTTTCAGGTGGTCCTGATTGGGCACCAGCCGCATGGAGATTTTTGCCCAGGCCTTGGCCGGCAGGACAGTCTTGGCTCCTTCACCGGTATAGCCGCTCCACATGCCGTTCACATCCAGCGTTGGCCTGATACCCGTGCGCTCCATCGTGGAATAACCTTTCTCCCCCCATATTTCCCCAATCTTCAGCGACTCTTTGTAAGCCTTCAGATCAAAGGGTGCTTTTGCCATCTCCAGCCGCTCAGCCTGGCTGATCTCCAGCACATCGTCGTAAAATCCGGGAATCGTGATCCGGTTATCCGAATCATGCAGTGAAGCAATGATTTGTGCTAGTATGTTCGCGGGATTGGCCACCGCACCACCAAAAATCCCGGAGTGCAGATCCCTGTCCGGACCGGTCACTTCGATCTCCATATAGCTCAGTCCACGCAATCCAACCGTAATGGAGGGTATATCCTCCGCGATCATGCTGGTATCGGAAACCAGGATGATGTCGGCCTTAAGCATTTCCCTGTTGTCATCACAAAAATTGCCCATGTTTACCGAACCGATTTCTTCTTCTCCCTCGATCATGAATTTCACATTACACGGTAATTGACCGGTTTTGTTCAGGTACTCGAAGGCCTTGGCATGCATGAACGACTGGCCTTTGTCGTCATCCGCTCCCCTGGCATAGATCCTGCCATCCTTGATGACCGGCTCAAAGGGATCTGTTTTCCATAATTCCAACGGATCAACCGGCATCACATCCATATGGGCATAGACCAGAATGGTTGGTAACGCCGGATCAATGATTTTTTCAGCATAAACGATCGGATTTCCGCTCGTGGGAAATATTTCGGCTTTATCGGCGCCGGCATTGAGAATGATTTCTTTCCAGTATTCAGCTGCTTTTTGCATATCCGGTGCATGCGAAGCAATGGTGCTGATCGACGGAATGCGTATCAACCCAAACAACTCTTCAAGAAACCGGTCTCTGTTAACCTGGATGTAATCCTTGATCATTGGTTTTGTCATGGTGATTAAATGAATGATGATGAATAGTTTATTGACTTTTCAGAATGAAATCCGGTGACTTCAGATTTCAGTCAAAATTAAGAAATTCGGACGACATTTAAAAGCAAATAGCCGAAATGCGTACCTTTGAAATTTCCAAAAAGCGCATCATGGATCGTATAAGGCTGGCTATCAATGGTTTTGGGCGGATTGGCAGGATTACATTCCGGGAATTGCTTAAAAGTAAACGAATTGACCTGATTGCGGTCAATGATCTGGCAGATGCAGTAAACCTTGCTCACCTTGTGAAATACGATTCCATCCAGGGTGAATTCCGGGGCCGGGTCCGGGGAGAAAAAGATGGTCTCCTTGTAAATGGAAAAAAAATCCACGCATTTTCACTCCCTCAGCCCGACAACCTGCCGTGGAAGGAGCTGGATATTGATGTCGTGATTGAAGCTACGGGCGAGTTCACTACAAAGCAGCTGGCAGAACTGCATATCCAGGCAGGGGCCCGGAGGGTGATCATTTCGGCACCTTCGATAGGGCCCGAAGACAACGTCAAATTCATCGTAATGGGAATTAATGACGACATTTTGAGCCCTCACGACACGATCATTTCCAACTCCTCCTGTACGACCAACTGCGTGGCCCCCCTGATCAAAATCCTTGACGACAACTGGGGAATTGACGAAGCTTTTATTACTACCATCCATTCTTATACGCGCGACCAGAATCTGATTGACGGACCGCATAAAGATTTCCGTCGTGGAAGGGCAGCGGCCTGTTCCATCATCCCTACGACGACAGGCGCAGCGAAAGCTTCATCCCGGATTTTTCCTCATCTGGAAGAAAACCTGGGTGGAGCCGGCATCAGGGTTCCGGTGGTGAACGGCTCCCTGACCGACCTGACTTGTACCGTTCAACTGCCAGCCAGCGTTCAGGATATCAATGCTGCCTTCAAAAAAGCAGCCCGGGGCCCAATGCGCAAAATCCTCCAATATACATTTGATCCCATCGTGTCGGCGGATGTCATCGGCAATACGCATTCTGCCATTTTCGATGCAAACCTGACCGCTGTCCTGGGGAAAAGAAGAGACCTTGTCAAAGTCGTGGCATGGTATGATAATGAAGCCGGTTATGCTGCCCGGCTCGTCGATCTGGTAGAAAAATGGTTCTCCCTCTGATGCTCAGCTGAAGTATTTAAGCTCCACTTCCTGGCCGTCGAAGACGACATACGAGAAATTCGTGATCCAGTCACCAATCAGGAAAAAATGAGTCGTGTCATTGATGGTTAAATGAACGGGCAGGTGATGATGCCCGAAAATGAAATAATCGATCCCGGGCTCCGATTCCAGGATCCGCTGACTGTGCTGATAGAGCCGTTGCGTTGGAATGTTGACCACCTCTGCCTTTTTCTTTTCACGGGCAATTTGTGCATATTTGCTTCTTTTCGAAAAAAATAGTCCCAGCCTCGTACCGATATCCGGATGCAGCCATCTGTACAGCCACTGATTCAAGGGGCACTCAAACGTTCTCTTCAGAAATTTGTATCCACGGTCACCAGGACCGAGACCATCGCCGTGCGCCAGGTAAAATCGTTTTCCGTTCAATACCCTGATCTCCGGATTACGGTGAAGGGTGATGTGCAGTTCCTTGTTCAGGTAATCAAACGCCCAGATATCATGATTCCCCTTGAACAAATGCACCGGGATGCCGGCATCGGTGATTTCTGCAAGCTTACCCAGAAACCGGGTAAAACCCTTTGGAATGACCGTTTTATACTCATACCAGAAATCAAACAGATCTCCCATCAGGTAGATTTCAACTGCATCTTTCCTGATCTCATCCAGCCAGCGTATTAATTTCCTTTCCCGTTCAAGGCTGCTCCTTGAGTCGGGTATGCCAAAATGAAAGTCAGACACAAAGTAGATCTTCCCTTTTGACTGATCTGTGGTCAGAGAGTTCACTGCAACGTATGTTTATGATTCAAAATTTCTGGTAATTTTTTTCAATGTAAATCCGATCACTTACCATTCCTCCAGTAATTTTTTGATCAGCAGCGTCAAATAGGGTGCTGACTTTCCTGACGCCTGCTGCACTTCTTCGTGACTTACCTTTGTCATTTTATCCGGAACACCAAGGTCCGAAATGATGGTCACCGCACAACAGGGCAAATTAAGCTGCCTGGCTGCAATCGCTTCAGGAATGATCGACATCCCGACTGCATCTGCACCAAGGTAACGTATATAGGCATATTCAGCCCTGGTTTCAAAGGTCGGACCGGTTACTGCAGCCAGGATCCCTGATTTTAAGGGTATATGGTTCTTCAGGGCGATCCGTTGTACCTTGCTGATGATGTTTCGGTCGAACACCTGGCTCATATCGGGGAACCGGTCGCCAAAACGTTGATCGTGCTTCCCGATCAGGGGATTGCTGTTCATAAGGTTGATCTGGTCCTTGACAACCATCAGGTCACCAATCTCCAGTGAAGGATTTATTCCGCCCGAAGCATTGGTCAGGATGAGCAGTTCAATGCCCAGGCGGTGCATCACCCGGATGGGCAGTACCATGTCCTGCATGGAAATCCCTTCATAGGAGTGCACACGGCCTTGCATGACCATAACCTTTTTATTGCCCAGCTCCCCGAAAATCAGCCTGCCCGTGTGACCTGCTACGCTCGTTAATGGGAATCCCTCAATACCACCATAGGATAATGCTGTTGATTGCTGGATTTCATCCGCCATCCTGCTCAATCCTGTACCCAGTATAATCCCTGCTTTCGGTACATAAGGGATCTTTAACCTAATATCGTCAGCAATTTTATTTACTTTCTTCCACATAGTTCAACACACGTGAATCAAAGGTTTGTGAGGAAGCGGAATGAAACTCAATCCGAACTGGCAGATAGTATACCGGGAGATCCATCAGCAGATCTGCAATATTGGCTTCCCGCATCCGTATCGCATCTTTTTCCGTGGTAAGGATGATCTTTTCCCTTCCCATCATGCTGACAAAAACAGAACGGATCTTCTTTACATCCCCTGCTGTGAATTGGTGATGATCCCTGAAGGTCAATCGCTCAAACTCATTGAAATGACTCTTCAGGTATACTTCCAGGGGATATGGATTCGCAATCCCTGATACCATCAGGACACTTCCTTTCTTCTGCAGGCAAAGATCCGTCTTTTCACCCGATAACGCGACGGGATCCCCATATTTAAGATAGGAGTAACAGACTGTTTGATCAGGTTCCGGACAGAGTTCTTCCCGTAAATAGCGTTCGGTTATGGGAGACCAGACGGGATCTGTTTTTGTAACAACAATTATATCAGCACGTTTCGCACCGGATTTGGGCTCTCTCAGGCGACCGGCAGGAATCAGGTAATCTTTTGTGTAAAGGTTAAAATAATCTGTCAGCAAAATGTTCAAACCTGGTTGAATATACCTGTGCTGGTAGGCATCATCCAGCAGGATCACGTCCGGGACCGGATCCAGCTCCATCAACTTTCTCACGCCACGTCGCCGGCTTTCGTCAACAGCTACCATGACCTCAGGGAATTTTCCCTTGAGAAGCACTGGCTCATCACCGATGTCTTTGACACTGCTCCCGGTTGCTGCCAGGCGGAATCCCCTGGTTTTCCGTCCGTACCCCCTGCTTAAGGTTGCTAAATGGTATTTATCCTTCAGCAGGCAAATCAGGTATTCAACATGCGGCGTCTTTCCGGTTCCCCCCATACAGAGATTGCCAACCGATATAACAGGTATGTCAAATGATTCAGAAGGTAGAATTCCAAGATCAAACAACCTGTTTCTTAATCGGGAAATGAATCCGAATACAACCGCGAATGGATAGAGTATGATTCTGAGAAAACCCACCTGATAAATGTACGTATTAATTTATGCAGGATTGCAATTTATGAGAAGTTATTGAAAATTAACGCTAAATTTGAAAAAAAAGGATACGGCAAATGAAATTAGCACAAATTGTCAGCATTCTGGAAGAAACCGTCCCGGCTTTGTGGCAGGAGGATTACGATAACTCCGGACTCATTGTCGGCGATCCTCAAATGGATGTTTCCAAAGCCCTGGTCTGTGTCGACGTCACGCAGTCTGTCTTCGATGAAGCAGTTCGCAGAAACTGTGACCTGATCATCGCTCATCACCCGCTCGTGTTCAAAGGACTCAAAAGGCTTACTCCCGGCAGTCGTACAGAGAGTCTGGTGATCCAGGCCATTAAGAAGGATATTGCCGTTTATGCCCTTCATACCAACCTGGATAATATGGACAAGGGAGTCAGCTGGGCACTTGGTCAAAAGATCGGATTGAAAACGAGTCAGGTTCTTGTTCCAAGGAAAGGATTGCTTCGTAAGCTTGTGACCTTCTGCCCGGTTGACCATGCGGAGCAGGTCCGACAGGCCCTGTTTGATGCGGGAGCAGGTTGCATCGGGAATTACGATTCCTGCAGTTACAATCTGGAAGGTACAGGTTCTTTCAGGGCCGGTGAGGGAAGCCATCCTTTTGTCGGGGAGACAGGGAAAACACATTTTGAAAATGAACTTCGGATTGAAACGGTCTATCCCCTTCATCTGGAGCATGAAATCGTAAGGGCCTTACTGAACGCCCATCCTTATGAAGAGGTTGCCTATGATCTGTATCCTCTTGAAAATGAATATGCCAAAGTGGGATCCGGTGTCATTGGTGATTTGGAAAGTCCCCTGGACGAAGCAGAATTTCTCGATTTACTGAAATCCATTTCAGGATCGGTCGTTCTAAGGCATTCTGCTCTGTTGGGCAGGCACGTAAGTAAGGTGGCCATATGTGGGGGTTCGGGAAGCTTCCTGATCAGGGAGGCCATCGCAAGGAAAGCAGATGTGTTCATAACGGCCGATCTCAAATACCACGATTTCTTTGAGGCGGGCCGGAAAATCTTACTTGCAGATATTGGACATTATGAAAGCGAACAATTTGCAAAAGAACTGATCGCTGCAATTCTTGTAAAAAAAATCCCTACTTTTGCAGTCCTTATGACCGAGAATAATACAAACGCGGTTTACTATCACTAAAGGAATACCTATGGCTAAGAAAGATACCTCTCCACTTCCTTCAGCAGAAGGAGCCGGACCGATCAGTGAGATGAATGAATCACCTCATCAGGAAGAGATGAACATCAGTGTCAGCCAGCCACTCATTGAGGGGGCGGAAATCAGCGTAGAACAAAAACTCATTGCCCTGTATTCACTGCAGCAGATTGATTCCCAAATCGACCGGATCAGGATCATCCGCGGGGAACTCCCACTCGAGGTGCAGGACCTGGAAGATGAAATCATTGGGTTGGAAACCCGCATTGAAAACTATAACGAGGAGGTGGCTTCCCTTGAGAAATCAATAAAAGATAAGCAACTGACGATAAAAGAAAGTCAGAATCTGATCAAACGGTATGAGGAGCAACAGCAAAACGTCCGAAACAACCGCGAGTATGATTCTCTTTCCAAGGAGATTGAATACCAGACACTGGAAATACAGCTTGCCGAAAAGCGTATCAAGGAATTCCGACTTAGCCTAGAGCAAAAACAGACTGAAATAGCTGAAGCCCAGGAAAATTTCAATGAGCGTCAGAGTGATCTCCGGTTAAAACAGAAAGAACTTGAAGATATTGTAACGGAGACAGATAAAGAAGAAAAGACCCTGGTTGAAAAATCCAACGATAACCAGAAATTTATCGAGGAGAGGTTGGTAAGGGCTTATAAGAGAATCCGCAAAAACGCCCGCAATGGACTTGCAGTAGTTCAGATTGAACGTGACGCCTGCGGAGGATGCTTCAGTAAAATCCCGCCCCAGCGGCAACTGGATATCCGCATGCATAAAAAGATCATTGTCTGTGAATACTGCGGCAGGATCCTGGTCGATTCCAGCATTGCTGAGGCACTGAACAAATAGTTCATCCGGTCCCTAGTATTTCATTCCGATGGTAAGAATGTAATTGTTCTGACTGGTCTCTATGTCAGCAGGGGGTGCCTGCGTGGTTTCGGATGCATACAGGTAATAATCTTCTGCTGACCGGATATGGTTGTATCCGAAATCAATGAAGAAACTGTTCGATCTGTAGCCAATTCCTGCGGCAATGATCTGCCGCTTGCCATCATTTAGGTCATCATCATAGGGGCTTGCATAGAATCCATAGCCGCCCCTGAGTGCCAGATGACTGAGCAATCTCAGCTCACCACCCACACGGATGTTGGAAACAGGCCGATAAACAGCACTGATCTGCTGGTTTTCGTCGTAATAATCATAGCTCTTGCCTCTGAGTCTGGCGGCAGAATAGTCCATATACTCGTAATCAACGTTGATCAGGCCACGTTGCCCAAACACCAATGCCAGGCTTCCGATTGCCCTCCAGGAAGTTTCCAGTTTATAATCGTACACACCCAGCGGTGATGAGTAATGGTGATCTTCGCCGTTATTCAGGTAAGAATTCATGGATGAATTGTACTCATCATTCATCGTATTGAACCAGGTTGGTGTGTGATAAGCCACACCAATGCGTATCAGATCGATGGGACGGTAGATCAGTCCGAACTTGAAATTATAACCGTTACCCTGCGTATCGAGCCAGTCATATTTGGTGAATCTGTCAAAGGTGTTGGTGTCGTCCGGGGCTACCGTATTTGTTTCTTCATACGAGGCTTCTTCGTAATACCGCAAATAGGGCAGACCGACGGAAACTCCAAGATAAAGCTTGTCGTCGTAATTTGTGCCGACGGAGAAGTCAATTTCGTTCATGTAGCCCTCCGTGAAAATCGTTTTATGCTGATTGACCGGTGCAATGCTTCCATCCGGGTAAAGAGGCGCCCTGTTCGTATAGTCCAGGGTTCCTGCAATCGGATCGATCAGGTAGGTCTGATAGGCCAGGTCGGTGTCAAAGGGACCCAGCTCATCAGTATCCAGACCATTTGACCAGTCCACATAGGCGTCCAGTAGCGAATTTTCGGGATTCGTGCCTCCGAAGGTTATCCGGTTATGGAAATTGCTGGTGCGGACCATGCTGAATCCAAATTGTACATTGCGCCAGCCGGAACCTTCCTGGTTTTCGTTGATGGGTATGCTGTAAACGAATCCGACGTTGGGGATGTTAAAATTGCTGTTGTCGTCGGATCTGGTTTCGTTCAGGTAGGTTGAGCTCGTCTTCGATGAAAAGACGGAGGCCGACAGGGTAAATTCAGAAGACTTGAAGAAACCGATTCCGGCCGGGTTGGTGTTCAGTGTAGAGATGTCAGCTCCAACGGCATTAAAAGCTCCTGCCATACCTGTAAACCGTGCCGTTCCGCCTGGTGTTGTAAAGGAGTATCGCAGGGCATCCACCTGGTTTTGTGCGAGTGATAAGTAGCAGGCAAGGACAAGAAATCCCTGGATGAGAATTATTTTTTTCATCTTCGGTTCAATATTAAAAGTGTCAATGAATTTATAGTGCTATCTGCGGCCGCTTGATCCGCTTGAAGAACCTCCGGATCTGGATGAACCCGACGATGAACTTCCCCCTGAATGGGATGAAGAGGAACCGCCTGACGAACCTGATCTCGACGGAGCCGAATAGCTGGGAGAACTGGACCGGGACGGAGCCGAATAGCTGGGTGATCCTGACCGTGAAGGTGTTGAATAACTTCTCGTTCTGGATGGAGTAGAATACGTCCGTGTCGATGAAGACCGTGAGGGTGCCGGCGCCTGCTGGACGGACCTTTCCTGTGATGGCGAACCAGTGCGCGGTGTGACGGTAGCAGGCCTGTTATAGGTACTTTGTCTTGTGCCTTGCTGGTTGGATGGCCTTACCGTACCTGATGCAGGGGCTTTATACTCCTGGCTTGATTTGGGCCGGGTATAGACAGGAGAACTGTAGGTCTTGGGTTGTGTGGTGGTTCCCCGTGCCGAACCGGGATTCATATTGGTTCTGGTATCTGCTGGTTTGGCATTCACCGGGTTTTGCTGGCTGCTCCTTTTAGCAGGATCAGTGTTCGTATTTACGGCACTTCTTTGCGTTCCGGAAGGCCTGGTCAGATCGACTGTATTTTTATCCTGAGCCTGACGGGTTGTTGTGGTCGTGGTTTTGGGATCTGTGCTGACTGCATTTCCTGTCCGGTTTGCAGCGTTATTGACATCAACCCCTGTCCTGGGACTCACGGTGCTGGTTTTAACTTCACTGCCTCTTGCCTGGCTGTTGGCCCCTTCGCGTCCCGACAAGGTCGGATTTGCTTCAGTGCCTGTTCTCTTATAGGTGTCACCGGACTGATGATCATTGAGTTCAGCGTCGCTTCTTCTGCCATCACCCGGAAGGTTCGATCCTTCGCGTGAATTTCTCGGACCATAATAAACGGAAGCGTATTCAGGATAATATCCGCCGCCACCGTAATAATAACCACTGCCATCATAGTAACCGTTCCAGTAACCATCGTAATAGCCATTCCAGTAACTGTTGTATCCCCAGTAAGGATATCCGTACCAGGGATCATACCATCCGTATCCGTGATAGGGATAGCCCCAGGAGTAGCTGGGGTAGCCCCAGCCAAATCCCATTGAGCCCCATCCCCAGCCAAATCCGATGGAGAAACTCAATCCGCTGTTCCAGTACCAGGGATCATAATACCAGGGTGATGTATAATAGCTGGAATAATAACTGTCATAATACGGATAACTGAATCTGCGGATCCGGGAGGCGTATGAATAATCATAATAATCACCGTAGTAATTGTTGGTGATGTAGTTTTGCCCGTCCGGACCGGTATATGAATAGCTTTCATCATAGGCAGGCTCGTACAGATCGTACACATCCTCCTCATTGATGAATTCTCCTTCACCGTACACCTCCTCGGTGTAGGATGGATTATCCGTATAGTCAGTAACTACGACAGTTTCTGTTGCTACAGGTACACTTCTTGCAGTGTAGTAAGCATCATCATAAACGGGTGCGGATGAGTAAAAACTTGTGGAGCATGACGTTATAAACAGAGCCAATGCTGCGATGAATAAACTGGTGAGGGTTCTCATTTTTCGATCCTCCTTGAGTTGGTTGATATTTTTTATGGTCTTCAGGGCTTTCATGATTAATTCGTAATTTTACGCTTTAACAATTGAATTCGAAAATCAGCAAAATTTATACCACAAATTAAACAATGGCCAAAGATTTTTCGACGCGGGAAGATAATTATGCACAATGGTACAATGATCTTGTTCTCAAAGCAGGCCTTGCTGAGAACTCTGCCGTACGAGGCTGCATGGTCATCAAACCTTATGGCTACTCCATCTGGGAAAAGATGCAGGCCGCACTGGATGCGATGTTCAAGGAATCGGGGCACGTCAATGCCTATTTCCCATTATTTATTCCCAAGTCATTTTTCAGCAAAGAAGCCAGTCACGTGGAGGGATTTGCCAAGGAATGTGCCGTGGTGACCCATTACCGGCTGAAGAATGCTCCGGACGGCAGTGGCATTATTGTTGACGAGGATGCAAAGCTGGAGGAAGAACTGATCATCCGCCCGACATCCGAGACCATCATCTGGGATACATACCGCAACTGGATTCAATCGTACAGGGACCTGCCCCTCCTGATCAATCAGTGGGCGAATGTCGTGCGTTGGGAGATGCGGACACGTCTGTTTCTGCGTACCGCTGAGTTTTTATGGCAGGAGGGTCACACGGCCCACGCCACCGAACAGGAAGCCATTGCTGAAGCAAGGACGATCCTGGATATTTATGCTGATTTTGCGGAGAAATGGATGGCCTTACCGGTCCTAAAAGGGAGGAAGTCACCCAGTGAACGATTTGCCGGGGCGGTGGATACTTATTGCATCGAAGCCCTGATGCAGGATGGCAAAGCTTTGCAGACCGGAACTTCCCATTTCCTCGGTCAGAATTTTGCCAAGGCATTCGACGTGAAATTCCTGACCAAAGAAAACAAGCAAGAGTATGTCTGGGCCACCTCCTGGGGGGTTTCGACGCGCCTGATGGGAGCCCTGATCATGGCACATTCGGATGACCACGGCCTTGTCATCCCTCCGCGACTTGCACCGGTACAGGTGGTCATTGTGCCCATATACAGGAAAACAGAAGAGCTTGAGGCCATCTCCAGACGGGCAAATGAGATCAGGGAAACGCTTCGTAAAAAGGGCATTTCTGTCAAATATGACGACCGGGATACGTTCAAACCTGGCTGGAAATTTACCGAATATGAATTCAAGGGTGTACCTGTCCGACTGGTCATCGGACCCAGAGACATGGAAAACAATACCGTTGAAGTGGCCAGAAGAGACACGCTGGAAAAAGAAACGTACAGCCTGACCGACATCGAAACCAAAATTGAACATTTGCTGGAGCAAATACAGCTCAATCTCTATCAGAAAGCTTTGTCATTCAGAGTGAACAATACCGTCAGGATCGATACCTGGGGAGAATTCAATGAACGACTCGACTCCGAAGGCGGATTCATACTTGCCCACTGGGACGGGACTCCTGAAACGGAACTGGCCATCAAGGAGCAAACCAAGGCAACGATACGGACAATACCATTCGATGCACCGGCGGAGAACGGTAAGTGCATCTATTCTGGAAAACCTTCCACCCAAAGGGTCATTTTTGCCAGGGCTTACTGACCTTTGTCGATCAGCAGGTCGACACGCATGAATACCTCCCAGTATTTCTCCTTCGACATCTCCGACCAGTGAATGAAGTAGTACCGGTACTGGTAGGTTTGAATCTGGCAGAAAATGGTCAACAATACAATGAGCGTGATGTAGATCTTGCGGGGTGTTTTTTTTGTCAATCGTTCCAGGGTCACACCCAGCATAACCGCAAACAGACCGAAATATTCAATAAAGACCCTTGAGGAGAAACTGCCGCCGTAATACCACATCCACCAGGATGACAAGACATACGTCAGCAGGAAAAGAAATCCAAACAACCACAGGGCACTGAACCGATTCTGTTTCCAGAGGAAAGATAATCCTGCCAGCGAGATGAACAGCAGCGGGGTGTACAGAAATAAGCCCTTTTTATAACTGAACAATATGGCCAGGATGTGCGGATGGTTGAAATAAAATTTTTCCTGCCCGTAGGAATATATCCACGGATGACCAGTCTGTATCCGGTAGATGATCGCCTGAACAGAGAGCACAGTAACGAAGAGGAGAACGGAAAAGCAGAAGCCGGCCCAATGATGCCGGACTTCTTTCACTCCATTTTGGAAAATGTTCCACGAGCCTGCCAGAAAAGGAACCACCAGCAGGATGATGACGTTGACAGGTCTGATCAGGGTGATCATCCCCAGCATAAAGCCAGCTATCAAAAGGTCGGAGGCAGTGTGCCTTAGAAAGTATTGTCGTGAGAAATAAAGGAATGTGGTGGCAAAAGCGAATGAATAAACATGCGACATGGCGAATTCCACCACCGTGTAATAAAACACATTCGTACCGAAAACGATCGCAAAAAGAATGAGTGTTCTGTAATTTTGGCGGATCTGATACGTTTTCAGGAGTTTGCTCAAAAACAACAATCCGAACGTCAGATAACAGATAGCTGCCAGATTGATAACAGAGGTGTAGGGGGATGAATATCCATCCAGAGGTTCACCCGTAATGGCAGACATCAGATGGCCGATACCGAAAAATGGCAGCATGGCCAGGGCTGTCCCTGCATAATACTTGTTGATCACCTTGTCATCAATGGTCATGCGGTAATCATAATAATGGTTCTGACTAAAGTATTTTTCTTTCTCGATCTGATCGAAAAAATGAAAATGCAGATCATGATAGATGAAAATTGCAGGGAGCCAGGCATAGTACCCTTTGCCATCCGACATGATCATCCCTGAACTGTAATCTTTCCCACTGTTGATGTTCAGTGAAACGATGACCAGGATGGCTGCAATGATCAGAAGGGCAAATTTGTTCAGCAAGTAACCTGGTCTGATTTTCATTGGTTCAGGTAAGTTGAAGTCAGTGTTCTTTGTCAGTCATCAAGGTTGACCAGTTTGCCGCTTCCTGTGATTTCCGATTTAGAGAGAACCGGTAACGGGGCATAGTCTTTACCGGTATAATAAATGCTTCCCGTATACAAGATCTGGATTTCCAGCTCCCCAATGCAGTAAACATAACAATCGTTCGATCCGCAGTTGTTCATGAACATGAACGTGGTTTCCAGGTCCTCACAGAAGAAGGGACCATAGCTTCCGGCATAGATATAGCAGACGTTGGATTTGCCTCTGATACGGTAGTCCACCGATCCGTAATGGATGCTCAGTGCACTGACCCGGGTTTGTATATCCAGGTCAATGGTTCCGGTTCCATCCCAAACGGCAATGTTGAGGGAATCAGATACAATGGTATTGGTGCTCAGGATCAGCCCGGAGGAACGGTAGGTGATGCTGCAAAGATGGTTGACGGTCAGGTAAACATCAATTTCTTCATTGAAATCCCTCATCCAGTTACATTTATTTTCATTTTTTACCGTAAGCACATTGTCGTTTACCACTGTGATGATGGATCCGATAAGGTTTTCGCCAGCCTTGACCATTGCGGAAAACTCATCCCCCTGCGTAAGGATGAGGTTTATGTTATCTTCAAGGTTGATATGCTCAAAAGGTTGAATGGTACGGTGTTCAACGGTCTTTTCACCCGTCGACTTGAAACAATCCTCCCCGGGGAACTTTTCGCAACCGATGAGCATCCAGCTCAGCGGTAACAACCAGCCTATTTTCTTCCAGGTAATCAAGGTTTCAATACTTCAGCTTAAACCGGTAACCCATGCCCCATCCAATATAATCCGCTTTACCCCAGTGTGTTTTTAACGTAATATTGGCAAATAGCTTATCAGTAAGATCATATTTAATGCCGATCTTATGATAAAAAGCCCCATCAGACTTATCCAGATCGTTCATGTAAATGTACATTCCAAAATTAAAATCGAATGCCAGTTTCCCCACGGCAAGGCCATAGGAGGCACTGACTCCGGTCTTGATCAGGCTGAACTTCTTGTTGATGTGGATTTGTTTTTTTTCAAGCATCTTATAATCGGAATCATCATAGGAGATATCCCATCCCATTCCGAGTTTGCTTTTGAGGCTTATTTCTTTTCTTGCATTGCCAGACAATGAATAGACAAAAAATTTCTGTCCGAAGATGGCATCCAGGTTTTTAAATCCTATTACTCCGACGAAGTCGAGTTCGAGTGTCCGATGTAAATCAAACTCCAGGGGCTTTGTTGGATCATACAGCCGGCGTTCAATGTACCTGTTCGGTTTGTTGAGCTGATAGGCAACCCCTGCATGGATGGAAGGAATGTTTAATCCATAGTTGGGCAATTTGAAGGATCCGTTGCTAAAATGGGTGAGTGAGATGCCACCGGTTAAATAAAGACGGGGATTGGCCTGGTACCGGACATCGAACATGACATTTCCGGCAAAGTTCAGGTGTGTGCCTATGGCCAGGTGTTTATAGTTCGTCAGCCGGTCGAATGTTTTGGTTAGGTAGCCCAATCCGGCTCCTAACCGAAATCCAAGATTGAGTTTTTTGGTGGAATACAGCTCAAAGTTTATATGGGGGAAAATGGCATGTGCCGATCCCAGGTAGGAAGAACTTCCCAGGTTTGAGTACCAGTAAGCGATCCCTATCCAGGGATATCCGTAGAGTTGTTCCCAGTATTTTTTTCCATAGGTTGCCTTGATCAGGCTAAGCTCAAGGGAGGGGAAATGGCTGTTGTAGATTTCCATCCCTACGTGGTGATTTATGATAAAGCCATAGTAAACATTTCCTGACAGCAAAAGGTTGCTTCTAAAGAGTTTATGTGCGGCATGCTTTGAGCGGTTTCCGGTTTTGCTGTACTGACCGTACACATTCGGGGATAGAACAATGAAGGCCAGTATCAGGATCAGCATGAAGATAATGGACCGCGAACGTAAACCCTTATTTAATAATATGTTCACGATAAGGGAAATTCAAAATCCAAGTACAGGAGTGAATATTCCATTACAAATTTACGAAGATCGTTGACCACCTAAATGATTACTTTTGTAAAAAAATGAACATGGAGAAAACATTGAAGGCGTTTGGACGGTTACTGGAGATCATGAATGACCTCCGGAAGGGTTGTCCGTGGGACAGGGAGCAGACCTTTGAAAGTTTACGACACCTTACCATCGAAGAAACGTACGAGCTCTCGGATGCCATTTTGGATAAAAACATGGATGAGATCCGGGATGAACTTGGAGATTTGATGCTACACATCGTATTTTATTCCAGGCTAGGATCCGAAAGCGGTTCTTTCACAATGAAAGATGTTCTGGAGCATATCGCGCAAAAATTGATCATCCGGCACCCGCACATTTACGGTGATGTCCAGGTCAGGGATGCCGGTGACGTTAAGAATAACTGGGAGAAGATCAAACTGAACGAAGGCAGGAAGTCAGTGCTTGAGGGAGTTCCGGGATCCCTTCCTGCCCTGGTGAAGGCATACCGTATCCAGGAGAAGGCAAAAGGGGTGGGGTTCGATTGGGATCAGATCGATCAGGTATGGGAAAAAGTTCTCGAGGAAAAAGAGGAACTGAAAGCAGAAATGGAGCGTGGCTCCAGCAAAGATTTTCTTGAGGACGAATTTGGAGATCTTTTGTTCGCCCTGGTAAATTATGCCCGTTTTCTCCGCATCAACCCGGAGGATGCCCTGGAGAAAAGCAATAAAAAGTTCATCAGACGGTTTCAGTACCTTGAGGAGGAAATTCGGAAGGAGGGGAGGAATCTTGCCGAGATGACACTGGCAGAAATGGATGTATTCTGGGAAAAGGCGAAGCAAATGGTGAACGGTGAATAGCGAACGACCAACGGCCAATGGCAAACGGGATCAGTGTTTGCTTAAATAATCAGCGACTCCTTCTGCAGATTCCTGAAGGGTATCCTGCCCTTTGTGCCAGTTGGCGGGGCAGACTTCACCGTGTTCTTCATAGCACTGCAAAGCATCCACCATCCGAAGGGCTTCGCCGATGCTCCTGCCAAGGGGCAGGTCATTGACCAGCTGATGCCGGATAACCCCCTGCTTGTCGATCAGAAACAGACCCCGATAAGCAACAGGATCCCCTTCGAAATCGATTTCATCATCTTCTGTGTTGTATTCATATTCACCAGCCAGAACATCGAAGTTCTGGGAGATGGTTTTTGCCAGATCAGAAACCAGCGGAAAGGTGACTCCCTTGATTCCCCCGTGGCTTGGTTCGGTGTTGAGCCAGGCCCAGTGCGCATATTTTGAATCCACTGAGCAGCCGACAACGGCCACATTCCTTGCCTCAAATTCTTCCAGTTTTTCCTGGAAAGCCAAAAGTTCTGTCGGACAAACAAAGGTAAAATCCAGGGGGTAAAAGAAAAAGACAACATACTTTTTCCCGATAAACTGGTCAAGGGAAAATTTTTCGACAAATTCACCACCGTTGATCACGGCATCTGCTTCAAATAAAGGGGCCTTTTTGCCCACCAGGACTGCCATAGTTGTAAAATTATTGGTTGGACAACTAAACTTCGATTCTTGTGTAAAAATAGTGAATTTTCATCTTTGCGCACACAGAAGGTATCAAATCATAGTATCTGATTAATATCGAGGGTGATGCGTTTGTTTTGATGGAAGTCAAATAAGGTCAGCAGGCGGATCTGATAATAATTGCTCCAGTAGGAATGGAGAGCTGCGATATAGGCTTTCCGGTTTGTATCCGTATCGGTCTGGGCGATATTCAGTTCAGTGATTTCGATGGTGCCAATGAGGTAACGCTGTTTGGTCACTTCGTACCTTTTCCGTGCGACTGTATCGCTTTTTGCTGCAATTGCCAGCTGGCGGTTCTGCATATTGAACTGCATCACTTTCAGGAAAATTTCCTGTTCGAAGTCAATTTGTTCCTGCTCGATGGAAGTTTTGATCAGCTCCTGGTTGGATTCCGCAAGCCTGATCTTTCCTTTGGCGAGGCCCCAGTCGAGTATGGGGATCTGTAATCCCAGATAAATCTGCTGCTCGTCCAGAGGATCATGGTAAGCATCATACAGATCGATTCCGGTCTGTGTCAGACCGAAGACAAGATTCAGATCGGCACTGAGTCTGTTTTCCATCCTGGCCTGGTTGACACTGGATTCGGCTTCCAGCAGCCGCCGGTTGAAGGCAAGTGCGTCCGACCGGTTGGAGCGTGCTTCCCGGATGGCATATTCATAGTCGATCTTGAAATCGGATACATTCGAAGGCGGGACCAGTTCGATGGCAACATCGTCTTTGATGCGCAGAAATGATTTCAGCTCAAATAGCTGCATTTCCAGATCCAGACGTGCCTGCTCGACGCTGGAACTGGAATTCAGCAGGTTCAGTTCCATTTGAAGGAGTTCATTTTCAGCAATGGTACCCATGTTAAATCTACCGCGGGCAATCTGGAACAGGGTATCGTAGTTGGCCTGGTTGATCAGCTGAATATCCAGATTAATTTGTGCAAGCAGCAATTGAAAGAAAAGGTTGGTCGCTTTAACAGAAATTCCTTCCAGATCTTCAATATAGGTTCGTTTTGCTTCGTCGTACTTGATTGGTTCGATCTTTCTGTCCCACCGGAACTGGTTGAACTCAAAAATGGGCTGACGCAGTCCTATGTTCAGGGGAGAGGTCAGATAGGAAGTTTCAATGGAGTCGCTTATGTTATCGATTCGCTGAAGGCTTGAACTCATATAGATCTGCCCGCCTGTGAACGGGATATTCTGTGAGATGGACATATTCAGCGATGTTCTTGCTATTTGACGTTCCAGGAACACCTCACTTCCATCGGACTGGGTGATCACATCAATTGACCGGCTGAAATCGGGCAGAACTCCATTGAGACGAAGAGAAGGTTTATATCCTGCCTGATACGTTTTGAACTCCCAGTAGCTACCTCTGAACCTGTGTTTTGCGATGAGAGCATCGGGTGATTGCACCTGTGCGATCCGAATGACCTCCCCCAGGGTGAGGTTTATTTTTTTTTCCTGAGGCCAGGCCATCAAACCCCATAAACCAAAGAGAACAAGGAATCCTGTCCTCTTTATGTGCATTCTTTTGATCATGCCAGGATTATATTACGTTCACTATTCATATCGTAAGGATTCCACCGGATTTTGCCGGGCAGCTTTTCTGGCTGGCATATAGCCAAAGAGAATTCCGACGGCTGCCGAGACCCCGAAAGAGATAAAAATGGAAGCAGGTGAGATGATCGTCAGAATGTCGGTCAGTTCCATGATGATTTTGGAAAGTACAATTCCCAGGATGATACCGATCAGGCCACCGGTGACGCTGATCATGATGGCTTCAGCCAGGAACTGGATGATGATGTCTCTTCGTGTTGCACCGGTTGCCATCCGGATGCCGATTTCCTTGGTGCGTTCCATCACCGAGGCCAGCATGATGTTCATGATGCCGATTCCTCCGACGATCAGCGAGATGCTGGCAATGGCTCCCAAAACGATGTTAAAGATATCTTTGGTGCGTTGCTGTTGTTTTAACAGTAATTCGGGCACACGTATCTCAAAATCACTGACACTGGCGTGGCGGCGAAAGAGCATCTTTTCCAGTATTTTGGTTGTCGGTATCAGTTGATCGCTTTCTTTTACCTGCACCACGATTTTATCGAGTTGGTTATCTTCTCCGCCGGTGGTTCCGCCACTTGAAACTGACACCACTGCGTCGCCCATGAAGTACGTCCCTGACCTCAGGGAACTGGAAGATACCACAGAGCGGTCCCGGTATCTCAGCAGAACGGTTTGAATGGGAGCATAGATGGAATTGTTATAATCCGTGATGCCCAGGTTTTCCGAAGAACCCTCACTGACGATCCTGTTTTCGAGGATGCCAATCACTTTTAGCCATATATTACCGCATTTGATGTATTTATTGACCGGATCTTCCTTGGCGAAGAATCTGGCTTTTATGGAAGGCCCTATGATGCAAACCGGAGCAGCCCCGGTCAGGTGGTTTTCATTAAAAAGGGTCCCTTTGCTGAGGTTGAGGTTATAGATCTCAAAAAAGTCGGGTGTGACACCGGTCAGCCTGGCCTGTTTTTGTTTTCCATCTTTCAGTATGTATGTTTCATAGACAACTTCCGGGCTGATACGGCTTACAGTTGGGACGATGGTTTGAATGCTCAGAGCATCCTTGAGAGTGAGGCCGGGTGAAAATTTCTGTTTGACCTTGTCACCCTGATCTTCTTCGCCTGCACTGGTACTTTCCAGTGCAGATGCGGGTGTAATGACGATGTTGTTGACACCGACAAGTTTGATCTGTTCCAGGATCTCCTGTTTGGCGCCGGAGCCGATGGCCAGCATTGAAATGACCGCCGCCACGCCAAAGATGATCCCCAGTGCCGTGAGTATCGACCGGAACCGGTTGGCAACCATCGCCTCAAAAGCGATGTTGAGGATATGGATATATCGTTCAGTACGCATATAGTACTAACGTTGCCCCCGGGGTCTGGTGGGCGGGGCGCCGCCTCCCGGCCGGGGCTGTAATCCGGGCGAGGGATTGCTGCCCTGTGGAATGTTGAATCCGGGAGGCAGGGAGTCACTCACCGGTCCTTTCCGCACCCGGCTGAGTTTTTTCGTTTCATCCTCTTTCAGGAGCCGGCTCACGATGGAAGTATCCAGCATCGCCCATTTATAACTGTCCGGATTTTCAGGTGCCAGCAGCAATACTTCCGCATTGCTGTCAAGACCAGCCCGGATAATGATCTCGTTCTCATTGCTCTCACCCGTTATCACCTGCTGGCGGTAGTTCTTTGTGGTGAAAACGTAGCTGATGCTGTCGTTGGATTGAAGTGCTTCAAGGGGTATGAAAAGCACACTGTCGATGACGGCTGTGATGATGGTATTTTTTGTCGTCATGGCAGGCCGCAGGATCGAATCCGATTCATTGACCTCGATGATCACCTCGAAGACCTTTGCATTTGAATTACTGAGCTGCTCACCGATATTGGCCACTTCGGTGACCACTCCCGTATATTTTTTCTCCGGAAAAGCATCGATGCCGATGATCACGCTTTGGCCGGTTTTCACCCTGCTTATATCTATTTCATTTACATATGTTTTGGATATCATGCGGCTAAGATCGGGAAGGGTGGCCACGATGTTATCCCAGGTACTAAGTGTAGAGCCGACTCCCTGCTTGGAGCCGTCGAAGTTGCGTCGGTAGATCACCATTCCCGATTGGGGGGCTTTAATGACAAATTCGTCCCGGATAGCTGTAAGCTGTTCAAGATTACGTCTTTCCTGCGAAAGTGAAACTTCAACCTCCTGCATGGTCGCCCTGGACTTTTCGAGTTGAAGCTGGTATCCTTTGATCGCTTCCTGGTAATCCCTTTCGGCTTTTTCCACATCGATTTCATACTGCCGGATGGTTGCCGGGGGCTCGTATTTTGACTGTTCCAGCTTTAAGCGTTTGGCCTCCAGGTCATATTTCAGGTTGATCAGCGCGTTGCGTGAACTTCTCAGATCCATTGAGGTATCAAGGCGTGTCTGGATGTATTGCGACTGAAGTTTTTCCACTTCACTCTCCAGGTCTTTGATATTGTTGCTGATTTCCGTCCTGTTCAGGGTTGCCACATATTGTCCGCTGTCAACAAGGCTGCCGTCGGGTATGATGTCTTCAATTTCAACATTCCAGATGCGCAGGGATCTCAATCCGGAGGGTCCGTATATCTTTTCCGAACTTTTGGCCTCGAGTTCACCGGTAGTTGTCACGTTGATTTCAAAGGTACCTGTTTTTACAGGGGCGGTAATTTTCATCGTGGAGGAGTCGCTGGAACGGGTGAACATCAATAGGGCAAAAATGACCAGTACGATTACAGCGAATCCAATATAGAGGTAGCGTTTCATGGCAGAAAGTAAAAAACGGTTACTTGAGGAATTCAGCGATAATGTCGCTCACCTTGATGCTTTCAGCTTCAGCTTTGTAGTTAGGGACAATACGATGGCGAAGGATTGCAGCGGCAACCGCCTGAATGTCTTCAATGTCAGGGGAGTATTTTCCATGGATCGCAGCGTGACATTTTGCCCCGATGATGAGGTATTGTGAGGCTCTTGGTCCCGCCCCCCAGGTGAGGTAGCTGTCGGCCCAGGGGTGGGCATCCCTGGTATTCGGCCGGGTCCTTGACGCCAGGTTGACAGCATAATGGTACACATTATCCGGAACAGGGATTTTACGGATCAGGTTCTGAAAGAAAAGGATTTCTTCCCGTTCAAGGATGACTTCAGGAATCGATGTCTGTTCGGTAGTCGTATTTTTTACAATGGTAATTTCTTCATCGAATGAAGGATAATCCAGCCAGATATTGAACATAAACCGGTCAAGCTGAGCCTCTGGCAAGGGATAGGTGCCTTCCTGCTCGATCGGGTTCTGGGTGGCCAGCACAAAGAAAGGTTCCTGCAGTGCATACGAGGTTCCTGCAACGGTGACCGCTTTCTCCTGCATGGCCTCCAGCAGGGCTGACTGCGTTTTCGGCGGCGTACGGTTGATTTCATCAGCAAGGATGATATTTGCAAAGACAGGCCCCTTTACGAACCGGAATTTTCGATTTTCATCAAGTATCTCAGTCCCGATAATATCGGAAGGCATCAGGTCGGGTGTAAATTGTATCCTGCTGTAAGAAAGGCCGAGAACTTTTGCTATCGTATTGACCATCAGTGTTTTTGCTAAACCAGGAACGCCAACAAGCAGGCCATGTCCTTTACTGAAAATGGAGATGATCAGGTTATCGATCACCTGTTCCTGCCCAATGATCACTTTGCCAATCTCTTTTCGCAGCTGCTGGTATTTCTCCACAAAAGCATCGAGGGCTTCAACATCATTTTTAAAGTGCATGGATTCTGTTTTTATCATTAAGTTAAGGAATTAAGGTGCAAGGGATCACTTGATCCAATTGTTCAGGAAAACACAATCCCTGTATTTTTCATTGACCTTGATATAGGTGTCCTGGATTTTTTCATCGATCCAGTCACTGATCAGACCGTCCTGCTTGTCGGCGAGCGCCCAGGTCTGCAGTTTATTGTAATCCTCAGTGAGGTTAGCGCGATGAGGTTCGGTCCGAACCTTCAGGTAGAGGATCCGGTATGCTTCTTTATTTTCATTGGTAAGGAATCTGGCTGGTTGTGAGATCTCACCCACCTCCAGTTGGTCGACAATAAAAAACAGGCTTGGATCGAGCTGGTCAGCCTCAAAACGGGAGCTATTCGTCTCCGGATTAAGGATGAGTCCTCCGCTGATGCGGTTTGGATCATCGGAGAATTTGACAACGGCTTCATCGAAGCTAAGGGAATCACTGAGGATGAGTCCGGCAATGCTGTCAAGTCTGGAGCGGGCCATTTCCATGGATTCCGGTGATACCTTCGGCTGGATCAGGATATGGCGCGCGTTGATATATTCTCCTTTTCGTTCAATCAGCTGGATGATATGATAGCCGGCTTCTGTTTTGATGACCTCCGAAACGTCTCCGGGATTATTGAGATTAAAGGCGGCAGCCTCGAATTCCGGATACATTGTACCTCTGTTGAACATCCCCAATTCACCGCCTTTGCTGGCGGAGCCAGGATCTTCAGAGTAGAGAATGGCCAGTGTCAAAAAATTTTCACCTTTCATGATCCTGTCTCTCAGTGCCTTGATCTTATCATAGCTTCTGGAGAGTTCCTCGACAGTGATGGGGGGATTTTTCACAATCTGGCCGATTTCATATTCCACACCGATCAGTGGAATGCTGTCTTCAGGGATTGAACGCAAGAATTCCTTCACATCAGACGGGGTGACCTGGAGGTTTTCAGTTATTTTGCTCTGGACTTCTGAGATTTTCATCTCGTTTCTGACCAGTTCCCTCATTTCTTCCTTGATTTCCAGCACTGATTTCTGATAAAATTCTTCCAGTTTCTCCTGCGAACCAAATTGATTGATGAAGTACCTCAAGCGCTGGTCCATTGCTGATTCCACTCTGCTGTCGGAAATTTCCACACTGTCAAGTTCCGCCTGGTTCAGAAGAAGTTTCTGATAGAGAAGGCTTTCAAGGATTTGGCATCGGGCCTGTGAACCGCCCAGAATACTTCCCTGTGCTTTCAGCTGGAGGTACTGGGTTTCAATGTCGGAATGCAGGATCACGTTTGACCCGACCACACCCACGACTTCATCGATAAGTTTTTCCTGGGCAGGCAGCAGAAAAGGTGTCATTAACAGGATCAGCAGGATGATCCTGCCAGGTAACTTGAACATGGAGCGTGGTGTGTTGTGATTGTATAACTGATTCATCCGGTAAATATTGTTCTTATAAAGGGTATTCGAATCACCAGCGGATGGATTAAAAGATCTCAAAACCGTTGGTATTCATAGCCTCCTGAAGCATTTTCCTTCGCGTTTTTTCAATGAGCTCCGCCTTCCTTTTGTTAATAATGATGTTTCGAATATTTTCCTTTTCAAAGCTCAGGGGCGAAACACCTTCCTGTATTTTGAAATCAAGAAACCGGATGAAATAATAACTGGAACCATTGCTAAATTCAACATACTTATTGTTCTGAAGATAGGTCGTCTGGTTGTAGGTCTCAAGGGGAATGCTCTTAACAAGTTCAGAAAACGGGATCCATTCGTCCTGTATGTAATAATCACAGTCGTTTTTATCACAGAAAGAAGCCAGATCGTTCAGGTCGGCAGGATCATTCGAAAGCAGCAATCGTTTAATTGGGTTGTTTTTTCGCGGTACTTCCTGCAGGATCACAAAGTGAACCCTTACGATATTTTCCTTCAATTCGAAGTTTTGTTTATTATCCTGGTAATATCGGGATATTTCCTCGTCACTCACCACAGTATCCATATATTGTTTTATGAGGAAGGATTCATAGGTGTAAATAAGCAATGAATTGCGATAGTTTTGCAGCTGGCCCTTGAAGTTTTTCTGATCTGAGCTGAGGGATTCCTCTGCTGCCTGGATCAGCAACTGCTCTTCGATCCACTTGTTGATGAAATTTTTAACGATCATGGCACTATCCCCGGGGCTGGTCTCATTTGGGACAATACCCTCTAAATCAGAACGATACAGGTACGTATTGTAAACCCTGGCTATCATTTCATCTTCGCTTGTCCGGAAAAATCCCGAACCGCAACCCTGGAGAAGCAGGATCAGCAGTAATGAAAGATAGTTCAGGAAGGATTCATTATTTAATGGATTCCAGTACCGCATGGTTGATTACAACGGGATATTTAGCACGTAATTCTTTAATCCATTCCTGTTCAAGGTAGCTCTGATAGTCGGCCGTAATGATCCCGCGGGCTTCACTGAGAAGTTTATACCCGGGCGGGAGGACCTCGTGAATGACAACAAAACTGGTCGTGTCGTTGGTGACGATATTCTCCGATACACCTTTCTTCCATTCAATCCTGTCAGCAACTTCATTGTCCCCACGTTCGTATTTATCGCTGAAAATGGTCAGGATCATCAGTGAATCCTGATTGATCTGGCTCAGGATATCATTTTTGGGTGTATTCTTTTTAGCAAGTTTTCTGACCGTTTTGACCTGGTCGGGTGAGGTCAGTGTATAGATGGTGGCATCAATACGCTGATCCCAGCGATAGTTCTCTTTGTTCAACTCATAGAATTTTTGCAGCCCAAGGGAGTCCTGGATTGCTTTCGACCATATTTTTTTATCGGTAAGTTCGAACAGCAGGATGCCATCACGGTATTCTTTCATCAGCATTTTGAATTCAGGATATTTTTCTTCCAGGCGGCTATCCTCATAGTGGATGATCATATCGTCTGAATATTGGCGAAAGATTTTATTAACTGAATGAATGACAGATTGTTCGGCCGACAGACCTTTTTGATTTTTTGCGAGAAAGTAAGCAAAGTCTTCCTGTGTGTATTCATTTCCGTCGAGGACAAACAAAGGCTTGTTCATTCCTTTTGCAGGAGAAGGATCCCAGGAGCCCCGGAGCAGTGAGTCAGTGACAACGGAATAGAATTCCGTCAGGTTCTCAGGATATTCGCGGTAGCCATACAGGTTTTTCATTTTAGCGACAAATTGTTTCTTGCTTTTACTGGCCCGGTCGTTCCTGGCTATTTTCTGTTTGATCTCAGAATTTCTTTCCTCGAACGTACCGATGGGTTTTTTATCCAGCAGTTTCACGATGTGCCAGCCATAGGAAGTGAGGAAGGGGGCAGTGAAATCGTCCATTTTTTCAAGGCGGGATACTTCAGTAATAAATTCAGGGATCATCCGGTTCACCCCGAACCAGGGTAGTATGCCTCCTTTGTCAAAGGTGCCTTTATCGTCGGAGTAAGTTTTGGCGACCTCTGCAAAGTCTTTACCCGCTATAAGCTCACGATGGGCTTCGAAGGCTTTGTTTTTCAGCCGCAGTGAATCATCGGCAGTCGGGTTGGCCGGAAAGGTGATCAGGATGTGGGCGACCAGTACCTTGCCCATGGCTTTCTGCTTGTCGGTAACTTTGATCAGGTGATATCCGAAATCGGTTCTGACCGGTTCCGATATCTCTCCGGGGGCGATAGCATATGCTCCGCTTTCAAAAGGGTAGACCATATCAAATACCGTAAAAAAGCCAAGGTCGCCATGATTTCCTTTCATTGGAGGCCGGTTGGGTGCAGCAGGCCGGTCTTTGGAAGAAGGATCATCGGAGTTTTTTACTGCCATTTCACCGAAATCCTTGCCACTTAAAAGCTCTTTTCGGATATTCATGATCTTCTGGTAAGCAGCAAGTGTATCCGTGGGCAGGGCATCCTGGCTGATCCTGACCAGGATGTGGCTGGCACGGATATCATATTGCATCCGGTCATAAGCTTCCCGGATCAGTTTCTCCGTGGCGGATTCATCGGTCAGGTAGGGTTGGGCAAGCTGGGTCCGGTAACCGTTCAGTTCCTGAAGGAAGGAGCGGACGGTGTCCATACCCAGTTCCTCGGCCTCCCTGACTTTTAGTTTGAAGTTGATATACAGTCCGAGATAGTCATCCAGTGATTTTTTATCGATCACTTCATTGTTCACATTGTTTTTCAGGTAAATATTGAGGAATTCAGTTTTTGTGACCTGTTCTTCCGCAATTGTTACCAGAACATCATCGTTCAGCGGCTGTGCACAGATCTGGGAGCCGGTAGCGGCTGCAAGCAGCACAAACAGCGTGATTTTCCTGACACTTTCCATGAGCTGTCTTTTCATTGTAATGATCGTTAGTATTCAGTGACGATTATCTGCTATAGTTAGGAGCTTCCCGGGTTATTGTAATGTCGTGGGGATGACTCTCGGCGATGCCTGAAGCTGTGATCTTAATAAACCTGGCCTGTTGTAATTCCTTTATATTTTTGGAACCGGTATAGCCCATGCCGGCCCGGAGGCCTCCGACCATCTGGTAGATCACTTCTGACAGGGTCCCTTTAAAGGGAACGCGGCCGACAATACCTTCAGGAACCAGTTTCTGGATATCGTCCTCCATATCCTGGAAGTAACGGTCCCTGGAACCTTTCTGCATGGCTTCGATTGATCCCATGCCGCGGTAGGTTTTATACTTTCTGCCCTCAAAGATGATGGTCTCCCCGGGTGATTCATCCACTCCTGCAAACATGGAACCCGCCATGATGGAATGGGCTCCTGCAGCGATAGCTTTAACGATATCGCCCGTATACCGGATCCCTCCGTCGGCGATCACGGGAATGCCGCTTCCTTTGAGTGCCCTGGCAACGTCACAGATAGCCGTGAGCTGCGGTATCCCGATACCGGCAATGATACGGGTTGTGCAGATGGAACCCGGACCTATGCCGACTTTCACGGCGCCAACACCAAGTTTTTGCAGATCCCTGGCTGCTTCTGCAGTGCCTATGTTTCCAACGATCAGCTCCAGGTCGGGGAAGAGGTTTTTGGTCTTCCTGGTCATTTCCATGACCCCTTTTGAGTGCGCATGGGCCGTATCGATGACGATGGCGTCGACGTGCTGTTCATAGAGAGCGCGGACCCGTTCGAGGGTATCCGTTGCGATGCCGACAGCCGCAGCCACCTGCAACCGTCCCTTGCTGTCCTTGCACGCATTGGGACGTGCCTTGATCTTTAAAATGTCCTTGTATGTGATCAATCCGATCAGCTTTCGGTCTTTATTGATCACCGGCAGCTTTTCGATCCGGTATTGCTGGAGGATTTCAGCTGCCTGCTCAAAGGTGACCACTTCAGAGGTGGTGATCAGCTTATCCTGCTGGGTCATGATCTCGCTGACCGGTCTTGACATATTGCGTTCAAAACGAAGATCGCGGTTGGTTATGATCCCTACCAGTTGTTTGCTTTTATTGACTACCGGAATGCCACCGATCTGGTGTTCTTTCATGATGGAAATGGCATCAGCCACCAGGGCGTCATCATTCAGGGTAATGGGATCGATGATCATGCCGCTTTCAGCCCGCTTCACCTTTTTCACTTCCAGCGCCTGTTCCTCGATGGTCATATTCTTATGAAGGACACCAATGCCTCCCTCCTGGGCCATGGCAATGGCCAGTTTGGATCCGGTGACCGTATCCATGGCAGCTGAAACGATCGGGATATTGATTTTTATTTTTCGGGTGAACTGTGTAGTAACGTCCACCTCACGGGGCATGAGTTCAGAGTATTGTGGTACCAGAAGTACATCGTCGTAGGTGAGGCCTTCCCCGGTGAATTTATCAGGATACATTGCCATACGAAACTTTTTAAAATTCTGGCAAATTTAAAAAAAACAGGGGATTATTTGCTGTACTTCAGTAAATATATCATTGCAGGAAGAGTTCAATCTATCATCGGAGCAGCGTGACCGTTCCTCTCTTTTGAAAGATCCCGCCTTCAGGGGAAACGTACTGGATGAAATAGACATAAACGCCATCGGGGGCAGGTATGCCGCTGACCTTGCCATCCCAGCCTTCATCACTGATTAAGATTGATTCATAGACTTTTTGGCCCCAGCGGTTATAGATCAGGAAAAGGAAGGAAGCCTGCTCGTCAGGGAAACTGTTCTTAGGGGTAAAGAAATCATTTTCACCATCGTTATTGGGAGTGAAAGCATTGGGCATACGGATTTCCGTGACCTGGGCCAGGCCAATTTCATTGGAAAAGCCCGACAGTGTGTCGGGAAGCTCAACATCTTTCGGGATAATGCGTGCTTCCACCAGGTAGGAGAACCGGCCGCTGCCTGCTGTCAGACTGTAAACCGCGTCGTCATAAAGAGTATCCGATCCAATAGTGATGATGGTATCGATCACACCCTCCAATTTCCTGATCAACCGATAAGTGGTTACCTCGCTCAATGTGCCTTGGTAGCGGTTCCAGAAAAGATGGTTCACCTGGCCATCGGTTGTGCCCTGCAAGTAGATCGTCCGGACCTCGATGGTATCCATTAAATCGTCTTCATTTGAGTCAAACCATGCCTCGTTGCCGCAACCATCCAGTATGACCGTTTTATAGAAGTAGGCATGTTGACCGACCTGTGCAGTCGTGTCGGTCAGGTGGATCGGATTCATTGAAATCGTGTCCACCAAAACCTTCCTGATCGTATCATAGGGATCATTGATGCCGGTTCTTCTCAGCAGGACAAACGTCGTTGAATCCGGAAGGGTGTCCACATATGCCGAAACGTCGATCTGGTCGTTGGTAAGCGTGTCCACCGTGGCCAGCTGCAGGTTCAGTGTATCGGGCTGCTCGGGACGGTTGGCCGTAAAACACTGGATACAGGAAGTGGAGGATTTTCCGCTGGAATTTTCTGCCCTGACAAAAAAGCAATAGGTGGTATCCGGTTTGAAACCCGTCTCGTAAACTGTTTGAGTTTCCTGGGTTTCCATTACTGGTTGCGATGCATAGGTGGTAGTATCTATCTGATAAACTTTGTAATTCGTTGCCGGAGGAACCAGGGAAGATACAGCCGAATTCCATTCAAGGTCAATGCTGATATCGCAATAATTCCATGATATGGTATCCAGGTAAATTGTGTTCAATGGATTATAATTATCAAGGAGACTCTCATTGCCGCAGCTGTCTATGGCTGTAATCCGGTAACCTATGGATTTGTTCCGGGCATAGGGGGCAGTATCCACGAAGTGTATCGTATCTTTTAAAATCGTATCGCATGCATGGTATGGACCATAATCCCCGGGAACCGTGTCACGATAAATGATGTAAGCCATGATGTCCGGCATATCCGCAGGTTGCCAGGAAACGACAACAATACCATTGTAACTGACAGATACTGAATCCATTTGAACAATGGGAGGGGGTATTCCATCATAAAGGTCAGCGCTATCTGCTGACGACCAGGAACTGCAGCTTGCACCGGGATCCGCATATTCAATCTTATAACGTATAGGAGTCAGTGTCTTTGAACAATAAGGGTATGTAATCGCATCGTGGTAATTGGTATCCAGGGTAGTACCAATCGCCTGCCATATATTTTCACCTGATGCCTGCCGATAGATAGTGTACTGTCCGGCAGCATCATTTTTCACCGGATTCCAGGAGATCACCGCAACTGAGTTGTTATTATTTAGAGGATCAACCGAAAGAAACATAATTCTGAGCGTATCTGAATACGGGGATGTACCCTGGCTGTCCTGTGTTTGCAGGCGAAAATAAATAGTGGATGTTATGGCAGATGTTTCCTGGTAAGAGAAAGAGGTTGAATCGTGATGCGGAGCAAAAAGCGTTGGATTAATGAAATTTTCATCCAGAGATCTTTCCAGGCGATAGCTTTCAAAGGCAGTGTTGTCGATCGTCCAGGTGATCCTGATGGACTCGCCCATGACCGAAACACATTGCAAGGTTGGCACAGGTTGGGAAATCACCTGTGAGAAGCTGAGAACCAGCAAAAGAATGGGCACTATCGATCGGAACGGTTTGTTCATGAAAAAGCCCTCTTACCTTGATTCATGCAAAGATACATGGAATCTTAACGATATTATTGACTGATTATTGAATGGTTGGGATTCAAGGAGGATATTTCATGCCTACTCACAGGGAGATGGCGATTAATTCTTAATTTTGTGTCTTGATAAAGAATAAATGCAACCGATGATTTAAACCAGGTATCATGGAACGAGACACAGCAGTATTTACCATCATTGAGAATGAAAAGCACCGGCAATTGAGTGGCATCGAACTGATCGCATCGGAGAATTTTGTCAGCGACCAGGTGCTGGAAGCCATGGGATCGGTGATGACGAACAAATATGCGGAAGGTTATCCCCGTGCCAGGTATTACGGGGGATGCCAGCACGTGGATGAAACGGAACAGCTTGCCATTGACCGGCTAAAGGAGCTGTTTGGGGCCGAGTGGGTCAATGTGCAGCCCCATTCCGGCGCTCAGGCCAACATGGCCGTTTTTCTGGCCTGCCTTATCCCAGGCGATACATTTATGGGGCTCGACTTGTCGCACGGCGGACACCTGTCGCACGGTTCCCCGGTTAATTCATCCGGGATCCTTTACAGGCCGGTGGCGTATGAAGTAAGCCGCGAGACGGGTACGGTGGACTACGATCAGATGGAAACAACCGCTCTGCGCGAGAGGCCGAAGCTGATCATGGCCGGAGCTTCGGCCTATTCACGCGACTGGGACTACAAGCGGATGCGGGAGATTGCTGACCAGGTCGGAGCCATCCTGGTGGCCGACATTGCCCACCCGGCCGGACTGATTGCCAGGAAGCTGTTGAACGATCCCCTGCAATACTGCCATATTGTTACCTCAACCACCCACAAGACCCTGCGTGGTCCCCGCGGCGGAATCATCATGATCGGGAAAGATTTCGACAATCCGTGGGGTAAGACGACCAAAAAAGGTGAGATCCGGAAAATGTCATCACTGCTTGATTCCGCTGTTTTTCCGGGTGTGCAGGGAGGACCGCTCGAGCATGTCATTGCATCGAAGGCAGTTGCCTTCGGTGAAGCTCTGACACCTGCCTTTGGCGAATATGCCCAAAAGGTGAGAAAAAATGCACAGATCATGGCAAAGGCCTTTACGGATAAGGGATACCATGTCATCTCAGGAGGGACGGATAACCATTTGATGCTGATCGACCTCCGGACAAAGTTTCCCCAGGTCACGGGCCGGATGGTTGAAAACACCCTGGTCAAGGCCGATATTACGGTGAATAAGAACATGGTGCCATTTGATGACCGATCGCCCTTCCAGACTTCGGGACTGCGGATCGGAACCCCGGCCGTTACCACCAGGGGCCTTAAAGAGGAACATATGCCCGTGATCGTGGACTATATCGACGATGTCATCTCTGATCCTGAAAACGAAGCTAAGATCCATGCGATCCGGGAAAAGGTGAACAGGATGATGTCGGGATTCCCTTTATTTGCCTATTAAAATCTATGGGAAAATCATTGTACATCGTCAGGCATGCCAAGTCATCGTGGGATCAGCCGGAACTTCCGGATGAGGATCGACCCTTGCTTGAAAAAGGAGTTCAGAAAACATACAAAGTAATCAACTACCTGAACGGAAGAAAGGTAAAGGTCGACCTGATCCTGACGAGCCCGGCGGTCAGGGCCTGTGAAACGGCCCGGCTGATTGCGCAGGGTATCGGTTACCCGGCGGAAAGGATCTCCAAAATGCCTGAACTATATCCAATCGATACGGAACAGGTCCTTCAAAGGCTTCAAGACCTTCCCGATGAGGTGAATGCGGTCATGATCGTAGGGCACAATCCTGGAGTGACCCAGTTTGCCAGCTTCCTGCTCGGGGAGCAACTTGATTGGCTGCCCACCTCGGCGGTCGCCGGCATCGAATTCCTTACCGACCGATGGCACGACATCCCCGGGTTGAAGCCATTTATGCATTTTGTGATTTACCCGAAAATGCTGCCATGAAGAATCCTGCCGACGACCTGAAGATCAACAGGGAGATCAGCTGGCTGCATTTTAACGAACGAGTCTTGCAGGAGGCGATTGATCCAAGTACACCCCTGATTGAAAGAATTAAGTTTCTGGGAATTTTTTCCAATAACCGGGATGAATTCTTCCGTGTTCGCGTGGGGACATTGCGGAGGATGCTGACCATCCGCAGCGAAAATTTAAAGATCAGTTTCGAGCCTGCCGAACTATTGAGGGAGATCGATGAAATTGTCAATGAACAGGAAAAGATCTTCACCAGGGTCTATAGTGAACTTGTCAGGGAGCTGGCCGGGGAAGGCATTTACCTGATCGATGAGAGTCAGCTGACTCCGGAGCAGGGCAGGTCTGTCAGGAATTATTTCAATGAGGAGATCCGCCCGCTTTTGCTTCCGATCATGATCAACAACATCAACGTCAGCACCTCCCTGGTGGACAGTTCATTGTACTTGCTGGCCGATATGAAGCGGAAGGATGAGTCGCTGGAAGAAAACCAGGCGATCATCCGGGTTCCCACAGATGTTTTAGGCCGGTTCCACATCTTACCTAAAGAAGGGAAAAGAGAATTCATCATTCTGCTGGATGATGTCATCCGGTACTGCCTTTCCGATATTTTTTCCTTTTTCGGATATGATACTTTCCAGGCCTATACGATCAAATTCACCCGGGATGCCGAGCTGGATATTGACAACGACATTTCAAAAAGCTTTTTGGAGCTCTTAAGCGAAAGTGTCAAGCAGCGAAAGAAAGGATTTCCCGTCCGTTTTGTCTATGAAGATAACCTGCCGCAACGCCTGTTGAAGAAACTGATCAAAAAGCTCAAGATCTCGGAAAAGGGTAACCTGAGGAGCGGAGGAAGGTATCATAATTTCAAGGACTTCATGTCGTTTCCGCACATAGGCCCACCTCACCTGTACTATCCGGCCACACCTCCGCTGCCCCACGCTGGCCTGCCCCTGAACAATAGTATTTTTGGCATACTTCGCCAGAGGGATCTTATGTTGCATTTTCCGTACCAGTCCTTTCAGTACATCATTGACCTGCTCCGGGAGGCCTCCATTGATCCCAAAGTGGTAGCGATCAAAATGACTTTTTACAGGGTGGCCAAGAATTCCAATGTCATGAACGCGTTGATCAATGCCGCCCGCAACAACAAGACGGTGACCGTCTTCATGGAATTGCAGGCGCGCTTCGATGAGGAGGCAAATATATACTGGACAAACAGGCTTCAGGAAGAAGGGATCCGTGTGATCCCCACCATTCCAGGCTTTAAGGTGCACGCCAAATTGATCCTGATCAAGCGGATCGAGGAGGAGAAAGAGATTGGATATGCCAATATCTCAACGGGGAACTACAATGAATCAACGGCCAGGGTTTATGCAGATGACAGCCTTTTAACCTCCAACCAGCAGATAGCAAAGGACGTGGACAACGTTTTCCGGTTGATGGACAGCCGTTACAAACCCCCTGAATTCAGGCACCTCATTGTTTCGCCCTTTGATACGCGCAAAGAGTTTATTCGACTGATCAACAATGAGATAAAAAATAAGAACCTGGGCAAGGACGCCTGGATCATCCTCAAGCTGAACAGCCTTGTGGATGACAAACTCATCGAGCGATTGTACGCTGCCAGTAAGGCAGGTGTCAACATAAAGATCATTGTCAGGGGTATCTGTGTGCTGGTGCCCGGAATCCCCGGGATCAGTGACAACATTGAGGCATTCAGCATTGTGGATAAATTCCTTGAACATTCCCGGGTGTACATATTCTGTAATGACGGAAAGCCCCTGTATTACATTGCCTCTTCCGACTGGATGCAGCGGAACCTGGATCACAGGATCGAGGTTGCCTGTCCGGTGTTTGACGGAAATTTGCAGGAAGAGCTGATGAACATGATCCGGATCCAGCTAAAGGACAATTGCAAAGCAAGGATCATCAGCGCCCGTCATCCCAACCGTTACCGGAAGGACGCCACACGGAAGAAGATCCGGGCACAGGTGGAGATCTACGCGTATTTTGACAAAATGGTCCTGGACAAGAACAACAGTACACCCTGAACATGATATCGTTTGAAGAAGCATATGATCTGGTTCTGAGTTCACACTTTGCGTGTGGCACAGAACGCATTCAGCTGCAGGATGCACTTCGGCGGGTCCTTGCTGAAGAAGTGTTATCCGACACCGACATGCCTCCCTTCAACAAATCTGCCGTTGATGGTTATGCCTGCCGGCGAAGTGATCTTGGTAGAGAGCTTGAGTGTATGGAGACCATTCCGGCAGGGGTAGTTCCGAAATTTTCCATCCATCCGGGGCAATGTTCAAAGATCATGACAGGATCCATCGTTCCGGAAGGAGCCGATATGGTCATGATGGTGGAAGATATTGAGGTGACAACCCACGGTAAGATCCGGTTCGTCAGGGAAAAATCGTCCGGGAATATCTGTTTCCGTGCAGAAGATCTTCATCGGGGCGATGTCGTTCTGCGGCCGGGTTCACTGATCCGTCCACAGGAGATTGCAGTGATGGCGTCGGTGGGATATGTTCACCCGGTTGTTTACAGGCAGCCCCGAGTTGGAATCGTCACCACAGGGGATGAGCTTGTTGAACCCGGCCAACTTCCTGCATTGTCACAAATACGCAACAGCAACGCCTCACAGTTGCTTGCGCAATTAAATGCAATGGGCATCCGGGGAACCTATTTTGGCATTGCCCGGGATGACCGGGAGGCATTAAAAAAGATCCTTCAGGATGCGAAAGATGCTTCGGACATCGTTTTGCTTACCGGAGGTGTTTCCATGGGAGAATATGATCATGTACCGGATGTTCTTCTGGACCTGAATTTCAATTTGATCTTTAAGTCTATAGCCATTCAGCCCGGCAGGCCCACTGTATTTGGAATGGCCGATGGCCGCTATGTTTTTGGCTTGCCGGGAAATCCGGTTTCATCCTTCGTGATCTTTGAGCTTCTGGTCAAACCATTGCTGTACAAATCAATGGGGCATGCCTATCCATCCCCTGAGTTCCAGATGACCATGGGAGAAACCTATTCACGAAGGCGATCGGATCGTAAATCGCTTCTACCGGTAATGATCCGTGAAGGGAAAGTGTTCCTTTTGGATTATCACGGCTCAGCACATATCCATTCTTACATTCATGCGGATGGGATCATGGCTCTTGAAATAGGAACAACCCGGATTAAAGAGGGGGAGGTGGTTCATGTACGACAGATTTAACAGGAAGATCAACTACTTAAGGATATCCGTTACGGACAGGTGCAATCTCCGGTGCGTTTACTGCATGCCGGAGGAGGGTATCATACCTTTGAAGCACACGGATATTCTGTCCTATGAGGAGATTATGGAGGTTGTCAAGGTCGCCGTGAAGTACGAAATCGATAAAATCCGTATCACGGGAGGTGAGCCTCTGGTGCGCAAGGGTGTTGTTTCGCTCATCAGCTGGATTTCCGCCTTAAAAGAGATCACTGATCTATCGTTGACGACCAATGGAATTTTACTGGAAGCATTTGCCCTTCCATTGAGAGATGCTGGATTACACCGGGTCAATATCAGCCTCGACACGATGGATCCGGACCGGTACAGGCACTTGACAAGAGGTGGTGACATCCAACGGGTATTCGACGGTATCCAGGCTGCCATGAATGCAGGACTGACACCTGTCAAGATCAATTGTGTGGTCGATCGTTCGTCGGATGAACCGGATGCAAGGGCGGTCAGGGAGTATGGCCTGAAAATGGGCCTGACGGTGCGATTCATCCGGCGCATGACCCTGGCCACGGGAGATTTCAGTGTCGTAGAGGGAGGTGAGGGTGGCCATTGCAGCCGGTGCAACCGCCTGCGGCTCACGGCCAACGGAAAGATACGACCCTGCCTGTTCAGTGATCTGGAATACGATGTCAGGGAACTGGGTCCGGAGCAAGCACTGAAAATGGCCATTCAGTGGAAACCTGAATCGGGTTCGTACAGCCTTTCCGGCCGGTTTAATACGATCGGAGGCTGACATGGTTCAATGTACCCCACCCCCGTGCAGGGGAGAGATAAGTGGGTAAATTCCCGGGGCAAGCCCGGGGATCAATACCATCGATGTAAAAATTTCTATCCAAAGGAGAATCAGGCCAATGAATGCATTATCGCATACAGATTCGGAAGGCAAAGCCAACATGGTGGATGTCGGAGGCAAAGCCGATCAGCTTCGGACAGCCAGAGCCGGGGGTTTCATTCAATTACAGGATGCCACCATCCGATTGATCCGGGAAAATCTCATTAAAAAGGGAGATGTGCTGACGGTTGCAGAAGTTGCCGGGATACAGGGGGCTAAAAAGACGAGTGAATTGATTCCTCTGTGCCACCCCCTTCAATTGACAAAAATCGATGTCCACGCAATACTTGAAAACAATGGCGTAAGGGTGGAATCCGAGGTCAGGTGCATCGGAAAGACGGGCGTGGAGATGGAGGCACTCAACGCGGTTCAGATTGCCCTGCTGACCATCTATGATATGTGTAAGGCAGTGGACAAGGAAATGGTGATCACTCAGGTACAACTGATGGAAAAAACAAAGGAAGACATTCGTTAACAATCACTTAAAGCTTAACTGGAGATGAGGGAAAGAAAATTGTTTGAAGTGGTTTCTGTCAATATTTCAGAAAAGAAAGGTACCATCAAGGTGCCTGTGGATGAAATATCCCTTGGTCTCAAGGGAGTGGAACATGATGCCCACGCCGGTGACTGGAACCGGCAGGTAAGTTTACTGGGGGAAGAAAGCATCAATAAGTTCCGGAAAATGATTGATCGCGATATCCGGCCAGGTGAATTTGCCGAGAATATAACTACCCGCGGTAAGATACTTTACGAAATGTCGCCCCTGGATCGCTTCAAAATTGGGGAGGCAGAACTTGAAATTACCCAGATTGGAAAAGAATGTCACGGGAAGAGCTGTGCCATCTTCCAGGAGGTTGGAAACTGCGTGATGCCCAAAGAGGGGATCTTTACACGTGTAATCTCTGAAGGAAGGATACGTGCAGGAATGATGATCGAATACCTGCCCCACAAATATCAGGTGTGGGTGGTCACCCTGAGTGACAGGGCAAGCCGGGGGGACTATGCCGACCGGAGCGGGCCTGCGATCATCGAACGGATGGAACGATTTTTTCAACACGATAAAAAACCCTGCCACATCCTGCACCGGATCATCCCTGACAATGCCGGTGACCTGGCGGACATCCTTACCGAAGCACGGGGGGGGCGGGTGGACATCCTGATCACCACGGGAGGAACGGGCATCGGACCCAGAGATATTACCCCGGACGTCATCCTTCCGAGGCTTGACAAGGTTTTACCCGGTATTATGGAGCTGATACGGATAAAATACGGAGCTGACAAGCCGGGCGCGCTGCTGTCGAGAGGAGTGGCCGGGATCATGGGTGGTACACTGGTCTATACCCTGCCTGGCAGCGTAAAAGCAGTGTCGGAATATATGGAAGAAATCCAGAAATCATTACAGCATGCGCTTTGGATGCTGCACGGACTCGACATTCACTAAAAACACTTTGACTTATGGACCGGGATCAGGCTGTTGCTTTACTTCATTCCTACATCAAAAATGAAAGGTTACTCAACCATTGTTATGCTTCGGAAGCCGTTATGCGGGCCCTGGCTTCCCGTTTAAATCAGGATGCGGAGAAATGGGGACTGGCAGGCCTGCTTCACGATCTGGATGTGGAAGCCATCAAAGCCGATCCCAAAGTGCACGGCCTGGAAACGGCCAGGATACTTGAATCGCATGGTTGTGACCCGGAAATCATACACGTGATCCGGATGCATAATGAAGAAGCAACCGGACTGGAGCGGACTACGCAGTTTGAACACGCGCTTGCTGCCGGCGAAACGGTAACCGGACTGATCGTGGCCACGACGCTGGTTTATCCTGAGCGGAAACTCTCCGCCGTGAAGCCCCGGTCGGTGATCAAACGTATGAAAGAAAAAGCCTTTGCTGCTTCCGTCCGACGGGAAAGCATCCTGGAATGTGAAAAGGCAGGTATCCCGCTGGAGGAGTTCGTCACGCTGGCCATCGGAGCCATGAACGATATCAGTGATCGCCTGGGTCTGTGATGACACAAAATCGTAAAAATCGTAGCCCCATGTGGAGAAAAATTCTGAATGTTCTCAAAAATAAATACTTCATCGTAAGTGTGGTTTTTCTGGTCTGGCTGGTTTTCTTTGACCAGAACAACATCATTTCCCAGCTCAAACTTTCCCGAAAGCTCAAACAGTTGCAACAGCAGAAAGAATACTACGAGATGGAGATCCGTAGCAATGAAAAAGCAACCCTTGAACTGATGAATGATACCGATAAGCTCCAAAAGTACGCCCGGGAAAAGTACCTGATGAAAAAAGACAACGAAGATATTTACATATTCGAGGAAAAAATGACGGATACGATGCCGGATATGCAGCGGGACACCCTCAAATGATGATCAAGCCGTCACAGGGGATCAACATCCACGACGATATCGACCTGTTTGTGCATATTCTGTGAGAGAAATTTCCCGATAACCCCGGCGATTTTCTTTTTATCGGCTGCTATGGCCGAATTCCTGTCAAGTTTGATCATGACCTGCTTGATATACTTATTCTTGATCCTTGCGACCATGGGATATTCCGGTCCAAGTACCTGGCCGGGATAGGTTTTTTTAAGAATATCAGCAAAATCCCTTGCTACCGTATTTAAAAACTGAAAATCCCGGTGCCGGATCCGGAGCAGGATCAACCTGAAGTGGGGGGGATAGTGAAAGCGTTTTCGTTCGATGAGCTGCAGGTTATACATTCCCGTGTAGTCATTGTTGACCACCTGTCGAATGATCGGGTGGGAGGGATTGTGGGTCTGAATGATCACCAGTCCCTGTTTATTTTTTCTCCCTGCACGGCCGCTAACCTGCGACATGAGCTGATAGCTCCGTTCAAAGGACCTGAAATCGGGAAAATTCAGCATGTTATCAGCATTCAGGATTGCAACCAGGCTGACATTCTCAAAATCAAGCCCTTTCGTAACCATTTGTGTCCCAACGAGGATATCGATCTTTCGCGTCTCAAAATCCTGGATAATCTGGTGGTACGCATTTCTTGAGCGGGTGGTATCCAGGTCCATCCGGGCAATGGTTGCCTCCGGAAGAAGGGCTGCCAGTTCTTCTTCCACCTTCTCTGTTCCGAATCCCCTCATCAGTAATTTGGTTGATTGGCATTCCGGACACTTTTCGGGCACGGGGATGGAATAGCCGCAATAATGGCAGCGAAGCTGGTTGGCCTGTTTATGGTAGATCAGGGAAACGTCACAATTCCTGCAGGCAGGCATCCAGTTGCAGATGTCGCATTCGATACGGAGGGAGAATCCACGGCGGTTCTGGAACAGGATGATTTGTTCCTTCTTGTTCAGCGCGAGCCTGATCTGTTGCAGGAGTGTTTCGGCGAAGATGGATTTCATCCGCTTCATCCGCATTTCCTCTCTTAAATTGACTAATTGAATGGCAGGAAGTTGCAATCCTCCATACCGTTCAGTCAGCGTAACCAGCCCAAATTTCCCTGTTGAGCAGAGGAAGTAGGTTTCCAGGGCCGGTGTAGCCGATCCAAGGATGGTTTTGGCATGATGAAGGCGCGCAAGGAACAATGCGGAGTCACGGGCATTGTATCGCGGCGCCGGATCCTGTTGTTTGAAGGAAGTATCGTGCTCTTCATCAACGATGATCAGCCCCAGGTTGGAAAAGGGAAGGAGCAATGCCGACCGTGCCCCGAGAATGATCTGGTAGGATCCGGCCTGTGACAATCCGTTTCCCAGTACACTATTCCAGATCTCCACCCGTTCGAAATCATTATACCTTGAGTGATACACCCCGACCTTATTGCCAAAGAAACGCTTCAGGCGGTGAATGATCTGTGTTGTCAGGGCTATTTCAGGCAGAAGGTAAAGAACCTGTTTGCCGGCCTCGACATATTCCTGGATAAGTTTGACATAAAGCTCTGTTTTCCCGCTGGAGGTAACCCCAAATAACAGAAGAGTGTCTTTTTCTGAAAGCTGATTTTTGAGGGATATAAAAGCCTGGTTCTGATGTTCAGTCAGGTGGACACTCTCTGTATTTAATTGAATGTCATTTATTTGAAGACGGGATACGATTTTTTCATCGGTTTTAAGCACTCCTTTTTTAACAAGTGCATTGAACTGGGCCAGCGATGCGTTGGCTCCTTTGAGGAGGTCGTTCCGTTTGACCTCCTGTCGGGGTATTTTCCCAAAAGCTGAAAGCCTGACATAGGTGATCAGGATCTCCAGTTGTTTGTAAGCTCTTTTGTTGAGTTCGTCGAAAAGCTGATTCAGTTTTTCATCCGAGGCATAATCCTCGGCAAGTGTCACATAGGTCTCAGTTTTGGGTTTATACTGCTGGATCAGTTCTTCCCTGACGATCAGGACTTTTTTTTCAATGAGGTCCTTGATCAGCGGCAGTACCCTTACCTGTCCCAGGATCTTTGATACCTCTGTGACAGTCAGTTCCGTTCTGTTCATCAATGCTTCAGCAATCAGGGTTTCTTTATCGCTGAGCTGGATTTTCTGGTGGTGGAATTCCGGATGCAGGATGACCCGTGTTTCACTTTGAAGTTTCAATCCGGCGGGCAGAGCGGCATTCATCACATCCCCAAGGCAGGCCATATAGTATGAGGCCATCCAGTTCCACAGGTCAAGCTGGAAAAGATTCACCACAGGATCGGTATCCAGGATATCCAGAACGGTCTTTGCTTCGTACGGCGGAGTGATGGAATGAAGGGAACTGATGATGGCCGAATAGATCTTTTTGCTGCCGAACTGGACCACAACACGTTGTCCGACATCAACTTCATTACGGTGTGTGTCAGGTATTCTGTACGTAAAGGTACCTGGAACGGGTAAAGGAAGAATGACCTCTGCAAACAGAGAGGCTGTGTTCATTTCAGCAGAAGCCTGTGCTTGCATACGGCGGTTTCTGTTCTTATAGTGAAAGGATCCTGGTTATTTCCAGGTAGGTATGCTTGATGGATTTCTCATTTTTGATGGCCTTTTCAAAGGGGGTGTAGGAGATCTGGTTGTTTTGCATACCGATCATGATATCACGCTCTCCGTTGATCAAGGCATTGACGGATTCATAACCGAGCTGGCTGGCCAGCACGCGGTCATAAGCTGTGGGAGATCCGCCCCGCTGGATATGTCCGAGGATAGTCACGCGCGTATCGAACTCATTGAATTTTTCTTCCACCTTTTTGGCAATTTCATAAGCTCCGCCCTGGTCATCACCTTCGGCTACGATGATGATACCGGATGTTTTGTTTCGTTTCCAGTCGTATTTCAGCATCCGGATCAGGTTATCGATGTTTGTTTTGGTTTCAGGAACCAGGATATTATCTGCGCCTGAAGCCAGCCCGCTTCTCAATGCTATAAATCCTGCATCCCTTCCCATAACTTCGACAAAAAATAACCGGTCGTGGGACTGTGCGGTGTCCCTGATCTTATCAACGGCCTGTACCACCGTATTCACAGCTGTGTCGTACCCGATCGTAAGATCGGTGCCATAAAGGTCGTTATCAATGGTGCCTGGCAATCCAACGATCGGGAAGTCAAATTTATGGCCAAAGATATGGGCTCCGGTGAAGGTACCGTCACCCCCAATCACGATCAGTGCATCGATGTGCTCTTCCTGCAGGTTGGAAAAGGCGAGTTCCATACCTTCATCGGTCTTGAACTGCTCACTGCGTGCTGTTTTCAAAACGGTTCCACCCCTCTGGATAATGTTGGAAACCGAGTTCCTGTCCATCACTTTGAAGTGCTTTTTGAGCAGTCCTTCATACCCGTTGATGATCCCTATGATTATGAGGTCATTGTAGAGTCCCGTTCTGACAACGGCCCTGATGGCGGCATTCATCCCCGGAGCGTCGCCTCCGGAAGTAAGGATTCCGATTTTGTTCAATTTTGCGAGTGCCATGGTCTGTAATTATGGTTGTTTTTTCAGTGCATCTTTTCTGCTACCCTCAAACACTTCAAAATTAACAAATTTACATTCAAGTGGCCCGTTAAAGATGGTAAACTTACGGGATGGTTTCAGTCCCAGGAATTTAAGGGCCTGTTTATCCGAAGCCAGAAGCCAGGTTGACCATCCTGCATAGCGCTTTTTCAGGATATCCCCGATCTGTTTGTACTGTAGTTGCAGATTGTCAACCGCCAGCCGTTGCCCGAAGGGTGGATTCGTGATCATTGTTCCTTTTTCGGAAGGAGGATCTGACTTGCGGAAATCCCGGCGGGATACCCTGATCACTTGTTGAAGGCCCGCGTGGGCGATGTTTTGTTCCGCGATCCGGACCATGTGTGCTGAAAGGTCAGCACCCTGGATGGAGATTCGGGGTGACACAGAATCCCCTGGTGAAGCAGCGGTAATCCGTTCCCAGACTTTTTCGTTGTGATCGGGCCAGTTCCTGAAGGCGTAACTTTGCCTGAACTGACCTGCGGGAATGTTCCTGGCCAGGAGCGCTGCTTCGATTAAAAGGGTTCCCGAGCCGCACATCGGGTCAAAAAAAGGAGATGTCCGGTCCCATCCTGAAAGGTAGATCATCCCGGCAGCCAGCACCTCATTCAGGGGTGCCGGACCTGTTGCCATCCGGTATCCTCTTTTGTGCAGTGAGTCGCCCGAGCTATCCACGAGCACCTGGCCACTTTCTCCGGAAAGGTGGATATGGACGCGCAAAAAAGGTGAAACCAGATCCACCGAGGGTCTTCGGCCGCAGCGTGAACGAAATCTATCGACAATCGCATCTTTTGTAAGTTGTTCGGCAAATTGTGTATGGGTAAACACGGTGTTGCTGGCCACAGCGTGCACGGCAAGTGTCCTGTCAGGATCCATCCACTCCTCCCAGTGCAGGTCGTGTATCCGGTCATACAGATCCTGCTGTTTTCTGACCGGGAAGGAGTCGAGGAACCGGAGAATATGGAAGGCTGTCCGGCACCAGTAATTTGCCCGATAAACCAGTTCCATCGGTCCCTTAAAACTTACTGCCCGGTTTAAAACCTGGGCTTCTTCCGCTCCCAGCAACCGGAGTTCTTCGGCCAAGACTTCTTCCAGTCCGGAGCTGGTCGTGGCGACAAGGGATAGTTTAGGTTCTTCCGGCATGGTTCATTGTGTTGATTCGGGATCTTCATTATGGAGGATCTGTTTGGTGGCTCAGAGGCCCGCTTGTTTTAAGAAGGCTTCCTGATCAACGATATACCTGGTATGGATTCCTTTCCCGATCATTCCTTTCTCATCCGAAGCACTGACTGCGAACGTCAGCTTTGCACCCTTGATTTCGACCAGGGTACAGCCACAGGTCACCAGTCTGCCTGCCGGTATTTGAAATGTAACCATTAAAAATCAAACAAGAACTCCAGTGTGCAAAAATAAAAAACCCCGGTGATAAGCCGGGGTTTTTACTGGTTCTTTTCATTACTTTTTAGGCGGGGCCTGTGCTTTTGAGCAACAGCCTTGCTGGGTAGCCGGGCATCCGGGCCTGGGTTCGCACCCAGCCGTTTTATTCGTTCCGTAGCTAGCAGGATTATTCTGTGGATTACCTGTTTTAGCAGCGGCATTCTGGGTATTTGTCACTGTCGTCTTGCTTTCAGTTTTTGTCTTATCTGCATCTTTTGCTTTGACAGGATCCTGATCCAATGCAACTTTTTCGATTTTAGTCTCGTTACTGACCACTTTTGAAGTAGATTTGGTCTGTCCAAATGCGGCAGCACCTACAAAAGCCACCAGAGTGAGCACGACAATTAATCTTTTCATAATGAATTTTGTTTTATGGTTTGTGAATATTAAGATTTCCGACGGCAAATATAAAGCACAATAGTATCGGTAAGTATCTGTTGACCGGTCATAGTTGTTAAAGAATTGTTAAAAGAAACATCAGGAGGAGGATATGACTAAATTTGTTACGTGAAAAAGAAAGGTTTACAACTTATCATTGTTTTAGCATCCCTCTCCCTGGCAGGGATCATCCTTACGCAATTGTTCTGGATGAAAAATGTATACAGGCTGAAGGAAGAGCAGCTCGATGGCAGGCTGGATGTAGCCCTTCGGAGTGTTGTGACACAGCTCATGGTCAGCCGGAATGATCTGATGATGGCCAAGGCTTTACAGCATGGCACTTTTTGCTTCAATGAGCCGGTTACACTGATGGAGGTTATGGATGTGACCATTCTGGATTCACTCGTCCAATCTGAATTATCATGGATGAAAACACCGGAGGATTATGTTTACGGGGTGTTCCACCGGGAGAAAGAGGTTTTGTTATATTCACCACACAAGGAATTCAAAGAGGAGCTCATGATGTCGCCGAATGCTGTTTCATTGGAATGCCTCTGCAAAACGGATCCTTGCATGCTGGGGGTGGTTCTCCCAGGCAAAAAGTCGATGATTCTTCGCCAGATCCTTATCTGGCTGGTGCTTTCGGTATTGTTTCTTCTGATCCTGGCCGGTGCCATTTTCTTTTCAATTGCCTCCATCTTTAAGCAGAGGCGTCTTTCGCAGATGAAGACGGATTTTGTGAACAACATGACCCATGAATTCAGGACGCCCATCGCGACGATCTCCCTGGCCAGTGAGATGTTATTAAAACCACCTGTCCACGATTCTCCTGACAAAACAAAGCGGTACGCTTCCATCATATTCGATGAAAATCTTCGTTTGAAGCATCAGGTAGAGCAGGTACTCAATGTGGCTGCCCTCGATAAGGGGGAATATGTGTTGAAATACCGTAAATTGGATGTCCATAAGGTTCTGGAAGAGGTGATGGCCAATTATAGCCTGATCTTAAAGGAAAGGCAAGGCAGACTCCGAACCTGCCTGAGTGCCAGGGCACCTATGGTCTATGCTGATCGCGTTCACTTCATCAACATCATCAATAACCTGGTGGATAATGCGATTAAATATTCTCCGGAAGCACCGGATGTGACCATAACGACTGCCAACAAGGACAGGGGAATCGTCATATCAGTGGCCGATAAGGGCACAGGGATCAGCCCTGAAAACCAGCGCAATATTTTTCGCCGGTTTTACCGGGTACCTACCGGAAACATTCATGACATCAAAGGCTTTGGGTTAGGATTGTTTTATGTCAAGACAATGGTGGAGGCGCACGGAGGTGCAGTTGGAGTGACAAGTGAATTGAACAGGGGGAGCCGGTTCGATCTTTTTTTCCCATTCAATCGTGAACACATTAATCCCGATGATGATGAAGAACAGGAAGCAAATAACGCGGATCTTACTGGTGGAAGATGATCCAAACCTTCGGATGGTTGTAAAGGATTATCTTGAAATGCTTGGATATGAGGTTTTCATTGCCATAGATGGGGAAGATGGATACCGGAGTTATCTTGAAAAGAAACCGGATCTCTGCATCCTGGATGTGATGATGCCAAAAAAGGATGGATTCGCACTATCCAGGGATATCCGGCAGGTGGACAGGGCAGTCCCGATCATTTTTCTTACGGCCAAAGGGCTTAAGGATGACAGGATTGAAGGGTTTAAGACCGGATGTGATGATTACATTACGAAACCTTTCAGCAGTGAGGAGCTCAGTTTGCGTATCGAAGCAGTTTTAAGACGGTGCGCCCTGCAAAAAGAAAGCGGCGTAAAACCGGAGGAGGAATTGTTTCAAATAGGCCGTTATACATTCGACCCCGGGAATATGACCCTGCAAATCGGTGACAGCCAAAGGATTCTGACCCGTAAGGAGGCATTGTTGCTCCGCATGCTCTGTCTTCACAAAAATAATCTCCTGAAAAGGGAAGAGGCCCTCTTAAGTGTCTGGGGCGATGATGATTATTTCATAGGCCGGAGTATGGATGTCTTCATCACCAAGTTAAGGAAATACCTGAAAGACGATCCCTCCATCCTGATCCAGAATGTTCACGGAACCGGATTTAAGCTTCAGGTGGACAACAAGACGGAATAGTGTGAAGGAAGCACGAATGGCAGCGGCTCTGATGAAAACACCCCAGGTGCCTGGTCGAGATAAGTCTTTTATTCCTATGGATTCACTGGCGCAAATCCAGCTGAAGATCCTCCCCAGCAGTCTGAAGGGGTATTGTAGGCTTTTTTTATTGCTGTCATTTTGCCTGGCTACCTATGTTTCAAAGGCAGACACTTATTGGGTAAGCGGGAAAGTGGTTGATGCTGAAACAAAGAATCCCCTGGCTTTTGTCAATATGGTCGTAAACGAGGGAAAACATGGCGGGGTAACGGATATCGACGGTAAATTTTCCATCTCCTATCCTGAACGCATTGTCTCACTGACCCTCAGCTATATGGGTTATGAGACCCTGGTGTACCAGGTTACAGAAAAAACGGCAGGATTGCTGATCCGGCTGAAACCTGCCTCTATCGAGCTCAGTGAAGTGGAAATCAAGCCCGGAATAAACCCGGCTCACCGGATCATTTCAAATGCGATCGAGGCCAGGGATTTGAACGACCCGGAAAAGCTCCCCTCTTTTTCGTATACATCCTATGATAAAATGTATTTTACGGTTCAAAATGATTCACTGTATCTTGCAGACACAACACTTTTGGATACAGCGGACAGTGAACTCGGGAAATTTCTTCAGGATAAGTATTTCTTTCTGATGGAAACCGTGTCGGAGCGTAAATACCTTTTTCCGGATCATAATCAGGAGCGGGTGATTGCCTCCAGGATATCCGGATTGAAGGATCCTATCGTTGTATTTCTTCTCTCGCAACTGCAGTCAACCTCATTTTACGATAACGTCATCAGGATTGCCGACAAGAACTACATCAATCCCATCAGCCCGGGCAGTCTGCGGAATTACCTGTTTGTTCTTCAGGATACACTTTTTCAATCAAGCAGCATAGATACAACTTTCGTCATCTACTACCGGCCTCTTTTGAATACAAATTTTGATGGACTTGAAGGCCTGCTTTATATCAACACGCATAAGTGGGCCATTGAAAACGTGATTGCAGAACCCCACCGGGATGATCGCGGAATAAGCATCCGGATCCAGCAAAAATACGAACTCAAGGAAGGGCAGCACTGGTTTCCCGTCCAGCTCAACACGGACCTGGTTCTCAGGAATGTCAATGTTTCTGCTGATTCTACCGGCTATCCACTTGTCGGGGTTGGCAAGAGTTATCTTAAGGATATCAGGATCAATGCGGACTTGGATAAAAAAGAATTCAGCAACGTCGAAATCGAAGTACTTCCGGATGCGTATTCAAAGGCTGACCAGTTGCTTACCGTCTACCGTACGGATAGTCTCAGCCAAAGAGAATCCAATACCTATTCTTTCATCGACAGCATTGGCCGGGAATATCATTTTGATGAGATCGCAAAGGGGTTGGAAACCGTTATGACAGGAAAGATCCCGTGGAAGTGGATGGATTTTGACATCCGAAGATTTATGCGCTACAACGATTATGAAAGCATTTACCTCGGAGTTGGCATTGAAACCAATCAGAAAGTATCCCGGTCGTTCTCCGTAGGAGGCTTTATCGGGTACGGATTCAGGGATAAACATTTAAAATATGGGACCGATCTGTCACTATTCCCCTGCAGAAATGCCGAGGTGGAACTGAAGTTCAGCTATCAGAATGACGTCAGCGAAGCGGGAGGCACACACTATTTCGATGACTTCCAGAAGTTCAGCTATGATCAGTACAGGGCTCCCCTGCTCATGCGGATGGACCGTTTTGAAAGGTTCGAAGGCTCCGTTGGATTCAGGTCGCTCTCCTATCTGAAAACCTTTATTTCCTTTAGCAGAACGTATAAGGAACCTGGATATGACTATTATTTTGGCAAGCCGGATGGTGATGTGGCACTGTTTTCCGATTCCTTTACCTTCACCGAGGGTGCGATCAGCTTCAGGTACGCCTACAGGGAAAAGTTTCTTAAGAATGCCAGGACGAAGGTCTCGCTGGGGACCAGCTGGCCGGTACTGTGGTTTACCTATGCCAGGGGCTTTGAAGGAACGCTGGGAGGTGATTTTGGCTTTAACCGGTATGATCTTAAAATTCAGAAATCCTTTTTCATACGCTATCTGGGAGAGACAGGCCTGATGCTTAAAGCAGGGTATATTGACACTGCACTTCCCTACTCGGATCTTTACAACGGCAATGGAAGCTATCATACCTTTACATTATTCGCCCCCCACAGTTTTGCCACCATGCGGCTGAGTGAATTTGTTCTCGACCGTTATGTGGCTCTGTACTTTACCCATAATTTTGGCAAGCTGCTGCTGAGAACCAAAGGATTTGAACCTGAACTGGAACTCACTACCAACATTGGTTTTGGATCGTTAAGCGATCCGGAATACCATCATCACATCAACGTCCAGACGATGGAAAAAGGATTTTTTGAGTCGGGTCTTAATGTAAATAACTTATTAAATTTCAGCAATTTGATTACATTGGGCGTTGGAGTGCATTATAGGTATGGACCTTATCACCTTGACAAGGAACTGGATAATTTTGCATTTAAATTCACCATGCTCCTTCCTTTGTTGGGTAATTCCAGGTAAGGAATTATTTTTTACCTTTACCGCATGAACCGCGTATTCAATCTGATTGTCACGCTGCTCGGGATAGGGATCGTAGTATTTCTTTTCTGGCGGTTTTCAGATGTGCTCACCTTCATCCTGATCTCAGCCGTTCTTTCCTTTATCGGGCATCCCCTGGTTCGGCTGCTGGATAAAATTTCGATCGGGCATTTTAAGATGCCGCATGTATTGAGTACCGTCCTTACATTGATCGCACTCATCCTGGTCATTGTGACTTTCTTCTATCTTTTCATACCCCTTGTCATTAAGCAGCTTGATGTCCTTGCCAGCATTGATTACGAACAGCTGCAGGTAAGCCTTGAAAAACCTTTGTCAAGAATTCAGGATCTGCTGGTACGGCTGAAGGTCATCGCACCCGATGAAAACATTGTAACGCTGGTGGTCAGCCAGTTTCAGTCGGTTTTCAGCTTTAAGTCCATGACCAATGTATTTTCTGACATCATGGGTCTGACCAGCACGGTTTTGATCGGTGTTTTTTCGATTATTTTCATGACATTCTTCTTTTTGAAGGACGACCACCTGTTTTTTGATGGTATCATGCTCCTGACACCCTCAAAGTATAAGGAAAAGACTTCCAAGTCATTAACTTCCATACGTGAATTGCTTTCGCGTTATTTCATCGGGCTTATGATCGAGATGATCTTCATGATTTCCATGTTAAGCCTGGTTTTGACGATTTTTGGGATCAGGAATGCTTTTTTGATTGCTTTCCTGGGAGGGTTGCTGAATGTCATTCCGTACCTGGGTCCGTTCATTGCAGGATTGCTTGGGGTTCTGATTGCCGTTTCGACCAGTGTGAATCTGGGTGATTACAATGCGTTGTTCACGATAGCGCTTAAGGTGGTCGGAACGTTTGTGGTCATCAAAGGCATTGATGATATGGTGCTTCAGCCCTGGATCTATTCCCGGAGCGTGCGGGCGCATCCGCTGGAGATTTTCATTGTGATCCTGGTGGCGGGCAGTCTGGCGGGGGTAATCGGGATGATCCTGGCCATTCCCGGATATACTGTCTTACGGATTGTGGCCAAACAATTCCTCAGTCATTTTGAGGTGGTTCAGAACATAACGAAAGGAATCTGATCCGTGCGGACCGTTACACGGTCATAATTTCTTTTTCTTTGATTTCGATGATCTTATCAATTTTTTGGATGAACTTGTTCGTCATATCCTGAACTTCTTCCTCCAGCTTATTGATGTCGTCTTCGGAGGTACCCTCATTTTTCAGTTTTTTGGCTTCTTCGTTGGCTTCCCGCCGGATAGTCCGGGCAGAGACCTTGGCTTTCTCAGCTTCGATCCTTACCTGTTTGGCCAGATCCCTGCGGCGTTCTTCTGTCAGGGCAGGGACGATGATGCGGAGGACCTCGCCATTGTTGACCGGATTGAATCCCAGGTTTGCAGCAAGGATTGCTTTTTCGATGATATTCAATATGCTTTTATCCCAGGGTTGCACAATGATCTGTTTTGGATCAGGTGTGGTGATGTTGGAAACCTGATTTAATGGTGTGATGGTACCGTAATAGTCTATTTTCACTCCTTCCAGCATATCCGGTGTAGCCTTGCCAGCTCTGATCTTGTGCAGTTCGCGTTCCAGGTGTGTGATCGTCATCTGCATGGCTTCCCGGGCTTCTTCCAGGCAAAGGATGCAATCGTCGTTCATGGCTTAAGGTTAAGGGGGTTCATTGCAAAAATAGGAAAATTTTATATTTTAACCAAGGTGCCAATGTTTTCGCCCATCCAGATCCGGAGCAGGTTGCCCTGGACATTGAAATTAAAAACGATCAGGGGCAGGTGATTCTCCCTGCACAGGGTAAAAGCGGTGAGATCCATGATTTTCAGTCCCTTCTCCAATGCTTCATCGAAGGTGATGACCGAATATTTTGCTGCGTTCGGATCTTTCTCGGGATCAGCGGAGTAGATGCCGTCAACCCGCGTTCCTTTCAGGATGATATCCGCATTGATCTCCAGGGCCCGCAGAACGGCAGCCGAGTCGGTCGTGAAAAATGGATTGCCGGTACCCCCTGCCAGCAGCACTACCTGGCCGTCTTCCAATGCACGGATGGCACGGCGGCTCGCGATCTTCTCCGCAATGGACTCGATTTTAATGGCCGACAGCAGGCAGGTTCTGATATGGATATCCTCAAGCGCTTCCTGGAGCGCCAGGCTGTTGATGACCGTTGCGAGCATACCCATGGTATCACCCTGTACGCGGTTAATACCCTGGCTGGTGCCTTTGAGACCCCTGAAAATATTGCCTCCGCCAATGACAATGGCTACCTGAACTCCCTTTTCGGTCAATGATTTGATCTCCCTGGCAAAGAAACTCAACCGGTCGGTATCAATGGCCTCTGAATGATCCCCCTGGAGGGATTCACCACTGAGTTTAAGCAAAATTCTGTTCAATTTCATGGCTGTATGGGATTAGATAAGCGTCTACCTTCCGTGGCAATGTTTGTATTTTTTACCGCTGCCACAGGGGCAGGGATCATTGCGGCCGACTTTTTTTTCCACCTTGACCGGCATGGGACGTTGTTTTTGCTGTGTATCCGCGTGAGATTGTGAAAGCAGGTCGGTTCGTTCTTCTTTCAGGTTCCGCAGGTTTCCTCTTCCCCGTATCTGGGCTTCCCGTACCTGGCTGGATTCCCTGACGGGCAAATTGGCTTTGATGATGAAGGCAATGCTGTCGCGGTTGATCTTTTCCAGCATGTTCTTGAAAAGCTGGAAGGATTCAAATTTATAGATCAGCAAGGGATCCTTTTGCTCATAGGTGGCTGCCTGGACGGATTGTTTGAGGTCGTCCATCTCGCGCAGGTGTTCTTTCCACGCATCATCGATCGTAGCCAGGGTTACGCCTTTGTCGATGGACAGGGCGACTTCTTTGCCCTGGCTTTCGTAGGCTTTCTTCAGGTTGGCGATCACGTTCATCGTCCTCCTCCCATCGGAAATGGGGATGGCGATATTTTCATACTGGGAATTCGTCTCGAATACTTCCCTGATGACCGGGTAGGCCTGCTGCGCAATGTATTCCCGTTTGGATTTGTATCGGTTGTAGACCAGTGCAAATATCTTTTCCGTCAGGGATTTACCATCCTGGGCATAGAATGTTTTTTCATCGACCGGAGTGTCAACCTGGAGTGTTTTGAGCAGTTCGATCTTAAAACCATCAAAATCACGCTGTTCCTGAAAGTCATTGACGATCTTTTCACTAAGGTCAAACATCATGTTGGAGATATCCACTGCCAGGCGTTCCCCGTAGAGCGCGTGACGGCGTTTGCGGTAGATCACCTCCCTTTGTGAGTTCATCACGTCATCATATTCAAGCAATCGCTTTCTGATCCCAAAGTTATTCTCCTCCACTTTTTTCTGGGCGCGTTCAATGGATTTGGTGATCATGGAGTGCTGGATGACTTCTCCTTCCTTGATCCCGATCCTGTCCATCACTTTTGCGATCCGTTCCGAGCCGAACATTCGCATCAGGTCATCTTCGAGGGAAACGAAAAACTGGGAGCTTCCCGGGTCGCCCTGGCGGCCGGAGCGTCCCCGGAGCTGTCGGTCAACGCGCCGTGATTCATGCCGTTCGGTGCCGATGATGGCCAGACCGCCTGCGTCTTTTACACCGGGACCCAGTTTGATGTCGGTTCCACGTCCTGCCATGTTGGTGGCAATGGTCACCGTACCCGCCTGACCCGCTTCCAGAACGATCTGGGCTTCCTTCTGATGCAGTTTGGCATTCAACACATTGTGCGGGACACGCTTCATGTTGAGCATGCGTGAAAGCAACTCCGAGGTCTCCACGGAGGTGGTGCCCACCAGGATCGGGCGTCCCTGCTGGGTCAGGTTGATGATCTCTTCGATGACCGCGTTGTACTTTTCACGCTTGGTCTTGTATACCAGATCCTCTCTGTCGTCACGGATCACGGGTTTATTGGTGGGAATGACCACCACATCCAGTTTGTAGATGCTCCAGAGCTCACCTGCCTCGGTTTCCGCGGTTCCGGTCATACCGGCCAGTTTTTTGTACATCCTGAAGTAATTCTGCAGGGTGATGGTGGCATAGGTCTGGGTGGCAGCTTCCACTTTGACGTTCTCCTTCGCTTCAATGGCCTGATGCAATCCGTCGGAATATCTTCTGCCCTCCATGATACGGCCGGTTTGCTCATCAACGATCTTGATCTTATTATCCATGATCACGTATTCCACATCTATTTCGAACAGGGCATAGGCTCTCAGAAGCTGATTGACCGTATGGATCCTCTCCGACTTGATGGTAAAATCCTGAAGGAGGGTGTTCTTTTTTTCCATTTTTTCCATATCCGACAGGTCGGAGCGTTCCAGCTCGGCAATTTCGGCCCCAATATCAGGCATGATGAAAAAAGTGGGATCGTCATAGTAAGCGGTCAGAAGATCAATGCCCTTTTCGGTAAGATCGATGGAATTATGCTTTTCGTCGATGACGAAATACAGTTCATCATCAATAATATGCATGTTTTTTGCCTGTTCCTGGAGGTAGAAGTTTTCAGTTTTTTGCATGAGGCTGCGCATACCTTCTTCGCTGAGGAACTTGATCAGGGCTTTATTCTTGGGCAATCCCCGAAAGGCCCTGAAGATCAGCTCTCCGCCCTTCTTCTCGTCTTCGGGTGTTGCATTGGAATGAAGCAGCTGTTTGGCATCTGCCAGGATTTTTGTAACGAGGTTACGCTGTGCGTTATAAAGTTTCAGAATATCCGGTTTCAGTTCATCAAATTCCTGTTTATCCCCCTTGGGTGTCGGACCGGAGATGATCAGAGGGGTACGTGCATCATCGATCAGGACAGAGTCGACCTCGTCAACAATGGTATAATTATGCGGGCGCTGGACCAGTTCATCCGGATTTCCGGTCATGTTGTCCCTGAGGTAATCAAATCCAAATTCGTTGTTCGTCCCGAACGTGATGTCGGCCAGGTAGGCGTTGCGGCGCGCTACGGAGTTTGGCTCGTGCCGGTCGATGCAGTCCACTGTCAGGCCGTGGAACTCATATAACAAGCCCATCCATTCCGAGTCGCGTTTGGCCAGGTAATCGTTCACGGTGACAATATGCACTCCTTTTCCCGGCAACGCATTCAAGTAGACGGGCAGGGTGGCCACGAGCGTTTTCCCTTCCCCGGTTGCCATTTCTGCAATCTTGCCCTGGTGAAGTACGATCCCTCCGATCAGCTGCACATCGTAGTGGACCATATCCCAGGTGATCATGTTTCCTCCGGCCATCCATTTGTTATGATACCTGGCCGTATCTCCGTGGATGGTGATGTTTTCCTTTTTGGAGGCCAGGTCACGATCCATCTGCGTGGCAGAGACTTCCACGGTTGCATTGTCTTTGAACCGTTTGGCCGTCTCTTTCATTACGGCAAATGCTTCAGGAAGGATTTGGTCGAGGACCTGCTGCGTTTTTTCGTAACTTGATTTTTCCAGCAGATCGATTTTTTCATAAATTTTCTCCTTATCGTCCACATCCATCTCTGGATTTTCGTCAATTGAATTTTTCAACTGTACGATTTTGTCTTCTTCTTCCTGGATGGCATTTTTGATCTTCTGCTTGAATTCGTATGTTTTGGCCCTTAATTCGTCGTTTGAAAGAAGGGTGATTTTTTCATAGGCTGGTTTGATCTGGGCAAGCAATGGATTAATGGTGGTGATATCCCGTTGCGATTTACTTCCGAGGATCTTGTTCAGAAAACTTACCATACGATCATTCTTAGAGGGATTCTACTGGAAAATGGGTTGCAAAGTTAGTACAATTTAGGGTCGGGTCAAAAAGAGATGGCGTAAAGGAGGTCAGATCCTTTACGCCATCAGCCTTTCAGTATTCATCTTCATGGAAGAAGAAATCCTCTTTGGTAGGATAATCGGGCCATAAATCCTCGATACGTTCATAAATCTCACCTTCATCTTCGAGTTCCTGCAGGTTTTCGATTACCTCCTGAGGAGCTCCTGAACGGATGCACCAGTCGATCAGCTCATCCTTGGTGGCTGGCCAGGGGGCATCTTCCAGTTTTGAAGCGAGTTCAAGGGTCCAGTACATATTCCGGAGAATTTAAGGGTTCAGAATTTTTTGCAAAAGTAGTTTTATTTTATTTATGGTATTTAAAACAAAATAAACTTAATTTTAAAAAAATAATTCACCTAAATCCTTGCTTTCCAGATAGTTTCGACTACGTTAAAGTCTTTGCTGAATTTTCGGCTGAGGATGAACAGATAATCCGACAGGCGGTTCAGGTATTTTATGACCAGTTGATCGACCGGTTTTTCCTGAGCCAGTTTGATTACAAGGCGTTCAGCGCGGCGGCAGATGCACCGTGCGATGTGGCAGTGCGAGACAACGGGATGTCCGCCGGGAAGAATGAAAGAAACCAGTTGGGGCAGATCCCGGCTCATTGCATCCATTTCTTTTTCCAGCAGTACGACATCCTCCTCATGAAGGTGGGGCACATGGGAGAAGTCGGCCGGATCTTCGGCCGCCAGCAACGATTCAGCGGTGAACAGCCTGTCCTGGATTTCCAGGAGGATTTCCCTGGAATGTTTGTCGATATGGAGATCCCGTAAAAGCCCCAGATAGGAGTTCAGTTCATCCACGGTACCGTACGCTTCGATGCGGGGATCAAACTTGGGCACCCTTTTGCCTCCGATCAGGGAGGTTTCCCCTGCATCACCCGTTTTTGTATAAATTTTAATTTCCTCCGCCATTTTGACATCTGGGTTAGGGTAAGCAGTTCGTTTTCATCCTTCAACTGCCATCTCTTCCTTGGAATAGTCAGCCATTGTGAAGATGTTCTTATTCACCTCATCGCTGGCCACCAGTCCGTCGATCAGCCGGATGATGCGGTGGGCATGCCGGGCGATGGATTCCTCGTGGGTTACGACAATAATGGTATTTCCTTCTCTATGGATGTGTTCGAGCACTCCCATGATCTCGATGGATGTCCTGGAGTCGAGGTTACCTGTGGGCTCGTCGGCCAGAATGATGGAGGGATTGTTGACAAGGGCCCGGGCAATGGCAACCCGTTGCCGCTGTCCGCCCGAAAGTTCATTGGGCTTATGGAGCATCCTGTCGGTAAGTTTAACATCTTCAATGACTTCCTTTGCCCTTTCCATCCGCTTTGATTTATTGAGGCCGGCATAGATCATCGGCAGCATCACATTTTCGAGTGCAGTGGAGCGGGGCAGGAGATTGAATGTTTGAAAGATGAAACCGATCTCCCGGTTTCGTATCTCAGCAAGTGCGTTGTCGTTCAGTTTACTGACATCATTCCCGTTAAGGAAGTAGTGACCGCTGGTGGGGGTATCCAGGCAACCCAGGAGGTTCATCAGGGTGGATTTGCCTGAGCCTGACGGTCCCATCAGCGCCACAAATTCGTTACGGTAGATGGTGAGTGTAATGGACCGGAGCGCTTTCACAATCTCCGTTCCAACTTTGAAATGCCGAACTATGTTATCCAGCCGGATAACTTCCTCTTTTTCCTGCATGGGATGGACAATTTGGAATGAATTTCAAAGATACTATTTTAAATGAAAAACGTCACTGGGATTCAATTTAATATGGAGGACGTTTCAAATAGTGTCATGGATTCCCCTCACGTCCCCCAGCTCTCCCTGTCGAGGCTGCGGTACTGGATGGCTTCCGCCAAATGTTCTGTGGAAATGGCCTGGCTCTGTTCCAGGTCGGCGATGGTGCGGGCCACTTTCAGGATACGGTTGTAAGCGCGTGCCGAGAGGTTGAGACGCTGCATCGCGTTTTTCAGCAGTTCCTCGCCTGCTTCTCCCACCCTGCAGATTTTTCGGGTCAGTTTGGTCGACATGTGGGCGTTGCAGTACACTCCCTTTTCATTTTCGAACCTTTTGTCCTGCATCTCACGGGCAGCGATGACCCGGTTCCGGATGGTCTCACTGATCTCCGAAACACGTTCCTGGTTCAGTTCCTTGAAGGGAACGGGAATGACTTCCACATGCAGGTCAATCCGGTCGAGCAGGGGACCGGAGATCTTGTTGAGGTATTTCTGGACCATTCCCGGTGAACACACACACTCTTTGTCGGGGTGGTTATAGAACCCGCAGGGGCATGGATTCATGGCGGCCACCAGCATGAAGCTGGCGGGGTACTCCACGGTGAATCTGGCTCTTGAAATGGTTACCACTCGTTCTTCCATGGGCTGGCGCATCACCTCCAGAGCGGATCGTTTAAATTCGGGCAGTTCATCCAGGAACAGGACGCCGTTGTGGGCCAGTGAAATTTCCCCGGGTTGGGGATAGGAGCCTCCACCGACCAGACCGGCATCGCTGATGGAATGGTGCGGCGACCGGTAGGGACGTGTGGTGATCAGAGAGGAATGACTGCTGAGCTTTCCGGCCACCGAGTGGATCTTGGTCGTTTCAAGGGCTTCGTTGAGGCTCAGCGGGGGCAGGATGGAGGGCAGCCGTTTGGCCAGCATGGTCTTGCCCGAACCGGGAGGGCCGATCAGAATGATATTGTGCCCTCCTGCCGCAGCGATCTCCAGCGCACGTTTGATGTTCTCCTGCCCTTTGACGTCGGAAAAGTCAAATTCATAATCGTTCAGATTCTTATAAAATTCCTCCCTGGTGTTCACTTTAACGGGAGTCAGCTGGACTTCATCGTTAAAGAACTGAATGACCTCCAGGATATTCTCCACACCGTAAACTTCGATATCGCTTACAATGCCAGCTTCCCTGGCATTGATCTTTGGAATGATCAGTCCTTTGAATCCCTTTTTCCGTACCTCAATGGCAATGGGCAGGGCTCCCTTGATGGGTTGAAGGCTGCCATCAAGCGACAATTCCCCCATGATGACATACTGCCCGACTTTTTCCTGACAGATCTGTTCCGAGGCAGCCAGGATCCCGATGGCAATCGTGAGATCATAGGAGGACCCCTCCTTGCGGATGTCGGCAGGGGCCATGTTGATCACGATTTTCTTGCCCGGGATCTTGCGGCCGATATTTTTCAGAGCTGCCTCGATGCGCTGGTGGCTTTCCTTGACTGCGCTGTCGGGCAATCCCACCATAAAAAAGTTGATGCCCTGGTCAATATTGACTTCGATGGTAATGGTGATGGCATGAATCCCGTAAAGGGCACTTCCATACGTTTTAACAAGCATTGAACATTTGGATTAACCTTGATACCAGTTAATCCGGAAATCCCCTGAAATGTGACCCTTTTTCGAGAAAATATTGAATTAATTTTTATCCGGTTTGTATCCTGAATCCGTCAGGATCTTCCGGACGTCGTTTTCAGCCAGCAGATCCTGAAGCTTCAAACCGGGATGACCTTCCATATAGCTGCGGACGATTTGCCATCCCAGCCAGGTACCCAAACGGGCAGGGGAGTTTGGAAAGCCCCTTGTAAAAGGGCCGTCGCTGAAAAATTTGTTGATGATCTGGATGTCCGTTGAGTATAAAACCGCGTTCTCAATGAAAAATTTCCAGAGGTTGGATTCATTTTCGAAACACCATTTGAGCTGTTCATCCGTATATCCGATCTTCACGGAATCTTCTTCCAGAGGAAGGATTGCATCCAGAAAATAGAGTTTTTTACCTTCAACGATCATCTTAGCAAGGACATCATCACCCGGGTAATGGTCTTTCATATGAAAGGCAGCCAGCTCACTGACACAGTCCCTGACAAGGAATTCCCTGGTAAAATTTCTGATCAGGTAGGCCGGCACCCCCAGCTGCCGGTATGGTTCATAATCTGCCCCGAGGTACATGTCCAGGGCTATCAGTAGATGAGGGGGTTGGAACAGGACAGGATTCTGGTAATCGACCCCCGAGATATAGGTGTAAACCTCTGGTACGGCCTGATCCGGAAAATAATAGGAGTAATACCTGAAGGCTTCGCTCAGCTGGACTTCCTGCTCTTGCAAGTCGGGATATGCCGATTGGATCATCCTGTTCAGTTCCTGTATGAAAGGGTCACGGATGTATTCGAGCAGTTGATGTATTCCCGCCGGATCGGGCGGAGCATTGCCCAGAAAAACTGCATAGGTATCCATCATATGACCGATCTCCGTGGCAAACCGCGTGGTATCGGCTGAAAAAAGAGCTTCCTCATAGCGGTAAATGGCCACAGCGGGTTCGGGAATTCGATCAATGTCTGTGTTTTGCCAGGGATTTTTTTGAGAACCACACGAAAAGGAAATGAAAATCATCAGATAAAGGATACCTGTCCAAAGTGTTCTTTGTGCCATCGAAACCATGTAAAAATTCAACTTAGAACAACCTGATTCCCACTCCCAGTAAAAATGCATTCTGCCGGAACTGATCGTCCCCCTGGTAGATGTCGTTCAGTCCCCATTCATAGCGAAGATCCAGTGTAAAGATTAATATGTCAATGGATCCGCCCGCCTGGAATCCCCAGTTTGTATTTTGGAGGAGGTATTCGGTGCTTTTCTGAATATCCAGTTTGCCATCTTCGATGAATTCAAGCGATTTACCCTGCGCAAACGACATTACCGGGCCTGCGTAGAGGATGATCCTGGTGAACTCCAGATCGAGGAACTTGAACCCTAAGAGCAGGGGAACATCGAGACTGCTGACTTCGAAACTGACCTTGTCTTCGGTATCGTCGTTGTTATAAATGAGTTCACCACCTTTTTTTACGAAGTAGGCTTCGGGTTGGATCAGAATATTTTTTGTAATGAAGATGCGGAAAAAAGCCCCGGCCTGGTAACCGAGGATCTTGTCGCTGGTATAATCATCCAGATCGGTATAGATCTCTGAGGTGGCAATGCCAGCCCTCAGACCGAAATCCACCCTGTTCTGGCCACATAATCCTAAGGTTAGGAAAGCGAGAAGGATGATCAATGCTGTTTTAATCGGCCGCATTCTTAAGCGTGTTTGACAAAGATAGTTATTTGTGAAGGAATTATCCTGTCATTCAAACGATTTTATCCCATAAAATGTTATAGTTGTTGTTCTTTTTGTCAACATAACCAATGACCATTATCTTTTCGTATTTTTGCATACAGAATCAAATGATAAACATCATGAAAAAAATTACCGTTATTTTGATGCTTTTGGGCTCAATTTTCATTACAGGTGCATTCGCCCAATCAAAACCTTTTCGCCTGGGCCTTAAATTATCCCCAAGTTTTGGATGGCTGAATCCTAATACAAAAGGTTACGAGAGTCTGGGATCAAAATTTGGTTTTGGAGTAGGTTTTATTAGCGATATTACGATGACAGAGAATTATTTTTTCACTACGGGTATTGATATGGAATGGAATTACGGGGGTTTGAAATATGATGATAAACAAAACGATAGTATTGGAACTATGTCAAGGGATTATAAGCTTAAGTATCTGGATATCCCCTTATCGATAAAAATGAAAACCAATCAGTTTGACGAATGGGCTTTCTTTGGTCAACTGGGACTGGTACCCGGATTCAGGCTGGGAGCAAAAAGCGATGATTTGTTTGATCCTGAGAATGGCAAATCTGTTGAAACTACTGATAACGATATTACTGATGATATCCAGCTATTCAGGACATCCATTCTTTTTGGCGGAGGTGGAGAATATTACATTGATGAATCCACATGCTTGTTTGTTTCGTTGTCTTTTAAATATGGCATCACCAACGTTCTCAAGGGCACTAACGCTGTTGACAACTCCCTGAATCAAAAGGCTCATTATAATGGCCTGCAGTTGAATCTCGGGGTGATCTTTTAGGTCTACTTATAAATTCAGTCCGGTGAAAATTTCGATAGCTCAGCTTGACTATCACATCGGGAATTTTGACTCGAATGTGCGAAAGATCAGGGAAGCTATCCGGCAGTCGCGCAATGAGGCTGCTGACCTGGTCCTTTTTGCTGAACTGGCTGTTTCGGGATATCCTCCGAGGGATTTTCTGGAGTTTGACGACTTCATACACGAATGTGACCTGGCCATACATTCCCTTGCCCAGGAATGCCAGGGCATTGCTGCCATCGTTGGTGCCCCGTCAGTCAATCCTAATCCAAAAGGAAAACGGCTGTTCAACAGTGCATGCTTCCTGGCTGACGGGAAGGTACTAAGTTTGACGCATAAATCCCTGCTTCCCAACTACGACGTTTTTGATGAGTATCGTTATTTTGAGCCGAACAAGGACTTCAACGTCATAGAGTATAAGGGTATCCGGATCGCCCTGACCATCTGTGAGGATCTGTGGAACATCACCGACACTCCCTTGTATACGGCTTCCCCCATGGAGGTTTTGATTCAGCAGAAACCGGACCTGATCGTCAACATTGCTGCTTCGCCATTTCATTACCATCAGGCCAGCCTGCGCCGGGAGGTGCTCATCCGGAATGCTTCCGCATTCGGTCTTCCCGTGTTCCATGTGAATCACATCGGAGCCCAGACGGAACTGATCTTCGACGGGGGATCCATGGTGGTGGACGGCAAAGGAAAAGTGGTGGATGAGCTGAACTATTTCCAGGAAGACCTGAGGTTCTTTCATTTTGAAAAGTCCAACAGGATCGTTCATCCTGCTGATTGCGGGATCCTGGGCCCCCAGAACCTGGATACCACCCCTGTTGCGCTGATCAACGACGCGCTTGTACTGGGGATTCGGACCTATTTCCGGAAGCAGGGCTTTCAGGATGCAATACTCGGGCTTTCCGGGGGGATTGACTCTGCCGTTACGCTGGTGCTGGCCGCTGAGGCACTGGGTGAAGCGCACGTCCATGCTGTCTTGCTGCCATCCCGTTATTCGACGGAGCACTCCATCAGGGATGCAGTTGACCTGGCAAAAAAGACAGGCGTTCCGTACCAGACCCTGAGCATCGAAGAGATCTTTAAGAGTGTTGAATCCACGCTTCTCCCTGATTTTGAGAATCTTCCTGCGGATGTCACCGAAGAGAACATCCAGGCGCGCATCCGGGCCGTCCTTCTGATGGCCCTGGCCAACAAATTCGGCTATATTTTGCTGAATACGTCCAATAAAAGCGAAGCGGCAGTGGGCTATGGTACCCTCTATGGAGATATGTGCGGGGGAATCTCCGTTCTGGGGGATGTCTACAAAACACAAGTGTATGAACTGGCCAGGTACATCAACCGCTCAGAGGAGGTCATTCCGTGGCACACGATCACCAAACCACCATCGGCTGAGTTAAGGCCTGACCAAAAGGACTCAGACTCCCTGCCTGACTATGATGTGCTCGACAGGATCCTTTATCAGTACATCGAGATGCGCCAGGGACCCCAGGAGATCATTGCCATGGGTTTTGATGAAGGAGTGGTGAAAAAGGTCCTTCGCCTTGTGAACAGGAGTGAGTACAAACGGCATCAGACACCTCCTGTCCTGCGCATTTCTCCGAAAGCATTTGGCATGGGGAGGAGGATGCCTATTGTGGCCAGGTACCTGGACTAATGGGAGAGGAGAGAGGAGAGAGGAGAGAGGAGAAAGGAGAGAGGAGAGAGGAGAAAGGAGAAAGGAGAAAGGAGAGAGAAATCAGATGGATTCGACGGATTTTACTTCGGGGACGGCTCTTTTCATAGCTTCTTCCACGCCATTTTTCAGTGTCAGGCGGCTGTAGGGACAGGAACCACAGGCACCGTGGAGCTCTACGTTCACGACATTATCTTCCGAAAGGCTGATGAATTCAATATCACCTCCATCGGCCTGCAGGTAAGGACGGATTTGCTCGATGACATTCCTGACCTTTTTTTCCAGTTCACTGGGCTGGTTTTTTTCCATGTTTTTAAGATTTGAGGTGCAAAAGTATAAAAATATCCATTCGGAGATCTTTATTGTTGGATTATTAATGTACATAACCTCACGGGGGAGGGGAATTACGCGTTCCCGATGGCAATCTGCTGGGCAATGTTTTCGGTCATTTGTCTGAAAGCGGATGATTCAGGTGCATCATCTTCCAGAACCACCGGGAGGCCTTCGTCGCCTGATTCGCAAATGCTCTGCACGATCGGTACCTGACCCAGCAAGGGGATGCCGTACTCTTCGGCCAGCCGTTTACCGCCTTCTTTACCGAAGAGGTAGTATCTGTTCCCGGGGAGTTCAGCGGGGGTGAACCACGACATATTTTCGATCAGTCCCAGCACCGGCACACGGATCTGATCCTGCCGGAACATGGTGATTGCTTTGCGGGCATCCGCAAGAGCCACCTCCTGGGGTGTGGTCACGATGGCAACTCCGGTCATGGGAACCTGCTGGGCCAGTGTAAGATGGATGTCACCCGTGCCGGGAGGCGTATCCACAATCAAATAATCCAGTTCACCCCACTCGGCATCTTTGAATAATTGCATCAGAGCATTGGATGCCATAGGCCCCCGCCAGATCAGCGCCTGGGAAGCATCAACGAAAAATCCGATGGAAAGCACCTGGATGCCATGCCTGGTAATGGGGATGATTTTGGGTTTATCCCCGATCTGGACAACATCCGGCCGTGCAGCCTGTAACCCAAACATTACCGGAATGGATGGACCATAAATGTCGGCATCCAGCAACCCGACCCGGGCACCGGTCTGACCCATTGCAACCGCCAGGTTGGCCGCGATGGTTGACTTGCCGACTCCTCCCTTCCCGGAAGCAATGGCGATGATATTTTTCACCCCTTTGAGCAGCTCCTGCGTTTCCTTGCGGCGGCTGGTCACCCGTGACGTCAATTCTACAACGACTTCAAGCTCAGGATCAACATACTGATGAATGGCCTCGATGCAATCCTGCTTCATTTTCCCTTTCAACGGACAGGCAGGTGTTGTCAGAACGAGTGTGAAGGTTACTTTACCCTGCTGGATCTCAATATTTTCAATCATGTTCAGCGTGACCAGGTCTTTCTTCAGGTCCGGATCCTGAACATGACGAAGTGCATTCGTTATCTGTTCCTTTGTATGCATTGTTTTTTCAGTTTGAAGTTGACAAAAGTAGGATAAATTTGTTTGCCCGTAGCGTTTGTTCATTTTCCTTTTCTGAGCAGAAGCCTGGATTCCTTTCCCTGAACAAGGCGAAGGATGTTCTTTCGGTGAGTGATGGGAATGAAGACAGCGACAGCAATGGCCAGGATCGTCAGGGGCAGGACTTCCCGATGGTTGAGCAGGAAGATCTGGATGAAGGGAAAGAGAAGTGCGGCAAGGATGGAAGCAAGGGATACATAACGGAACAATAGAAATACCAGGATAAAAATACCCAGGGCTATTCCTGTAGCGGCCGGAAACAGTGCACTTCCGACCCCCAGCAGGGTTGCCACTCCCTTGCCTCCCCTGAAGCCGGCGAAAACCGGAAATACATGACCCAGGACAACCAGGATCCCGAGAGAGATCTGGAAAAGAACCAGTCCGGTCTCAGAAGGCAAAGCCACAGGAAAGAGGTGGATCAGCTGCACTGCAGCCCAGCCTTTGAAAATATCAAAAAGCAATACGGGGATGCCCGCTTTCAGGCCCAGAACACGGATCACATTGGTGGCCCCTGCATTTCCACTGCCCACCGTACGAATGTCAATCCCGTAAAAGAGCTTCCCAACCCAAACAGAAGTTGGGATCGAGCCAATCAGGTAGGCCAGTGAAAGAGCGGCAATGATGTTGAAATACGCCATAATCCGATCAAATCCGATCTATCCGCCAGCTGTGTTCGTAGTTAACCATCCGGTCATTGACTCTCTGCTGCCTGCATCCGGCTGATGAACCCGATCATTTTTTGACGGGTTGAAATGATATACTGATACGTGATTTTCGAATTTTCCAGGTTTTGAATCCTTTTATCTTCCTTTAACTCACTCAGGGCCGTATTGTACGATTCGTCCGATGAAATGGACTGCAGGATATGGTTGGAATAAGTGAAAAAGAACCATTCCTTTTCAGCAGTTTCAATGTAAATATTCAGTTCATCGCCATTGCGCCGTTTGGCCAGTTCGATCACACCACCGGCGTACTTGTTGATCGGGCGGTCGAGGATGCTGCTCACCCCGATGGGACCTTTCGAAATATAGGATTTTGTCCTCTGATTCCAAATCATCCGGACGTCGGCGAACACCATTGTATGTTGTAATTCAGGAGGAAGCTTGCGGAGAGAACCGTAGAGCGACAGTTCTGTCAGCAATTCATTTGCTTTTTCCTGTCCTGCCATGTAGGTAAGGGCTTTTTTGTAAGTGTCTTTTGTAATGTCGATCCCGGCCATGTTTGAAAGGGTCAATTTATCGATCACGCGCCGCAGTAAATCTTCAGAAAAGAAAAAATCCAGGGCCATCGACAGGTTGAATGTGGCTGAATCGGGGATGATCAGGTAAGTTCCGCTACCATACGTTGTCAGCTTGACTTCCTCATAGTTCAAGCCTGTGTTAATGACTCCTTCACCATAAAGAACACAAGTTTTGTTGCTCAGGCTGAGGTAATTTCCATTACCTGTCGGGCCTGCAAGGCTGTCACCTTTTAAAATCCTGTATTCCTGGGATGGTTTGTCATAAGATATCAGGCCACTGGCTGCCAGGACTTCGGTCTCATCCATTCTGTCCTTCCTTCCGAAAAACACCGGATAGATATCATAGCCTGCCGATAAGACAAGAGCACATGAAATCCGTCGGTTGTTGACATCTTCAAGGGTATCTTCCACCGGCAGGGAGATGTTGTTTGGATCAACCTCGGAGGAGAATCTGACCCAGGAAGGCGGGTAAGGATCACAGTCCTGTTTTATTTTGTATCCACCGTCAAATGTCAGGTGTTCACGTGAAGTGACCAGCCTGGCTTTCCCTTTGAAGTCGAAAGCGGGACTCAGACTGAAGTTGACCGTATCGGGGATCTGGGCCACCGCATAGGTCCTGTTATTGCTGTCGGTGGCGATGTCGTTGAAATGAATCTGGTTAACATTTCCCAGTTCATCAATGTAATCGTATTTGCCGGATGCACGGTAATTCTTCCGGGATTGAACCGATACGGTAGCATCGTAGATCACGTGGGATCTCCTGATGGTATCCGCAATGATCACAGCATTTTCGAGGGGTTCCATCTCTGCATTTTTACGGATCGTGACTTTCCCGTCGGCCGGGAAAATGGCTGCATCGGCAACTTTTATTAATTTGACATCCTGGGCATACAGAATGTTTTCTTTCAAATCGTAAAGTGCTTTCAATGAGAAGAATTCAAGGGAGTCCTGCCTGGGGTGTATGGAGGTGAACTCAGAGCCCCTGAGGTCAGCATCGATCAGTTCGGAATAGCTGAGCTGGGCTATTTCCGCTGTATCCACTGAGAGCGTATTGTAAAGAGTTATTTTCTCATCATCCATCAGCCACTCGAACTTATCCATGTAACAAATATATTTGTTGGCAGGTAATTCCACGAGCGATGTACCACCGGTTGAACTGAATTCCCCCACACGTTCGTTCATGTCGACAAGAGCACTGTAAACGTAGGTTGACAGGGCAATCTGGTTTTTATCCAAAGTGAGTAAACGAAAATTTGTGGTATCTGAAGAAAATACGTGGTGGTTGAAGACGATCTTCCTGGATTCAACCTCCCCGTCCTTAACAGCCACAATTCCGTCACCGAATAAATGATCTGGTGTCAGTTTCAGGGTTCCTTTCATTTTTGCCTGTTCGTTATAAACGCTGAAAGGTTTATCTTTTACCGACGACACCACCAATGAATCTTTGCTGGCCAGCCACCGGTAGTAGCCGCTATCGGCCACGACGTCGGGATACTCCACGCCCGTTTTCGTTTCTGCAATCCGGAATGCGTTCACAGGACCGATCACCGAGTCGGGCAGGAACGTAAAATCGTCGGAGGTAGCTGTCGAGGTCAGGTATTTTAAGGTTCCACTTCCCATCAGTCCAAGGTGGCTGAGTTTGATGTCGTTCATAAAAAGACCCTTGCCCTCATAGACAGCATACCCTTCGTCAGGGGATTTGTTGACGAATCCCAGTGAATAATCCTCCTGAACGGAAATAGGGTGTTCAATTTCCGGAAGTATGTCTCCTGAGATCAATTTACCTCTGAACTGAATGCCTTCGGTGGTGAATTGGTTCAGGCTGTCGAAGGTAAAGGGATATACCTGATAATAGAACAGGCTGTCGCTGTAACTGCCATTCCGTATATCCGGATCATTGTAATAGACATAGGAATCATCCTCACTTGTGAAGAACGGGTAGTGAGGATAATCATTCAGTCCGGATTTATTCGTGGGATGGTCGATCCAAAGGGTACCGTTCAGGTTCCTGATCACCGATCTGACTTTTACCAGCGAGGAATTTCCCTCCGGGTCTTTTTTATGTGACGGAACCATCAGGCATAATGAATCGATCACCGGCATATTCAATTTGAACGAATCATATTCAAAGGTGCTTTCTCTTGGATAGAAATCAAGCAATCCGGCATGGACCCTCCCGGTGAAGACGAAATTACGGTTCTGCTGCAGCAGGATTTCGTTGTTTACGGGATAGATGTAAACCTGCTGAGAGTCGCTCAAACTGACAAGCGGCACTCCTTTTATTTTAAGGTCAAATGTCTTGATGTTCAGGGTAGCATTGCTTTGATCCGTGACTATCGATTCGAACTGGATGGCATCGTAATCTGTTTTGCCATGGTTGGCATCGATGTAATCATACAATTTGTCTTTGACTGTTGCACGGTCAGTAAAAACATCATAATTCAGGAATCCCTGGTTTGTCAGCTGAATGACCACGGCTCTTACCTGATCAGCCGGTTTTTGAAGGTAGCCAGCCAGGTCAGATACAAAAAAGGATCTGTCGGGATTATTTCTGACGAAGTTTTTGATCAGGATGAGCGGGTGTCTTAGATCAATACCCATGATGTTGTCGAATCGTTCTACCGTAAAAAATTTATTCGATTCGAATGTGGCCTCGCTTTTTGGATTGAGCCCTTTCATTTTCTCCATCTCAATGACGGGCTGCCCCACCTTCCAGGTCAGGGCTTCAAAGAACATGTCAACTTCGTGATAGGAGTCATAGAATGGGCTTTGCGAAAGGCCTTCCGTGCCCCGGAAAAGGGAAAGCTCCCTTTCATTGTCGATGTACTTAAACTGAAGACCGGGATGATAGATTGAATCGGATTCGAAATACACCGAGGCGGCTGCACGCTGTGAGTTGATCCTGTCACGGTGGATTATGAACCGTTTGGATTTCAGGGCAATGAATTCCTTTGCCTGGTAATTTACCGAGATGGTGGCATCCGCTTCCCCTGTTCCCGTACCAATTACGCTGGCCCCTTCCATCCGGAATGCACCATCAAAACTGATATCCCTGAACAGATGATTGATCTGGACACGTTGTATATAGGACTCAAAAACAGGAAAGTTTACGCGGTCTTTTGAGGCAAATGAAGACACTTTATCCTCAAATTTTCCCAGCAACGGTTGTTTAAAATAAGCTTTATGTATAAAAAACACTGAATCAGCCGTGTATCCCGTATTTTTCAGCTCAATTGAATAATCCCCCAGTTCTGCGTAGATGGAATCCCTGCTGAATCCGGCCCGTTCCCAGAAAACGCTCCCCCGGCTTCCAATCCAGTATTGTTGCAGGGGATAATACAATCCCCCTGTGTTTTCAATTTGAATGCTATCCCTGCTGGCAATACAGGTCAGTTTGATATTCCGGAGGGAAAACCTTGGTACCGTATCATAAAGAAAAGCGAAATCCCCTCCTTCATATTTCCACAGGATCCCCCGGTATGAATAGAGATGTTGCCGATAAAGGAAATTATTGAGGCTCACAAGGTAATCCTGAAAAGCCTTTTTACTTGTCAACTCCAGCAACGGAATAAAACTGGCATGCAAAGAGTCGTAAGCCTCCGGGGATTGCCTTGAATCATAGAAATACAGGATCGTTCTCAGGAATTCATAAAATTCAGGATAAGGTTTCATGTTTTCCTGAAGCATCCGGTTGGACGTTGAATAAACTTTCGTGCGGTAGGGTTCCCTGAAGTATCCAAATTGCCATTCAAATTTTAGTTTGTCAAGTATTTTCTTAACTTCATTTTTATGCGATGAAGGAGTGGTCTCGAAAAACTGGCTCAATTCGGTCAGAAACAGGGCAGAATCTGGTGTGAACGCTTTGACTGGCTGTGAATATCCCTTCGATACGAACAGAAAAAGAATTGAAATGGTAAGGATCCGTGTGTAGTTTAACCAGAACATGGCAGTAACGGCTATTGGATTACTTTTTAACGTATTGAATCAGTGCCCAGTCTCCTTTTGTCTGAATATGGTTCATTTCCAGTTCACTGGCCTGTGCTGCCTGGTTGATGAGGGTGGCATCCTCCGGGTAAAATCCGCTCAGGATCAACAGGCCATTTTTTCTCAAACCCCTTGCATAAAGGGGTAAATCCATCAGGAGCGTATTCCTGTTGATGTTGGCGAGGATCAGATCAAAATCATCTTTACCTGCAGCAGAAGCATCTCCGGGATAAACGCTGCAGGAGGAGGTATTATTTTTTCGCAGGTTGTCGGTGGCATTTGAAATTGCCCATTCGTCATTATCCACGGCGATCACCCGGGCAGCTCCCATTTTATCCGCCAGGATAGCCAGCACGCCTGTCCCGCAACCCATGTCAAGTACGCATTTCCCCTTGAGATCCAGCTGCAGCAGTTCTTCGATCATCAGCTTTGTTGTATCGTGATGAGCGGTGCCAAATGACATACGGGGCTCAATGACAATATCATAGGTAGTGCCCTGCAGGGATGGATGGAACGGTGCCCTGACCTGGCAGGTGTTCATGATCAGAACCGGTTCGTATGAGGATTCCCATTGCCGGTTCCAGTTTTGTTCGGCAATGTGCTGAACGGAGAATCGTACAGTAAAGGGAAGATCTCCCGGAAACTTTAGGGGGTCAAGCAATTCGGGTGTAAAGTTCTGTTTCGGGATGTAAGCCACCAGATGGTCCTCTTCTTCCAGGAATCCTTCAAAACCAAGGGCAGACAGGACGGAGGTTAAAATTTCCGTTGTTTCCTGTGAAACAGGAAAATGGCAGGTCACTTCAATGTAATCCATATAAAAATGGCAAAAATGTCCATGAGCAGGTACGAATCCTGAACTGTTTAATCGAAGGAGGCTACGATGGCAACGAATTCTTTCGCTTTCAGGGATGCGCCGCCGATCAATCCTCCATCCACGTCGGGATTGGAAAAGAGTTCCCTGGCATTTGCTGCATTGCAGCTTCCCCCATAGATTATGGCCGTGCGTTGAGCAATCTCTTTATTGTAGTGTTTTTGAATCAACTCGCGGATATGGGCATGCATTTCCTGCGCCTGTGCAGGTGTGGCATTCACCCCGGTGCCTATTGCCCAAACGGGTTCATAGGCGATGATCACTTTGCGGAATTCATCCGCTGACAGGTGAAACAGGGATTTTTGCAACTGGTTCTTCACCACATCAAAATGTTTGGTTTCTTCTCTTTCCGCTAAGAGTTCACCGCAACAGAAGATCGGGGAGAGGTTGCTCTGGATCAGCCTGTCCACCTTGTTTTTAATCATTTCGTCGGATTCATTGAAATATTTCCGTCTTTCTGAATGTCCGACGATGCAGTAAGATACATCCATGGACCGCAGCATTTCGGACGATATTTCTCCGGTATAGGCCCCGTTTTCATATTCGCTCACATTCTGGGCTCCCACCACAAACTGACCTTCGTACGAGACGTCGATGGCCAGCTCCAGAAATACCAGCGATGGGCACATGATCACTCTGACATCCTGTTCCTCACGTTCGGCGAGAAGGTCAGAAATTTCGGATAAAAGTTCTTCAGCTTCCTGGAAGGTTTTGTTCATTTTCCAGTTTCCTGCAACAATTCTTTCTCTCATTTTGATGGATTTTTTTATTGATACTTGACCCGTGGATCCAGATATCCATATAAAATATCTGCAAAAATATTAATTAAAACCAGAATGACGGAAATAAACAGGACTGCACCCATTACAACCGGGAAATCATATTTTTCCAAAGCATCAACGATCATCACTCCAATCCCTTTCCAGTCAAATACATACTCCACAAACACAGCACCCGCCATCAAAGAAGCAACCCACCCGGTTACGGCAGTAACGACCGGATTCAACGCATTACGCAGTGCGTGATGCCAGATGATACGGGTGCCGGACAATCCCTTGGCTCGTGCCGTCCGGATATAATCCTGGGAAAGTACTTCCAGCACCGAGCTGCGTGTCAGTTCAACGATCACTGCCAGAGGCCTGATCCCCAGCGTAAAGGCAGGAAGGATAAGGTTTTTCAGATCCAGGTATTCACCTCCTCCGAAATCATCCACAGAATACAAGCTTCCGAACATGTTCAAACCCGTATAATCAGCAAGTACAAAGGCAAAGACCCACGCGATCAGGATCGCAGCAAAGAAAGAAGGCAGCGACATACCCAAAACCGACAGGATAAGAGCAGACCTGTCGAACAGGCTGTTTTTTTTGATGGCGCAAAAAATGCCGATCCCTATTCCTGCCACCATGGCAAATGTGATCGAGACAACGGCCAGGAGCAAGGTTTTCGGGAATGCTTCCGCCAGCATTTCCGAAACTTCCCGTTTGCTCTGGTATGACCTCCGCAGGTAGGGTTGCTTCACGACCATGGTCCAATCACTTCCCAGGCTGACTAATTTTATGTAAGGAGCGTATTTATCATCATCCAGAAACCAGTAATGGGACGGATCAGCCTGATGATGAATTGAAACAGGGGCCAGGTCATTGAGAAAATTCAAGTACTGTATCGAAACGGGTTTGTCGAGCCCAAGGTCCTTCCTGATCGCCTCAACCGTCGAAATATCGGAGCGCTGCCCCAGGACCATCCGTGCAGGATCACCGGGAAGTACATTGAACAACAGGAAAACGATGGTTATCACCCCGAGCAGGACAAGAAACCCATACCATAAACGTCTTAAAATGAACCTCAGCATACTGATCGGTTAGGTATTTTCCTGGCAGGGATACCGCTCTGATTTCCATTTACCGCTTACTGCACACCATCCTATTGCAAATACAGATTTTTAATGTCCCGGTACTCAGGAAAATTATGGTAGTGCCATTTATCAATGATGATCCCATCCTTTAACAGGATCAAGCCGGGATTTGACCGGATCATCATTTTCAAGATGATATCATCCGCATTGAAAATCTCAAAATGGGCGCCAGACTGTACCCTGAAGCGTTCGATCTCCTCCTGCAGGCTCCCTGTCAGCAATATAAAGGATAAATTGTCGTGGGTGGCTTCATCGCAGAAGCGGACCATTCCTTCCAGTGCTTTTTTGTTTGCTTTTTCCAGATCATGGGAAACCAGGATGAGCTGATAAGAAGGATTTTCTAAATAGAATTCCGTCACATCCAGTCCGGTTGAGTCCAGAATCTGAAGTCCGTGTGCTTTTTTAATTCCGGTATCATCAACTTCAGTGGACACATATTCCCACTGGCTCATCCAGACCGAATCCTGCCAGGGCAGATCACCCGAGAGCATCTTTTTTTCTTCTCCGGTCGTTTTATTTTTATAAATCAGGTAGGCGACAGGTTTCCCGGTATCATCCGGAACCAGGTCCTTGCCTTTTTCCCAGCCAAGGAAATCAACCAGGGGCAACCGGTTAAAAGAATAGACCGTGAATCCGCTAAAAACCAGGAGGGTAATGACAGCCATCGTGCTCTGTGCCTTAGTGTAAAAGGAAGAATGGGAATAACGGTGCGTGAAAAAGATGATCAGTGTAAAGACCATGAGCACCACATTTTTGTAAAAGGTCTGCCAGTTGGTCAGAATGATGGCTTCGCCAAAGCATCCGCAATCGGAGACCAGGTTTGTGAGTGCATCGATCAGGGTAACGATGGTGAAGAATACCATGATGATGAGCAGGGCCCACCGTGTGATGTTCATTTTAAAGTTGAGCAGCAGCGCGACACCTATGGTGAATTCTATCGTACACAGGATCACTGTGCCGATCAAGGCCATCGGTACAGCCCATTCCGTTCCATAGGCGATCATGTAATCTTCAAATTGAAATACAGTACCCCAGGGATCCACTCCTTTTGTAAATCCGCTGAAAACAAAAACGATTCCTACGAGGAACCGGCTGATCTGGCGTAAGAATTCCATCCACTTCATTTTTTTAAACAACCTTATCTTCTTCTTCCCTTAGTTTGATCAAGGCGAAGGCCGCATAATTGATAATATCATAGTAATTGGCATCGACTCCTTCCGACACGAAGGTCATCCCCCTGTGGTCCTCGATTTGTTTGATTCTCATCAGCTTCATCAGGATGATATCCGTCAGGGAACTGATCCTCATGTTTCGCCAGGCCTCTCCGTAATCGTGGTTCTTGTCCATCATCAGGTTTTTGGCTTTCCGGGCATATAGGTCATAAAGGGCAACGGCATCATCCACATCCAGCTCAAAATGTTTCTCCTCACCCAGTTCCAGCTGCATCAGAGCCATCAACGAATAATTGATGATCCCTGTAAATTCGGATCCAATGCCTTCCTTGATTTTTTGCAACCCTTTCCGGTCGATGCTTCTGATCCGTTCGGCTTTGATATAGATCTGGTCGGTGAGGGATGTTGTCCGCAATATTCTCCATGCAGTGCCGTAATCTTTCATCTTCTGGATGAAAACATTTCGGCAGCTTCCGATGACCTGGTCAAATTGTATGGCTGTTTTATCGGTCATTATTGTAATTTAGCATATCCGAATGCAATGCCAATGGAAAACAGAATGGGATGCAAAAGTACAGCTTTTTTCGCAAAACATCAGCTAAATTGCCGGCGGGGGATTCTGAAAATTGATCATCCACTGGTCATGGGGATTCTTAACATCACCCCGGATTCGTTTTATGATGGAGGGTTCTATCCTGGCATCTCAGCGATCCTTGACCGCGTAGAGCAGATGATCACGCAGGGAGCTGAAATCATTGACCTGGGTGCCGTATCAACGCGACCCGGGGCAGCCGAAGTCCCTGCTTCGGAGGAGGAGCGGCGCCTGATGCCCGTACTGGCCGAGATCAGGAAAAAGTTCCCCGGGATCCTTTTGTCGGTGGATACTTATCGCTCGGTTGTCGCCCGGAAGGCGATCGATCTGGGTGCGGATATGATCAATGACATTTCCGCAGGGAGGTTCGACAGGGGAATGATCCCGCTCGTTTCCCGGGAGAGGGTCCCCTATGTGATGATGCACATACAGGGTAATCCGGCTACCATGCAGGACAATCCGGTGTACCAGGATGTCGTCAGGGAAGTTTATCAGTTTTTTACGGAGCGCATCGCAGCAGCCACAGGTGAAGGAGTGGGTGACATCATGGTCGATCCCGGATTTGGATTTGGCAAGACCGTTGAACACAATTTCCAGCTGCTGGCCCGGCTTGATAGGTTCCTGACGTTCAACAGGCCGGTCGTGGTTGGCCTGTCGCGCAAATCCATGATCAACAAAGTATTGCGTACCAGGCCCTCCGAAGCCCTGAACGGTACGACCGTCCTGAACACGATGGCTGTCCTGAAGGGAGCCCACATTCTCCGGGTGCACGATGTCAAAGAGGCTGCCGAGGTTGTGGCGCTGTGCCGGGAGTATGTGGCAAATGAGGGGCATTCGTAGTCATTCGTGGTTATTCATTGTTATTCGTTTTTATTCGTTGATTATCAATTAATAACCATTAATAACCATTAATAGGAATCATTCTTCCTCCCGCCGACAATGAATTAATCCGTACTTTTGCGCCCGAAATGGAATGCCTGTTCCCCATAGTTCTCAGCGGTTTTTTCCAGATCCGTTTGCTGGATGTCATGGATGTCATCCTGGTGGCTCTGTTGCTTTATGCATTTTATCGGATTGCCAAGGGGAGTGCAGCCATTAACATTTTCCTGGGCCTTCTTGCCATTTATCTGGTCTGGAAGCTGGTGGCAGCCCTGGACATGGATTTACTCGGGGAGATACTGGGTGCATTCATCAGTGTGGGTGTGATTGCGCTGATTGTCGTATTCCAGCCCGAGATACGCAGGTTCCTGATCATCATTGGTTCACCCCGCCTTCTGAAGGATCGCCGGAATATGTTCCTGCGGTTATTCCACGATGAAAAGAGTGACAACCTTGATGTGGATAAGATCGTCAAAGCCTGCATGGAGATGGGAACTACCAGTACAGGCGCATTGATTGTCTGTACCAAGCTCAACGAACTGGAGTCCTTTGCCGAAAATGGTGTCATTATCGACGGCATCCTATCTGCACCGTTGATCCAGAACATTTTTTTTAAGAACAACCCGTTACACGACGGAGCCGTCATTCTTACGAAAAACCGCATTAAGGCGGCGCGGTGCATCCTTCCCATTACAAAAAACAGGGACTTTCCTCCGGATTATGGCCTGCGCCATCGTGCTGCGGCCGGGATCACCGAAATATCCGACGCGGTTGCCGTGATCGTTTCAGAGCAAACAGGAGAGATCGCCTACAGCGTGAACGGGGAGATCGTTACCAAGGTTACACCGGCCCAGTTGAAAACCTTTTTGGAGGAGGAGTTCAACTGATCACAGGGTGTCGTCCTTTGTGGCAGCCATCTGAAATTGTTCAAGAAGTTCCTCGGGTGTTTTTCCCAGATTTTTCAGCGACATTTCAGCATCATCTGTAAACTCGTGGTCGGGATATTTCTGTAAAAATTCCCGGTACAACATTTCCGCGCTGCCCAGCTGATTGAGCTGGTTTTCGTAAATGAAGGCCTTCAGGAACAGACAATGGGGGATCTTTTCAAACTCAGGATAACTTTTCATGATCCGATCGAAGAGTGTGATGGCTTTTTCAGGATCCAGCAGGTTCATGGCCACGTTCCCTGCGTTGAACAGGTGCTCAGGTGCTTCTGTGTCACTGGGATAGGAATCCGCAAAGGCAACATAGGCATCCACAAGCTGTGCTGTCTTCTCCATGTTAACGGATTGCTCCTGATCCGAAAAGATTTCATTTTCAAGAGCAGTAATTTGTTTATCCATTTTATTCTTCTGGGAGCAGGCCGATCCCAGAAGCAGCAAAGTCAGGATCAGACTCAAGCCGCAAAGGCGATTCATAATGTGTGGTTTTACTGTATATCAGGACAATGCATTGTTATCGGACAGCCAAGGATTTTTTCAAAAGCGGAAAGATCATTTTGTAATCAACCTCGATCGCTCCCCTGGAAATGTCATTCAGCTTTCGTCGCAGAAGTGTTTTTCGGAGTGTACTGATCCGGTCAACGAATAAAATTCCTTCCAGGTGATCATATTCATGTTGAATGATGCGGGCAGCCACTCCATCAAAAACTTCGTCATGTTCCCGGAACTGTTCATCAACATAGCGAATCCTGATCCTTGACTTGCGGGTCACATCTTCATGAATGTCGGGAATGCTCAGGCATCCTTCATTGAATGACCATTCCTTTCCGTTTTCCTCCAGAATGAATGCATTGATGAAAATCTGCCTGAAATTTGCCACTTCAGGGTAATCCTTTGCATACGGAGAGGCATCCACAATGAACAGGCGGATCGAACGGTTGACCTGCGGTGCGGCCAGTCCCACTCCGCTCGACTCTTTCATGGTCAGAAACATCGACTCAATAAGTTCGTCGAGCCCGGGATAGGAATGGTCAATGTCGACCGCTTTCTTTCGCAATGTCGGGTGGCCGTATGCAACAATGGGTAACATCATGGTGCTGAAGGATCTTGTTTGACCATACTTCGTGATTCAAGATAGGATTGAAGAATAAGCGTCGCGCTGATCTTATCAACCAGGTCTTTATTCTGCCGGTCCTTCTTTTTTAAACCTGCCTCCGCCATTGCCCTGAAAGCAAGTTTGGAGGTAAACCTTTCGTCCATTCGCTCCACCGGTATTGCCGGGAAGTTTTTTTTCAGAGAACAGATAAAAGGTTCAATATATTTAACGGATTCAGAGGGTAAATTGTTCATTTGCCTGGGCTCCCCGACGATCAGGCGTTCCACTTTTTCTTTTTGCAGATAGGCAGAAAGAAAAGAGGTCACCTCTGCGGAGGGCACTGTTGCCAGCCCCGTGGCGATCAGCTGAAGTTCGTCGGTCACGGCGATGCCGGTTCGTTTCCTTCCATAATCGATCGCAAGAATTCTTGCCATGTTCGTATTGAGATTTCAGGATGCAAAGTTAGCGATTTTTTGGCAAACGGCGGTGCAGCCTCATTAATTTAGTACTTTTGAAAAAAATAAGCATGGAACCTGAACTGAAAACGATCATCGAACGCGTATGGGTCCACCGCGATGAACTGCAGAACGAGGGGGTTCGTCAGGCTATCCGCCAGGTGATCGCGTCACTTGACCGTGGGGAGATCCGGGTGGCAGAACCCGCGGAGGGTGATTCGACCGGAGAGGCTGTATGGAAGGTCAATGAATGGATCAAAAAGGCAGTGGTCCTTTATTTCCCCATCCAGGAAATGGAGGTCACGGAAGTCGGACCTTTTGAGTTTCACGATAAGATCAGTCTGAAGAAGGGATACCCGTCGCTTGGCGTCAGGGTGGTTCCCCATGCTGTTGCCCGGTATGGAGCTTTCATCGCGCCCGGAGTGATCCTGATGCCTTCCTATGTCAATATCGGGGCTTACATTGACAGCGGGACGATGGTGGATACCTGGGCCACGGTAGGATCCTGCGCACAGATTGGCCGTAATGTGCACCTGAGCGGGGGAGTGGGCATCGGAGGGGTTCTCGAGCCCATCCAGGAGGCACCGGTTGTCATTGAAGACGATTGTTTCATCGGATCACGGTGCATTATCGTCGAAGGTGCACGCATCGGGAGGGAAGCTGTCCTTGGGGCCAATGTGGTCATAACCCGGTCAACGCGTATCATCGATGTTACCGGAGAAAAGCCTGCCGAATGGAAAGGTTATGTGCCTCCCCGGTCTGTAGTCATACCGGGATCCTATGCCAAAAAATTCCCGGCAGGTGAATACCAGGTTTCCTGTGCACTGATCATTGGCAAACGGAAAGAGTCAACCGACCGGAAAATTTCCCTGAACGAGGCTCTCAGGGAGTTCAAGGTGCAGGCATAGGAGAGGGGTAGGTGTGGATGTGGCTGGTTATTCATTGTTGATCTTTGATTAGGAGTGGAGTCATTTTTAGTCATACAGACGGCTTCTATCGGGGATGTCATTTTAGTAACCCCGGTTTTGGAGAGCATTCATGCTTCTTTTCCCGGCGCCGGGATTGACCTGCTGCTGAAGAAAGGCAACGAAGAGCTGTTTACCGGACATCCCTACCTTCGCAGGATCATCCCTTGGGACAAATCCACCCGGAAATACCACCGTCTGATGAGCCTGATCCACAACATCCGGCAAAACAGATACGGGCATGTGATCAATGTGCAGCGTTTCGCATCAACGGGCCTGATCACTGCTTTATCAGGGGCCAATCATACGTCAGGTTTTACAAAGAATCCGTTTTCACTTTTCTTTGCCCATCGTACAAAGCACAGGATTTCCCTGAATGGTGATTTTATTCACGAGGTTGACCGGAATCTTGCCTTGATTGAATATTTGAATATTCCCATTTTACGAAGGCCGGTCCTTTACCCGGCCCCAACAGAGCAGGCAGCCGTTCAGCAGTATGCCCATATGAATTACCTTTGTATAGCACCAGCCTCCCTATGGTATACGAAACAATTTCCGGTTGAAAAGTGGATTGAATTCACCGATGCCCTTCCGGCCGGGTTGACCGTCTATCTGATCGGATCTGCACAGGACCTGGAGCTGTGCCGGCAGATCATCAGCCTGACGCACCATCCACGTGTGATCAATCTTGCCGGTAAACTCACCCTGCTACAAACAGCTGTTTTGATGAAGGAGGCCAGGATGAATTTTGTCAATGATTCAGCTCCGCAACACCTTGCCTCTGCGGTAAATGCACCGGTTTCAGCCATTTTTTGTTCGACCGTACCCTCCTTCGGGTTTGGGCCGCTTTCGGAAAATTCTTCCGTGATCGAAACCAGGGAGCGATTGACCTGCAGACCCTGCGGGATCCACGGACATCAAACCTGTCCTGAAAGACATTTTAAATGCGCAATGACGATACAGATAAACCAATTGCTGGAGAGAATCAGCTCATGACGGAAGAGATCCTGAAAGCAACCGCTGTGCTCCGGTCGGGCGGTACAATGCTTTACCCTACCGATACGATATGGGGCATAGGGTGTGATGCGACAAACTACCGGGCGGTTGAGAAGATATGCCAGCTTAAAAAAAGAACCGCTCAGAAAAGCTTCATCATCCTGCTTGATCAGCCGGAGAAGCTTGCAAAATATGTCGACAAAGTACCGGATATCATCTGGGATTTGCTGCCCAGTATTGATTATCCGCTGACCGTCATTTATCCGGGGGCAAAGAACCTGCCCAAAAATGTCGTTGCCGCCGATCAGTCGGTTGCTATCCGGATTGTTAAAGATGCTTTCTGCAAGGAACTGGTCAGCTTTTTTGGCAAACCGATCGTATCAACCTCGGCCAATTTTGCCGATGAACCCACTCCGCTGATGTTCAGTCATATTTCAAAAGAGCTGATCAATAAGGTCGATCATGTCGTTAACCTCAACAGGGACAAACTCAACACACTCAAACCATCCATGATCATCAGGGTCAGGGAAAACGGAACCTATGAAGTCTTAAGAAGTTAAAAATCAATATTTTATCGACAAGTTGATCGCTGATATGCAAATATTTCGTTTTTAAATGTTTGATTCAGATTTTATACTATTTTTACAAAAGTTAATCATTAAAGCAGTGTAGATTATGAAGTTCATCGTATCGAGTATTCCTCTTTTAAGAAATCTTCAGGCAATCAGCGGGGTACTGAATGCCAGCAATACGCTTCCGATTCTGGATGATTTTCTTTTCAGGCTAAAAGAAGATCAGCTGGAGATCACGGCTTCCGATCTGGAAACGACCATGACCGTGACCATTCCGACCACGAAATCTGAAGAGCCCGGTGTGGTTGCCATACCGGCCAAGATCCTGATTGATATATTAAAAACATTTTCCGATCTTCCTCTGACGTTCACGATCAATGATGAGACCTTTGGTGTGGAAATCTCAACGGGTGAGGGTAAATACAAACTGACGGGACACAACAGTGATGAGTTTCCCAAAGTCCCGGTGAAAGAGAGCACCACTACCCTTACGCTTGAATGCTCCACCCTCGCCAAGGCAATCACCAAAACAGTTTTCGCTGCGGGCAGCGATGAGTTGCGTCCAGTCATGTCGGGTGTGTTTTGCCAGCTTTCACCCGATGATCTGACCTTTGTGGCCACAGATGCACATAAACTGGTACGTTACAGGAGGCTGGATACCCGCTCAGAGGAAACCGTTTCGTTCATCCTGCCCAGAAAACCTTTAAATCAGCTGAAGACGCTTCTTGCCAATAAAGAATATCCGGTCACCATTGAGTATAACCAAACCAATGCATTTTTCAGTTTTGAAAACGTCAACCTGGTCTGTCGCTTAATCGAAGGCAAGTATCCCAATTACGAGGCGGTCATTCCCAGGGATAATCCCAACACACTGCTCATCGACCGGTCTTCTTTCCTGAATTCCATCAAACGTATCGCTTTGTTTGCAAACCAATCCACACATCAGGTCCGGCTCAAGATCAGCGGTAAGGAACTGGTGCTGTCTGCCGAGGACATTGACTTTTCGAATGAGGCAAAAGAACGGCTGAGCTGCAGCTACCAGGGGGATTCCATCGAAATCGGATTCAACTCCCGGTTTTTGCTGGAGATGGTGAATAATGTCGACTCTGAGCAGCTTCGCCTTGAGATGTCGGCCCCCAACAGGGCTGGCCTTATCCTGCCGGTTGATGATGAAAACAAAGTCGAGGATCTGTTGATGCTGGTCATGCCGGTGATGCTGAATCAGTAGCCAGTAGCCGGTAGCCAGTAGCCGGTAGCCAGTTGGCGGTTGGCAGTAACATTAGCAATGAATAACGCGAAGCACGAAGTGCTGAGCAAATGACAATAAATGACAATTTTATAAGGAGATCATTTTATGAGTAAAGAAATTTTGGATCTGGAACCCAAGAACGTTTGGAAGCATTTTTATTCACTGACACAGATTCCGCGCCCATCAAAGAAAGAGCATCAGGTCATTCAGTTCATGGTGGATTTCGGTAAGGGTCTTGGATTGGAAACCAGGGTAGATGATGTGGGCAACGTGATCATCAGGAAGCCGGCCACCCCGGGAATGGAAAACCGCAAGGGTGTGATTTTGCAGGGTCACCTGGATATGGTGCCACAGAAAAATACCGATCTTGAGTTTGATTTTGAGACAGATCCCATTCAGCCGCATGTTGAAGGGGAGTGGGTAAAAGCCCGGGGAACCACCCTTGGTTCGGATAACGGAATGGGCGTAGCAGCTGCCATGGCAGTCCTGGAGTCAAAGGACGTTGATCACGGACCGCTGGAAGCCCTCTTCACGATTGATGAAGAAACGGGTATGACCGGGGCGTTTGGAATGAAACCTGGACTTCTGAAGGGTGATATCCTGTTAAACATGGACTCGGAGGATGAAGGAGAGCTGTACGTCGGGTGTGCAGGCGGGACCAATGCCAACATACGCATGAAGTTCAGGCAGGAACAGGTACCTGCCGGCAGAATTGCCTATAAGCTGCTGATCGGTGGATTGAAGGGGGGACATTCCGGAATTGACATTCACCTGGGGAGGGGCAACTCCAACAAGATCCTTTTCCGGTACCTGCTGCACTGTGAGAAGAAACATCAGATGAGGCTGACATCCGTTGACGGAGGCAACCTTCGCAATGCCATTCCCCGTGATGCTTCCGCCGTGTTTACCATTCCGGAAAGAAACAAAAAGAAATTCGAAAAATGTATCCAGGAGTTTTTCCGGACCGTAAAGAATGAGTTATCAGTGACCGAGCCGACCCTGAAAATCGAAGCCATCCCGGTGGAACTTCCCGCTTTTGTGATGGACAGGAGAACCCAGAAACGATTCATCCGTGCGGTCTATGGCTGCCCGAACGGTGTTGTGCGTATGAGCGATACGATGCCCGGAGTGGTTGAGACTTCCAGCAACCTTGCAACGATCAAATGTTCTGACGGTCAGATCAACATCCAATGCCTGATGCGGAGCTCGGTCGATTCTGCCAAGGAAGACCTGGGATTTGCCATTGAGAGCGTGTTCAAGCTGGCCGGTGCTGAGGTATGGTTTGATGGCAGTTACCCGGGCTGGAAGCCCAATCCCGATTCTCCCATTTTAAAAGGAATGCTGGCCGTCTATAAGAAAAAATTCGGAAAGGTCCCGGCCATCATGGCGATCCACGCCGGATTGGAGTGTGGCATCCTTGGAGCTGCCTATCCTCACTGGGACATGATTTCCTTTGGCCCCACCATTCGCCATCCTCATTCGCCCGATGAAAAGGTGAATATCGCAACCGTTGGGAAGTTCTGGGAATTTTTGGTCGAGACGTTGAAGAATGTTCCGGTGAAATAAGCCTACGTTGTCATTCATAGTCATTTGCTCAGCACTGCGTGCTTCGCGTGATTAATGGTCATTAGCTCAGCACTTCGTGCTTCGCGTGATTAATGGTCATTAGCTCAGCACTTCGTGCTTCGCGTGATTGATTGTTATTTAGTGAAATAACGATGAATAACACGAGGTGTGAAGCACCGGGTATATGACCACGAATTAATTTTTTTACCTTAGATTGTTTCCAATCGAATTAAATATTAATTTTGCAGTCCTTAAAAAGTAAGCATCATGTCAAAGAGAACATTTCAGCCATCGCAGCGCAAGAGACGCAACAAGCATGGTTTCATGGAACGAATGGCAACCGATAACGGTCGCAAGGTGCTGGCCAGGCGCAGGGCCAAAGGAAGGAAGAAACTTACGGTATCAGACGAACGACTCGATAAAAGATAGATTAATGACTTTATAGTTCCAGTTGATAGTATGATCTCAGAGGCTGCCCAATCCCGGACAGCCTCTTTTTTTTACATCAGCCACCTCGAAAAATGTTATAAATTCGCGTCATCATTCACCACCAATACCTTATGAAAAATATCACCTTCCGGCAAGTATACCCGTACCTCATAGCTATTGGCATCTTTGCTGCCCTTACGATTGCCTATATGTTCCCCGTCTTCGAAGGAAAGGCCATACAGGCCACCGATATGGTCAATTTCCGCGGCATGTCGAAGGAGATCGTGGACTACCGGGAGGCCACCGGCAAGGAGCCGTTATGGACGAATGCGATGTTTGGCGGAATGCCGGCCTATTTGATTTCGACAAAGTTTCCAGCGATCCTGGTTTCGCACATCGACCGGATCCTGCAGCTTGGATTGCCCCATCCTGTCGGTCTGGTTTTTCTTTATTTTTTAGGTTTTTTCATCCTTCTTCTGATCCTCCGGGTGGATAAATGGACGAGTATCGTGGGTGCCCTCGCATTTGCCCTTTCGTCCTACTTTTTCATCATTCTGGGAGCAGGGCACAATTCAAAAGCCCATGCCATTGGTTACATGGCTCCTGTTCTGGCAGGTATTATTTTGACATTCCGAGGAAAATACATTCTCGGAGGCGTTCTGACAGCCTTGTTCCTCAGCCTGGAAATCTATGCCTACCACATACAGATCACCTATTATCTGATGCTTATTGTCGTATTTCTTGCTCTTGCTGAGATCGTCAGAACAGTACGTGAAAAGACCTACCTCCATTTCGTCAAAGCTTCCTCTGTGCTGATCATGGCCGCTATCCTTGCAGTTGGGGTCAACACATCCCGCCTGTGGACAGCCATGGAACAAAGCAAATACTCCATACGAAGCAAGTCAGAGCTTTCGTTCAATAAGGCCGATCAAACATCCGGATTGGATAAAAGCTATGTCACCGCCTGGAGCTATGGCCGGACCGAAACCCTGACTCTTCTTTTCCCAAACCTTTACGGAGGATCTTCCACAGGTTCCCTGGGGGAGAATTCGGAAACCTATCGAATCCTTACGGATAACAACATTCCCAACAGCCAGCAGATCATCCGGCAGCTGCCCCTGTACTGGGGTGACCAACCTTTCACTTCCGGACCTGTCTATGCAGGGGCCATCGTTCTTTTCCTTTTTATTACCGGTCTTTTTATCGTCAAAGGACCCGTAAAATGGTGGATCGTAGCAGCTACACTGCTTTCCATCCTTCTGGCCTGGGGACGCCACTTCATGCCCCTGACCGATTTTTTCCTTGAACACGTGCCCCTTTATAATAAATTCCGCGCTGTTTCGATGACCCTGGTGATCGCAGAACTGACCATCCCGTTGCTGGCTTTCCTGGCCTTGCAGCGAATGATCAGCGGGCAGATGGATAAAGTGAGGCTGAGAAAGATCCTGAACTTTTCATTCGCTTGCCTGGCAGGACTTTCATTGATTTTACTGTTGTTCGCAGGTTCGCTGTTCAGTTTTTCCGGTCCGGGTGACAGCCAGTACGGATTACCTGACTGGTTAATGGATGCCCTGCGCAACGACCGGCAGCGGATGCTGAGGATGGATGTCCTCCGTGCCCTGGTTTTTATTGCCCTTACTTTTGGCCTGCTCTGGTTTTTCTTATCAGGGAAAATTAAAAAACCTGTCCTGCTCATGGCTCTCGGATTACTGATCCTGGTGGATATGTGGACAGTCAATAAGCGTTATTTCAATTCGGACCACTTTGTCAGGAAAGCAGCCATTGAAAAACCATTTCAGGCAACAACGGCCGACCTGAAGATCCTTGAGGATCAGTCCGGCCAATTCCGTGTATGGAACCTGACAGAGGATTTTGATAAGTCGGCTCGTACATCGTTTTTCCATAAGAACATCGGAGGCTATCACGCCGCCAAGCTCAGGAGGTTCCAGGAATTATACGACTACCGGATTGCAAAAGAAAGAGAACAGCTGGTAGAGGTATTTTCTGCTCAACCTGACTTCACCTCCCTGAACACTGCCCTGAATAAGATGAAAGCCATCAATATGCTCAACACCAGGTATATCATTTACAATCCGGACAGTGAACCCCTGGTGAATCCGAACGCACTGGGGAATGCCTGGTTCGTTCGGCAGGTAACAATGGTGGATGATGCGGATGAAGAAATTCAACGGATGGAAGATTTTGATCCGGCACAAACCGTGATCGTCAACCGAACCTATGCGGAAAGGCTGAATGGCTTCACACCCGGATCTGACACGTCAGCAGCAATCCTGCTGACAACCCACAAGCCTGATTACCTCTCGTATCAGAGCCAGTCAACGACCGACCAGCTGGCTGTTTTTTCGGAAGTTTATTATCCCAAAGGATGGAATGCTTACATTAATGGCACGGAATACCCCTATTTCCGTGCTGATTATGTATTGCGGGGGATGATTGTCCCGGCCGGAGAGCATACCATTGAATTCATGTTTGAACCCAGAGCTTATTATCTGGGTGAAACAATTTCCCTGATCGGCTCACTGGTCCTCATTCTCTTGCTTCTTGCAGTCGGTTACCTGGAAATCCGAAAAGGAATGATCCGGGTGGATGTGCCAAAGAAGGGGAAATAGCAGGTGAGGATTTGTTTAATCCGGAATGTTTGAAAAAGGCGCTGATCATAACGTATTATTGGCCTCCCAGCGGAGGTAGCGGGGTACAGCGATGGCTCAAGTTTGTCAAATACCTGCGTGCATTTGGTTGGGAATCCGTGGTATTCGTCCCTGAAAATCCGGAATACCCTGAATACGATGCTTCCCTGCAGAAAGATGTTCCGGAAGGGCAGGATATCATTCGATGCCCAATCTGGGAACCGTTTGATATCTATAAGAAACTGACTGGCCGAAAGAAAGAAGACCGCATGGGCGCAGGGTTCCTGAGCGAAAAAAAGGCCGCAGGCCGGATGGACAAATTTTTATTATGGATCCGTGCCAACTTTTTCATCCCGGATGCCCGGAAATTCTGGATCAAACCTTCTGTCAGGTTTTTGACCGGATATCTGAGAGAACATCCGGTGGATGTGGTGGTGACCACCGGTCCCCCCATGTCGGTTCATTTGATAGGACTGAAATTAAAGAAGACTGTTCATTTACCATGGCTGGCCGATTTCCGGGATCCCTGGACCAGCGTGGATTTTTACCATGAACTTCCGTTGATGCGATGGGCTGATCAAAAACATCACCGTTTGGAAAAACAGGTGCTTGAAACAGCCGATCAGGTCACGGTCATAAGCCCCGGGATGGAAATTGACTTCAGGCGTTTGGTCAACAGACCCTACACTGTGATCACCAATGGTTATGATGAGGATGATTTCAAAACCGAGGAGGTTACGCCCGACGCAAAATTCAGTATTGCCCATTTCGGATCTCTTGGGAAAGGCCGTGATCCGGTTGCTCTCTGGAAAACGCTCTCCGAGTTAAAAACCAAAAACCAGCCTTTTGGTAATGACCTGGAGATCAAACTGGTGGGACAGGTGGACTTTCACGTAATGGATTCCATCCGGGAGTATGGGCTGGAGGAGAACCTGAACCGGATGGGATACCTGAACCACGATGCCATGGTGAAGGAGATGAAACGGTCGCAACTGCTGCTTTTGGTGATCAATGACACTCCGAATGCGAAACTGATTGCCACCGGTAAGGTTTTTGAATACCTGGCGGCGAAGCGTCCGATCCTGTGCATTGGACCGGAGGATGGAGACGCAGCAGGGATCATCAAAGATGCCCAGTCTGGTCATATTTGCAATTCCCATGATATTCCTTCCCTGGAAAAGATCGTTAACCAGCTCTACCGTGAATTCCTTAGCGGTGGATTATCGGTCGATGATTCCAGAATATTACAATACACACGCCGATACCTTACCGGGCTAATGGTTAAAAGATTGAACAATGAACATTGAAAGTGATTTTCCGCCGTCGAACAGCATCCCTGTTTCATCTGAAATGATTGCCGGTTTTTATGATGGTTATACGGACAGTCAGGAAGATAAAGGGACCAACCTTAGGCATTATCATCTTTTCCGCAGGCTGATAAAGGCTGGCTTAAAAAGGAATCATACCCTGCTGGAAGTCGGCTGTGGAATAGGCTCGCTTACCGGCCTTGTTCACGGCTATTTGAAACAAGGGAAGGTTGTTGCGGCCGACATCAGTGAGAAAAGCATTTCCATTGCCAGAAAACGATTGGGGAATTCCAGCAAGGTCGAATTTGTGGTAAGCGACATGCAGGATTTCATTTATCCTGGTACATTTGATTTTGTCGTACTCGCAGATGTCCTGGAACACATCCCTGTCGAACAGCATCCGAAGCTGTTTGCTCTACTGAAAAGACATATGCATGACGATTCAGTCATCTTTATCAATATCCCGCATCCTTTGATTGTCAGGTATTTTCGGAAATATCATCCCGACAAGCTCCAGATCATCGACCAGGAAGTTCATGCGGATCTGATCACAAGAAATGCCTTTACGAACGGGCTCATACTCAAAAGCTATGTAACATATTCTCTTTTTAACAGGGAAGCAGATTATGTGGAAATCATCCTGACCAGCCTGAACGAACTGGAAAGGATTTCTCCCTGTGCAAAAAACCATATCATCAGGCGTAAATTCCTGTTAAGAATATTTTATTGGTTATCAATAAGATAGCATTGCTGAATGAAAAGCAAAGGTAAACTGATCTACATTGCACCGGGGAATCCGACCTTTGTTCAGCGGGATATCAATTTCCTTTTAAGATCCTATACGGTTATTCCGCTGCTTTATCCTTGGTCACCAAAAATCAGGATACCTCTGCTATTTTTCCGGCAGGCAGTGGAAATCACTCGCTATCTGCATTCCGCCAAAGCCATCATCGTCATGTTCGGGGGATACTGGTCGCTGATCCCTTCCCTTTTCGGCAAGCTTTTCAACCGGCCTGTGTATATCATACCGGGCGGGACAGATTGTGTTTCTTTTCCGGAACTGAATTACGGAAGCCTTCGCAAACCTTTGTTGAGAATTTTCATCAAATGGTCCTATCAGCTTTGCACAAGATTGGCGCCGGTCGATCATTCGCTAGCTCTCAGTGATTATTCTTACGATACCGAGACGACTTACCCCAAACAGGGATTCAGGTATTTTTTCCCCAAACTTACCACACCGCACACGGTCATTTATAACGGTTTTGATCCGGAATTCTGGAATCGTGATCATTTCGTGTCCCGTAACCTAAATTCATTTATCACGGTTGGGACCATACCCAATGAAACAAGGTTTATTTTGAAGGGTATGGATCTGGTCTGTCATCTTGCCGGAAATCTTCCGCAGTCTGAATTCATCATTATAGGGATTTCTGCGTATATGAAGACAAAGATCCCTCCTGATCTGAAGAATGTTCGGTGCTATGATTTCCTATCGGCAGACCGTATCAAAGCGTTGCTATCGGGGAGTGAGTTTTATTTACAACTATCTGTATCGGAAGGATTTCCCAATGCGCTGTGTGAAGCCATGTTATGTGAATGCATCCCGATAGGATCCAATGTTGGCGCAATTGCATCCATTATCGGTGATTCTGGCTATGTTGTTCCCAAACGGGATGAGCAGGCTATTCTGGAAAAAGTCAAAAATATTCTTTCAATGGACCCTGGTCGTCGAAAGGCTTTGGGAGCATCTGCCAGACAGCGGATCATCGAGAACTTCTCACTTTCAGACCGTGAACGGGCCCTGGTCAGGCTTATAGAAGGGACAATGGAATAAGTTGATCTTTGATTTTGTCTTAACTTTGACCCATGGGCATTATCCGTAAACAATCGATCATCGGTACTGTTTTCACTTATCTGGGTGTCCTGCTCGGATTCATCACAACCGCAGTCCTGTTCCCAAAGTTTCTTACTACAGCCCAGATCGGGTTACTCGGACTGCTTCTTTCTTATGCCATGATCTTTGCCCAGCTCTCCTCGCTTGGCTTTATCAGTGCCACTACACGCTATTTCACTTACTTCCGCGATAAGGACAACCATCATCACGGATTCGTTTTCCTGTTGATTACCGTTACAACCGCTGGCTTTCTGATTTCACTGCTCCTGTACCTTGCGGTGCGGGGAATGCTGATTGAAAGCAGTACAGCCAAATCGGCCCTGTTTGTGGATTATATCGACTACATCATCCCACTAACCTTTTTCACCGTATTCTTCAATGCACTGGACCATTATTACAAAGTACTTTACAATGCGGTCATTGGAATCGTTCTCAAGGAATTTGTGCAACGGTTGCTCATCCTTGTTCTCACGGTCCTCTTCATCTATGCCCTGTTCAGCTTTCACCGGTTTGTGAACCTGTACGTTCTTTGCTTTGCTGTCCCAATGCTGGTCATCCTTTTTTACCTTCTGAAAGCCGGGGAGTTCCACCTGAAACCCGAACCCGGTTTCCTGAACAGGAAATTGGTTGCCGGAATGGCCGGCATAAGCCTGTTTGGCGTCATTGCCGGCGCCAGCGGCATTTTTACGCTTAACATTGATCGGATCATGATCGACCGTATGTTGGGCTTAAGCGCAACAGGGATCTATACAACCACGTATTTTTTCGGAATCCTTGTCACGATGCCATCCCGCTCCCTGACAAAGATATCTTCCACGATCGTTGCTGACGCGTGGAAGAACAATGACACGACTGCCCTGAACAGCCTGTTGTATAAAAGTTGTCTCAATCAATTGATCATCGGTCTCCTCCTGCTTGCAGGCATCCAGGGAAATCTGGATAATATTTACCGTATCCTGCCGGTTGAGTTTATATCGGGTAAATGGGTCATCCTTCTGGTTGGTACGGGTTTTCTGACCGACATGGCCATCGGTGTCAGCTATGTCATCGTTTCCAACTCCAGATTTTATAAATACGGAACGTATTACCTGCTGTTGATGGCCGTGCTGGTCATCGGGTTCAACCTTTTATTCATTCCGCTTTTTGGAATCACAGGCGCTGCCTTGTCGTTCCTCCTTACCAAAGTGATCGTGAACATCGCCATCATCGTTTTTGTAAGATACAGGTTCGGGATGATGCCGTACAACCATAAATTCCTGCTGGTCATTCTTTTCGGTGGGATTGCCTTTCTGGTCAGCCGGCTCTTACCTTCCATGACCAACCTGATGGTGGATATCCTGATCAGAAGCATGGTCATCGGCACCGTATTTATGATGCTGATCATTTTCTGCAGAATATCGGAGGATATCAACGAGTGGGTGGTCTACTACCTGAAGAAATTTACAGGGATAGACCTCCGGCTTTAATCGTCCGGATATGCATCACTGAGATCCTTGCTCAGCAATGACCGGATCATTTCCTGAACGGGCAAGTTATTGTTCAGCACGTAGTACAATTGTTTCATCAGAGGTATTTTGTCATCAGGGACACCTTCGCGCAGCAATTTTTCATAAAAAATATTCACTGCCATACGTCCTTCCAGAACCACCCGGCTGGAAATGTCTTCCGTAAAGAATCCTTTTCCGATGAGCAATCCCAGGGTGCGGTTCCTGCTCAGGTCATTCAGGGCGGTCAGGCTGAAATCACCGTAACCGCAATACCTGAAGAGTGTTTCCTGTTGCCCGCCGAAAAATAACAGCACATGACGCATTTCGTTGAATGCTCTCGTAAGCAACAAGAATCTAAGGTTTGCCGAATTGTAATGGGCATCCACGATCCCGAGCACGATCGCATAGATGTTCTTCAGGATGCTCAGTATTTCCACACCCCTGAGGTCGTTTGTATAATCAAGATAAACCGATGTTTCTGAAAACAGTTCCCCGAAAACCGGCCAGAGCTCCGTATGGTGGCTGGCCAGGGTAAATCCGGTGGGAGATCCTCCGATCATGTCTCTGGCAAAGGCCGGACCTTTCATTGAGCAGACCGGATTGGGCAACAGTTCCATCAGGTTTTCAGCGATCACCTGGTTATTGTTGGCGAATCCTTTGGCTAGATTGACAAGAATCGTACTGTTGTTCAGGTATTTACGATTTTGAAGTATATAATCCATCACGGCCACGGAGGGAATGGCCAGGAAAAGGATATCTGCATCCCGGAAGACATACTCTCCAAGGGTTGCCTTCAGATTCTTGCTCAGCCGGATATTGGGAAAGTATTTCTGATTGGAATTCAAGTTGTTGATCGAGTCGGCCACTTCAGGCTCAATGGTGAGCAGGATAACCTTCAGTTCTTCCTTTTCAGCCAGGATGTGCCCCAGGGCTGTCCCCATGGAACCAGCACCCAGGATTACGATTGTTTTTTTTGAGGCGGTTGGCATGGTGTGATCGTTTGCAGGGATTCAGTCCTTTATCGCTTTCAGGCTCATATCCAGGCTGCGGATATGGTGGGTGAGTGCGCCGACCGAAATGAAGTCCACCCCGGTTTCAGCATAATCACGCACACTTTCCAGCGTTATGCCTCCGGAGGCCTCGGTCTCATATCGGTTGCCTATCTTTTCAACTGCCTTTCTCAGTTCTGCAGGACTGAAATTATCGAGCATAATGCGGTTCACGCCTCCCACTTCCAGCACTTCCGCGAGCTCAGACTGATTCCTCACTTCAATCTCGATCTTCAGTTGAAGGTGTTTTGTTTCCAGATATTTTCTTGCAAGTGAGATGGCCTTTCCGATGCCTCCTGCAAAATCCACGTGGTTGTCCTTGATCAGGATCATGTCGTACAGTCCGAAGCGGTGATTGAGTCCTCCTCCCACACGGACGGCATATTTTTCAATCTCACGCAGGAGGGGGGTCGTTTTTCGGGTGTCCATGATCCGGGCTGGCAGATCACCAATGCGATCGGCCATCTGGCGTGTGTAGGTTGCTATTCCGCTCATTCGCTGCAAGAAATTCAGCGCAACCCTTTCAGAAGTCAGCATGGAGATGGCTTTTCCTTCAGCAATGAACGCAATGTCACCCTTTTGAACCCGAGTGCCATCTTCCAGGAAAACATTCACGCGGGTGCCCGGATCGACTTGGGCAAATACCTTTAAGGCAATCGGAATGCCTGCCAGAATACCGGATTCCTTAATTAAAAGGTGTACCTTCCGGTCGGCTTTTCCGGGAACGGTTGCCAAACTGGTGTAATCACCCGGCCCGATATCCTCCTGAAGCGCCAGCTTAATGGTTGTATCAAGTTCCATGGAAATTCCCTTTATTCTTCTTCAAACCGGATTTGCTGAATGATGAATGCCTCAGCAACTTTTTTCAACAGGATATAGGTGCGGTAGGTAGCGTTACCTGAAGTATAATTGCCGATCATGTATTGCGATCCGTTGTCGGATGAGCCCTGATGCTTGATTTCAAAACCGGAAGGGGGATACCGGGTGAAAAAATCTTTCATGATCAGCATGGCCTGGGTTCTGCTGTAGGTGCCCTCTGTCTTAATAAGCGTGATATCGACGGAGGCGCCGAAAAATGTGGAAAGAAGTTCAGCATTACCCAGCCTGACCGCCTGTGCGACCTGTTCGGACACCTCCACAGGCTGTTGCGAATGCAAATGGATACCGAAAAGGAAAATAATGAGTAATATTGAATAGATTTTCATAACCTGGCCAGATTTTAAATGAATCCCCAAAAGCAACAAATTTTAAACCAAAGATGCTTTTTCTCCGGGTGAACCACAAATTTAAACGTTAAAGCGAATATATTAAAAGGAATCTTAAGCATTCAGCGATGAAAATAACATTCATCATGGTCGGAAAAACAGGTGAAAGGTACCTGAGTGAAGGCACGAGTCTCTATGAGCAGAGACTCCGGCATTACATTTCGTTTGAATCCATTACCCTCGATGTTCCGAGAACGATTAAAAGCAGCGCATCCGCTGATGTCAGGTCAAATGAAGCCAGGTTGATCCTGCGTCATCTTCAGCCTGATGATCATGTCATCCTTCTGGATGAAGCGGGAACCCAGCTGTCTTCCGTTGAGCTGGCCTCTCACCTGCAAAGGCTGATGAATTCAGGGATCAGGAATTGTGTTTTCGTATCCGGGGGACCTTTTGGTTTCGATCAGGCTGTAGTCGACCGGGCCAATGATTCGCTTTCCTTATCCAGGCTAACCTTTACCCACCAGATGGTGAGGCTGATCTTTACCGAACAGCTCTACCGCGCGATGACGATCCTTCGGAACGAGAAGTATCACCACGATGAGAGGAGAGAGGAGAGAGGAGAGAGGAGAAAGGAGAAATAAGCTGAAAGAAATCAGCATTGACCATACTGTCCAATGCTCAAGAAGCACTGTCATTATTTCCCCGGACACTGCCTCACGATGGACTCTTTTATGTCCTTGCCTCCATAGGCTTTGTCGAAATGATCGCAGAACTGTCTGGCCAGTTTTTTCGCTGTACTGTCATAGGCGTCTTTATCCTGCCAGGTGTTCCGGGGCAGGAGGATGGCTGAAGGCACGCCAGGGCAGCTCAGTGGAACCTGCAAGTGAAAGTTCTTATCTTGCTCATAAATAACATTTTCAAGATCTCCTGAAAGAGCGGCGTCTACCATTTTTCGTGTGAGGTTGATGTCGATCCGGTGTCCTACTCCGTAGGGCCCGCCACTCCAGCCTGTGTTGATCAGATAGACCTGGGTATTGAATTTTTCCATTTTTTCTCCCAGCATATCAGCATACATATCAGGATTGAGGGGCATGAAAGGTTGTCCAAAGAAACGGGAAAAAGTAGCCTGTGGTTCGGTGACCCCTGTTTCGGTACCGGCCAGTTTGGAGGTGTAGCCCATCAGGAACCAGAGCATAGCCTGATCCTTGTTCAGGCGTGCTACAGGCGGCAGTACTCCGTAGGCATCCGCTGTCAGGAACAGGATGGTCCGGGGATGTCCCGCAGTGGAAGATTCCTTGATGTTTCGCAGATAGCGGAGCGGATAGGAGGCGCGGGAATTGGGTGTGAACCGGTCGTCAAAATAGTCCAGCCGGCCATCAGGATAGATCATGGCATTTTCGATGATCGCTCCGTGGTTCAGGTAATGGTCGTTATGCATCACAGCATCGTAGATGTCTTTTTCCTTTACCGGATGGATATTGATCATTTTTGCATAACAGCCATATTCAAAATTAGCAATTCCGTGATCATCCCATCCGTGTTCATCATCACCGAGCAGAGCCCTTTCAGGATCGGCCGACAGGGATGTTTTTCCCGTTCCGGAGAGGCCCAGCAGCAAGGCCGAGTCACCATTTTTCCCTTCATTGGCTGAGCAATGCAGGGGAAGGATCCCTTCCAGGGGGAGGTAGTAGTTCATGACCGTGAAGATCAATTTTTTCAAACTGCCACAGTAAGCTGAACCGATGATCACACCCAGATGGCGGTCAAAATCCATGGCCACTGCCATATCGGAGGTCTTCCCATCGGGCATCTTGCGTAGCCTTCCTTCGTACCGGGCTGAATCCAGCTTGTCGTATGGCATTTGTACCAGGTAAAATCCCCTGTCTTTAAAGATACTCCGGTTGATGTCGGCAGGTACGGGCCGGAACATATTATCGGAAAAAAGAGCTTGAAGTGCGTCAGAAGTGGCCACTCTGACAGGCAGTGCATAGGTTGAGTCGGCACCCACAACCCTGTCGGTCACATAGATTTGCGGTTTTCGTGCCAGGATAGACAGGGCATCCTCAAAAAGCATATCAAAGGTTTCGGGGGTGATGGCAATGTTATTTGCCGAGGTCCAGTCGATGTTTTTTTCGCTTTCCGGCCGTCTGACCGTGACCGTATCCTTGGGGCTTCTTCCGGTGGATTCCCGCGGTGTCCAGGTGGCGAGTGCACCGTTTTCAGAGATGACGGCTTCGCGGTTGTTCACCGCGTGCTGAATCATTTCGCTTCTTTCAGGATTGGAATGAACGTTCGGGTGAGCCTCAAGAGCCTTTTGTAATTCTAATAACAGATCCTCTGGAAATACCATGATAATAAATTAAGATTAATAGGTGTTATGAAATGATTAAATTCCCGCAGATGTTTTTTTTGCCAATTTTTTTTCTTTCCTGGCCATTTTGCGGTGCAGCTCAGCCTGGGCGGCGGCAATACGGGCAATGGGTACCCGGAAAGGCGAGCAGCTGACATAATTCATTTTTACGGAATTGCAAAATTCCACTGAACTGGGTTCACCGCCATGTTCACCACAGATACCCACTTTCAGATCAGGTCGTGTTTTTCTGCCTTTTCTGACGGCCATTTCCATCAGCTGTCCGATTCCTTCCTGATCGAGGATCTGGAATGGATCGTTTTTGAGGATGCCTTTAGCAAGGTACACGGGCAGGAATTTATTGCTGTCGTCCCGTGAATAACCAAATCCCATCTGCGTAAGGTCGTTGGTTCCGAATGAGAAAAACTCCGCTGATTCAGCAATTCTGTCAGCGACCAGGGCTGCCCTGGGTACTTCGATCATCGTACCCACCTTGTAAGTGATCCGGTCGTTGCGCTCGGCAAAGATCGTTTCGGCTGTTTTACGTACAATATCTTCCTGCAATTTCATTTCCGTCAGGGTACCTGTCAACGGGATCATTATTTCCGGGACGGCATTGATTCCCCTGGCCTTCAGATTCAGGGCAGCTTCGATGACAGCCCTTGCCTGCATTTCCGAAATTTCGGGGTAGGTGTTTCCCAGCCTGCATCCCCTGTGGCCGAGCATCGGGTTGACTTCGTGGAGATCATTGACCTTTGTTTTGATTTCCTCCAGGGTGATGCCCATTTCCGTGGCTAGTTCCCGCTGGTTTTCTTCCTCATTGGGTACGAATTCGTGCAGGGGCGGATCCAGAAGCCGAACCGTTACCGGCAAGCCATCCATGGCTTCGAAGATACCTTCGAAGTCGCTTCGCTGCATGGGCAGTAATTTATCCAATGCCTCACGGCGGCCCTTTTCGTCACTGGCGAGGATCATCTCGCGCATGGCCTTGATCCGTTCGCCTTCAAAGAACATATGTTCGGTACGGCACAGACCGATTCCCCTGGCACCAAAGTTCCTGGCCACGCGGGCGTCATGGGGCGTATCGGCATTGGTGCGCACATACATGCGGGTATATTTATCGGCAAGTTCCATCAGGCGTGCAAAATCTCCGTGCATTTCGGGATGCTTGGTCTTGATTTTTCCTTCGTACACGAATCCCCTGGATCCGTTCAGTGAGATCCAGTCTCCCTCGCGGTAAACCTTGCCATTTGCTGTGAGCGTTTTCGATTTATAATCGATCTTAAGCGAGCCGGCTCCTGATATGCAACATTTTCCCATACCGCGTGCCACCACAGCCGCGTGCGAGGTCATTCCGCCCCTGGCTGTAAGGATGCCCTGTGCAACGTGCATGCCTGCCAGATCTTCGGGAGAGGTTTCGATACGGACAAGGATCACCTTGCTTAATTCCTTATCGTCGTGTTCTTCCCTGACCCAGGCTTCGGCGTCATCGGCATTGAAAACGATTCGGCCGTAGGCAGCTCCCGGTGAAGCGGGAAGGCCCCTGGAGATCACAGTGGCTTTGCTTTCCGCTTCCCCGTCGAAGACCGGGTGAAGAAGTTCATCCAGCCTATTGGGTTCAATACGCAACAGTGCTGTTTTTTTGTTGATCAGGCCCTCCTTGAGCATATCCATGGCGATTTTCACCATGGCGGCGCCAGTACGCTTGCCGTTGCGGGTTTGCAGCAGCCACAGCTTGCCATCCTGGATGGTAAACTCCAGATCCTGCATATCTTTATAATGCCTTTCCAGGTCGTTCTGTATCTTGAAAAGTTCCTTGTAAAGTTTTGGCATCGCTTCTTCCAGGGAAGGATAATGCGCATGACGATCTTCCTCTGCAACATTCTGCAATTTGGCCCACCTTCTGGAGCCCTCCCTGGTGATCTGCTGAGGCGTCCTGGTACCGGCAACAACATCTTCTCCCTGGGCATTGATGAGGTACTCACCGTTAAACAGATTTTCTCCGGTGGCCGCATCACGGGTAAAGGCAACCCCTGTTGCCGAATTATCACCCATATTTCCGAAAACCATTGCCTGGACGTTGACGGCTGTTCCCCAATCGTCGGGAATGTTGTTCAGCTTACGGTAGACAATGGCTCTGTCATTCATCCAGCTATTGAAAACCGCCAGGATGGACCCCCAGAGCTGTTCCCACGGATCGGCAGGAAAATCCTTTCCGGTGACTTTTTTAACCGCTGTTTTGAACCGTTTGACCAATTCCTTCAGATCGTTGGTCGTTAGCTCGATGTCGGTGATGATATTTTTTTCTTCCTTCAGTTTTTCGATGATCTCTTCAAATGGATCGATATCTTCTTTGGAGACAGGCTTCATTCCCAGGACAACATCTCCGTACATCTGCACGAACCTCCGGTAGGAATCCCACGCAAACCGTTCGTTGCCTGTTTTTAGCGTCAACCCTTCGATGGCTTCATCGTTGAGTCCCAGGTTCAGTACCGTATCCATCATGCCGGGCATGGAGGCCCTGGCACCGGAGCGGACGGAAAGAAGAAGCGGATTCTTATTGTCGCCAAATTTTTTCTTCATGATTTTTTCGATCTTTCCCACCGCTTCGGTCACCTCATCCTTAATGAGTTCCGTGACTTTATGTCCACCCTGTGCATTATAGGCGGTGCATACTTCCGTCGTAATTGTAAATCCCGGGGGCACCGGGATCCCGATCAGGTTCATCTCCGCCAGGTTGGCTCCTTTTCCGCCAAGAAGGCTTTTCATGCCGGCATTTCCTTCTGCTTGTTTGTTACCGAAGAAGTACACATGTTTTTGTTTTTGCTCTTTCATAAAGTTAAATATATGTTTAAATAATTGATTTACAGTATTTATAGGTTTTAAAGAAAGAAAGGTGCAAAGTTATAAAAATTTTGAAGACGACTGCTAAGAGCAAATACAAATAAAACAACGCATTGTTAAATTAATAACACTACCAGGATTTCTATCCTTAAATTTCGTAAATTTGTACTCTTGTTGAAAAATCGTCTTCATTTACCTAAAGTGTTTGATTATGAATGATATCCTTGGCATCCGGATCGAAGATAAATACAAATATGAGCGTCGGGTTCCCCTGATACCGTTGCATATCCATCAACTTATGCAGGATTATCACCTGGAGATACAGGTACAGTCGTCGGAGAAACGGATCTTCAAGGATCACGAATTTGCCCATGCCGGTGCGCACATCGTTCAAACCATGGAAGCGTGTCCAGTCATCATGGGAATCAAGGAAATACCATTGGAGGCATTTGAGCACGGAAAAACATATATGATTTTCGCCCATGTGATCAAAGGACAGCCCTATAATATGCCGATGTTACGACGTATGATGGAGCTGAACTGTAATCTTATTGATTATGAACGTATTACGGATGAGATGGGCAAGAGGTTGATTTTCTTCGGACGTTATGCTGGGCTGGCAGGTATGATCAATTCATTATGGTCTTTCGGGGAAAGGCTGAACGTAGCAGGGCTGAAAACTCCTTTTATGAGGATCAAACAGGCCCGTCATTACGACTCGCTGGATGAAGCCCGGTGGATCATTTCCGAGGTGGGGCAGGAAATTCTTGAGCAGGGATTGCCTGACGAATTGCAACCTTTGGTGATTGGGTTTACAGGATACGGAAACGTTTCCGCAGGAGCCCAGGAAATTGCGTCGCTGTTACCCATCAAAGAAATCACTCCTGAACAGTTGCTTGAGTTGCACAACAGACCCAACTTGCCCAAAAATGTGCTGTACAAGGTTGTCTTTAAAGAATCGGATCTGGTGGAGCCCATCGACCCTGTTTTCAATTTTGAGCTGCAGGATTATTACATCCATGGTAAACAGAAGTACAGGAACCAGTTTGAACGCTATATTCCCCATTTGAGCATCCTGGTCAACGGGATGTACTGGGATGACCGGTATCCCCGGATTGTCACCAGGGATTTCCTGGAACAGCTTTATGCCGAAAAAGAACCCAAGCTTAAAGTCATCGGTGATATTACCTGTGATGTGAATGGATCGGTTGAATGCACGCATAAAGGTACAGAGGTTGAAGATCCGGTTTTTGTTTACGATCCGTTCGAAAGGAAGCCCACCATGGGATTCAAAGGGAAGGGCCTTCTGGTGATGGCCGTGGATATTCTGCCAACCGAACTGCCCCGTGAGTCTTCCATCATGTTCAGCGAAGCACTGTGGAAGTACATGAACGCGATCACCCGGGCTGATTATTCCCTGGATTTTTACGACATTGAGCTGCCTGCGCCCATCAAGAGGGCAATGATCCTGCACAAAGGGGAGCTGACTCCGGATTATGCGTACATTTCGAAATTTCTTAAATAGCCGCAATTTGCAAGCTACAAGCTGCAAGTCGAAGCCAAGCGAAGACCCCGCCGAAAGGCAGGGCTACAAGCTGCAAGCTTCTTTTAAATCCTGTAGCTTGAAGCTTTTAGCTAATTAACAATCATCAAATACGAACTCTATGAAAAAGGTATTGATACTCGGGGCGGGAATGGTTGTCAAACCCATCGTGACGCATCTGTTGAACAAAGGGTACATGGTGACGGTTGCCACACGAACAAAGTCGAAGGCTGATGCGATCATCGCCGGGCATCCCAATGGAAACTCAGTTGAATGGACAGTGGATCGTGAGCAGGAGCTGGACCGCCTGATCCAGCAGCACGACCTCACCGTCAGCCTGCTTCCCTATATCCATCACTTGATGGTTGCCAGGAAGTGCATACATTTTAAGCGTGACATGCTGACTACCTCTTACGTAAAGCCGGAGATGCGTGCTCTTGATGAGGAAGCCCGAAAAGCCGGGATCATCATTTTAAATGAACTTGGACTTGATCCGGGAATCGATCATATGTCGGCGATGCGCATCATTGATCATATTCACTCGAAGGAAGGGAAGGTAGATGAATTTTATTCTTTCTGCGGTGCACTGGTAGCTCCGGAGGTGGAGGAGAATCCATTCAGGTATAAATTTACCTGGGCCCCCAAGGGTGTCGTCATGGCGGGCAACAATGACGGGAAATACCTGCTGAACGGAAATGTCAGGTACATTCCGACCGAGGACCTTTTCAAGAATCCACTTCAAGTAGCTTTCCCGGGAGTTGGTCTTCTGGAGGTTTATCCCAACAGGGATTCCTTACCTTATGCCGAGCTTTATGGAATTCCTGAAGTAAAAACGATATTCCGCGGCACGTTCCGTTACCAGGGCTGGTGCGGGATCCTCGACGCCATGAAACGGCTCGGCCTGTTATCGTATGAAAAGATGAACCTCGAAGGGCTTACCTATGCAGGATTCCTGGCCAGGCAAACAGGTGAAACGGACCTTGACCAGCTTCGAAACAAGATTGCCTCCCGGTTAGATACGGCTGTGGACTCCCTGCCGGTCAGGGCGCTGGAATGGCTGGGATTATTCTCCGATGAGCCGGTAAATCGCAGGGAGGACAGCCCGTTTGAAATCATTTCGGATCTGATGATCGCAAAGATGATGATCCAGCCGGACGAAAGGGACATGGTCGTGATGTTGCATACCTTTGTGGCCAGTTATCCGGATGGTAAACAGGAGGTGATCAAATCCAGGATGCTGGACTTTGGTACGTTGCGCACAGCTACCTCTGTGGCCAGAACCGTTGCCCTGCCTGCTGCCTGTGGTGTGGAAATGATTCTGGAGGGGCGCATCAGAGCCAAAGGTGTTCATATACCCGTGGTGCCTGAAATCTATAAGCCCATTTTAGATAGTCTTGAAAAAATGAATATCAGGATGGAAGAAGAGTACGGATTGCCACTCACCGAGAGGATTCGAATGAACGGGTAGTGGCGTACTGTCAAATTGTTAAACTGTCAACTTGATAAATTATAGATAGCCCTAAGCTTGTGACATGCAGGGTGTAGCTTTTTTATTATGGCAAAATACGGTAAATGGATCCTGGGCGGGCTGGGGTGGGTTCTGGGGGGACCCATTGGTGTTATCCTCGGACTCGTCCTGGGCTCGATGTTCGACGCCATGCAATCCGGGAAGTACGAATACCCGGGGAATGCTACTCAGCCAGGTGATTTCGGTGTCAGCCTGCTGGTGCTCTCAGCTGCAGTCATGAAGGCTGATGAAAAGGTACTGAAATCGGAGCTGGAGTACGTCAAGGCCTTTTTGTACCGACAGTTTGGCCCGGAAAAAGGCGAGCAGCTTGTTCTTTTATTGCGTGACCTTTTAGAAAGCCCGATCAATCTTCAGGAAGTGTCGGTCCAGATCCGCTATTATATGGATCATCCCTCCCGGTTGCAGCTGGTTCACTATCTTTTTGGAATTGCACTGGCCGATGGGCAGAGCCACCCCCGGGAGCTTCAGGTGATACGGACCATTTGCACTTACCTGGGTGTGAGTGAAGTGGATTTTCAGTCGATCAAGGCCATGTTCGTCAAAGAAACCGACAGTGCCTACCAGATCCTTGAGATCTCGCCCGATGCAAGTGATGAGGAGGTTCACAAGGCCTATCGGCGATTGGCCGTTAAATATCATCCGGATAAAGTCAGCCATCTGGGGGAGGATGTTCAGCGTGCGGCAAAGGAAAAGTTCCAGAAACTCAATCAGGCCTATCAGGACATCAAGAAGCAACGCGGACTCAAGTGATATATGATTAACGATTAACAGATATCTGATTTCTGATTTCAATCTCAAATCAAATCTCAAATCAAATCTCAAATCAAATCTCAAATCAAATCTCAAATCAAATCTCAAATCAAATATCGGTTAATCGTTTCATCAGATATCCTCAGTCCTGGAACCGCCAGCTTACCCCGAATTTGAACCGGGCGTCCTGAAGCGGGTAATGGGGTGTAAAATAATAATCAGGCTTGCCAAAGAGGCTGTTCAGATGATGATAGAGCAGGAAGAAGCGTGCTGTCTTCACCTTGAATTTCCAGACGATATCCAGGAGGAGCACCGGGGGTAATTTTTTATCCTGCTGGAGATAAAACACCCGGGAGGAGGGCATGTAAGCGTTTCCATAGTAGCTGTTCCGGTAATGCATGTCAAATCCAAGCTGTGTGCTCAATGCTCCTTTGAACAGGTCTTGGTTGAAATAGGCGCTCAGGTCGGCTGTGAGTTCAGGCAGGTGCATGATTTCCTTCTGCGAGACGAATTGATAGGTCAGCCAGGCATCCAGCGTCACTTTCCGAAGGTGGAAGGGGCTGTGGGCCTTTATCTGGATAACATCCAGGTTCTTTTCTGTCTGGGCCGGAAGGGCATCCAATCCAAAATAGACATAGCGTGAATAATGGTAGTAATTTCCTGCAATGTCAACATAGGGAAGAACGCCAGTCACACCGGCATGCAGCAGCTTTTCCTTGTCGAATGAGTTATCCCAGCGGAAGTAGTTCGACACAAAAAAGCTGTTGTACCACGAGGGGGTTCTGTTGATGAATGAGATGGTACCGCTGAGCAGGTAATCTTTCACACCGGGCCGGAAAGTTTTCGTCACCTGTGCTGTTATCCGTGTATCTCCCTTATGATAGTCGCCGTGTGATAGTTCAGCCTCACCGTTCATTTCCAATCCTTTAAAGGGCCGGAGCGTCAGATGGGCGTTGTAGAAAATGTGGTTCAGGTCGGAGGAAAAAAGGGATGAGTCGTGGGAGAAAAACCGGATCCTGTTGTACTGGTATCTGACACCGAGGGTGAGGATGACGGGGGTGGAGCTGTTTCGTGAATTGGACCAGGCGAATGTGTTTTCCATGGAACTGATTTGAAGGGAATCATTAGTTTTGGCACTATCGAGGTAAACTGCGGGGTAAAAAAGTGTATCAACTTTATCATCGGTGTAATTCAGGATTGTTTTTGTAATCTTGAAGGTGTGCGCGATGCTTCCCGGTTGGAAAACTTTTGCGATTCTGACATTTTCCGTGACGGTATCAGCCGGCCTGGTCAGGCTGAAATAGTGAGAGAGGCGAAAGCTGTTTTCTTTCCATTTATTTTGTGATGAGGTAAGGTTGACGGATATTCTTTTAGGGTCGGTCTCAATTTTTTCTTCAAAGACCGAGTCATATTCTATGCCACCGTTTTCCTGCAGGGTAAGGTTATTATGGATATAATCAGCGATGATTCCGTAGCGTTGGTTTTTGGTGAAGTAATTTATTTTCAGTACCACGTTTTTATCATCTGATCTTTGACGTGGGTATCCGCCGAAGGCATTCAGAAAACGGAATTTCATTCCCACGATGAAGTGTTTTGCTATTCTTTCGCTGATGTCACCCGTAAAATATTGTTCACGGTATTTCCCCATGACAAAGAACAGTTCGCTGTAGGGTTTGACGGATGAGTAGAACCGGGTATTTTCATGCTGGAAGCGGTAAAGGTCGAATGCCGGGAGCAGGGGTTGGAACTGAAGGGAAGGGGCAGGGGAGAAGGACAGGTCGCGGGAGGCCAGTCCGATATTTCCGAGGGTAGCGTAGAGGTTAGCGGTGTAACAGGCGGGATCGTATTTCTGAAAATAGGTAAGGGTTGTATCGATGGGTTGGTAGGATGGAGGAGTGAAGGCAAAATCCTTAGGAAGGAAATAACTTACATAGCTTGAATCGGTTACAGGGGGGATGGTATCGGGGACCTGGGAAAAGGCTGGCAGTGACAGCAGGTAAAAGACCAGCAAGCCATTGAAGCATATTACCTTACGCATAACATTCACCTGAAATTGTTGGTCAAAGATAACGAAATAACGGTAAGTTTATGGTACAGAACGGGGCAGGGGGGGAGAAATAAAAAAACCCCGGAACGAGTCCGGGGTTTGATCCCGGATCAAGTCCGGGACATGGGGTTTAGGCGACGACATACTCTCCCACAGGAATTGCAGTACCATCTGCGCTGGTGGGCTTAACTTCTCTGTTCGGAATGGGAAGAGGTGGACCCCACCGCTAGAGTCACCATTAAGATTTTACCCTGAGGCGTGGTCAGGGTTTATATTTTGACATAAAGGAAGAAAACACAGCTGAAGCGGATGTTGTTAGTCATCGTGTGAAGGAAGCATACGGGTAATTAGTACTGCTCAGCTTTGTCATTACTGACTTTACACCTGCAGCCTATCAACGTTCTGGTCTAGAACGACCCTTAAAGGAAGTCTCATCTTGGGCTAAGTTTCGTGCTTAGATGCTTTCAGCACTTATCTCATCCATACATAGCTACCCTGCGATGCAGCTGGCGCCACAACAGGCACACTAGAGGTATGTCCAACCCGGTCCTCTCGTACTAGGGTCAGGTGCCCTCAAACTTCCGACGCCCACAACAGATAGGGACCGAACTGTCTCGCGACGTTCTGAACCCAGCTCACGTGCCACTTTAATCGGCGAACAGCCGAACCCTTGGGACCTTCTCCAGCCCCAGGATGTGATGAGCCGACATCGAGGTGCCAAACCACTCCGTCGATGTGAGCTCTTGGGAGTGATCAGCCTGTTATCCCCGGAGTACCTTTTATCCTTTGAGCGATGGCCCTTCCATTCGGAACCACCGGATCACTATGTCCTACTTTCGTACCTGGTCGACTTGTAGGTCTCGCAGTCAAGCACCCTTATGCCATTGCACTCTACGCACGGTTACCAAGCGTGCTGAGGGTACCTTTGAAAGCCTCCGTTACGCTTTTGGAGGCGACCACCCCAGTCAAACTACCCACCAAACACTGTCTCCCGTATAAGGGGATTAGGCTCCAGATAAACAAAGGGTGGTATTTCAAGGTTGACTCCACGACTCCTAGCGAAGCCGCTTCGCAGTCTCCCACCTATCCTACACATTGTTTACCCAAAGTCAATGTTAAGTTATAGTGAAGGTTCACGGGGTCTCTCCGTCCCGTTGCGGGTACCCGGCATCTTCACCGGGACTACAATTTCACCGAGCTCATGGCTGAGACAGTGCCCAGATCGTTACACCATTCGTGCAGGTCGGAACTTACCCGACAAGGAATTTCGCTACCTTAGGACCGTTATAGTTACGGCCGCCGTTTACTGGGGCTTCAATTCAATGCTTTTCCCAGTCGTGATGACCAGGATAACATCTCCTCTTAACCTTCCAGCACCGGGCAGGTGTCAGGCCATATACATCATCTTACGATTTAGCATAGCCATGTGTTTTTGATAAACAGTCGCCTGGGCCATTTCTCTGCGCCCCTGATTGCTCAGGGGGTCCTTTCTCCCGAAGTTACAGGACTATATTGCCTAGTTCCTTAGCCATGAATCACTCGAGCACCTTTGGATACTCTCCTCGACCACCTGTGTCGGTTTCCGGTACGGGTAGCTAGCACCTGAAGCTTAGAGGTTTTTCTTGGAAGCGTGGTTAGGGTCACTATCCGCTTGTCCGAAGACTTACGGTACTATCGAGTTTCAGCACATTCAGTGGATTTGCCTGCCGAATGTATACCTAAGCTCTTCAACGTACTATTCCGTCAGTACGCGGACCTTTCACATCTCCGTTACCCCATCGCAGTGTTAGCTAGTCCAGGAATATTAACCTGGTGTCCATCGATTACCCCTTTCGGGTTCACCTTAGGTCCCGACTAACCCTGATCCGATTAACGTTGATCAGGAAACCTTGGTCTTTCGGTGTGCGGGTTTCTCGCCCGCATTATCGTTACTTATGCCTACATTTTCTTTTCCAGGTGCTCCAACATATCTTACGATACATCTTCGACGCAGCTGGAATGCTCTCCTACCACCCGTTTTTCAACGGATCTACAGCTTCGGTAATATGCTTAATGCCCGATTATTATCCATGCCCGATCGCTCGACTAGTGAGCTGTTACGCACTCTTTAAATGAATGGCTGCTTCCAAGCCAACATCCTAGCTGTCAAAGCAATCAGACCTCGTTAGATCAACTTAGCATATATTTGGGGACCTTAGCTGATAGTCAGGGTTATTTCCCTCTCGGCGCCGGACCTTAGCACCCAACGCCTCACTCCCGAGGAACATGTCATAGCATTCGGAGTTTGTCAGGATTTGGTAGGCGGTGAAGCCCCCTAGTCCAATCAGTAGCTCTACCTCTATGACACTACACTCGAGGCTGCTCCTAAAAGCATTTCGGAGAGTACGAGCTATCTCTCAGTTTGATTAGCCTTTCACCCCTACCCACAGCTCATCCAAACACTTTTCAACGTATAATGGTTCGGTCCTCCATCCCGTGTTACCGGGACTTCAACCTGGCCATGGGTAGATCACTAAAGTTTCGCGTCTACCCCCTCTAACTGAACGCCCTATTAAGACTTGCTTTCGCTTCGGCTGCTCCCGTCAACGGGATTAACCTTGCTAGAGAGGAGTAACTCGTAGGCTCATTATGCAAAAGGCACGCAGTCAGATACTCCTCCGACGAATCGGAGTTTCTCCTCCTACAGGTTGTAAGCGTATGGTTTCAGGTTCTATTTCACTCTTCTGTTCGAAGTACTTTTCACCTTTCCCTCACGGTACTAGTCCACTATCGGTCTCTCAGGAGTATTTAGCCTTGCCAGATGGTGCTGGCGGATTCCCGCAGGATTTCACCGGTCCCGCGGTACTCAGGATACTGTTAGGTAGCAAATCAATTTCGCCTACAGGACTATCACCTTCTATGGTCCCACTTTCCAGAGGGGTTCTGCTATCGATTTGCCTTCCACGTTACAGTCCTACAACCTCCCGATGGCCGTAACCACCGGGATTTGGGCTATTCCCCGTTCGCTCGCCACTACTTAGGGAATCACTGTTGTTTTCTTTTCCTCTGGGTACTTAGATGTTTCAGTTCCCCAGGTTCGCCTCCCCGCTTTCGCGGGGATTCCCGGTCTTCAACCGGGAGGGTTGCCCCATTCGGAGATCCCCGGATCAAAGGTTATTTGCACCTTCCCGAGGCTTATCGCAGCTTGTCACGTCCTTCATCGCCACTGAGAGCCAAGGCATTCACCATACGCTCTTACTTACTTTCTTCACTAATTTTTTAAATTGTACATAGTGATGTCTAATAACATCGACTAACAACTGTATTTTCTTTCCAATATGTCAAAGAACTTAAATGGGAGGGTTTCAATCTGCAATCAGCACTCTAAAATCTGATTTTCATACGCACACGCACACCCATTTCGTGGAGAATATCGGATTCGAACCGATGACTCCTAGCTTGCAAAGCTAGTGCTCTGGCCAGCTGAGCTAATTCCCCGAATGGAAGCTGTAGTCCCGCGCAGATTTGAACTGCGGACCCCTACATTATCAGTGTAGTGCTCTAACCAACTGAGCTACGGGACTATGTAGTTTACAAGGGTAAACCTTACTTCCAAAAGCCCAGGAAGGAAGAGCTACCCGATCATTTGGGTTTCCATCTCAGGTTTATATAAAAAATGAAGAGAGCCTTGGTAGCGGGTTTCACTCCGGCATCACGCCGGCTTCCTGGCTTGCACCAGGAAGAATAGTATGCCACTCTAGAAAGGAGGTATTCCAGCCACACCTTCCGGTACGGCTACCTTGTTACGACTTAGCCCCAGTCACTGATTTTACCCTAGGTCGCTCCTTGCGGTGACGAACTTCAGGTACCCCCAGCTTCCATGGCTTGACGGGCGGTGTGTACAAGGCCCGGGAACGTATTCACCGCGCCATGGCTGATGCGCGATTACTAGCGAATCCAACTTCACGAAGTCGGGTTGCAGACTTCGATCCGAACTGAGACCGGTTTTCGAGATTAGCATCCTGTCACCAGGTAGCGACCCTCTGTACCGGCCATTGTAGCACGTGTGTAGCCCTGGACATAAGGGCCGTGCTGATTTGACGTCATCCCCGCCTTCCTCACTACTTGCGTAGGCAGTTTCTTTAGAGTCCCCAGCATGACCTGATGGCAACTAAAGATAGGGGTTGCGCTCGTTATGGGACTTAACCCGACACCTCACGGCACGAGCTGACGACAACCATGCAGCACCTTGTAGGACGTCCCGAAGGAAATTCAGCTTTCGCCGAACGTCATCCTACATTCAAGCCCAGGTAAGGTTCCTCGCGTATCATCGAATTAAACCACATGCTCCTCCGCTTGTGCGGGCCCCCGTCAATTCCTTTGAGTTTCAACGTTGCCGTCGTACTCCCCAGGTGGATCACTTAATGCTTTCGCTTAGCCGCTGACTGTGTATCGCCAACAGCGAGTGATCATCGTTTACAGCGTGGACTACCAGGGTATCTAATCCTGTTTGATCCCCACGCTTTCGTGCATGAGCGTCAGTGTCAATTTGGTAAGCTGCCTTCGCTATCGGTGTTCTGTGTCATATCTAAGCATTTCACCGCTACATGACACATTCCGCCTACCTCAACTGAACTCAAGAACGATAGTATCAATGGCAATTTTCCGGTTAAGCCGGAAGCTTTCACCGCTGACTTATCATTCCGCCTGCGCACCCTTTAAACCCAATAAATCCGGATAACGCTTGCATCCTCCGTATTACCGCGGCTGCTGGCACGGAGTTAGCCGATGCTTATTCATACGGTACCATCAGCTTCCGATCGCGTCGGATATTTTTTTCCCGTATAAAAGCAGTTTACAACCCATAGGGCCGTCATCCTGCACGCGGCATGGCTGGGTCAGACTTGCGTCCATTGCCCAATATTCCTTACTGCTGCCTCCCGTAGGAGTCTGGTCCGTGTCTCAGTACCAGTGTGGGGGTAAATCCTCTCAGAACCCCTAGGCATCATCGCCTTGGTAAGCCGTTACCTTACCAACTAGCTAATGCCACGCATGCCCATCTTTAACCGCCGGAACTTTGATTCAAAAAACAGGTGTCTCCTGAATGTTATGGGGTATTATGCCCGATTTCTCGAGACTATTCCCCGGTTGAAGGTAGGTTGCATACGCGTTACGCACCCGTGCGCCACTCGTGTATCTCCGAAGAGACCTTACCGTTCGACTTGCATGTATTAAGCCTGCCGCTAGCGTTCATCCTGAGCCAGGATCAAACTCTTCATTGTAAAAATTGTTTGATCTTATTTTTCAGGGCATACTGTTTCTATCTCTTTAAGGGATAGGAAACCCGCTACTAGGCTCATCTTCAATTCTTTCAAAGAACATTTTTTTCTTTTCCACCTTTCCCCTGTCCATTCAGGGCGAAAAGGGCTGCAAAATTAAACCTCTTTTTTGAATTTACAAAATATTTTTAAAAATATTCGAAAAATTTCAAAAATTATTAGCGGAAAAGGATGGCAAAGGTAACACTAATTCCAATACTTTTACAAAAACATTTAAAAATATTTCTAAAACCCCGGCCACAATTTTCCCCTACATTTGCTACTTCATTGAAACTGTTTTACATGAATACAACAAAAAAGTTTCACCTGTACATCACTATTTTTCTTGCCCTGCTGTTCTTAGGCCGGTTAACCCCGCTGGCCGCCCAGAACACCTCTCGGGATTCCATCCCCCACACCCGGTCAGCCTTTAAAGACCGCATTTTCGTCGGAGGCAATCTGGGCGTTCAGTTTGGCACCGTCACCCTCGTCGATGTCTCCCCCCTGGTCGGCTACCGGATCACCGACCGGCTGAATGCCGCCGTGGGCATCATCTACCAGTACTACCACGAGGAATACTACCAATACAAATATTCAACCCATATTTTCGGCGGACGGACCTGGCTCAGATACTACATCTTCCAAGGATTGTTTGCCCATGCAGAATATGAACTCCTGAATTATGATCCCTACGATACATTCCTTGAAAATAACCGTATCAGCGTCAGCAGCTACCTGCTGGGAGGAGGATATACACAGTGGATTGGAGGGAGTTCTTTCCTTAGCCTCACGGTACTCTGGGACCTGAACGAATCCCCATATTCGATCTACCAAAATCCCATCTTCCAGGTGGGCTTTGGAATCGGCCTGTAAAATTTTTCCTTTAGGCAGTGACAGGCAGGCGCCTGAGAATTTCAAGCAGAAAATCCCAGAATTTCACCACAGAAGCGATCTCCAGGCGTTCGTCGGGTGAATGAACACCACGGAGGGTAGGCCCTATCGAGATCATGTCCAGCCCGGGGTATTTCTCCAGGAACAGGCCACATTCCAGACCGGCATGGATCGACCTGACGATGGGCTCTTTGGAGAAAAGATCCTGATAAGCTTCCACACTGATCTTCAGGATCTCTGAACCGGGATTCGGGCTCCATCCGGGATATCCGTCCGAATGCGTCACTTTGGCCCCTGCCAGCCGGAATACGCTTTCCACCATATGGGCAATGTCGTGCTTGGAGGAATTCGTGTCGCTGCGCTGACTGGTGCATACCTCCAGGTAGCCTTCATCTTTTGCCTTGATGGAAGCCAGATTGGTTGAGGTTTCCACCATGCCGGGCATACGCTGGCTCATGGCGATGACGCCGTGGGGGCAACCATACAATGCGTTCAGCAGTCTTTTCTGCAGCTTTTTCCCCATCGCCTTTTCGGGCAGTTCCGTTTCCTCTGCCGAAAAAAGCAGGTCAGGTTCGGTTATGCCCAGTTCATAGCGCAGATCTGCATAATAGCCGGCTACCCTGTCCAGGAATTTTTGCTGGTTCTTCAAAGGGACGAGGATGGTGGCGCTTGCCTCCCGGGGAATGGCATTGCGCAGGTTACCTCCTTCGATTGAGGCGACCCTGATCTGGCTGTCACGTGAGGCTTCCCATAGCAGGCGGGTCAGGATCTTAATGGAATTGCCCAGACCCTTGTGAATGTCATCCCCTGAATGGCCTCCTTTCAGCCCCCCCACTTTTACCCGGTATGCAATATAACTCCCAGCCACTTTCTTTTCCTTTATGGCAAATCGGGCAACCGTGTCCATTCCGCCAGCGCAGCCGATAAAGATCTCCCCTTCGTCTTCCGAATCCAGGTTGATCAGGATCGAACCTGTGATAAACCCCGGCATCATCCCAAAAGCTCCTGTTAACCCTGTTTCTTCGTCCACGGTAAAAAGACACTCCAGCGGACCGTGAGTTACTGAACCGGATGCAAGGATGGCCAGTTGTGCCGCCATACCGATACCGTCGTCAGCACCCAGTGTCGTCCCTTTAGCCTTGACCCACTCCCCGTCGATGTACGGCCTGATGGGATCCAGCAGAAAGTCGTGCGGACTGTCGCTGTTCTTCTCGCAGACCATGTCCATGTGGCTTTGCAGAACGACGGTTTTCAGTTTTTCCCTTCCCGGTGATGCCGGTTTGCGGATAAGGATGTTCCCCGTTTCATCGTACAGGGTTTCCAGCCTATGCTTTTTCCCAAAATTGATAAGGTATTCCCTGATTTTTTCTTCTTTTTTGGAGGGCCTTGGTACCTGGCAGATCTCTTCAAAATAATTCCAGAGAGGCGCAGGGTTGAGCTGGGATAATTTGGTAGACATATTATGCTTTTTGAAATTTGATTTTAACAAAGGTTTTTCAATCGTAAAATAGTCTCCGTTGGATTTTCAGATGCAAACACGGTGTTTCCTGCCACCAGCACATCCACTCCGGCTTCCACCAGTCTGGCTGCATTGGAAAGGTCCACTCCGCCGTCCACTTCGATGAGCACATTTGCTTTTCTGGCTACGATCATTTCTTTGAGCCGGCGGATCTTGGCGTAGCTGTTTTCAATGAAGCTTTGGGCTCCGAATCCGGGGTTGACCGACATGATCAGCACCATGTCAACATCTAGGAGGATATCTTCGAGGACTGATACCGGCGTATGCGGATTCAAAACCACTCCGGCTCTCATTCCAAGGGATTTGATCTTCTGGATGGTTCGGTGAAGGTGCGGGCAGGCTTCGTAATGGACCGTGAGGATAGCGGCCCCGAGAGTGTGGAATGTTTCCAGGTAACGATCGGGGTCAATGATCATCAGGTGAACGTCCAATGGTTTTTCGGCGTGTCGGGCGATCGCTTTGATGACCGGCATTCCGATGGAGATATTCGGCACAAAAACGCCGTCCATAATGTCGAGGTGGAACCAGTCGGCCTGACTGCGGTTCACTATTTCGATGTCGCGTTGCAGATTGGCAAAGTCGGCGGCAAGCAGGGAAGGAGCGACCAGGTGATTCATCCCAAATACGTCTTCAGTATCTTGCTCCGGGAAGTATGTTTCAGCCTCCGGATGGCTTTTTCCTTGATTTGCCTGACACGTTCGCGCGTCAGGTCGAATTTCTCACCGATCTCCTCCAGGGTCATGGGATGTGTCTGGTTCAGACCGAAATAAAGGCGTACCACATCGGCTTCCCGTGGAGTCAGGGTGGATATTGCCCTGTCAATTTCCTTTTTCAGTGATTCGTACATGAGCTGGGTTTCCGGAGTCGGACCATCGTCGTTCCGAAGCACATCATACATTGTATTATCTTCGTCCTGCACCAGCGGTGCATCCATGGAGATGTGCCGGCCTGAATTCTTGAGCGATTCCTTCACTTCGGTTTCCGTGATCTCCAGCAGATCGGCGATCTCCTCGGAGTTGGGTTCCCGCTCAAATTCCTGCTCCAGCTTGGCGTATGCCTTGTTGATCTTGTTGATGGATCCGATCTTGTTCAGAGGTAACCTTACAATACGGGACTGTTCAGCCAGGGCCTGGAGGATCGATTGACGTATCCACCATACGGCGTAAGAAATGAACTTGAATCCCCTCGTTTCATCGAAGCGCTGGGCAGCTTTTATCAGTCCAAGATTGCCTTCATTGATCAGGTCGGGCAAACTAAGTCCTTGGTTCTGATACTGCTTTGAAACGGAAACGACAAACCGAAGGTTTGATTTGGTCAGTTTCTCCAAGGCATCGCGATCGCCCTGTTTAATACGCTGGGCCAATGAAACTTCTTCATCGGCTGTGATCAACTCCACTTTACCAATTTCCTGCAGGTACTTGTCGAGGGATGCGGTTTCACGATTGGTGACCTGTTTGGTAATTTTAAGTTGCCTCATAAGCCTGGATTAATGATCAAGAGATTTAAAATTCATTTTACGGATTTTTATGGGAATGGTTACAAGCTATTCCGCCCTGGTTGGCGGTTTTGGGAGCAAAACCTTCCTGGAAAGCTTCAATTTACCGGTTCTCGGATCGATATCGATCAGTTTTACCTTGATCTTATCGCCTACCTTGAGCACCTTGTCGACTTCTGCAATGCGGCGCCAGTCGATCTCGGAAATATGCAGCAAGCCATCCTTGCCGGGCAGAATTTCAACAAAAGCGCCAAAAGAGGTAATGTTCTTGACGGTCCCCAGATAAACCTCATTCAGTTCAGGGATGGCCACAATCGCCTTGATCCTGTCCTTTGCTGCTTCAATCGAGACTTTATCCACGGCGAAGATGTCGATGATGCCCACTTCGCCCACTTCCTCGATAATGATCGTTGAATTGGTGGAGCTCTGGATCTCCTGGATGATTTTACCACCTGGTCCGATCACTGCCCCAATGAATTCCTTGGCAATGGTCATCTGTTCGATTCTCGGGACAAAGGGTTTATAATCCTCTCTTGGCACGGCGATCGTCTTTTCCATGATATCCAGGATATGCAGTCTGCCTTTCCGGGCCTGATCAAGGGCTTCTGTCAAAACTTCATACGACAGGCCTTCCACTTTGATGTCCATCTGGCAGGCTGTGATCCCATCGCGTGTGCCAGTCACCTTGAAGTCCATATCCCCCAGATGATCTTCGTCGCCCAGGATATCGGACAGAACGGCATATTTGCCGGTTTCCTTTTCCGTGATCAGCCCCATGGCAATTCCCGAGACCGGTTTATGGATCTTCACGCCTGCGTCCATCAGGGCAAGCGTCCCGGCACAGACCGTGGCCATGGATGACGAGCCGTTGGATTCGAGTATATCGGAAACCACCCGGATGGTATAGGGATTTGCAGGGCTGGCAGGGATCACCGGTTTAAGTGCCCTCATGGCCAGGTTGCCATGACCGACCTCCCTGCGGCTGGTGCCACGCATAGGCTTGACTTCACCGGTAGAGAAAGGCGGGAAATTATAGTGCAGCATGAAGTTGCTTTTTCCTTCATAAACGGCTCCGTCGACCACCTGCTCGTCGAGTTTGGTGCCCAGGGTGACGGTCGTCAGGGATTGGGTTTCACCGCGGGTAAAGATGGAAGACCCATGGGCTGCGGGGAGATAGTCCACCTCGCACCAGATCGGCCGGACCTCGTCCAGCCCGCGGCCGTCCAGGCGTTTCCTGGCATCCAGTACCAATTTTCTGACAGCCTGCTTATGGATCTCGTGATAGTATTTCTGAACAAGCGGTACTTTTGCCTCCCTGAGTTCTTCGGGGATCGTCTCTATGAATGCATTTTTAATGGTTTCAAAAGCTTCAGTACGTTCACGTTTCACGGGAATGATGGAAGCGGCTGCATCGTATGTTTGTTGATGCGTCGCATTCCGGAGTTCCTCGTAGAGTTCCGGATCGTTCGTTTCGTGGCAGTATTCCCTTTTCACAACAGGCCGTCCCAGCATTTCAGCCAGTTCCAGTTGTGCCCTGCATTGGACCCGGATGGCCTCATGCGCTATTTTCAGGGCTTCGATCATGGTGGATTCCTGTACCTCTTTCATTTCTCCCTCCACCATGACAATGTTGTCGATCGTAGCGGCAACGACCAGGTCGAGGTCTGCTTCTTCCAGCTGTGATATCAGCGGAGTGATCAGGAACTCACCATTGATCCTTGCGATCCTGACTTCCGAGATGGGTCCCTGGAAGGGGATATCGGAGATGGTGAGAGCAGCTGATGCTGCCAGTGCAGCCAGCGAATCCGGTGGCAGGTTCTTATCCCCGGAGATGAGGGTAATGATGACCTGTATCTCTGCGTGGAAATCATCCGGGAAAAGAGGTCTGAGAGCACGATCCACCAGCCGGGCAGTCAGAACTTCATGATCGGAAGGCCGCGCTTCCCGTTTAATGAAACCACCCGGAAAACGCCCCGTTGCAGAATACCTCTCCCGGTACTCCACCGAGAGGGGTAAGAAATCACTTCCTTCCACTGCATCTTTTTTGGCAACTACCGTTGCCAGCAACATGGTGTCGCCCAGCCTGACAACGGCGGCACCATCAGCCTGCCGTGCTAAACGACCCGTTTCTATGGATACAGTTCTTCCGTCATTTAAATCAAATGACTTGATGATACCTTCTGATGACATAAAAATAATATTACGTGAAGAGAAATCGATACGACTTAATACAAAAAAAAAGGCAACTGGAGATTGCCTTCAACGAGGAACGTGTTATAACTTACTTTCTGATATTCAGTTTTTTAATGATTTCGCGGTAGCGTTCAATATCCTTATTTTTCAGGAATTCCAGCAATTTTTTTCTTTTACCTACCAACATGACAAGTGATCGCTCAGTGGACAGATCCTTTGGATTGGTTTTGAGATGTTCGGTGAGGTGTTTAATGCGGTAGGTAAACAAAGCAACCTGCGCTTCCGTTGATCCTGTGTCAAATTCGGATTTTCCGAATTCCTTGAACGCATTCTTTTTAACTTCCGGTGTAATGAACATCGATGAACTTTTATTTCGCTTTTATACTTTTATTTTAAGGGCTGCAAAATTAATACATAATTCGATTGGAAACAATTGTTGCAAAAAAAAATAAATATATGGTCATTCATAGTCATTAGCCCGGCGCCTTGCGGGGCCTCGCGTGATTAATGGTTATTAGCTCGGCCTTTCAGGCCTCGCGTGATTAATGGTTATTAAAATAACAACTAATAACAACAAATAACCATAAATACCCCCCTAAAAACTCCATTTCAACCGTACATACCAGAATTTACCGTAGTCCCCGTATTCGGTTCCGTCGGCACCGTAAAAAAGCTGGGCGATGAGCAGGAGGTAAAGATTATCGGTCAGGGAGATGTCGACCGATGGGCCTATAAAAAAGGAATGATCGCACGGATTGTAGATCCCTGCCAGGTCGGCCCTGACCAGGGGAGTGACCGGGTAAGCGATCTCGCCGAAAAGAGAATAACGCGCCCGGGTGAAATCCTTTACCGAAATATTCCTCAGGTCCAGCATGGTGCTTCCTCCGGCTTTTCCCGTGGTCCCTGCACTGTTATAGAGTGCGGAAGCATGAAGGTATAGTCCGCTTTTGAGTGTATAGTCACCATCAATGGCAGCCACCAGTTGCCCGGTCGTATCTGAAAAATTTTCTGCTGAGCGGAAATACGTGAACTCACCCCGAAACCCGCCTCCGGATATATCCCCGCTCCATCCACCTCCTATGACCAGATCTTCAACCATCTGACCTGCCATAAACTGAAAATCGTATTCACGGCGGTTAAAACGGTACATGGCTGCGGCCGTCAGCCGCCGGTCGTGATTCAGGCTGGCAGCAAGCTGAACGGAAGAAGTCATCCCCGGGTAGTATTCGATCTGCAGGGCATCGCATCCGGGTCGCTCTTCATAATCGAAATCAAAGTAAGAAAACGAATTGAAGATATCATTCGGTGTCCATATGAAATTGGTTCCCCAGTTAATCCGTTGCCTCCCCAGGTTGAATTCCCATTTTTTGAATGAATATTTCAGGTTCAACCGGTCGAGACCGGCCAAAAAAACATAGGAATCCGCATCATCCATGACCCAGGTAAGGTCCAGAAAGCCGGGATCACGGTCCATGGTCTTGCTAAAATCCGGTAACTGGTATTGCATTAACTGTATGTAATTACCAAAAAGAAAGCGGATACGCATCCCTGCTTCCAGGACCAGGCCATTGGCAGGGAACCATTTCAGGGTCATCCGGTTGTTGATCTCATTATTCAGGTACCATTCCTTTCTAAAATTTTCATAACTGATCATCTGCAGGTCTTTGATATAACCGTTGAACTGCCATTTGCCTGGGGAAGAATCCTGGCCTGCCGAACTTACCGCAAGGCAGAGCGTGGAGCAGGCGAAAAGAATGATCTTGGCCGGGATGCTCATGTTCGTATCAATGGGGAAGCTGTTCAACATCACTTTTGACACGACCGTCTTCGATCGTGATCACCCGGTGTGCTTTGTTCACCACCCTTGCATCATGTGTTGAAAAGATAAAGGTCATCGCTTCTTCGTGGTTCAGCTTTTCCATGATTTCCAGCAGGTTTTCTGTCGACTTGGTGTCAAGGTTGGCCGTGGGCTCATCAGCAAGGATGAATCGTGGCCTGGATGCCAGTGCCCTTGCAACGGCCACACGTTGTTGTTCCCCGCCGGATAATTCGCCCGGGCGCTTATGAAGCTTGTCGCCCAATCCGACCTGGGTAAGCAATTCGATGGCCCGATGCTGGCGCTCAGCCTTCGTTTTTTTCTGCAAAAGCAGGATGAATTCGACATTTTCGAGGGCTGTCAGCACAGGGATCAGGTTGTAGGATTGAAAGACAAAACCGATGTTGTTCAGGCGGAAGTCGATGAGCTGGGATGATTTGAGTTTTGACAGATTGGTGCCGCCAATGATGATCTCCCCTGATGTTGGCATATCGAGACCGCCGATCAGGTTCAGCAGGGTGGTCTTGCCGGAACCCGATGGTCCGACGATGCAGGTGAATTCGGCCTCCGCAAAGTCAATGGTCACATCCTTCACTGCATGAACCTTTACCTCGGAGGCATTGTATATTTTATTCACCAGCTTCAATACAAGTACGTTCATATCCTGTCAGGTTTATGATGGTTCTATACGGTTCTGAGCGCGTCCACCGGGTTTAGCTTCAAAGCCTTGCGGGCCGGCCAGAGTGATGAAATGATCGCCGTGGTGATGACCATGATCGTCGTAAATACAAAAAATTCAGGGGTCACCACCGGGTACACCTTCGCTGCATAGCCAATGGCCTCGAAACCCTCTCCCCAGCCGGCAAAATGGATCCCTGTCCTGCCCAGGATTTTTATGATCGTCCATCCGGAAAGCATTCCGGCTGCCGCTCCGACAAAAGTCAAAAAAATGGTTTCCAGCATGATCATGCCAAAGATCCTTCTGCGGTTCATCCCGATCGCCATAAGCATCCCCAGCTCCTTGGTCCGCTCAAGAATGGTCATCAGCATGGTGTTGATGATACCGAATGCCAGTGCCAGCATGATGATGCCAAGGAAAATGAAATAGTAAATGATCATGAAATCATTCATCATGGCCGCATCCGGAGCCAGCTCTTTCCAGGTTCTGACGGTATTTTCGCCGGAAATGTGACTCAGTTTTTCCTTCATGACCTCCGCCTGATCCATGTTGTCGAGTAAAACTGCAATTTCGTGGGTAAGAAGATCATCACCCCCATAAAGCTTTGCCAGTTCACCTGCATTGACAAAAACTGCGGTTTGGTCAAACCCTGTATTCGTTGTTTTATAGATACCGCAAACCCTGAAAATACCCTGGATCGGATTACCTTCCCTATCCGATATTGAAATCTGGATTTTATTCCTGATCCTGTAATCCAGCGCCTTTTCAGTGATCAGCGGCCCGTACCTGTCCAGCTCCTTCTTGCTGAATTCTTTCTTCAGGACTTCACGGAAGTCCTTGGGCGACCTGAACCGCTTATCCTTGAGGGTTTCAAGCTTTGCAAGGACCGTGGCCGGAACTTTTTTTACCGCCAGCTCCCGGATGATGCTGTCACTGATCAGGTATTGCTTCAGTTTCAGGATTTCGGCCGTTTTATCACTGATCAGGATGTCGCCGGGATTTTGAGCAGTCAGGTATCTTCCGCCATCCGTTACGATTTTCTTGTAGATGTTGGTGATGCTCTTTTCTTTTTCCGGATCAATTCCATAGATCAGCACGCCCGTATTTGCCCAGGGTGTATTGGCCATTGCAATTATTTTGGTCCTTTTAACCCAGGCGGAAAGTCCTGGCAGGGAATCGATGCTTTGGGCGGTCTCGTCAGGATTTCTTACGGTAAGATTGATCTCCTCGTTTTTGACGTATTCCTTGTTATGGATCTGGATATGGGATACTTCATTATATATTGCACTGTCAAGGCGCTCCCTGAACCAGCCTTCCATGATCCCCACAAGCAGCACTCCGGCAATGATGCCAAGGGTTACGGCAAAGATCACCACCAGGCTTCTTTTTTTATTGCGCCATATGTTCTTCCATGCGACCGACCAGATCATAGCATTATATTTTTAACCTTTGAGCGCCTCTGTTTCCTTCAGCCTCCCAATTTGTCGCAAAGGGTAGATCGTTGCCAGTGCCACCATGAACAGCACAACCACAGCCTGCCAGTAGAAATAGGAACCAATCGGCGCGGTGGGCATAATGGCTTCCCATCCCCAATCCTCCATCATGCTGGCCAGTTCCCCTTTCAGAACAATGGGATGATAACAGAAATACGTGATCAGCGGTACACTGGCCAGTAATCCGCCGACCAGACCAATGGTGCCAAGCAGGATCATTTCAATGGTGAAAACCCTTTTCAGTTTCGTTTTCTGCATCCCGATGGCCACAAGTACGCCGAATTCCCTTTTTCTCTCGGAAACCATCATCAGGACCGTGCCGAATATACCGAAGAAGATGATAAAGTAAAGAACTCCCAGCATGGCGATCCCTGACTGACTGTCACCCTTGATTTGCTGGTACATGATTGGATTAAGCTCGTACCAGGTTTTGGCTGTTGTGTTTTTATCGTGCAGGAGTGCGTTTATCCCTGATTTTGCTGCTCGGATCGTCCGGCTTGATTTATCGGTAAGGTTAACGACAAGTGAGGTTATTTTACCATCTGCATCAAAGAATGTTTGAGCTGCAGGTATCGTCATAATGATCAATTTATTGTCTATTTCGGGAGAAGGCATTTTGATGATTCCCCTTACCGGGAATATCCCGTTTGCTGAGGCTCCGTGATAGCCCTGGCCCATCAGAATCACCGAATCTCCCGCGGCGACTTTCAGATAGCCCGCCAGCCGGTCGGACACAAGAATCCCTTCGTCATCGCCTGCCAGATATCCGTTGGATATTTCAGCGCATTGAAGTATCTTGGGCATATGAAGTTCATTGTCTTCAGCGGAAAGAGCCAGTTCACGCTCAAGCCTGAGCGGGGACGAATAAGCCCTGCCAAGGTTTTTTTTCACCTTTTCAAGAACATCATCCGGCAGCGCACTTCCATCCTTTAGTTGTTGCACTGCATTATCAGTGATCCTGTATTTTACCAGTTTGCCTTCAGGATCTGAAAAGTTTTTTTCCTTTACAGGATCAATCGCTATGACAGCCACTCCTTTTGTCTGGGTTCCGCTGGAGGCCAGCGTAAAGGATTCGAGGTGGGGCGCAACGGAAACGACATTTTTAACCTTCAGGATTTCAGCCACTGTCGCATCATTCTGATCGAAGGAGTAATCAATTAAGGGATTATCCTGGTATTTTTCATGTTGTACCTGAAGATAACCCGTGAACGATTCAATAAAATTGTTGATCATGTGATCATAGGCTCCGAGCTGATACGATCGCATGATCACTGCAAAGAAAACGGCAAAGAAAACAGATGCGGAGGTGATGATGGTGCGGCGTCTGTTCCTCCAGAGGTTTCTCCACGCTATTTTGAATTCCTGATTCATCCCATTTTACTGATTTTAACGAACCGTTTTCATATTCTGCTGTGAGAAGAATTCCTCCCCGATCTTAATGTTGAACTGTGTATCCATCATTTCAAGACGGGTTTCGTGCCCTTCTTTTTCAGCGTCCATCGGGATCATGACCATTTTTGAAGGAAGCATCCGATCGCCCATCAGCTTTATTTCGCCGGATGTCATATAATTTGCCAGGATGCCGTCCTCGTCATAATATTCCGCTCTCAGCTCGTAATATTCGGTTTTGGAGATCCAGACCAGGATTTTACCCCAGACGACTGCTGCTTCCGGATTAGGAATCAATTCGATGATATGGCATGCATACCCGTTGATGACTTCATTACCGATGATGTGATGCTGGTAGTCGTCGACCATGGAGTTCATCTTCACCAGGTCATCGTTGGTGAAATCGGACCCCATCCAGGATTGTCCCATCATCGAAGGGGGTATTTTGATCATGCGGTTGATGGAAGGCATCCAGTTCCACATGTCGTTGTAACGTTTCAAAAATACCTGGCCGGCATCCTTGGCGGGTGAGGTGATGTAGATCAGGGAGAAATCGGTACCCAGCGACCAGGCTTTCATGGTCACTTCCCGTGACCACCCGGGCCTGACGATCGTCATTGTCATGGTTCCTTTGCTGGATAATCCGTTGACCTTGTCCTGGGCGCGTTTGACAATCTCCGTGGCATCGGGGTTCTGGGATTTTCCTTCTTGAAAAGAAATCAGGAAGAATGCAAGGAGACATATGGTGACAAAGAGATTAGTGCTCATGATTTTTCTGATTGATATGACAGAATTTTTCAATGATCAACTGTTTTATTTTTTTCGATGGGGAAGTGATCCGGATCGATGTTACGGTGAAAGGCGATCCCATCGAGGACTGCTGCGAAGAAGATGGCTTCGGAAACCGGTTATTACGCTGCGCTGTGATTGGTGGTCATTAGCTCGGCCCTTCGGGCCTCGCGTTATAAATGGTTATTCATGGTCATTTGCTCGGCGCTGCGTGCCTCGCGCCATTCGTGGTCATATGTTGTACTGCTGGCTGCTGATCCTTCGTCACTATGCTCCTCGGGACATGCTGCTGACTGCTGATCCCGGCTTTCGTCGGAACGTCGCTTCGCTCCGCTGCCGATCAGACTCAGAGTCCCAGGATCTGATAACTGAACTTCCTTGGATTAATGCACATCACCGGGATCTGGGAGCTGTTGAAGATCATTTCTTCATCGTAGGTCCCCAGCAGGAACTTTGTGAAATTGGCATCGGGATTGGTCATGATCATGATCAGATCCGCATCGATGGAAGTGGCATAATCAATGACAGCACCCGAGAATCCTGAGCTTTTCCCGGGGATCATATACGTATGCCTGACCTTGTTCTTTTTGAAGTACCCATCCATCAGCTTGGCAGCCTCGATGACACTTTCATCGGTGGTGCTGGTCTGGAAGATATGGATCGTTGCTCCGAATTGCCGTGCGATGAACACCGCCCATTTTGTTTTTTCCCATGGCCCGGCATCGCTTGTGACCGGCAGGACGATATTTTTAAATCCTTTCCTGGGTGGTCGTTTCTGGACGACGATCACGGGCACCGGTGAACTGGCGATCACCTTGAGTGCAAAGCTTCCTGTGAGTTTTTGCATGCCGACTTTTCCATGGGTGCCGAGATAAATCAGGTTAGCCCCGATATCGGCGGCCACTTCGCTTATGGTGGTGAAGATGCTGCCTTCCAGTGCCTTGATTTCCACTTCAAGCTTGTATTTCGACCGGATTTCAGTAGCTCTTTTTTCAAGTTTTTCCGTGATGGCACCAATCCCCAGGTTCACTTTGTTTAAATAGGCCATGGTGTCCTTATTGATCACGTGAAGTAGGGCTAACCTGTACTTCAGGACTTTAGCAGTTTCAGCGGCCTGGCTGATCGCGTTATCGCAGATCTCCGAGAAATCCGTCGGGACCAGAATGATGTTGTTCATCTCGTTTTTCATGGGAAAGTGTTTTTGCTTTGAATAGGACATCAAAAATAAAAAAAAAGTCAGACAATGTTGGTTCCGACATTTATTTTATTTGATAACAGTAATTTCACTGTGCTGATCAAGTTTCGCAAATCCCAAAGCCCAAAGCCCAAATTCCAAACTGACTGTTGGGTCCTGGAATTTGGGATTTGCCTGGAATTTAGTGCTTGGAATTTAGGATTTACGATTTCAGTGCCCTGAAATCGCTCCCCGTCGGATTCTGGAATACCTGCAGGTCGAACAGGGGTACGGCTGCCAGGACATGATCAAAAATGTCGGATTGAATATTCTCGTAGGGTACCCATTCCTGGATCCGGCTGAAGGCATAGATTTCGATGGGAAGCCCGGTATCGGTGGGCTGGAGCTGGCGGACCATCATGGTCATCTCAGTGTCGATCTGATCATTGTTCCTGAGATAGCCCAGAAGATATGCCCTGAACACGCCGATGTTCGTTTGCCTGCGGCCATTGAGCAGTGCAGAAGGATCTACTCCAAACTGGCGGTTATATTCCTGGATTTCCCTTTCAGTTTCATCAACATAGTGGGCCACGTTCTGGAATTTTCTGAATCGCCCGAGCATTTCCGGAGTGCAGAATTTGATGCTTTGAATGTCAATATAAACCGATCGCTTGATTCGCCTGACGCCTGAATCTTCCATACCGCGCCAGTTCTGGAACGAATCGGAGACTAACGAATATGTGGGCACGGTGACGATGGTTTTGTCGAAGTTCTGGATTTTCACAGTGGTAAGCGAAATATCCTGCACGGTTCCATCAGCTCCGTATTTGCTCATGGTGATCCAGTCGCCCTTATGAAGCATATCGTTGGCAGCCAGCTGGATGCCTCCGACAAAGCCCAGGATGGGATCCTTGAAGATCAGCATCAGTACGGCAGATATCGCTCCCATTCCCGCCAGCAGGGCAATGGGAGATTTCCCGATCAGGATGGAGAAGATCAGGATACCTATGATGATATAAATGACCATTTTGGCAACCTGGAGGTACCCCTTGATGGGCCGTGACTTTGCCATTTCATAATCCTGATAGATCCTGTCGGCCGAATTCAAAAAGGAATTGAAGATGAGGCTCGTGACGACCAGCATATAGATTTCCACCCCCCGGATCAGGACCAGGGACAGCCTTGAATATTCAGTCAGAGCCAGCGGGATCAGTTGCAGGACAATGTAGGCAGGGATCAGGTACGAGAGCCGGTTGAAGAATTTTTTCCGGAAAAGGATGTCATCCCATTTGGTGGGTGTCTTTTTCGTGATGCGGTGAAAGATAACAATAAGGATCTTCTTTATGATAAAAAAGGCAATGGTGGCAAACAAAAGGATAACCAGAACCTCAATCACTTCCTTGAGCAGATTGGCGTTGTATTCGGTCAATCCTTTTCCAAGAAGCCATTCTTTGACGATCACGTCGAATTTGTCGGCTAATAAGGCAGAACTTTCATTCATGGGATAAATTTTATTTCAGGGAACGATCACATCGAGTGACAGGGGGTTTACCACAATTTCCAGCTCGTCGCCCAGAGGCTCTATTTCACCGTCAACGTTGACCAGACCCTCGTTGTTCCCCTTCAAAATTGCGTGTTTTCCTCTGATGATCTGGACGTATCTCGACCTGTCAATTTGTTTCAGGAACAGCAAGTTGACCACAAGGGCTACTTTTGCCATGGGTACCTTACGTACCACGCACACTTCCATCCATCCATCGTCCACCTCGGCGCGGGGAGCAATATAGGCGTTGTACCCGAACTGACTGGAATTGGCGAAACTAATGAAAAGGGCTTTTTCCCTGTGTTTGACACCGTCGATCCAGAGCGTATATTTCCGGGGTTTATAAAGCGGGTATTCGCTGAGGATGATCCTGAAATACGCCTGAAAGCCTCGGTGTGCGTCCAATTGGAACTTCTGTGCCACAACAGTGTCAAATCCTACTCCGGCAATGCTGACGCAGGTTTTCCCGTTAACCTGAAGGGTATCGATCGTTTTGACCCTGAAGGCATTGATCACCTCAAATGCCTTGTTGATCCGGAAGGGAATACGGAGATGGTGGGCCAGTCCGTTACCGGATCCGGACGGAATGATACCGAGGGCTATCTTTTTCCCGACGATGGTTTGAGCAATTTCATTGATAGATCCATCCCCCCCGGCAGTGACAATGGCATCCGCATCAGCTTCGATGGCCTGTACGGCAAGTTGAATGGCGTGGCGTGGAGAGTCGGAGACGCTAACCGTGCAGTCATAACGGTCTGCATCCATGTTCTGGTCAATGGCCGTTACCAGGTCATCGTGTCTTCCTGTTCCGGAAACAGGATTGATGATGAAATGGACCTTCTTTTTCACGGAACGATTTGCCTGCTGTCTGTTGAACTCCATATTACCTATGACTTGACCCAAAGCGGCTTCCTTACCTTTCCAGCCCGGACCTTACCACAAATGTATAAAAAAAAAGAAGCTGGCCCAATTCCGGGACAGCTTCTTTAGATTGGATAATGCAATGTAATATAAGAGCAGGTTATTGCTGAACCTTTACTGAAATATCAATGGTTCCATCAGCACCCACTGCAATGTTGTTGACTTTGATCATCCCGTATTTTGCGGTTACGGTCTTGAAAAGAAGCACATCACCAACGGCAAGGGTAGCAATACGTGTTTGATCAGGTTCTGTGGCAGCTTCCTGCATAATGATGGAGTCATCAGTGATGGCATTCCAGTCAATGGCGGTGGTTACCTTTCTTAGGCGTGTCGCATTTTTGGTGGTCCATGTCTGGAGTCCGTTGGTGGCATTGTTGAAAACAAGGGCTGCATGCGCATCATCAGGAGCAGCCAGGGTTGCCAGATCCGCAGCTCCGTAGAAATACAGCCAGTCGACCTTGCTCTGGTTGGCTTTGGCTTCTGCCAGTGAATAAATGGTGCCGTCGACCGATGCAAAAGAACTACCCGTTGAACTCTGATAGGATCCGAGGATCTTCTGATCATAGGCAGTGATCGGACCGGCAGAACTTTCGGTAGTGATGTTCAGCGAAATTTCACTTGACTGTCCGTCTTTATCCGTTACCTTGATATTTATTTTCTCAGTTCCTTCCACATTGAGCGATGTCAGGGTGATGTCAATACTGTAATAGGAGACATTGATGGCTGTATCCCATGTAAACCAGGTCGCATTGTTATAGACCCGGGTGAGTTCCAGCAGTGACAGATTGGCACCGGAGGAAGAATTGGAGGCAGCCGTGAGTCCAATGGTAAAGTCTTCTTCCGTATCCAGTGTGATATCCTCACTGACATATCCTGCACCACCTTTGAAGTTGACGGTCGGTTTTAGATCACCCTCTTCTTCATCCGTGCAGGAGCTCATGAAAAAAAGGCCACTGACCATCAGAAATGCAAACAAATAAACTAACTTCTTCATAATGAATAATTTTTAAGGATTAAAAGTTACACATGAATTTTCGGCAAAATTACATAAAAATTTTCCCGTTAGAAAAATTTCTATATAAATTTTCGGCGGCTGTTTTACCAATAATTATTCCATTTTCAATTTTTCTGAGCCATGATCAATAAAATACTATGAAAAAGGAGATTGTGAATGGCTTATTTGCCAGTATTTCAATAAATTACATAAGATACATTCTGAATTTTTTCATTAGATCTGTGGCTAGGGGGAGAAATGACTAATTTTGGAGGCACAATGGGAGCGGAGAGATATATTATGAAGGATAAAGAATGTAGGATGAAATATTTATAAATAGGCTTGCAGCTTGTAGTTTGTGACTTGCAACATATAACCTTATAATCATATGAACAACACGATCGCGCAGGTGGGAAACAAAGGAGAGCGGGTACGCTCGGATTGTTTCGTCACCCTTGAACTTACAGAGACGGGTGGGTTGGTCATACAATCCCTGAGTAAGGTCAAAGCATTATACGGTAAGGCTATCAGTGATCTGGCCGGGGAAATGCTGACCTATTATGGCATCACGGATGCACAGCTGACCATTGAAGATAGCGGAGCCCTGCCCTTTGTGCTGGCAGCACGCATCGAGGCCGCAGTGAGATTGCTGATCCCGTCTGACAAGGAGTACCTTATGGAACTGATCCCTGAGAACCGTTACCAGACGCAGAGGGACAGGCAGCGCATATCCAGGCTTTATTTACCGGGGAACACACCCAGCCTGATGATCAATGCAGGGATCCATCACCCTGACGGCATCATTCTTGACCTGGAGGATGCCGTGGCTCACGACCGGAAATACGAAGCCCGTTTTGTGGTCAGGAATGCACTGCTGCAACTGAATTTTTACGGAGCGGAGCGGATGGTCCGCATCAACCAGGTGCCAAAAGGCCTGGATGATTTGGAATTCCTCGTCCCGCACAATGTCAACCTGATCCTTGTTCCCAAGTGTGAAAGTGCAACGCAGATTCAACAGGTGAACGAGCGCATACGGCTCATTGGTGACAGATTGGGCATAAAGACCCAGATCTGGCTGATGCCCATCATCGAGAGCGCCCTGGGTGTGGTCAAAGCCTATGAGATTGCCACGGCAGCTGAAAATGTGGTAGCCATGGCCATCGGATTGGAAGACTACACGGCCGATCTTGGCACGCGTCGCACCGTGGAGGGAACCGAATCCTTTTTCGCCCGCTGCCAGCTGGTGACAGCCTGCCGCGCAGCCGGACTGCAGGCCATCGATTCCGTGTTTTCTGACGTGGATGACACGGAAGGTCTCCGGCAAACCGTCCTTCGCTCAAAAGCACTGGGCTACGACGGCATGGGATGCATCCATCCCCGGCAGATCAGGGTGATCCACGAAAACTATGCTCCGGGCATCGAGGAGATCGAAAAAGCAAAAAGGATCGTCACGGCTTTTGATGAAGCCGAAGCAAAAGGATTGGGCGTGGTGTCGCTGGGTTCAAAAATGATCGATCCGCCTGTCGTCAAACGGGCATTGAAAACCATTGCCACAGCGGTCAGTATGGGTAAGTTATCACAAAACTGGAGGAAAGCAGAATGAAAAAATATGATCATCTCGTGACCAATGCCGCAGGCAGGATCGTACCGGCGATCGTTAACGGCAAAAAGCAGGTGCCCTATAGGGGAGTAGGCAAATATAGACCAACCGGTACCAAAGCTGCTCCCCCGATCGCAACCTGCGCCGATTATCCTTCCGACGGAAACAAACTGGTGCCCACGCTTCGTGACGCCCTCATCCAATGCGGGCTCCGTGATGGGATGACGATTTCGACCCATCATCATTTCCGTGACGGTGACCTGATCGCCAATCAGATCTTCGATATTGCCCACGAGCTTGGTGTAAAAAACCTTATGTGGTTCCCCTCGGCTTCCTTTCCGTGCCATGCTCCCCTGATCAAATACCTGGAGGATGGCACCATTCACCGGATCGAAGGCAGCATGAACGGCCCGCTCGGGAAATTTTGTTCGGAGGGTAAAATGAAAGGCCTGGGGGTGCTGCGCTCTCACGGAGGCCGTTACCAGGCTGTCCAGGATGGCGATGTACACATTGACATTGCGGTCATTGCGGCCCCCACGGCCGATCCCTTCGGTAATGCCAACGGCGTTGACGGATCGGCTGCCTGCGGATTGCTGGGATTCGCCCTTGCTGACTCACAGTATGCCGACCGGGTGATCGTTGTGACCGATAACCTGGTGCCTTTCCCGTGCATCCCCTGGCAGATCCACGGAAATTACGTGGATTACACCGTGAAGGTGGATAAAGTTGGCATCTCGGAGAAGATTGTCTCGGGAACGACACAGATCACACGCAGTCCCGACCGGCTGCTGATCGCTGAAATGACCGCCCGGTTCTGCGACCAGGCCGGGATCATAAGGGATGGATTCTCCTTCCAGGCAGGAGCTGGCGGTACGGCTTTGTCCATCGGTATCTATTTTGCCGACCTGCTCAGGGAACGGAAGATGAAAGCCCGTTTCATGCGCGGCGGCAGCAACAGGTACCTCGTGCAGATGCTTGAGGAAGGTCTGGGAGATTACATTCTTGACGGGCAGACCTTTGACCTGGATGGTGTTCGTTCTATGCGCGAAAATCCACACCATGTGAACACGAGCCCATTCACGAGCTACAATTACCACGGCAAAGGCAATTTTGCCAGCATGATCGACGTGGTCATCCTGGGTGCCACCGAGGTGGATGTGAATTTCAATGCCAATGTGGTGACCCATTCCGACGGCTACCTGCTTCACGGTATCGGCGGATGGCAGAACTGTCTTTTTTCAAAATGCACCATTTTGCCCATTCCGTTGTTCAGGGACCGTATTCCGGTCATTCGCGACGAGGTGACCACCCTGTGCGGACCCGGGGAGCTGATCGATGTCGTTGTCACGGAACGCGGCATTGCCATCAATCCCCTGAGAAAAGACCTGATGGAGAAGATGAAGGGATCGGATCTGCCTCTGAAGTCCATCGGTCAGCTCAAAAATGAAGCCGAGAACATATGCGGCATTCCAACAAAACCCGATCTTGAAGATGAGATCGTTGCTGTTGTCAAATGGGTGGATGGAACGATCCTTGATTCCGTAAGGAAAGTCAGAACCTGAATTGAAAGGGATGTCATCCCTTTTTGAAGAAGATGCGCTTCCTCATCTAGGTTCCCTGATCACCAGCGTACCGGCCATCATATCATGCAGGGCCTGCTTTTTCTCCGTAAAGCCAGCCATAATGTACCCGATCATCAGGATCATCCCTGAAATGATCTTGCCGAAGAACCGCCCGGTTGCACGGGCAAAGGAGATCCGGTTGCCTTCCAGATCGGTCACCCTGGCACTTACGGCCATTTTCCCCAGCGTAGCCTGATACTTTGAGGATTCCATCAGGGAGAAATACAGCCATTCAATCGCCACAGCCAGTAAGGCGGTCAGTAAGGATAATCCAATGATGGATCCGATGAATCCCCAGGCACTGGGATCCACCCCGGAGTCGAAGTCCCAGTCAATGCCTTCCCATTTCCCGGCTGCGAAAATGCCAAATCCCATCACTGCCCAGATGGGAATCAATACAATGGCCGATGCAAAGGATAAAATGATGTCGTCGATCAGGTAAGCCAGGAAACGCCACCAAAAACCAGCATAGGCCGGTGTGGCGGTCGGATTTGATGATGGTACGGTTTGTTCCATTTTTTAAAAAAATATTGATCTACGTATTTCATTCAAAGGTAATTATTTTTTTTTGATTCAAACGGCATTTTTCGTTAATTTGTGAAGGTTCTTCCCTGGTTGTAAAAAGTTTGACAGTGATCACATAATTCTCCGGATGATGGAAAAATGCAAGCGGTGTTATTTTATTTTCTCTGTGCTGCTGATTCTTGCTGCCTGTGCGACAAAACAAAGCATCAGGATCACCGACAGGGATTTCAGGGATGTTGTTCAACAGCATCAGAACCTGACCTTCGTTTTTAACCGGCCGGTTGTTTCAGATTCGTTGCTTAATCAGTGGGATTCGATCGGGTATCTTTCTTTCCGGCCCTCAGTAGAGGGAAAGTATATGTGGATCGCTCCGGACCAGTTAGTGTTTTCACCGGTCGAACCCTTTGCTCCCAGCACGGATTATACCGTGGGCATCTCGAAGGAGATCCTGCGGGTGACGGAGAAGAACCTGATGGTGGATGAAAGCGCCCTGACCTTCCATACACCCTATCTCGACCTTGAATCGGTATCGTCTTACTGGACCAGAAGTGAGGAGACCTGGGGAAAGGTGGAGGTAAGGGTTGCCTTTAATTTTTCGTACGACACCGATCCGGAATTATTCGGGCAATTGCTCCGGCTGAGCTACAGGAATGAACCGGTGCCTTTCATCCTCATTTCCAAAAATCCGTCGAGATCAATCGAGATATCACTGGATCGACCCAACCTGGAATCCCTGGCGAAACAAACCATTGACGCGGTCATTTCAGAAGGGCTGTCCTGTGTGGGAAGCACCTGGAAAAGCCAGAAAAGGGTGAAAACAGAAGTTCAGATACCATCAAAGGAAGATCTGCAGGTAGCAGGGATGACACCGGTGTGGAACAAGGGCAGGGGTAGTATCCTGATCAGGACCACACAACCTGTTGAAGGCACTAATCTGAAGGAAATGGTGGTCATTGATCCTTCTGTCGTTTTTACAGCGGAAGCAGTGAGAGACGGTATCCGGATCGAAGGTGAGTTCATGGAAGGACAGAGCTACAAGATCAGCCTTTCCGATAAGATCAGGGGCGTGTTTGGCAGGGAACTTGGAACATCATTCAGCCAGTTTATCACGTTTAATCCGATCGAATCCTTCATCGGTTTTACGGAAAAAAATGCGCAGTATCTTTCCTCAAAAGGGGAGCGCAATCTGGGCGTCCAGATCGTTCAGGTGCCAAAAATAAAACTCAGTGTTTTTCAAATATTTGAAAATAACCTGCTGCATTACCTCCGGACAGGGAAACAGTGGTCATGGATGTACGAGAATGATGAATCTTATGATTTTTACAATTATGCCTTTGACGAATATTACGGCCAGCTTGTCTTTAGCCGGGAGATAGAGACCAATCAGTTGCCCCGGAGCGGGAATGTCAGGCTGTTGAACCTGGATCTGAAGGACCTGGGGATCCCGGGTGCCTTTAAGGGAGTCTACCTGGTGAAAGTGGAATCCACGGACAAGAAGTGGCTGCAGGCAATTGAGATGGTTTCCCTTTCGGATATCGGCCTGATCGTCAAGGATGGGACAGAGGATATCCACGTTTTTGCAAATTCATTGGTGGAATCCTTACCCATGTCGGGAGTCCGCATCGATTTCATCAGTAAAAGCAATCAGGTGGTCTATTCAGCAACAACGGACAAGCAGGGACATGCGGTATACAGAAATAAAAGATCTGTACTGCCAGGTTCGCCGGTTAGCATGATCACGGCCAGGAAGGGAGATGATTTCAATTTTTTGAATTTCAATGACACCCGTGTGGAGACATCCCGGTTTGATGTGGGAGGCAAACGGACGCAATACAGTGATTATGATGTGTTCATTTATGGTGACCGTGAACTGTACCGGCCGGGCGATTCGGTGCACATCAACACGATCGTACGGACCACCCAATGGGAAAATATGCCCGGGATCCCCTTGAAGCTCAGGATGCTGACACCGGACGGCAGAACCTACCTGAGTTTAAGGAAAGTGCTTGATTCACAGGGTTCTGCGGAGAGCAACCTCCTGATTCCGGCCGATGCAATGACGGGCGCTTACACCATCGAGGCCTATTCAGGGAATGACATCCTGATCGGATCGTCTCATTTTCGCGTGGAAGAGTTCATGCCCGACCGGATCAGGGTCGTCACCTCTCTGGACAGGGAGGATTACACAGCAGGTGATAGCATAGCTCTGGATGTCCAGGCCACGAACCTGTTTGGTCCGCCGGCTGCTGACCGAAACATTGAAGTGGAACTTCAGCTTGCCCCAAAAGATTTCCAGCCCGTCTCCTTTTCCACCTATACTTTTCAGGTGAATTTACCGAAGAATTTGACATTTGGTTCGGTGCACAGAGAGGGAAAGACCGATGCCAGAGGCCACGCCTCAGAAATCTTCCGGATCGAAGAATACGAAAACATCGGAATTCTTCAGGGAAAATTATTTACAACCGTTTTTGACGAGACCGGCAGGCCCGTGAACCGGTTGAACCGTTTTGATTTCCATACGCAGGATCTTTTCTATGGCATCCGGAACCTGGATTACTGGGTGGCCACGCGAAGGCCTGTTCATCTTGGTTTTGTGGCCGTCAACAGGGATGGGGACAAAGTATCCCAGGCGAAGGCATACCTTGAGATCGTACATATCCGCTGGGAGACGGTGGTCGAACGGAGCGGCAACCGGTATGCCTACCGTTCGGAGAAGCAGGAATCCGTAATGTACAGTACGAACCTTTCACTCCATGACGGTTCGGCCACGTTTGATTTTACTCCTTCCGTTTCAGGAATGTACGAAGCCAGGCTGGCACCTGTTCCGGGCGCGAATTACGTTTCCCGGGAGTTTTACGCCTATGGGTACGGCGATACCGATTATGCTTCTTTTGAAGTCAGCCGTGAAGGAGAGGTTGTTATTGGTCTGGACAAAGAAACCTATAAACCCGGTGATAAAGCCAAGGTGCTGTTCACTGCGCCTTTTGACGGCACCCTGCTGGTTACGGTAGAAAGGGGCAATGTACTGGATTACCAGTATGTGGCAACTGAGGACAAGGCAGCAAGCCTTACTTTTTCCATTTCGGATCAGTATATTCCGAATGTCTATGTCACTGCCACAGCCATCCGCAGGATCGGGCAGGATGATTTACCCATTACGGTGGCCCATGGCTATTGCTCCCTTGCTGTGGAGAAGCAGGAAAATAAGCTTGACCTTTCGGTCCATGCGCAGGAATCCTCAAGAAGCAATACAAAACAGACCATTGCAGTCAGGACCGAGCCTGGCGCTGACGTGACCGTTGCAGTCGTGGACGAGGGGATCCTGCAGATCACCGATTATGGATCTCCTGACCCCTATGCCTATTTTTACCAGAAACGTGCCCTGGAGGTCAATCCGTATGATCTATATGCCTGGCTTTATCCGGAGCTGAAGGCAGAGCGGTCCAGTTTCGGAGGGGGAGAGGCCTTTGATCTCAGCAGGCGTATGAGCCCGATCACCAGCAAGCGGATTAAGCTGATATCGCTGTGGAGCGGGATCATGAAAGCGGATTCAAAGGGCCAATGTACCTTCACTGCCGATATCCCGCATTTTTCGGGCTCACTGCGTGTGATGGCTGTTGCCTACAAGGACAGCCGGTTTGCCGGGGCCGAATGTTCCATACAGGTGGCCGATCCGATCGTCATCAGTACGGCCCTGCCACGTTTCCTCAGCCCCGGCGACAAGATCTTCCTGCCGGTAATGATCTCCAACACGATGGAGCGTGATGCGGATGCCAGGGTGTCGCTCCGGTTCAAAGGGCCCCTGGAACGCATCGGGAACGAAGATCTCCGGATTGAAATCCCTGCCAAAAGTGAGAAGCAGGTGCTGTTTGAAGCACGTGCAGGGCAGGCCATCGGACAGGGAGATGTTACGGTTGAAGTCTCAGCCTTTGGTGAACGGTTCGCTGAAAACATTCACATTCCTGTCAGGCCGGCGGCAGGCCTTCAATCCATTACCGGATCGGGTGCGGTCAGCGGTGGAGAATCGCAGTTTTTTGAGATTAAAACTGACTTTTTAAATGGCACCACTGTATCGTATCTTCAGATCAGCAAGGCTCCGGTTGCTGAATTCACCAAAAACCTGAACAACCTGATCAACTACCCGTATGGTTGCATCGAGCAGGTGGTTTCCAGGGCATTTCCCCTGCTCTATTATGCTGATCTGGCAAAACTGCTGGGTCAGGAAAAGCAAAATACGGCCTATCATCCTGACTACCTTGTCAGGGAAGCGATAAGGAAGATCGGTGCGATGCAGCGTTATGACGGGGGGATCTTATACTGGCCGGGCGGAGATGAGGTCAGCTGGTGGGGAACCATTTATGCGGCCCATTTTCTGACGGAGGCCGGGAAAGCCGGTTACGCAACGGATCCAGGCGTGTTGAACCAGATGTTGCGGTTCATTGCATCCAGGGCAAAAGAAAAGGAAACAGAGGATTATTTTTTTACGGATGAAGCAGGCAATACGGTCCGCTACCAATGGCCCAAGCGGGAAATCTTCTATTCACTTTACGTCCTGGCAATGAACGGATCGCAGAATGTTTCCCTGATGAATCATTACAAACCCCTGACAGCGCAGATGACGGATGACAGCCGCTACCTGCTGGCTGCAGCTTACCTGCTGACCGGTGATGAGGCCAGTTATCAGAAACTGCTCCCTGCCGGGATGCAGGCCGTTCATTCGCAGCGATCATTCGGAGGCAGTTTTTATAGCCACACCCGCGACCTGGCGATCATCTTGTCCACCCTGCTGGATGTGGATCCGGATAATCCGCAGATTCCCGTATTTTCAAAGGCCCTGTCGCTGGAACTCAAACAGCAAGCCTGGCTGTCGACACAGGAGTCTTCCTTTGCCCTCATGGCGCTGGGAAAACTGTCGAACCAGGCACGGAAGTCAACGGTAGAGGCTGCGGTCAGGATCAGTGGTGCAGAGGCAGGCAGTTTTACAGGACAGGACCTGACCCTCTCAGAGGATTTGAACAATAAACGGGTGGAATTGGTTACAACGGGCCAGGGCACACTGTATTATTCCTACGGTGTTGAGGGAATCAGTGCTTCAGGCAAAATCACGGAAGAAGACCGGCATATGCAGGTGCGGAAAGCATTCTTTACCCGCGATGGCACGCCGGTGAGTTCCATGGTATTTGGACAGAATGACCTGATCGTCGTGCAGATCAGTGTCCGGTCGGAACTGCTGAGCCAGATCGAGCATATAGCCATTACGGATGTTTTGCCGGCCTGTTTTGAGATTGAGAATCCCAGGCTGAACCCGGAGCGCGAGCTTGCGTGGATCAAAGATGCCGGGTACCCTGATTATCTGGATATCCGCGACGACCGCATCTCCTTTTTCACGATGGCGACCAGGGAATGGAAGCATTTTTATTATACCGTAAGGGCTGTTTCGACAGGTGAATACAAAATGGGACCCGTCAACGCCGAGGCCATGTACAACGGGGAGTATCATTCGTATAGTGGCGGAGGGACGGTTACTGTGAGATGAGAGATGAGAGATGAGAGATGAGAGATGAGAAATAAAATCTCTCTCATTTCTCCTCTCTCCTCTCTCCTTTCTCCTCTCATTAAAAATGGCCAGAAGTTATTGTCAGACCAAACCTGTTCCTTCAGCTCTTCGTTGATCTTGTGCAGTATTTGACGAAGTTGATTAAATGAATAACTTTGCAGTACAAAGACCCATTTCGTTGGATATTCAGATTTTACAGCAGCTTTTCAGGAAGTGGTCGGGGAAAAAGCCCGAATCCATCGTTTCCATTTACGGTTCAGGATCGTCAAGGCACTATTTCCGGTTGCAGAGCGGTAATCTTTCTGCCATCGGCGTTTTCAATCCCGTTGAGGAAGAAAACAACGCATTTGTCAGCTTTACCCGGCATTTTCAATCCCATCACCTTCCCGTGCCGGAGATCTATGCCGAAGATCTTCGGCAAAATGCCTATCTGGTAAGTGATCTTGGCGATAGTTCACTTTTTTCACTGGTTGAAAAGAACAGGGGGAACGAATGGTTTTCTTCAATGGAAATTGAAGGGATCTACAAACACGTGCTGGATTGCCTGATTCGCTTTCAGGTCATTGCAGGTCGGGACTTTGATTACACTTTTTGCTACCCCAGGGAAGTTTTTGACATCCAGTCCATGATGTGGGATCTTGATTATTTCAGGTACTATTTCCTGCGACCTGCCCGGATCCCTTATGATGAAGGAAAATTGGAAGAGGATTTTACGATCCTGGCGCAGTTCCTTGCTCAGGCCGATGCAGCGTATTTCATGTACCGTGATTTTCAGTCCAGAAATATTCTACTGGTGAAGAATAATCCTTATTTTATTGATTATCAGGGAGGAAGAAAAGGTCCACTGCAGTATGACCTGGCTTCGCTTCTTTTCCAGGCAAAAGCCGGATTGCCGGAGGATTTCAGGGACAGGATGCTGGAGTATTATCTTGACAGAATATCATCGCACATGAAGGTTGAACGGGAGGAGTTCATCCGGTATTTTAACGGATTTGTCCTGTTACGCATGATCCAGGTCCTGGGAGCGTACGGGTTCAGGGGCCTTTTTGAAGGGAAATCACATTTCATCGTGAGCATCCCCCACGCTATCGCAAACCTGCGGTGGTTTTTGGATAACGTGACCCTGAGTGTCAGATTGCCCGAACTGAACAGGGTGCTGCACAATATAACCGTCTCAAGAGCCTTCGTGGCTCCGGCTGCACAACAGGATACGCTGACCGTCACGATCCAAAGCTTTGCTTACAGAAATTCAATCCCCAGAGACCTGACCGGGAACGGGGGAGGATTTGTTTTTGATTGCCGTGCACTGCCCAATCCCGGCCGGGAAGAAAAGTACCGGTATTTCAGCGGAAGGGATATTGCCGTCAGGGAATTCATGGAGGAACAGGCCGAGACGGAAAAATTTCTGGAGCCTGTCTTTCAGCTCGTTGATCACCAGATCATTGCTTACCTGGAACGGAAGTTCACACACCTGATGGTCAGTTTTGGGTGTACGGGCGGTCAGCACCGGTCGGTCTACTGCGCCGAGAAACTGGCCGGACATGTCAAAGGGAAATTCGGCATTCCTGTTGAGCTTATCCATACGGAACAGGCCAACTGGATATCGGAACTTTTTTATTAATCCTGGAACCGGAATATCTCCAATGAAATTCAATCTTGAACTTTACAAGGGACGTGAGGAGATCATCCATCAGACTGCCGAACAGATCATCCGTGATTTTGGCCGGTTCGGAGTGGAGATCATTTTTTCGGGAGATACCGGAATGGCTTACCAGGAGCTCTTTCATCAGCTGGACCGGAACATCTCTCACCTTATCGAGGATGATTTCGGTAAACTCTATGCCCTTCTGTACCAGATCGATATCAGTGAGTCATCCATTGTTGCCAGAAAGAGGGAATTTCCTCAGCACCCCGACTCGGAGATCCTGACGGAACTGATCATTCACCGGGAACTGAAAAAGGTGCTCACCAGAAAATATTTTAAGGCACAGAAGGATCAGCAAAGCTCCGGCCCCCTATGAAAGCGATGATCCTGGCTGCCGGACGGGGTACACGACTGCATCCCCTGACAGAAAAAGTGCCTAAGGCATTGATTCCCCTGGATGGAATCCCTTTGTTGGAAATCCTGATCCTTCGCCTGAAGCAGTCTGGTTTTGATCGCATCACGCTGAATGTTCATCACTTCGGACAACAGATCATTGATTTTCTAGAAAGCCGGGATCATTTTGGCCTATCCATCGATGTTTCGGATGAAAGGGACTGTTTGCTGGATACCGGCGGAGCAATAAAAAAGGCGATGCCCCTGCTGGGTGACGGGGAGCCCGTGCTGATCCATAACGTGGATGTGATCTCCTCCGTGGACCTGGCCGCCCTGGTGCGGCATCACGTTCAGGCTGAGGCGCTGGTAACGCTCTGTGTGCAGGAACGTGCATCCTCCCGGTATTTTTATTTCAGCAGCGACGACCGGCTTTGCGGCTGGAAAAATCTGAAGACCGGCCAGGAAAAGAGGGTGCAGACGGATGCAAATCCTGATAAACAAAGAGCTTTCAGTGGTATTCACGTCATCGGGCCCCGTTTTTTAGAAATGGTAGCAAGGCATCATTGTTTTCCGGCAAACATGGATGTGTTTTCCATAGTTGATGTGTACCTTTGTCTGGCTGCAAAGGGAAAAGTCATTGGCTTTGACCACACGGGAGAAGCGTGGACCGATCTTGGCAATCCCCAGCAGCTGGCCAAAATGGAGGAATCAATCACCAGGAAAAGAAGGAATCCATGACAGCCTTTCTCGACCGTTTTGCCGGTGAATTCATCCGTCAGGCTGACGGAGAACCCGACCGGTATTGCGTGGTGTTGCCCAACCGGCGTGCAGGGCTGTTCTTAAAACGCTACCTGGCCAGGTATATCACGAAACCCATTTTTCTGCCGGCTATTTATTCAGTGGAGGATTTCATTCTCCATCTTTCCGGGTTGCAGGTGATGGATCCCATTGAATTGCTGTTCCGGCTTTTTCATGTTCACCGTGATCTGGAGGGCAAGGAGGCACAGCCTTTTGATGATTTCATCAACTGGGGTAAGGATCTGATCCGGGATTTCAACGAGATCGACCAATATCTTTCAGATCCGCACTCCTTGTTCACCTATCTCACCGAAGCAAAGGCTATCTCGGTCTGGAACCTGAACCATGAGCCCCTGACGCCGTTCCAGCAGAAGTACGTGAAGTTCTATCAGTCCCTCGAATCCTATTACTCCCTTTTTTCTGTGCGCCTTCTTGAACTGGGGAAGGTTTACCAGGGGCTGGCCTACCGAAGGCTGGCAGAAACGATCGGAGAAGTGTCGGTCAACCTGCCCTGGAAGAAGGTTTTTTTTGCTGGCTTCAACGCACTGACCACCGCTGAGGAAAAGATCATCGGAACTCTGTTTGCACAAGGCCAGGCATTGCTTTACTGGGATGCCGATGCGTATTATATGGATGATTACCTACAGGAAGCCGGCCGGTTTCTCCGTTCTTATAAGAATAGGACTGCCTTTGGATCATTTCAATGGATCGAAACAGGTTATCAGTCGGAAAGCAAGGATATAACGGTCACAGGTGTTCCGAAGAATGTGGGCCAGGCGAAAATGGCGGGTACGATCCTGGCCGGGTGGCAGGAGCAAAAGATCCTGGCCGAAGAAACAGCCGTAGTTCTCATTGATGAGAACCTGCTGCTGCCCGTTTTGAACTCCCTTCCGGCCACGGTTCAGGATTTCAATATAACGATGGGTTACCCTCTGAAAAACACGCCTGTCTTCGACCTGGTGGAAGCCGTCATGGTGATGCACGAAAATGCAGAGCGGTTTTCCGGCCTGGCTGAACAGACAGGATGGAGGTACTACCATACAGATGTTTACAAGATTCTTAATCACCCCTATGTACTGGGATTGGCGGAGCGGACAGATCCCGTCAGGGAAGAAATCACCCGGTTGCTGGGTAAAAACATCGTTTTTTATGGTGGTGATTTTGTCAGGAACGTCTTTGATAAGATTGATCCGGTATTTGCTCAGCGTATCGGTTTCTTGTTTGCAAGGTGGAAAAACGGGATTTCCGATGCCCTGGAATGCCTGCTGAGTCTGATGGAGCAGCTCCGGGACGTACAAATGGCCCCGGGAGGCAATGGATCCCGTATTGATCTTGAATACATTTATCATTTTACCCGCCTGATCGTCAGGTTACGTTCGGTACAGGAACAGGATCCTGTGAACATGAAAACCAGTACGCTGCATAACCTGGTCCGCCAGCTGGCGACCGTGATGACACTTCCTTTTTATGGCGAACCCCTGAAAGGATTGCAGATCATGGGAATGCTGGAGACCCGCAACCTTGATTTCAGGAATCTCATCCTGCTATCGGTCAACGAAGATCTCCTGCCTTCCGGCAAGCATGCACATTCGTTCATTCCCTTTGATATACGAACGGCGTTTGACCTTCCCACCTATAAGGACCACGATGCGGTTTTTGCCTATCATTTTTACCGCCTTATCCAGCGGGCCGAAAGGGTCCATCTGCTTTACAACACAGAACCTGCTGAAATGGGAGGCGGTGAGCAGAGCCGGTTCATTACGCAGCTCGAGCACGAACTGCCCGGGTACAATCCTTCCGTGAAGATCCGCTCAGGGCTGGCAACGCTGCCACCCCTTGTTCGCCGGGCGATGAAGGATATTGTGATCGAAAAAAACGAGCGGGTGCTCGGCCAGTTAGACATACTGGCGGATAAAGGTTATACCCCCAGCTCACTCAATACGTTCAGAAACTGCTCCCTGCAGTTCTACCTGCAACATGTGGCAAAGATCAATGTCCCTGAAGAGCCGGAGGAAACCATCGATGCCAGGACGATGGGTTCGGTCATCCACGACGTGATGAAAACACTCTATGTTCCATTCCTCGGGACGAACGTTCAAACAGGGGATATTGACCAAATGGTCAAAAGGGCGGATGAGCTGACCATGGAGTCCTTTCGGAAGTTTTATCCTGAAAATGATATCCGGTACGGGAAAAACCTGCTCATTGTCAATATATCCAAAGTCCTGATCAGGAATTACCTGCATTGGGAAAAGAACTGGCTCAGGGAACAGCATAATGGCTCCATGCTCATCAACCTGCTGGAGGAATATATTTCATCCGACCTGGAGATTCTTTTCCGGAACAAGCCGCTCCGGGTCAGGATCATGGGCAAGCCCGACCGCATTGATTTTGTTGGAGAAAACTATCGGATCATTGATTACAAGACGGGCGGCGTCCGTAAAAATGACCTGAGCCTGAAATCGTGGGACAGGCTGATCACGGATCCGGCAGCGGATAAAAGTTTCCAGGTCGTCTTCTACGGCTATCTTTTTCATTCACAGCATCCTGAACTGGCCGAAGGCATTGAACCGGGAATCATCAGCCTGCGGGCGCCCAGTGCCGGTCTGATGACGGTCAATTTACCCGACAAAGCACGGTTGATTGATTCCATACCCCAGATCAGGGATGTCATCCTTGCATTGCTGCAGGACATATATGATCCGGACGAACCTTTCCGGATGACCGGGGAGATCAAAAACTGTGAATATTGCCCTTTCAAAGGGATCTGTATCCGATGATGGCCTGATGGCTACTTCAGGTCAAATTCATTTTCGGAGAAGATGATGGCTTCGTAAGTATAGAGCTCGGCGTCTTTCCAGCCGTCCCAACCCAGGCCGGCCTTGTCGCGTGAGCAATGTCCGAGAAATTCCTCTTTTGTCCAGCCCGTTTCCGTTGCAACCTGGGGCAGGAATGTTCCGCTGGTGAATCCTTTCTTCATATAGATGCCGTGTTTTCCCAGGATGATCTCGTCGATGGAGCTGATCTTCTTCAGGGGTGTCAGCACGGAGATCTCGATGTCGATCTTGTCCAGTTCATCCTCTGAAACCGGCTTGAAGCGTGAGTCCTGTGTGGCTGCTGCAACCGACATCGCCTGCACCACTTCGTAAAGCGGTTCTTCCGGATTGAATCGTCCGATGCAGCCTCTCAGGCTTCCATTCTTGTGCAGGGTCACAAAGGCTCCGGTGGGCACTTTCAGGTCGTTGCCCACTTCTTCCGGTCTGATCACCGGCGTGCGATGTTCTTTCACGTAACGTTCAACGGTCTGGCGGGCGATCTTAAGCAGCTGCTTCCTGTCTTCGGCATTCGCCATGAAGTCCCCGGCTGGTTCCTGGCTGACTTCTTTCAACGAAAAGGAGATCGCATAGTAACCGACCACCCTGTTTTTATCACCATAGGGCGTGTCACCTGAGTTTTTATAAAGAATGGGTGTTGTGATTATCTTTTCGTTACCTTCGGTCATGTAAAGCAGGGTCAGTACGGAAGTCCAGCCGCAAATGCTGGTGGCCAGGTTAGGGATTTGCTTCGCGTCGTTCTTTTTCAGGGTTGCCAGAAATTCTTTCGGATCGTTCAGCAGGATGGAATTGGCCGTGGCAATGTCAACGGAAAGAGCATCTTTATAGGACGGGTAGTGTGAAAAATCGGTACTGATGACAAACAGATTGTCTTCGTTGAGGTAGGGTTTGAGTATGGAGGCAATATCCTTGCAGACCTGTGCAGACTGACTCCCAATAATGATGGGCACCAGTGATATGTTCTCCCCCAGTAAGTATTGCAGAAACGGGAGCTGAACTTCGAGGCTGTGTTCATAGGCATCTGCTTCCTGATCAAAGGTGAATACATCATTTTCATCCACCAGTTTTTTTGCCAGTTCCCTGTCGATCTTCACTTTCCCGAGGGGGGTTTTATAATCACCCTGGTAGTAGATGGAGGCTCCTCCCATATATTTGACGTGGCTGGAGGCAAGAATGAAGATGTGTTTATAGGTCCTGTCCCGGTCAATCTGGTTGAAGGCAGATGCAGCGACCTCTCCCGAATAAACATATCCGGCGTGGGGTGAGATCACGGCCAGGACGTGATCATTTCTTTTTGAAACAGCTTTATTGAACAGCGTTTTCAGATCGGTTTTCAGCTCTTCCGGACGGCCGGCATAGAATTTTCCGGCAGCATAAGGTTCACGGTCAATGCAGGTATCCTTGTTCTCCTTGTTCTGGGAGCCACAATGTGCTTGAAAGATCATAATGAAGGAAATTAGGAGGAAATTGAATCTACTGACGCGCATATTTTGGTTATTTTCGTATGGTGTTCTCTTTTTGGAGATACCTGCAAAGATACAAAATGCTACCGGTGAATCATAGAAGCCTGATGATTTCTGTCGTGGTTGCCGGATTCACGTCCATCGCGGTCCAGATCATTCTCCTGCGGGAATTCCTGGTGGTCTTTCACGGAAATGAACTGGTATACGGTATCATTCTCGCCAACTGGATGTTGCTCACGGGCCTCGGTTCCTGGCTTGGCCGCCGGACCGGCATGGCGGTCAAAGCATACCGTACCCTGCTGAACATCCAGGTTTTGATGGCCATCCTGCCGATGATCATCACCTTTCTGTTGAGTTACCTGCGAAGCAGGGTAGTTTCCCCGGGCAGGATGCTGACCGTGACCGAGGTCTACTATTCTTCATTTGTCCTTTTATTGCCTTTCTGCCTGATCAGCGGGTATCTTTTCACCCTGCTTAGTGCAGTCATTTCCAGTGAAGAGCAGATGAATCGCATCGGGAAGGTTTATGGGCTTGAATCGCTGGGCAGCATGGCAGGCGGGATGGTGTTCAATTTCATTCTGGTCCTTTTTCTGAATTCCTTTCAGAGCCTAACGGTGATCATGGCGGTAAACCTGCTGGCGGCCTGTTTCACTTCCAAATACTTATTTAAGGGCTGGCGGAAATATGCCATTCCCCTATTTTCCATTCTGTGTATTTTTTTTATGATCATAGCCGGACCGGAACGCAGAACGTTAGAATACCTCTACAGGGACCAGGAAGTGGTGGATCATCAGGAAACGCCTTATGGCAAGCTGGTCTTGACACGTACGAGCGACCAGCTGAACCTGTATGAAAACGGAGTGGTGCTGTTCACAACCCAGGATGTCTCCATGGTCGAAGAGTCGGTTCATTACGGCATGGTCCAGCATCCGCATCCCCGTAACGTGCTCCTGGTCGGAGGCGGTATGACGGGCATGCTCAGTGAAATTGAAAAGTATAGGGTTGACCGGGTGGATTATGTCGAGATCAATCCCTGGGTGGTCAGGATGGGAGAGAAGATCATCGGTCAGTTCAGGGACTCCCTGGTAAATATTCATTACAGGGATGCCAGGTTATTTGTACGGAAGACCCGTGCGACCTACGATGTGGTCCTGATCAATCTTCCGGAGCCTTCCACGGCGCAGTTCAACAGGTATTATTCCGTTGAGTTTTTCGAAACGCTGAAAGAAAGGCTCAGCAACGGCGGGGTGGTATGCACGGGGCTGGCTTCATCGGCAAATTATATGAGCGAAGAAGCTCGGAAGGCCAACTCGGTCCTGTACAATTCGCTCCGGTCGGTTTTTCCGAAGGTGATCATGATCCAGGGCCGTAAAAATTTTTACCTGGCCTCGGATTCAGTGCTGACACACCGGGTTGCCGAAAGAATCAGCACCCTTGGTTTGGAAAACATCTTCGTGAATGCTTATTATTTAAACGATGACCTGGTCGAGGCAAGAGGAGAGATGGCCGTATCGTCGCTGGATCGCACTGCGGGTGTCAACCGGGATCTGAGGCCATTGGCCTACTACCAGCATATGAAGCTGTGGCTGAGCCATTTTCACTTAAAACTTACCATTCCTTTACTGATGATAGGGTTTTTTCTGCTGTTGTTTGTGGTTTTCCTGAAGCCGGTGAGCCTTGGTTTGTTTGCCGGAGGATTTACCTCCGCATCCGTTGAATTCATCCTGATCATTGTTTTCCAGGTCATTTACGGGTATGTGTATCAGATGACGGGTGTGATCATCATGGTTTTCATGGGGGGGCTGGCCCTGGGTTCCCTGGTGGTCTTCCGGATGGTACCCCGGCAGGGCATCCGGTCATATTCACTGATCCTGTTATGCCTTGCCACTTTCTGCTTGCTGCTTCCCCTGTTCATCGCCGGGATGACCGCATTGCAGGGACAGGTCATTCTCATCCATATTTTGTTTCTGACATTGGTCCTGTTATTTTCGATGCTTGCCGGGATTCAGTTCAAGCTGGCCACGTCATTATCCGTTCAGACGCCTGGAAAGCTGGCGGGTCAGCTTTATGCGGCGGACCTGACCGGCTCGGCCTTCGGCGCACTGCTGATGGCGGCGATCCTGTTGCCCCTTCTGGGTGTCGGCCTGTCGTGCCTGATCCTTGGCGCGGTGAACCTGCTGGCTGCGGGGAATGTCCATTTTCGGGGAAAAGCTTCGTAATGAGCTGCAAGCTGCAAGCTTGGAATATAATTTCTCCTCTCTCCTCTCTCCTTTCTCCTCTCCTGTTGTGCCTTATTCCAATTATGCTTATTTTTGTATTCCTGTACCCTACCCCTGCACGAGGTTGTGTCAAAAGTGGTTTTTAAACACAAAGGTACACAAAGTATTTTTAATAAGGAACACTAAGTAGTTGACTGTCATGTATTTAACTTTGTGTTCCTTTAGTTAAACCTTTGTGTTACTTTGTGGTTAGGTATTTTTGACACACCCCCGACGGGGTAGGGGTACATCAAGGTAATCACAGTGAATTCGTTTTGATATAACCGAATATAGATTGTCGTAAGAGAATGAGGGTGATTAATGGATAAGGTTAAGAAGACAAACCGGAAAATGACCAAGCGGGAGTTTTTGCGTTACAGCATCTGCGGAGCCTGCGGCATCGCACTTGGATTTTCTGTCATTGATTCCATCGCGGGTAAGATCCTGCATCCGGAGAAATCCCTTCCAGTGTTTCCGCCTGACAAACCCTGGAAATGGAGCAAGGAGGCCAGCTTTTACATCCAGACGCCCAGGGGGATCAAATGCCTGATATGCCCCAATGAATGCGTGATCACGGATGATAAGCCGTCGATCTGCCAGAACCGGGAGCTTTATCAGGGTAAGTTATATTCCATTGCCTATGGCAATCCCTGTGCGGTACACATTGACCCGATCGAAAAGAAGCCGCTGAATCATTTTCTGCCTTCGTCGCTGTCCTATAGCATTGCGACCGCAGGATGCAATCTCAAGTGTCTCAACTGTCAGAACTGGAGCATTTCGCAGGCCAGTCCCCGCGATACGCGAAACTACGATCTGATGCCTGCGCAGGTGGTGGAGGAGTGCATCAAAAACAAATGTGCATCCATTGCCTATACGTATTCTGAGCCCGTCACTTTTTATGAATATACGTATGATACCGCCAGGCTTGCCAGGGAAAAAGGCATCAGGAACGTGATGGTCACGGCCGGTTACATCAATGAGAAGCCGTTGAGGCAGTTATGCAGTGTGATCGATGCGGCCAATGTTGATCTGAAATCCTTCAGTGACGAAGTGTATATGATGCTGAATGCGGGCAGCCTGGATCCGGTGCTGAACACCCTGAAGATCATGAAGGAAGAGGGGGTGTGGCTGGAGATCACCAATCTGGTGGTCCCCACCTGGACCGACGACATGGACCTGATCCGGGAGATGTGCCGGTGGCTTGTGAGCAATGGATTTGAGGATACCCCGCTGCATTTCAGTCGTTTCCATCCCGAGTACCAGTTGCCTAACCTGCCGCCCACGCCGCTTTCGACACTGACAAAAGCCAGGGACATTGCCACGGGCGAGGGGTTGCGGTATGTTTACATTGGCAATGTACCGGGGGATACATCGAGTAACACCTATTGCCCCAATTGCAAGAAATTATTGATTGAGCGGAAAGGCTACACGATTACGAAGAATGACATTACAGACTCGAAGTGCAGGTATTGTAGCGAGGAGGTAGCTGGGGTATGGGGGTAGATTGAAAAAATATTTTATTTTTTCAATCAAATGTTATAACTTTGCGCTCCCAAAATTATAATTTTGGTGTTTTAATCGTGGTGCGGTAGTTCAGCTTGGTTAGAATACATGCCTGTCACGCATGGGGTCGCGGGTTCGAGCCCCGTCCGCACCGCAGGCAACAAAAGCAGCGGTTTCAACATTTGAAACCGCTGCTTTCTTAATATCCGATGAACGATTAACCGATATCTGATTTCTGAGTTCACTTCAAAAATTAAAAATCATCATTCCTTGTTCGTCAATCAAAATCAGTGGTGAATAATAGCTGATCATCTATCACCGACTGGCAAGGCAGGATTCTTTCAGAACCGGATTCTATTTGCCATCTCCTCAAAATTTCTTATTTTTATCACTTCGTCCAAACCTGACAGATCATGTCTGAAAAAATCATCCTCGTTGCATTTTTTGCAATCTTGAGCCTGGGGTTATATTCCCAGCGTCCAACGATTGAGCTGACCTTCACGGCTGTCGACAGCGCAGCCTATGTCCGATTAGACAGCATCAGGGTGATGAACCGCACACAGGGGAGTGAAACCTTGATCTACTGGCCTGATACCACGCTATCACTTGAAATCAATCCCGGGGATTGGCTGCTCTATGTTGGTTATGCCACTTTCTCCATAGTAGATATTCCGGAAGAGAATGATGATATTTCGTCATTTTCTGTTTATCAAAACTATCCGAATCCAATGGGAGACCGCAGTGAAATCTCGATGTACATTCCTGAGAAAGGGAAAGTACAAATGATGATAACAGATTTACAGGGTAAGATTGTTCTTCGCACCGACCGGCAGCTTGACGGAGGACATCATTCTTTCAGGTTCATTCCCGGTGGTGGCCATCTCTACTTCTTAACAGCCAATTGGAATGGAATAAGCCGGAGCATTAAGATGATCTCCACGGGGCCGAACGATGGTAAGAGATGCAGGTTAGATTATATCGGAGGTACTGCTGAAGTGGATAGATTGAAAACTTCTTTGCAAACCAATGATTTCATTGTCCGTGAATCCGGCATACTGGACAACCCGGAGGAAAGCGCTACCTACACCTTCCGGTTTGCCACCAACATCCCATGCCCGGGAACGCCTGCGGTGGAATACGAGGGCCAGGTGTACAACACCATCCAGATCTTCAGCCAGTGCTGGCTGAAGGAAAACCTGAATGTAGGCGAGATGATCGAAGGAACAATTGAACAATCGAACAATGGAACTATAGAGAAGTACTGTTATAACAACGAACCCGACAGTTGCACCAAGTACGGCGGCCTGTATCAGTGGAACGAGATGATGCAGTACACCATCCAACAAGGAACCCGGGGCATTTGCCCGCCGGGATGGCACCTGCCCACCGATGAGGAATGGAAGGTGCTGGAAGGGGCGGTGGACAGCCAGTATGGGATCGGTGACCCGGAATGGGATATATATTATGATTACCGTGGATTTGATGCCGGGACGAACCTGAAGACCACCAGCGGCTGGTATGAGAACGGCAACGGCACCGACCTGTTCGGCTTCTCAGGTCTGCCCGGTGGCCGCCGCTACCTCAGTGGTAACTTCGGCTTCTTTGGCATCTACTGCTTCTGGTGGGTCTCGACGGAGGACATCGACTACCTCGCGTGGGACCGTGACCTCTATTTCGACTACCCGGAAGTGAATCGGTACTACGACTTCAAGGGAATCGGTTTCAGTGTTCGCTGTCTTCGGGATGAGTGTGAGCCGTGAGCGCAGAGCGCGAAGGGCGCACACCCTTCGTACTAAGCGCGTAACTGTTGTAATAATGATAGAATAAATGACTTAGTATTAATTGGACATGCCGTATAAGTTGACCAGTGTGTGCCGATCAGTATTGACCAAATTAACTTCCAGATAATCAATTAAATTATGTTGTCAACACGGACTGGCCTAAGGAGGTCAAAGAGATCGGCGTTTCCATCTTATGGAAGTCTGTTTTTACTACTTTGCTTTCACCATCGGCGGATTCACCCATTCCCCCTTTAGTACCGATTCTTCCGGCCCATAAATCCTCAGGACACAGTAAAAAGGCCCGTTGGGAGCCGGCAGCCAGTTGCTCTCCGAAGCTTTGCCGGGGGAATCCTTCTGGATATAAAAAGTAAGCGAACCGTCCTTCCCATATACAAAGTCCTTCAGCATGGAAGAATTAAGAAGGTATCGGTTCAACGGGTTAGTGATCAGCAGTTTGGTATTGCCATCGTACATAGTTAAGGACCAGAAAGCTTTCACCGGTGGTAATTGCCCGCCAGGGAATGTAACGGTATATTTATTTGAGGAGGCGTTCAAAGGATTGCCTTCCGCATCCATCAGGTAAATAGGATACACTGCTTCCTCTCCTGAATTGGCGTAGAGGCCAATGTGTGCTGCAGAGGCCCTGATCAGGAATAAATTATCCATCCGGTAGTTTTCCCTTGCACTTTTCATTAATAACGCCCTTGTCCCGACAATTTTAGCGCTGACAATCGGATCGTTGTTCATTTGTTCAATGAAATTCTCCATGTCGCTAAAACCTTCCTTCACACCCTCTTCGATGGCTTTCTGGACGTCTGGGTCAAAATCGTTGAGATTAAAGGTTTTGCCCTTGCCGATATTCAATTTGGCAAAACGCCCCATGAGTTCTTTTTCTTCAGGAACAGGCTCCACCAGATTCAGCATTGCGTTCATGTAAGGGAATATGGCCACCGTGAACTGGTCGCCTTCATGCCATTTATGGCTATCAATGGTTTCCGTTCCCGGTACCGGCTCACCGCCCAGGTACTCACTCAGGGGTTGTACCTTATAGGAATCCTGGATCTCTTTTACCCTTGCCAGGTCGTCCGGGCTGAAAAGCTGGATCCTCACAACGATAAAGAACAGTGGGGTTTCACAGGGAATGACCTTGTCGATTCCGTCCGGTGTTTCCCCTTTCCAGCCCGGCCCGGTGATCATGTATTTTCCAGCGCCGTTTCCCGTGCTAAGGGTGCCTATATATGCGAAATTATGGGTATACATGTCTATCAGCTGGAAGCTGTAATACCGTTCAGGCTCCAAACCGGGCACCGTGATCACCACTGGTTCTTTTCTGAGATCGCCCCACATATAACATTCAGGTGTGTCGGAGCTGGGAGATACAATTGTCTTATCTTCCGGAGTGAGAAGCCTTGCTTCGCAAGCAAGGAAGTTGAACGGGCCTTTGTACCTGGGATTACTCTTATCCAGGGTAAAAGCATACATGGTCTTGTAATTCACAACCATCGGGAAACCATAGATGTAGGCTTCTTTGGCGATGGTCTTAGCTTCTTCGGGGGAAAGACCTTTTTGCTGGTTGCATGCTGACAATGCAACAACTAGAATTGGAATTAAAATTAAGATCCGGATCGTGTTTTTCATAAGTAAAGTATTTAATATATCGGTCCAATAAACAGAAATATGATAAAAAAAGATGATGAAATTTTGGATGCTTTGCACTGTGCCTCGTCAGAGTAATCTTAACTACTTCGGTTATATCTCAATATGTCATCTACTCAAACCTACATAATAATTGCAATTCATACACGCACTGCATAAAAATCAGTGTTCCGGCTGGAGCCGGAACACCTCCACAGCCTTACCTTTATACTGATAACGAGCTCGAAGCTCAATGTTTGACATAACTTATAAAGTCATGAAAAAGGTCTGTGGTCTTGATGTGCATAAAGATACAATTTTTTTATGCATTTTGGCCGAGAATGGTCAAACATTGTTAAAAGAATTTAGCACGCTCACCCCCGACATTGAAGAGATGCGTGATTTAATCAAAGAACAACAAGTGAGTGAAGTTGCCATGGAAAGTACGGGTATTTACTGGATGCCAATATGGCGGATATTGCAAGGCCATGTGGAGATGAAATTGGTGAACCCATACTTTATCAAACAGTTGCCTGGTCGGAAGACGGATGTAAAGGATTCCCAATGGATAGCAACAGTACTGCAAAAGAAGCTGATCAAGGGGAGTTACATACCGGGGAAACACATTCAGGAGTTACGACAATATGAACGTCGTTATGTTCATATATGCGAGCAGGTAACCCGGGTTGAGCAGGCACTTGACCGACAATTACACCGTTGTAATATTCGCATCACCAACTTTACAAGCAAGGTAGGCAGTGCATCAGTAATGGGTGTTGTACGAGGGCTTGTCAAAGGAGAAACGGCTCCGGAGGCATTGATCAAGCACATTCACGGGCGTATTACCAATAAACATAAAGAAAAAATTGCAGCTTCGTTAAAAGGGATTATTTCTGATTCGGACCGGTTTATCTTTCGCCAAAATTATGAAGAGTTGGAACTTCTATCGCGCCAGCAGCAGGAATGTGTTAAGGAGATGGAAAAAATATGCGATACTTTGTACAAGGAAGAATTGAATCTGCTATGTACCGTTCCAGGCATTCAAAAATGGAGTGCGATGACCATTATTGCCGAACTGGGGGTTGACCTAAAAACTTTTATAACTGCTGCATCATTAGTTGGTTGGGCTGGACTGAGGCCCCGTAATGATGAAAGCGCCAAAAAAATCAAAAGCAGAAAAATTACCAATGGCAACAAGTATCTCAGAAGGATACTCGTACAATGTGCATGGGGAATAACCCGGTCGAAGGGTTGTTGGTTAAGTGATAAGTTTAACGAATTGGCAAAGCGGCGTTCGCAAAAGAAGGCTTTAATAGCCATTGCAAGAAAACTATTGGTGATAATTTGGCATATTCTTTCAAAGCATGAATCATATAAGGAATACAAACCCAAGCTAAGCAAAGAACAGAAACAAAAACGCATTGCAAGATTAGAAAAACAGATCCTTGAGCTTCAAGCATAATAAGGTCGGGTATCTTTGTGGTGGTTAGACCCCGTACACAAACTGACTATTTTTTTTGTTAAGCACACGCACCTGAGTTCTGAACTCGCAGAGGAAATTATTCACCAAGATGCTTTTGCTTGAATCATCATTATTTGAAGTTCAGATTTATAGAGGAAAGATACAAAGTTTATACTGAACAAAAAAGAATTTTATTTCCGCCGAATAAAATAAGCGATAAAGGATTATATCCTGATCAAATAGTATTTAGGTGCAGGAAATTGGTACTCGAAAACCGCCCTTCTCCTCCTTTCAAAGCCCATTTCCGGCTTTTAACATTTCATCAATATCTGCTTTGTTTTGATGTGTTTCTGGTTCAGCCCCTATCCCCCGGTCCCTTCCCCGTTTGTTCCCGCCCCTATCCCCCAAGGGGGTGTGTCATAAGTACTTAACCACTAATGAACACGAAGGATTTCACAAAAAGACACAAAGTAATATTACTGATTATCAATTCCTTAGTGTTCCTTCGTGAAGCACTTTGAGTACCTTTGTGTTTAAATTATGTATTTTGACACACCCTCGAGATCCGCATCATCGGCCAATAATGCCGCAAGGATTCTATGGGCCGTGTTAATGTGGATCATCTCGTAAGTTACGTGAACGAAACAGGGAAACTGACTGAAAACTGGATTCCTGTTATAAGATTCTTGAATATACAGAAGGCATAACCTTTGAGGAGTTTGAGCGTGATAACAAAACCGTTGATGCGGTCATTCGAAATTTTGAAATTATTGGGGAAGCGACCAATTTGCTGCCTGATCACATCAAAGAAAAATATACAGAGGTCGAATGGCACAGGATCAGAGGATTTCGAAATCGAATCATTCATGATTACTTTGGAGTCGATCTACACATCATCTGGAAAATCACCCACGAACAGATACCGGTGAAGGATTAACCGATATCTGATTTCTGAGTTCACTTCAAAAATCAAAACTCAACACTCCTCTGTTCGTAAATCAAAAGGAGTGTGGGTGGCTGACGGGGGTGCGCGACAAATGCTCGTGCACACTTTGGGATGACATCGGTTGCAATCATCAAATGAGCGGTGAATTCTTTAAAGCAGAAGGATGAAATTTAAGATTCAGTAAACCACCACGGATCCTTGTATGATCCACTTTGGATGAGGAGCGGATCACGGCGGTGGGCCAGCGGTTATCTGTTCCCGGGAAGGGCGATGTTACGCCATCGGCAAGGGGTTCACCTTTCGATCGACCGTCGGGAAAGGCATTGCATACTTTTCCAACTGCCCAGCCTTTTTCAGGATCAATGAAAAACACATCCACTATCGGGTTGGAGGTTGGATTCGTCTGGCTGATCCAATCCTGTCCCCCGTTCGTTGTATGGGCGATCTGTCCCCACCAATCATTGCTGACGACCCAGCCGTTGTATTGATCCAGGAAAAACACGTTATCGACAGAGCCGTAAATCGGGTTGCTTTGGGCGGCCCAAGTCTGGCCTCCGTCAGTTGTATGCAGGATCACTCCTTCCTTGGTACCGGACTCTTTCGAATTCCAGGTGCTGCCTCCGTCCAGAGTTTCCAGTATGATGCCCTTATCGCCCACGGCGTAGGCGGGACCAATTATTCCTTTGGTTTCAACAGCCTTCATGTTGATGAATGCTGTTTGATTCTCTTTTACCCAGGTCTCTCCTCCATCGGATGAACGGACGATGACGGCCTGGTTCCCACAGGCACGGTAGTCGCCGTTGGGGACTATATCAATGCCAAGGAGGTTATGGGTGGTGGGAACGGAATGCGATTGCCAGGTTGCACCGTCATCTTTTGAACTGATGATCAATCCCTGGTTGCCTGAAATCCAGATTTCATCACATCCTATTATATCAACTTCCCAAAAATAAGTATGAATGGGGCAATTGAGCTTAATCCAGGTTTCACCATGATCGAGGCTTCTTAAAATAATGTCGTTGCCACATATCACGGGACAGTCTCCCCCCGAAGCCTTAATGGAATACAAAGCTGCCTGCGTACCGCTGTATTGTTTCGACCAGGTTTCCCCCGCATTATCCGTATAGAAAATAAGCCCGTTGCCACCTACGATCCAACCATCGCCTGTAATCTCGTTCATATAGATACAGTGCAGGTCCTCAGAAGTTCTGAGGTCAACCAGTTCCCAATCATTGCCTGAATTTATTGTTCGCATCACTGTTCCCATGTCGCCGACTGCCCATCCTATGACGCCGTTCATGACGATGGAATTCAGATCGTTCCCCTGGAGGTATGGATTTTGCCAGTTCCAGCCTGTCTGCTGCGAAAACAAAGCGGTTGCACTTGCCAGCAAAATGGCCAGCGTAAAGGCTTTTGATTTAACAATAATGGTATTCATGGCTATGAAATTTTTGAATTGAACCTGGATGTTGCACCCCTGTGAGCAGGGCGGTCGTCATTCCATCCGCTTCAAAGGGCCTGTATTAACACTCCATAAATATAATAAAAAATCAGGGAAATCAAATAAAAATGTCCTAAAAATATCAACAGGGAATGGGATGGGGCACAATGGGTAAATTCCCCGGGGCTTGAACCGGAATCAGCATCCAGAGGATTTGCCCTGGGATGCACACTGTGAATGAAAATGACCTTTATTCCTTTTTGGAAGGAAGATCGGTTTTCAGAGGGGTGCCGTCTGCTGCCACTCCTTCAGGATGTACGATGCTGGTTTTTGTCTCCGGTGCAGGCCGTTGAGCAGAACCTGTTCCTGAAGAGCTTTCTATAGCTGGTTTCTCCGTTTTGGGCTGTATGCCCTGGTCTGGCTGACCTGTCTCATCGGGGCCATCTGGCCCGGTTTGCTGGATCTTTTCCGGTGTGCCGGGTTTGGGCAGATTAGGATCCAATGTTGGTTTGGAAGGATCCGGCAGTGTGGAGGGATGAACGCCGACCACCAGTTTTCCGTTTTCATAGTACAGCCCTTCCCCGTTTGACTTGAGATCAGCGTCGTTATGCAACCCCCTTGCAAGGTTTCTGGTATACCCGGGATCAATTACTTCCTCAGGCAGCTTGGGGTGTTCATAGCCAGCACGCTGACCGATCGCTATGTAATTCACTCGGACATTGCTCCTGCCCGCATTGTTTTCCACGACTGAAAATCCGGATCTGGAGACTTCAGCAAGGTAGACCCCGTTGGAATTACCCGTTGGTGTTACCGTGACTACGATGGATTCTTCCGAGGAAACTGAAGCTGCAAATGCAGGATCGAAGTCTATGAAAGCCTTTCCCCCCGACAGGGTTGCGGTGCCACAGGTTTGAACCGTTACATCGGTTGAAACATGGGTATAGAGTACCTTATGGCCACCGATTCCGTCCTGCTGAAGATGAACATCCAGGTTGTTCTTATACACCGGTCCGTTCGAGAACAGGGCATAAATTCCTCCTTCTGAATAAAGTCCATAGACCTTTCCATGAATATCGGCCCCCATCAGGTCACCCCACGCTCCTATGCCGATTCCGATGCTGGCCTGGCCGGATTTACCTCCCCCACTGGCGTAACTTGTGAAATAACCACCGTAAGTGCTGCTTCCGCTGGTCTTATATCCCAGTGCTCCCCAATAATAGCCAAAGTATTCTGCTCCAATGACACCGCCACAACGGGTAAAATCGTTCCAATTAAAACCACCGGTCCCAAAGGAGTATTTATCTCCATAAAAGGAATAGCCTTTCATTGCTGAGTTGATACTATAATTTTCATATCCTGTTCCATCATTTCTGGAATCACGGGTTCTGTACGTATAAATGGCTGCCTGACCGTCACCGTCACTTTCTGTTTCATTATGATAAATATAAGCAGGATACTCCGTATCATAGCCAAGGTATATATCATCAGTAGAAGCAAATTTAACATGCAAACGAGAAGCAGGCGATTGTGTCCCAATCCCGACATTTCCACCCGCATTCTGCAGGATCAGGGGATTCAAGCCGGCATAGGTGCCGACACTGTAGAAAGCACCGGCCGGCGTGGAATTATAGTGCCAGTTGCAAAATCCTTTATTGTCATCGCTCTGACCAATATAAAAGGCTGTAGTGGCGTTATCATCACCGATGGTCACATTTGTACTGGAAGTCCACGTGCTGACGGGCGTCCCGAATGCAGCCGTATAGCTGGACGATTGCTGGGCAACGTGGAATAATGCCTGAGGTGCCGTGGTCCCGATCCCGACTTTTCCGCCGATTGCTCCTTCAGCCTGAAATACCAGCGGATTAGCACCCTGGAAGGTTCCGATATGGTAAAAGGCGTTTGAGGGGGTAGCATTATAGGCCCAGATATTAAAACCTTTGTAATCATAACTCTGTCCAATGTACAGGAGTGCTCTTGCGTTGTCATCACCGATATTTACATCGGTGCCGTAAGTAAAGGTAGCGATATCACTGCCAAAGATTGCCGTATAGTCCGAGACGCTTTCCGAAACATGAAAAGTCCCTTCCGGAGAAGGGGTACCAATTCCGATTTTACCAGCACTGGTTATCACCAGATCATTCCTCCATCCACCTCCAGCCTCGGCATTCAACCTGAGGAGACCGTCATAATCATCAAAATAGAGCCAGGCTCTATAATCGTCATTTTGTCTAAAGGTGATGCCGGTATGACCTCCTCTACTTATGTTATTCAGGAAAATAAAAGGATAAGAATCACGCATATACATATCACCATTTTCAATGGAGAGTTTTTCGATGGGTGTTGTTGTGCCCAGCCCCACGTGTCCCAGATTGTTAATATACAGTGCATTGGCAGCGCTGTTGGGTTCCATGGTGAGCACATCCAGTCCCCAGGCCTGGTCACGGATCTTAAAGCCTCCGTAAGTGGTTGCCTTGAATTTCCAGTTCGCCCCGCTCAGGTCATCAATCATGGAATAGGTTGCTCCGCCGCCACCTCCCAGGTTCCGGATGGTGATTGTGGGCTCGCCCATGTTTTTCGCAACATACAGCAATGTCTGGGGCGCATTGTTCCCAACGCCCACATACCCGCCGGGATAGTCTCCCCCGTGGCCGGTGACCACGTCGGGGCCAAGTATCTGCCAGTCAAAGTCGTTTCCACGCTCCCCGCTGCCTGCCCTATCGGCATACAAGGCATACGGGACGGATAATAACTGGGAAAAGCCCATCAGCTCAAAGTTGGTTCCCCCTGCGGGATCCATCTCAATGCGAAGATAATGATTGCCCGCACTCCAGTCAATTGCGGTAAAACTGCCTGCCAGGCTTTTGCCTTTGCCCACTTCAATATTGACCATACCCAGTTCGCTGGTTGTAACGGAATGCATTTCACGGTATGCCTCCGGTCCTTCCGTGTTGGATTGCAGAATGCTGATCTGCAGGTTGATGTCCTGGCTGGGCAGGACCTGTCCCGCCCTGTCCCTCACAACCGCCTGATACTTGAAGGATTGCGGTGCCTGCGACTTTACAGGAACACCCGTTAAACAGATCATTAAACCAAGAATGGCAATGATCACTGATCTCAGTTTTTTCATGATGATCTTAATTAAGGTATGCATTATGTAAACGCATTAAAAGTACAACATTATTAAAGCAAAGTCAATACTTTGTCCGGATTAAAGTTTTTTAACTTATTTAGTCATAGGAGTGAATAAGGATTTTCCCGTTATATGAAATGCCCGTTATCCTCTTTTTTTATTTTTCGGAATTTCTCGTTACTTTTACACCGGTTCACCATATCACCCCAACTATGAAAAAATTTTTTTGGATCCTGATCGCACTTGCACTTGCATCCTGTAATACCTTGCATTACAACATGAAGAAGAATCCGGAGCAGTTTGCCTCCTCCGGCCGTATCACACTCAAAAGCACTTCACCGGTCCTTTTCTCTGACGAATTTAACCAGCGCACGATCTCCCCGTACTGGAAAAAATCCATGTACTGGTCGGGCCCGATGTTCAATCCCGAAACGCCAGCATCGGGATACTATTCCCCGGATAACATCACCTTCACCGACAGCAGTGTCCGGCTCTGGACACGATATCAGCCCAAATACTTCTACCGGGAGAAGTACGGCGATTCCGTACGGATCGATTATTCCATCGGGCTGATCGACCTTTACCCCTGGGTAAGCAAAAGTAATGGCCTCACCACCGATTTCATGGTCGAATGCCGTGCGAAAATGCCCGACGGCAACCGGGAGTGGCCGGCCTTCTGGCTTACGGGCTATGAACAGTGGCCCCCGGAAATCGATGTCTTTGAGTACTGGAACGACTCAACCGGGCAGTTCACCAGCAATTTTCATTTCAACCAGCGCGACCGTCACCGCCAGGCGCTCCAGAAACACCGGATGACCATTCCCCTGAAGGATGATTTTCATACGTACGGGCTAAAAATAATGGACGATCAGATGGAATTCTACTTCGACGGATTCCTGTTCCGTAAACTCCGGAGCGTAAACCAGTATCTGCACAAACTGACCGTGATCCTCCAGAACGGGGTCCACGATGATCCCTACAACGATACGTTCCTGGAAGTGGACTGGCTGAGGATCTACAGGTTGCGGTGATCTATTCTTCGCCGATGATCAGGTCATCCTCGGGTACCTGGTATCCCCATTCTTTCAAGGCGAAATCCCATTGATCAAGAATCTTGTTGAGCTGCTCCCGGGAAATATGATGGACATTTTTTCTGTATCCCTTGGCTTGCCGGGCATAACGGGTAAAGGTCTCTTCAACAGATTCATAATCAGGTATTTTGAAGTTTGAATAGATCATCTGAAGGATGCCCGTTGGATTCTTTTCCAGTTCTTCAAAAGGAAATTCCAACAGGTTCTCCGGGGGGATTAGTTTCCGGTCCTCAAGGTATTTATGCATCAACTGATCATAAACCGAGAAGATGATCTCCTCCAGGTGCTGTTCCGTGACGGAGTGCAACTGAAGTGCTGGCATCATTTTATGATAAAAATGCCGGGTCGACAGGAACACGGTGACAGGATTGCGGTAGATGTGGATGAATTTGGCATTCGGGAACAGCTCCAGCAGAGCACCGATCCGCCCGGTATTGGTTGGATTTTTAGATAAAAACCGGGTCGCCCCCTTATACCGTATCGCTTTTTTTATGATCAGCCGGTAATCGTTCTGCCATCGTCGGTAGGATTTTTCATCAACATCTTGAAATTCAATACATTGATGATAGAAATCCATTGTATTTTCCGGAAAGATCCAGAAATAGTAATAACAGATGGGGTGGCGGCTTCCGATGGCAAATTCTTCTTCCTGCGGGAAATCCGCATTCATCTTAACATTATCTCCCAATCTTCTGGGTGCGATCAGAAGCCGCATGAAATTCTTAAAAAGGAAGTATCCCGACCGAACGAAAAGGGTATCCGGGAAAACGGTCTGGTAGGTCGTCACGGCTCCCATCCGGGGATCCTGGTTCAGGAGGTTGTGCAAATGGGTGGTGCCGCTGCGCCAGTGGCCAAGAATGAAAATCGGATCCTCCCCGATTGCCCGTCTTTCCATCTTCGGATTGATCCATTTACGTTCATACCACCGGAACGGTTTATTGATGAGGTTGATCAGCAGCGTAACAAAAACCCGCAGGTAATACCGCGGCTGGACCCGGTACGTGCGAAGAAGCTTCAGGAACAGGCTGAGATCATATCCCACCGCTGGCGGGAGCCAGACCCCTTTTTTTTCTTTCCTGCGTCGCGACCCGAAAATCATGGCCTAAAAGTAAATAATATTAGCTTTGCAAGGGCAATCTTTCTGTTAGCTTTTATTTACGATCTGATCATACACCATGCAGGTTTCTTCTCATCTTTCCCCCGATCATTACCTGGTGGACGAACTGTTCACCGACGAGCACCTGATCATTCGCAGCGCCATACGCGACTGGGTCAACAGGGCCGTCAGGCCCGTCATTGAAGATGCGTGCCAGCAACACAGTTTCCCTGTCCACCTGATCAGGGAAATGGGCGAACTGGGTGTTTTTGGCCCTTTCATTCCACGCGAGTATGGTGGAGCGGGACTTGACCAGGTAGCTTACGGCGTGATCATGACCGAACTGGAAAGAGGCGACTCGGGTATTCGTTCCGCCGCTTCGGTCCAATCCTCCCTGGTCATGTATCCGATTTTCCGGTTTGGCAGTGAGGAGCAGCGGCGGAAATACCTGCCCGGACTGGCCACCGGTGAGCTTATTGGCGCCTTCGGGCTTACCGAACCCGACTACGGATCAGACCCGGGCAGCATGGTCACCCGGATTGAAGAGACAGAGGATCATTTTCTGCTCAACGGTGCCAAGATGTGGATCACCAATGCTTCCATCTGTGACATCGCTGTCGTCTGGGCAAAGGATGAGGCCGGGCAGATACGGGGTTTGATCGTTGAAAGAGGGACAGAGGGTTTTACAACACCGGAAACCCACAACAAGTGGTCACTGAGAGCATCAGTAACCGGTGAGCTGGTATTTAACGATGCCAGGATTCCCAAAGAAAATATTTTCCCTGACGTCACCGGGCTGAAAGGCCCCCTGATGTGCCTGAATTCGGCACGGTACGGGATTGCCTGGGGCGCCATTGGTGCAGCCATGGACTGTTATGCCACGGCGGTCCGTTACGCCCTGGAGCGCAGGCAGTTCAACAAACCCATTGCCGCCTTCCAGCTCACCCAGAGGAAACTGGCCGAAATGCTCACCGAGATCACGAAAGCGCAGCTTCTGACCTGGCGCCTCGGAGTTCTGCGCAACGACGACCGCGCCACACCCGCCCAGATCTCCATGGCAAAACGCAATAATGTGCTGATGGCCCACCAGATAGCCCGAGAATCGCGCCAGATCCTGGGTGCCATGGGTATAACGGGCGATTTTCCCATCATGCGGCATATGATGAACCTTGAATCGGTCATCACCTATGAAGGCACACACGACATCCATCTGCTGATCACAGGAGAAGAGATTACGGGGATTGGGGCGTTTCATTGAATCGGTACGATCCTCTCTACCCGATTCCTGCTCAGGTACCCGCGAATGATCTGCCGTACCTCTCGGTTATCTTCGAACGGGATGATGCAGGACCGAAGAAAATCCACATCACTGGTGGCCACAGCCTCGTGGATGTAGCCATAACCGAGATATTTTCCGTTCTCGACCATCACCAGTGCTTTTTCGCCATGGTCCCGGCCACTTTCAATGATCAAAAAGCTTTCATTTTCAAATAGATAAGGCCTGATGGCCTGTTCCACCCGCTGATTGTAGGTTACAGGCTCTTCCTTTTGGATACAGGCTCCCCGGCATTTATGGACGTGATAGGAAAAACAGGCTTGCCGGGTTTTATACAGGCCGCACAACTTCTGGCAAAGCTCGTGCTTGTCAACCAGCTGGAATAAAAATTCCCTGGCGGTTACCAGGTTATGGAAGGTCAGGACGGGGAGGTTGCCGTTGGTGTCGTGTTCAATCTTCAGACGGATATATCCATCCGCATCCGTATACTGAAAAAGTCCGTAATTGAGGATCGTCCTTTTCTGGGCAGAGTTGTAGACCGGCTGGTATTTCTTGATCTCAGCCGATTCCAGCAGCAGGGCGATCAGTTCATTGCCCGTGAGCTCGTAGCCGATGTCGGCAACGCGGTATTTCAGTTCCTGTTCTTTTTTGCTGAGGCTGTCGCTCAGGTGGGAACGCACCCGTTCGGAGATGTTCTTGCTTTTGCCGATATAGATGATTTCCCCAGTTTCGTTGTAGAAATAATAGACTCCCGGATGTTCGGGCAGCTTATCGATCGTTTCTTTTTTGAGGTTCGAATTCAATCCGCGGAGGGAAATGAACGTAATGGCAGGCTCAATGGAGACCAGTAGTTCGAACAGCCTTGCCGTTGCCGTGGCGTCGCCGGCTGCGCGGTGACGGTACGGATTGACGATGCCGAGTTCCTTGCAGAGGTTCCCCAGGCCATACGACCGGAGGTGCGGGATCAGCTTCCGGCTCATCCTGACCGTACAAAGTTTCTCCCTGCGAAAGTCGTAGCCGAGGTTGCCATACTCCTGCCGCAGGAATGAATAATCAAAGGCTACGTGATGCCCCACCAGCGCTCTTCCCTCTGTCAGTTCCAGAATGGCGCGGGCCACATCACAGAATCGGGGTGCATCCTCCACCATCTTGTTGGTGATGCCGGTCATCTGAGTGATGCGGTAGGGGATCTTTTTCTCCGGATTGATCAGGGTGGTGTACTCGTGTGTGACTTTTCTCCCGTCATGCAAAAAGACCGCAATCTCGGTGATCTTTTCCGTTCTGGGGTTCAGACCCGTGGTCTCCACGTCAACGATCGCATACATAGGCAGGACAGAATAGGTTAGAGGTTCAATTTTGTCTGTATGGCCTTCACTTCATTCTTGAGGATCCGGATCGATTCTGCGAGTTCTTCTTTCTCCAGGTTGGGTTCGGGCAGTTCGGAGCTGATAAAGGTCACAAACTTCCATACTTCCCGGAGCTGGTTGATCGACAGGTCGTAAGGCTTATAAAAAGGATTCAGGGAATGCAGCACCAGCTTACCGTCCGTTTTTATTTTATTTTCAATCACTTTGAACACCACACCTTCTTCCAGGGTCAGGAGGATGTAAGCCTGACGGTTCTGGATGAGGTTCCAGTTTTGAACGAATTCGCCGATCACCCAGGATTTTTCGGGGATCGGATGCATGGAATCGCCGCTTACCTGAAAAGCACGGTATTTTCGTTCCCGGGAGAGGAATGGCAACCGGAACGTGGGAAGGACGCTGATGTATTCGGGATCGGCGTAGCCACTGGTGTACCCGGCCCGGGCTTTTTCACTGACCAGTTCGATGTTTTCCTCATTATCCTGGCTGACCGTGGTGGCCAGTACCCTTAACTTACTGCCCGTGATGAACACATCGTATCCTTTTTCGAGCTGTGACAGCTGGCTTTCGGATAGTTTGGAAAGATCGACCCGGATCAGGGTATCGATCGCCACATTGAAATATCTGGAAAAGGCGATGAGTTCTTCAATTCCGGGTTCAGCAACCTGGTTCTCGTAGCCGCTCAGGGTGGAGCGTTTCAGGTTCATCGCAAAGGCCACATCGTCCTGCGTGCGGCCCCGGCGCTTGCGGAGGAGGCGGATGTTGGCGGGGAAGTACATATTCTGCATTTTATGGCTTTAAGCTACAAGCTGCAAGTTTCAAGCTTGCGGCTTGTAGCTTGTATTAAAATTTTTTTTTGCTTTTTTCCTGAATAATGATTAATTTATCGTCGTAAAAATTGATTAAATTTTAATCAAAAATAATTCAATAAATCATCAGTCTGACATTTTTTGAAAATTTTTATGGAAACGTTGAATCGGCAGATCGTTCATATGGATCTGGATACTTTTTTTGTTTCGGTTGAACGGCTGGTCAATCCGTCGCTGATCGGTAAACCGGTGATCATTGGCGGCAGTTCCGACCGGGCGGTGGTGGCCAGCTGCAGTTATGAAGCCCGCAGGTTTGGCATCAGCTCAGCCATGCCCATGAAACTGGCCCGGACACTTTGCAGCCAAGCCATTTATATCCGTGGCGACATGGAGCTTTACAGCAAATACTCCCACCTGGTGACCGACATCATAGCCGATGAGGCCCCTTTATTTGAAAAAGCATCCATTGATGAGCATTATATCGACGTCACCGGAATGGACCGGTTTTTTGGATGCCTGAAATGGTCGCAGGAATTGCGCCAGAAGATCATCAAACATACCGGGTTGCCAATATCATCGGGCTTATCTGTCAATAAGACCGTTTCCAAGATTGCCGCCGGGGAAGCCAAGCCTAACGGGGAAAGGTATGTTCCCACGGAAGTGGTACAACCCTTCATTTTTCCTTTATCCATACGGAAAATACCAATGATCGGCGATAAAACGTACCAGTTGCTTCGTTCGATGGGGATCATTACCATCGGGACCCTTGCAGAGATCCCCGTCGAAATGATGGAAAAGGTTATGGGAAAGAATGGGATCATCATCTGGAAAAAGGCCAACGGTGTTGATCCCACTCCGGTGATTCCTTATTCTGAACGTAAATCAATCAGCACGGAGCATACATTTGAGCAGGATACCATTGATGTGGTCCGCCTGAGCGAAATACTGACGGGGATGGTTGAAAAGATCGCTTACCAAATGCGAAGCCAGCAAAAACTGACTTCCTGTGTTACCGTCAAGATTCGTTATGCCAACTTCGACACCCATACGCAGCAGCAGCACATTGCCTATACATCGTTCGACCATGAGCTTATCCGGGTTGCCCTCGATCTGTTTAAAAAGATTTACCAGCGCCGGATGCTGGTACGCCTGATCGGTGTCAGGTTCAGCCATCTGGTCCCCGGTGTGCAGCAATTGAATCTTTTTGAGGACACCCCCGAGATGACCAGTCTTTATATGGCGATGGACCGGATCCGGAACCGGTTTGGCCGGAAAGCGGTTCGACGGGCGGTTTGTCTGTAGGGTCTGCAGGGTCTCAGGTCTGCAGGGTCTCAGGTCTGCAGGGTCTCAGGTCTACAGGTTCTCAGGTCTACAGGGTCTCAAGTCGAGAGACCCGAAGACCCGAAGACCCGAAGACCTTTAGACCTGAAGACCTTTGTTTGTAATTTGGTGCTTGTAATTTGGGATTTTATATAACATGTATCTCTTCTGCCACTCCTACTACTCCCTCCGCTACGGCACCTTGCCGCTGGAGGAACTGATCGCCCAGGCAGCCAGCCTGGGTATCGGAGCAATGGCCCTGACGGACATCAACACTACAATGGGAATGATCGGTTTTGTGAGGATGTGCAGTGAAAATGGGATCAAACCCGTTGCAGGCGTTGAGTTCAGGAACGGGGATCGTCTGCTCTATACCGGGCTGGCCAGGAACAATGCGGGATTCAGGGAACTGAATGAGATGATCACATCCTGCAACCTGAACCAGACAGAATACACGGCTGATCCCGGAACCCTGGAAAACGTATTCGTGATCTATCCCTACGGCTCCAGGCGAAAAGAACAGCTCAGGGAAAATGAATTCATCGGGGTCAGGCCGGGAGAAACAGGAAAACTGTTTACCTCTGAATTCAGCCACGATCAGTCGGGGCTGGTGATGATGCACCCGGTGACCTTTAAAGACAACATCGGGTATATCCTGCATAAGAACCTCCGCGCAATTGACCATAATACACTGATTTCCAAATTAGCTCCCGAACAGTATGCCCAGCAGAATGAGATGATGTTACCGGTTGATTCCCTGTTAACCTTTTATGAAAATTATCCCCGTATCATTCAGAACACGGAAAAGCTTCTGGAAGATTGCTCGATAGAGTTTGATTATCAACGCATTAAAAATAAACAAACCTTCACCGGTAGCCGGTACGACGACAAGATCCTTCTGGAGAAGCTTGCCTGCGACGGATTGAAATATCGTTATGGCTTGCAGGACAAAGTGGCGGCCGGGAGGGTAAGGCATGAGCTTGATATCATCGACAGGCTGGGTTTTTCAGCTTATTTTCTCATCACGTGGGATATCATCCGCTATTCGATGTCCAGGGGATTTTATCACGTAGGCCGTGGAAGCGGCGCCAACAGTGTGGTGGCTTATTGCCTGAAGATCACCGATGTGGATCCCATTGACCTGGATCTGTATTTTGAGCGTTTCATCAATCCCCGGCGTACGAGTCCTCCGGACTTCGACATTGACTATTCGTGGGATGAGCGGGGAGAGGTTCAGGATTATATTTTCAAGCGCTATGGACATAAGCACACCGCCCTGCTGGGAGCCACCTCCACATTCAGGGGGAGCTCCATCTACCGCGAACTGGGCAAGGTCTATGGTCTTCCCAGGCAGGAGATCGACAGCCTGGTGACCAATCCCATGGCAGAGGTCAACAAAAATGAAATCACCCGGCGTATTCATACCCTTGCGGAGCGCCTGGTGGATTTCCCCAACATCAGGAGCATCCACGCCGGGGGTGTGCTCATTTCGGAAGAGCCGCTCACCTGTTACACGGCCCTGGATTTGCCGCCCAAAGGTTTTCCCACCACCCAGTGGGATATGTATGTGGCGGAAGAGCTCAGGTATGAAAAGCTGGACATACTCAGCCAGCGCGGCATCGGGCACATCAAGGAATGTGCTGAGATCATCGCCGGCAACAGGGGTGTTAAGGTAGATGTTCACCGTGTTGCGGATTTCAAACAGGATGAGCAGGTGCGAAAACAGCTCCGGACGGGGGAGACCATCGGGTGCTTCTACATCGAGAGCCCTGCCATGAGGGGATTGCTGAAAAAATTGCGTTGCGACGATTACCTCACTCTTGTGGCAGCCAGTTCGATCATTCGGCCCGGAGTGGCAAAGTCGGGCATGATGAGGGAATACATCCACCGCTTTCACCATCCGGATGCATTCTCGTATATCCATCCTGTCATGGAACAACAGCTGAAGGAGACGTACGGAGTGATGGTATACCAGGAAGACGTGCTGAAGATCTGTCATCATTTTGCCGGACTGGATCTGGCAGATGCTGACGTATTACGAAGGGCCATGAGCGGTAAGTCCCGTTCCCGAAAAGAGTTCAATCGGATTGTAGAGAAGTTTTTTGCCAATTGCAAGGCATTTGGCTATCCGGATGAGATCTCGCAGGAAGTATGGCGTCAGATCGAATCGTTTGCTGGTTATTCCTTTTCCAAGGCTCACTCTGCTTCGTATGCCGTCGAGAGTTTTCAGAGCCTTTACCTGAAAGCACATTACCCGCTGGAGTTCATGGTTGCCGTGATCAATAATTTCGGGGGGTTTTACCATACCTGGGTCTATTTCAATGAAGCCCGGCGCCAGGGTGCCGTGATCTGCCTGCCCTGCGTGAACAACAGCGGGTACAAGACAAGCATCCGGGAAAAGGAGGTTTATGTTGGATTCATTCACATCATGAACCTTGAAATGTCGGTTGGCCAGGCCATTGCACCTGAGCGCCTGAAAAACGGACCTTACAGGGACCTGGAAGATTTCATCCTGCGTGTGCCGGTCCATCTGGAGCAGATGATCATTCTCATCCGGGCGGGAGCCTTTCGTTTTACAGGGAAAGGAAAAGCCCAGCTGCTCTGGGAGGCGCATCTGTATTTCGGGAAGAGAAAGAATGAACATCCGCCACTGTCGTTGTTTTGTAGTGCGAAAAAGACATTTTCCCTGCCGCAGCTTGATCAAACGCCTGTGGAAGACGCTTATGATGAATATGAACTGATCGGTTTCCCGGTGACCATCTCCGCCTTTGATTTATTGGAAACCCCTTTCCGGGGAGAGATCATGGCCAGGCAACTGTCAGGCAATGTCGGGAAAAAGGTCAGGATGCTCGGACGCCTTGTGACGATCAAATATGTCAGGACCGTTCATAAGGAGTTGATGCACTTTGGCACTTTTCTGGATGTGGAAGGGGAATTTTTCGATACGGTCCATTTTCCGGATGCGTTGAGGAAATATCCCTTCAAAGGCAGTGGAATTTACCTGATCCTTGGTACCGTATCCGCTGAATTTGATTTTCCGAGCCTGACCGTCGAAAAAATGGCCATCATGGCAGTGAAGAAGGATCCGAGAGGGTGAGGAATAATTTACTATTTTTGATCCCTTCAAATGTTAAACGACTTTCCGAACAATGACTCAGCTGGAAGAAATCAACGATGCCTGCGATTTTTTGAAGGACAGGGGCTTTGTCAATCCCGGCGCAGGGATCATCCTTGGGACAGGATTGGGCAAATTGCTGGATGAGATCCACATCGAGGAGTGCATTCCTTATGAGCAGATCCCCCACTTTCCTCCGGCCTCGGTTGATTTTCACAAGGGAGAGCTGATCTATGGCCTGCTGAGGGGTAAGCGTGTCATTGCGATGCACGGGCGTTACCATTATTATGAAGGATATACGTTCCATCAGATCACCTTGCCGATCCGGGTGATGAAACTTCTAGGCATCAAATGCCTGTTCATTACCAGTGCCTGCGGAGGTGTGAACCTGGAATTCAGGAAAGGTAGCCTGATGCTGATCGAGGATCATATCAATCTGCTACCTGGCAATCCTTTGATAGGGCCCAATCTTGATGTTTTCGGACCCAGGTTTCCCGATATGAGCCAGCCTTATTCCGAATGGATGAATGCCCGGCTCATCGAAAATGCCAGGCAGAAGGACATTCTTCTTCACCGCGGTGTTTATGTTGCCCTGCCCGGACCAATGCTTGAAACCCCTGCGGAGTACCGGTATCTGAGAAAAATAGGAGCCGACGTGGTGGGAATGTCTACGGTTCCGGAGGTGATCGTCGCCAATCACATGGGATTGCCCTGTGCTGCTGTCGGGGTGGTCACCGATGAGTGCAATCCGGATGAACTCCAAAAAATTGATCTTCAGGACATCATCGCGACTGCCCAAAAAGCTGAGTTCAATCTTCTTCAGCTGGTCATCGCCCTGGTTGAATCCCTGGATTGATCACAGGGTGAATGCCATAGTGCAGCGCCCCCAGGAATGCGGATCACATCCCTTGTATTCAGGAGAAAGCCAGGTGTACTCGGCAAGAACGGAAGCCCACCGGAACGATAAGGAAAATCCAAGACAGTGATCATAGGTAAAACGCTTTATCTGGCTGGAATTCAGCGCGTACTCACTCTTGTTGAACATCCCCCCCTGCAAGGTCGCGTCATAGCCCACCAGGGTTGTTTTGAAACGGTAATACAGAACGTACTGTACTTTCCCGGATGTCGGATTGATCTGCCCCCATGTTCCTTCAGTGACCTGATCCAGGCTTGCCGGATCGTAGTTGCCCGCGGTCAGGTAAGGGCCAATCCCGATCTTATCGTACAGGGTGCCGGCATTGGCATCGGCCAGCGCACCGATCTCAAAATATTTTCCTTGTAATAACCCTGCTTCTGAATGAACATGATAATCCAGGATGATATCGTTACTGACCTGGTGATCCCACCCGTTTATCTCCGTATAGTGGATGGTCTGCTGAATTTGTTTTCCACCTGCAGCGGGACCAATGATCCCCAGATTGAATGCTGAATGCTGCCGGTACCTTTTACCAAGGGCATTGGATACTTTGGAAAAGCCGAAGTACAGATAGGAGGAAAATGGCCTGTCGCCCTGTGTTACGGTGTCGATGTGCGAATCCCACGGAGTGTATATCCTGTGAACGAGGCTTATTCCATAATAATTTCGTGCCGGATGATGGAGCGGGATCATCAGATGGGTCAGCAGCGACCGGTTGAATCCCGGGTTGACCCAGTCGAACCGGATGCCATTGGTATAGTATCGGTCTGTATTGGTAAAAATATCATTTTCAAAATTGATGCAGAAGTAGATGTTGGGATTGACAAGTAACAACTCCTCATTCAGTCGTTTTTCGAGGTCTCCCCTCGTGCTTAAAAGCCTGCGGCCGGAAGCGATGTCCACATCATATCCCTTTGATTTTAATCGCCAAATGGTTTCAATCCGATCCTGAACGGTTTCCTGATCGAATTCCTGAGGGGGCGGAAGGGGCTTTTTTTTCTTTTTTTTGATCTTTCCCTTTGTGAGGATGCCATGGATGGGAGTGTTGTCAACCGGGCCGGTTGTCAGGGTATCATATGCAGGTAGGCAGGCAGGGGCAGGCTGGCTCTGCAGGGTGCAGGGCAACAGTGTCTGGCTGATCTCCCATTCCCGGGCGGAATCGTTTCCGGCAGGGTGGCGGCACCCAAGGGTGAGGGACAGCCCGATGATGAATCCCGAAAAGATGATTGTCCTGTTCATTCCGGATGGTTGACCTTTACAAAATTAAGCTAATCCATAAATGGTTGGTTACTTACCTGCTGGATGAAAAAAGGGATGACATCCAGCCGGAGGGGATGTCATCCCTTTTCTAGGCAAAGGGCGAAACAACAACTTACTTTGCGTAGCTTACCGCTCTTGTTTCCCGGATCACGGTGATCTTGATCTGGCCCGGATAGGTCATTTCGTCCTGGATCTTGCGGGACAGGTCATAGGCGATCTGGTTGGCTTCATTATCGGTCACCTTGTCGGCTCCTACGATGACCCGGAGTTCTCTTCCGGCCTGTATTGCATAGGTTTTTACAACGCCGGGATAGGAAAGGGCCATCTCTTCCAGGTGATTCAACCGCTGGATGTAGGCTTCCACGACTTCACGCCGCGCTCCGGGACGCGCTCCGGATATGGCGTCGCATACCTGAACAATCGGGGCGATGAGCGATTCCATTTCAACTTCATCGTGATGGGCCCCTATGGCGTTGGCGATCTCCGGTTTTTCCTTGAATTTCTCGGCCAATTTCATCCCGAGCAAGGCATGCGGCAGTTCAGGTTCGTTGTCAGGGACTTTACCGATATCGTGGAGTAATCCGGCACGTTTGGCCAGCTTGGGATTCAATCCCAGCTCAGAGGCCATCAATGCACACATGTTCGCTACTTCCTTGGAATGCTGCAACAGGTTCTGACCGTAGGAACTGCGGAATTTCATACGGCCGACCATGCGGATGAGCTCATGGTGGATTCCGTGGATACCCAGATCAATGCAGGTCCGTTTTCCGGTTTCAATGATTTCCTGTTCGATCTGCTTCTTCGTTTTGGCAACAACTTCTTCAATGCGTGCCGGATGAATTCGTCCGTCGGAGACCAGTTTATGAAGTGAAAGGCGGGCAATCTCGCGGCGCACCGGGTCAAAGCCGGATAAAAGGATGGCATCCGGGGAGTCGTCGATGATGATTTCAACGCCGGTAAGGGCCTCCAGTGCGCGGATATTCCTGCCTTCCCGCCCGATGATCCGGCCTTTAATCTCATCGTTGTCAATATTGAAAACGGAAACAGTATTTTCCATCGCCTGTTCCACAGCTGTGCGCTGAATGGTCTCGATCACGATTTTTTTAGCTTCACGGTTGGCCGTAAGCTTGGCTTCATCCACAATATCCTTGATGTGCGTCATCGCCTCGGTGCGTGCTTCATCTTTCAGGGATTCCACCAGTTGTGCCCTGGCCTCTGCAGCGGAGAGCCCCGAGATGGCCTCCAGTTGTTCAACCTGTTTCTTTCCTGCCTTTTCAATTTCCTGCTGTTTCTTAGTGATCAGTTCAAGCTGGGAAGTCAAACTGGCTTTCATGGTGCCCACTTCTTTCTGCTTACGCTGCATCTCTTCGAGCTTCTGCGAAAACAGTGCTTCTTTTTGTTTTAGTCTGGCTTCTCCTTTCTGGATGAGGTTGTTTTTTTCCTGTATCAACTTTTCATGCTCAGCTTTAAGCTGCAGGAACTTTTCCTTGGCCTGCAGGATCTTGTCTTTCTTGATCATCTCGGCCTTTTCTTCAGATTCTCTCAGAATCCGGTCACTTTTTTTCTCGACGGCTTTCCTTAAAAGAGTGCTGGTGATGAGGAAACCAACCACCAGTCCGGCAATCACTGCCAGTATGTAATAGATAATCATGGTTGTGTATATTAATTAATGTTGATAATCAGTGACCTATGGCTTTACAGGAATCGTGATCCTGTAATGGCGTGCAATAAAAAAACCCGCAAGTTATCCAACCGTTATGATAAACCCCATTGTTAATGGTTAGGGCCGCCTGATTCTTTGAACTTCAATCGTCCCTGCCTTACGGCAGGAATCCCGGGAATACCGGTCACCAAAGCCTGTTCGCCGAACCAATGAGCATGGAGCCCTATTGGTTTGAATGTTGAGTTTACATACTGACTTGAATAAATGCGGGTATGTCGTCGGTCGTTTTCAAAGAACGTTGTGCCAGTCTCTATAGGTGGCTTGTCAATAACTGATCAATTTCCGTCAATTTTTCAGACATTTCCAAATCAATCCACTTCAACCTGGTTTCGTGATGGATGACTGAGGCTTTCAAATTCAGGGCAACCATTGCCAGCAGGTCCTGGTGATCACTGAAAGCATAGCTGCCTGCGTAGTCATTCATCAGTTCATTGACTCCCTTTGCCGCTCTCCGTAAGATCTCCTCGTCCTTTTGTAGTATCTTCACCTGATATGGCCGATTGGCAAGGTATAATGTTATTGAGATTTCCTCCATGAACGGTTCCCCGGAGGGAACATTTATTTATTTAAAAGACTGATACATTTATCAATTTCCCGTACGAGCCCGCTTATTCGTTTTCTTGCTGAATCAATATCGATATCTTCAAATAATTGATAATCAGTATGTTGATTCAACTTTATTTCGAGTGTGTGTATTTTATTGGTTTGTTGTTCAATTAAGTTTTTTAATTCCTTCTGGGATTGGCATAAACTGGCATTTTCCGCTTTCAATTCATTCAGTGACTCTATTAACTTCTTTGTTTTCAGGTAAATATTGGAAATCAACACATCCACCTCTTTCATGAAAGTCATTTTACCGTATTGCAAAAATAAATATTTTAACGTTAAATACCAAAATTAATCATCCGTCAGGAAAAATTCCCTGCAAAATAGGGTCACAAAACCGGCATAACCGGATTAACCAGTAAACGGAATCCTTATGACGGAAGAATTTTTACATTACATCTGGAGGTATCAGTTGCTAAGCGGCCCTCTTACCACCACCGATGGCGAGGAGATTCGGGTGATCAAATCCGGAACGTACAACACGGATGCGGGCCCTGATTTTTCAAATGCCCGGATATGGATAGGAAATACGTTATGGGCAGGAAATGTGGAGGTGCACATCCGTTCCTCTGACTGGGAACGTCATGGTCATCAGGACGACAGGCGGTATGATACTATCATCCTTCACGTGGTGGGCGAGGATGATATGCCGGTGCGACGGCCAAGCCAGGAATTCGTTCCGACATTGTGCCTTCGGAACAATATCGAACTGTCATTGCTGGCGACCTATCAGGAATTGAATCTTGCCCGCCGCTGGATCCCGTGTGAGCATCTGGTGAATGCGATCAGCCAGGTGAAAGTGATCCACATGCTCGATCGGATGATGGCCGAACGGATGCAGCGGAAATCAGATACTTTTTTCAAAATGCTGGAATCCTGCCGGTACAGCTGGGAAGAAGTGACCTATGTGCTGATTGCAAGGAATTTCGGTGCCAGGATCAATGCACAGGTTTTCGAATGGCTGGCCCGCTCGTTGCCTTACGTGATGATTCAACGGTGCAGGGATAACCGGTTCCGGCTTGAAGCAATGCTGTTCGGACAGGCTGGCATGCTCCATGACCATTTTATGGACGAATATCCCAGGCATCTGCGGACCGAATACCAGTTCCTGCAGAAAAAGCACGGACTGTCCCCTTTACAGGACCACCTGTGGAACTTTCTGCGCCTGCGGCCCCCGGCATTCCCGACTGTCCGTATCGCTCAGCTTGCAGACCTGCTCCATCGGCAAACCAGCCTGTTCAGTCGGATCCTGGCAGCGGAAAATGTCACGGAGCTGGCTTCTGTCTTTGAATCACGGACATCTGAATACTGGGACACCCACTACATTTTTGACCGGCCTTCCCGGAGAAAAATAAAGAAACTTGGCTCGGAGGCGGTTGAACTGATCATCATCAATGCAGCAATTCCGCTGATTTTTACCTATGGTCAGTATTTAGACCGGCAAGACATTAAAAACAAGGCAATGGACCTGCTGCGAAAGGTACAGGGAGAGCGAAACTCGATCATCAGGAAATGGGCGAGCCTTGGGTTGACTGTCTCTGATGCCTGGAACACACAGGCATTGATCGAACTGAAAGAAAATTATTGCGATAAACGGAAATGCCTCCACTGTGTCGTTGGAAACGCGATCCTTTCGCAGGGTAAGCCGCAACTGGCTCCATGAAAACATGGAATTCCATCAAGGAATATTTCACCTATACGGTGAAAGAACAGCGTGGTATTTTTATGCTGTCCACCCTGCTTTTAATCCTGATCCTGATCAGGATCAGCACGCCTCACCTGATGGGTAGGAAACCTTACGACTTCTCCGGTTTCGAGGAGCAGTTCAGGCTTCTGGCATCCATGATTTCAGACAGCGTCGCTAAGGATACGGTTAAAGAGCATGATCTTGTTCAAAAGAAGGTACCATACGTACATCAGGGGACCCTGGAAAAACGTTACGGATATGGATCCGGGCAGGGGTTGCGGGAGACTCCACAGGTAGTCGAAATCAACACGGCTGATTCCACCGCATTGGTGCGGCTGCCTGGAATCGGACCTGTGCTGGCCCGGCGTATTATCAGGTACAGGGAATCCCTGGGTGGATATTATGCAGTTGATCAGCTGAAAGAGATCTATGGTATGGATACGGTTGCACTAAGGAGGATCAACTCTTTCCTTCAGGTCGATGGTAAAGCGATCCGGAAAATGGATCTGAATGCGGCAACTTTTAAAGAGCTGTTGCGCCATCCCTATCTTGAATACGAGCATGTCAAACTCATCGTCCATTACAGGGACAATCACCATCCCGTTGATTCACTGGAGCAGCTTTATGAAATCAAAGGGCTTGATCCTGATCTGGTAAGACGTTTAAGACCTTACTTAACGATCGGATCCCAAAACCCATGAGGAAATCCAATGGGCTCACCGGTCAGTGTGTGTAGGAATTCTTCTGTATATTTGTCAGCGGTATTGATCTCCTGTACCTAATTCTCTGCACGATGAGCAACGTCACACGAGTTTTTAGGAAGTTACCCTCCGCTTACTGGTGGGCCAATGTCATGGAATTGTTTGAACGGTGGGCCTGGTATGGTATGTTCATGGTTCTGGCCCTGTACCTGACGGGATCCAGGGAGACGGGCGCACTTGGTTTTTCACAGACCCAGAAAGGCCTGATGATGGGCACGGTTGTGATGACCCTTTACTTCCTGCCGGTGATCACGGGGGCGCTTGCCGACAAGTTCGGATTCAGGAAAGTGCTTGTTGTTGCTTACCTGATCCTTACGACAGGTTATTACCTGATGGGACAATTCACTTCCTATACGATGCTGTTCATTGTCTTTTTTTATGTCGGACTGGGAGCCGGCCTTTTTAAACCGGTCATCCAGGCAACGGTTGCCAAGACAACGGATACGGAGACTTCCTCCATTGGATTTGGAATCTTTTACATGATGGTGAACATCGGCGCCTTCATCGGGCCCCTTTTTGCGGCCGACCTCCGGCTGGTCAGCTGGAAGTATGTTTTTTGGATGTCGTCAGGGATCATCCTGATCAATCTTTTTATCGTCCTGATCTTCTTCAAAGAACCGGCCAGGGAGAAGAACACGGATTCACTGGGAAGGTCACTCCGGCAGGTCATGAAGAACATTGGGTCTGCTCTTTCCGATCTTAAATTTGTCGTCTTTCTCCTGATCATCATCGGATTCTGGTCAATGTACAACCAGCTTTTCTACTCGCTTCCGGTGTTCATTGAACAGTGGGTTGATACAAGGGTTGTCTATGATGCAATTGCCTCAGTTTCCCCGGGGCTGGCAAGGGCTTTTGGTACGCCGGAGGGCACGGTTGCGCCTGAACGTCTGACCAACATGGATGCATTTTATATCATTGTATTTCAGGTTCTTGTTTCTTCCTTTGTCATGCGTTTCCGGCCGCTTAAAGCGATGATGGGAGGGATCCTGGTTTGCTCGATAGGTATCGGTCTGTGGTTCATCACGCAAAATGGCCTTTATCTGTTCATATCCCTCTTAATATTCGGGCTGGGGGAGATGGCCAGTTCGCCGAAGATTTCGGAGTACATCGGGCGCATTGCCCCGCAGGATAAAGTTGCTCTCTATATGGGTTGCTCCTTCATACCGCTGGCCGGTGGTAATTTCATTGCAGGCCTGCTCTCCGGCGGCGTATACACGGCCATGGCCGACAAGATCACTTTTCTGAAAGCAGAGGTGGCTGCCCGGGCACTTTCCATCCCGGAGATTTCGGATACATTCACTCAGAATGATTATGTTCACCGGGCTGCTCAGCTGATGGGAATGGATCACCAGGCCCTGACCAATTACCTGTGGAATACCTACCATCCTTCGCGTATCTGGATCGTCTTCTCAGGTATTGGTGTAGCCACTGTCATCGCACTCTATCTTTACGACTGGCTGTGGCTGAGAAAAAAATGAGGACAGAGGCCGTCATTCTTTATAGGTGTATCTGATCTCATAGCCTGGGGGGTCATCATCCTGGTCATTGCTGTCATCATCATCCTTCTTTTCATCATCATCATCTTCCAGCTCCCATTCATATTTTTTTCGCTGAGGCCCGAGCCGGCGGTAGTAAACGGCCAGCACCAGACCGGCAATCATGCCCATCAGATGGCCTTCCCATGAAATGTTCTTTTCAGGCAAGAAATTGGGGAAGATCCCCCAGACCAAACTTCCGTAAAGAAAAACGACCAGGAGCGACAATGCCATTAACTTGCCCTCCTTGCGTATCAATCCGCTGAAAAATAAAAAGGCTGCCATTGCGTAAATCAGACCGCTGGCACCGATGTGATAGGCTTCCCTTCCTCCGAACCAGACCCAGATCCCAGGAATTATATACATCAGCAGAAGTATCCTGCCGGCAATTTCACGGTAAAAATAAAATATGCAGGTTCCAAGAACCAGCAGGGGAATGGTGTTGGCGGCCAGATGTTTCACGTCGCCATGGATCAGGGGTGAGAGCACGATACCCGGAAGACCTTCGGGTCGAAGCGGGAAAATGCCCAGAAAACCCAGATCAAGCGTAAAGATCAGCTCCGCTGCCTTGATTAGCCATAAGAAAATCACGAACAAGGAAGGAATGAAAATACTTTGTAGTAATTTTTTTCGTTCGTCACTCATACTGACCGGATCGTTCCCGAAAGGATTTGAAAGTACTGTTAAAGTATGTTAAAGCTGCAGATTTGTAAAGTCAAAAATAGTTTAATTTGCATTAGGTTTGTGGTTAAACAAAGTCGTAATTTTGCCAAATTTAAATCAGAATTAAACGCACTATGGGTCCCTTTTCACGAAATGTCCGTTCCTTTTTTTACTTTTTATCCAGCTGGATCGTAATTTTTACACTCACTCCTCTTGCGGTCTCATCTCAAGCGGTCGATCCCAGGGAGACGATTCAGAAGATAGCGGCGACATTGCAGCTGTTCGATTATTTTTACGTTGATACGGTGAACCAGCCTGAACTGGTTGAGAAAGCCATCATTGAAATGCTCGAGGAACTGGATCCTCATTCCGTCTATATTTCCAAAGAGGATGTTAAAAAGGCAGATGAACCGCTGGTCGGTAATTTTGATGGCATTGGGGTTCAGTTTCAGATTTTCAAGGATACCATTCTGGTCATCGCACCCGTTCCGGGAGGCCCTTCAGAAAAACTTGGCATCATGGCAGGTGACAAGATCGTTAAAATCAATGGTGAAGATGCCACCGGAAAAGATGTGACCAATGAGTACGTTCAGAGTAAACTGAGAGGCCAGAAGGGAACCCGTGTTGAGGTATCCATTTATCGGAAGGGGCGAAGCGAGTTGCTCACGTTTTCCATCATCCGGGACAAGATCCCTGTCAACAGCCTGGATGCCGCTTTCATGGCAGCGCCCGAAATCGGGTATATCAAACTTAACCGGTTTTCCAAGACCACCATGGATGAATTTCACCAGGCCATGGATACACTGAGGAGCCAGGGTATGACCAAGCTTATCCTGGACCTGCGCTATAACACCGGAGGCTATCTGGAGACTGCCCAGGAACTGGCGGATGAATTTCTTGGAAAAGGTAAAATGATCGTCTATACCGAAGGATTAAAAAGCCCCAAGACCGATCTGATTGCCACAGAGGTGGGTTCCTTTGAAAAAGGCCAGCTGGTCATTTTGATCAATGAAGGATCCGCATCGGCCAGTGAGATCGTGGCAGGGGCTGTGCAGGATTGGGACAGGGGCATCATCATCGGTCGTCGCTCGTTTGGCAAAGGACTGGTGCAGAAGCCTTTTCGCCTGCCGGATGAATCCGTTATCCGGCTGACCACAGCCAAATACTTTACGCCAACCGGACGCTGCATTCAGAAACCCTATGATGACGGGCTGGAAGAATACCAGAAAGATTTTCAGTACCGTGTCAAAAAAGGTGAGCTGGTCCATGCCGACAGTATTCATTTTCCGGATTCACTGAAATATTACACACCGGCTCAGCGCGTAGTATACGGGGGAGGAGGGATCATGCCCGATATTTTCATACCATTTGATTCAACCGATTACTCAGATTATTATGTTGACCTTCGAAGAAAAAATACCTTCAATGATTTCACACTGCAGTACCTGGACGACCACAGAAAGGAATTGCAGACCGCTTATAAGGCTTTCAAAGATTTCAATCTTCATTTTAACCAGGATGTTGTTTTTTTGAAAGAATTCACAGATTATGCTGAAAAAGAAGGTGTTAAGTATGATCCAAAGGGTATGGAAGATTCAGAAGATCAAATTTTTTACGTTCTCAAGGCACTTATTGCACGAAATTTGTTTGATTACAACGCCTATTTTGAGGTGATCAGTTCCGTTGATGATGATTTCACAGAAGCAGTAAAGATCCTACAGGATGGCACCATGTTCAAAAAATTTAGCATAAATTATTGAATGACCCTTTGAAATTTATAATTTTGTCCGTTTTTTATGAGAACAATAATCCTAAACTCAATACGTATGAAAAAAGTTGTCTTCACGTCCTTAATGATTTTCCTTGTAACGTTTGGTGTGAGTGCCCAGAGTGCAACGACACCACCTGTCGTTGACACTGCCAACATGCCCAAGATTTCCTTCAACAAGCTTGTACATGATTATGGTACAGTTGAGTTGAATGGCAACGGTGAATGCCAGTTCGAATTCACCAATACAGGAAAGGAGCCCCTGGTTCTTTCCAATGTACGGTCCTCCTGTGGATGCACAGTGCCTTCCTGGCCGAAGGAACCCATTCTTCCCGGAAAGACCGGCATCATCAATGTGAAATATAATACGAGTCGCGCCGGAACGATCAATAAAAGCGTTATTGTTACTTCCAATGCGAAAACCCCTACGGTCACCCTTCAGATCAAAGGGCAGGTAAAGGCTCCTCCTCAGCAAACGATGCCTGAAAAGAACGTAGATCAGGGGTCCACACCGTCGTCCAGGTAAATCACGATCCCATAAACCATTGAAGCCTGGCAGATCATACCTGCCGGGCTTTTTATTTTCTTTCTAAATAACTGACGGCATTATTTGCTGTGCAGGGATATTGTTAATTTTGCAAGACAAACCTTTAATTTTTTCGTCATGCCATTGATTTCCCAGAAAGGGCGGAGCATGCCGGCTTCTCCCATCCGAAAACTGGTTCCATTTTCTGATCAGGCAAAAAAAAGAGGGATCCGTGTTTATCATTTGAACATTGGCCAGCCGGACATTGAAACGCCAGCCCTCGCCTTGGATGCAGTGAAAAATTTTAAGCCTAAAGTCGTTGAATACAGTCACTCGGCGGGCATCCTGTCGTACAGGGAAAAGCTGACCGGATACTACCGGAAATACGACATACACATAACGCCCGATGAAATTCTGACCTGCACAGGGGGTTCTGAAGCCATCCTGTTTGCCATGGGTTCCTGCATGGATGTGGGCGACGAGGTCGTCATCCCCGAACCTTTCTACGCCAATTATAACGGATTTGCGATCAACGCGGGTGTTGTGGTCAAACCAATTCCGTCGACGATCGACACAGGGTTTGCCTTGCCGCCGATTGCCGAGTTTGAAAAGGCGATCACTTCCCGGACAAAAGCCATTTTGATCTGCAATCCAAACAATCCGACCGGATATCTCTATTCAAAGGAAGAGCTTGAGGTCCTTCGGGAGATCGTGCTTAAGCATGATCTGTTCCTTTTTTCCGATGAAGTTTACCGGGAGTTCTGCTATGATGGCGCTGTGCATGCTTCTGTGATGCACCTGAAGGGCCTGGAACAGAATATCGTACTGCTGGATTCGGTATCAAAGCGTTACAGTGCCTGTGGAATCCGGATAGGTGCCCTGATCTCGAAAAACAGGGAAGTGATGCAGACTGCCCTGAAATTTGCCCAGGCCCGGTTGAGTCCTCCAACATTGGGTCAGGTGGCAGCCGAGGCAGCCATCGATGTTCCGGAATCCTACTTTAAAGAGGTTCTGAAAGAATATACCGCCAGAAGGGATGTTGTGGTCGAAGCGATCAACCGTATGGAGGGAGCCTTTTGTCCGGTACCAAAAGGGGCTTTTTACGCGGTCGCAAAACTGCCCATTGATGATTCGGATAAATTTTGCCAGTGGTTGCTGGAGGAGTTCAATTTTGAGGGAAAGACCGTGATGCTTGCTCCGGCGACGGGCTTTTATGCCACAAAAGGACGGGGGCTCAATGAGGTCAGGATCAGTTACGTGCTGAAGACCGAAGATCTCCGGATGGCGATGCGTTGTCTGCAGGAGGCATTGAAGGTTTATCCGGGACGGCGTTAGAACAAAGAAGCAACCGTCGATCCTTTACCTGGTTGTGGTCATCGGAAAGATGATCCAATTTAAATAGTTGATGATTTTTGTCGGAGGGATGCTTATTTAAGTTATCTTTGCACCCGGTTTGAGATTTCAGTTATCCGCTAAAGTAATTTCCCAGTTCGGTTTTGTCTTATCACAATCATTTCACTGAGTATTTCTTTTCGATCTTACATCTCAAGCGGTTATTAATTATTTAATTTTTTTATCATGAAGAATTTATTTGTGTCAAATCTTGGCTTTAAAATTACAAGCGAGGATTTAAAATCTGTTTTCGAAGAACAGGGCGAGGTGATTTCAGCCAAGGTAATCACAGACAACATGACCGGAAGATCCCGTGGATTTGGTTTCGTTGAAATGCAGAATGACGAGGAAGCTGACAAAGCGATCCGGGAACTGCACGACGCGGAATTGGACGGCAGGGTGATCAGTGTTTCTGTTGCCAGACCCAGAGGTGAACGTGATTCATCATCGGGCCAGCGTTCAGGCGGTTACGATCGTCAGCGCAACAACAGGTACTAAAACCTTGTAACGTTTTAACGTTAAGAGGGTGTCCCAGGTGTGGGGCACCCTCTTTTTATTTTCAGAGCATTGAAAATAATTGACTAAAATTATAAGGAACCAGCCAGATGTACCATCTCTTTTCCGATATTTGACAGTCAAACGGGGTACATCTGGTTTAAATCCATCACCATTCCTCCGATGCTTCTCAACGAATCACCGACGATCACCCGGCAGCATTACAGGATCCTTCTGATGAGCTGGGCAGGGTGGGTCTTTGATTTTTACGACCTGATCCTTTTCACCTTCCTTTTGATCCCCATTTCGCGGGAATATGGCTTCACCGATCTCCAGATGTCGTACATCCTGGGATCCACACTGGCTGCCACGGCCATCGGGGGGGTGATCTTCGGAATACTTTCCGACCGTTTTGGAAGAAAAGCGGTTTTGCAGTGGACGATCCTGACCTACAGCCTTGGCACTTTCTTTTCCGGTTTGGCAGGCAGCTTCTGGTTTTTGATGATCTTCCGGGTGGTTACCGGTCTGGGTGTCGGCGGGGAATGGGCCACCGGGCAGACGTTCGTCGGGGAAACTTTTCCGGCAAAGGTGCGCGGGCGGTACTGCGCCTATATGCAGACAGGGGCACCCCTGGGCATCGCCCTTGCCTCCATTGTTGGCGGGTTTATCTCTCCAATCATTGGGTGGAGAGCCTGCTTTTTTATATCCATTCTCCCGGCCCTCATGGTGGTCTACATCCGCCGCAGCCTTCCGGAATCCGATCTCTGGATGCAAAAGAAAAGGATACAGAAACAGCTGAGTGAAACGAGCAAAGCGATCACACCGGCATTTCAGAACAAGTTCTTTACCCTGTTTACCAGACCGTACAGGAAATATTTTCTTCAGGCCCTCGTGCTGGCCATCTTCGACATGTCGGCTTACTGGCTCACCTATTCCTGGATGCCAGGCTATTTGCACAACCAGCGTAACTTCACCATGACGAAGTCGGCGCTATGGATACTGGTAACACAAACAGGCGGATTTCTGGGGTATTTCTTTTTTGGCTATATAGCGGATAAGCTGGGCAGGCGGCCTGCCTATTCGATCTACTCTTTCATCATGGCCGTTGGTCTGCTGATGATCACCGTATTTTGGGATCGGGTGGTGATCTACCCGCCCATCATTTTAAGCTTCATGTTCCTGGTGGGATTTGGAACCGGCATGTTCGGCGGATACGGATCCTTGTTTTCGGAACTTTTTCCCACTTCGATCCGGAGTACGGCCATGGGATCGGCCTTTAACCTGGCAAGAGGCATCCAGTTTTTCACTCCCGTAGCCATCTCCCTGATCGCCACACGTTACGGACTGGGCGGAGGCATTTCACTGGCTGTGCTTTTTGCCCTTCTTACAGGGGCCTGGATCTGGACATTTCCTGAAACGAAAGGAAGGAAGCTGTACGCCGACGGATTTGGCTGATCGGTTCATTCATCTTCCTCATCATCATTATCCGTGTAGGAATCGGGTTCGGGTCTTTTTTTTGCCCGCAGTGCCCTTATCAGAAAATACAGCATGATTGTCGTGATCGTTACCTGGGCCAGGAGCATGAAAATAAGGGCTGACGTTTTCATGATGTATGGATTTTCTGATGACGGGCAGCATGTTTCTTTCTTCGCCTGGATGCCTTAAAAACAAGAAATGCTGAAAAAGCGAACAGCGAAAGCAGCAACATCCGTGCTAAATTGAGATATGCCAGACGGTTGATCACCCTTCCGGTATACAATGTATCGCCTTTCTTTAGGTGGTCTCCTGTCTGAACGGCCGGTAAATTGCCCTTACGGAGAACATAGCTCACGGAGGTGACCTGGTCGGGTGCAATGACTGCAATGATCGTTTTACCGTTTTCCCTGTATATCGAGTCGACGATACATTCTGATTCTGCATAGAATCTATCTGCGAACCAGGTCGCGTTCGGACCAGCATCTTTATGGATCAGCTGACCGATGATGCTTTCCCTATGCAAAGGCCAGCTGGTCAGGGAGACCTTGGTCCATTCATCGTTGGCAGGTCTGACCAGGGATCCGAAGAAAACGATGATCAGGATGAAGGGAGTAACCCATTTGATGATGAATTTATAGATGACGGGCACTTTGATATCGGATCCGTTGGTGATCTCACGCCATCCTTTCTTTATGCCGAACACCCAGGAAAACAGGATCATCTCGAGCATGGCGAATACTACAAGTGAAACGGTACCCGCCCAGTAGTCATATTCATCGAGAACGCCCTGCTGAAAAAAGAAGACGGTTGGTAATCCCAACAGGGTGACAGCGCCGCCAAAGATCAGTGCAGAGTTTTTCCGGGACCAGTTGAATTCATCCTGCATAAATGAAAGGATCGGAGTTCCCATGGCCAGGGAACTGGTTATCCCGGCAAAGAAAAGCAGTCCGAAGAAGGCGATGCCTGCCATGGCTGCAAGGGCCGGACCCCACTGCTGAAACAAAAATGGCATGGTTCGGAATCCCAGGCCCAGACCTCCCAGGCCGGTGAGTTCAATGACTTTGTCGATCCCCAGGTACCCGATTGAGATCGGGATAATGATGGAGGCTCCAAGAATCACCTCCACCCATTCGTTCATCCAGCCTGCTGACATTGCGTTGAGGGCAATGTCATCCTTTTTTTTCACATAGGAGGCAAAGCACTGGACAGATCCCTGGCCAAGCGACAGGGTGAAAAAGATCTGGCCTGCTGCAGCCAGCCATACTTTTGGGTTGAGTAACGAGTCGAATTGGGGGGTCCAGAGAAAACTCAGGCCAACCCATCCATCGTTGACTGCATTTTCATGCCCTGCCTTCAGGGTGATGGCTTTGATGGCCAGAAAAAGGCCAAAAAAGATGAGCAAGGGCATGGCAATTTTTGCCATTTTCTCAACGCCACCGCTGATACCCCGGCTCAAAACCCACGTATTCAGTGCCATGCAAACCAAAAAGAAGATCACCGCTTCAAAGGGGATTCCGGTAGTGGTCGTTGCAAGGTCCAGGTAGTTGGAAAAAAATCCAGAAACCGCGTGCTGATCAAGCCCACGAAAGGATCCCACCGCAGAGTGCATCGTGTAGGAAAGCGACCAGCTTTCAATATAACAGTAGTAGGCTGCAATGGCCACGTTGGAAAAGATGCCAAAAACACCGACATACCTCCACAGTGTTGATTTCCCCATCTTTTCCATTGTAAAAGGAGTCGTGTGGTGGCCAAATCTACCACCATACCGTCCGATCGACCATTCGACGAAAAGCAACGGGATTCCCAGCAGCAAAAAGCACACAAGATAGGGGATGATAAAGGCGCCGCCCCCGTTTTGGACTGCCTGAACCGGAAACCGGAGAAAATTACCCAGCCCGACCGCGTTGCCCGACATGGCCAAAATCAGTCCGATCCGCGAGCCCCACGCTTCTTTGTTCGTACTCATCCGTTTGGTTTAGAAATGAATTATATACATGAAATTGGGCTTTAAAGGTAAACAGAAATCCAAAATTACGTAATGATGCCAGCATAAAAAATCCATACATTTGTTTCCCGTGAAAGAAGCAGGCACATTCAAAAAGTCGCTGAATCTCTTTGATTCGGCAGCCCTCATCATGGGGTCGATGATCGGTTCGGGCATCTTTATCGTCAGTGCCGACATTGCCCGCAATGTGGGCGCGCCCGGGTGGATGCTGGTGGTCTGGGGAATAACGGCCGTGATGACCGTGATGGCAGCGTTGAGTTACCGGGAACTGGCCAGCATGATGCCCCACGCCGGAGGGATCTATGTTTACCTCCGTGAAGCCTACTCTCCATTGTTTGGATTTCTTTACGGCTGGACGCTTTTCCTGGTGATCCAGTGCGGTACGATTGCCGCTGTGGCCATGGCCTTTTCAAAATACCTGGGGGTACTGGCCCCCTGGATAGCAGATAAAAATATCCTGTTCACTGCAGGTCCGCTTCATTTTAATACAACCCAGCTGGTCTCCATCCTGCTGATCCTGCTATTGACCTGGATCAATACAAGGGGCATTGAAGGGGGTAAGTACATTCAAAACCTGTTTACGTATTCCAAGATCTTCATCCTGCTTGGCTTCATTGTCATTGGCATCTATGCCGCCAGCCGGACCAATTTTCAGGTATTTGAGAACATGGATTTCTGGAGCGCCTCGCAGGTCACCGATCCTGAAAAAGGTACACAGGTGCCTATTACGGGATCTGCTTTGTTCATTGCCATCGCCATCGCAATGGTGGGATCGCTGTTTGCCGTGGATGCCTGGTACAATATCACCTATACCTCCGATGAGGTGATCAATCCGAAGAAGACCATACCCAGGAGTCTTTTTCTGGGGACTCTGGCCGTTTGCATCGTCTATTTCCTGGTCAATGTGGTCTATGTGATCGCGCTTCCTTTAAAAGGGACGCCCGATGGGGCCACGGTCATGGAAAGGGGGATTCAGTTTGCCACCTCCGACCGCGTGGCGACGGCGGCCATTTATGGGATCTTCGGTGGCACGGCGGAAGTTCTGATGGCCATTGTAGTGGTCATCTCCACCTTTGGTTGCAACAACGGGATCGTGCTGTCAGGGGCACGTGTTTTCTATGCCATGGCCCAGGATGGGTTGTTCTTCAAGAAGATCGGCCAGCTGAACAAAAAGGGGGTACCTGCCTTTTCCCTGGGCATCCAGGCTGTTTGGAGCATACTCCTTTGCCTGAGCGGAACCTACAGCGACCTGCTGGACTATGTCATTTTCGCAGGCCTGTTCTTTTTTATCCTGACCATTGCCTCGATCTTTGTTTTTCGCAGAAAATGGCCTGATGTTGAACGACCCTACCGGGCTTTTGCTTACCCGGTATTCCCGATCCTGTACATCGTAGCCTGTGTGGTCATCATCATTGTCCTTCTGATCCACAAACCTGCCTTTACCTGGCCCGGGCTCATCATCCTTGTCTCGGGGGTGCCGGTGTATTATTTATGGAGGTGGGTCGCGGCGAGAAGAGGGGAATGAATAACGATTGCCCATTACCCAGATAGAGGTGGAGGTGGAAGTCGAGATCAGAAAGGAAAGATAATATCAGATTTACTAGTTCCTTTCTAGTATCTACCTCAACTTCCACCTCTACTTCTACCTGGTCAATCGTTAATGGCTATTCTTTCCAGCCGTTTTCTCGCGTCAGCCGGTTCAGGGAATCTGGGATCGGCGTCCTGCCAGAGGTCGAGGAATTTGCGGAACTGCTCAGCAGCTTTTTCGTTCATCCCCTTTTCCTGGTACAGGATGCCCAGGTAGTAGTGGTAGCGCGGATTGATAAGATAACGGTCATTGCTGGCCGGATCGAATGTGATCAGGCGATTATACTCTGCGATGGCCTTATCCAGCTTGTTAAAACGATGGTAGGCCTCAGCCAGGCTGTTGCGTGTGATGGGCAGGTTATAGATGAAGACATCCGGAGAAACAAAATTTGGGACGGGTTGTTCTACCTTGACGGTGAGATTGTCCAGATCGCCCGGCTGTTGTGCCGATACAATCTGAATTTCTCTTATGAGGTAGTTATAATAAAAATTTCCTTGCCGGTCTTCAGACAACGATTTGATCCTTTCAGCGCAATTTTGAGCTGAATCCATCTGGCTGAGCCTGACATATAATAAACCCTGAAAGGAGTTGTATGCAAGCAGATCATTCTCTTTGGTGGAAGTGGGATCGGTAATTGCGAACTTCAGAAAGGAACGATACTGCTCCCGGGCTTTCTCTAGGTTCCCGAGGTCATAATTGATCCAGGCTTTCATATAATAAGAACCCATCTGATACTGGTCGTTCTTGTACTCCATTGCGATTGATTCTGATTTATCGATCATTTGCATCGCCTGATCCAATTTTCCATAGTAATAGTCCAGAAAGGCAATGATCCCGTAAATATTTGCTTTAATACTTTCGGACCATGCCGCTTCAAGGGTTCTTTTCAGCCATTGATCGGTCATCCGGTAATCTTCTTTCATCGCATATATATAGGCTGTTTTGGCGGCTGAGGGCCAGAAATCGGATTTGATTTCCACAGCTTTCCTGTATTGTACTATGGCCTCATCCAGTTCACCCATCCTCCATAAGAGATCTCCCATGGAATCAAATGGATTGGCATCATCCGGACTGAGAGAGGAATACTTCTTCAGATATTCCAGAGCAATGGCAAAATCGCCCCTTTTAAAATAGAGATAAGCCAATTGATTAGCGGCTTCTCCAAACGAGGGATCCAGTTCAACTGCTATTTTAAATGCATTGATTGCTTTTTCAGGTATTTCATGGTCCCGGTACCACAAACCCAGCGAAAAAAAGACCCTCTTATCACGGGGAGCTTTTTCTGACAGCTCAAGCAAAAGATCAAGCTGCTTCCGACTGTCTTGTTCAATGATGCCTGCATAATCGGCACGGATGGCCAGCTGTTCGTTTTCTGTGGCCCTTCTTGAGCTACGATAGGCTTTTTCAAGCGTTTCGTTGTGCTTTTGCATGTCTGCCAGTTGCAACTGGCCATAGGTTTTTGATAGATACAGGTAAGCCATGGCAAAGCCAGGATCGATCTGGATCGCTTTTTCAAAATATTGCCTTGCATCGTTCCAATAGCGTTTTTCACCAGCTTCTCTGCCTTTTAAAAAATAATTGTAAGCTTCCAGTGAACGGGTGGTCACATCCTGAATATGCATGCGTGCAGTTTCAACTTTTCTTGGCGAAATGCCGACACTGCGTGAAATGTCCTTGCTCAGGGCATCAATCTGGGATTCAAGAATGCTGCCCACACTGCTACCCCTGGCATTCACGCTGTTGATGATCTTCTTGGTTTCCACGTCCAGCACCTTGGCATCGGTGGCGAAGACCTCACCGGCCCTTACAAAACTTCCGATGACAATGAACTTGCATCCTTCCTTCCGGCATATTTCAAATCCCAGGTCTGCATCGATCGTTCTCGCATCTCCTTTTCCCAGTTGCTTTATTACATCCTGCATACGTTCCCAGGTCATCACCTGGAACAACCGGGACTGTTCAAGGTTTGTGATCAGCAGGTTGGGGATCGCTTTCTGCAGGTAATTGAAGGTGGTGTCGCCTGTTTGATTCTCGAAACTGATCACGGCGATGGGAACGGAACCTGAATCCGGAGCAGCCCGAAGGAGAAATGGCCTGATCACGAAAAACACAGCTGTCAGTAAAGCAATGATCCCGGTTGCCAGGAGTATCGTTTTTGTGACAGATCTTCCCCTGTCTTTTTCAGATGATGCTTTCAGGCAAACATTTTCATCCTGATCCTTTTCCGGAAGCCTCTCTTTCCACTGCCGGATGCAATCGGCCGGAACAGAATAGATCCTGACGGGCTGATCAATGTTCTTCAGCAGCTTATCCCCGATGCAGTCGACCCTGATGCTGGATTTATTCCGGATATCATCATACACTTTCTCGGAGATCAGCATGCCACCGGGCTCACAAAGTGCCTGAATGCGGGATGCTATATTGACGCCGTCACCAAAGACATCCTTGTCTGAGACCACGATGTCACCAATGTGAATACCAATGCGCAGCTGAAAGTATGCTTCCTCATTCAGGGTGTTTTGCAGTTCCATGGCACAGCTTACCGCATCCCAAGAGCTTCGAAAGATACACAGGGTCCCGTCGCCGATCTCCTTGATCAATTCACCATGATACTTTTTCAGCAAGGCCTTTTGTAACTCCCTGTTCCTGTTGAGGATCTGCAGGGTGATTTTTTCATCCCTAGACATCAGGGCAGAATAACCCACGATGTCGGTGAACATGATGGCGGCAAGCCTTCGCATCGGAGTTGCTGTATTAGAGAATTGGAAAGATACGAAGAAATTGTCGATTGTCGGTTACCGACGTACGATTTTCGATTGTCAACTCTGAGGATTGTTTGCCGACCTGCCGACCGCCGACCTGCCGACCTGCGGACCTGCCGACCCGGAGACCTGCCGACCTGAAGCCAGGAACAGGACAGCAACGCGATAGACAAGATGCCCGAACTTGGTATAGGGCGCATAAATGATCACGATCCACACCAGGACCAGGTGGATGAAGTAGATGACATAAGCGGCCGACCAGTTGCCGAAGCGCGCCCACTCGGTCAGTATCCCCGATACAGCCAGCAACAGGAGGAAAATGAGAAAGGATCCGTCGGAATATGTGCTGTACCCGATGATATCTTTTCTGAACAAACGGTAAAAGATCATGATGCCCGTCCCGGCGATCAGGGCAAATCCGCCCACATTCCCGGCGATCTTTGCCGGATGCCATAAACTCATCGGATAATCGAAAAAGATCACATTGACGATGGCCACCAGGGTGACCAGCAACAGGAGGAGGAATCCGGAGAACACGAGCATGTGGGCTGTTGACCGGAATTTGTTCGTCTGGCATTTTCGAAACTGTTCGTGGAAAAGGATTTCTTTCAATTGATGAAAGAACCGGATATCTTTTTGATTTTTGATCTTTACTCTTTGATTTTTCCGGATATCCCTGATGAACCTACGGAATCCTTTCCAGAAAAATAAGACAACCAGAACGACAAGTGAAAGGAAGGTGCCATTCAGGAGTGGGTGAGGAAAGAGTTTTGAGTAATCCACAGGTCCATCGGGTATCTTCAGTGTCCCTGCCAGCCACAGGATACAGAGGATGATCAGGGCAGGAATGGCAACGATCACGGGCAGAAAAGCCGGTTTACCCAGCCATGCGGCCAGGAAGCGCGGAGTGGCATATTCCTGATAGTTGAGATGACGGAGGGCGGAGAGAACCGTAGCCGGCTGGACACCCCTGGGGCAGGTGACCGAGCAGTCGCCGCACTGGTGGCAGAGCCAGAGATCCGGGTCGCCGATCAGTTTTTCTTTCAGGCCCCACGATGCCCAGAGCATTTCTTTACGCGGAAACGGATTTTCTTCCGGCGAAAGTTTACAAACCACCGAGCAGGCACCACACTGCATGCATTCTTTCAAAGGAGCATTGCTGATTGACTTCACCTGCCGGATGAATAGGCGATCTGCCTTTATTTGTACAACTTTTTCCATCAGATACCCTTGAAAGGATTTGGACCAATGCGTTCGATGGTTTCCACATAATCCCGGATGATACCGGGGATCTTTTCCCAATCTGTTATTTCAATGAATTCCATGCGAATCCGATCCGGTTCCAGCATCATCGTACGAAGTGCTTCCTGGAAGTTCTCCGCCCGTTTTTGTGTCAGTTCACTGCCCTGGATGAAGTGGCACTGGTAATCTTCTCCGGGTTTGCATCCGAAGAGCATGATGCCGTCGAATCCCCTGGAGAGTGCATCCGTGATCCAGATCTTGTTTACTGAACCGATGCACCTTACCGGGATGATCCGCAAGGCAGCATCGTAGCGAAGGCGTTTCTGCCCTGCCCTGTCAAATGCCGGGTAGGCATCGTTTTCGCAGACAAATGCCAGGATACGTGGTTTTTCTTCAAATTCATCCGGAATGTGCACAGACTTGATCATGGCCGAAACGCTTTCGATACTCAGGTCGCTGAAGTCGATGATTCGTTCGGGGCAGGCACCCAGGCAGATACCGCACCGGCGGCAGCGGGTGGGATGGGGGAGAGGTGTACCTTCAGGTGTTTCATCGTAGGCGCCGAAGGGGCATTCTTCCGTGCAGCGCTTGCAGTCGGTGCAACGCTGCAGATAGAGTTCTGGAAATGAACGATCCCCTGAGCGAGGGTGCACGGCTTCTCCTCTCCGGGTAGCCTCAATGCATTGGATGGCCTTCAGTATCGCTCCTGCAGCATCTTCCGTGCAGGAGGCGCTGTCCATCGGTGCGCGGGCCGTTCCGGCGGCGTAGATCCCGGTGCGGCGGGTCTCATAGGGGAAACAGATGAAATGAGAATCGGGAAAGCCGTATTTCAATACGGGCAATCCTTCACCCTGCCGGTAAGCGATGCGAAGTTCCGAACTGTCGGAAGGGACCATTCCCGTTGCCAGCACCACCAGGTCGACATTGATGGCCAATGTTTCGCCAAAGGGAGTATTGTTCACTTCGACGGTGATCCAGCCATTTTTTTCCGCTATGCTGTTCAGGTCTCCTTTGGTCAGGAACAGCAGATCATCCTGTTGTATATGCTGGTAAAACTGCTCCAGGTGTCCGGGTGTGCGAAGGTCTTTATAGACAATGTAAACAGGCAGGTCCGGATATTTTTCACGCAGGTAGGTGGTCTGCTTCAGCGTAGTGGCACAGCAGTAATTTGAGCAGTAAGGCAGATGATCAGGATCGCGTGAGCCAGCGCACTGGACGAAGAGTACGCCGTGGACTGGTTCCTTCGGTAAAAGTCTGTCCCACTGATCCTGTCCGGCACATTTCTCCAGATCGAGCTGAGTGATGACACCATTGAGCCTGCCATATCCCAGGTGTTCCAGGTTCCTGGGATCATAAGGTTTCCAGCCGGTCGCCGTTACGATGGCTCCCGCTTGAAAGGTTTGAAGTATACCCTTTTGACGGACAGTCACCTTGAAATCACCCGGGTGTCCTGAAATGTTTTCGATCACGGAGGATTTCAATACGGTGATCCCGGGTTCAGCTCCCAGCTCTCTGATCTTCTCGCCGACAATGGGTGTTATGGGAGCCTGGAACGGTTGCAGGAACGGAATCTGTTTATGCAGATGATTCATCCATCCCCCCAGAGAGGACTCCTTTTCGACCAGTACAACCGGGTATCCTGCCCTGGCTCCTTCCAGTGCTGCTGTGATCCCGGTTATGCCACCCCCAACGATAAGAATGGTATCATCAACGTGATCAAGAAAATAGGGAGTTGGCACCTGAATATTGAGCGCTTTTGTGATCCCCATCCTCATCAGGTCGTCTGCCAGCATCCGGGTGTCATCCGTACCTACCGGCTGGCACCAGGCAACCTGTTCGCGGAGGTTCACGCGTTCGACCAGAATCTTCTGATCAAAGCTGAACCGTTCTGCATGAACCCTCGGGGTGCAGGCTCCAATCACGATCCTGTCCAGCTGGTTCGTCTGGATGTCTTCCATGATTGACCGGATGCCCTGCTCGCTGCAGAGAGCTGCGTGTGCCCTGCACGTTGCCGTAGGAAATGCGGCAGAGATGCCTTCCTGCAGCACATTGATTTTTATTGCCTGGTTAATGCCGCAACCGGTACAGATATAGATTCCTAACGTGTTGTTTGCCAAATCTTTCATTAATTCCAAATCCCAAAATCCAAATTCCAAAGAGGCTTCCCGCCTTCGGCTGATTTGAAGATCTGCTACCTGCCACCAGGAGACCTGAAGACCTGGAGACCTTTCACCACCGCCGCGGTGGCCTCTTTCACCGAAGTGGATACATCTGCCGGGTGAACTGCATTTCCCACTGCACAGAACCCATCAGGCAGTTCTCGCTTATCAATGAATCCATTCTCATTTGTTTTGACCTGCCCAAGTCCGGCAGCCTCGGGTACCATGCCGGTGGCCAGCACCAGCAGATCCACCGGTATCCTTATTTTCTTGTTTTCCAGAAGGTCTTCGGCTTCGACGATCATTGAATTGTTACGTGGTTCGACAGCAGCCACCTTTCCCTTGATCAGCTCGATCCCGGGATCAGCCTTCACCCTGGCCAGGATGTCCTCATAGCGGCCTTCCACCCTCAGGTCGATGTAGAAGATCCTGATACGGCTTTCCGGAAGTTTTTCCCGGATCAGCAGCGCCTGTTTCAGGGTCGTACCGCAACAGATACCCGAGCAATACGGCAGATGATTCCTGTCGCGTGAACCTGCACACTGGGCAAATGCAATGACGGGCGATCTTCCCAGGGTTTTTATCCAGTCATCACTCCCGAAGTAAATTTCCAGGGTGATATTGGTGATGATCTGGTCAGATGTTCCGAATGCGAGTTCAGGAATGCGAAAGGCATCATAGGGTTTCCATCCGGTGGCCAGAATCACGGAGCTGACATCCCTGGTCAGAACTTCAGGTTGTGCCTCCAGATCGATTGCTCCATAGGTACAGCACTCCTTGCAAAGGGCGCAGCTGTTTTTCAAACAAACCCCGGCATCAATTGTATACTTAAAAGGGAACATGATCTGATCCGGAATGAAGATCGCTTTTGTTTGTTTTATTCCATAGGTGAATTCATCCGATCTTTCAACAGGGCAAACAAGTTCACACTCCCCGCACGCTGTACACAGCTCATTTACATACTGCGCTGATCTTTTAATGGTTGTAATGAAGTTTCCCTTTGAGCCTGTGATTTTTTCGACCGTTGAAGAAGTAAATACCTCGATGTGCCTGTTACTTCTGATCCGCCGGTAGTTGATTTCCAGTCCGCACTGGGGAGGGCAGCGTTTTGGAAAGTATCTGTTCAGCCGTGCCACTCTTCCACCGAGGTAAGGCTGTTTTTCGACGAGGATCACCTTCAGGCCGGCCTCGGCAGCTTCCACGGCAGCGGTGATCCCGCTGATTCCGCCTCCGATGATGAGTAGTGGCTTGTGACTCATGATCAGAGCATATCGATCACTTCTCGCCGGATCATTTTCCATTCACCCGTTGAGGGATCCCTGCGGCAGTTCACAAAGCAGCGCCAGTCGTTTTTCATTTCCGGGAAGTCGGTCCGGAAATAGTATCCCGGCCACCGTGTTTCCTGCCGGTACAGCATCGTCCTGATATGCGTTTCTGCCTGGGCAAGGCGGTGGATGTTCTCCCAGCACCGCATCAGTTCATGAAGGTTTTCAGCTGCCAGGCTGTCTGCATCCTCCTTCAGCATTGCAAGGCGTTCGAGTCCTCTTTGGAGCATGGCCCCGGAAGTTCTGAACTGCGCACTCACTCCCCCGGCATATTCATCCATGATCTTCTGCAGCCTGAACATGAAGGATTTCGGTTTCAGGTACCTGGGGTTGACCTCCGGATCGATGGTATAGTTTTTATGTTCTTCGTAAAGAGCCAGCGGTTTAAGGATGACATCCCTCAGTTGCCGGATTTCCTCTTCATTCATTCCTGTGTGCAGGTTATTATCGGTACAGTAGCGAATGGCTTCTTTGGCAGCAATACGGCCTTCCGTGAAGGAGCCGGAGGAGAACTTATGGCTTGAAGCCCCGGAAGCATCTCCTGCGGCAAACAGTCCGGCAACGGTGGTCATCTGGCCGTATCCCCATTTGTAGGGATCAGGAGCCATATCTTCCGGGCCGCTGACCCATGCGCCGGAGGCACCGGAGTGGCTGCCGATGAAATAGGGTTCACACGCCGCTATCTCAGAAGGTTTTTCTTCAGGGGAGATATTTTCCGAAGCCCACAGCAGAGCCTGGCTGATGGTCATGTCAAGGAAATCCTCCCAGGCCTCGTTTTCCAGTTTTTTCAGTTCCCTGCGTGCCTCTTTCTCATCGATGATTTTAGCCACTCTGTTCTTAATGGCCTCGTCCGTGCGCATGTATATGGGATCTTTCCCATCGCGGATATCAAGCAGCATCAGGTAATTGCGGAGATTGGCCGGCAACGGCTTGGAGAGCCCGTATGGAGCCCATTTCTGCAGCTCTGACGTGCGGGTGGCCATATAATTCTCATCCAATGCGTTCCTGGCTTCGGCCTGAAACAGGAGGAACCATGCTCCGACGGGTCCGTATGCATCCTTGAACCTTACCGGTATGAAGCGAACCTCCTGACAGGTCAGCTCTGCTCCGGCGCGAAGGGTGAAATAGGTACTGGCCCCTGAATTAAAAGGCGGATACCACGATCGGCCAAGCCCTTCGCCAACCGAACGCGGCCGGAAGACGTGGACAGCTCCCCCCATGGCGGTAAGAACAGCCCTGGCATGGAAAACGTAGAATTTATTCTCCCTGACACTGAAACCAGCAGCCCCCACACAGCGTCCTTCTTTAAGAAGCGGCTCGGTGATGAAGATCCTTTCATAATAGGAACCTTTGTCTCCCAACTCGTACAGCGCATTTTTCGCTGCTTCTGCCACGATCGTCTTGTAGGATTCCCCGTTGATCATGATCTGCCAGCGGCCTTCGTTGACATAGTTTCCATCCGGATCCATCCAGATCGGTAGACCCCATTTTTCAAACAGATGCACGGATGAATCCACGTGACGGGCGATGTTTGCCACCAGGTCATCCCTGACGATACCCATCAGGTCATTTTTAACGTACCTGACGTAATCGGCTATGGAGTTCCTGCCTTCTTTCAGCCCGATGTACATATTGATGGCCGAGAGTCCCATGGCCACCGCTCCGCTCCTGTCCATAGCAGCCTTATCCACCAGCGTAACGCGCAAACCATTTTGCTTTGCCCAGTGTGCAGCTTCGAAGGCTGCTCCGCAGGCCGACATGCCGCCTCCCAGGATCAGCAGGTCGGTTTCAACCACAATCGTTTCGAAATTCTCCATCTGCTCATCGTTTAAAGTGTGGATAGATCGTTCGTTCCCAGAGAGGATGGTTCGGTGCGCAGCACAGGGCTTTTCAGATCAGTGGTTCCTGTGTCGAATCCGGCGTCAGGAGTGATGGAACCTTCCGGGGTGGTCCTGATCGGAAAACGAAAACGTTTTATCGTGTTATTCCGGAATTTGACCGTCCAGAGGATGGCATCTGTTCCACGCAGAGGTTGCACTACGGCGCCAAGAGGCACAAAATCCGCGTAACCCCTCACTTCGATGGCCTGTGTCGGGCAAATTTTCACGCAGCTGTAACATTCCCAGCACATCTCGGGTGCACGGTTGTATGCTTTATTCAAATCCGTGTTCAGGACCATCAGGTCGTTGGGGCATATATACTGGCAGGCGGTGCGGTCAAGGGATTTACATCCGTCGCATTTATCGGTGATGACAAAACTGGGCATTTTTAATTTGCAATAGGTGAAGATTCAATGTAACTGTTCAGCTCCAATCGGATTTAAATTTCACTATGAAGAATGAAGGATGAAGCATGAAATAGTAAGAATGATAAATATTTCTTATGACTTGAAGCTTGTACAAACATACCCATTTTTTAGGATTGGGTACACAAACAGGGATTATTTGTAATAATTCTAATATTATTTCCGTGAAAATCTGCGTCTTCCGTGTAGTCCGCGTTCTATCAGTGATGGAACACGGATGACACGGATGACACGGAGTATCGCGGATGAAGTGGATAAGATACTACTTACTACGATTTAGAGGTATTTTGGTACCCTGGTCATAATATTATCCTGATCATAAATAGTGAGAAAATTCTATTTTAGCGAAAAAACCAGTATGAAAATCATATTCATAATAACCACTTTGTTCTGTTGCACGTGGATCGATTTCGCCTCCAGCGGATACGAAAAAATCCACGGATGGCAATTCAACTGCCATTTCGAGGTGATTACCGGCAAACCAATAAGTGACTTGACGGGTATGGATACCCTGAGACAGCGGGCCTTTTCCCATGGCGATACTCTCAGTTCTGCTCCCAATTATTTTTTTATCGAGCCACATGATACCCAGGAAGACATCATCCGTAAAGCAGCCAGCGTTGCCCCGACCGGACGGCAGTTTACCTGGCAGCAGAACGAGTTCACTGCTTTTACCCATTTTGGCATCAATACCTTCACCGACCGGGAATGGGGAGACGGCAAGGAGGCTCCGATGTTGTTCGATCCTTCTGATTTCAATGCCCGGCAGTGGGTGAACGTGATCAAAGGGGCGGGCATGAAAATGCTGATTCTCACGGCCAAGCATCACGATGGATTTTGCCTTTGGCCCAGCAGGGTTACGGAACATTCGGTCAAAAACAGTTCCTGGAAGAATGGAAAAGGAGATATGGTGGCTGAGGTTGCCGCTGCCTGCCAGGAGGCGGGGATCAGGTTCGGTGTTTATCTGTCGCCCTGGGACCGCCACGAAGCATCCTATGGTGATTCACCGGTGTACAACGAATTTTTCCGTAACCAGCTTCGGGAGCTGTTGACGAATTATGGTGAGATCTCCGAGGTATGGTTCGATGGCGCCTGTGGGGAGGGACCCAATGGCAAACGGCAGGTATATGACTGGCCATCCTATTACCGGGTTGTCAGGGAACTGCAGCCCAATGCCGTCATCTTTGGTTTTGGACCTGACGTGCGCTGGGTGGGCACTGAATCAGGTGTCGGTAGGGAGACAGAATGGAGTGTGATTCCGGATGTCATCCAGCCGGTTGATTCCCTGTCCGAAAACAATACATTTACGGCGGATGAGATGTTCATACCCGGTGATCGGATGGCCGATGATCTGGGCAGCAGGGAAAGGCTCCTGGAAGCAAAGACTCTGTACTGGTATCCTTCTGAAGCGGATGTTTCGATCAGGCCAGGGTGGTTCTACCATGCCGGTCAGGATAGCCTGGTGAAGACGCCGCAGCAACTGGTGGACATCTATTTCAACTCCGTGGGCCGCAACTCCGTGCTGCTGCTCAATATTCCACCCGACAGACGGGGCAAGATCAGTGATCCCGATATTCAGAGCCTGGAAGGTATGCGGAGGTTACTTGACCGTATTTTTGAATCAAATTTTTTGGCGGGAGCCGCCGTATCTTCCTCAAGTGAAATAGAAGGCTTCGAAGCACGTTTTCTGACGGATGGGAATCCCGACACCTATTGGTCAGCCGATCCGGCTGAAACTACAGCCACCATTGAAATCACGCTTCAGGAGCCTCAGCTTTTTGATGTTCTGCAGCTTCGGGAAAATATCCGGGCGGGGCAGCGGATCGAACAGTTTTACCTGGAGGTGTGGCAGGGTGAGCGTTGGCAAAGGATCTGCCAAGGGACAACGGTGGGGTATCAGCGGCTTCTCAGGTTCGCACCGGTTAAGGCTCACCGGATCCGGCTGGTGATATCGCAATCACGACTGAATCCGGAGCTGATGGAGGCGGGGGTGTACAGCACTATGTAGCCGGTCGTCAGCAACCAGCCCTTCAACAATATACATATCAATATCCCCTCTGTTTTTGGCATGGATCTTACCACGGTAAATACAGATAAACTCTTCCTTGATCAATTCATAGGTAGAACCGGATATATTGACCTTTCCTGCCACACCACTTGATTCCATGCAGCTAGCGATATTGACCGTATCACCCCATATGTCATAGGCGAATTTGTTTTTGCCTACTACACCAGCTACCACAGGTCCGGTATGAATGCCTATGCGTAATTCCCAACGATCCTCTTCCGGCAGTTCACTTTTCATTCGAATATTTTCCATGTATTGGTTGATTTCCAATCCAGCTTTGACAATGTCGACAGAATTGGTGGTATTTGATTCGGGAATACCCCCGGCGCACATATAGGCATCCCCTATGGTCTTTATTTTTTCGAGATTGTGTGCATCAATGATACGATCAAATGTCATAAAAAACAGATTGAGCTTTTCGACTAACTGCTGAGGTGTCAGCTTTTCAGCTATTCTAGTAAAATTCTGAAAATCAGCAAATAGGACAGAAACCATCGTATAATGTTTTGGGATGGAATAGCCGTAATTCTTCAGTTCTTTTGCTGTTTCTTCCGGAAGAATGTTTAGAAGCAGTTTTTCGGATAGTGCCTTTTCATTTTCAATGATTTTTTTTGTCCTTCGAATGTAATTATTGCGATGGAACATACCAATGATGAGTAACAGTAATAATACTCCTATGATGCATACTCCATAGGTCATGGCCTTTTGCCGATGCATTCTGTGTGCCTGAATTTCTTTTTCCCTGATAAGACGATCAATCTGGACCTGGTTTTTATCATTAATAAAGCTAACTGTCGGTGACTGAATTCCTTTGACTATTTCATCATGATGAAGGCTATCCAGAGATCTACTCCATTGATCAGACAGGAGAGAAGTATCACTCAATATTTTTTTTGACAGCCCGAAACCCTTTGGTGAGTTGATACCCGTACTAAGTAAAAGGTACAGTAAAAGCATTGAAACGACTGTGAGAATGCATCTTTTAAAAGAAGTAGATTCAGTAAGCATAGAGTCAGGATTTAAGTGCAGTGAATCTGACGCGGCGTACGATTCCTGGGACTCATTATAATTTTTAATTAGTCTAATCAAAAATAAGCGATAATTAATTACAAATCAGTTTTTTAACATTTATTTAACAAAAAGGCAAACGAACATTCTGTTACCAGGTAATATTTTTTAATTTTACTGCCCCACGGGATTTTAATCCGGATTTTAAAGTATTGAATAATTCTTCAGACATAGCGGAACGTATTCGACAACTCAATGCTAAATTTCAAAATGCTTCCGCACAGGAGGTTCTTTCTTATTTTATAAAGACTTTTCCGGAAAAGGTTACTTTCTCTACCAGTTTAGGTGTTGAAGATCAGGTGATCACTCACCTGATCGCTTCTATGGATAAGAAAGCGAATATTTTCACACTCGATTCAGGGAGATTATTTCAAGAAACTTACGACTTGCTGCATATCACGGAAGTCCGGTATGCCATCAGGATCCACGTATTTTTCCCGAATGCGGGCAAAGTTGAAAAAATGGTCCGGGAAAAGGGGATCAACTTATTTTACGATAGTGTTGAAAACAGGAAACTGTGTTGCGAAATACGCAAAACTGACTCCCTGAAGCGGGCTCTCCGGGGTAAAGACGTCTGGATCTCCGGACTGCGGCGTGAGCAATCCTTTACCCGTAAAGATACGTTAGTGGTGGAGTGGGATGAACACTATCGTTTATTCAAGGTCAATCCCTTGGCTTACTGGACTTCAGAAATGGTATGGGACCATCTCCGCCGGTACAGGATCCCTTACAATCCCCTCCATGACAAAGGCTTTCCCAGCATAGGCTGCCAGCCGTGCACGCGTGCTGTTGAAACGGGCGAGGATATCCGGGCGGGACGGTGGTGGTGGGAAGCCGATGGACACAGGGAGTGCGGGATACACCGGAGCTGAGAGGAGAGAGGAGAGAGGAGAGAGGAGAGAGGAGAGAGGAGAAATACATTTTTAATGATTTGACTGTTTTTTATTCAGGATAAAGGAGATATTTCTGGCGGATGGATTTGAATTTGGTTAGGCCTTCCTGCCAGGAGGAGCGGATCTGTTCTTCGGTTTTTCGTTCCGTGATCTGCTGCCTGAGGGTGGAGTTGCCTGCCAGTTTATCGAAATAATCGCTGAAAAAGCTTCCCCGGTCCTTCACCTGCTTGTCCCAGTAATCATAATGATGGATCAGCCACAACAGGTTTAGCTGGCGGGATCTCTGACAGACCTCAAAGGAGCCTGTAAGGCTTGCTCCATAGCAATGCTGCCCTTCATAGGGCGGATGCAGAGCTTCTGGCCTGCTTTCAGGGGTGAACAGATAACTGCCAAGCAGGAAATAGGGGTGACCGATCACCTGGAAGGGATGGTCGGTCCCCCTGCCAACGCTGACCACGGTACCTTCAAAAAAACAGACCGATGGGTAGAGGCAGACGGCCGTGTCGTTCGGAAGGTTGGGCGATGGCGCGACAGGCAGCGAATAGCGTGTGGAATGGGTGTATCCTTCAACCGGAATCACGTTGAGTGCGGCTCTGATGCCATTGCGAAGCCATCCTTCCCCGTTGACCATCTGTGCATATTCTCCCACGGTCATCCCGTGGACAACAGGCACCGGATGCAATCCCACAAAGGATTCGTATCCATTTTCGAGCACAGGGCCGTCTACATAGTCCCCGTTGGGATTCGGCCTGTCCAGCACAATCAAGGGGATCCCGTTCTCAGCACACGCCTCCATGACGTAAGTCAGGGTTGAAATATAGGTATAGAATCGTGCTCCAACATCCTGAATGTCGAACAAAACCACCCCGATACCTTTCAGGTCGTCGGGGGCAGGTTTCTTCCGGTTCCCGTACAGCGATACGATTGGGATGCCTGTCTTCCGGTCAATCTGATTGCTGACGTCTTCTCCTGCGGCCTGCAGACCCCTGAAGCCGTGCTCGGGCGCAAAGACTTTTGCGACACGAATGCCAGCCCTGACAAGGCTGTCCACGAGGTGTACCTTCCCGATCATGGAGGTCTGGTTGGCCACGCAGGCAACTTGTTTCCCATCCAGTTCAGGGAAATATATTTCCGTCCGCTCCGCACCGACCCTCAGTTCAGGATGCGTAACAGGTAGCGTATCGTAAGTCTGCGAAACCTGCTGCTTGCAGAAACCAAGCACGAGAATCAGGCTGATTAAAATCGAATATCTCATTTCTCATTTCTCCTTTCTCCTTTCTCCTCTCAATTGAACCGTATCGCTTTCGCCGGCATGATCCGGGCAATGATGTACGAAGGCACGATCAGCATCAATGAACAGATGATCAACGTTCCAAGGTTAAGCAAAACTATGTGTACCGGGTCCAGGTTTATGGGCACTACCGACACATAATAAGATTCCTGGGGAAGCCTGATCAGGCCGAAATGCTTCTGAACAAGGCAAAGGCCAAGCCCAAGGATGTCTCCCCACAGCAAACCCTTGCCGATCAGATATAGTGCATTATAGAGAAAGATTTTTCTGACCCTCCAGTCGGTAGCACCCAGTGCTTTCAGGATACCGATCATATTGGTGCGCTCCAGGATGAGGATCAACAGGGTGGATATCATGGTGATCCCAGCCACAAGCACCATCAACACCAGGATGATGGCAACGTTCGTATCCTGCAATTCCAGCCAGTCGAACATCTGGGGATAAAGTTGCCGTATGTTCATGGCATCCAGGTCATAAGGGATCTCATTATAGACAGTCTGGGTAATCTTGTCCAGATCCCTGAAGTCATTGATCATGATTTCATATCCCGAAACCTGTCCCGGAGTCCAGTTGTTGAGTTTTTGTATGTGACCGATATCTCCCAGCACGTAGGTGTTGTCAAAATCCTCCAATCCTGTTTCGTAGATGCCTGAAATGCGGAATTTGCGACCGCGGGTAGTGTTATCGATGATAAAATACATCCGGATTTCCTGTCCCACCGATAATTCAAGACGTGAAGCCAGGTTTTTGGAAAGAATGATCGCATCTGTTTTACCCGTGTCACTCACCCGGAAAATCGTTCCTTCAGTCATTCGGCCGCCAAAAAATGACCAGTCAAAGTCACTCCCCACACCTTTCAGCACCACTCCCTCCATCTGGTCTTCCGTCTTCATGATGCCAGCCTTGATGGAAAAGGGTTGAACATGCTGAACTCCATCGATTTCCCTGATCCGGTCAAGATAAGTTTGCTCCAGTTCTACCGCTTCCGGTTCATAGGAAACGTTGGAGTCATAGCGGGTGATCTGGATGTGTGACCCGAAGCCAATGACCTTGTCGCGGATCTGTTGCTGGAAACCGGTAACGATGGCCATCGATACGATCATCGCAGCCAGTCCAAGCACAATGCTGAAGATGGTGATTCGGGTGATGGGCCGGGCGAATCCCGGTTCACCTCGTGCAACGATGCGATTGGCGATGAAGAGCTCTAAATTCATTGTTTGCAAAAATAAGAGGATTCAACTGAAAAAGATCAAAAATCAAAAAGCAAAGATTAAAGATGAAAATACCATCAATAAAGCGGAATCGGATTTCATGCCTACGACCTGGTCTTTCCGCTATTCATGTTTATATCGGGTGTAGCGATCCCTTACGCAATAACCGGAAAACTGGAGCAGGGCGAACCCAAAGCAAAACTTGCCAAAAAGGTGATCAAACGGGCTTTGATCCTGGTGTTGCTGGGATTCCTATACAATGGAATCCTTGAATTTCATTTTGCCACACAGCGGTACCCATCGGTGCTGGGGCAGATCGGGCTTGCTTACCTGATTGCCGCGCTCATCGTGGTATATTCACAAAAAATATGGGTCCGTGGTCTTTGGATTCTTGGCATTCTGGCCGGGATAGCCCTGCTCCAGCTGGCCGTGCCTGTACCGGGAGCCGGGGCGGGGATGCTTACGCCTGAAGGGTGCATCAATGGCTATATCGATCGTTTGATTTTACCGGGTACGCTTTACGGGAAGGTATTCGACCCGGAAGGCATACTGTGCATCATTTCAGCAGCTTCTGTGGTACTGATCGGATCCATGGCTGGCTTTTTACTTCGCTCCGGGCGTTTTACACCCTATAGGAATGCAATTTTTCTGGCTGCCTCGGGTGGCATCCTGATCGCTGCAGCCAGGTTTCTTTCCCCGGTTTATCCCTTCATCAAGGCTGCCTGGACGAGCACATTTGACCTGCTGACCGCAGTCATCAGCCTGGTGCTGCTGGCATTATTCTACCTGCTGGTAGATGTGTGGAAAGGTGAGAAATGGTCTTTCTTCCTGCGAGTGATCGGGATGAACTCCATCACGATCTATCTCGCTGTCCGGATGATCAACTTCAGGAACACCAGCGATTTTCTGGTGGGCGGACTCAAACGGTTATTTGGTGATTTCAGCCCCGTGATCCTCTCAATGGGACTTCTCACGCTTGAATGGATGCTCCTGTATTTTCTTTACCAAAAGAAGATTTTTCTGCGGGTGTGATATAAAATCAACTATCAAAAAGCAAAGAGCAAATTTCAAATTTGAATTCGATGAAGAGTAACTCTTTTATTTTCAGATTATCCGGGCTGGTCCTTTTCTCTTTTATCGTATTACAGCAATCCGGCGGCCAGAATCGGGTGATCTTGCATCCCGAACGTGCAAAGGACACCATCAGCAGAGAAATCTATGGTCATTTTGCCGAGCATCTTGGCCGTTGCATCTATGGCGGCATTAAATTAATGGTCAGTAGTTGAATTTTAATGTAACTTGTCGCAAAATTCATTTTATGGGTCGGACGGGTATCTTTGGTGTTATTTTCTGTTTTCTTGTACTGGTATCGTGTCAGAAAAAAACGACAACCATTACTGATCTTTCGATGCTGGAGGGAGGAAAGGCGTTTGCCGTTCCGACGGGGACTGTGGCGGACCAGTTTGTGCTGAAGAGATTTCCGGATGCTCAGATCAAGTATTTCAATACGGTGCTGGATTGCGCTCTGGCAGTCAAAACCGGCAAAGCTGATGCAGCCGTGTACGACAAACCCATCCTGCAGAACATAGCGGCCAAGAACGACGGACTGGTGGTCTTACCGGAGATGCTGTTTGATGATCAGTACGGTTTTGCGGTCCAGCTGGAAAACCAGGGGCTGAAAACGGCCATGGATGACGTGCTGGCAGAGCTTCAATCCAATGGCATTTATGATGACATGATGCAGCGTTGGTTCCCGGGGCACGGTGATCCTTCGCCCATGCCTTTGATCGAATGGGACGGACAGGATGGGGTCCTTCGGTTCGGAACAGCAGCCGTCACTGAACCCATGTCGTTCGTTGATGCCAGTCATGAAGTCGTCGGATTTGACATCGAATTTGCCGCCCGCATTGCAAAGAAACTGAACAAACGTTTGGAGATCGTCGATATGGAATTCGGTGCCATGTTGCCTGCCCTTATTGCCGGCAAGGTGGATATGATTGGCGCCGGACTGTCCATCACGGAAGAAAGGGCAAAAAAAGTGCTTTTCTCCAAAAGTTATTACCCCAGTGGTATAGCTGCGCTTGTCAAAGGGCAGCTCCTAAACGAAAAAGCCATTGCTGTCGGAAAATTCACAACAGTTGACGACATCAGGGATAAGCGGATCGCCGTTCTGCTTGGCTCCATCTACGATGGATATGTGAACAAGACCTATCCTGAAGCAAAAGTATTTCAGTATCAAAATGTTACCGATATTCTGACCGCTTTGAAGACTGACAAGGCTGATGTGACCTTTTATGACCATATTTCGTTGCCTGAAATTCTGAATGAAAATCCGGACCTGGGAATCCTGGCGCAGGATGTGTTTTTTGCAGGAATCGCTGCCGGCTTTAACGAGGAAAATGATACGCTAAGGGAGCATTTCAATGCATTCCTTCAGACCATCAAAACCAATGGCATCTATGACGATATGACCAGCCGCTGGATCGATGAAGGAGTGAAAGAAATGCCGGATATCATCCTAACGTCTTCTTCCGGCTCATTGAGGGCAGGTGTGGTCGGTGACCTGGGAATGCCGTTCTCACTTTACCAGGAAGGAGAAATCACCGGGTTCGACATTGAGCTCGGGAAACGGTTTGCTGCTTATCTGGGAAAGGAATACATCCCGGTGGATATGCCATTCGGCAGCCTGATCGCTGCCATCTCCTCCGGTAAAATAGATCTCATCACGGCTACGATGATGATCACGGAAGAAAGGGAAAAAAGAATTGATTTTTCTGACCCATACCATCGTTCCGGGGCCACGTTGATCGCCTTGAAAAAGAACCTGTCGGCCTACCGGGATGAAGATGCCGGTGAGACCGGCAAATCCTTCCTGGGCAAGATGGCCGAAAGCTTTCACGATAACATGGTTCTGGAAAAAAGGTATCTGCTGATCCTGAATGGGTTGAAAACCACGGTGATTATCTCCCTCTTTTCAGCTATCCTGGGCACCCTGCTGGGTGGGATTATCTGTTTTATGAGAATGTCGAAGAAAAGAATCCTTTCCGGTATCGCCGGCCTGTTTATAACCCTGATACGGGGTACCCCTGTGCTGGTGCTGCTGATGATCATTTTTTACATCATCTTTGCTTCAGTGAACATCAATCCGGTGATTGCTGCCATCATTGCCTTCGGCATCAATTTCGGTGCGTACGTGTCGGAAATGTTCCGGACCTCCATCCAGAGCATCGACAGGGGGCAGAAGGAAGCAGGTATTGCATCCGGATTTTCCAAAGTTCAAACTTTCATCCATATCATTATGCCCCAGGCATTGCGCCAGGTGCTCCCGGTTTACAAGGGAGAGTTCATTTCAATGGTAAAAATGACCTCCATCGTCGGTTATGTGGCTGTCCAGGATCTGACCAAAGCAAGCGATATTATCCGAAGCCGCACCTTTGATGCTTTTTTCCCGCTCATCATGGCAGCAGTCATCTATTTGCTGATTGCTTGGCTGTTGACCTGGGCGCTGAGCCGGGTGGAAATCTCGGTAGATCCTAAACGAAAACGCTTAAGGAAAGAAGTGGAGGTAAGGGTATGATCATCGTCAGAAATCTTTCAAAACATTTTGGCAGCCTGGTTGTCTTGCGTGATGTCAATGTAGAAATCCGGAAAAGTGAGATCATTACCATCATTGGTCCTTCCGGATCCGGGAAAAGCACCTTCCTCCGTTGCCTTAACCTGCTTGAGACCCCAACGGGGGGAAGCATTCTGATCGACGCGATCCCCTTGCTCGGCAGTAAGACGGATGTCCCAAAACTCAGGCAGAAGATGGGCATGGTCTTCCAGTCGTTCAACCTGTACTCCCATTTATCAGTGCTGGAGAACCTGACCCTTGGGCCGGTCAAATTGCGGGGCATGAAACGGTTGGAAGCCAGCAGAAAAGCGATGGAACTGCTCAAGCTGGTGGGTTTGACGGAAAAGGCGAACAGTTTTCCGGACGAACTGTCCGGCGGGCAGAAACAGCGCGTGGCCATTGCCCGCTGTATGGCCATGGAACCGGAGATCCTGCTTTTCGATGAACCCACTTCAGCCCTTGATCCGACGATGGTCAGTGAAGTACTCGCTGTGATCCGCCGCCTGGCGAAGGAAGGCATCACCATGGTGATCGTTACGCACGAGATGGGGTTTGCAAGGAACATTTCAAGCCGTGTCCTTTATATGGATGAAGGGATCATCTATGAAGAGGGCCCGCCGGAGCAGATCTTTGAAAATCCACAGAAAGGGAAGACCAGGGCTTTCATCCACCGGATCCGCAGCTGGCACTATGCCATTTCCAGCAGGGATTATGACCTGTACCACCTGCAGGCTGATCTGGAGGCATTCTGCGACAAGCATATGCTGCCTCAAAAGACAAAAGACGTTCTGGTGCATATTGCAGAAGAGGTGCTTGGAATTCAATCTGATTATACGGATCTTAGCCTGAACCTCCATTTTTCTGAAAAGGACGGCAACCTTGAAATGGTCTGTGAAAGCGCCGGTGCACCTGTCAATCCACTTGCGGATGGCACGCTGGAGGATGAAATAGGATTAAGGCTGATCAGGGCACGGTCGGAAAGTGTTGAGTACAAATTTGAGGGTGAGAAAAATATCCTATCTCTGAGAATTAAAAGCTGAGGGAACCGGATCGAAATCTGTAATTTTTGCGTTAAAAAACAAGAACCCGTATTATTCTGTCATTGTATATAAAAAAGAGAAAATGATAAAACGAAAAAGAAATTCAAAAGGACCGGCGGACGCAAGCCCGGGACTTTTGGCTATGAGTATTTTACTCCTGTGTTCATCTTTTTCTTTCTCACAATCAGCGACCGTTCTGAACATCGACAGCTGTTATTTTCTGGCCGAAAGGAACTATCCCTTGATCAGGCAATATGACCTCATTGAAAAAACAAAAGAGTATACGATTTCAAACGCCCATAAAGCCTATCTTCCCCAGATAAGCATTACAGGGATCGGTGCCTACATCATCAGTGGATTGCCGAGCATTGATATCCCAATGATGGAACCTGCTGAAGAACACGATTTTCAATTCATTGGCATCGGCCAGATCCAGCAAACCATCTGGGATGGCGGAGCTACCCGTACACAAAAAGAGGTAGCTACAGCAAATGCTGCAGCTGAAAGCGCAAATGCAGATGTCTCCATTTATGAAGTTCGTGAACGTGTCAATCAGCTGTATTTCGGAATATTACTGATCGATGAGCAACTCAGGCAGCTTTCCATCCTGAACGACAACCTGGCTCGCGGCTTGAACAGTGCCAAGCTGACCAAGGAACAGGGATTGACTTACCAGACAGATGTGGATGAGGTGAGGACCGAACTGCTGAATGCCGGCCAGAGGCAAATTGAATTCAATTTCGCACGGAAGGGATATGTGGATATGCTTGCCTTCATGATGGGTACCGAACTCCCGGACAGTGTACAACTGGAAACGCCACTGGCTGTGGAATCTTACGCGTCGTTGACCGTAAGCAGGCCCGAGTTGACCGTATTTTCCAGCCAGCTAAAGCTGATCGAAGCAACATCTTCATTTGACAAGGTCAGTGTCATGCCGAAATTTGGATTGATGGGTGCCGGAATTTTAATGGAGCCCGGCATGAGTTTCGCCACGGAAACCTTATCATCGCTGGCTCTTGCAGGATTGAGCGTATCATGGAATACCGCAGGATTATATAAATTATCAAACAATAAAAAACTCAATCAGCTGAAAATGGACCTGATCACCAACCAGCAGGAAACGTTCCTGTTCAACAACCATCTGCAATTGATGCAGCTCTCAAGCGAAATCGAAAAACAAAATGCCATCCTCGGCAATGATGATGAAATGGTATCATTGAGGGGCAAGATCAAAAACGGTTATCAGCTGAAATACGACAACGGCATTTGTTCGATGAATGAATTGATCAGCGCCATCAACAAGGAAAGTGAAGCCAGAAGCGCACGGGCATTGCATCAAATGCAACTGCTCATGAGCCTTTATGACTACAAAATAAAAACCGGTCATTGATTAAAACCTAATAAACGTTCTGATTATGAAATACAGGTTTATATTATTTCCAGTTATCAGTTTGCTTGTGATTTCCTGCAATGACCAAAATCATGAATTCGATGCTGCAGGTAATTTTGAAGCAGTTGAGACCATGGTTTCTGCAGAGGCAAATGGGAAAATCCTCGCGTTTGACATCAGGGAAGGTGAATTGCTGAAGCAAGGTCAACTGGTCGGCCATATTGACAGCACACAGCTCTATCTGTCGAAATTACAGCTGGAGCAAAACCGTAAGGCGATCCTGTCGGGCAGGCCCGATATCAAGACCCAGCTGGAATCCCTCCGGAAAGAGCTGACCAATGCAATGGATGACAGGGACCGTATTGAGAATCTTGTAAAAGGTGAGGTCGCATCCCAAAAGCAACTGGATGATGCCAATACGCGGATCGATATCCTTCGCTCAAAAATAGAAGCGCAGAAAAGCGTCCTGACAACCAGTACCAATACGTTGACGGAACAAAGCAGTACGGTGGAGATTCAGCAGGCGATCGTTGAGGATCAGCTCCGTAAGTGCAAGATCGTCAATCCGGTCGATGGCACCGTGCTTACCAAATACGCCGAACCTTTTGAAATGGCATCCCAGGGCCGGCCGCTTTACAAAATTGCTGATCTGGAGCATATGTTCATCAGGATTTATGTCAGCGAAACACAGCTTTCACAGATCAAACTCGGACAGAAGGTTGACGTACTCATCGACAGCAGCAGGAAAGATTTCAAAAAGTATGAAGGCACCATCAGCTGGATATCTTCCAGGGCTGAGTTTACGCCCAAGATCATTCAGACAAAGGAAGAACGTGTAACCCTGGTTTACGCCGTAAAGGTGCTGGTCAAAAATGATGGCTACCTGAAAATCGGCATGCCAGGGGAAGTGAATTTTTAATTGGATCCATGTCAACAGACAGTTTCATTTCGGTCCGACAGTTAACCAAGTCATTCGGTGCAGTCAAAGCCCTGAACGATATCTCATTTGATGTAAGCAAAGGCGAGATCTTCGGTTTTATCGGTCCCGACGGAGCCGGTAAAACAACACTTTTCAGGATCCTGACCACCCTGCTTCTTCCTGATGAGGGAGAAACCACCGTGATGGGACTCGATTGCAGGACCGGCTTCAGGGAACTCCGCAAAAACATTGGTTATATGCCCGGGAGATTCAGCCTTTACCTGGATCTGTCAGTTGAGGAAAATCTGAATTTCTATGCGACGGTCTTTGGGACCACCGTTCAGGAGAACTACGATCTTATCCGTGACATTTATTCGCACATTGAACCTTTTAAAAAGAGGCTTGCAGGAAAATTATCGGGCGGCATGAAGCAGAAGCTTGCCTTATCCTGTGCGCTGATCCATAAACCGGACTTGCTTGTCCTGGATGAGCCTACCACCGGAGTTGATGCTGTGTCACGCTCGGAATTTTGGGAGATGCTGAAAAAATTGAGGCCGTATAATATAACAATCATTGTATCAACCCCTTATATGGATGAGGCCATGCAGTGCGACAGAGTGGCGCTGATCCAGGATGGACAGCTCCTATCCGTTGACCCACCGGAAAAAATTAGGGACGGATTCAGCAGAAAGCTCTTCAGTGTTCAGGCACCGGGAAAATACAAGCTGATCAATGCCCTGCGGAGTCATCCGGGAATCAACACCGCTTACCCTTTCGGAGACGCCGTACATATTACGTTTAAAGATGATGATTTTGACGATGCGATCCATTCCTATCTGAACAAAATGGGCATCCAGGATGTAACGATCCGTGAAATCCGGGCTGGGATTGAGGACAGGTTTCTGGAGTTGATGGAGGGAAGGCATAAGGCATAAGGCACAAAGGCACAAAGGATAAAGATATGGGAGAATCCCGTAGGGATTCCAGTATGGTAGAAAAATGAAAAAAATCAAGGTCATATCGGTTCGGGATCTGGTGAAGAAGTTTGGAAGCTTCGTTGCCAATGATCACCTGAATTTCGAGGTCTTTGAAGGTGAGATCTTTGGTTTCCTGGGTGCGAACGGAGCAGGTAAGACGACCGCCATCCGGATACTATCAGGATTGTTGGAACCCACCTCGGGCGATGTCATTGTCGCAGGATTCAATGCAAAGAGACATCCCGAGAAGATAAAGAAGAACATCGGTTACATGTGCCAGAAGTTTTCGCTGTATGAGGATCTGACGGTCAGGGAGAACATCATGCTTTACGGTGGCATCTATGGGATGAAACGGAACCTGATCAAGGAAAGAACCGCGATGCTCCTGCAAAAGCTGGATTTTGGAGAATACGGTGACAGGATGATCTCCGCCCTGCCTCTTGGATTGAGACAGAAACTCGCCTTCTCAGTGGCGGTTCTGCACGAACCGAAAATTGTCTTTCTCGATGAACCCACTGGCGGGGTTGATCCCATAACCAGGCGTCAGTTCTGGGAGATGATCTATGAAACGGCAGCCAGGGGCATCACGGTCTTTGTCACCACACATTACATGGATGAAGCCGAATATTGTGACCGTGTCTCCATCATGAGCGAAGGCAGGATTGTGGCACTGGATACGCCAGCTGGCTTGAAAAAGCACTATGCGGTGGATTCGGTGGAGGAAGTGTTCATAAAAATAGCCCGTCCCACAAAGAACTGAGCTATGAAACGATTCATCGGGTTTGTCAAGAAAGAGTTCCTGCATATCTTCAGGGATTACCGCACGATGATCATCCTATTCGGGATCCCTGCAGCCCAGATACTGCTGTTCGGATTCGTGGTGAGAACTGACCTGGAAAATGCCCGGATTGCCTTTCTTGATCTTTCCCGGGATGAAATGACTCTGAAAATTTCCGACAAAATTTGTTCATCAGGATTATTCACCAGGGATGAAAACCTGTTGAGCTATCGTGATGTAGATAAAGTGCTCAGGGGTAGTAAAATCAAGGCAGTGGTCATCTTTGAGGAGAATTTCAGCCGGAAGCTTACTGCCGAGGGCAAAGCGGCCATCAGCATCATCACCGACGGTTCGGAGCCTAACATGGCAACCCTTACGACAAATTCAATAACGGCAATCGTAAGCGCTTTCAACCTTGAGCTGGCAGGGAGCTCCGCTGCGGGGACCTTTCTGGTGCAGCCCGAAGTGAGGATGTTCTACAATCCTTCCCTCAAAAGCCAGTTCATGTTCGTGCCGGGGGTCATCACCCTGATCATGATCCTGATCTGTGCCCTGATGACATCCATTACCATTACACGTGAAAAGGAATTCGGGACGATGGAGGTCCTGCTCGTATCCCCCATGAGGCCGTTCCAGATCATTCTGGGTAAAGTCATTCCGTATTTTATCCTTTCCTTTGCCGATGTGATCATCATCTTATTGCTTTCCTGGCTGGTCTTTGACTTGCCGGTAAAGGGAAGCCTGGCCCTGCTTCTCGCGGAAGCGATGCTTTATATCCTGATGAGCCTTTCACTGGGCATCTTGATTTCGACGGTGTCGAAAACCATGCAGCAGGCCATTTTTATATCGCTGGTGGGCCTGATGCTTCCGACAATCCTCCTTTCCGGGTTCATCTTCCCCATCGAGAATATGCCGAACGTATACGGATGGATCAGCTCCATTTTACCCCCGCGCTATTTTATCGTGATCATCAAGAACATCATGATCAAAGGGACGGGTTTTCTTAATGTCTGGAAAGAAACACTGATACTTGTTCTTTTTACACTGGCATTCATCGGATTGGCTGTCAGAAATTTCAAAATAAGGTTGCAGTAAATCAGGAGAATAAAGAATGAGGACGATCTTGTACCTGATAAGGAAAGAATTTCTTCAGATCTTCAGGGATAAATTCATCGGGAAGGCCATTTTTGCCATCCCGATCGTTCAAATGCTGGTGTTGGTCCCTGCTGTGACCTTTGAAATCAAAAATGTCAGGCTGTGCATTGTTGACAGGGATTTGACCACCGAATCAAGAGGGCTGGTAAGTCAACTGGAGGGGTCAACTTTTTTCAGGGTCAGGTATTCAACATTCTCTGAAGAAGTAGCCAACGACCTGTTGAGCAGGGATAAATGCGATGCCATTGTGCAGATACCGTACGGCTTCGGAAAAGAAACCGGCCAAGGGAATCCCGTCAGCATATTTGTCTCGGCCAATGCGATCAATGCTTCCAGTGCCCAGCTTTCGTGGGCATACCTGAATGGGGTGATCGGTGATTACAACAAAAACATCATCGCTGAAACCGCAGGCATGGGGAATTTACCATCCATACCCCAGATACAGGTCACCAACAGGTACTGGTACAACGAAATGCTCAATTACAAATACTATATGCTGCCGGGAATCCTTGGCATACTGGTACTGGCCATAGGATTCCTTCTGGCAGGACTTAACCTGGTCAAGGAAAAAGAGAGCGGCACCATTGAGCAGATCAATGTTACCCCGGTGAAAAAGTATCAGTTCATCGTTGCCAAAATGGTACCCTTTCTGGTCATAGGTCTGGTGGACCTTGCCCTGGGATTGGCGCTGGGAAAGCTGGCTTTCAACATACCGTTTGAAGGGAATGTGGCCCTTCTTTTTCTTTGTTCGGCCATTTTCCTGGTGTCCGTTCTCGGGCTTGCCCTTTTGCTCTCCACTTTTTCAAGTACCCAGCAGCAATTCATGTTCACCGCATTCTTTTTCATGATCGTTTTTATCCTGATGAGCGGTGTTTTCACACCGCTGGAGAGCATGCCGGCGTGGGCACAGAAGATTGACCTGATCAATCCCGTCGTTTATGTGATGCGAATTAACAGGATGGTCTTGCTCAAAGGATCCACGTTTCATGACATTAGCATGGAAATCTATGCCCTGACGGCGATTGCAACCGGATTCACTGCCCTGGCCATCAACCGGTACAGAAAGACGGTGTGATTCATTAATTTGTGATTCAGTATTTATGATTTTGTATTTATTTAAGGATTGGGGTTCCCGCTTGCGCGGGAATGACATTCATCATTTGGGAGTCAAGGGAGGTGGATTAAAATTGCTGGCAATTTTAATCCACCTCCCTTGTTCTCAACGGCACAGGTCATCCCTGCGAAAGCAGGGATCCAGGGAGATGTGATTTTCAGTTTCCTTGCCTGGTGCATTTGTATCGCGTGCCGATATATGTGAAATCCTGAGTTTTAATAATAAATCCATTCCCAATATCGTTTTTAAACAATAAGTAAAACTTTAAAGGAGGTACTATGCCCCTGGATGCTGTTTTTCTTTCCCGGAGTCTTGCGGCTTACAGCTTTGAGATGAGCGACGGTCAGGCGACCGACAGAGATCTGAGCGGATATACGATCATTACCACCCAGGAGGGGCCCTATTTTGCATTTGACAAGCTGACCGATATTCATATTGAGAGCATCGGTCCACCGGAAAAAGGGCAGCTGTATTTTATGCGGCACAGGTGCAAATCGGGATGTGCTCCCAGGCTTTTGCACGTGGAAGTATATACGATGGATCATCAGCCTTTGCAGCTTGACGGGCCTGCTTCTGTCTTTCCCAATACCCAGAATGGTGAGGTGCTCCATATCTACCGCGGGACGGTTGGAATGACCTGCAGATACCGTTCAGGTTGGTTCAGGCCAGGCTTTCATCGGAAGGTTAACGTTGATGCGGTCGTTTCGCTTCAATACCGGCCGAATGATCCTTCCAAAAAGATACGGGTTGAAATGACCGGGCATTGCCGCAAACCCATCGACGGTTACTATAGGACCGTCGCCCTCCAGGCCGAGTCGTTCAATCCGCTGGTTACCACGCAACAGACATCGGCTGTTTACAAGTTGCTGAATCCGTATTTGCAGATCCTGTGAAAGAGCAAAGATCAAAAATCAAATCTTCGTCATCTCAACATTTAATGCCAGTTTGATCTCCGGGCCAACCACTAGCCCTCCGGCTTCGGTGACGGAGTTCCAGTGGAGTCCGTAATCGAATCGGTTGATCCTGCCGGTGATCTCAAAGCCTGCCTTCGTGTTGCCCCAGGGATCCACAATGATACCACCTGCTTCAACATTCAGTGTCACCTCCTTTGTGGTTCCTCGTATCGTGAGGTTGCCGGTCATCGTGTAAGTGTCTTCACCGGTCTTATCAAATTTCGTGGAAACGAATCTGATCTCCGGGTGGTTTGCTGCATCGAAGAAATCAACAGATTTCAGGTGATTGTCGCGATCGGTAGAGTTGGTTGAGATGCTGTCCACGGAGGCCGTGAATTCAGCCTTAGCACCTGTAAGGTCATTACCCGAAGTTTCCAGGGTGGCGTCAAAGTCATTGAACTGCCCGGTTACGGTGGCGATCACCAGATGTTTTACTTTAAATTGTACCTCAGAGTGTGCTTTGTCGATGCTCCACTTTGTTACGTTCGGTGTGTTCATGTTTATTTTTGGTTCGTTTTATATGATTTTATATAAGTTGATAAACAAGAAATGGAATGTTTTGTTCAATGGTGACTAACGCTTCGACTGCCACCGGTCCTTACCCAGATGGGTCCTCAGGCCAAACGAACCACCAAAGTTTTTTCCCAGAAAAACACTGGTTTTCAACGTCATCCATTCGGTAATCCATATATCTCCAGCCAGGTTCAATCCTGAGATCCAGGAATGTCCTGCATCACTCCAGAGATCCCAGTCAAGTTCCATGCACAGATCTGCGTGCAGTACGCTTTTATCCACGTTGCCCAGTCCGGATCCCAGCCCGAAATTAAAGACACCCGGCCGCCCCATCTGGTAGTAATCGGTCAGGAGCCTGGCTTCACCAAAAAGAATATCTTTCTTACCCACCCAGGCGGTTATGGCGGGAGTTATATCGCTAATGGTGAATGGATCGAAAAAAACGTTCATTCCCAGGCTTCCGCCTGCGTACAGATAATCATAGCTCAGGAACACATTCATAGCGGGTGATGCGTAGTCCCAATTATCGGGGTCATCCGTCCTGTCGGAAGCAGAATAGAAGTTCATACCCGCTGTCAGGTGCTGATCTTGATCAAGTTTCCAGTGATAAGCCATACCTGCTCCCCAGGTTGAATAGTCCCGGTCGTTTCTTCCTATTATGTTTCCGTCGCAATCGTAGTGCCTTTCCTCATACGTCCCCAGGCTACCAAAAGCTTCCAGACTGAGCCATCCCTTATATTGGTCAGGGGTTTTACCTGGTTGCTGATCAATGGTATCCTGGCTCATCGTCACCAGGGCAATGAGGAAGAGAAAAGGCAGGATTTTACGGAGTGCCGGGATGGTCAGGCGGAAATAACAATGGCAGAGATAGGCTGTAAGCAAAGGAAGCGTGAACAGCCAGAGCGTCAGTTTTTCAAAGGGATCCAGCCAGCTGCCGGCCAGGATGATGAACAGGGGAACGGTCGATAATAAAAGCAGTTCGCGTGATAAGGCACCTTTATTTATGTCTTTCACCGTCTGCAAGGAGTTTCTCCCCCTGCGCTCCCTCAGGATCAGAACAAGGGCCAGCATGCCCGCGGAAACCAGGAGCATCCACTGGATCACCTTTAAGCCCCATAAGGATTCATCCGGCAGACCTGTCCGTGTGGATTCCCTGAGGAACTCTTCAGCAAACCGGAACACTGCATAACAGAGGATCACAAAAAGGAACCGGCTCCCGGAGGCTTTCCAGCGGTTACGGGTAAGATAAACAAGAAGAAGAATGGCCAGGCAGAAAAAAATGTCGTATAGCTGTGTGGGATGTACCGGCAATGACACTGCACCGGTTGCGGGGATTTGAAGATGCTCCGCCTGGAATTGGAAAGCATGCGAATGTGCTCCGTATTGAATCCCCCAGGGCAGTGAGGTGGGTGTACCGAAGCAGCAACCACCGAACAGGCATCCTATACGGGTGATGGCCAAACCAGCGGGCAGGGCATAGGCCAGGTGGTCAACCACAGGACGGTTGAATTTCAGCCATCGCTGAGCGATCATCAAGCCTGCGGTGAGCCCCACTATGCCGCCCAGGATTGAACGGCCGCTGTCGGGAAGGGAATGACTCTTGAAGAGCTGTATCCATTCCAATGGTGCAATCGTAATGGCTTTGTTGCCAATGATAAAGCAAAGAATCCCAAAGAGGGTGATCAGGAGCCATGTCCTGACGGGATAACGGTTTCTGATTCCCTGGAAGAGCAATATCCCGGTGGCCACCAGGAAAGCGGCCACGTAAAACAGAATGTACAACTCGCTTCCGTGTGAAGGAGCGATGATGATAAGTGCTGGCATGGGATGTAATTTTTAAGAAAAGCAAATAGATCCAATTTGCTGATAAATATAGTCCATTGTAGTGAAAAAGTCAAATCTAATATTTTAATATATGTACATTTAAATCTTTCAATAAGGAAATCCAATTTCTCCAACCATAATATACTTCGATCCGGCAGAAAAGTGTACATTAGCTGTCCGGAACCAGCTCGTATCAATTAAAAGTTTTGAAGTGAAACGTATCAGTAAGCATTTTTTATTCTATGGATATTGCTGGATGGTGATTTTCCTGCCTGTCGCAACGAATGGTCAGAGATATGACACCATCTCCAACTGGGACGGAATTATCCAGAATTGGTACATTTCGACAGGAGGATCGGAAATTGTTCCTAACCCTTCTCCCGATGATGTCAATGCTTCCGAACTTTGCCTGAAGGTGATCAGTGGGGTGGGAATGTGGGATTATATGCTCTGTGATCTGGATGAACCTGCCAATTTTGATTTCTACCCCCGTTACCGGATAAAGGTACTGGCACCTGTCACCGGAGGAGATGTTGCCCTGAAATTCGAAAATCATAACAACACCTTCTCGCATGAGATCGTAAAAACGCCTGTACCGGGGCAATGGACGGATCTGGAGTTCGATTTCTCCGGTCTTTCTTACGGAGACCTGACACGGATGGTCATCTTCTGGGATTTTTTGGGCACTACCCCCGGGATCAGCTGGTATCTGGATGATGTAATGAAGGAAGTACCCTGGCCAATCGAGCTTTGGTCAAATTTACCCATCGTGGTGATCAACACCAACGGCGTTTCGATACCTGATGAGCCAAAGATCACCGCTCAAATGGGAATCATTGACAATGGGCCGGGGGTGATGAATAATTCGAATGATCCGTTCAACGGATATGATGGATTCATCGGCATTGAAATCCGGGGCCAGTCCACCCAGATGTTCCCCAAGAAGTCCTATGGATTTGAAACCCGTGACAGTGATGGTGAAAACCTGGATGTTTCGCTCCTGGGCATGCCGGAGGAAAATGACTGGGTGCTGTACGCACCCTACACAGATAAATCGATGCTTCGCAACGTGGTGACCTTCGATATGGGTCGGAAAATGGGACACTACTGCACGCGCACAGTTTACTGCGAGCTTATCCTGAACAATAACTACCGTGGAGTGTATGTGATGATGGAAAAGATCAAGAAGGATGAGAGCCGTGTCGATATTGCCACGTTGAAACCGGATGAGGTCACGGGTGATGATCTGACGGGCGGTTATATTCTCAGAGTGGACAAGCTCGACTGGAACTTCGTCTTCGGTGTCGACGGCTGGAAGTCCAATCCTTCACCGGCTTACCCGAATGCGATGGACATCATTTTTCAGTACTTCTACCCGGATCCGGATGAGATCGTGAATGCGCAGAGATCCTATATCAAAGACTTCATCACGGTTGCGGAAAATACCCTGACTTCAGTCAGCTTTGCTGATCCCAACGACGGTTACCAGAAATATTTCGATGTACTTTCTTTTATCGATTTCATGTTGCTGAGCGAGATATCGAAGGAGGTGGACAAATACAGGTACAGCAACTATTTTTATAAAGAGAAAGACACAGATGGCGGGAAACTTTTTGCCGGCCCTGCCTGGGATTTCAATCTTGGCTATGGAAATGTGGATTACTGGGAACCGGGGATCGATCACACCGGGTGGGCATATACCCGGGTTGAGCCCCACGATGCCAGTGTTATGTTCTGGTGGAAACGACTGATGGAGGATCCCTATTTTCAGAATGTGGCCAAAACCAGGTATGCTTACCTGCGACAGCATCACCTGGTAGATGCTGAAATCCATGCGGTGATCGATTCAATCCTCGTTTTCATCGATGAAGCCAAAGACCGTAACTACCAGCGCTGGCCGATCCTCGGACAGTATGTATGGCCGAATAACGACTGGTATGGCAATACCTATGAGGACGAGGTGGACTATTTTGAGGATTTTCTGTTCAACCGGCTTCACTGGATGGATTACAACCTTCCGGGAACCCTGATTTATCCGTGGGCAGGCATCTCCGCATCAGCCAACACGATCAGCCTGACGCTTTATGGGGATTATTTTGCGCAGCCCGTCCTCTCAAAAGAGCATTTCAGGTTGAATAATGCACCATTAGGAGTTTATATACAGGCAGTTACGTATAAAAATGCTGCCGAGTGCTCTCTCAATCTGACGGCGGACATTACCGGAATCCCAGCTGTTTCTGTCACCGTTTTAAATGAAGCGGTGAATTACTGGGAGGATATCACCAGCGGTAGCCTTGGATCGGCAGGTTTGGGTGATCCCGTGGAAACCTCACTTTTCATTCACCTGTGGGAACAAAACAACCAAATGCATATCCGCTGCAGTCACCCTGAATGGCTTCCGGAGAACGCAAGGATCCTCAGCCTGGCGGGTCACCTTCTGGCGACCATCAGGCTGGAAAAAACAAGTGAAAATGTCGCACCACATCATTTACCATCCGGGATATACCTGGTGGTTATGGAAACAAAAGATGTGACCGTAGTGGAGAAACTACTGGTCAGGTGATCAGAGGGAAATCCGGTTAACAAGATCAAATAGCAAAGAGCAGAAATCAAAATAACCTGTTTTGATTTGAAGTGGTTTTTTGTTTCATTTTGCCACCATCATGGTGTTTGTCCTCATCTGACCATTGTACCTGAGCGTGTAATGATACACTCCACCGGGTAAACCAGCCGCATCAAAATCAACGATATGGGTTCCTGCTGCCTGCTCTTCATCTACCAGTGCTGATACCAGGTTCCCCATGATATCATAGACCTGCAGGCTTACCCATCCATTCGCCGGCAACTGATAACGGATCATGGTTGTCTGTCCGAACGGATTGGGGTAGTTCTGCAGGAGGTTGAATTCGCTCGCTCCCGGTTCGTCGACAGTGGTGAACCAGGCATCGTACTTCTCTACGGCTGCTGCAATGTTGGATAGCATGGCCTGTTGGTTTTCTCCGAGTGCCAAAGCGTAATACACATCAAAGGATTGTCCCGGATTGATGGTCACCGGATTCTGAGCCGTAACCGCTACCGGTCCGTCGGCCGTGTTCGAAGCATAGAGAGGCTGTAATGAGCCATAATTCATCCAGTTCCAGTAATCCGTATCCACCGAATAATCTTCATACCATTCAAAGGAGTAAAGGGATGAGAGGGAGGCGGAGAGGAGTTTTGCGCCCAGATTGATCTGAGGGCCTCTGTGAAACCGGACAACTCCCTCATCGCTGAGGTAGGTCAAGGAATCAAATCCGTATTCCTCGTTCAAATAAGGAATGAATTCCACACCGATAGTGGCATTGATGGCGCTGGATTCATCATTCTTTACATTGAACTTGATAATGGTGAAAGCTGCATTATTCCAGCCGTAGGCACTTTGTTTGACAATTACATCCGGAGGCAGGGATGAATAGGAGTTGTCATAGGCGCCATAGATTTCAAAATCGCTCATTTCCGGATTCTCAACCAGCACGGTCGCTTCCAGTTGTTCAGCATCATTGGTATAGTCAAAGACCGTTGTGGGCGATGTCGCCACCAGGATCGAGGCACGTTCCAATTGCCTGAGGCCATCGGAGGAATAGAGCCGAATTCTGCCGTACTGGTTTGTATAGACCTCCATCACACCCGTATTGAATGAAGCCTGTGAAAACCCACTGACAATGCACAGCAGCATCAACGAAAGAAAAAGTACTGTTTTTTTCATGGTTTAAAAGAATTTGGTTGGTTTCTTATGTGCGAATATACTAAAGTTTTTTCGTTGTAATATTAATAAGATTCAAATTACCTGAATGAATGACCATCACTGAAAATAATGTAATTTAGTCTGATGAAATGACCCGTGCCAGGAACGATCGTGCATAATGGAGCTCCGGTGGGTCATTCCTCCCAAGGTTCGGGAGATAAAGCTTTAAGAGGAGTTTCGCCAAATGATCGACACGATCCTTGAAAAAATCCTTTCTCCGCCTGAGCGATACATTTTCGGCACTGCAGACCTTACAGGCCTGATTGATGAAAGGTTCGGACGGCACCGCTTTGGGATCTCCATCGGTAGAAGGCTGGAAGACAGTATTGTGGATTCAATTCAAAGGGGCCCGACCCTTGAATATTACCATCATTACAACCAGATCAACAGGGAACTGGCTTCCGTGGCCGGGGAAATCAAAGAAGAGCTCCATAAGAAGGGCGTTGATGCGATCGTGATACCACCTACCATTAACCTGGGATCCAGGGATTATGCGAAGTATCTTTCCACCCTCACGTATGATCTTTCCCATAAAATGGTGGCGACAAGGGCCGGGCTCGGCTGGATCGGGAAGACAGCGTTATTCATTTCCAAAGAATTCGGTCCGCGGTTACGGCTGGTCACCCTGCTGACCGATCATGAGCCCGGCCATGTTTCTGTTCCTGTAAATGAAAGCCATTGCGGGAAGTGCAGCATCTGCGTCGAGCGGTGCCCTGCGCAGGCAGCCACTGGTCAGTTATGGGACATCCGTACCCACAGGGATGCTTTTTTCAATGCTTACAAATGCAGGGAAAAATGCGGTGAACTGGCCAGACAGCAATTAGGAGTGGAGGAAAGGATTTGCGGTTTATGTGTGGCGGTGTGCCCGATAGGGAAAAAAAGCAGATGATCAGGGGAGCTCGTTGTACTTTTTCCTCACTCCTTCATGGAATGACTGCAGGTCGTAAATGGAAAGGATGGCACCGTGCCCACCGACGATGAGGTCGATAGCATTCATTCTTGCTTCAATCCAATCCAGGGCTGGCAGCCATCTTTCAGCGTCAGGATCGTCTGGAAGAGCGTAAGAAGCGCCAACCATACATCGTATTTTCTTTTGATTTCCGGGCAACTATTTGTATTTATTCCGTCTGTACAATATGACTGAATCCGCGGGAAATTAATCATTACGCCAATGACAATCAAATTAGTTGCAGTTTGGGTCTTTATTCTGATGCTTCCCCTGCTGGTCGTTGCACAGCAACAGGAGCAAGACGCCCTGTACCTTAATGACGGAAGCATTTTACGCGGGAAGGTGCTGGAAAGCACCCCCGGACAGGGAGTCAGGATCGAAATGGTAGGTGAAAATATCCTGGCCATCCCGGAGAGTGAGATCCGGAAAATGGTCATGCGGGAAACAGATACCTTATCGCCTGCGAAAACTGACCAGCCTTCGAATGTTGAAGTTCAGCCGCAGCTTCACCTGTTTGGGGGAAGCGACCAGTCGTTTGGATTCACGGTAAATACGTGCTATAACTTTCCATTCCGTCTATCGGCTGGTGCCGGGACCGGTGTGGAATGGTTCGGTACAGCCATGCTTCCTTTGTTTGCACAGGTCAGCTATAAGATCCTGCCCGGGAAATGGTCACCTTGGATTTATCTACAGGGGGGCTATGCATTGCCCCTCGAGAAAAATGAGAATTTCTATTACTATTCATCAAGCCAGAACAACTTTGGCGGCCCCCTGGCCGGAGCGGGTGCAGGCATACGGAAAGATCTTTCCAGACATTCAGCCATTACTTTCGCCGTGGGCTACCGGTTTCAGCAATCCCGGATGACCGCCGAATATAACCACTGGGAATATGATGATCCCAACCATTCGACTAAGGTGGAACGCACCGAGCAGTTTAACAGGATTGTCCTGAGCCTGGGATTTTTATTTCGCTAATCAAACAAACATCGTATGAAAAGAATACACGGCCTGTTCCTTTTACCGGTTATCGGGAGTATCCTGCTCCTTTCGTCCTGTAAGGACACCTATACCGAAACACGTATCTATTGGGCATATGTCCCGGAGTACATGTCGTACGGTGAGCTGCGGTCATCTGTTGAATCCTTGGCACCGAAGGCGATCGAAGCGATGGGGAAGATATACATAAAGGACAGATACCTTTTTGTGAATGAAAAATACAAGGGCATCCATATTTTCGATAATTCGGATCCTTCCCATCCGGTTAACCTTGCGTTCATCCAGATCCCTGGTAATGTTGACCTTGCCGTTAAGGGAAATTATCTTTATGCTGACAGTTACATAGATCTGGTGGTCCTTGACATAGCAGACATCAGCCACACGGAGGAAGTATTCAGGCTGGAGGATGTTTTTCCGTATACCATTCCCGACGTGGAGGGTGATTATGCCATTGCACCCATCGACCAGGAAAAGGGAGTGATCGCGGGATGGTCGCTGGAGGAGTATACGGAGGAATATAAAGGAGACATTGCCCCTCCACCTGTCTATTACTGGGAAAGGACGGGGGACGTATGGATGTCCTTTTCGGATTCAGGCTCAGGGGAGTTCGTTTCCCAGACTGTTGGCGTTGGAGGATCACTGGCACGGTGCATCATCGCCGGCAGTACGCTTTTTGTATTGAATCAGTGGGAGATGCAGCTGATCGACATCAGTGTGCCGGATAAGCCGGCCACCGGCCCGGTCTTCAACCTGTCACTCAGTGCTGAAACCGTATTCGTCGACAGCTCGTTCCTTTATATTGGAACGCAAACAGGAATGTTGCTTTACGATATTCAACAGCCGGCTTGGCCGGTTTACCTGGCAACATACGACCATTTCCAGAGCTGTGATCCTGTGGTGGTTGATCAGAAAATTGCCTATGTCACCATGCGTGCCGGCAACCGGTGTGGTGGATGGCAGAACCAGATGGATGTCCTCAGTGTGAGCGATCCGAAAAATCCAAGCCTGATCAAAAGCTATCCCATGGCCGAGCCTTATGGACTTGGCATAGATCAGACGACGCTTTTTGTATGCGACGGCTCTGCAGGCTTGAAAATTTATGATGTTTCCAATCCTTCAGGGATCGATCAGCATCTTATAAGGATTTATCCGGGCATCCAGGCCAGGGATGTCATCCCGCTCAACGGCATGCTGGTCATGATCACTACCACAGGTATCATCCAGTATGATTATTCTGATCTGAGCAACATTTTTGAAATCAGCCGGATACCGTTTCAACTTGAGGAATGAAGAACAAAGAGTGACAGCCTTGCGGAAAGAACCTGACAGGTTCATTGTTTATTTTTTTCCAGGTAATGATAGTGTCTGACCAGTTTGAGGTAAAGGAAAATCCCAACAAACCGTAACAGGAACAGGTTGATCAGCCGTATATGGCTGTTCATCTTAACGCCATCTTTATTTCCCGTCATCCTTGCCAGGTTCCTTAATAAGAAACGTTTCAGATTTTTCCGGATCGGATAACTTGAAAAATAGAGCTGTATCCATTCAGTATAAAAGCCCCGGGGTGACAACCGTGTCGTTACCACGGCATGGGCAAAGTCGAAATAATCATAGCTCAGAATAATATTTTTCTTCACTTCGGAATGATACTTTGTCCCGGGAATTGGAGTCAGGATAGGGAATATAGGGCTTTTTAGATTGTTTTTTGTCACATAATGTATTACCCTGCTGAAGTCTTCTTTCTTAAAACCAGGATCGACCAAAAAGTGCGGGCGGAAGGGTATCCCGATATCATTCAGTATCCGGGCTGCCTCCTCATTGTTCGTAAGGGTGTTCTTCTTGTTCAAATCGTTCAGCTGATCATCGCTGGTTGTTTCAAACCCCACGCAGAGGTTATCCAGTCCGATCTCCCTCCATTCCCTCATCATGTCGGGATGGCGCGTGATGGTATCGGAACGGCAATAACCGGAATATTTTTTCCGGATATTCGCCTCCTTGATCAGCCTGCAAAGCCTCAATGCGTTCTCTGGATTCAGAAAGGTATTATCATCTGCGAAAAAGACCCGGGGAATGAATTTGGGCAGGCTGGCGATCTCATTGAAGACATCTTCGGCGCTTCGGATGATGATCCGTCCTCCGGCAGCCTGCCACACGCTACAGAAGGAGCAACGGTTAGCGCATCCCCTGGTCGTGTTGACAAGGGATGTCCGGAAACCCATATCGCTGTGGTATTTCTTCAGGTACCTTGCCACCAGGTCCCTCCGGGGGTAAGGAATATCGGAAGCTTTCAGATCATACCGGTTATCATTATGGAACAGCACTTTACCGTGGTCAAGTATTTCTACACCCTGAATCTGGTCGAATGGTTTGCCATTTTCAAAGGATTCAATATACGCGGGAAAGCTTTTCTCGGCCCAGCCAAGGAAGATGGCATGGATACCGGGAACGCGGAAGTCTACAGGAAGCATGGTTGCGTGGTGGCCCCCGACCACCTGAATCATTTCAGGATATCGGTTGTGGATATAGGAGATCAGTTTTTTTGCCTGGATGACGTGGATGGAATTATTTACGGTTATTCCGGCAATGACTGGATGAAATGAGGCAATCTGATCATCTAAAACCCTGTACGTATCAATCCTGAGGTCGAGTATGCTGACATCATGATCCGGCACAAGGGCGGCCAGGACTTCCAGTGCAAGAGGCTCGAACCTTCCCGGAGCAATGCTTGCCTTGCTGTTAGGAGGATGGATCAGGAGTATCTTCATAGAAGAAGGATTTGTTAAACTAATAGCAAATGTACGGTATCGATTAGGGAAAGGCAAATTTATCATTCACATCGAATGAGTGAAAGAGACACTAAAGGGGTTAAAACATTAATTTCGATAAAAAGGGTTGCAAAACAGGAATTTTAATTTTACCTTGCACACATATTTCAACTCAACGCTCATGAAGAAAACACTTTTATTTTTATCCCTGACGGTATCGTTTAACCTGTTGTTGCTGCCAAGGGCATCAACACAGGAGAACATGCGCGTCAACCTGAAGGATGGCACCGTCATCGAACTAGCCATAGATGACATCCGGAAGCTTACCTTCGATCTTAATACCGGTCTGGCGCAGCACGGTGCGCTGGTGCAACAGCTGCTGAAAATCAAGGCCTACCCCAATCCGGCCCGCGATCATGTTAACCTGGATTACGCCCTTGCTGTCAAAGGAGATGTTCTTCTGGAGGTTTACACCATCGGCGGGAGCCTCCGCCTGAACAAGTCCTTTGGCGAACAACAGCCAGGGGAATACCAGTATCGCTGGAACACCACGGATGTGCCTTCAGGCCTGTATGTTTGCAGGATCAGGCAAAACAATGAAATTGTAAGTGAAAAAGTTATTGTTAAAAAGTAAAACAGAGAAAATCATGAAAAGAATAACGTTAATCCTGTCTGTTATGATGATGATGTTGGCCAATCTTGCCGCACAGAGCCTTTACATTCACAAAACCGATGGTTCGGTGATCACGGTTCCGATGAACACCATCGACAGCATCACATTTACAGGCACGACTCCGGTGACCAACTATGCCTGGATGAACGAGATCTATTCGCGCGGAACCACAGAGGATCCGGATTGGATTGAGATTTACAACAACGGTGACAGTGATATCGATCTTACGGGCTTCAAGATCTATGATTCGGGCGGACAATCCGGCAGCAAGCCCAAGAAAGAGTTCCCCTCCGGGACGGTCATCCCGGCTGGTGGTTTTTATGTGATCGTTACCGACACGGAGGATGAGAGCGGATTCGGACTGTCGGGCAGTGGCGAGGAGGTATGGCTGGAGAATACAGCAAGTGAAGTCATTGACAATGTGACTTTCGCCGCGCTGGAGGAAGGGCAGTCCTATGGCCGATATCCTGATGGAACCGAAAACTGGCAGATCCTTTATACAGTTACCAGGGGTGCAGCCAACAGTAACCTGATCCCCTCCGTCATCGAGCTCAACGAGCTCTATTCACGCGGAACATCGGAAGATCCCGATTGGGTGGAGATTCACAATTCTTCTTCCGCTGACATTGATATCAGCGGTTACAAGATCTATGATCCGGGTGGAAATACCGGTACCAAGCCGAAGATGGAATTCCCCTCCGGAAGCATTGTACCTGCCAATGGCTGGCTGGTGATCGTGACCGACACCGACGATCCGGCTGGTTTTGGCCTTTCGAGCGGCGGTGATGAAGTATGGCTGGAAAATACCACGGGTGTGGTGATTGATTATGTTGCGATCCCATCGATGGAAACCACCCAGTCGTACGGGCGTTACCCCGATGGCGCTGATAACTGGCAGCTGCTGAACACGATAACAAAAGGTACAGCCAATATGCCGTAAAATGAAAACCAGTGCACTGCTGTTCGTATGCCTGCTTGTGGCCGCCATGACAGGCTGTCAGGATGAAGAGTATTATCCGGGAACCCTGGATAAGGTGACAGCCAGTATAGTCCTTTCTCTTGATTCATTGGACATCTCTCTGGAAACGGCAGCCGTTTTCCTGGCCTCAACCGATGGTGACAGCATCGCTGCCCGGGCAAGGCTCAAGGAGCTCTGCGAAGCTGTCTCCTTCACAAAAGAGTTTGCCTTCATCAACAACCAGGGGATCATGCAGGTGGTTGAGCCGTCGGCATATTATCCTTTCGAAGGCACAGATTTCAGCGACGATGATGAAATGATGGATTTGATAGAATTTCACACGCAGGTGTTTACTAATTTTTTCCTTGCCCGGGAGGGCTATCATGCAGTGGCAGATATTCATCCCGTTTACGACGCCAATCACTCGTTTGGAGCCATTGAGGGATTGTTCACTCCCCTTGATCTCCTCGACCGGATCTGTACTCCTCTGGTAAGCCCTCCCGCAGAAGTCTGGATTATGGAAAAAACAGGAACCGTGGTCTATGACCGTGACCTGGTGACCATCGGGCTTAATGTACTGACTGATCCTTACTACGATCCATTCCCTGAAGTCAGGACGGCGGGACAGAAAATTCTCGCTGAAGAAACAGGCAAGACCTCGTATACATTCTATCTCACCGGAACCCTTACACCGGTCGTGAAGCAGGCGTGGTGGTATACGATTCATCTTCATGATAACGAATGGAAGGTTATCTGGACGGAGCAGGAAAACCAATGAGAGGAGAGAGGAGAGAGGAGAGAGGAGAAAGGTCTATAATGTTGATTTTTGGAGCGGAACATATTATATGTCAGGGTCTTGATGATTAGTGACAAATACCTGTGTACTGTTTTATTCCTTTTTGTCTGGATGCTGATGCCTTATGGGCTGCTTCACGCCCAGGGTAATCAAAGCCAGACGGTCAGCCTTAGGCCCATCACCAGGCTTCCGGATGTCATTAAGGAGAGCTCGGGGATTGTAATCACCGGTCCCAATGAGATCTGGTCGCACAATGATTCAGGCAATCCAAACAAGCTCTATTGCTTCGATACCACAGGTGCCCTGATCCGTACGCTGGAAATTTCAAACGTCGCCAACATTGATTGGGAAGACCTTACCCGTGACGATGAAGGGAACATTTACATTAACGATGCGGGGAACAATGACAACAACCGGACGGATCTTGCCATTCATATCATTGCCAGTCCCGCATGGATCACAGGGGATGAAACGGAGGCCGGGTCCATTCATTTCACCCTCATGGACCAGAAAGCATTTCCTCCTCCTTCGTCCAATAAAAATTTTGATATTGAAGCTCTGGTATGGCATCAGGATTCCCTGCTCCTGTTCACAAAAAATCGCAGTACTCCCCTTAATGGTTACTGCAAGCAATATGTATTGCCGGCACAACCCGGGGAATACGTTGCCAGGCTGGCAGATTCGGTTTATCTTGGTTCGACAAACGATGAAGCGCGTGTAACGTCGGCAGCGGTGCATCCTGACGGCAGCGAGCTGATCCTGCTGACACGGACAAAGCTGGTCTCATTCACCCATTACACCGGAAATGAAGTATTCAGGGGGGAAAAGAACGTCTATCCGTTTACCGTGCCACCGGGCCAGACCGAGGCTATGGATTTTGTTGGGCAGGGCAACAAGATATATATCACTGAGGAAGGCAGCGGGGGTCTGAGCGGATACCTGTATGAAGTGCTTTTGCCAGTGAGTACCGGATTTGAGAGGATTTCCACCGTGGAGAGGCTGCTCAGGGTCAAAATATCAGGCGACCGGTTAATTCTTGAAACGGGGACATCACCTGTTGATTTTGATGAAGTCTGTCTTATTGACACAAGGGGCTGTGTCCTAAGAAAAGGATCCAATACGCATGTTCTTTCCCTGGACGGAATTCCTGATGGATGCTATGTGGTGCTTGCCGTGAAGGATGGCCGCGCCATGGTTGCGAAGTGGGGATATGTGTCGGGAAGTATAGATTGACGAACAAAGAACCAAGATTTTTGAATTCTGAAATGACTTCAAAAATCAAAACTCAACCATCCTCTGTTCGTAAATCACAACTTCCCATATAATTTTTCAATATGATCTTTGCCGTATTTCCTTTCCAGTTTCCTGACGATGAAGTGCCCTTTGGCCATATCCTGGAAATGATCCATGAAGATCGTATTGATGAGGGCTCCGCCGGCTGCACCGATGGCAGGGATTGCCTGGGCTGCTGCTTTTTCGGTGATCTGTATCCCAAACCGCTGAGATATGACCGCAATCAGCCTGACCAGCACGGGAGCACCTTTTTCAGCCAGCCCTCGTTCGACGACAAACTCCGCTGCCTCGGAAATTGATCTCGCCAAAAGAGCCCGGACTGCATAATATCCGCTGCCCGTGGCATCATCCGATCTTTTATTGCCACCCAGAGCAAAAACTTCCAGGCATGCCAGTTTGGTTTCGTGATCGGAGATGGATTCTCCCTGCGACCTTGCAATTTCCGCTATGGAACGCAGCATGATGGTGGTGGTTACCGGGAGTTCGATCGCAAGGGCAGCCATGCCGAAAAAGCCGCTAACCCCTCCGGTGGCTGCAGCTCCCAGTTTGTGCCATTTATTGGAGGATGCTTTGCCCGGAACATCTTTAAGCGTAAAGATGGCGGCCCCGGAAGCTTTGAGCAAGGCTGCCCGGGTTATTTTCCCGATCTGGGCACCCCAGTTTTTGGGTAATCGCTCAATCCCTTTTTCAAGAGGCATTCCGATGACATTGGTGATCCTGGCAGCCAATCCCGGATTTTCCAGCAGATGCCTGGCCAGTTGAAGCTCTTTTTGTTCGGATTCAGATAGCATTGTGTTCATCACTATTCGGCCTGGGATTGAAATTTTCCCAGGGATGATTTTCTTCGCTTAACACATATCGTGCCTGTCCATCGGGGAACAAATCATGTTTTAAAATTGAACAGCAAATACCCGGCGGCAAGACAGGGGAACCGATCCAAAGGCCCTGGATTTCGGTCATGTAGCGATTTCTTCCGGAACGGGAATGTTCTCTTTCCCGCAGATCTCGGTCAGCCGGTTCAGCGACCAGGGGGAGCGGTAATCAAAGAACTGGCCGAAAGGACGCTTCATCAGGTCGATCAGGTACAGGGTTTTAGGGTCAAGATCCCGTGAGCATTTACTCCGAAGCAGATCCCAGTCTTTGAATATGAATTTCAGGGTTACAAAGACCGTTGGATCGATATGTGAAAGATTGACGCTGCTGATGCCATCATCCAGTATTTTTCTTCTGACACGGTTGATGTGCCGCTCGCTGAGGTCATTGAGAACCTGTATGCATTTTTCAAAGAGAATGTACTCATTGAGCAGGAAGGCGATCTCACACGCATCCATTTTTTCCCAAGGCCACCGGGTGGCTCAGGCAGATAAAGCCTCCGAGCATGAACGATCCGGCATTGAATCCGTTAATATTTCGCTCGATGTACATCGCAATGGCTTTCTTGAAAAACAGGATCTTGCCATCCAGGGTAAAAAGATCGTATATCATTTGCTGATCCTTATGTGTACCCATTTCGCTTTTCAATACCTTCTCAATGTAAGGTATAAGGTTGGAATGGAGCTAGCTGTTCACCAGTTGCTTTGCCTTTTCGGATTTTGTCTGCAGATCGTTCCGGATGACCTTGATCAGGTCGTTCAGGGTGTTGACATGATAGTAGTCAAGGTTCTTCACAATGTCCTGTTATTCATTGTATGCAGCTTTCATATTGATGAAAACCTTTTCTTCTTTTGGCTGCATATCCAGCGCTTCCCCTTCCAGGTATTTCTGGAACCGTGCAGGTTCAAAGCTTGCCTTTCCGGTGAGGATCATTCTGCTCTTACTCGACAGGGTAATCCAGTCGCCTTTTTTCAGGATGTGGCCTTCTTCATTCTCCAGGGTCTGGTCCACCAGTCTGACGTTATATTTCTGCAGGTTGATGAAGGCTAGTATCCCATATCCGAAGCAGGATGTGACCACATGAACAGCAGCAGGTGTCAGGCTGATGATGGCATCGAGTTCGTTAAGGATGATCGTATCGGCCGGTACGTACGTTTCTTTGCACAGGCATACTTTTTCGCCATTTCTTTTGGCTTCCAGTGCCCTGGCAGTGGAAAAGAAAATGCGGGCGGTGACCGCTGAACGCGGAAGAACCGATATCCCGTCGCAGAAATGGGTCAGTTCACGGTAGGATTCGTGATCAATACGTTCCGAAAAGATCTGCCGCAGGTGGTAAGGCTGAATAAGCTGTATGACCTGCCCACCGGGGATAAGCCTTTTCCTGTACATATCGATGGCTGACAACAGCGTTGACCGGCCGGTAAGTTCAGAGGTGTTCAGCTGAAGCATGGCAAACAGGTAAGCATTCTTCCTGAATTCCGCTGCAAATTCAATGGTAACAGGAGATTTAAAGAGGGTTTCCAGTTAAGATACATTCAGATGCATTTTCGTTGCGTGCCGAACATCTGATCTACGAACAAGGAACAAAGAACGTTGATTTGTGAAATGAATTCAAAGATCAAAACTCAACCTTCCTTGTTCGTAAATGACCACTTCCCTCATATGCTTCCGATGTTCTCTTTGCTGTATTTCCTATGATTTTCGGTTCCTGCAATCCGAATGAGCAGTAGGTTTCATCCTAAATGAGTCAATTATCTTTAACGCACCGAATGGAGAATCCATCTTCCTTATAATAGCTATCACGGTCCAGGTTGACGCTCTGGTAGGACAATTTCCATCTCCATGCCCCGATTGTACCGGCCTGTGTTGAAGACCACAAGTTAGCAGTACCTGTTAATCCATGGAAGTAACCATTGTCCGAATGGTTACGCCATCCACCCGGATGTGCAGTGAATCCGCTCTCGTTGGTGGCCCCTGTATTGGGCTCCCACCAGAGCCCTGTTCCGTCCTGGAGGGTTCCGGTGGATTTCATCTTACCTCCCGCTGCGTACTTCCCGCCAAGGAAGTCTCTTAACACAGCATACTCCGGGTCGGAGGCAACGTGCCATGTGTCCGGACAGATCCCCTGTGCACTCTCGTCTGTAACATATTGCATGGCTTCTCTCCATTCATAAAGACCTCCGTAGACATCACAGTTGGCCTCATCGTTTTGCTGACAGTATTTTTCAATGGTGCCATTGTCGGTTTGTAGTTGTCCTCCGCCATTCATAAGGATCATGGTCCCCACGTTCAGGTTCTCCCTCAGCCAGCATTGGTTGCCAATCTGGACGGTATTGTATGTTTGCCCTTCGTACAAGACGGTGGGCAATCCGGGGCAGGGCTGTCCCGTGACCTGGGCGAAACTGATCAGCACCGTATCCGCCGAGCTGTCGCAGATCGTAGTGATGGTCCATGTAAGCTCATATTCATTTCCTGCAAGGCCTTGAAATTCGCTGGTTGGATTTGAAGGGGTCACCACTGTACCGCCTGTACCACTGATGATTGCCCACAGTCCGGTGCCGGAGGTTGGCGCATTGCCGGCCAGGATTGCTGAAGTACCTGGAACGTCGCTTTGATCCGGACCGGCGTTGGCCTGGGTAGGCAGAATGATGCATCCTTTGATGCAGCGGACAGAGAACCCGTGTTCTATATCGGCAAACCGCCCGGATTCAGCCTGGCCGGAGTTCAGGTACCGGCTCCTGGCGTCGTATTCACTCATCTGAGTGGAAGAATAGAAATGGCCCCTGATGGTAAGGTAGTCAAAGCCCCCATCGTCGTAATTGCGCATACCTCCTGGGAGGCCTGTGAATCCGCTGGAATTGGTTGCATCGTTATTGGGGGGATACCAGTGGGCGGTTCCTGTCTCCCTGAGGTTTGATCCAGCATCAAAGCCACGCCAGCCGTGAATATCCCATTCGGGATCTCCAACGGGGTAAACGGCATCAACGGTCCCTTCCAGAGTTTTCCATTCATTGTCGGTGGGTATGTGCCAGTCCGCCGGGCAGATCCCCTGTGCACCTTCCGTTGTCACATATTGCATGGTCTCATCCCAGTCATACAATCCCCCGAATGTGGTACAATTCACCGGATCATTATTATAACAGAATTTTTCAAGAATATCATTATCTATCTGCAGATCTCCCCCTGAGTTGCTGATCACCATCGTGCCAACGTTCAGGTTCTCTTTGAACCAACATTGTTCCCCGATCTGAACGGTTTGGTAGGTCTGTCCTTCGTAGGAAACGAACCCGATGCATGGGCAGGGGATGCCGGGAACCTGCAGGATGATGTTTACGAGGGCGATGATATCCAGCACGTTGATCCCGCCATCTGCAGTTATATCAGCTGCATCGGTATTAAATGGACTGGGACTTCCTCCCATGATATAATTGACCATGGAGATGATGTCCAGAACGTTAACCAATCCGTCCTTGTTCACATCCCCGCAGATGAAGTCATCCTCAAGTGTCAGGTCGGGCAGGGATGGGACAGAAGCAGTGTGTCCGTTCTCACAGGATGGATCCGGGTTAACTGGATTGCCGGAAAAAACAGTGTTGTTCACCAGGGTGACTGTGACCAGGACCACTAAAAGAATAAAGGAACGAGTTATCATTGGATTCTGATTATGATGAGGTGAAGAGGATTTGAGCTGTAAATATAAGAAATCAATTAACGGAAAGCAAGAGGGCTATAAAAAAAGAGAAGATTTCTGCTGCATTCTTACTTCAAGAATAAAAGAACCTGTTTCCATTTTACAACCATCAGTTCTTATATTTGTGGTTATGAAATCAGGCGAGTTACTATATCCTCCCATCGAGGGCAAGACATATTCGTTATTTGGAGATTCCGAATCCACACATGAATATTACCATACCATGCAGTCATTAGCTAGTAAGATCCTGATTGGGAATGACATAGAGACAGTTCTGGAAATACTTCGCGGATATTCAGCCAGAAAAAAATACCTGAAAAAAATTGTCACGGGTCACTATCATGATTCCTTGATTTCCTTCTGTCTAAATACTATTCATGAACCTCTGAAACAGTATACCAGGGCTGCAGCAGGGCACCTGAAACATCTTTCACCGTGGAAGAAATTATGGGACCGAAGGCTATCCACTACTGAAGAGCAATATCATCTTTATATGCTCGAAATTGAACTGACCAACCGTTTGAACAGGATTTTTTTTTTACAGGCAAACCAGAAAATATCGCTTCAGCCATATTGTCTTAGAGATCATTCGGTGAGTTGCAAAGCAAAAAAGAAAGGCGATGATTATCAATGCACCGCTTGTTCTAAAAAGTGTTTTCAGAATGCTGCCAGCCAGATTTTGAGAGAGAATCATATCGAGCCTTATATCTGGATGGGTGGCAGCATTAGCAAGACAGCCATCGCGGTGCGTAAAGACAATCAGAGTTTCGGGATCCTTGGCATTGCCTGTGTTCCTGAACTGGTTTGGGGTATGCGAAAATGTGTGAAATACCGGATCCCGGTTGTTGGAATTCCATTAAATGCCAATCGTTGCATTCGCTGGTTCGGCGAATTTCATCCAAATTCGATCGATCTGGATGAACTGACAAGCCTGATCGGGGAATACTGAATCCTCAATCCTTCAGACAGCGGACCGCCCGCCCATAATGTATTTGTTCGGCGTACCGGTATACTTTGTCGCTAGTGTAACCCAAATGCCGATACCAGATGTTGGAAGGATCTAAGTGTGATGACGACCAAAACCAGCCGAGCATGCCAAGAGAGACAAATTCTCCATTGTAACCCTTACGATTCCCCCCTGGAAGGGCTGTGAAACCACTGGAATTGCTTGCCCCCGTGTTCGGCGAGTTCCAATGAGTTGTTCCTGCTTCTTTGAGATTGCCTCCTGCATCAAAGCCACGGAAGTACATTTCATCCCACACAGGATCTCCGACAGGGTACTGGCTATCTACTGTGCCTTCCAGGATCTTCCATTGACCGTCCGTTGGGATATGCCATCCAACAGGACAAATACCCTGCGCTCCTTCTGTTGTCACATATTGCATCATTTCATTCCATTCATAGAGGCCTCCATAGACATCACAATTAGCTGCATCGTTATTGTAACAGTATTTCTCAATCACTTCATTGTCTAATTGCAATTGCCCTCCGGTATTACTGATAATCATCGTACCCACGTTCAGGTTCTCCCGGAGCCAGCACTGATCACAAATTTGAACGGTGTTATAGGTCTGCCCCTCGTAGGTTACAGTAGGGATTCCGGGACAAGGCAGGCCCACTCCAGCCATAAAGCTTATCACCACAGTATCCTCTTTACTCTCACAGGCTGTGCTAATAGTCCAGGTTAGGGAATATGCATTCCCTGCCAGTCCCTCGAAATTGCTTGTCGGATTCAGGGTATCAGCAAGGATTCCTCCCGTGCCACTGATAACATGCCATACACCGGTACCATAGACAGGGGTATTACCTGCAAGAGTGCAAGTGCAGGGAACATATGGCTGATCCGGTCCTGCATTGGCTTGTGTAGGCTGCGGCCAGCAGCCTTTGAGGCACCGGACTGAAAATCCGAGATTCTTATGGTAGTAGTACCTGCTAGTCAAAGGCTCATTACTGGCCATATGGCGGCGCCATGCATATGTTGCATCGTACTCTGTAGAAGTCCAGAAGTAAGACCACATACCCAGATCATCGAAGTCCCCGAAGAAGATACGCCTCTCCCCACCCGGAAGGGTGGTGAATCCGCTTGAATTGGTTGCACCTGTATTGGGGGCATTCCAATGAACAGTGCCTGCTTCCTTCAGATGACCCCCTGCATCAAATCCTCTCGAGCCCTCCTCATCCCAAATCGGATCACCCACAGAATACTGGCTATCAACTGTTCCCTCCAATTCTTTCCATTCCTCATCGCTGGGAATGTGCCATCCTAATGGACAGATGCCTTGGGCACCTTCAGCCGTTGTATATTGCATTGCTTCATTCCATTCATACAATCCGCCATATATGTCACAATTGGCTACATCATTGTTATAACAATATTTCTCAGTCAGCCCGTTGTCCGCCTGCATTTGTCCTCCCTCATTACTCATGATCATTGTGCCTGCAATTATATTTTCTCTGAACCAGCACTGACCGCCAACCTGGACTGTCGCATAGGTATGTCCTTCGTAGTTCACCGGGGCCACGCATCCGCACGGCAGGCCCGGCACCTGCATGATGATGTTCACAATGGCAATGACGTCCAGCACGTTGATCCCGTTATCATCATTGATGTCGGCTGCATCCTGGTTGAAAGGGGACGGATTTCCACCCATGATGTAATTGACCATGGAAATGATGTCAAGGACGTTGACAAAGCTATCCTCGTTCACATCCCCACAGAGGATGTTTTCCTCCTGGGGAAGTGCTGGCATAGAGGGAATCATGATCTTCGGTGAGTTCAACGGAACCGGACCACCACTGACTACTGCCATCGGACTCGATACCAGCAGGAACGCAGCTGTCGCTGCAAAACAATTAAAAAGCTTTCTCATAAGTATTATAAATGGAATAGTCAATGATGTTTGACGGTTCAAAGATATTAATTGGATCAAGACAAGAAAAAAAATGAAGAGAATGTGTGTTAATTTATGATTCAGTATGGATGAATTGGGATGTCAGAATTTTTTTAAGTATTGCTGAATTCTGAAATCCCCCAATAAATACCCAAATCCCAAATGATAGCTACTGAATCCTAAATCCTCAGTCTTTCAGGCAGCGTACGGAAAATCCATGCTGGGGACTGCAGTTATCTTGTAACATCCAAGCATAGCCGTAGTCCAGGTACCTGTACAGGTTATTATTGGTGTCGAACGGGGATGAAGTCCAGAAGGACCCATAATTACCCAGGTTTTCGAAGCTTCCGCTTTCGATTTCGCGGCATCCCCCCGGCAGGCCGGTGAAGCCACTTTCATTGGTGGCGCCTGCATTGGGTGTGTGCCATAATCCATTACCTTCTTCGATGGTGCCTGTGGATTTCAATTTGCCGCCAGTGACCGCCTCACCTCCCAGGTAGTCTGTAAGTATTGTGTACTCGGCATCGGTCGGCAGGTGCCATCCGTTAAAGCAGATCCCCTGCGCTCCTTCAGTGGTCGCATAATTCATCGCCTCGCCCCACTGATAGAGACCTCCGTAAAGATCGCAATTTTCTTCGTTGTCACCATAGCAATACTTCGATAAAGATCCCTCATCCCATTGATCAAACATACCGGAAGTCATCCCGCCTGCATTCAGGTTTGCCGCCATCCAGCACTGGGTACCGATCGTGACCGTTGCATAGCCCTGACCGTCCCGGCTGTCCACCAGCAAGTCGCCACAGGTGAAAAACCGGATCATCACCGTATCTGACTTCATGGTACAGGACGTTGCAATGTTCCAGGAGAGCAGGTATTCGTGTCCGATCAATCCGTTGAATACACTGGTTGGGCTGGAGGGGGTCATGATCGATCCGCCCTCTCCGCTCAGGATGAGCCAGTGCCCGTTACCGATAGTGGATGGGTTACCTGCCAATGTCGTTGAGTTGCCCGGAACATTCAGCTGATCAGGTCCGGCGTCGGGCAGGGTTGGCAGGGGATCGCAGTCCTTAAGACATCGCACACTGAAACTGAACCACCGGAAGTGTACTTTCCTGACAATCCCGGGGTCCAGATAGCCCAGATAGCGGTCCACCTCGTGTTCACCCGTGTTCCAGTCTGTCGAAGTATGGAAATAGGCGTATTTTCCGAGGTTCAGGAAGATCTGGCTGTGAGCGCGGTAGCCGGCCGGCAGGGCGGAAAAACCGGAAAGATCATTGCCATTACCTCCCTGAAACCAGCCGTTGGCCGATCTCAGCTTAGCGCCGGCATCCAACCCGCGCCATTCGTCGCCCATGAGTTCCCATTCAGGATCTCCCACCGGGTACTGGCTGTCAACCGTACCCTCCAAAACCTTGAATTCGTTGTCGGTGGGAATGTGCCAGCCGATGGGGCAGATACCGCGCGCGCCTTCGGAAAGGTCATACTGCATGGCCTCGGGCCATTCATACAGTCCCCCGTACGTGTCACAGAAGGTTATATCATTGTTGTAGCAATATTTCTCCATAATCCCGTTATCCGTTTGCTGGTGCCCCGTGGTTGAGCTGTTGATCTTTGTGCCAACGTTCAGGTTTTCCCTGAACCAGCACTGACCACCGATATCCACTGTAGGATATGTTTTGCCTTCATAGTCCACTTCGGTGATGCCGCCACAGGCTGTTTGGGCAAAGCTGATCACCACCTCATCTAATGCGGTGTCACACACTGTGGAGATCGTCCATAACAGAGTATATTCATTCCCGGCAAAACCTTGGAAATCAGCTGTCGGGCTCCAGGGATCGACAAATGTCCCACCGGTTCCGCTGACAATGGACCACACTCCTGAACCGTATGCGGGCGTATTGGCTTCTAGCTGCGTTGATGTTCCCGGAACATTCAGCTGATCCGGACCTGCGTTGGCCTGGGTGGGCTGTGGCCAGCAGCCTTTGATGCAGCGGACACTGAAGCCGTTATCCCCACCCACGTACTCGGCTCTGTATACACCGTCGAAGTAATACGTCAGGTACCGGTGCCATGACATATAGTATTGCACCGGAGTAGATGTCCAGAACTGTCCCCAGGACCCCATCTCGTAAAAGCCGTCATCGTAGCGGTGACCCGCAGGCATTCCGGAGAATCCGGAAAGGTTCGTTCCGTTTCCGGCATCCAGCCAGCCGGTGGTGGTTTTTATGTTTTTACCCGCATCCAATCCCCTTACGCCGGTTCGATCCCATTCCGGATCCCCGGCAGGGAACTGGCTGTCGACGGTGCCTTCCATAACCTTCCATTCTGCGTCACCCGGGATATGCCAGCCCGGAGGGCAGACCCCCTGGGCTCCGTCGTCAGTGGCGTACTGCATGGCTTCAGGCCATTCATACAGTCCCCCGTATGTTTCGCAATTGGCCGGGTCGTTGTCATAGCAGTATTTTTCGATGATGTCGTTGTCTGTCTGCAGGTGTCCCCCGGTATTGACGGTGATCATGATACCAGCGTTCATGTTTTTCCTGAGCCAGCACTGTTCCCCGATTTGAACGGTGGGGTAGGTTTGCCCCTCGAAGGTCACTGGAGCGACGCATCCGCAAGGCAATCCTGGCACCTGCATGATGATGTTGACAAGGGCGATGATGTCCAGCACGTTAACGCCCCCGTCGGCATTGATGTCAGCAGCCTCATTGCTGAAAGGACTGGGATTGCCTCCCATGATATGATTGACCATGGTGATGATGTCCAGCACATTGACAAAACCGTCAAGGTTTACGTCCCCGCAGAGGAAATCATCATCTTCGGGCAGGGCGGGCATGGATGGGACAACACATTCAGTCAGGTTCGAAGGATATGCCAACCCCGGATCAGCGGCATAGGTAGAATTGATCCCCTGGAAATAGCATGCTGCTATCACCATACAAAGAAAAAATGGAGTTTTCATTGAATTGAAATCAAAATAATTAAGGACAGGATTGATGCTGTAAATATACAGAATCGTTCAGGGGATTGCAAGAAAATTTTTGATTTAATTTACTGCGGACATTTTACCTGCGTCATCCGAAAAATAAACTTTTCTTTAAAGCCGTATGTTGGATGCCATTCTGCTTTTTGGAATATATTTGCTTTTCCCTGACTGATAATCGTCAGAAAGACATTTTAACTGATCACGATGAAAAAGACAACTGTGAAAGACAGAAAACTGAAAAAAGTGGCGAAGGAGGTTGCCAAAGTGGCTGAATACCTGTGGATCAATGGCTGGGCTGAGCGCAATGCCGGCAACATATCGGTCAATGTGACGGGAATCATCGACCGTAAATCCGTAGATCACGGTCCATATCAGGCCTTACCTTTGCCCAGGACTCTACCCGAACTGGCAGGCATGTGTTTTTTCATGACGGGTACCGGCAAACGCATGCGTGATATGGCTGACAAACCCTTCCGAAATGCGGTTCTGACACAGATCAATCAGGAGGGGAACACACTTTGCCTGATCCCCATGAGCAAACACGTGAAAAAAGATGTGCAACCGACATCAGAGCTTACGACGCACCTTGGCATCCATCAGATGATTGCACGGCGGCAGTCCGGTGAACGAGCCGTGATCCATACCCATCCCACGGAGCTGATCGCTCTTTCGCAATCACCCGCAATCAAGACCAGGGATGCCCTGAACAAGCTGCTCTGGGGCATGCACCCTGAAACGATGGTATTCATTCCGGGAGGAGTTGGCTTTGTGCCTTATGTGTTGCCAGGTACAACTGACATTGCCACCCCTACCATTTCCGAATTGGAGCATCACGATATTGTTCTCTGGGAAAAACACGGTGCCTTTGCCGTAGGAAGGACCCTGTCCGATGCTTTTGACATCATTGATATTGCCTGTAAATCAGCCAGGATATGGTTCTTATGTAAATCTGCCGGATTTGATCCCGAAGGATTGTCCGGGAAGCAGTTGGCCGAATTGAAAGAGCTGGTTAAGAAGTTCCATCTGTAATTCAGGCAATTAAAATGGAGCTCTGTTCGTAAATCAATCGTTCCTGGCAGGAAAAAGATAGGAAGGAAATCCTTTTTGTTATTTTTGTGTGCTTATTTCTAAAGTCAAGACACCAATGCTCACTTCTACAATCGTATACGAAGGAAACCTCAGGATCAGTGCTATCCATGTTCGCTCACAGCAACAGATCCTTACCGACGCACCCGTAGATAACATGGGAAAAGGAGAAGCGTTTTCCCCCACTGACCTTCTGGCAACTTCTCTGGGCACCTGCATGCTAACCATCATGGGAATTGCAGCACAAACGCACCATTTCAATATTGATGGCACAACCGCCGGGATCACCAAGATCATGGCTGGTAATCCCCGAAGGGTGGGCGAAATAGTGGTGGAGCTGACTTTTCCGCCTAACAAATATTCGGAAAAGATCAAAACCATCCTACAGAATGCTTCCAGAACCTGTCCGGTTTCCCTGAGCCTGCATCCTGACCTTAAACAAACCGTCATCTTTCATTTCTGATGATCCGATTCACTGAGCAGGAAAGACTGAATTCTTCACACAGGCAATCATCCTCCTGTGGCATTCGGGGTTCTGATGGTGATGATTAGTACTCTGATCGGTTGCGGCTGCCGGCTGTGATCCCCTTCGGTCAACTGGCTGCTTCGTCGGGCACTGCCATTTTTTCCTGTTCGCAGATCTTTGTCAGTCTGTGGAGTGACCAGGGAGCCTTGTAATCGAAAAAATACCCGAACGGGCGCTTCAACAGATCGATCAGATACAACGTTTCAGGATCAAGTTCTTCGGAATGGTCCTTTTTCAGCAGGTCCCACTCTTTGAAGATCAATTTCAGGGTAATGAAGACCGTTGGGTCAATGTGGGAAAGGTTGACGCTGCTGATCCCGTCATCCAGAATCTTTCGCCTCACGCGGTTGATGTGCCTTTCACCCAGGTCGTTCAGCACCTGAATGTATTTTTCAAAAAGGATGTACTCATTCAGCAGAAAGGCTATCTCGCCGGCATTCATCCTCTCCCAGAAAGCTACCGGATGGATCAAACAGATAAAACGGCCCAGCATAAACGAACCGGCATCGAATCCTCTGATATGGCGCTGATTGCATAATGCAATGGCTTTTTTGAAGAAAATGATTTTGTCGTCCAACGTAAACAAATCATAGATCATTTGCTGGTCCCGGTGCGTTCCCATTTCGCTTTTCAGAATCTGTTCGATGTAGGGAGTCAGGTTGGAATGCAGCCAGCTGTTCACCAGTTTTTTGGCTTTATCCGGCTTTGTCTGAAGATCGTTTCGGATGACCCTGATCAGATCATTCAATGTATTTACATGGTAATAATCCAGATTTCTGATGATGTCCTGGTATTCATCATAGGCGGCCTTCATGTTGATGAATACTCGTTCTTCCTTGAGCTGCATGTCGAGGATTTCACCCTCCAGGTATTTCTGAAAGCGTGCAGGTTCAAAGTTTGCCTTTCCGGTCAGGATCATTCTTTTTTTACTGGACATGGTGATCCAATCACCTTCCCTGAGCACAACACCGTCCGAATTTTCCAGCGCCTGGTCCAGCAGTTTTACCTGGTATTTATACAGGTTGAGAAAAGCCGGAATGCCGTATCCGAGACAGGATGTGACCACATGAACGGCAGCCGGGGTCAGGCTGATGATGGCATCCAGCTCGCACAGGATGATCGTATCGGCCGGAACAAATGTTTCTTTGCACAGGCATACTTTTTCGCCATTTTTTTTGGCTTCCAGCGCCATGGCCGTTGAAAAGAATATCCGGGCAGTGACCGCTGAACGCGGTAGGACCGAAATGCCTTTACAAAAATAAGCCAGCTCCTGAAAGGATTTATCGTCAATGCGCTCCGAAAAGATCTGCCGCAGGTGGTACGGCTGGATTAGCTGGATCACCCTTTCTGCAGAAATCATACGTTTTTTGAACATATCGATTGCCGAAAGCAGTGTGCTCCGCCCCGTGAGTTCAGAGGTGTTCAACTGCAGCACGGCAAACAGGTAGGCGTTTTTCCTGAATTCGGCTGCAAATTCGATGGTCACAGGGGATTCAAACAGGGTTTCCAGCTTCGACAGGCTGGGGACGAAATGATAGACCGCCGGAAAGGTGTTCATTATTTCCTCCCTTTCAAAAAATTCCGTGTCGGTTCGTTCCATGCTCCCGGTCATGATGTCATCACCAAAGATGTTCACTGCACTCTCAATCTGTATACCGATCCCTGTGCGGGAATGGCGGCTGTAGAGAACACCCGGGTATGAACTGTCGTTTCGGACGGTCCATACCATTTTTTGGAGGATGATGGAAGGGTAGGAGATATTCCCCCTTTTAAAAGTATAAGCCAGGTCCTGATTGCACCTAAAAAATTCGTGCATGCTTTCAACAAAAAAAAGTACCTGGGAAAATGGATCGGAAAGAATGGCTGCATTTACTTTTCCGACTTCTTCAACCAGCAGGTCGATGCCGTTTTCAATCTCTTTCAGCGTACAATCCGGTCCGACAGGTTTGCATAAATCACCCCGGGAATGGTTTGGGAACAGGATTTTATGGATGCTTTGCAGGTTGTTCAGGTAGATCTTGCCTGCCACAACGGCTCCGTATTTCATTTTCAGGGCTTGATAAACCGTTTCATTGATGCCGGCGTTGAGGTAGGTGGGCAAAAATCCCGGGATGTAGAACGAGGTTGCTGATCGCATGGCGAACACCAGCGGATTGGTCGCATCCCCGAATTTCAGCCCTGTCATCTTCTCAAGGTTTTCAATGGCATGGCGAAGGCTGGTTTCTTTCTGATGTGAAGTTGAAAAGAAAGTATTGGCTGTAAAAACACAGAAATCAGGTACCGGAAAAAGTTTCTGGCTGAGGTTGAGCAGGATGGCCCCTTTCTGGCTGATCTGTTCATCGCTGTAGCCCAGGTCGGTGGAGGAAGGTACGACAAACGGATCCTCCACAAGGGTGATCCGGTTGATTTGTTCCTGCTTTTCAGCCTTATATCGTGAAATGAGCTCATCGACCAGGTTTTTCGATTCCCCGTTTCCTTCGTCGGCCAGGATGAGATGACGAAGGTATTCCTTTCCTTTTTCTTTATTTTCCTGACATAAGAATGGAATGTCGAAAAAATGTCCGCAGAAGACCTGGGTACGGGAGTGATTTTTTTCAAGATATTCGATTTCCGGCTGGAGGTAGTTGCTGTAAAGGGAGTGATTCTCCGGAACACATTCCTCCACGAAAAATTTGATGGTCCTGAAATTGGAATAGCTGGACCGGACAGTATAATCGATGATGAAATGATCGTTCATCTTTCGATAAAGATACATTCAGATGCATTTTCGTTGCGTGAGAGACCTATGATTTACGAACAAGGAACAAAGATCTTTGAATTCTGAAATGAATTCAAAGATCAAAACTCAACATTCTTTGTTCGTAAATCATAACTTCCCCTATAGGTTCTAAACCGAATGACAAATTTCTCTGTTCCCGGTTCGTAAATTTCTGGTTGTACTATCAATCGAGCTCATACGAAAATTTGCGAAGTACCGGATCCCTGTCGCCGGGATACTGCTGAATGCCAATCTTTGCATCCGCTGGTGGGGAGAGTTTCTTCCGAACTTGAGTGATCTGGGTAAGCTTGAAAACCCTCTTGTTGATTTTTGAAATCCATCAACAAATACCCAAATCAATGGCAATAATATCCAGTACATTGACAACCCCATCGCCATTGGTATCCCCGTAAAGAATTTCTTCTTCCGGCAATGCGGGGAGATCCGCAAAGGGATCCATATATTCACAAAGGTCACTTGGAACCGACGGCCACCATGGGGCAGCCAGTGCAATGGTGCCTGAAAATGATAGTGTTACAGATAATAAAATAATGATGATCCAGGATTGCTTCATGTGTAAAGGATTTTAAAGTTCATGAGGTAAATTTAGAAAAACTTTTAGCGATCAAAGTGAACCAGGATGATTGCTTTATCACTCTATAAGTATATTCACTTTTACCCCGGATGCGTGTTCCTTATCACGATACAGCCGCTGGATGGCTTTTTGGAAATCGTCCTCGCTGCAGGTATAGATATCGGTGAACTTCTGCGGATTGCGGTCTACCAGCGGAAACCACGAATGCTGAACCTGGATCATGATGCGGTGCCCCTTATATCCTCCGTCAGCGTGTCGGTCCTGTAGACCATCACATCCGGCCGCTTGGATGCAAAGCGCTGATCATCGTTCATATATTCGAAGGTGCGGTTTTGATGCACCTTTTCAGCATAGGGAACGGGCCGGTTGGGATCGGTCATGTATTCATCATAACCCACGGCTGCTTTCGGTGGCTCAAATGCCAGTTTTCCGTCAGGCTGCAGGTAAAGGAATTTTTCAGCCACATCTGCTGGTGGCCATTTGCCGAAGCTTTTCCACCGGTTCCCGCCGTTGATGAAGATCCTTGCCTCATCAAAATCGCCGCTGCCTTTTCCGAGCAAATAGTGGTCGAAGAATTTCATTTCCAGTTCATGGAAGGGCTTGATCACATCCTGACCGAAATAAATATTTCCCAAGTTCTCTCCGGAGGAACTCAATCCCCACTGGGCGTGCGCCCAGGGACCCATCACCAGGAAATTGGGATGATCTGGAGGATTTTGCTTTTCAATGGCGCTGTAGATATGAAGGGTGCCGTACAGATCTTCGGCGTCGAACCAGCCACCTACCGTCATGACGGCAGGTTTCACGTTCCTGAGGTATTGCCTCGGATCCCGTGATTTCCAGAAGTCGTCGTAGTTGGGATGGGCGAAGGTGTCGTTCCAGAATTTCGCCGAATCGCCAAAAAATCTCTTCTTTATCGAACTCAGGCTTCCCTGTTCAAGCAGGAACTGGTAGTTATCCTGCGCCGGCCAGGTGAACGGAGAGCTTTCTTCGCGCGAGGGCTCCTTCTTCTGTTTTCCGAAAAATTGAAAGAAGGTAAAGCAATCGAGCAGGAACATGGCTCCGTTGTGATGAAAGTCATCGCCAAGGAACCAATTTGTTACGGGTGCCTGCGGGGACACTGCCTTAATGGCCGGATGAGCGCTCAGTATGGCCATAGTGGCATAGAAACCAGGATAGGAAATGCCTGATACACCCACATTTCCATTGTTGAAAGGCACATGGTTCACCAGCCAGTCCACCGCATCCCAGGTATCGCTGGCTTCGTCAATATCCTGATCCGATCTTTTATCTGGAAGGAAAGGTCGGATGTCTGCAAAGATCCCTTCGCTCATGAACCGGCCACGGACATCCTGGAAAACCATTATATAATTCTCTTTGATAAAACGGCAATACAGTGATATGATGTAATTGAACTGGTCAGGCCCGGCCGGCTCGCTGTTATAAGGGGTGCGTATGAAGAGGATGGGGTAGGTTTTCGTGGTGTCCTTTGGGACATAATACGAGGTGAAGAGCCTGACACCGTCGCGCATCGTGATGTAAACCTCTTTTTTGGTGTATTTGGATTGAATGGACGCCGTGCTGCATTCCGAAGGAGGGATCGAATCACGCGCGAAGATCAACCTGACCGTATTTTCAAACTGATTGAAGGTACCGGTGATCTTTGTGTAGCGGGCATCCACCCATCCTTCATAGGACAGATCGAGATTGACTTGCGTGAATTTCAGATCCGGAAAATCGAAATGAAAGGAAGTCAGGGGGATCGCCCACGGCCCCTAGTCGGGGCTGAACAACTGGGCTTGATAGCCCGTTGAATCGGTATCGATCTGAATGACGATCCGCAATTCAATTTGAGGTAATGTCAGCAATCCCCACCATTTGCCGGTCAGGGACTGTGAGGAACCCGTATTGCTGCCAAGGAGCAGTGCCAACAGCAGGGCAATGCAGGTTAAAAATGGTCTTCTGTACATGGCCCGATGGATTTTGATTTTTTAAAGAGGGAAAGGTACAAAAAATTTCCTATTTTTATTTTTTGATAAAATGACGTCAAGATGAAACAAAAGAAGGATCCCGTCGGCCAGATCCATTCCTACCTGGCCCTGAGAAAAGCGGTGGGATGGGTCGCCATATTGCTCCCCTTTGTTCTGATGCTGGGCGTGCGGCTTATCTTCAGGGGAGACCTCACGCTCTATACGATCAGCATGTATTACTTCACGGGCATGCGGGACGTCTTTGTCGGGGCACTGTGCGCCATCGGCCTGTTCCTGTTCTTTTACCACGGGTACAACCGCTGGGACGACTGGCTGGGGAACATTGCAGGTTTCTGTGCCTTCTGCATTGCCTGGTTCCCAACATCCAAGGTTGGACATCTCTCCTGGACCGGTAAAATTCACTTCATTGCCGCAATCGTCTTCTTTCTTGCACTGGCCTGCTTTTCGCTCTTTTTGTTTACGCAGAAAGAAGCTGATCCGACACGGCGGAAATTGAAGCGAAACAGGATCCATATCGCATGCGGTATAGTGATGATCGTCAGTTTGTTGGCCATCATGATCTATTTCAGCATTTTTCAGGAGGATTACCCGAAGACCAGTTTTGTGTTCTGGGCCGAGACGGTGGCGCTGGTTGCCTTTGGGATATCGTGGCTGACGAAGGGAGGGGGAATATTTGCGGATAGGAGAGAGGAGAGAGGAGAGAGGAGAGAGGAGAGAGGTGTCGGATGTGTTCATGAAATAGGTTAGACGGCAGGAATATGGACGGATGTACAACGATAAGCTCTGGAAATCCAGACTGATCATATACGCCATCTATGAGCTCACCCCGCAACAGACTTCCTACCGCAACAAGAAGTGTGATAAATTCAGCCATCCCGATGATGAGGGGATCGCACGGATCATCAACAATAAAAGCGAAAGCAGGGAGATTAACCTCTATTTCAACTATGAATCGGAAATCAACCACCTATGGTCGGATAGTCAGATGCGACAGGATTATGGGTATGATGTAAATTATCCGGACAATGATACGATGGTCATCGATATGTTGTGTAAAAATAAATCCGGAAATACTTGATTTCCGGATTTCTAATTTGTAATTTAGGAGGGAAATTTCATAAACAGGCAAAATCCACTGAAAAGTTCCCTTCTCAATGAAATGCCCTCACAGATTTCTTCTGGTTATTCCTGTGCTGATAATCATGTCATGTATGAATTACGGTTCCGCACAGGTCATTACGCAGCCCGATCCCACCCTCCGGTTCGATCGAACAAAGGGTATTATCGTCTTATATCCTTCCATGGATGGTAAGTTCTATTTAAATTTTTCCTACTTAACTGATTTAAAGGCTAATGACACGATATTTCTGGTCAATGCTGCTCCAGGGAATTATCACGCCCGTTTTGATTGGTCAGTCGGTTCCAACACACAACAATTTACCGTTAATAAGAGAAATGTCGTAGAAATGATCCTTAGCCCCGATTCTCTGGTGGTCAGATCCAATGCCCAGGACTGGTACACAGTAGCCAACAGGGCTGCCGGTAAGCTAATTTTAAGTGATTTGAAAGAATGTCTCTATTGGAACACGCATCTTGCCTTTTTCACGCTGGGGGATCTGGATCCATATCCCAAAGCAGGAACCTTTAATTCCTTTACAACCATTCTGGGATACAGTGTTTCGAAGGGATTTGGCTTAGGTGCAGGAATTTCGTACAATAATTATGACATTTCCACGGAATTGCAAAATATTTCCATGCTTCCTGTTTTTATTGATATCCGGTCCCATTTCTCTGCCAGGAAAACAGCTCCTTTTTTTAAAATTGATATTGGGTATACTGTTCTGCTATCGGGGGAAGGTCTGACCTATAAGGGAGGACCCACCCTTGATCGGGGTGGAATATACTTTTCACCCGGACTGGGACTGAGAATTGCGCTCACTGATAAACTGCAATTTAATGCATCCATTGAGTATTCCATGGAAAAAGTTCATTATACAGCTGAATGGAATCCGGGTTGGTACGATGCGTTAAATTTCCTGAAAATCAACTTTGGAATTGGATTCACGAAACAGTTAAAACGATCATTGGCAATGTAAAACCCTTATCACCTGAATCATGAAGAGGATCTTTTTTCCACGAACAGGTTTGCTGAATCCACTTGCCTGTTTCCTGCTCATCCTAATTTTTCTTAACTTCACCGGGGGATGCGTTTATTATTACAAGGTGAATACGGTCGACCATCCCGCACCCGAAGCCATCAGGTGGGAGAATCTGAATGGTAAATATTTTATCCTGCACACTCCTGTTACAGTTTATCACATTATCCATCCCACGATCGATTCCACTCATCTGCGTGGGACTGTTGAAATATGTCCTGACGACCACCGGATGTATGTTACGACCAATACCGGCAAAGTGAACCGATTCATCAGGAATAATAATCCCAGTCAAAAGAAGCCCTACCAGGGGAATGTGCTGAATGAGGTACATCTATATACGGACGATCCATTGGACATTGATAAAAATAATTTTTCAACCATCGACCTTTCCTCATTGAAAAAGATGGAGATCTATTATTATGCACAGGCGTCGTCCAGGGCCACCTGGTATGTTCCCGCTGTTGGAGTGCCGCTGCTTGTTGTCGGAATAGCAGCTATTGTGGCTGCAGCAACTTCCTGTCCCCTGGTCTACATCCAGGATGGCAATCAATGGATTTTTATCGGTGAAATCTACGGCGGGGCTACGTATCCAAACCTGGAACGGGATGATTACATGATCCTCCCGGGATTCAATGCCCAGGACGGTAAATATCGGCTGAAACTGGCCAACGAACTCATCGAAAAACAGAACACCAACCTGGCCGAATTAATGCTGATCAATCATCCGGAAGAATATGCAGTCATGACAGACAAGTACGGCAAAATGCAAACCATCTTTGATGCCCGGGTTCCGCTATCAGCGCAGGCATTGGACAACAGAGACTTCGTGCAACATATATCGGCAAGGGATAATGGCTTTTTCATGTTCAATGTTGATGACCAGAAAACTTCCATCAACAGCCTGATCCTGAATTTTGAGAAACAGCAAAATGCCGGGACGGGGAAGCTGGTGGTCAACGCCAAAAATACGCTCTGGGCAGATTATGCCTATGGTGAGTTCACGGAACTGATGGGAACCTACTATGAAAAATGGGCTGAAAAACAAAAACGGATGCCAGGGGATCGTCAGCTTTCAAGAGCATTGAAACAGGATATTCCCCTGTCGGTTTATCTTGAGACAGAAAAAGGATGGGAATTCGTCGATTATTACCATGTCACCGGTTCCCTGGCTGCCAGGGATATGGTCATGTCCATTGACCTGTCAGGGGTAAAGTCGGACCAGGTAAGGATAAAGCTGGAGACCGGATTTATGTTCTGGGAGGTGGATTATGCCGCCATGGATTTTTCGGAAAACATTCCGGTTGAAGTCAAACGGATAATTTCAGGCTATGCATGGGATGAAAAAGGAAACGATGCCACCGGGCTATTAAAGGCCGACGACGATCAATACTTAAAACAATATGAAACCGGTTTGGCAACCGTTGTCGAATATGAGGCACCCGCGGACGGGATGGAACTGGCTCCGGGCATCACCCAGACCGTTATCCTGCACAGTAAAGGTTATTATGAGGCCATACGGGCATACGATCATCATCCTGAGTGGTTTCGGTTAACCGCCCTGAACCACCCGCACTCTCTGTCCGGATTCTCATTGAAACAATTCAAAAAGTATTTGGATGAGAATAACATTGCAGGAGTGAAATAACCTGTTACGTGGCAACTTCAGAAACAGCCGGCCTGCCTGAATGGAAACCTCCCCTGGTCAAAGGGATTCATAAATATCTCATTGGATCGTTGATCCGGCTGCATATCATCCTCATCGCATTTGCTCACTATGTACATCCCACCAGGGTGATCCTGGTACTGAAGAAACTGGAATATCTCAGAAGGCAGTATATGGGTGATTTTAAAATTTGTAAGCTGATAAAGGTCAACGGGCGTTATTACTGGGACATGCACGCGCCAGGATGGCCATCGGCAGCCTTTGTAAAATACAATGAGGGGGAGATGAACCGCATCATCCCTTTCCGTAAAAAGACGTACTATCTTAATTCGATGATCCTGGCCATCACCAAAAAATGCCCTCTTCGCTGCGCACACTGTTATGAGTGGGATATTTTAAATGACAGGGAAAAGCTTTCTCTGGACAATCTGAAGGTCATTATTGAGAAATTTCAGTTTCACGGAAAGGGAGTGGCACAGATACAGCTGAGCGGGGGAGAGCCCCTGTCGAGGTACGATGACATGATCAGCCTGTTGAAGACAGCCTGCAAGGGGACCGATTTCTGGATGGTTACCTGTGGTGTGGGCCTGACACTGAAAAAGGCAAAGGAACTTAAAAAAGCAGGACTAAGAGGAATAGCCATCAGCCTGGATCATTTTGATCCATATAAGCATAATGCGTTCCGAGGTTCTGATGAGGCCTTCCCGTGGGTGATCAGGGCGATCGGAAATGCGCACCAGGCAGGGCTTGTCGTTATTTTATCCCTGTGCCCTGTAAAGGAATTCATCAGTTCAGAAAATATGATGAAGTATGCGCAACTGGCCAAAAGGCTGGGAGCTGCCTTCATTCTGATCATCGAGCCCCGGGCTGTCGGGCATTTTGAGATGAAAGACGTAAAATTGAATGCCGGAGAAGTGACCATCCTTGAGGATTTTTTTCTTAAAATGAATTATGATCCCGCTTTTGCAGACATGCCCGCCGTGTCCTATCATGGTTTTCATCAGCGTCGCACAGGGTGTTTTGGTGGTGGCAACCGATATTTGTATATCGATACGGACGGCAACATGCACCTGTGCCCTTTTTGCCGTCAAAATTTCGGGAATGTGCTCATGCTTTCGGTCAGGGAATCCATGGAGCTGATCCGAAAGGAGCATTGTTTTGAATTCAAGTCAGCAACTATATAAATAAATTCAATGTATAATTTTATATCATGAAAGTCCTGATAAGTGTTGTTTCGGCTTCTGAAGCACGTATTGCCCTGGAGGGGAGGGCTGATATCATTGACATCAAGAATCCGCTGGAAGGATCCCTTGGCGCACAGTATCCCCGGATCATCAGGGAGATAGCGGATTTGTCAAAGAGGTCTGGTATCCTCTGCAGCGCAGCCCTGGGCGACCTCCCTTACAAACCCGGGACAGCCGCACTGGCCGCACTGGGTGCTGCCGAATGTGCAGTCGACTATATCAAAGCAGGTTTGTATGGTGCCAGAAATTATGATGAAGCATACATTATGATCAAAAACATAGTGGATGCAGTACGTATGGGGAACAGGCCGGCGCTGGTAGTTGCCGCTGGATACGCTGATTCAGCCCGGTTTGGCGGCATCGGGTACAGGGAGCTGGTGCGGGCTGCAAAGGATGCCAGAGCCGATATCGTCATGGTGGATACGGCCATCAAAGATGGCAGGAATTTGTTCGATGCCATGACTTTTGCCCAGATCCGTGAATTTGTTGACCTGTCGCATCAGGCGGGATTACAGGTCGCCCTGGCTGGATCGGTCAAAAAAGAGGACCTTAAAGACCTTATCCCCTTACATCCTGATATCATTGGCATCAGGGGGGATGTGTGCGAAAACGGGAACAGGACTTCCGATATTTCCGGAGTGAAAGTCCGGGAATTTATGGAGTATGCCCTGATGATGATTCATTAAAAACGATCAGGATGCCCTTTAAAGCCGCATTGTTTGATGTTGATGGAACCATCGTTGACGGTAACTGCACCCGGATCTTTCTTGATTACCTGTTTGAGAAAGGCCTGATCAACCAGGCCGATTTCATATTATTTGATAAGAAGCACCAGCTGTTTTCCCGACCGGAATATGACTACCGTGCGATCATTGAGGAAGCGTTGAATCTCGTATCGGCACTTACACAAGCCGACTTTCAGGCGCAATGGAATGCATGTTACGAAGAAAAAGTCAAAAACAGGCTTAATCACCTGATTGTTAAAAAGATAAAAGAATATAAGGTTCGGGGAATCCCTGTTTTTCTTGCTTCAGGATCTCCAGTTGAACTGGTATCCCTGATTGGTACAGAACTAAATATCCCAAAAGATCATATCATCGCGACTGAACCGAACAGTTCCCATGACCAGTTTACTTCGGAACCGGTCATTCCGATTTGCTATAAAGAAGGCAAGAAGGAGAAAGTAATGAACAGGTTGAGGGCAAAAGGGATTGATCTAAAAGACACATGCTTTTTTTCAGATAATCTCGCTGACCTTGAGCTATTGTCGCTTGCCGGTCAAGGTTACTGGACCGGACCAGCTGACGTTTACACCCGGTACGCATTGACTGAAAGAGGCATTGCCCTTTGGCCTGCGATACCGATGAATGGCAGGGGCCATAAGAAAAGGTTGCCACCGCTGCCCCGTGCGCTTTTCGATTATTATACCCTTAACCGGGCACTGATTGAAGGTTCACTTTCAGAGCTTCTTCCTATAAAATGCACTCCTGAGTCAATGGATTTTCTGGTCGGAAAAGTGGATTTGACCTGGGATTTTGTAACGTTGCAGAAATATTTTTTTGATCCATTGCATGAATATGTCAAGGCCAGGGAGGTAAAGATCTTATGCCTGGGAAGCATCCTTTTTATTGAAGCAGCCGGACTCAAGGCTGATCGGTACGGATCTTTGATCGGCATAGGTGAACTTCTGGACATCTGCCAGGAAATGTTCCGGGACATCAGGGATTGGACCTCCTCCCCATATTCGGGTGACAGATCGCACCTTGACATTTCCATCATTGGAAATGTCGCTGTCGCCCTTCTGACAATGCCTGTTCACGTTTTAATTTCTGACAAGGCAGCTATAAGTGACGAAAAGCAGCTGAAGCTTCTAGAAAAATTTGTTTCCGTGGGTTTTGAGAGCATGTTTGGTAACGGCCTGGAACTCTTTCGGGAAGAGCATCCATCCGGACAGATCCCTGCTGATAATTATGACCAGATGATCTATCTGAAGAATAAAAGAATGCTGGAGATCCCGTGCATTTTATGGCTCATACTGCAGCAAAACCAACCATCCCTTTCAGTCAGGACTGCCCTTTATGCATTTATTGAGAATATGATGATGGGAATTCAGTATGGCCGGATTCTTCACTCAGGTAATCGGAAAGGGAAATCCCACCCGGCAGGTTGCCTGGAGTCTTCGCACAGAGCCATTGAATACAGGGAGAAGGCGTTTCGTGCCCTGAAAGAAGTTCCCATGAGCAGGAACTACCGGAAGCTCATCATGTCCTATTGTGATTACCTGATCGATCAGGGCAAGGATTTAATGGATTGAAACATGGAAAATCAGGAGATCAAAAGGAATAAGGAAGATTTCAGGGATTGGATGCGACCCCGTCTCAGGGATTACTATTCAGCCAGGATTGATTATCTGCGACAGTCACTGCAAGAGATCATCCCGGAGGACTTTGAAAACAGGTTGATCGATCTTCCGGATCACGGTTCAAGTTCCTTTTTCGATCCGGAAGAGATCCGTGAAGGTATGGCTAAACCAATGCGGCAATATCTTCATATCGGAGGAAAGCTTTTTCGCCCGCTTCTGACCTGTATGTTCATTGAAGGCTATGGAAAAGAACCTGATCAGTACAAGCCTGTTCTGGCTGTTTCCGAAATCATCCATTCCTGTTCACTGATCCTGGATGACATTGCCGATGCATCCCTGCTGAGAAGGGGGCAGCCGTGCTCGCACAGGATCTATGGGATCCCCAGGGCGGCAAATGCCAGCTCGGCCATGACCTTCTATGCGTATCTTCTGATACGCGATACAGGATTTCCTCTGGATAATAACATAAAATTGAAGCTGTACAAATCGCTGCTCTGGGAGCACTATATTACCAGTGTCGGTTCCGCACTGGACCTGGGGTGGGCAAAAGACCGGCGGGATGCCATCCCGGAGGATCAATACATCCAGCATATCCTTTTCAGATCAAGTTCCTATACATACCGTCATGCTGCACGTATCGGGGCCATTGCCGGTGGCGCAGACGATGATGACCTGGTTTCCATTTTCCGATACAGTTCATTGCTTGGGGTGGCCTTTCAGTTCATGGATGACATCTTGAACCTGAAACCAGCCCTGCCTTCCTGGGGTAAAACTGTTGCAGAGGACATTACCGAAGGAAAGCGATCACCTCTGGTACTGCATACATTAAAAGAGGCCTCAGGGGAGGACAGGGAACGACTTTTACAGATACTGGATGACAGGATCACCGATCCGGTGATTTTACAGGAGGGTGTTTCCATTCTTGAGAAATACGATGCCTTTGAGGTAGTTCGCCAAAAAGCGGAACACTATATCGAAAAAGCCTGTGATCATATTCAGATGACGAAAATGTCCGGGGATTACATTCAATTGTTGATTGATTTTGCTTATTACGTCATTGAACGTAAAATTTAACATAGTATCGTTTTTTGCATGCCTGGGGGATTGAAGGTCAATATCATTAAGTTCGGTGGATCCGTGATCACGGAAGAGTCCGGCGAAGATCATTTCAATGCGATAAACACGATGCGCCTGGCCGGGGAACTGTATCCGTTCCGGCGGGGATGCATCATCGTTCATGGAACAGGACATGTCGGCAAACCGCCTGCCATTCGCTATGGCTATGTACAGAGCGGAACACTACCGCCAGAAGAAAGGCTGATCGCACTGACCATTAAAGACAGGCTAAGGCTGTTGAACGGCCACTTGGTCCGGACGCTGCAGTCAGCTTCTATCCCGGCCCTTGGAATGGATATCATGAGCTATTATGATGAGCTGGCGGATCGACGTGTACAAAATGGATTCATCAGGACGCTGGGAGAATTGATCGATCGCCAGCAGGTGCCTGTTTTTTATGGTGATATGATCTGCCGGCCGGATGGCAGCTTTAAGGTGGTCTCAAGTGATTTCATTGCTTTGGTCCTTGCGAGGATTCTCCGTCCGGAGAATGTGATCTTTTTAACAGATGTTCCTGGAGTATATCAAGAAAAAGGCACCGGTGATGATCAGAAGGATAAGAAAATCATACCGTTGCTGACTCCTGCTAATATTGATTCCATGGAAAGAACGATTAATGACGGGGCAGATGTCAGCGGAGGAATGCGAAAAAAAGCGGAGATCGCCCTTGAGATATCCCGTTACTGCGCACGGTGCTTCATCGGCAGCGGTTACCAGGATCATGTTTTGGGCGATTTTTTGTCAATGAGACCTGTTATGGGGACGTTCGTAAAGGTATGAAACTGGGATGCCTTTTTACATTGCCACAATCCGGGTACAGTGATGCCATGGGATTCATTCCTGTGAGCTCCGAATAACCTATCTTTGCCCCTGATGGAGCAAAAAGGATCACCTGTCGCCCTGGGGACGGAGAATGTGTGGCGACTGCTGCTGCAGTACGCCATTCCTTCTGTAATCGCCATGACAGCATCGTCGCTGTATAATGTCATCGACAGCATGTTCATCGGGCAGGGAGTGGGGGCACTGGCCATTTCGGGACTAGCCATCACGTTTCCCCTGATGAACCTTTCCGCGGCATTTGGATCGCTGGTGGGCGTTGGCGCCTCCGCGCTCATGTCGCTGAGGCTGGGACAGAAAGACTACAGCTCGGCCAATCATATCCTGGGGAACGTTTTTGTGCTGAACCTGTTGTTAGGCATCATCTATATGATCGTCGTGCTCCTTTTTCTCGATCCGATCCTTCGCTTTTTCGGGGCCAGCAATGACACCCTGCCCTACGCCCACGATTTTATGGTGGTTCTCACCCTGGGCAATGTGATCACCCACATGTACTTCGGATTGAACGCCTTGTTGAGGGCCTCGGGGAATCCGCTGAAATCCATGTATGCCACTATCTTTTCCGTTATCATCAACTGTATCCTCGCCCCGCTCTTTATTTTTGGGCTCGGTTGGGGGATACGCGGCGCTGCCCTGGCCACCATCATTGCTCAGGCCTCAATGCTGACCTGGCAGATCCGGCTTTTCAGCGACAGGAACCGCTTCATCCATTTGCAGAAGGGCATTTTCAGGCTTAAACGCAAGATCGTGCTGGATTCTTTTTCTATCGGCATGGCACCCTTCATGATGAATGCCGTTGCCAGCGTCATTGTCATTATCATCAACCAGAGCCTGATCCGGCACGGGGGCGACCTGGCCGTGGGCGCTTACGGCATCGTCAACCGGGTGGCGACTCTTTTCGTGATGGTGGTCATCGGGCTCAACCAGGGAATGCAGCCGATCGCTGGTTACAACTTCGGAGCGAAGCAATTTGACAGGGTGAACTGTGTTTTAAGACTGACCATCTTCCTGGCAACGGGCGTGATGATGGTTGGCTTTCTGATCAGTGAGATCTTTCCCCGGACCGTTGCGTCTCTTTTTACGAACGATAAGGATCTGATCAGCCTCGCCGCGCCGGGGTTGCGGATCGTAATGGCCACCTTCCCCGTTGTTGGTTTTCAAATGGTCACATCCAACTTTTTTCAGAGTATCGGTATGGCTGGTAAGGCAATCTTTATGTCCCTTTCGCGTCAGGTGGTCTTTCTGCTGCCGTTGCTCCTGATCCTACCTCATTTCTTCGGAATGAAGGGAGTGTGGTACAGCATACCGGAGGCCGATCTCTTATCGAGCATCGTCGCAGGATTTTTACTGGCAGCCCAGTACCGGAAACTGACCAATAAGCCATAAATTTGTATTATCAATGACATCAGTATATGGATGAAAACTACGTCATAACCATTGGAAGACAGCTGGGCAGCGGTGGCCGGGAGATCGGGGAGAAACTGGCCGGACGACTCGGGATTTCATTTTACGATAAGGAGCTCATTCGTCTGGCAGCCAAGGAGAGTGGCTTGAAGGAAGAGTTTTTCGAGAAGGCTGACGAAAAAAAGCGCTACCCGGTCTTTGCAGCGTTTTTGGGTCTGCGGGGCTCGACAGCGGATGAGATCTACTCGAACTATTATTTGAGTAATGAAACGTTATTTCAGTTCCAGAGCAATGTCATCCTCGGCCTGGCTGAAAATCAATCCTGTGTGTTCGTTGGACGGTGTTCGGATTATGTTCTGAAGCAACACCCTCGCTGCCTGAACGTGTTCATCACCGCTGACCTGGATGATCGTGTAAAAAGAGTCGCTGGAATAAAAAAGGTTCCTGAGCCTAAGGCCCGGGAGATCATCGAAAAAACGGACAAAAAACGGGCAGGTTACTACAATTATTTTACCGGCAAGGTATGGGGTGACGCCGAATCCTATCATCTGTGCATCAATTCATCGGTACTGGGAACTGATCAGACCGTTGAATTCCTCAATACGTTTGTGAAGAAGAGATTTGCGGTATAATCTGGTATTCAGAATCCGTTCAATTGCCACGTCACCGTCGGGATCAGCAGCAAAAATCCCAGGATGATCAGGACCAGCATGAACGGTGCGATCCACCTGAACCATTTATCATAGGGAATCCGGGCAATGCCAAGCACCCCCATCAACACCCCGCTGGTGGGCGTGATCATGTTGGTGAACCCATCACCAAACTGGTAAGCCATCACCGTTGCCTGTCTTGAAACACCTATCAGATCGGAAAACTGCGACATGATCGGCATGGTCAGGGCGGCCTTGGCTGAGCCCGAGGGCATGATCAGGTTAATGCCCGTCTGGATGACGTACATGACACTGATGGTTCCATATTTTCCCATTTCCTTCAAGGATACCGAAACATAATGCAACAGGGTGTCGATCACGTGACCGTTCTTCAGGATGATGATGATCCCGCCCGCCAGTCCCACGATCAAAGCGGCCGAAAGAATATCACGCGATCCGTCGAGGAAATGCTTTGTAAGTGTATTGGCACCGTACCCCATGGCCAGGCCTGATGCCAGTCCCATCACAAAGAACAGGGTGGCGATCTCCATCACGTACCATTGGTATCCCATCACCCCTACAATGAGGAAGGCGATGGTGAAGATCAGCAGATTGATGATGAAAAAATGCACCGATTTCCGAAGGAAGAGTACACTGGAGACCAGAAAAAGTGCCGCCAGGATGGGAATGATAGGCAGGGTGGCGCTGGCATGCCCGACTTTCATGGTGGTTTCCGGATATAAAACCGAAAAGATGATCAGCACCAGCTGGAGTGCGCCAAACACGAACCATCCTGACCGGGGGGTGTGATACTCCACCTGGACTTCCTGGTTGCCTGTTAACTCCCGCCAGTAGGCGTCCTCCTGGTAAACGATGGACCGCTTCGGATTCTTCCTGATCTTTCTCGCGTACCAGAGAACAAAGGAGATCCCGACAAAATTGATGACCACCCAGCAGAACAGCCTGTATTCAATCCCGGAAAACAAAGGCAACTGGGAAAGACCCTGTGCGATGCCAATGGTGAACGGATTGAGCAGCGCACCTGCGAATCCCAAATGAGCTGCCACATAACACATACACGCTCCCGTGATGGAATCATACCCCATCCGGATGGCCAGGGGAATAAAAATAATCGTAAAGGCGATGGTCTCCTCACTCATGCCGAAGACTGCACCAAATATGCTGAAGATCAGCATTAAAAGTACAATGATGATATTGTCAATCCCAAGTCTTCGGATCAGGCGGTTCTTCTCCAGTTTTTTCGTATGGCGCAGAAAGGTATGAATGCCGATATCGATCGCTTTGGTCTGGTTCATGATCCAGAAGGCTCCGCCGATGAGCAGAATGAAGACAATGATATCCGCCTTATCCACAAAACCGTCAAAAAGTGCCGAAAAGATCTGCCAGGTCTGTGGTGAGTTGCCGATGTAATGGAAACTTTCGCTTCTGACCACTTCACGGTCCACACCGTTGACCTGGATGGTTTCCCGCTCAAAAGCCCCGCCGGGAACGACCCAGGTCAGGACACCGGCCAGCACAATCACAAAAAATACAATGACATACGTATGCGGAAACTTTTTTTTCATGGTTATTCTTTAGAGCTTGATCCACGCAACTTCCATCGAATGAGGGCTCACCCCAGTGAGCCAGTCTTCCGGCTGCGAGCCGTCAAGGTTGGAGCGCACAATTTTACCATCCAGGGCTGAGTTAGAAACTTTGTATCCCCAGAAAAGTTTCTGACGCGAATGGTCTATTGTCACACCCCAGGTTGCCTTTGATCCGGTTTCACCTATTTTTGACAGGGCTGTTCCGTCAAGGTTGCACATATAAATGCCGCCTTCAATGGGAGGTTCGTCGGAGGGATACAAAGCCATATAGACTTTGCTGGTCGTAAAATCAACTTCGATTGCACAACCGTCCACGTCTTCGATCACCTCCGTGAGTCCCGAACCATCCAAATTTACCGTAAAGAATCCTCCCGTAAAATCCGCTTTGTCATTCACCAGGTAAATTTTTCGTGAGATGGGATCGATTTGCATGTCGATTGGAAATTCAGGAGGTTGACCGCCGGTATTGATATATTCTTCCGGATCGGTCCCGTCAAGGTTGCACCGGTAGATCCCGCCGGTACGACCCCAGTAGAGTTTATTTTCAAATACGAACATCCCTTCCGGATCCCCCACGATCTCCTGTCCCGCTACATTCTTATCCAGGATCTTGACAGGATTTTTGCCATCGGCGCTGAACTGAAAGATCACACCGGAGGAGAAGTCGGCAACATAGACTTTGCCGTGGGCAGTGTCGGCGGCAAATCCATAGGGTCGTGTCAGATCCATATCCAGTACCTCAAAATCCTGAACAACCGGACTGTCATCGGTCATGATCACCATATGGCCAATGCTTTCCTGGCCCCGGGTCGTATAATAAAATACCTGGGTGAAGCCCGCAAGCGGATCTTTTACATTGACTACCAGCGTTTTCTTTAACATATTATAATAAACATCGTTTACAGGTGTGCAGGTAAGCGTAACGGAATACAATCCTGGTTCATCGTATTGAATCGTTGGACTGGTTTCGTTGGAAGTTTGCCCGTTCCCGAAATCCCAGGAGTATCCTTCCGCATTCAGTGAAAGATTGGTGAATAAAGCTTCACAGGGGGCGTACCCATTATTGGACAACTGAAATTCAAAGTTCGCGATGGTACTCGCTGCAGGTGTATCCAGGTCCCACTCATTGCATCCTGTCAGAAAAAGGAATGTCGTCAGGACAAGGGTAATATAGGACAGATTTCTTTTCATGGGAGTAATATTTATTGTTTAATGATGATCAATAGCCGGGATTTTGGTTCATATCGGTATTCGTCTGCATTTCACTCAGCGGAATGGGAAACAGCGTAAATTTTTCGTCGATTCCAAGGATGACCGTCGCCGTTTTTGTCCGCACCAGGTCGCTCCAGCGCAGGCATTCGAAAGCTAATTCGTGACGGCGCTCATATTGGATGGCCAGTTTAAGTGCGTTGTGATCTTCTGCCACAGTGGGAGGGAGTCCTGCCCGGGCCCGGATGACATTGATATCGTTCTGTATGGTCTGGATGTTACCGTTGCTAAAGGCCAGGGCTTCTGCCCTGATCAGGTACATTTCAGCGAGGCGAAGTACATACACCCGGTCGGTGCCGGCCGTAACATCCCTGTATTTATACCCGTAGGGCAGATGGTCAGGATCGTAAGCGATCGTGGCATTGAATCTCAGGGTGTCGTCGGCTTCCCAGCTATTGAGGAATTCAGTCTGGGGAGATACCTCATATCGGCCCAGGAGGCTGCGCGGGTAAAAATATTGTGCCAGAACGTTCCTGTTCTGTGCATCAAAGATCACCTCGAAAATGGATTCAGTCGCATTGCCGGTGAACAGATCGCCAAAGGCCGGTGCAAGGGCGTACCCTCCTTCATTGATCACTTTTTCTGCTTTTGCTACAGCCAGCTGGGCGAGTGCAGGATCATTCTTCAGGTGAAGCTGGGTGAGGTAGACTCTGGCCAGCAAGGCTGCCGCACTGAACGAACTGGCTCTTCCCGGTGTGCTGGAGGAAGGCAGTTTGAGTTCAGCCTGCAGCAGATCATCGATGATCTGTGCATACACTTCATCCACCGGATTGCGGGCCTGGTTGATCGTTGCAAGGTCCAGCGTCGGCAGGGTTTTCAGCGGTACACCGCCGAACAGGCTGACCAGGTTGAAATGGCACAATGCCCTCAGAAACAGGGCCTCGCCTTCATACGTATCGCGCTCCGCCGGAGTGAGGTCACCGATATCGGGGATGCGGTAGATCACGTTGTTGACGCGGTTGATGCAGTCATAAGCCGATGACCAGATCCCGTCGACAAGGGTGTTGTCAGCGGGGATCTGGTTGTTGTCGATCTGCCCGTAACTCTGTGTGGTACCGCTCCATTTCAGGTTATCAGCCGCAAGGTCCTCCACAATGACCAGGTAACGGCCATAACTTCCCGTTTGCTGGAGGGCGTTATAGGCACCGGTAACGGCGCGATTGACACCGGTTTTGTCTTTTATGGCCTCGGTATCCGAAATGGCATCCGTTGGCTCGATATCCAGAAGATCATTGCACGAGCCAAGAACCAGTGCCCCGGCGATCAGAAAATATGTTATTTTTTTCATTGGATCTAAGTATATAAGAATTAAAAACCGATGTTGAATCCGAATAGGACCTGGCGACACTGCGGGTAAGTAAAGAAGTCGGTACCCTGTATGATGCTGCTCGAACCACCATAATAATCAACCTCCGGGTCCATTCCCAAATAGTTGGTGAAGGTGAACAGGTTCTGAACGGTGGCGTATACTCTGGCTGACTTCATGCCCACTTTCCGGATCCGGTCGGGGTTGAAAGTGTAACTGAGTGTCACATTCTTGATCCTGAGGTAACTGCCGTCTTCGATGAAGCGTGAGGAAAGATAGGTGTCGCCAACCCGTGGAAAATCAGTGATATCGCCTGGTTTTTTCCAGCGGTCGATCATTCGTTTGGTCTGGTTATCTTCTCCCGTACCTGATTCGAGGTAGATGAACGTACCGTTAAAGATCTCCCTCCCCTGGACCCAGTGCAGGAAAACGGAAAGCTCCAGGGATCGATAACGGAAAACGTTAGTGAATCCCATAATGAAATCCGGGTTCGGATCCCCTGTCTTGGTCCGGTCATCGGCGGTCAGCATCCCGTCGCCGCTGATGTCTTCATACACCAGGTTCCCAGTGGTGGGATCGACGCCAAGGCAGTTGTAACCGTAGAAAATGCCAATGGGTTCACCGACCTCAACCCGGTTGCCTCCGCGACCCAGATCATCAATGGGCTGGTCTTCGTACAGACTCAGGACCTTATTGCGGTTCAGTGAGAAATTAAGTGAAGAGTTCCAGGTAAATTCCCTGTCAATGTTAACCGTATTCAACAGGAGTTCGACCCCTTTGTTTTCCATGGTGCCGATGTTGGATGAAATGGAATAGTATCCGGATGAAGCCGGGATGGGCCTTGCCAGCAACAAATCGCTGGTATGGTTGTAATAGAGATCGGCAGTCAGGTTGACCCTGCTCTCCGCAACTGAAATATCAAGACCAATGCCTGTCTGGGAGGTGGTTTCCCATTTCAGATCAGGATTGGGAAGCTGAACTGGCGCGGTACCTGAGTTTCCTCCATAATTGTAACCTCCACCGTAAAGACCCAGGGAAGCGAAATCAGAAATCCCATCGTTGCCGGTGATCCCATAGCTGGCCCTGAGCTTCAGTTCGTTGATAAAGGATACGCCCTTGATGAAAGGTTCCTCTGACATTCGCCAGGCAAAGGATGCGGCAGGGAAATATCCGTAGTGGTTGTTTTTTCCGAATTTAGAAGAACCATCGGCACGTGCGGAAAGTGAGAAAATGTATTTGTACTTGTAATTATACCGGAATTGTCCGAAATAGGAGTTTAAAAAGCGGTTCAGCGCAGAAGAAGAGGCTGCACGGATAGTTCCAGCCGACTCTATGTACTGGAACTGTTCATTCGGGAAATCGATCGCTTCAATATAGGTGTCTCGGTAGTTGTATTTTTCAAAACTGTAGCCAACCAGCGCGTCAAAGTTGTGGATGTCATTTTTGCTTTTAATATACTGGAGCACGTTATTGGAAACAAGGTTGCTGACATAGCTCGTGGCTTCGATACCCAGCCCGTTGTACTTGGCGCCCTGTCTGACGGTGATCGGATCGTATTCGTGCTCGCGAAGGTTCAATAAATCGGCGCCGAATTTGGACGTAAACATAAATCCATTCAGAAATTTATATTCCAGATATACATTTCCATTGGTACGGTTTGTATAAGCTTTGTTTACCGTTTCGTTGGCAATGGCGACCGGGTTTGCATAGGGGCCTGATTCGTCGTAGTTTCCTTCCGCGTCGTACACCGGGAAAATGGCAGGAATGGACATGGCATTCGGCAGAGGACCGTAAAGTGTCTGATCACCTTCAACCCGCGAATTATCCGAATAGGATACCGAGGCGCCCCCTCCGATCATCAGGTTGGGAACGATCTTGTAATCAACATTCAAGCGTCCGTTGTAGCGCTTGTAGTCGGTACCCTTTACAGCTCCGACCTGGGAATACTGGTTGCCGGATATGAACATCCTTAGTTTATCGTTACCGCTGCTGACCGACAACTCTGTATTGGAAGCCGGCCCTGCCTGGAGGATCTCGCTCATCCAGTCGGTATCAATTCCCTGTACATCCGTTCCCTTGTATTCATTCCACTCCGCAGCATTCATCATCGGTATGAGCCGCTCCTCGGGAATGGTCTGCCATCCGTAATAGAAATTCAGGTTCACATCGGTTCGGTCCCTGTTCCCTTTTTTTGTGGTGATCAGGATGACACCGTTGGATGCCCGTGCACCGTAGATCGCAGCGGCAGAAGCATCTTTCAGAACGGTGACTGACTCGATGTCGTTGGGATTGATGTCGGTCATGGCGTTGGTTTCCTGGCCCAGGTAACTGATCTGTGCGTACTCCCCCGTAATGACCGGTATGCCGTCGATGACCATCAGGGGCTGGTTGCTGGCATTGATCGAACTGCCGCCGCGGAGCTTGATCGATGACTGGGCCCCCGGAGTTCCTGAACTCAGGTTGACCGTCAGGCCTGCCACCTGGCCCTGCAACACCCCGTCGATCGTCTTCAGGGGTATGTTGTCGATCTCCTGTTCATTAACCAGATCAATCGAGCTGGAGATCAGCTTCTTACTGGAAGTGCTGTACCCAACTACCACCACTTCGCCCAGGGAGATCTCTGCATCACTCAAAGTGACATTGATCTGCCTTTTTCCATCAACAGGAATTTCCAGTGTCTGCATCCCGATAAAGGAAAAGATCAGCACCCCGTCAGCAGGAGCCTGCATGGAATAATTTCCGTTGATGTCGGAAATGGTCCCTTTGGAACTGCCTTTCACCACGACATTGACACCGGGTATCGGTTTGCCGTCGGACGCCGATGTCACCTTACCGCTCACCGGTATGTCTTGTGCACTCAGTGTTTTAAGTAACAAGGTGAACAAAAGGAATAAAACGTACTGTTTTTTCATAGAAATGATCATTGGTTTGTTTTCAATTTTTCAGTGGCATGATACTGACCCTGACCGGAGCGATATCCAAGCGCACGTTGGCTACGGTGTACCTTTCGGTACCGTACGGCTGTTCGGCGTAAAATCCTACACTTTCAGGATTTTTGCTCAGCGTAACCTGGAATCCTGAGCGGTCATCGTAAAAGGTGATGTTGCGAACCGAATCGCTTCCTTTGTTATCCATCAGGTTGATGGTGAGCAAGTCACGGAATGTTTCGGAGTAACCTGACAGGATCCCTGCCTGACCGGGATTGGGTATGTTGTGGTATTCGTTGCCACGGGTGGGTTTCTTGCCATCGGCAGGGGTGATCATCCCGGTAGTGCAGTCATAGACGTCACCTTCTTCCAGATAGCTGACCGACAGGTTCTCAATGTTCGGAAGGCCCTGTACGTAGGAAATGGTGGCATCTGCCCGGTTGATGATCGTAACACCTCCGGTGCCTGCCACGTTGATCAGATTTTTGCTGCTGCTATAGATCAACGCCGTATTTTCGTCAATGCCGAAACCATGGATGTGTCCGTAAGTTTCATCCATCAGGGCCACGACAAGCCGCCCGAATCGGGCGCGCGCACCAAAATGCTGATCGATGATTCCGTTTGGAAAAAAACCGAGCCCTTTCAGCAGGAGGACACCGCCTCCGTCAGGAAAATCATTCCCCTGGTAATCCGTGATCACACCCCGGGTCAAGGCTGCCAGGCTGTTGCCTCCTCCAATCATCGTTTCGCTCATGATCGCAGCCCCGGCACTGGTTCCGCCCACAACTCCCCCCGAACGGTACACCTCCCATACGGCTTCCAGGACCCTGCTGTTGCTTCCGTCCGGTCTGACCAGCGTTTTTACGGTCCGTGACTGATCCCCGCCGGAAAACCATACGGCGCTGCACTGCCCGACAAGGCCGGCCAGGGCGGGATCATCCCCGTTATCCTTCCATTCCGATTCATCCACCGTTGCGGTGCTGTCATCATCCATCAGGGCAATGTTGATCAGATGGATGTGTTCCGGATGAACCCCGTAAGAGATCAATATATTCCGAAAACTGACATAGGATTGCACAGGTGCCCCGCTGGCGGAAGGAATGATGGCGAAGGTTCCTTGCCCGGCACCACCGGCAAATCCAATGAACTGATCATAAATGCTTTTATTGCCATCCTCGAGCCCTCCTCCAACGATCACCAGGTTACCCAATGGTTGTGTCTGGCTCACAGCCTGGAATAAAAGTGATATTCCTGCCATGATGAACAATATTTTTGTTTTTGACATTGCCTGAACTTAAATAAAGATGATGTTGATCTTAATACTGGGCTAAAATAGGAATTTGGAAAGAAAAAATGATGGTGCACTGCTGTTTTTTTAACAAATTTGTTGATCAAAATAAATCCCGATGTTCACATTGTTCAAAAATGCACAGGTTTACAGTACTGCATATCTTGGTATAAAAGACCTCCTTACTGGCGGCAGATCAATTCTGGCCTTGTCGGATCATCTTGAAATGCCTCCCGGCCATCAGGTACGAGTGGTTGATTGCACCGGATGCTGGCTTGTACCAGGTTTGATCGATTCCCATGTCCATATAACAGGAGGAGGAGGGGAAGGTGGACCTGCCAGCCGGATGCCGGAGCTGCAAGTGGAAATGATGCTGGATGCCGGGGTGACCACCGTGATCGGGTGCCTGGGAACGGACGGGGTCACACGGACCGTGGAAAGTGTGTTGATGAAGGTGAAAACGCTGAGGGAGCAAGGCGTGTCGGCCTGGATGTACACCGGAGCCTACCAGGTGCCTCCGCCCACCATCACCGGGGATGTCATGCGGGATATCATCCTTTTCGAGGAGATCATCGGTGTCGGGGAACTGGCGATCTCCGATCACCGGTCATCGGTCCCTTCAATAGGAGAACTTGCCCGAATTGCTGCGCAGGCCCGGGTGGCTGGAATGATTGGAGGGAAAGCCGGCATTGTGAACCTGCACATGGGCGATGCAAGGGATCCTTTCCGGCCCGTTCACGAGGTGATAAAACAGAGTCAGCTGGGATATAAACAGTTCGTCCCTACACACTGCAACCGTAATCACTATATTTTCGAGGATGCGAAAGTCTACGGCAAAAAGGGTTATGTCGACATAACCACCAGTTCGTACCCGTATTATCCGGATGAGGAAATCAAACCGTCAACCGCATTGAAGCTTCTTTTGGAAAGCGGGGTGCCATTGGGCCATATCACCTTTACCTCGGATGCCTGCGGCTCCCTGCCGGGATTCGATCCCGAGACCGGAAAGCTGGTCAAACTGGAGATGGGACTGCCTTCGTCCAACCTGCGTGAGGTAAGGGATGCAGTGCAGATGGAAAAGATCCCGCTGGAACAGGCTCTGCAGCCTGTCACCTCGAACCCGGCCGACATCCTGAAACTGCCGCGAAAAGGATTCATCCGGCAAGGGTATGATGCGGATCTGCTGTTGTTGAATCAGGAATTTGAGATCGTTAAGCTGATGGCCAACGGAAAAATGCTGGTCGGCTGACCCGATGCTCAGCTTTTTTTCCAGGCCCCCATTCTGACCGTAACGCTGTCGAGGCTTTTCATCTTTACTTCAACTCCGATGCCCGGATGAACAGGCACATCCATGGTTCCGTCGCTGTTCACGAAAAAGGCGGGCTCCACGATATCCTCCTTGTAATACCGGCTGCTGGCGGAGATATCTCCGGGCAGTGTGAAATTTGGGAGAGAGGCCAGTGCAACATTTCCTGCCCTGCCAATGCCTGATTCCAGCATGCCGCCGTGCCATACGGGGATACCCCTGGAAGCACAGTAGTCATGAATGAGGATCGACTCCGTGAAACCACCCACACGACCTGGTTTGATATTGATCACCCTGCAACTGTCGAGTTCAATGGCTGCCCTGGTATCATCCAGTGAATGAATACTTTCATCGAGACAGATGGGTGTCTCCAACTCGCGCTGGAGCTTTGAGTGGTCATAGATGTCATCGTAACCCAGCGGTTGCTCGATCAGCAGAAGATGGTAGCCGTCCATTTTTTTGAACAGGGTGGTATCCTCAAGCGTATAGGCCGAATTGGCATCCACCTGCAGCATCAGATCCGGAAACTCTTTCCTCAGTGCTTCCACAAATTGCAGGTCGAAACCCGGGGCAATCTTGATCTTGATCCGCTTGTATCCCTCGCGAAGATATTCCTCCACTTTCCCGATGAGGCCCGCAACCGAAGGCTGGATCCCAATGCTCACGCCCACGTCAATCTTTTTCCGGGTTCCTCCCAGCATCTGTGACAGGGATTTGTTGGCAGCTTTGGCCAGCGCATCCCACAGGGCAGCTTCCAACCCTGCTTTTGCCATCATGTGCCCGCGGACTTTCGCATATGCGTTGATGGCGTCACCCACCTGGACAATGTCTTTACCCAGCACTGACGGGATCAGAAAATCTTTCAGGATGTGCCACGCAGTATCCACCGTTTCGTAAGAGTAGAATGGCGTGCCCTCGGCGACACTCTCTCCCCATCCGGTTATCCCTTCGGCATCAACCCTGACAATGATATGTTCTTCATCGTACTCGGTTCCCATGGAGGTCACGAACGGACTTACAAGAACCAGTTTGACATGGCGCAGCTCTATTCTTTCAATACGCATAATGGCGGTTTTATCATGTGAAACAATCAGGTTACAGTCCTTATTTCTTTATTACCCGCAGTACAGGGTAATTCTTTCCGGATTGCATAAGATGTGCATACTTCTCGTACGTCGCCAGCCCCAGCATGGATCTGGGTTCCAGCGCCAGGACGATCAGGTTGCCTTTCAGCTGGTTGGCGGGAATGAAATAATAGTTCCCGGGTGTTGTTACCCCGCTGGTTTCCATCCCTGAAACCTGGGGATTGATGATGATATCCCCTTCAAAATCGATCGAGTCGATCGCTGTAATAAAATACTGTTCGGTCAGAAAACTCCCCTTTGCTTTGAGCGAAACTATTTTAAGCGACTGGCGCCTGGCCCAGCCGACAAGTTCGTCTGATCCTTTCGGGATCAGGTATCCGTAAGGCCTTGAAACATCATGGATTGATCTGACGACGGGGCGATAGTCCACAACGGTAACCGTCGTATCCGTTTTCGAGTGGTAGGAATAAAGTGAGATGACAAGCTGCCTTCCGTCGCTGACATGTTCCGATTGGATGGATACGAGCTGTCCGGCAGTCCCCTTCAGCAGTTTTCCCCTTTCAGAAGCAACGAGATCTTTGATTTTATCAGAATGCACATAAGCGAATTCAAGCATTCCGCGCATGCCAGCCATCTGTCCTTCTGCCCTGTGGTGGAGGTTTGCCAGGTTGCTGTCTTCGCCATTCATTCCCTCCTGGATGAAGGAAAAAGTGTTCTGGATGCCGGGCCATTGACGTCCGTCGTTGATATCGAATGTACTGTGCCGGATATAGGCAATTTCCGGTGGGCCACCCGGGCAATAGACGAAGGAGGAGAAATTCCTTTCATTCAGGTAATGAAAGATATAGGGAAGGTAATCATCGTTCGAAAATCCCCTGATTCGTTCAGAGATGTTCGGGTTAGTGACCGCGCCGACCGTGATGTCGAAATTCTTTCTGTATCCGTATTTTTCCCATTCCCCTCCGTATGGGTAATATTCGTGAACATCCAGGGTCACCTCAAACAGGTACCTGTCGAAAAGAGCGTGCAGGGCCCTTGTTTCCGGCTCAGTAACGATCAGGTGGTTGCGGTTCAGATCCATATTGTTCCCGTTGCGACGCTGGTTGAGTTCGGATCCGTCAGGATTGACCTGTGGGATCAGTGCAAGATCCATCCTGTCGAAGAGGTATCTGTTCTCCGGTTTGAGCAGTTCCGCTGCCAGCAGCAACGCCCCCTCCTTGCCGGATTGCTCGTTGCCGTGTTGCTGGGCAAAGATCAGCACCCTGATCTTTGATTGGTCCTTACCGAACCGGGAGGAGGAATACATCAGTGCATAAAGGTTCCTTCCTTTCACGGATTGCCCGATGACCTCCACGTTCAGTAAATCCGAATGATCATCGAGCAGATGAATGAAGGATGAGAGCTCATCGCAGGAAGTCACCTGATTGAAACCGTCCTTTAAGGCAGGAGGGATCAGATCCTGGGAAAACAGGGTCACGGAAAAGGTGAAGCACAGAAGGTATGCAATGGCTCTGATTGGATTTGTTGGTTTCAAGGAATGTTGTTTAATAAAAGAAATGGAGCATTAAAAGTAGAGAAAATTGGGATATGTCTCATATTGAAATTAAAGGATTTGGAATTTGGCTTTCATCAGGTTCCTGCTTTCGCAGGAATGACGGTTCCTGCTTTCGCAGGAATGACGGTTCCTTATGGGGAGGAATGAGTGGGCGAGCGTCATCCCTGCGCAAGCAGGGATCCGGCCCTGTAAATTGTCGATTGTCGATGTTCAATGTTCGATGTTCGATGTTCGGGATAGAATTTTTCGTATTTTTATGACCCTTTATAATCTTGTCTTTTATGAAAAAATGGTTTTTTGCTGGTATTGCGTTCTTTTTAGTAACACTTCAATGTCGGCCGCAGAGCTTTGACGCTTTCATTGCACATTTGGATGCTCTTCCTGAGAACCAGCGCACCCCGGTTGTTGACAGCTTCATGGTAGCAGCTGCACCTTCAGGATTTCCGTACATCACCACCGATACGGTGCGTTTCATCTACCGTGGAAATGCCGCAACGGTGCAGGTCGCCGGGGATTTTAACGGATGGAATCCCGCAACAGACAGCCTTACGAAGATCAATGGGACAGATTTTTTCCATTTTTCGAAAAAATTTGAAATGGATGCCCGGCTGGATTACAAGTATGTTCTGAATGGCTCCAACTGGGTGCTGGATCCTTTAAATCCTCATACGGTATCGGGAGGCTATGGACCGAATTCAGAGCTGGCCATGCCGGAATATGTGCAACCCTGGGAAATAGAGACCTACCCGGGGATAGAAATGGGAACCGTCGTGACCGATCAGATTTTCAGCACCTTTGTCAATAAGTCGTTTCAGCTGAAGGTTTATCTTCCGGCAGGGTACGACCCGTTACTTACCACACGATATCCTGCAGTTTATTTTCAGGATGGTTATGAGTACATTAGCCTGGGTTATGCCGATAGGGTACTGGACAACCTGATCGACAGTGCACTCTGTTGCCCGGTGATTGGCGTGTTCGTGCGTCCCAACGACCGGAACACCGAGTATGCAGGAGGGCTCCGGGAGGAGTACCAGTCCTTTTTTGCCAGCGAGCTGGTTCCTTACATCGACGGGAAATACCTTACTCTGGCACAACCCAATGCCCGCGCCGTGATCGGGGATTCTTACGGCGGAAACATTTCCGCGTTGATCAGTTATCATCATTCCGACCTGTTCGGAAAATGCGGACTGCACTCTGCCGCTTTTCAACCGAACAATTATGAGGCATACCAGTTGATCACCCTGGGGGAGGTGAAGCCGGTCCAATGGGTTTCGATCTGGGGCACCTACGAGAGCCTATGGCAAAATATGCGTGATTTCCGCGATTTTCTGCTCAGCAACGGTTATGCGCTCTCCTGGCAGGAGTTGCCGGAAGGACACAGCTGGGGCCTCTGGCGCGCCACCCTTGATGTAATGTTACCCTGTTTTTTTCCGCCGGCGTTCATGGGCACAGGCGACAACGTGCTTCCCGAAAGGGATCAGCTGAAAGCTTTTCCAAATCCCGTAATCAATCAGCTTAATGTGGCCTTTACGCTCCCTGAGTCATTGACAGCCTGTTATCATCTATTTTCCTCATCAGGACAACTGGTATTTGAAATGAGTGCTGATCTGCATGCCGGTGATCAGTTTTTTCAACTGGATACCGGTCGGTATTGCCCCGGTCTTTATCTTTTATCAATAGAGGCAGGAACTTTAAGATGGCGTGAAAAGATTGCGATCGTGGAGTGAAATTGAAATGGGATGATTAATCAAACACGATGAATACCTATACGATCCTGATCATCATCAGCAGTCTGATCATCTTTTCTTACCTGTTCGATATCATAGCACGCCGGACCAGGTTTCCCTCCGTTTTACTGCTGCTTCTGACGGGGATTGGACTGCAGATCATTGTAACGGCATTTCATCTGCCCACAATTGACCTTTTTGTCATCCTTCCTACCCTGGGCACCGTGGGACTCATTTTGATCGTGTTCGAAGGTGCACTTGAACTCAAGTATGAAAAGAACCGGAACAAACTGATACGCAGGTCGTTTTTATCAGCGCTGATCATACTTCTTGCGTCCGCAGCTCTGATCGGATGGATCATCCACCTGCTCACGGATTTCCCCTACCAGATTTGTTTCCTCAACGCGGTTCCGTTCAGCGTGATCAGCTCTGCCATTGCCATCCCGTCGGTCTCCAACCTTGAAAGGGAGAAGAAGGAATTCGTTGTTTATGAGTCAACCTTCTCCGACATTCTTGGCATTGTTCTGTTTAACTTTCTGTTAATCAATGAAGAGATAAATACCTCCTCTTTTGTGTGGCTCGGTTTGGATACCCTTATCATCGTGGTGATCTCCTCCGTTTTTTGCCTTCTGCTCCTGTACATCATCGGGCGCATCAATCACCCGGTTAAATTTTTCCTGATTTTGGCCATCCTGATCCTGGTCTACAGTCTGGGCCGATTGTGGCACCTGTCAACCCTCATCATCGTGCTGGCTCTGGGATTGTTTTTGAACAATGCGGACCAGATCCGGCTGCCATTTTTCAGGAAATATTTTATGTATCCCAGATACAGGGAAGATCTCCTTCAGCTTCACCGTTTATCGGCAGAAAGTGCCTTCCTGGTGCGAACCTTTTTTTTCGTCATCTTTGGATTTATCATCAGCCTCCATGAATTGAACAACTGGGGAGTCGCCAGGTACGGATTGATCATTCTGGCTGTCATTTATTTCATCCGTGCAGTGTACCTCAAATGCTTCAACCGTTCGGGCCTGAGGCCTGAACTCTTCATAATTCCCCGGGGACTGATCAGTATTTTATTGTTTTTGACCATTCCCGGCACTTTTAGAATTCCTGGTATCGACAACGGACTATTGTTTCTGGTCATCCTGGCAACCAGCATCCTCATGTCGGTCGGGCTGATGACATTCCGAAATGAATCACGCACAGCCTGAGCAAGGTAGGATCATTGAAATCAAAATTTATCGTGAATTTTCTTCACGTAATGCTAAAATGGAGTAATTTTATGACTTCTAAGCAAGGAAGGCCCTTAAACCTCTTGTCTTTTAAAATCAGGTGTATTTTAGCTAACCAGATTACGTACTATGATCAAAATCTTATTTGTCTGCAACCATAATACGTGTCGTTCCCCTTTGGCGGCCGGCATTTTACAGAAAAAATTTCAGGAAAGGAACATCCACGCTTTTATCGATTCGGCAGGACTGGAGCCCCATTTGATCGGAGAACCCGTTGATCCGGTCACGCTGGATCTGGCAAAGCAACATGGAATTGACCTCAGCCAGCATCTCGTCCGGCTTTTCGGACCATCGGATTTTGATGACTTTGACAGGATCTATGTGATGGATTACAACGGCTACAGGGACGTCATGCTTCATGCCCGGAATGAACAGGATAAAAAAAAGGTGGACTATGTGATGAACGTCCTGATGCCCGGAACAAAACAACCCATCCCTCATATTGCTGACGTGGAAGCAAAGTATGTGAAGGAAGCCTTTAGTCTGTTCGAGAAGGTCTCCGGTCAGATCCTTGCTTCCCACCAGTCTGAAAAGTAAGCCAGACTGCCTGCCTGGAGTTAAATTTTCTCGCTACTGCATCATAAATCCAGCCTTTCATTATCTTCGCAGGGCTTGCTTCATCCATTGCCACTGGTATGGTGCTGAATTACATCTGGGTTGCTTTCTTTATTATTGCCTTCATCCTGGGGGGGATCAAACTGATCTTTTTCGGTAATACAGAGATTTTTCCGGCCATGATGAATGCCACGTTCGACATGGCCAAAACCGGTTTTGAGATCTCCCTGGGGTTGACCGGGGTGATGACACTCTGGCTGGGTCTGATGAAAGTGGGTGAACAGGGAGGGATCGTCACCTTGATGTCCCGAGTCATCGGGCCCCTGTTCCGGCGTCTTTTTCCCGACATACCCAGGGATCACCCGGCATCGGGGGCCATCATGATGAATATCGCGGCCAACATGCTGGGGCTCGACAATGCCGCCACCCCGCTGGGATTAAAGGCGATGACCGAGCTGCAGTCGATCAACCCGAACAAGGAGACCGCCTCCAATCCGATGATCATGTTCCTGGTACTGAACACCTCCGGGCTGACCATCATCCCGATCAGTATCATGGTGTACCGTGCCCAGATGGGCGCTGCAGACCCATCCGACATTTTCATTCCCATTCTCCTCAGCACGTTTTTCTCAACCATGGTGGGACTCATTTCGGTGGCATTGATCCAGCGGATAAACCTTCTCAACCGGGTTGTACTCACCTACCTGGGTGGCTTCACCCTGCTGGTGGCAGGGATCATCTGGTATTTTTCTTCCATACCCCAGGAACAGGTGAGTGCCATCTCCTCTGTTGCAGGCAATTTCATCCTTTTCGCCATCATTATCTCATTCATCGCCCTTGCTGTTTACAGGAAAATCAATGTCTACGAGGCCTTTATTGAAGGAGCCAAAGAGGGATTCTGGATCGCTGTGAAGATCATTCCGTTCCTTATCGCCATACTGGTGGCCGTGGGTGTGTTTCGTGCCTCTGGTGCGATGGATGCCATGGTGGATGGTATCCGCTGGTTTGTCAATGTACTGGGTGCAGACGGGGAGTTTGTTGCAGCGCTCCCCACTGCGCTTATGAAACCGCTGAGCGGTTCCGGGGCACGGGGGATGATGGTGGATGCCATGAGCCAGTACGGCGCCGACTCGTTCGTTGGACGCCTCTCCTGCATTTTTCAGGGCGCCACCGACACCACGTTTTACATCATCGCCGTTTATTTCGGATCCGTTAACATCCGCAAGACACGCCATGCAGTCGGATGCGGGCTTATCGCCGACCTTGCCGGGATCATCGCAGCGATCTTTGTCGGGTATCTTTTCTTTATGAAGTAAGCATCCCTCTATTCGTCATTCAAATACTTCCTGTTGATTTCATCGTACACCGCGAACAAGTCCGTAACCTCCTCATTTTGATTGAACAGTCCGCTTCGCCAGTTGAGCGGTTCCCAGATGCAGGCGCCCTTGCCCAATGCATCGGGAAGGCTGAAAACGATATCGTGCACCTCTTTCTTAAATACAGAGTATTCGACCACGTTCAGGGGTTTATGGTACCGCCGGGCCAGGTCGAGCAGGTTATTCCGGAGATCTTCCAGGGTGCCGTGCCAGCGCGGGTAATAGGAGAGTCCGATGATGTCAAATTCAACACCGCGTGCGATCATGTTATCCAGCCAGAACACGGCTTCCTCATTCTGTCCTCCCAGGGCAATATGCATCATGACGGGGATGCCGCGATCAACGGCATTCACACCTTCCACCCCTGCTTTCAGAAGTTCTGCCAGCTGATCCGGACGACTGATATACCCCTCGGGCCAGAGCATGCCGTGGTTGATCTCATTGCCCACCTGTACCACGGCAGGCAGCGTACCCTGCTGCTGAAGCGCACGGATAACATTCGAAGTATAGGTCTTTACTGAATCTTTCAGCGATTCAAAATCCAGTTTTTCCCAGGTGTGGGGCTTGTATTGCTGTTGAGGATCGGCCCAGTAGTCGCTGTAATGGAAGTTCAGCAGCAGCTTCATTCCTGCATCCTCAATCCGGCGCGCCATGGCAAGGGTATAGTCAAGCCCGCAGTAGCCCTTACCGGGAGCATAGCCTTTTTCATGCGCGGGATCGACAAAGATACGCAGACGGATATAGTTGAACCCATGGCCCTGCAACAGCAAAAGGGCATCTTTTTGTACCCCGTTTTCTGTAAATGTCGTTCCCCGATCCTCCAGCTGGGGCAGAAAGGATATATCCGCACCGATCATCCGGTCGATTGGTTTTGCAGTGGGCGGACATTGCTCCGAAGTCGGCTTCATCATAACAACATCAGCAGGTATGGTATGAATCTCGTGACTGCCGGGCCACATACCTTCCGCCCTTGCTTCAACCTTGACCCTGTCGGGTTCGGTACCTGTTCTGAACAGGAGGTTACAGATTCCATCCTTCAGCTGACAAAGTGCATACTCCTGTCCGGTCGTATCCATACGGTATGAAAGTTCGCTGCCATCATTATGGATGATCTTGCCTTTCCCTGTCACATAGATCCTGATGGAATCCGTTGCAGTGGTGATTTCACGTTCAAGGCTGTCGGTGACGGCGATGCGAAGACGGGTCTCATCCCGGCCATCAGCAAGAAGGGTCGTGCTGTAACTGGTCAGCATCACAGATACGGGCTTGCCTGATGCGACGCGGCTTACAGAGCCGAATTCAGCATCGGACGGAGGCTTGCATCCAGCAAGAAAAAGGATACTGATCAGGGTAATAATGGCGAGTAATTTCATCTTGGTAATTATTAACCCATAAAAGTACAACAACCTCTGCATCAGCAATGCAATTCATCAAAATTTGGAAACGTTGATTTTTCATTTTAATATTGCGAAATATTATTGCGACGGGAATTGTGATTCCTTCCCTTAATGAACATGAACTAAAACCTATCCCATGAAAAAAACATTTTACCTGTTCACGGTATTGTTCTCCATAAGCCTTTATGCCATGGCCGGAGGCATTGTGACCAACACAAACCAGAGTGCAGCCTTTATTCGGCTGGGAGCACGAAACGCGGCTTTTGGACTGGATGGAGTGTATTATAATCCGGCTGGCCTGACCAATCTGTGCAACGGACTTTTCCTATCCCTGAACAACCAGACCATTTTTCAAACAAACACGATCAAGAACAGCTATCCCTATCTGCATGGCGCCCCGACAGCAAAGTACACAGGAGATGTATCAGCTCCTGTATTTCCGGGTTTTTATGCTGGTTATAAGTTCGGAAAATTTGCCCTGTCTTTTGGATTCAACCCGATTGGCGGAGGAGGGGGAGCGAAATACGACGAGGGTGTGCCCGAATTTGAAATTCCCATTTCCAATCTTGTCCCGATGCTGAACAGCGATTTCGGTGTCACGGATTACAAGGCCGATATTAGTTTTGAAGGCACTTCGGTCTACTTCGGATACCAGGGAGGGCTCTCCTATGAGGTTTCACCGGTGGTCTCTCTTTATGTGGGATTACGCTATGTTACCGTAAAGAACACCTACAAGGGAAGTATCCGCAACATTATGGTGAACCCCGGTGGCGTTCAGTTCGTACGCGCACAAGATTGGGGAATGGAAATGTCGGACTACTATACAGGTATTGCCTCAAATTATACCATGGCCTCTGCCGGTGCCCAGCAGCTGACCACTGCCGGGCTGGGTGGTTATACCTATGAACAGATAGCCTCATTGGGTTTTATTACGGCAGAGCAACAGGCAGGCTTTGAACAGGCCCTCCAGGGTGCCGGACAACCGGTGGATACTCCGATCGGGGATTCTCAGGCGATCTTCGATGCCACTGCCACCAAAGCCACGGCAGGAGCGGGTCAGATGGATGGACTTGCGGCTCAGACCGGTGATAAGGAAGTGGATGCCGAACAAACCGGATCAGGCATTACGCCCATCATTGCCGCAAATCTTACCCTGGCGAAGAAACTGACTTTATCCCTGCGCTATGAATTCCTGACAAAGATCGACGTGACCAATGACACGAAAACCGACGATACAGGCATGTTCCCCGATGGTGAGAAATCAAGCAGCGATCTGCCCGGCATGCTGGCAGTCGGAGCTTCTTATCCCTTAACGAATAAGTTCAGGGCCTATGCCGATTTTAATTACTACTGGGATAAACAGGCCAATTATGGCAAGACCAACGACCTGGGTCAATACATCAATAACGAGTCGCTTATTGATCATAATATGTGGGAACTGGGAGCCGGGCTTGAATACAACATCTCCAAAAAGTTCCTGGTCAGTGCTGGTTACATTTATTCAGCCAGCGATGTGATGCAGGACTATCAGTCGAATCTTAGCTACAGCCTTACCTCCAACACCGTTGGTTTCGGTGGCGCCTGGCAGATCACACCCAAGATCGGCTTGAACCTTGGTTGCATGCTGGTTTATTATAAGGATGATGAAAAGGACTATTCCTATACTTTCACGGATGAAATGACCATACCGGTGACCGAAACCTATGGCAAATTCACACAGGTATTTGCCATAGGTCTGGATCTCACGTTTTGCGAACCGTTCAGAGATAAAGATAAAGATGGGGTACCGGATAAATTTGACCTTTGCCCGAATACTCCGCTGGGTATCAGCGTAACGGAGGATGGCTGCCCGGTGGATGCCGACAAAGATGGTATACCCGATTACCTTGACAAATGTGTGACGGTGGCTGGAATTGAAACCTTCAATGGCTGTCCCGATACAGATGGTGACGGGATCCAGGACTCTGAAGATGATTGTCCTTCGGTGAAGGGAACTGCCGCTTTCAGGGGATGCCCCGACACAGATGGTGATGGTATCAAAGATGCCGATGATAAATGTCCTACCGTGAAGGGAATAGCTCTGTTTGAAGGGTGTCCCGATACCGACGGAGATGGAATTGCTGACGCTGATGACCAATGCCCTAACGATAAAGGACCAAAGGAGCTGAAAGGTTGCCCTGATACCGATGGGGATGGCATTGTGGATATTGACGACAAGTGTCCAACGGTTGCAGGTATTGTTGAGAACAAAGGCTGCCCGGCTGTTAAGGAAGAAACCCAGAAGGTGTTCGATCAGGCATTGAGAGGTATCAACTTTGAAACTGCAAAAGATGTCATCAAGGTCTCTTCGTACCCCATTCTGGACAACGTGGTCAACATCATGCAGGAGAATCCGGAATACAATCTGGAGATCAATGGTCATACTGATTCACAGGGTGATGATGCGTCAAATATGGACCTGTCACAGCGTCGTGCCAATGCTGTGAAGAAATATTTGACCGATAAGGGAATATCAGCTACCAGAATGGTTGCCAAAGGATTTGGCGAAACACTGCCTGTGGAAAGCAACGATACGGCTGCCGGAAGAGCCCAGAACAGAAGAGTGGAGTTCAAGGTGTTCTTCTGAGAGGGATTAGCTTTCTTTCATCTTCAATTTCCTTTTTCCGAAAAGTGCGGGTAAAAGGAAAATCACCAGCAGGTTCAGCAGTGCGAACACCACGAAGGTCCATCGATAACCGATGAACTCTGAAAGTCTTGCCCCGCCCACAAGCCCGATGGCAGAACCCAGGTTGGCAAATGCCATCAGAATGGCGAACATGGAAGCTGCGATGCGGATATGGGTCATCGACATGGAAGTGGCAAAAAAAATCGTTTCGTAATATCCGTACGAAAGCCCGAAACAAAAAAGCAGAGGCCAGGCCATATCAGGACTGACGATGCGTGTCAGTGCAAGGATCGAAACCAGAGAGGCCACAAGGGCAGTGATCACGGCCCGACGGTTTCCGGTCTTCCGGATCAGCCGTCCCCCGGTGAATCCTCCCCCGATCATTCCGAGCCCAAAGACCGCCGAATAGAATCCTGCGGAGGTATAAGAGATGTTGAAGCTCTCCTTTAAAAAGGGATTCACCAGCTGGTTGGTGCCGCCGGTGATCAGGGAGCTGATCAGACCAAGGAATGCCAGGGCGATGATGGGTTTTTCCCGGAAGATGCGGAATGCACTCCAGTCGAAACTGCGTTCCTGCGGATGGGGCGGAACGTGGAAGGTAAGGATGAAGGGCAGGGGTAGCAACGTCATAGCTGCCAGCATCCAGAAGACCCATTTCCAATCCGACAGGTCCGACAGGATCCCTGCCAGCATCGCAATGAGGACGATGCCCATCGCCCGGCCCGCAACCATGATCCCCTGCAACCGGCTTCTGTCCTCGGCGGGCGTAATATCAATGGCAAGACCATCGGTGCAGGTGTCGTACAGTGCCATGCCTGTCAGACTGAGGAAGCCGATGACCACCAGCCATCCGAAGGATTCGGCCGGATGAATGAAGGGAAAAATGACCTGCATGCTGGCCTGCAACAGTAATCCCGCTACGATGTATGGTTTCCGGTGCCCCATTCCCAGGAAGTTGACCCTGTCGCTCAGCATTCCCAGGAAGACCTTCAGGATCAGGGGAATGAGGGCAATGGCGGAAAAAAGTCCTGCATGGCTCATTGAAAGACCGTGCGAAAGAAGGTAAAGGGCGTTCAGCGCGGTGAAATACCCCAGGATGCTGCCCTGTGCGAAATACAGCAGGGCGAACGTGGTATAGCGGATCAATTTGCCGTTGTGGATCATCGGATCAGTGGCCCATAACTAAAAGCTCTACTAGCTCAGCTCGTGGCCTCATTATGGTAAAATCAAAAAGCAAAGAGTAAATTTCAAAGATCAAAAGTAATGATGAAATTTGCTTTTTGTTTTTTGAAATTTGCTTTTTGCTTTTTGATCTTATTTAGCAGCCTGCTTTTCCTTTAACCGCCTCACTTCCTCCTGAAGTGCTTCGATCATCACCTGCTGCTCCTGTATGGCCTTCACCAGAGGCACCACGAACTCAGCGTACCGGAGTCCATAGTGGCCATCTGCGTTTTGCGGTGCATCCACCCCGCTGAAGTCATATCCGATCGCCCGGGCCGCCGCTTCCACTTCCTGGGCGATGAAGCCGGTGTACACGATCTTTTCCTTGGCCAGACGGTTTTCGATGTCTTCCTGAGACTCCATCCTGGGCTTTTCCCCTTCCCGCAGGGTAGTCGGTCTGTTTTTATTCAGATCGGTATTCAATGAGGTAACATCCAGCGTATAGGTGACGGGCCGCAGCTGATTGATGAATTCCAGGCCGGGAACATCTTCACGGATATTGTTCTTGAAACGACCGTCTGAAAAATTTGTCCAACCAACGGATCCTCCGATGCTGGTCACAGAAGTATTTCCAATGACCACCCTGTTGGAAGCTGTTGCTTTTGCGTCATACCCAAGTGCCATGCAATTGGTGTACCCATTATCATCGGGATAGGCATTTGCTCCAAGGAATGTTCCGTTGCTAAACGTATGTAAGTTCCCTGCGTAATAACCGACAGCAGTGTTATTATTTGAATTGGTGGAAGAGCAAGCACCCGTTCCCACGGCTGTATTATTATCATGGGTGGTATTATTATACAAAGCTTCCGGGCCAATAGCAATATTATACCATCCTTCGGAATTTGAGTATAAAGAACCTGTTCCCATTGCGGTATTATTTTTCCCGGTAGTATTGGAATAAAGTGCCAGAGAACCGGTTGCCTCATTATTGGTCCCGGAAGTGTTGGAATAAAGTGCCTGGTAACCAATCGCAGTATTACGATACCCGTTTGTATTATACCGGAGGGCTTTAGATCCGATGGCAGTGTTTCCTGTTGCATCGAGGGGTATTAGGACATTCAATCCGTTTTTGTATAAAGCACTGTCGCCGATGGCCACCAGGTTGCTCCGGTCGGTATTTTCAAACAGCGCCCTGGTACCAATGGCAATGTTGGAGTAGCCGGTCGTGTTGTTGAACAGGGCACCTCTTCCGATCGCATGGTTGTGGCTGCCTGTCGTGTTATAATACAGTGCCTGGGGTCCGAACGCCTGGTTATCGGAGCCTGTTGAATTTAAATACAAAGCCTGGTAACCGTTGGCCGTGTTCCAGTTTCCGGTTGTATTGGCCTGCAGTGACTTGTATCCGCTGGCTGTATTCCGGTAACCGGTCGTATTGCTCACAAGTGCCCTGGATCCGATGGCGGTGTTCCCTGTAGCCTGGTCACCGGATGCGCCCAGGCCGTTGTTGTACAGGGCGCTGTCGCCCACGGCCACCAGGTTGCTCCGGTTTGTATTGCTTGCCAGTGCGCACAGACCGACAGCTACATTGAAATAGCCGATCGTGTTATCCCGGAGTGCCTCATTTCCGAAAGCGGCATTATAGGAACCGCTTGTATTGGAATTAAGTACAGAACATCCGGTGCCCGTATTCCTGATTCCGCTGGCGTTTGCGGTAAGTGCCTCATCACCTATGGCCGTATTGTACCGACCGGTGTTGTTTGCAGCAGTAGTGCTGCCCTCAAGCGCACCATATCCAACAGCTGTATTATAGGTCTCCCTGGAATTTGTCTCCCTGTTGTCCGCATAATGCATTGCTTCGAAACCAATAGCCGTACTGCGATTATTTTCTACATTATAGAACAATGCCTTGTATCCAATAGCAGTATTATTACTACCTGTCGTGTTGTGATAGAGTGATTCGTTTCCGGAGGCGGTGTTATGGTCACCTCCCGTGTTAGAATTAAGTGCATTTGATCCCAGAGCCGTATTATCATAACCATTTGTATTATGATAAAGAGCAAAGCTTCCGGCTGCCGTATTCTTATTTCCAAATGTATTATCATAAAGTGCCCTGTATCCGCACGCCGTATTATTATTACCAATGGTGTTAGCATAGAGTGCTTTGGAGCCGATGGCGACATTATTGAATGATTGAACCATATCAGTGTGGTACAAGGTGCTGTCGCCGATTGCTACCAGGTTACTCTGGACAGTGTTGCTGTATAAAGCACCGACTCCGATTGCGACATTTGAATGACCTGTTGTGTTGGAATAAAGGGCAGAATGACCGCCGGCCGTGTTGTTGTCACCTGTCGTGTTGGAATAAAGTGCCTTATTTCCCAATGCCAGATTGTACCAACCAGATGCATTGGAATAAAGTGCCTCAGTTCCAAACGCATGGTTGTTATAACCGTTGATATTGGAATAGAGAGCATTGCTTCCGACCGCTGTATTGTAAATACCGGTTAAGTTGGAATGAAGTGCCTCATAACCAAATGCCTGGTTAAAATTACCCAATGAATTATTTAAAAGAGCCTGGTAACCTGTAGCTGTGTTCCAGGATCCCGCAGTGGTGGCCTGCAATGCCTGGTAACCGTTTGCAGTGTTGCTGTACCCCGTTGTATTACTGTAAAGAGCTTTGGATCCAACCGCTGTATTCCCTGTTGCGTGGTAGGATAATGTAGCGCCCATACCATTATTGTACAACGCGCTGTCACCCACAGCTACCAGGTTGCTGCGGTTTGTATTACTGAGCAATGCCTTGGCTCCAATCGCCACATTCGAATACCCTGAAGTATTGTTGTCTCCGGCCTGAATCCCTAAGAAAGTACTGGTATTGACCGGATTGATCTCACCTGCGGAAAGATTATTCACCCGGAACATCAACGGTTGGTTATCTGTCGTCCCAATGAAATTTGTCGCAGGATCGGTGCCGCTGTTGCCGGTCAGCGACCAGCCGGAAGAGGCAGCTGAAACCCAGGATGTGCCGTTGAAGATTTCGAGGCTAAGATCAGTAAGGTTATAGATCATAAGCCCCGCCGCAGGACTGACGATGCTGTTTCTCTCGGCTGTTGTCAGTCTCGGCGGAAGAAAGCCTTTATTGGTACTGCTCACATCCAGCCTTGCCGAGGGATTCGGAGTGGAAGTCCCCATGCCGACATTGTCCGAAGAGCTGACGTAAAGGAGATTGGCTGCACTGTTGGGTTCCATGACCAGCACATCCAGTGCATTCGGATGATCCCGGATCTTAAATCCACCGTACATGGTGGCCTTAAATTTCCAGTCAGCACCGCTCAGGTCATCCACCATGGAATAGGTAGCACCCCCTCCACTGCCAAGGTTGCGGATCGTGATGGTTGGTTCACCCATGCTCTTTGCAACATAAAGCAGAGATCCGGGAGCATTGTTCCCGATGCCGACATTCCCCGTGGGATAACTCCCGCCGTGTCCGGTCACCACGTCATTCCCGATTACCTCCCAGTCCAGGTCCGCCTCCCGCCCCCCGCTTCCTGCCTGCTCGGCATATAAGGCATATGGGACTGAAAGCAACTGGGAAACGCCCACCAGCTCGAAATCCATCCCTCCTGACGGATCCATTTCGATGCGCAGGAAATGGCTGCCCGATCCCCATCCAATGGCAGCCAGGCTGCCCGTTGGATCTTTGCCTCTCCCAACTTCGACGTTTATCAAACCTAATTCACTGGTGGCAACAGAATGCAGCTCGCTGTATATTTCCGGTCCATCCACGCCGGATTGCAGGATGCTGATCCGCAGGGTGATGTGCTGATTGGCAACGACCTGGCCGGACTTGTCACGCACCACGGCCTGGTATTTAAAGGATGGAGGCGCCTGGGCCTGCAGTGAACAGTTCATGGAAACGATCATCCCGGACAGGATAAGAATGATCAGGGATAGTTGTGTTTTCATCTTAAAACGAATTTAGAGATATGGTTTCCGGATAACGTTGTAAATGTACGACAGTAAAATGACAATGTCAATATCTTGTATCATTTTCATTTAAGTATTTTAAAATTTGCGTACTGGGATTTGTTTGGAATTTGGGATTTGCCTGCAGGTCCCGGCTTTCATCGGGGTGACGGTCATTATAGGACGGAAGTGTTCGGGGGCTTTGATTTGCGTGCAAATCAAAGCCCCCGAACCTGTAATGCATCGGCCACCGTCATCCCTGCGAAAGCAGGGATCTATATCCTTTCAGGAATCGGCCATATCAAAAAACCCCGTTGGGTGTGATCCCCGCCAGCCGGAACCAGGTTTCACCGGCAAGGATGATCACCAGCCAGGAGATCACCATCATCGTGATCCCGTACTTCGCCGTGTCGGTGTAGGAATACATGTCGGTTTCGTACAGCAGGGCAGCAGGTTTGCTGTTGAATGGCAATACGTAAACGTGTTCGATCATGAAAGCCGTGGGCAGGGCCAGGCTGACCACATCGTAACCGAACCGGCCTGCCACTCCGATGGCGATGGGGATGAAGATCATGGCACGCATGGTCTTCGATTGGAAGAGAATGGCGCTGAAAAGCATCAGAGCCGTCATCAAAAGGTACAGCACCCAGAAGGGAGTCTGATCCCCGATGCCCATATGGTCGAAGACAGCATTGACGCTGATGGCCGGCAGGTCGGTATAGGAAAGCCCTGCCCCGAGTGCATAGGCTCCAGCCGAAAAAAGCATCAGGTGCCAGGGGATATCCACATCGTTCCACTTCACGATGCCGATGCGGGGCAGCAAGGCAATGACCGCTCCAACGAACGCCACAGAGGTGGCGCTGATGCCGTGTAACCGGTCGGTTGCCCAGAAACCAAGGATCAGGATGAACAGGATCACGGATTTGATTTCCTGGAAGCTCATTTTCCCCATCGTCTTATATTCTTGCCTTAGCCGCTCCATTCCGCCTTCAATCTGCGGTTTGCGTTCCTCAGGCTGAAGAGGGAAAAAGACTTTCATCGCCAGAAGATAGCCGATGAGCATCAATCCGACCATCACAGGGAATTGCGCCATCAACCAGTCGGTAAAATAGATCTTGCCTCCGATGGCTCCCCCGATGATCGCCACAGCCAGCAGGTTTGCACCCGAACCTGTCATGAAGGCTCCAGCCCCCAGGTTGATCTGCAGCAGGTTCTGCAGGACAATGTTTCTCCCGAAGTTTGTTTTGCCGTCGCCGCTGCGGGCACCGTAAATGGCGGCAATCACCATGAAGATGGGCAATAGGATCGCTGCCTTGGCAGTGGTTGCCGAAATGAAGGCAGATAACACCACATTGATCACCAGAAAACTGAGGAAGATCGAACCGGCACTTTTCCCAAACCGCAGAAGGAACCACAGGGCGAACCTCTTTGCGACTCCTGTTGTGACCAGCATGCTGGCAAGAACGAACGACATGATGTTGAGCCACATGACCGGATGACCCAGCTGCGCCAGCGCCTCTTTCTCGGGAAGAACATTGCAGAGGATCAAACTGATGATGACCAGCAGGGAGGTGAGGTAGTTGGGAATGGCGTCGGTGAGCCACAACAGGATGCTGGCGGCAAAGATCGCCAGCATCAGGTGATTGCTCCTGGAAAAAGCAACCGGCCCGAGTTTTTCAAATGCTTTTTTCGCCTCCTCCGAGATCAGTCCGGATGGATCCATGCCGGTCAGAAAGGTCAACTGCGTAAAGAAACCAAAAACGACAAAGGTGATCAAAGCAATCGGAGGGCCGAGGAGCGTCAGCCATCGCTCAAATTCCGACTTTTCCCTTTTGGGTAATTTCTCGATGCGGTACTGATGCATGTCCAAAGGATCATGCACTGCCTGAAGGGGCTTCTTTTCTTCCATCATCATCCCGTGTTGAGTCAGTTCACCATTTTGTAAATGGGTGCTTCATGAGCATGACGTTATAGTAACGAACATCTCCGGTTATCTCTGCACCAAGCCAATCAGGCTTCTCAAAGGGTTCTTGCTCCGATGGGAGTTCGATCTCTGCCACGACCAGCCCCTGGTTCTCACCCTGGAATTCGTCAACCTCAAAGGTATATTTTCCTGCCGGCACCAGGTACCGGACTTTGTCGATGATGCCGGTTTCGCAGATTTTCAGCAACTCCTCCACCTCTTCAACCGGTATTTCTTTTTCCCACTCGTAACGGCTGGCACCGGATGCGTTGCCAATCCCTTTGACCGTAATGTACCCTTTGTTGCCTTTGATCCTCACCCGGACTGCACGCTCCGGTACCGAAGATAAATAGCCCTGGGTGATGCGTGTTGCTTTGATGCTGAAAGGTTTGAAATCACCCTTCACCAGAAATTTCCGTTCGATTTCCTGTGCCATCTTTCAGATTGTTTCGTTAGCCAGTGGTTTATAGATCATGCCGATCACACGTTTGATGGCCTGCAGGTAGTTGATGTTTTCCACACCTTCCAGGCCGATATCCCTTATTGTTGTTTTAATGTCATCAATTTCAGTGGATTCAGAATTGATTGTTACCGCTCTGGCACCATTGATCAGGACAATTCCATATTCGCAGATTGTATCATTCACCATATAACCGAACCTTCTTTTATTGACCCGGACCGCCTGTAAATCGGGATGACCTTTGATGATTTCGAGGAATTCTGCGTACGAATACTCCGGCTTGACAAGCTCCGGCCTTTTTACCTGGAATGCTGAAAAGACATCATTTACCATCATTTCGGTCTTTAGGGGAAACTCACCTTTCATCAGGGGATTCCAGAGTTCCAGTCCATCAACGGAATGGACAAAGGTTTTGATATCCATCTTGCCGTCTCGTATTTTCGTATTGTTTGTATCATTGGTCCGCGACAAGATGTAGATCTCCTCTGAATAGCGTTCCCATACCTTTTCGGGGATGGGTACCGAGAGGCGGGCCATCCGCTTCCAGGCGCTGTCAAAATTCTGACCAAAGGAGCGGAACTCATACCTTGGTTTGGTTGCCTGTCCGATTGTCATATTTTCTGCCATGATTTCTTATATCCGATTAGATTTATCATTGACTACGATTAGGAAGCGATTTTATATAACCCCTCTGTTAAGGCATATTCGCTGTGCCCCGCGTGATGGTGTTCAGCAGCTGCCAGTTTTCCGTTCCGTCGGGATAACGCCCGTACGACTGGGTCGTTTCCATGGTCGGGATGGCGATGTAATCGATCACTGTGCCGCTGAGGTCTTCCAGCCACACTTCGTCGCCGCCGCTGGAGAGGCCGAATCCGCTGGGATCATCGTCGTCAACAACAATCACCAGCCAGCCCATGGCAGGTACAATGCTTCCGGCCGGGAATTCTTTCTTTGGCTTGGTGCCGGCCTGCCCGCCCGTATCGTAGATCTTGTAACCGCTTATGTCAAACTCGACGGGGGAATCGTTATAAATCTCCACCCAATCGGGATCTTCTGTCACACCGCGGGAATAAAGCTCATTCATCACGACTCCACCCGGGACGGCAGTGCTGTTTGCCGTTCCCCGCGTAATGGTGAACAGCACCTGCCAGTTTTCTGTCCCATCCGGATAACGGCCGTAGGACTGTGTTTCCTCCAGGGCAGGGAAGGCAATGCTGTCAATGACCGAGCCGTCGGTATTTTCAAGCCATACCTGTTCACCGCCGCTCGACAGCCCGAATCCGCTTTCAGCTTCGTCATCGGTAACGATCACAGCGAAGCTTTTGGAGGAAATGATCGTTCCTGCAGGAAATTCCTTCTTTGGCTTGGTGCCTGCCTGTCCGCCGCTGTCGTAGATCTTGTAACCTGACAGGTCAACGTCAATGTCCGAATCGTTGAAGACCTCTATCCAGTCAGGATCCTCAGTGGTGCCACGAGAATAGAGCTCGTTTAATACGATCCTGATCTGCGGAGGAGGTGTGTTGTCGTTGGCCGCTCCTTTGGTGATGACATAGAATGTCTGAAATGTGTCGGATCCGTCGGGATAGCGCCCGTAGGACTGAGCTGCGGTGAGGGCAGGGAATGTGCAGTGGTCGATGACATTGCCCGAAGGATTTTCCAGCCAGATCTCTTCGCCGCCGCTGGAGAGCCCGAAACCGCTCGCATCAGCATCATCGGTGACTATGACCACGAAGCCGTGGGCCGTGATGGTGGTCCCGGCAGGGAACTCTTTCTTGGGCTTGGATCCCGATTGTCCGCCGCTGTCATAGATCTTATACCCGCTGATGTCAGCATCGAAGGCGGAAGCGTTGTAGATCTCAACCCAGTCAGGATCTTCCGTGCTGCCCTGCGAAAAGACCTCATTGATAAAAAGGGTGGGTGCAGGCACTTCGCTGCTGTTCGCCGTGCCACGTGTAATGGTGTTCACGATCTGCCAGGTGGGCGATCCGTCGGGAACACGGGCCCAGGACTGGGTGGGTTCGAACCCTGGGAAGGCGATGTTGTCAATGACCGATCCGCTTGCATTTTCGAACCATACTTCATCACCGCCGCTGGAAAGTCCAAAACCCGCTTCCCCGCCCACATCGACCACGATCACGCAAAATCCTTTCGGAGCTACAATGGTTCCCGCAGGAAATTCCAGTTTCTGCTTGGTCCCGCTCTGTCCGCCCGGATCGTAGATCTTATAGCCCGAAAGATCAGCCGGACTGTCAGAGTTATTATAGATCTCGATCCAGTCGGGATCTTCCGGTACACCTCTGGAATAAATTTCATTCATCAGAATGGAAGGAGCCCCTACTGTGTAACTTGCAGCAGAAGTCGGCGCACCGGCCGGATTGGTCGATTTTTTCCCTGCATTGGATTCTGCTTCGATGTAATAAAGTACCTGAACGCCACTGGCCTGGGCGGGGATCTGCCCGGAGTAATTGCTGCCGGAGGCCGTCATGGCCACAGGAGTGAAATCCGCGGTACCTTCCTTATACCGAAGGTTGACTGCTTTTACACCATCATTGCAGGTCACTTTAGCCGTGATGGTAACCATATCGTTATCTCCAGGGGCCAGAGGACTCATGGTCATATTGGCGATCACGGGAGGCCCTTCAAAGATTTCATCTTTGACACAACCGGAAATAAAAAGCCCGGTGAAAAAGAGCATAATCCATAAATATCGTGTTTTCATCTTTATGTTGTTTTAGGATTTGGTTTCTGTTAAAAATCGATCTCGAACCTGACCGTTACCATATGGTACTCTTCCCCTGCCTTGCCTGCTTCATCGGCAACCAGTTTTGGATCACGGGTTAGGTTTCCGTCGGCATCATGACCAACATATAATTTACCCTTGCCAGACGCGTACCGGTCGTGGTTCAGGTAGGCATAGTTGAACATGATCTTGACGTTATTGGTGGCATAATAGTTCAATCCCAGGGTATAACCTTCACCGGCCCCTCCCATGAGCTTATCCATTCCGCTGTTCAGGCTCAGGTAATCGTAACGCAGGGCAAGTTCAAGATCGCCCCATTTCTTGCCTCTGCTCACCTGGGTGAATTCACCTTCAGCGGTATTGTAATTATATTTTCCGCCAAACATCAGCCAGCTGCCAAAAACATAAAATCCATCAAAGTGATGGTTTACGCCCTTGACCGTATCATCCACGCCGCTGAGCAGATACTCACCCTGAATTCTCAGGTTTTTATGATAGGCAGCCAGTTCAAGACCCCCCAGGGTTGCATGGTCGATGGGCCCCACCAGGTCGGTGTCAATGTATTTTTTCCGGTTGATGCTGGTGAGGGAGCGGGTGCTGTAGCGCAGGGTGCCCACAACCTCGGCATCGGTTTTCGGCGTCCGGTACGATCCGGAAACCCCCAGATGTAATCCCTTGTTTGGATCGTTATGGAAACCCATCAGCACTACCCGTCCGGTGAGGGAGTACCCTTCGTCCATACCGTAATCTTTGTTGTTGTCTTCCGAAAAGATCCTTTCTTCCACATCGCCTACATTCTGGAAGAAGATGCCTCCCTGGAGCAGCAACCAGTTACGGTGATAGGTTGCCCCCAGCCCGATATGCCTGGATGGGGCGAAGGCATTGACCGCCATGGGGCGCTCGATGAAGGTCAGGTAACGGGATGTGGTGGTCGATTCCATCGAATAAAATTCTTTGTAATTTCCCAATCTTAATTCTAAACCCTTGTTGAACCTGTACTCGAGATAGGCATCTTTAAGTTCCAGCTCCGAGTTGGAAAAATCCAGGTCAATTTCTCCATACCAGTGTTTTCCCACTTCAACTTTGGCTGCCAGGCGCGCCCTGCGGATGGAATAGCCGTTTCCGATCGGGTTCATCACATCACCGAAAAACCAGGCACCGTCGGCCTGAACCCGGGCATCAAACCAGAAACGGTAGTCATTCTTATGACTTTCAAACACCAGGATCCCATTCCGCTCTTCTGCAAACAACGGATTCCGGTTGACGCGCACTCCATACTGGTTGTACCGCACATTATAGATCATCATGACATCCATGATGGTTTTACCATTCAGATCAATTTCAATTTTGTCATGATCGGGATGGGTGAAAACAAGTACGTCCGATGAGGTTGCACTCACCTGGATGGAGTACATCCCATTTTCATTGGTCAGAACGGAAATGTCCGTCCCCTTAAGGGTCACTGTGGCCCCTTTCACTGCTTCCTGACCGATGTTTGAGGTAACCTTACCGGTCACCGTCCGCACCTGGGCACTCACCTGAAGACCACTGTGGAAGATCAGCAGGATTAAAATGAAATAATACTTTTTCATAATGAAATGAATTTGATTAATAATACTTAAATAAATTTATAGTTCGTTGATGAATTTTGTGAGACTGTCATCCTGTTTCAGATTCAACTTTTTTTTGAGCCGGTAGCGTGCTACTTCAACACTTTTGGGTGAAATGCTCAGCAGGGTTGCGATTTCTTTTGTGGATAAATTCAACCGGATGAGCATGGCAAGGTGTTTTTCCTGCATGGTTAACTGAGGATGACCAGTGGTTAGTTTCATCTGGAAATCTTTGTGGATCTGCTCGACCTGGCTGTAGAAGTTTTCTTTTTCCGAGCTGAAACTCATCCGCTGCCTGATTCTGGCTGAAAGCTGCCTGAATCGCCTTTCCGCTTCGTATTTATCCGTTAATTTTTGGATCTGATCAAACTCCTCCAGGATGGATTCCAGGAAGGTCCGCTGTTCGGTGAGGTTCAGTGCGATGTCGGTGAATTCCTTTCTTTTGTTTTCCAGCTTTGCATTTAATTCGTCTTTTTGCCGTTGGATTTCCTGGACCTTCATTTCATGGAGGGATTGCCTGACGGTGTAGTTCTGATTTTGCTCCACGAGCAGTTCGTTGGTTGTTTTCCACCGAAGCTTTTGCTGCCGGAAGACAGCAAAGATCAGGACAAGGATGATGGCTGCCAGCAGGATCAGTGATCCGTAAATCACCAGGTCGACCGTCTTCGGGGGTAAGGCTGTAAGCGTTTCATCACCCGGGAGCTGAACGTCTTTTGTGACCTGAAGGTCGAATACATTTTGTACGAAGAACAACAGGAAGAAAGTAAGGATCCCGGCGATGACCGGGGTGGCAATCCAGCCCACCGCAACGCCACCAAGGGTTTTCACTTTAACTTCACGGACTCCTTTGACCAGACCGATTCCCAGTACGGAACCGATGACAACGTGTGTGCTTGAAATGGGAACCAGGGGCAAGGAGGGCAGCCCTGTTTTTGCCACAAGATCTGAAAAGGCTGAGGATGAGAACAAAAACAGGACAAGGGCCTGCGAAAGCACCACGACAATGGCGGCTTCGGGATTAAGTGAGAGAATGTCATTTCCTACGGTCTGCGTGACACGTTGCCCGTAAGTGAAAATCCCGGCGGAAATAGCCACTCCACCCAGTAAAAAGAGCAGTTGGACTCCATCCAGGGTGAAGATCCCGAAATCCAGCAGGATGTTGGGTGCGCTGTTGGTAAAGACACCCACCACATTGGCTATGTTGTTGGCTCCAAGGCTGTAGGCTCCAAATGCTCCCGCCAGGATCAGCCCGGTGCGGATATAGGAGTCAAGCCGGATGATGTGTATTTTAGCCTTTCGCAAGATCCATCGCAACAGCAGGTACAGGCCTGCTGCGAAGAGCATGCCCAGAATGGGACTACTGATCCAGGTAACGACGATATTCCGGAGCACGGAAAGGTCTGTCTCATTCCCTGTGAACAGACTCCAGCCAATGATGGCGCCAACAATGGCCTGGCTTGTTGAAACGGGCAGGCTGCGCCGTGTCATGACAAAGACCGTGAATGCGGCGCATAAGGTTACGGTGAAACTCCCACCCAGGGCATCCACTTTGCCGAGCTCATTCAGGGTTTCCGCTCCTCCCTTGCCCTGAAACACGGCTCCGATGATCACAAAGACGCCGGCGATGATCGCGGCTCGCCTGAAACTGAGCATCCTGGAGCCAACAGCAGAACCGAATATATTGGCTCCGTCGTTGGCTCCAAGCGACCAGCCCAGAAAGATTCCGCTCGATAAAAAGATCAGGAGCATCATGGGTACATCGGTTATATCGATCTTTTCATAGCCATGATGTTCAGCAGGTCAGCCGCCTTTTGTGCTTCGTCGGACAGATTTTCGATGTGCAGGGTAAAATACCGGAGATGAAACTTCTCACTGAGTTTCAGTCCCGGCATTTCCTGAAAAACCTTGCGCTTGATGCTATCTGCCATTTTATCCACCTCTTTTTCAAATAAATATACCCTGTGAATGTTCTCCTTGATGGAATCCGGATCACGGAAATAGGCACGTGCAGCCGGTATGAGCGACTCCACCGCTGCAACCGACATCTCGGTGAGCTTGATCAGTTCCTGATGGAGTTCTGCCGGTATAAAGGGCACCTCCACGTCAAACTGGAACAGGTTGTGCTTGGCCAGGTCAAGGATATTGTCCAGTGCTTCGAGCAACCGCATGATATCGCCCCTGAGCTGAGGCATCAGGGATTGGGTGTAGAGCGTATTTTCGATTTTTTTCCGGATGATGTCCGCTTCATTCTCCAGCGACGAAAGCGTTTTAAGATTATCCTCAAAACTATCCCCGTTGCCGGTCAGGTAATTTTTCACACCTTCCTTGAAGATCAGGTTGCCTTCATCCACCTTATCCAAAAATTCATCGATCTGCCGGATCGATTTGTTGGCATGTTTAAATGATAACATTGCAGCTGGATTTTTTTGATTTTCAAAGATAAAATAATATTTTTCATACTGTTATGTTTTCATTTTTATCAGTATGCATTTGTTAGTTTATCGTAGGGGTTAGGTAACTAATAAATAAATGTAAATCAATTAATTAGAAATAGATTGTTATATAATTATACAACAATAGAGGTCCGACTCCGGGTATTGTAGTGGTATTGTTTGGCGTGGATGAGAGTGGACGAGGACATTTGTCCGTTCCCTGGTGCATCTTTCTTTCATTTTTGCGTGTCAATCATTCCCAACCCGGTGAAGGATCTGCCGGAATGGACCACGGCAGATAAAAGAAAATAGTACTTTTACCTGCAAAATTAAACATATGAGAATTACACTATTTTTGCTTGCCGGACTGTGTATTGCCCTTGGTATCAGCCGTTCCAAAGCCTGCACCGTCATCGCTGCCGGTAAGAAAGCTACGGCCGACGGGTCGGTCCTCATTTCCCATACCGACGCAGGGCCCGACTCACGGATCTTTGTGGTTCCCGGACGCACCTTTGACGCCGGTGCTCTGGCACCCGTTTACCTTGACATTCAGGATCCGAACAGGCCCCTGGACGACGATGGCAGGATCCTGGGATACATTCCGCAGGTAAGGCAGACCTATACCTATTTTCATTCGGCCTATTCGCATATCAACGAGTTCCAGCTGGGCATTGCCGAAAGCACCACCGACCAGCGGCCGGAACTGGTTGTCAGCACGGAAACCGGCAAACAGATCATGACCATCGAACAGGCGATGATCTTTGCATTGCAACGCCATAAAAACGCCCGGGAGGCAGTCTTGTTCATAGGGGATTTGATGACGCAATACGGATTCCTGCCCACCAGCGGCACCGGATCCGAAACACTGGTGGTGGCCGATACGGATGAGATCTGGATCCTGGAGGTGTTCGGTGTGGGACCTGGATGGACACCGGAAAGCGGCCGGCCGGGCGCCATCTGGGCGGCACAGCGCCTGCCCGACGACCAGGCAACCATGATCCCGAATTTTAGCATCATCAAGGAGATAAACGTAAAAGACAAAGAGAATTTTTTGGTTTCGGGCAACTATATGCAGGAAGCCATCGACCGCGGCTGGTACGATCCTTCCTCCGGTGAGCCCTTTATCTGGCAGGAGATCTACGCACCGCTGCCCGCTGAGTATGCCACCAGCCGCTTCTGGCTGTTCTTCCAGACCTTCGCTCCGAATTATAAGCAATGGCCCGACCGTTTCCTGCACGATAATCCCTACAAGGGAATCAATCAATATTTCCAGATTGTTGAACCGCTTTCTCTCTATCCTTTCTCCGTCGTGCCGGAGAAAAAGATCTCTGTGCAGGATGTCATCGCTTTTCAACGTTCGACGTTTGAAGGTACCATTTACGATATGACCTCCGGCCCGCAATGGCTTGTTACGGACGGCAAAGACGGATATGTCAGGAGCCCCCTGGCCACGCCATTTCCTGGAAGTGAACTCCGGAAATTGCTTGAGATAACCTATCGCAGGCCGGTGGCCCGCCACAGGGGCCATTACGGAATGGTGATGCAGCTGCGCGGATGGCTGCCCAACGAGATCGGCGGTGTCTACTGGGTCTACCTCGATAATCCCTACTTCAGCCCCTACGTCCCGATCTATGCAGGAAACCTGTCCATTGATGAAACTTATAACATATACGATCCTGAAAAATATGACGAGCGATCGGCGCGCTGGGCCATCGATTTTGTTGACAACCTGGCCACCCTGAAGTTCCAGGAAGTGATCCTGGATGTGCGCAGGGTCAGGGATCCTTTTGAAAATCAAATATTTGAGAAACAAGATCAGATAGAAGCAGAGGCACTCCGGCTTTATGGATCCGATCCTGCTGAAGCACGGAAATATCTGACGGATTATTCGAACGGGCTGATGGATGAGGTGACAGCGATGTTCCTGAGGCTCCGTGATGATATCATTGTGAAGTATACAAATAACAGGGAGTGATCAGTTGGCAGTAGCCAGTCAGCAGCCAGCAGCGGAGCGAAGCGACCTCCCGACGAAAGTCGCGATCAGCAGTCAGGAATTAGCAGGCAGGGATTGTATGGATTGATTTGATAGCTTATTCCTTGCCTTTTCTGGGCAGGGGAACGATGCCGGCCATATCCCCGATGATGTTGACCAGTTCGGATCCGGCAGGGACGACAATTTTCGCATTGTTCTCCAGGGAGACCTCCAGGGTTTGCAGTTTCCTGAGCAACTGTGCATTGCCCACGAAGTATTTATCCGCAGCCTCATTCACCAGGCGGATGGCTTCAGCTTCCCCTTCCGCCTGTAGGATCCTGGACTGCTTGATCCCTTCCGCCTCTTTGATCTTGGCACGTTTTTCTCCATCAGCGACCGTTTCCCTGGCCGTGGCAAAATCTATCGCTGCAATTTTTTCATTCTCCGCCTTCACCACTTTATTCATCGTATCCTGAACATCTTTCGGCGGATCGATCTCTTTCAGTTCCGTACGCACGATCTCAATTCCCCAGCTCTGGGTCTCATCCCGGAGTGTCCGGTGCAATTCGGAATTTATTTTTCCCCGCTCACTGTTGGCCGACTTCAGCGTCAGCGTACCAATGATGTTCCTCAGAGTGGTCCTGGCCAGGTTGACGATCTGGATCTTGTAGTTATTGACGTGGTACTGTGAATTCTTAACGCTTTCTTCGTCCTCTTTCACCTTAAAGTACACCTGGGCATCCACCCGGGCATTCAGGTTATCATTGGTGATGATCTCCTGAGGCTCCGCATCCACCATTTGCTCCGTGATGTTGACCCTGTACATTTTCTCGATCAGGGGTATGATCCAGTGAAAACCTGCATTGGCAAACCGGTTGTATTTTCCGAAACGCTCGATCAGTCCTTTGTGGGTTGGCCTGACGATCCGCATTCCCCAAAAAAATAACAGGACGATTACGATTCCGATAATGATGTAAAGATTCATGGTGACCTCCGGATTTTGATGATTTTTAGATCAGGAAATGATTTGTAAGAATGAAATTGAACAAATATAGGAATTATCAGGAAAAGTTTAAACCGGTATGGTAATTTATTGCCCGGACGGCACCAGGAAGGTACACCTCCTTTGGAGAATTATGCTGAAGCTGAATGCATCCATTCGACGGTAAACGGTTGAAAACCAGCCGAAATGAATCATCGCTGAAATCCTGTTGATAAGTTTATGCGAAAGTGTGAAAAGTCTAAACAGAATAAAGGTCACTGATATAATGAGTTTATGTACTTTTGTACTTAGCAGGAAGAATTTACCCAATCTATGTTACACTTTTCATAACTTAAAACTAAAACGCATGAAAAAACTTTTTACCCTGATTGTCGCCCTGGTAGCGCTATGCGCATATAATGCCATCAGTCAGGAATTACCGGAAAATCCGACTCCCGGCAAATGCTACATCAAGTGCATTACCGCTGATGAGTTTGGAGAAGTTACCGAAACGATTGAAGTTTCTCCGGCCTATAAAAAACTCCGGGTGATCCCGGCAACGTACAGAACCGTTGAAGAAAAGGTGCTGATCAAAGAAGCAACGAGGAGACTTACTTACGTTCCGGCAGTATTTGAAACCGTTGAGGTTCCTTATGTTTCCAAGGAGGCCAGCAGAACACTTGAAGTGGTTCCTGCCACCTTTGGCAGCGCTTCAAAAACTTTTGAGATCTTCCCCAAAACCGCCAAGTGGGAATATACTACATTGGAAAATTGTCCCTCTGCCAACAAGGAAGATTGCGTTGTTGCCTGTTTTGTTGAATATCCTGAGAAAACCCAGACCGTTAACATCACCACCCTGGCCCAAGATGCCTCCACCAGGGAAAATCCGATTAGTGAAGTGAGAGCGACCTACAAAAAACAGGTCGTCAAAACTCCTGCCCGGATGGAGGAAGTTGAAATCCCTGCTGAATATGCAACAATCAAGCGGCAGGTCATCGACAAACCTGCCCAGGTGATCGAAGAGGTGGTTCCAGCTGTCACCAAGACCGTCACAAAAACCATTCTGACCAAAAAGGGCGGAATGGCTGTCTGGGAAGAGGTGGATTGCTCCATTACGGGTGTGAACATATTACCCATTCTTTATGAATACAACAGCGCACGGCTGACACCTGAATCCACCAGGATCCTGGATGAAACACTCGTGAAATTGATGAAAGAAAAGCCGGGCCTGAGGATTGAGATCATGTCACATACCGACTCCAGGGGCAACGATGAATATAACACGTCCCTCTCACAGCAAAGGGCACAATCAGTAGTTAACTATCTGGTTTCCAATGGTATTTCGAGAAACAGGCTGGTGGCCAGGGGATATGGCGAAACCAGGCTGAAGAACAGATGCTCCAATGGAGTGGATTGTTCAGAAGCTGAACATCAGGAAAACAGAAGGACCGAATTCAGGATCCTTCAGTAAATAATATCCGGATAACGTTTGGTGTCAAGGCAGGATTTGTTTAGATCCTGCCTTTTTTTAACCATATAATGGTGATCTTCCATCACCTTATTTTATAGTGGGTCCGTTCAATCCATTTTTTCTCCAGTTCGATGCCGAACGAATCCTCTAACTCTTCCTGCATCAGATTCTCGTAACGGAAGTGAAAGTCCCAGTCGTGGGCTTCCCGGTCATTCCCCAGATAAAAAACCGGATAGTCAAGGATTTCACTCAATGCCAGGCACATTTCGCCAATCGTTGCATTATCTGCCTGCAGCCTGTCATTGCCGATGACAAATCCAGGCGTACCGGCTTTCAGATCCAACTGATTCCTGTCCCAGAGGAGTTTTGGTCTTCTGACAACCATCAGATACCCCTCCATTTTCTCGGGTTTGGCCTTGATGTCAAGGGCAAACAGGTCTTTAATCCTTTGCACGATCATTTCGGGCTGGTCATTCCATAGATCCTCACTTATCAGCAACCTGACCGGCCTGTCTTTGCCTGACGGGATATCCATCTCCCATTTTGTTAGCAAAAGGATCTGTTGCAAAGCTTCACTGAGGTTTCCCTGGAAGAGGACCGCCGAGTCGGTCCGGTAGTAGTCGTACGCGTTGGTTTCGGCCATTTGTATGAGCATTCCATCGGCAACACTGTCCAGTTCAGGAAACCCGGCAACGTATTCCTTTTTTGGCGGAACCTCAGCTTTACCCAGGATGCTCACGATGCTTTCCAGGCCGGTTGCACCCAGGCCGGCATTTTCCTGATAAAGTTTTTCGATGGTCGCTGCTTGCAGTTCTGCCGGGTGCCCCTTCCATACCACTTTTCCTGCAAGGTTGAGTACGATCGCAAACGGCCTTGTTTTTACTTCATATTTATCCGTGGTATAATGCTCATCATCAATGGCAACCATCAGGTTCATCGTTTTAAGAAGGATATGGTTCCTGACCCGCTCAGACGGTTCGTCAGACAATGAAATCATGAAAATCTGACCGCTGCATTTCTCCTGCAGTACTTCAAGCTGTTCGTTGGCTGGCACACAGGGTACACACCAGGTGGCCCAGAAATCAACCAGGATAAGTTTCTGGTCCGTAAAAAGTGTGATCTTATTCTCCGAAATGATTTCGGACACTGCAACGGGCTGCGCGTGAAGAAAAGTACCGGAAAAATTGCATGAAAACAAGACAAATAATACGATATCTCTGGTATTAATGGACATTCGCTTTGACCGATAAAGGATGATTTAATGTACCCCTCCCGGGGGTGGGGATGAATGGCGACAAATTTAGTTTTTTTCCGGATGCCTGCATTTATCCTGCCATTTTTGCGTATATTTATACCGAATCTACAATCCGTAATCCATTAATTTCAAAATCATGGCTTTGTACGATAAAAAGGGAATGCTTTTCATCCCGACTCCTGAGCGGACAAAGGCTTTTAGCAAGGTATCCTCCCTGTTGGTCATCAGTCAGTGTTTCTGTCCGGAAGGACATGACCTGGTCAGCAGCAGGGCTATTTTCGACGGTTATGAAGGTATTCTTATGAAAGTGAAAAAGGGGGATTCAACGGGATTAGTGGCGCTGAGTCCGGTTTACGGAATGAAATCCAGGATATCGTTGGATATTCAGTTAAATAAGGGCGATCTTCTTGAGCTGATGTGTCCGGTTTGCGGAAAGCCCTTCCCGGTATATCATCCCTGCTCCTGCGGCGGAAACCTGGTCACGATCTATATGGATGAAAGGATCAACTGGTCGAATTGTATCCTGATCTGCAACCGTGTTGACTGCTATAATGCCGAACTTCGTTTTCACGATGAACTGGTCCATTACGACAGCATGGAACAGATCATGTTCGGATAGCCATCCGTTCACTTCCGGCATCCTTCACTTCACCATCCCGATCTGACACTTCACAGCTTTTCTGTTTTACCGGCCTGCGGATGAACCTAATTTTGGTTCATGATTCATTCACGCATTATTAACCATCAAATCAAAACGTCATGAAAGCACTGGTTTTAACCGTTCTGGGTGTCCTCTTCCTGGGAATGACATCAGGTTTCAGTAGCGTAATTGCTTCCGGAGATACCACAAATAAAGCAGCCAGGTCCGTAGATTGCGCTGTCTACATCAGCAAGGATGGATTGGTCACATTCCGGATGGTCAAGTCGCCCGGAGATGCTGTCAGGGTAGGTTTCTATGATGCAGAGGGTACGCTTCTTGCCGACAGGAAGTTTAAAAAGATCAATAGCGTAAAGCTGAGCTACGATCTGAACGATTGCCCCGGCGGACTTTACGAGATCCGTGTGCGGTCGGGCAGTGAGGTTGTTTTCTCCGAATCAGTGGTCAATCCGCAGGCAGGTCTTGTCAGTCAGTAAAGCGGAGCTCTTGTGCATCCTGCAGGGCATCCCCGGTTCTTTGAAATACTTGCTCAGGTACCCATCACCGGATTTAAATTTCGTACATTTGAAAACCGTAACTTTAAAATCCGGATAAAAACCGTGGATCCGATGAGCAAACCCGTTTTCCACAACAGCCTGGTTCGCTGGTTAGCCCTCCTGGCAACGGGTTTTATCTGCGGTTTCCTGATCGATGCCTGCTTTGCACTGATCTATCCGTGGCACAGGGTTTTCAGCTCCTGGTCCTTCTACCTGTATCCGGTGGCGGGAGTCCTGCTTGGCGGAGAGATTTTCAGGCTTGTGATCCTCCGGCTGAACGAAGCACACCCCTGGGATAAGAATCTGCTGAAAAGGTTTTTGATCGAGTTTTTTTTGGGTGCCGCCCTGTCACTCTTTCTGACGATCGGAGTTCGCTGGTTATGGATACTGGCCTTTTCAGGTGATATCTTCGTTCGTTTTTTTAATGAACTGATCATTGCTTTTTTCGGCATCCTGATCATAACGGGAATCGTCCTGACAGACCTTGGGATATTTCTCTCGCGGAGGTGGCGTGATTCCCTGTTGCTGGTGGAAAGGTTCAAAAAGGAAAGTGCCGAATCCCGTTTTGAAACGCTTCGGGCACAGGTGAATCCCCACTTCCTGTTTAATAACCTGAACACGCTTTCGTCACTCATTCATGAAGACCCCCAAAAAGCCGGGCAATTCATCAGGGAGATGTCGGATGTGTACCGCTACATCCTGGATACACGGGATCAGGAAACGGTTCGCCTCAGGGATGAATTGGTGTTTTTGCGTTCCTACCTGTATCTTCTCCAGCTGCGGTATGAGAACCGGCTCTTCCTGAACGACGCCATTCCGGACAGCATCAAAGAGCGTCACATCATCCCTGCTGTTTTGCAATTGCTGATCGAAAATGCCATCAAACACAACATCATTTCCGGAAATAAACCGTTGACCATAGCACTTTCCGTTGACGAGGGTGATTACCTGGTTGTGACCAACAACCTGCAAAAGAAGGAAGAAAATGCACCATCCTCCGGATTTGGACTTCGCAGCATCACCATCCGCTATGCTTATCTGACCGACAAACCGGTCAGGGTGGAAGAAGATGGAACATCCTTTATCGTTAAGATCCCTTTAATCCACTGACCCATGCGCACCCTGATCGTTGAAGACGAACCCTATGCCCGGAAGGAATTAATCAGGCTTCTTGAAGAAACCGGACGTTCGATGGACATCGTTGCCAGTCTGGACTCTGTGGAAGATTCGGTCGAATGGCTTCAGATGAATCCTATGCCGGATCTGATCTTTATGGATATTCAACTGGCAGATGGCCTCAGCTTTGAGATCTTCAGGAAAGTCGACATCACGGTTCCCGTTATCTTCACAACAGCCTTTGATCAATATGCCATCCAGGCCTTTAAGGTGAACAGTGTGGATTATCTCCTGAAACCCATCAAACCTGATGAGCTGGAACGTGCCTTGCTGAAACTGGAACAGGTCAGTAAGCAATATTCAACCAGCGTCAAAAGTATGGTGAGTATTGACATCGAAAAGCTGCTGAAGAATTTTCGTCCGGATTACAAGTCCCGGTTCATGATCAGGCTGGGTGACCAGTATAAACACGTGGACGCAACCAACATTGGCTATTTTAAGGCAGAAGATAATGAAGTGATGCTGGTCACACGTGAAAACAGGACCTATATCATTGATCATAGCCTGGATGAGCTTTCGCAGGTTCTGGATCCCCTGGAATTTTTCAGGGTATCGCGCCGTTACATCGTGAACATCCACGCAGTGGTCAAAGTGAGCAAGTATTTCAACAGCCGGCTGGTGATTGATCTTGTACCCGAAGCCGGCGAAAAGGTGCTGGTCAGCCGCGTGAAGGTGCAGGAATTTCTGAAGTGGATGGACAAATGATATCTGATTAACGATTAACGATATTCGATTTATGATTTTGAATGATTTATGATTTTGAATGATTTATGATTGGGATATTTTTGAAATACAGTATGGGATTTTTAATCGTGGTGGTGATGGCATCGTGCCACCAGGTGGTGGTTGTGGTGGATGAGGTACCGCAGAATACACCGCCGGGTGAGGCCATCTACTTTGCTGGTAACCTCAACAGGTGGGACCCCGGAGATGAGCGGTACCAGCTGGAACTCAAAGCCGACAGTACCTATCAAATCGTATTGCCTTCCGGCTTTGGGAAAATTGAGTACAAGTTCACCCGGGGGGATTGGCGTTCGGTGGAGACCGACAGGTGCGGTGTTGATATTACGAATCGTTTTTATATGATCAAACAGGATGATACGCTCCACCATACCGTTGAGAGCTGGCATGATCAGTTCCCGCTGAATTGCGAGGGCCTGATCCTGATCCTTGACCGGATACCTGAAAATACTCCCCCCGACGCTGACATTTATTTCGTGAGCAGCCTGCGTGACTGGTGGTTATATGATAAGAACTACCTGATGAGGCGAAATGCTGAAGGATTATATGAGCTTAAAATACCTAAAAGAGTGGGGGAATATATCGAGTTCAAGTTCAACCGCGGTCCCTGGTCAACGGTTGAAGTGGATTCACAGGGGAATGACATCAAAAACCGCCAGATGGTTGTCGGAGAGGCCGATACGCTTTACTTCCAGGTCGAAGGGTGGAAGGATAGGCCGTAGATGGTCAGCAGTCAGCAGCGGAGCGAAGCGACGTCCCGACGAAAGTCGGGATCGACAATCGGCAATCGGCAATCGGCATTCAAAAGTTCTTCAGCACCCTGTACTGGTAAGGTTGAAATTCAAAGCTGGCAGGGAGAATTACCTGTACATCGTCAAAAGCATTCTTCCACGATGTGTTTGCCAGCTCAGGAGGAACGGTGAAGGTAACTACCCTGTTTCGTGCATTGACCAGTACGATCACCTTCTCCTGCTGGTTGATCCGTTGAAAGGCCAGAATGTCTTTATGGATATAGGTCTTCAGTTCGATCGCTGAATCGTATCGTACCGTTTCGGATGAATTGTACAGCGAAAGGATTTTTTTGTATTCCGCCAGCATATCCGGATTTTGTGACCAGTCGATCGTTGTGTGTTCGAAAAAGGGAACCGTTTGGCTTACACCCACTTCCTGGGAGCCATAGATCAGGGGAATGCCTTTGAGGCAGATGGCCATCACCGAAGCGGCCATTGCGCCCTGTTTGCCGTTAAAGAGCACTACGGGTGTGGCATCCCAGGCTGATTCGTCGTGGTTGGTGGTAAAGCGCAGTTTATGCTTGCCCGGTGGAATGTTCTTGTACTCATTTACATTGACCGTAAACAGATCGGCTGCCGACTGGTTCTGAGTGAACACGCCCTTGAGCTTATTGTAGAAATCCCAGGCATAATTCATCTGAAAACCGGCCGTGAAGTGATCGTTCCTTGCACCTTCTGCCAGCAAGATGAGTTGCTTATCCAGGTCATTGGTCAGGGCAGTGATGGCCTGCTGCCAGAAATCAAAGGGTACAAAGTCAGCCGCATCGCACCTGAATCCATCGATATCGGCCACATTCACCCAGTATTCCATGGCTTCGATCATCGAAAGCCGCATCGGTGCATTGCCGAAATTCAGGTCAGCAACGTCCTGCCAGTTCGTGCCCGACGGGTGTATGATGTTTCCCAACCCATCCTGGGTGTACCAGTCCTTGTTGGTTATCCAGGGATTGTCCCAGGAAGTGTGGTTGGCAACCCAGTCGATGATCACGGCGATGTCCAGGTTGTGAGCCTGCCTGACCAGCTCCTGAAAATGCTGAAGCGTGCCGAACTCTGGATTGACTTCCTTGTAATTCTGTACGCAGTAGGGTGAGTTGACAGAATTGATCTGCCCTACAGGATGGATGGGCATCAGCCAGATCACGTTGGCTCCCAGGGCACGGATCTCGTCCAGACGATCAATGACTCCCTGAAAATCTCCGGTTGCACTCAGCGCACGGATATTCACCTCGTACAATACGATATCTTCGGTTTTTGGCACAGCAAACGAGCTGCTATCCACCGGATCCGGGGGATTTACTGTCCCTTCCGGGTCTTTCTTGCAGGCTGTGATGAAAAGTGCAGTGAACAAGAGGAATGTCAGTATTCTCATGGGAAGTCGGTTTTAGCAAAAATACAGATATTAACGATACATTTTTGTTTTAACCACAGAGGCACTCAAAGGATTCACAGAGGGGCACAGAGAGTTTAACGATGAACATTCCATCAGGAAATTCGTTATATTGTAAAATATGCTACGAAAAATTACATCCTATGTCAGTTTTGAAATTCCGGACCAATATCAACTGCAAAAACTGCCTGCGTGCGGTAACTCCTTTTCTTGATGATGATTCCAGGATCAAACGGTGGGAAGTGAATCTCGATGATCCCCAAAAGATCCTTACCCTTGAAGGAGAGGAGATCACCGGTAATGAAGTGATCAACATTCTTTCAAAAGCAGGCTATAAAGCGCAATTCCTTGGCTGAAATGGCAATTGTCAGACAGACATATCCTGTTACCGGCATGACCTGCGCTTCGTGCGCAGGGAGTGTGGAGAGCCTGCTGTCATCCATCGCGGGAGTCCACAGGGTCAGCGTAAACCTGGCTTCCAACACGGTTATGATCGAGTTTGACGTGACAATGACCAATCCTTAACGAATGAGATCTGCCCTGGATGCGTTGGGATATGGACTGGTGGTGGATTCATCCGGTGATAACGGGATGGCCGGGGAGATGGAAGCTGAAAGTCTGCGCCAGGCAAGGTTAAATACGCTGTGGGCCATTGGCCTGAGCATTCCGGTCTTTGTCATTGCCATGTTTCTTCCTTCCTTCCCTTATGATGACCATATCATGATGATCCTGACGCTGGCTGTCATTGGCTGGTTCGGGAGGGAATTTTTTATCAATGGATGGAAGCGGCTCAGGCATGGTTCGTCAAGCATGGATTCCCTTGTTGCCCTGGGAACAGGATCGGCATTTCTGTTCAGCATTTTCAATACAGTTTTCCCGAATTTTTTGAAACAACACGGCATTGAGCCGCATGTATATTATGAAAGTGCAGTGGTGATCATTTCGCTGGTTCTGCTGGGCAGGTACCTGGAACAGAAAGCCCGCAGGCGCACCTCTCTTTCGATCCGCAAACTGATGGGACTAAGGGTAAAGAAGGCCAGGGTGATCCGGAACGGAGCCGAAGAAGAGATTCCTGTCGAAGATGTCAGGCTGGGTGAGGTAATTGTGATTCGCCCCGGTGAAAAGATCCCGGCAGACGGAAGGGTGACGGAGGGTGCTTCTTTCGTTGATGAGAGCATGATCACCGGGGAGCCGGTACCTGTCGGGAAAAAGGAGGGGGATGAAGTGATTGGAGCTACGCTGAACACGACCGGAAGTTTCCGAATGATCGCCGAGAAGGTGGGTGCGGAGACCGTGTTGTCCAGGATCATCCGGCTCATTCTGGAAGCGCAGGGCAGCAAAGCACCGATCCAGCGTCTGGCCGACAGGATAGCCTCGGTTTTTGTTCCTGTGGTGCTGGCCATTGCCCTGCTCAGTTTTGCATTATGGTACGTGTTCGGTCCTCCTCCTCAGCTGACGTTTGCTTTTGTCATCCTGGTCACCGTATTGATCATTGCCTGCCCCTGCGCCATGGGACTGGCTACGCCCACGGCCGTGATGGCGGGTGTCGGACGGGCCGCGGAGATGGGGATACTGGTCCGCGATGCAGCCAGCATCGAGACATTGAATAAAACAGATGTCATCGTACTGGATAAGACAGGTACGATCACCGAGGGAAAACCATCCGTCACAGAGGTTTTTTGGAGCCAAGGGGAAAGAGATCATGCAGAACTGGAACAGGTCCTTTCTTCAGCCGAATCGAGGTCGGAACACCCGTTTGCACTTGCGGTCTGTGGCTATTATAAAGAAAAAGGGATTCAACCCGATGATCCGGAGGCGTTTAGTGCGGTTCCGGGTATGGGAATCAGAGCCATTATCCATGGTGAATCTTATCTCATTGGAAACATGGCTTTTATGAATGATTCACATCGTGCGGTTACACCTGAAATTGCCGGTAAATACCTCGAATGGACAAGTAAGACCTGGACGGTTCTTTTGCTTGCTGACAAAAAGAAGGTCCTTGGCATGGTCGCCCTGTCGGACCACATCAGAGATAATGCCGCGGATGCTGTCCGCCAGTTCAGGCAGATGGGTTTACAGGTCGTCATGCTTACCGGCGATCATGAGTCGGGCGCTGCATCTATAGCCGGCCAGGCCGGGATCAGTTCCTACAGGTCGGGCCTGATGCCCGGTGATAAGCTGCACTACATCAGGGAGCTTCAGCAGCAGGGTCATACAGTCGCCATGGTGGGCGATGGAATCAATGACGCTCCTGCACTGGCGCAGGCGGATGTGGGGATCGCCATCGGAACAGGGACCGACATTGCCATGGAAAGTGCCCAGATCACGCTGATCCATGGAGATCTCGGAAAATTGGTCCAGGCAGTGAGGTTTTCCGGTAAAATTGTCCGCATTATTCGTCAGAACCTTTTCTGGGCATTCTTCTATAATTCTGTCAGCATCCCCCTTGCTGCAGGTGTACTTTATCCTTTCACGGGCTTTCTGCTGAATCCCATGATTGCCGGTGCTGCCATGGCGTTCAGTTCGGTCTCCGTCGTAGGGAACAGTTTGAGGCTGCGAAGGATGAAGTGATTAAATTACAAACGATTCAATTCTTATCGGTTGTTTGAAGATCGTACAGTTCGAATTGTCCTCCTGTGATTTCCACAGGTACTTTTTTGATATTCCACAAATAAGTGACATAGGTTTGTGCACTGTCAGGTAATTCGGACAAATAGAGGCCGTTGATCAGCGGATGTTCCTCTCCGGGCCATTCCGTCCGTAACCAATTCAGGGGAATATGTTCATAACGCAACACCTTTCTGTCTTTAGCCAGTACCGTGAAGACCACCCACACCTGGAGGGGCTTGACGGGTGATGAAACGGATAATTTGTATCCGGCATAAAGTGATTTCCCAATCAGCGTATCAAGATCACCATGCCCCAGGTCCATAAATTCCTCATAGGATGCCTGGGCCGTTGCACGTACCGGGACATCCGCGATTAGGTTACGATGGAGTACGGACTTCCTTTTGAGTAGATAAAAACCAGTTTGAGGATCAAAATCAAGTGAGTCATAGTTCGTTTTCCATTCCGAATTTACCCGAATATCCACAATCTGATAATCAGCAATCTGTCCAGGATAATCTGAGCTCTGGACCACACCTGCATTTCCACCGTTTCTGAAGTTGAGGTAAGCCCATTGCATTGCCCGGCCACGGTATCCTCCGATTGTAGCCGGGTATCCCATCGCCTGTGGATCGGATCGGATGGTTTTGTAAAAGCGTTCAGGTATCCGTTCATTCTCAAAAGAAACGTGGGAAAGATTGACATTCACAGCGAAGCTCACAGGGATCAGTAGCAGCGGAATCGAAAGGAGGACACTCCATCGCTTATTGGTCTGGTAAATGAAGGTATCGAGTGCAAAGATCCCTGTTCCGACGAACAGGGGATAGAGGTACAGTGCGGTTCGGGTTTCGTGATAATTCATCTTGAAGATCAGGTGGACAAGCCAGGCAGCAATCATATTCCCGGTCAGAAGAAAGAGAAAGAGGGACCGTGGATTCAGCCAGTCAGGGTTATGTTTGCGGGCGAGGTTAAGGTACAGATAAATGCCTGCGGATGCAAAAAACAATAAGGCGGCATAATACAGGAAAACGATGTGTCCGTTTTCAAAAAGCAATCCGTAAAGCGAAAGAAATGTTGTGCGGGCCAGTCCTTCAGAAGAACCGAAGTAAAGGGCCCCTGCGCTCTTGAGCCGGAGCAGGTAAAGAATGAAGAATGCGGTGGGCAGGAGGCTGAGGAGGAGAAATGAGAGAGGAGAGAGGAGAGAGGAGAGAGGAGAAATGGGTGTGGGTGTGGGTGTGGGTGTGGGTGTGGGTGCGGGGGGAGGGGTGTGAGTGGGGGTGGGAGTCGGAGCTGGAGTGGGAGTGGGGGGAGGAGATTTGGGCACTGGAAGTTGGAATTTTATAAGCCCCTTGTCCGGCCTGAGTAACCGGATCCCCAGCAGTATCTGCAGGAGAATGAAGGTGTACACGAGATTAAGGTTGGCTGAAGTCGCCAGGATTCCCAGGATCAGCGTCAGGATGGCGTTCCTCATGGAATATCCGAATCGGAGCGCATACAGGTACCAGCACGCTCCCAGCATCAGGGCCATCGACAAGCCATAACCCCTTGTCAACTCAAAGAATTCCAGAAAATTATGGGCAAAGAGCAGTGCCAGGATAAAGATCCAGCGAAGCAGGGGCAACTGTATCTGCCGGGCGAATTTCCAGACAAAAAAGACGAACAGGGGAAACGACAGAACGTTTGGCAGCCGAAGGGCCAGGGGAGAAGACCCGAGGATTTCATACGAAATCCACGTAAGTGCCGAATTCAGGAGGTGATTGTTCGCATCCAGGTGCGACCGGAAGGGCAGGAAGGAACTCGAATGGATATAGTGAAAAAAAGTGGCAATCTCATCGTAGATCAAAGGAACCTGGATTGCCCGAAGCCAGACATAGATCCAGAGCAGAAGCCCGAAGGCCACAAAAAGGATCTTTTCCCATTTTGCATGCCTGGGTAGCAACATCCCTTGAAATTTTTATCAGATAGGACTGCAAGTTATGAAAATCAGGGATTGGAATGGCAGTTACTGGATGATCCGGATGGGATTTTTTTCAGCGTCCTCGATCTCCAGGAATGCCGTGTACCTTCCGGCCGGTATTCTGGTGATCTCCCTCAGAAGGGGAGTCTTGTTTTCTTTCAATGTCTCGGAATAGGTCTGAATATTATCCACCCTGAACGCCATTGCCTGAATGCCAAGCAGGGTGGTCTTACCTTCGGGAAGCTGAAGTCCTGCAGTGTGCACCTGGTTGATCTTTTCTTTCCGAAGTTCAACGACGAAAGAACCGGAAACCAGAAGCCTTACGTACTGATTTTCGGCGGTCACATCCCATTTCTGCGTAAACGCATAGCCCAGGTTTTGTTCATACCAGTTGATTTCGGATTCCATGTTGTCGACGATGATGCCGACCAGATAAGGTTTGATTGGATTGGGATCTTTTGCATTGGGGGAAGGGAAGATCTGTATCATCGTTTGATCCGGATCAACCATATAGAAATAGACCGAACCGCTGATCTGACTGGTTATGATGTCTGTAACCTGTTCAGGATGAAGTTGTTTTATCTGCCGATGAAAATTTTCAAAATCGTTTACCCGAAAACCGGCCTTGAAAAATCCGCAGATCTCAGCATCAGGGGGCAGGTTGACAAGATCACGGGAACAGGTATTTTCTTTTTGCACTAATTCAATGAAGAAGCCATCCAGTTGAAGGATGGCGTTTTTTGATTTTTGCTGTGCGACGTTGTATTTTTCGGATAATCCAAATCCGAGCATTTCCTTGTACCAGGCGATTGATCTTCCAAGGTCACTGACCATGATGGTCATCTGGAAAGGCCTTACAGGGGATGCAGGCTGGGCAAAAGATGCTTGATTGAGCAGGGAAAATGCACCGAACAAAACGAGGAGGTGGAAGAATCCGGGCTTCATAAGCAGGTGAAATTTTTTTAAAAACGCAAACATATAAAGATTTCGTATATTATTGAAGAAATTATTATTGGTGGAAGGATAAAAGAACAACACTATCTTTCCCTGTAATAGAACACATCGTTGAACCAGTATTCGTTCCAGTAGGTCTGTCCTTTTTCCATATGGACGCGGTATTCAACATTCCTTTGCTGGCCATTATTATAAATAACCGTGATGATGCCCTGCTCCCTGGTCCCGTTGACCGTCCATGTTCCGGAGGCGTTTTGCTGGTTGTATGCTCCCCAGTTGCCCTCATTGCCGCCGTACTGATTATCAAAGTTTCCGGAGTAGGAGGATTCATACTGATCAGAGAAGGTTCCATCCGGCCGGAACGTGATCCATGTTTGCGTATTGGTGGTCGTGGTGGTCCAGCTGCCGGCTAACTGATTCATAATGTCCGAAGCAGGGGCGGGAGCATTTCCCGAGGGCTGTTTCTGTTCGGCCGTCCGGGGAGCTCCCATTCCCGGAATCTGCGTACCCGTCCCTGACCGGTTAAAAGTCAGGGTCTGTGCCGTGTTGTAATTGGGCATGTTATATTCATCCGGTTCGATCATGGTGAAGACCAGTTGCTGATCGGCGAAATAGGCCTCGAAATAGACGCCCCCCTGTTGATCATAACAAGCTCCCACTGCAACGCCTTCGGTCACCTGTCCCTCAAGCTGGTAATGGACTCCAGTAGTGCTTGTCAGTGTCCCCTTAATCGAACCAGTGGGATCCTGCTGGATGGCAAGGGTCAGGGTGGTTCCTTCATAGCTCAGGGTATACGTTCCGGTAAAGTCTCCCTGGAGGATGTCACGGGAAACTGGTTTAAGAAAGGAGGTTGTGATTAAATTGCCTGAGAAGCCTGTCAGCAATAACGGCAGGAGTGCCACAGTGGTCAGGATAAAATGGGATTTGATATTCATGGCAGGGTGCTTTATAGGTATAAAGATACAACAGGATTTTTTTAAAATCAATTTTTGATGCACCGGATGCTCCAACCGTACCGATTATCGTCATAATTCCTGCATAATCCACCCATGTAGCATGGGAATGTACGCGGCCAGCTGCTGTTACCATTGTACTGGGACGAAGACCACAAAGGCGATCCGCCTTCTGCAGCTATAAAAGTCCCGTCCGTTTGGCGATAGCCCTCCGAGTGCAGATAATTAAATCCCGAGAGATTATCACCATTACACCATTCCGGCCAGCCGGAGAAGGATTTGAGGTGGGTACCGGCATCATTGCCCCGGCAGCCAGCCTCATCCCAGACCGGGTCACCCAATCCATACTGAGTATCGACGGTTCCTTCCAGTGTCTTCAGTTCCTGGTCGGTGGGGATGTGCCATCCCTCGGGGCAAATGCCCTGCGATCCTTCGACGGTGTTATATTGCATGGCTTCATTCCATTGGTATAACGCCCCATAAACCAGGCAGTTATTCGGATCGTCGTTATAGCAATATTTCTCAACAATATCGTTATTGGTCTGATTATTAATGCCTTCGATCATGGTACCCGCATTCAGGTTCTCTTCCAGCCAGCACTGACTGCCGATCAGGACCGTATGGTAGGTCTGTCCATCATAAAGGACCGTTGGTGTACCCGGACAGGGCTGACCGCCGCTGGTGAAACGAATCTGGTTGCCGTATCCAGTCCCTGTTGCATTGGTCGCATACGCCCTGACATAGTACTGCGTGCTGGAAGTGAATCCGGTCATAGTGCTGATGAACTCACCGGTTCCCGCTCCGTCGGTAGTGAAATTATCATTCAGGGTGGGGTATTCGGATGTGCTCCACACCACGCCGTGAGTCGTAACGACACTCCCGCCGTCATCGGTGATATTCCCGCCACTGGTGGCAGAAATTTCCGTGATGTTGGATACGGGTGTCGTGGTAATCGCAGGCAGGGCAGTTTCATCACTGAGGCATCTGATGGACAGCCCGAAACTTCCTTTATCTGCCGGCCAGCGTTCGATGCCATCCTGACTGTGATAGATCTCCCTGTCCCAAGCGGTATTTGCACCCTCAATTTCCGAGGAGGTCCACATAATGCCATAAGCGTTTAAATAACCGAAGTTGGTACCTACCCATGCAAAACCGGAACCCAGTTGAGAGAATCCGTACAGATCAGTTCCATTGGTCGTCCAGGAGAAAATGGACCTGAGGTTTTTTCCTGCATCGAAACCCTGAAAGCCCGCATTGTACCAAAGTGCATCATCGGCATCGAATTGACTGTCGGCGAAGCCTGCCAGAACGTTCATTTCATCATCCCGGGGGATATGCCAGCCGGGAGGACAAATACCCTGTGTACCCTGTTGGGTGACATATTGCATGGCCTCGGGCCACTGGTACAGACCGCCATATTTTATACAGTTTTCCGGATCGTTCCCATAGCAGTATTTCTCAAGAATGCTGTTATCTTGCTGTTTCAGGCCGACATGGATCATGGAACCGACATCCAGGTTTTCCCTCAGCCAGCACTGGTTGCCGACCAGTATCGCCGAGTAGGTTGTACCTTGCCATTCCACGTATGGGATTCCGGGACACGGACTCCCTCTTGTGGTGAAGCCAACCTGTTCCCCGTAAGCTGTTCCTGCACTGTTGGTTGCAGAGGCTCTTACATAGTAGCTGGTGTCGTTGATCAGCCCGGTCAAAATGCTTGTAAATGTTCCCTTACCCATCCCGTCTGTGGTTGAACTTTCAGATAGGGTTGGATTCTCCTGCGTGCTCCATACCACGCCTCGTGATGTAATGGGAGCGCCTCCATCCGATGTAATGTTGCCACCTCCGGTTGCAGTCGTGTCGGTGATGTTGGTGATCATTGCTGTGACCACTGTTGGAAGGTCAATGCCGGCTCCTTTAAGGCAACGAAGAGAGTAGCCGTTCACGAAAGCATTGGATGAATCTCTTGCAATCGTATTGTAGTCACGGTAGAGTTGCCTGAAATATGCCCGCGAATTGTCGGAAAAAGAGGTCCAGAAAAAAGCAGAGGTGCTATCTTCGATGAAGTCATTACCAAACAGCAGCATTCCTCCCGGCACGGCATGAAATCCGGCTGAATCCGTTCCGTTTCCACTACCCCATCCGACCGCTGACTTCAGGTTTTTACCTGCATTATATCCCCTCCAGCCGAACAGATCCCATTGCGCATTCCCGACCTTGTACAAACTATCGACCGTGCCTTCCAGGATCTTGTATTCTTCGTCGGTCGGAACGTGCCAGCCCTTGGGGCAGATCCCCTGTGTACCGGGTGTGGTCTTATACTGCATCAGTTCGTTCCAGGAGTAAAGTCCTCCATATGTAGAACAATTCGTTTCGTTGTCATAATAGCAATACTTTTCAATGGTTCCATTGTCCGATTGCTCAATTGTTCCATCGATCCTGGTTCCCACGTCGAGATTTTCCGCCATCCAGCACTGATCACCGATCAGCACGGTTTGATAACTCCGGCCATCCCGTTCATCCGTCAGTCCGTCGTCGCAGAACAGGTACTGCTTGTTGATGCTGTCTGCCCAAGCCGATTCACCTGTCAGTTCGATGATGATGCCTCCCTTGATCACCTGTTTACGGAATTTGATCTTCTGGCTTGCAAAATCGAAGCTGGTGATCATGAAAACTGTATCATAGATGCCGTCGTCTCCATCCACATTGTATCCATCCCTGCTGCTGGTCTTGCCTTCCACTTCCAGGTTGTCGGCCCACATTTTCACCCGTTTTTCTGCAAAATCGCCATATATCAGGGGTTCTGCAGTTTCTGAATTAGCGATGTACAATTTATTGGATCTAAATTCATTTCTTCCTGCCCAGTACCCGATAAATACATTTCCCTGACCCGTTTGGTTCAGACGCCCTGCATTCATCCCAAGGAGGGTATTGGCTCCTCCTGTTGTATTGCGCCAGCCAGCCTCAGCTCCAATGAAGACATTCCCCTGGCTTCTGGTATTTTTATTACCGCTATGGGCTCCGATAAATACATTATTATCACTCTCTATATCGTCATAACCTGCATTCTGACCGATATAAACATTTTGCGAACTCGAGCCTGTCTGCCCGTTGGTAAAACCAGCCCCTGGACCCAGTACCACATTGCCGGAGTAACTTAGTATCTGATTGGACTTTCCGATAAGAAATGTATTGGCATGAAAATGCAGTTTTCTATTGTCGAATTCACCATAGATCAGTGGCCCGGATGTATCCGAATTGGCTATGTAGAGCTTATTTGATCCGCCTTCATTGGCGCCCGCCGATTTCCCGATAAATACATTCAGGTTGCCTGAATTATTATAACCTGCAGCCTGTCCGACAAACGTATTGTTGTCACCAGCTGTGTTGTACACCCCGGCATGGCTCCCCACAAACGTATTCCTTGATCCTGTGGATTTATAACCTGCACCGTAGCCAAGGTAGGCGTTTCGCGTGCCTGTCTGGTTCCGTTCACCTGCATCCGCACCAAAGAAAGCATTGCAGATGCCGGTGGTGTTCAACGTTCCGCTCCAGGCACCCACAAAGACGTTGTTATATCCCTCCGAGTTATCCCTGCCGGCGGAATCACCCAAAATGACATTATAGGATCCCGTTGTATTGTTTTGACCCGCAAGCCGGCCCAGGTATACATTGTGAATGCCTCCGGCATTGTTTTCACCACTGTGTTCACCAATAAAAATATTTCTGTCAGGATTGATGATCTCCATCCGTTTATCCATCATTCTCATCTGTTCCTGTCCCCCGGTGTAAAACCGGATGATGTCCTCATCTGGATTTTCTTCGGCATTGATCCTGGTATCGCCATCCAGGTCCTGAAGTCCCGACGGCAGGAATGGGATACCTCCTTTATAATAGCCGGATGCATTGACGTTTCCGGACACATCCAGCTTAAACGCGGGCAGGGTGGTCCCGATTCCGATATTGCCTCCTGTTTTAATATACAGTGAATTTGCGGCGCTGTTAGGTTCAATGGTGAACACATCCAGGGCGTTTGCCTGGTCCCGGATCTTAAATCCCCCGAAGGTGGTGGCCTTGAATTTCCAGCTGGCACCGCTGAAGTCGTCCACCATCGAATAGGTGGCTCCCCCGCCACCTCCCATGTTCCGGATGGTGATGGCGGGTTCCCCGGTGTTCTTTGCCACATACAGCAACGATCCGGGAGCATTATTCCCGATGCCGACATTCCCGGCGGGGTAACTCCCACCATGACCCGTTACCACGTCATTGCCAATCACCTCCCAATCAAGATCCGCCTCCCGCTTCCCACCTCCCGCTTTTTCAGCATACAGGGCATAGGGAACCGAAAGTAGCTGGGTGGTTCCCATTACCGTAAAGTTATTCTTGCCTGAAATGTCTGCTTCCACTTTGATGAAGTAGCTGTTTGAACCCCAGGAAAGCGTGTCAAATGCACCGATGATCACGTCGCCTCTCCCGATCTTCAGGTTCACCATTCCGAAGAAGTTGGTGGCTGCCAGGTGGGTTTCCTGGTAGCTGGTTGGACCAACGTCGCTGCCCTGCAGCAGGCTGATCCGGAAGCTGGTGAGCTGGTAGGCCAGTGGTTCCCCATTGCTGTTTCGGACCACGGCCTGGTAGCTGAAGGAGTGGGGGACCTGGGCGAAGATGAGACTGCTGATCAAACACAGGATCAGGGTGATGGTTAATCTGTTCATTTTAAGTAGCTTAAAAATTATTCAATGCAAATAATTCCTGCCTGAAAGGTAGAAAATGATTATGGGCCTGTCAAGTGTTTTTTTTGCGATCCTTTCCCAAAAATAATACTTGCTTTTACTTTTTATAATCACTATATTTATGTCACTCTGGACGATTCTTACTCATTGGTTATTCAGGTGAAGCGGAATGGATTTTTACCTTATGGAATGCATCTTTCAATTTTCATTGCTGACCGGGTTCAACCTTATTTGAGCTTGCTGAGGCGGAACTCCATTATCCAATACGAATCCTTCAGTTTTTCCCTTATGAAACTTTAGTTTTGATTATTGAATTGATTATAAATTATTTGCTAAAGATCAAGCTGTCATCAACTCTCAATTCCCTGGCTATGAAGAAGCTGATATTTCTGTTCATTTCCGGTGTCTGTGGTTTCTTTTAAAACATTGAACCGATGTATGCACAAGCGCCTGAATTTGGAAATGCCCCCGAAGGCTCTCTGGCTTACCCTGCCACGGGAACACTGGGTCAGTTCACTACCTGTAAAACCGTATTATCAGCCGATTGGATAGAGCACAATAAACCCGGGGGCTTGTTCGGGTCTTCGCCTGATATGGAAACAGACGGAAATGCCAGGCTTTGTCCGGGATTTGCACCCTATAATGCCTACGAAGGGCAGGGGGATGGCGATGCCGGCCTGATCATTCCGGCGCCCTTTACGATCGTTGGCCAGAACCTGATTCAACGTATTTCCTGATCGACTGGAACCAGGATGGTATGTGGGGAGGCTCATCGTTGATGACGAAGATGGAGTGGTTTTCATTCCACTACGGAAACTCAGGTCAGTAGTGTTGCCTATCAAGTATTTGAATTCGGGCAAGGGGGTCTTTTTGAACACAGGCAATGTTTGGAATTGGAGGGGTACATTCAGCAGCACAGGAATTTTCCGGGTGTGCCGACAGCCGGTGAGGTAAAGGAAAACGGCATCAAACTGGGGCAGATGGATGCATTGCTACTGCAAAAAATGGGAAAAGATCAATTTGTCGCAGTAGACCTGTTTTTTTTTACTGCAAAAATTTGGTTTTCAGAGAAGCATTGATTATATTTGGGCATCAATTTGAATCATTTCACCACTTAAAATCCCTCCCATGATTCGAAAATCTACTCCCTGTTTATTCAAGGCGGTACTGATTGCATTTTTTTTTAGCTATGCCACTTTCATAGCCATCCCAAATGTGTTTGCATTAAGGGAAACAGTACCCAATGAACCAGGTCCCTGGCCGGGGATCTTTGTGAATACCTATACCGGTAACCTTCTTCACGAACGGTCCGACCTGGTCATTCCCGGCCAAGGTTTGTCGATGGACATTACTTTTTACTACAACAGCGGAAGGACACAGCGAGACTGGGGTTACGGTCATGGCTGGTCGCATACCTACAGCCTGAGGTACTATATCAAAAATGACCTTTCAGTGGATACGATCATTCTTGAAAGGATGGATGGTCAGACTGACGAGTATGTATGGGATGGCACTGCCTATGAGCCACCTGCCGGTGTACACGATAGCTTCTCCGAATATGAGCCTGACAAGTACCTGCTGCGAACAAAATCAGGATACGAATATTATTTTGAGGATCCGGGGCACAAACAGCTCACAAGGATCGTGGATCCGAACGGGAATACGATGACATTATCGTATGTGAGCGGGCACCTGACCACGATCACCGATCCGTCGGGCAGACAACTGGTTCTGGGCTGGACGGACAACCATTTAACCACCATTACGGACCCCAATACAACTCCTGACAGGATTTTCAGCTATGCCTACGATCAGTCAGCAGGGTACTGGTTCCTGACAGGCGTAACAGGTCCTCTGGACTACAGCTATACCTATTCATATGGCACGTCGGGCAACATGACCACCATTACGGATCCCAGGGGGAGCGATGTTGAAATCACGTACAACACGGAGGGGGCCGTTGCAAGTGTCGCCTGTCCGGCAGTGAATATGATCAAGGCATTCAGTTATGATCCCATCGAAAGTAAAACGACTGTTTCTCAAGCTGTTTCGGCAGAGGACAGAAGTTTTATCTATACATTTGATGATTTAAAGCGCGTAGTCAGCATCCGGCAACCCGACGGAAACACCATTCAATTCGTATGGGACGATCAGAACAACATCATAACCTATACCAGTGAAACCGGAGCAACGCTCCTCCTTACCTATGATGACCGGGGCAATATACTGAGTGTGTCTGACTGCCTGGGATTCACAGAGCAAATGACCTATGAGGACAATTTCAATCAGGTAACCAGCATAACCGACAGGAATGGAAATTCTACTACTTTTTCATACGATGCTTCAGGGAATCAGACCGGCCGGACAGATTGCCTTGGCCATACGCAAAGCTATGCATACGATGCGTTTGGAAACATGACCGGTTTTACGGATAACAATGGCTGTACGACCCTGTTTGGTTACAATGAACACGGGTATCAGATCAGCACCACGGATGCCCTTGCCTTCACTGAGTTACGGACGTATGATGGTGTCGGAAACGAACTGAGTACGACTGACAAAAATGGATACACAACCACCTTTACCTTCGATATCCTCAACCGAATGACAGCCCGAACGGATGCGATGGGCAACTCGACGAATTATACCTATAATGAAAATTCCAGTCTGCTGAGTGTAACGGACCCAAAAGGCTGCGCCACATCATACACCTATGATGCTGCCAACAGGATCCTCACAACTTTAGATGCATCAGGCGGTACAACCACCACCAACTGGGACGAGGCGGGTAACTTGATCTCCGTTACAGATGCCTATGGCCAGACGACTTATTATTCCTATAATGTCAGGGATTGGATGGTGAGCAAAACAGATTGTTCAGGCAGTACGGAAACCTATGCCTATAACGCCATTGGCCAGTGGATTAGCCATACGGATCAAAACGGACATACGATTACCCGTTCCTATGACTGCCGGGGGCAGTTAACGGGCACAACCGATGCCAACGGATATTCAGAAACGTATACGTATGATCCTGCGGGACTGCTGATCAGTGAAACAGACAAAACCGGTCAGACGACCATTTTAGAGCACGATTGCAGGGGAAACCTTTTCAGAACGACGGATCCTAAGGGTTACCAGATGATCTATGCATACGATCCGGCAGGAAACAGAACTGCTGTAACGGATAAGAATGGCCACACCACGACCTTTGTTTTTGATTGCATGGGGAGGAATACCGGGATCACGGATCCTCTTGGCTTAACCGATAGTTTTTCCTATGACCCGGCTGGAAATAAGCTCACGGAAACCGACCGTGATGGTAATACAACATCCTATGTCTATGATTGTCTGAATAGGCTCATCACCACCATTGACCCGTTAGGAATTCAGGAATCGTTCACCTTTGATCAGGTTGGCAACAGAATCTCATACACAGACCGGAAGGGTAGCCTGTTTACCTATGCCTATGATTGCCATAACCGATTGACCACCACCCAGGATCCGCTGGGAGGAACCGAGTCATTTACCTATGACCTGATGGGAAATCAAACCGGCCACACGGAAAAAAATGGAGGCACAACGCAGTTTACCTATGATTGTCTCGGACGACAGGCCGGGCTTACGGATCCTTACGGTAACACGGAGACCATTTCGTACGATGCCGCGGGAAACCCGGTCAATACCACGGACAAGGCGGGCAATACCTGGACCTATGGATATGATTTCATGAATAAGGTGACATCTGTCGTGGATCCAATGGGGTATACAAGGAACTATGCTTACAATCCGGCCGGAAAGCTGACTGGTTTCACAGACGAAAGAGGATACAGCACTGCTTTTCTTTACGATGTAAGAGGGCAACATATCGCTACGACGGATCCCCAGGGAAATACCGAAACTTTTGCCTACGATCCGGCCGGCAACCTGATTGCCTATTCGGACCGGAATGGATCGGCGACACAATATGCCCGTGATCCGCTGGGAAGGATCACCTCGGTGACCGATCCCGCTGGTTATACTGAAACCTATGCCTATAACGGAACTGGGAAAGTAACAAGCTTTAAGGACAAGAACAATCATACCACACAATACCTGTATAATTGCTGCCACCTGGTTGCCGTGACTGATCCGCTGGGGAATGTTAAATCCTATGCATATGATCAGGCAGGCAACAGAACAAGCATCACCGATGCAAACGGCCATGCGACCGTTTTTACCTATGATGCATTGAACAGGCTTCTCAGCGAAACGGATGCGATCGGAAACATCAGATTCCACGCCTATGATTTCAATGGAAATAAACTTTCGGAAACCAATGCCAACGGATATCTCACCTCATACACCTATGATTTGTTAAACAGGACGACCATGAAGACCGATGCCCTTGGAGGTTTGACGCAATATTCATATACCCCTGCCGGGCATAAGCTTTCCGAAACAGATCCCAACGGAAATACCCTTTCCTTTAGCTGGGACCCCTTCGGCCGGATCCTTTCGGTGACCGATGCCCTTGGAAACAGCTCTTATTATACGTACGACCCGTCAGGGAACAGGGCATCTTTCACCAATGCCAACGGCAAGACAACCACCTACGGTTTTGACGGTCTGAACCAGCTGGTTTCCGTTACCGGGCCAATGGGAGGAACTACTGCGTATGGTTATGATCCCAATGGCAATCTCACCTCAGTGACCGATGCCAACGGCAAGATGACCACGTATGTTTTTGATGCCGTGAACCTCCCGGTCCTGATCACCGATCCCCTGGGCCGCATGACTGTTTATACGTATGATGCAGGTGGAAACCGCCTTACCGTTACCGACGGTAAAATGAATACCACCACCTACACCTATGACGCCGCGAACCGGCTCACTTCCGAGAAAAGCCCGATGAACTTCATCACCAGCTACGCCTATGATCCTGTCGGAAAGATCAGCTCCCGCACCGATGCAAACGGAAGTACCATCAGCTATACTTATGACCAGCGAAACCGCCGGATCCTGGAAACCTATCCAGACGGCGAGACAGACGCTTACGGATGGGATGGCGTGGGAAATCTGATCCTGAGTCAGAACACAGGGGGATGTGGCTGTATCATCAACAGGACCTATGATGCCCTGAACCGGCTGACCTCGGTTGCGCACAATTTTCACGGCCTGTTCACAAAAACGGTATATTATACCTATGATCCAGCAGGCAGAAGGATCAGTTATACCGGTCTGGAAAAAGGGACGGTCACCTACAGCTACGATGATGCCAACAGGGTGGTCAGTATCAACGATCCGTCAAAGGGTACGTTATCTTTCGGGTATGATGCGGCCGGCAACAGGTTGAGCATGGTGATGCCCAACGGGATACAGACTACTTATGCCTACGATGATGCCGGCCGGCTGACCAACCAGCTTACCATCAGCGCAAGGGAAACCATTGCCAGCCATTCCTACTTCTATGACAATGTCGGGAACAGGACGGAAGACCTGGCCGGACCTGTATTCCATGCTTACTCCTACGACGATGCTTACCAGCTCATCAGTGTCAATACACCGGAGGGACTTACGGAATACGCCTACGATGCCGCTGGCAACCGCACTTCAGAAATGATCAACGGATTGTTGACCTATTACGACTATGATGAGGATAACCGTCTGACCTCTGATGGAATCCATTTTTATGAATATGATAACAATGGAAATCAGTTGATCAGGATGGGGCCCGATGGCGTCACTCAGTTTTTCTATGATGAAAAGGACAGGCTTACACAGGTACTGGGACCCTCGTTTGAACAGCTCAACACCTACACTCCCACAGGAGAGCGTTGCAGCAGCTCAGATCCCAACACAACCTTCTATTTTTACGATTACGACAGCTGGTGGAGCGACTATCAGCATCCTGATCTGCATAATGCCCTTGCAGAGTATGATCAGGCAGGAGAAGCCCTGGCAACCTACCTGCAGGGTCCTGACATTGATGAACCGCTTAGCATTACAAGGGAAGATGAGACCTACTTTTATACTGAGGACGGACTGGGAAGCGTCGTCGCGCTGACTGACCAGGCAGGCAATGTTGCTTGCAGCTATGATTATCATCCGTTTGGAGATATTTTCCTGGAAGCTTACACCTTCGAGCAACCCTATAAGTTCACCGCAAGAGAATTTGAACCTGCGACCAATCTTTATTTTTACCGGAACAGGTTTTATGATGCTGAACTTGGCAGGTACCTGAGCAAGGATCCGGCCGGTATGGTCAATGGAACCAATCTGTATACCTATGTTTTGAACAATCCGGTGAATCTGGTCGACCCCTCAGGGCTTAAAATATTAAAATTAGAGTGGGGTCTTGATTTTGATCCCAATAAACCTCTTATACCCAGACAATATCGTAAGATTGCCATCCCACATCCTCCTGATATTGAATTTTCTTTTTATATGGTTCAGGAACTGTTTGGTCCGATGGAAGATTGGTACGGGCCACCCGAGCTGTATATAAATCAAGATACCAAGGAAGCTTATCAAATGAGAGATCACTGGATCGTGCAGGAACATTGGAAATCGTATTTTAGACTTTACCTGGCGATTTGGCTGAAGGTTAACGTTGACCATGGAAAAATCGAAGAAGCTGAAAAAGCTGCGGAACGTGCAAGACAGGCAGGGGATGCAGGCTCTTTTATCAATGGGATGGGTACGATCGGAGGTCTGATTCCGGGAGTAGGCAACGTCCTGGGTGTGGTGTCAGGCATCGCTGGTGAAGTCATAGGCGGCATTAGTTCAGGTGAATATGAGGATGCAATAGATTTGCTTAAGAAAGCAGCTCAAGGAGCAAGAGCAAGTGTTGAGTTCGTTGAATTTTGGTGGGATTCCTGGGATGAGGATCTGGGAGAAATCATAAAGGAGGGCAAGCCTGAAATCAGACCAATTACCCTCCTCAGTTATGAAAAAAAGAAGGGTGCTCCGAAGAATGAATACAAGGATGATCCAATCAGGTTACTTACCAATACCACACCTGGCCCAGTCCCTCCGGGACAAAAAACCGTAGTGCCAGAGGAACCGCCCAAGCCCGCTGAACCTCCCTCCAGAACACCAGGATCGAAGGGCAAAGCGCCAGGTGATGAAAAACAACCCTGGCGGTCCATGCGGGCTCCCTTGTTTCCGGATGATGAGATCATGTGGGATCCGATCCCGCCCTGGGCCAATCCTGATTATATCTGGACATCCTACCTGCAAAGCAAATACTACTTCAAACCGAATCATTACCTTCCGAAATAATTACCAATGTGAAACACCTGCTTCCCATGAAAACACAATCCATCGTACAGCTGATCCTGATGATCCTCCTTTATGTTTTTACTCCTTCAAGGACAGATGCCCAGTTCTTTTATTCGGGGGGGTACCAGGGTGGCACACTGGGCAGCGGCGGGGATGAGATCCTGGTTCCCGTTACGGAACAACTCATCACGATGCCGGTCGGGTGGAGTGGCATCTCAAGTTACCTGGACCCCGGGAACGATACCATCGAAGTCCTCCTGGAGCCTGCAAATACCCATCTTATCATCATGCTCGACAGGGAAAAAGTGTACTGGCCTTCGATGGACATCAATACCATCATTACCTGGAATCCATATGCTGGCTATATCATCAAGATGAGCAGCCAGGTGATCCTGCCGTTTCGTGGATTTCCGGTCGCAGACCTTCAGGTCTCGCTGACCGGCGGGTGGAATGTGATTCCGGTGCTTTCCCCTGCTGCCGTTACGACTACCGATCTGCTTGATTCTTTGGGAGATACACTCATCATCGTCAAGGAGATTGCCGGCGTGGGGATGTACTGGCCTGCAATGTCAATTAATACCCTGACAACGCTAAATACCGGGAAAGCCTACCAGATTCTGGTCACCGATGATTGTTGTGTCACCTATCCCGGAGATGGTGCAAAAGGTCCTGACCAGGGCGATGACATAATCCCGATCAACCAGCCCTGGAACGACGCGTACCCAACCCCTCATTCACACAGCATTGCTTTTGGAACGGATGCATTGATCAGCCTGGAGAGCGGCGACGTGATCGGTGTCTTTAATTCAGCCGGTTTGTGTTCAGGAGTGCTGGAAGTGGTTGATAAACAGACACCCGTTGGATTGACTGCCTTTGGAGATGATTTCACCACACACCAGATCACCGAGGGCCTGACTGAAGATGAACCTATGACGTTCAGGTTATTCAGGCCTACTACGAACCAGGAATTCAGGATGATCGTGGATTTTTCAACGGATCTGTCCAACAAAGGTACTTTTCAGACAAACGGATTGTCCCTTGTTATTCGGATCGCCCTTGAGCCGCTGGAAGTGGAGAACTTCAGCGCCGGGAACTATTTCAATGTCTTTCCCAATCCTTCGAAAGGTGAACTTCTGATTTCATTCCGTTCCCCGGTTCAGGATGCAGACCTTTCCGTTTATGACATGCACGGGCAGCTGGTGAGACAGCAGAAGCTGAACTGCGGACAACCAGGCACCCACAGTTCAGTCCAGCTGGGACCCTTGCCTCCGGGAACCTATGTCATTTGGATTCAACATTTTGAAAGGTCAGGTTACTGCAGGATCATCATAACGAAATAAGGCATTTAAAAAGATAAACCATGGTAACAAAATATTCAGGAATTGGGATTATTCTTACCGGATTATTTCTGGGCATACCCTTACTGAACGATGCACAACTTCCCCCTGGCTGGGAATACACAACAACGTCAACTTTCCACATCATTGCCATTCCCCTGGGTGCAGATCCGAATGTTGACGGTGAACCATTGAGTCCAGGAGATTATGTTGGTGTATTTTTTTCTGATAATGAAACATTAAAATGTGGCGGTGCTTCTGTCTGGAACGGCACTTCAAACATACCTGTAAGTGCCTGGGGTGAGGACGCTTATATGGCTGGAAAACAGGGTTTTACAGAAGGAGAACCCATCACGTGGAAAGTGTTCCGACAGAGTGATTCACAGGAATATGAAGCAGAAGCTACGTATCAGACCGGCTGCAGCGGTTGTACGAACTGGGATGGGTTGTGGCACAGCTTCGGGTTGTCAGCTCTTGAATTCCTGGAAGGCGAAGACTACGACCTGGTTCTGGAAAATATTACGATCGCTGATAATGAAGCTTTTTGTTATGATGCCATCCACTCCATTTTCGTTGCGGGAAATGCAACCTCCGTGATTGTTGAGAATGGTGGTGAACTCGCCCTGGTTGCCGGTAATAACATCAAGCTAAGAACCGGTTTTCATGCCCAACCGGGAAGTTATCTCCATGCCTTTATCGATGATGAAGGTTGCAGCGAACCGCTCAAGCCTGCTACTATATTTACTGCAGGGAATGACCAGTTGAATCATTTTGATTTCCAAACGGATAAGATGACAGGACTTGATGGCCGGACAGCGGAACATGAATATGTACACATCTACCCCAATTCTGTTTTCGGGCAATTGATTGTCGAAATCAGTTCAGCAGATGCAGGTGAGCTGAACAGGATCATCCTCTATGATTTCCATGGCAGGGGGGTTTTCCTAAAAGAAGGGATCGGCACCGGTAAAACCGTCCTGGACCTGGCGGCTTATCCTTCCGGGATGTACCTGGTTAGGGTAGTCAATAGCGGAAGATCGGAGACGGTTAGGGTAGTCCATCAATTCGGAGAGGGTAAATAAATTAAAAATCATCCATTCGAACAGCGCATACCCTATCCTGGCTCAATCGTTTGCAATACTGAATTATTGGGTATCTTTGCCACGGAATGATGAATAATAACCTATTGAACATGAATAAGCTCATCATAAATAAACTGGATTATGCGCGGATCAGGAAATGCATTGCCGACGCAAAACAATTCAAGTCCATCACCAATATTGAAGCAGAGAGCCTGATGAAGGAGCTCGACTCGGCAAAGATCCTGGAACCTGAAGCCATACCCTCCAATGTGGTGACGATGAATTCGATCGTCAGGCTGAACTTTTTGACCAATAACAAGCAGGTTCAGTTCCAGATCGTATATCCGAGACTGGCGAACGTCAAGGAAAACAAAATATCCATCTTTTCCCCCATTGCCACTGCGCTGATTGGATACCAGGTGGGGGATGAGATTGAATGGATCGTACCAGCGGGGCTCACCCGGATCCGAATCGATGAGATCATCTACCAGCCCGAAGCGGCAGGTGATTATCACCTTTGAAAAATCTGTATATCACTGACATACGGATGACGGATCCCAAACGAAGTGAGGGACCTTTTTCTCATAACCCATCCATCCCGCTGGTTGAAAAACTCCTGGTTTGTATTCAGAAATCAGCTCCGTTCATAAAATAAGTCCGGATATCATCACTCATTTGTTTAACCTGCTTAAAATATGTATATTTAAGGGCTAAATAACCTTAATTCTTTCTGCCATGAAACGGTTATACACGTTGATTATCCTGATTTCGGTAATGTTATTTGCCTTCACAAACAATGTACAGGCATCTTTTCCAAGTGTGCCGGAGGACGATATGCTGTGCGGCGATGTGAATGAGGATGGATTTGTCAACGTACTGGACATTATCACTATGGTTAACCACATCATGGGAGCCAGTCCCGATCCGTTTAACGAGGATGCAGCGGACATCAATGCCGATAGTTTCATCAACGTGCTGGACATCATCGCCCTGGTGAACATCATCATGCAGGTGCCAGGTATTCCCTGTCCATGTGTCGCACCAGTGCTCTATGAAGGACAGACCTATAATACCGTACAGATTGGAACACAGTGCTGGATGGCTGAAAATCTGAATATAGGAACGAAGATTAACAGTACTACAGGTGGGCAATTGCAAACTAACAACGGGATTATTGAAAAGTATTGTTTCAATGACATTACTGCCTATTGTGATATTTATGGCGGCATGTATGAATGGCGTGAGGCCATGCAATATGTGACAACTGAAGGAGCACAGGGTATCTGTCCGATTGGCTGGCATATTCCAACTGATAATGAATGGAAAATTCTGGAAGGTACAGTAGATAGCCAGTATCCTGTTGGCGATCCTGTATGGGATGCAGAAGGATGGCGTGGTTTAGATTCCGGTGGCAACCTGAAGGAAGCCGGAATCAGCCACTGGAATTCACCTAATGAGGGAGCTACCAATGAATCTGGTTTCACAGCTCTGCCAGGGGGGTACCGCCATGGCACCTTTGGGTACTTCCTCTATGTTGGCGCCTTAGGGTACTTCTGGTCATCATCGCAGATGCTTACCAGTTACGCATGGTTTCGAAACCTGAAATACAGTTCAGCAAACGTAAATCGGTACAACTACAGTAAGGAGTATGGATTTTCTGTCCGTTGCCTCAAGGATACGCTTGCGCCGTGAGCGCAGAGCGCGAAGGGCGAATGAATTAATTGAATTCCGCCGCAGGCGGAACCAGAGCGTTAAATGACGGTACCCAGAGGGTAAAGAGATCCCTCGTTGTGCTTTTGGATGACGGCGATCGTTGACATTTGACAGATCCCTCGTTTCACTCGGGATGACGGCTCGCGATAAATCAGAGTAGGAAGCGGCGCGGCACACCATTGTGAATTTTCAGATGTGTGCCGCGCCGCTTCCTTTAATACTCCTTGCGCGCCCGTCATCCCGAACGAAGTGAGGGACCTTTTCCCCCATCGCTCTGCGACCCGTCATCCCTGCGCAAGCAGGGACCTGCTTCATTTCCTTCAACACTTTCACATCGGGATAAAGAATGAATCCTTCGAATATCGCTACATCGCTACATCGCTACATGGTTACATCGCTACATCGTTACATCGACATCGTTTTCAGACATGATATTGACTTTTAGGTAATATTGTCGTAACTTACAGGGCAATTCTATCATCACTCAACTAAATCTCATCATCATGAAGATAAATGTATCCTTGATCATCATCCTTATCGGTGTAATGGTCTTTCAAATGAGTCATTCAGCATGGTCCCAGGCACCGCCATCCTTCAAGTATCAGGCCGTGGTAAGGGATAAAACAGGACAGGTACTGGCCAGCCAGGACATCAGCCTGCAGATCAGTATCTTGCAATCTGCTACGAATGGACCGGAAATCTACCAGGAGGTGCATTCGGTTACTACCAGTGAGTTGGGACTTGTCAATATTGAGGTCGGCAGGGGCAAGAGCATTTCCGGCAGCATGGCTGCCATTGACTGGGGAGGGGAATGTCACTTTCTGCGCATTGAAATGGATCCGTCGGGGGGAACAAATTTTGAGCTGATGGGCATTTCCGAGCTGTTATCCGTTCCGTATGCCCTGTATGCTGCGGAAGCGGGAAGCGGGAAGCGGGAAGCAGATCTTGACTGGGAGATCACGGGCGGCAATGTGGTCACCGGTCACGGCGGGAGCTACCCTGGCGGGAATGTCGGCATCGGGAACAACGCTCCCGGAACCTTGCTCTATGTGGCAAAGAACATGGGTGAGCCCACCATCACCATCCGGAACCTCGGAGGGGGCGGCGGCGCTACTTATTCCATGGTCGATGATCTGAGCGGTGCCAACTGGAAGTTCAAGGCGACAACCTATGGTGGCTTCAAGATCCGTGACCAGGCAAATGTGCTGGATGTACTGACCATGGAACCCAACAGTGCGGCGAATACGCTTTACATCAAAACGGGTGGCAATGTCGGCATTGGCAAGAACACGCCGGCTGAGAAACTGGATGTTACCGGCAGGGTAAGATCTGATCAGGGATTCAACGTCAATGGCACAAATGGTTTAAACGATACAACCAATCAGGTAACAGCCTTTAACTTTACGGATGACAAGTTGAAATACAGGACCGTTATCCATAGCGGTGGTATCCTGATCTATGCCAGTACCGAATCGGGCTGGGTTGACGCTGTTGGTGAATTCATTTTACCGGAACAACCTTTTGAATGCGGGGGCACACTGGTGGACAGCCGTGACAGCAAATCATATTCGACAGTTCAGATTGGCACTCAATGCTGGATGGCGGAGAACCTGAATGTAGGAATGAAGATTAACAGTATCCAGGGTGGTTATCAGCAACAGAATAACCAAACCATTGAGAAGTACTGTTACGGTAATGATGAAGCCAATTGCAACATTTATGGTGGATTATATGAGTGGCCTGAGGCGATGCAGTACGTAACGACGGAAGGCGCGCAGGGCATCTGTCCGCCGGGCTGGCATATTGCCACTGACAATGAATGGAAGATCCTGGAAGGGACTGTTGACAGCCAGTACGGAGTTGGTGATCCTGAATGGGATAAAGAAAACTTCAGGGGACTTGATGCTGGCGGTAATCTTAAGGAAGAAGGAACAACGCACTGGAATTCACCGAACTTTGGAGCGACCAATTCCAGCGGCTTCACAGGTCTTCCGGGGGGCTACCGCGCCTACAACAGTGGGAGCTTCAACAACCTTGGCTACTACGGTTACTTCTGGTCTTCCACGCAGAACAGCACAGAAAGCTCATGGCTCCGGGGCCTGAGCTATGGCCACCCCATCGTGGGCCGGCTCAACTACTACAAGGACTGGGGGTTTTCTGTCCGTTGCCTCAAGGATACGATTGCGCCGTGAGCGCAGAGCGCGAAGGGCGCACACCTTTCGTACTAAGCGCGTAACTGTTGCAATGATGATAGAATAAATGACTTAGTATTAACCCTAAAACAGTAACACTAACGATTTTAACGGCCTATCGATACCGGCTATCAGGAGCAGGTATCAAACCACCCTGCGGTGCTTTCCGCTAACGCGGGAGGTATTGAGCGGACAGGGAGCAAGGGAGGGCTTGACCCTCTCAGGTGAGTGCACAGGAGCTGAACGAGAGTGAACCGCTGATGAAATGTCGAAAACTTGACTAAAGCAATGACTATAACTGCGCATGTTTGTGGCAAAGGAAAAGTACAGAGGAAACCTGAATTGCCATCTGTACAGTCATTCGTCATAGAGGCGGCAGGAACTGTACACAGGCGTTGCAACGGAACACGGGAAGCAACCATGCAATACGAATCGAAAAGACACAAGCGAAGAACTCGTGAGGTCGAAAGTAGAGATGAGCATGGTTGTGGCGGATGAAGCCGTAGTAGTGATGATGCCCGTTGAAAGGCGGGAGGAGCGAAGGGCTTCACATAACAGGTTTTAGAATGTATTACAACTGCAAAGCAGGATGATCTTCGAACTAAAACCAAAATCGATAGGGATAACCAAAGAGCAGGTATGGACTGCATGGAAGCGTATCAAACAGGGAGGTAAGGGCGTTGGAGTAGATAACGTCACTATCGGAATGATTGAGAAGCAACCACGTAAATACCTGTATCCGGTATGGAACCGACTGGCAAGCGGGAGTTATTTTCCAGCGGCAGTACGGGAGGTATCCATACCGAAACCCAATGGCAAAGAACGCCTGCTTGGGATACCCACGATGTGCGACAGGGTAGCACAAGAGGTGATCAGGGCGGAACTGGAACAAGAGCTGGAACCGCATTTTCACCCAAGTTCATACGGATACCGACCTGGCAAGAGTGCGCATCAGGCATTGGAAGCCTGTGCGAAGAACTGCTGGGAGCGGTGGTTTGTGGTGGACATAGACATCCAGGGGTTCTTTGACAACATTGACCATGCAAAGATGATGGAGATGCTGGGGAAGTACACAACCAAGAAGCACATCTTAATGTACTGTGAGCGATGGTTAAAAGCGCCAGTGCTGAGGATCAACGGGGAGGTGGATACCAATCGCAGGAAGGGAACGCCACAAGGAGGGGTCATCAGTCCTCTTTTAGCCAACCTGTACCTGCATGAGGTGTTTGATAGCTGGATGCAGGCAAATCATTCGATCATGGTCTTTGAGCGGTACGCGGATGATATTGTGATACATACCCGCAGCATAGAACAATCGGAGTTTATTTTGGACAAGTTACGTATCCGGCTGAAACAGTACGGACTGACCTTAAATGAAGAAAAGACACGGATTGTGTATTGTTATCGGACGGCACGTTTCTACAAAGCCCCAAAAGACATCCCGGGAAGTTTTGACTTTCTGGGGTTCACGTTCAAACCGCGATTATGCAGACGGAGAGACGGGGAAATCTTTTGGGGATTCCGACCGGCTGTCAGCGCCAGGAATCTGAGAAGGATGAATGCAGAGTTCAAGACGATGCATCGATGGGTAAGGAGGACGATTCAGGAAATAACAGCTGTGATAGCTCCGAAAGTTCGGGGATGGATCAGGTACTATGGACACACCCGGAAATCAGGATTGACCTGGTTGTTTGAGCGATTAAATGAGCGAATAGCCAGGTGGGTGAGGAATAAGTACAAAATCCGCAGTATGAGAAAATGCTTTGCATGGGTGAGACGAGTGGCTAAATCGTTTCCAACGTTGTTTGTTCATTGGGAATATGGTTGGTTGCCGTAAAGGTTGTTATGAAGAGCCGTATGACGGGAGACTATCACGTACGGTTCTGTGAGAGGCTGGGGCTGAAATGCCCCGGCCTACTCGGCCCTGAGCGAAGCGAAGGGTTGCCAATTAATTGATTCATTGAATTCCGCCGCAGGCGGAACCGATGCGCCAAATGACGGTACCCAGAGGGTAAAGAGATCCCTCGTTGTGCTTTTGGATGACGGCGATCGTTGACATTTGACAGATCCCTCGTTTCACTCGGGATGACGGCTCGCGATAAATCAGAGTAGGAAGCGGCGCGGCACACCATTGTGAATTTTCAGATGTGTGCCGCGCCGCTTCCTTTAATACTCCTTGCACGGTCGTCATCCTGAGCGTAGCGAAGGACCTTTTTCTCATAATCCATCATTCCGCTTGTTGAAAAACTCCTGATATTCATTCAGAAATCTGCCCCGTTCAAAAAATAAGTCCGGATATCTTAACCCTGTTTGTACAACCTATCGAATATTTGTATATTTAGTGCCCAAACAACCTTAATTCTTTCCCCTATGAAACGGTTATACCCTTTGATTATCCTGATTTCGGTTATGTTACTTGCCTTCACAAGCAATGTACAGGCTTCTACCCCCAGCTTACCGGAGGATGAAATCCTGTATGGCGATGCCAATGACGACGGGATTGTTAATATCCTTGATATTATTACCATCATTAATTACATAATGGGCGGTAATCCTGATCCCTTTAACTTTGAGGCAGCTGACGTCAACAATGATGGTGTTATTAACATATTAGATGTCATCTTTGATGTCAATGTCGTAATGGAAACGCCAGGCACACCCTGTGCAGGGATGCCTACTGTCCTTTATGAAGGGAAGACGTATAATACTTTGCAGATTGGGGATCAATGCTGGTTCAAGGAGAACCTGAACGTGGGTACAAAGATCAACAGCACACAAGCAGGTTTTCAGCAACAGGACAATGGAACTATTGAAAAGTACTGTTACAACAATGATGAGGCTTATTGCGACATCTATGGTGGCTTGTATGAGTGGCCGGAGGCGATGCAGTACGATACAACAGCAGGGGCGCAGGGGATTTGTCCGCCGGGCTGGCATATTCCCACGGACAATGAGTGGAAAATCCTGGAAGGCACGGTTGACAGCCAGTATCCGGTTGGCGATCCGGAATGGAATGGCATTGAACTTCGTGGGCTGGATGCGGGTGGCAAGTTGAAAGAAACAGGATTAGAGCACTGGGAAACTCCCAATGAAGGAGCTACCAACCAGAGTGGCTTTACTGGTCTTCCGGGAGGATATCGCGGATTTAATGACGGGGCGTTTTTTAATCTCGGAAGTCATGGTTATTACTGGGCTTCCTCCCAAAACAGCACAAGCCAGGCATGGTACCGGAACTTCAATGACTACAGTGCGGAAGTATACCGGGACGACAGCTACAAAGAACGTGGATTTCCTGTCCGCTGCCTCAAGGGCTGCTGGCCACAACCATCTCAGGCTAATGCCGGCCCCGACCAGGTAAATGCACCTGGCACCTCGACAACTCTGGCAGGGAACATACCTACCTATGGAACAGGGGTATGGCACATCATTACTGGTACAGGTGGGACAGTTGCCGATACGACAAGCCCGACAAGTACATTCACAGGAGTGGCTGACAGCACATATTCACTGACATGGACGATCACAACACAGTGCGGGAGCTCGGCAGATACAGTAGTCATTAGTTTTGCAGGAGGCACATTTACGTGTGGCGATGATCTGGTATATGAGGGACAGTCCTATGCCACCGTGCTAATCGGCACACAATGCTGGATGGCGGAGAACCTGAATGTGGGGACGATGATCAGCAGCACACAGGGTGGATATCAGCAGGAGGACAATGATATTATTGAGAAGTACTGTTACGAAAATGACATCACTAATTGCGTTACCTATGGTGGATTGTATGAATGGCCGGAAGCGATGCAATATTCCACGGCGGCTGGTGCGCAGGGCATCTGTCCGCTAGGCTGGCATATGCCAACCGACAATGAATGGAAGGTACTGGAGGGAACCGTTGACAGTGAGTATGGTGTCGGCGATTGGGAGTGGAATAAAACGGGCTCCAGGGGACTGGATGCAGGTGGCAATCTCAAAGAAGAAGGAACCGTACACTGGATCGATCCGAATGAAGGGGCAACCAACTCCAGCGGGTTCACAGGTCTTCCGGGGGGCTACCGAAGCCACTACTATGGGAACTTCTACAACCTTGGCACCTACGGTTACTTCTGGTCTTCCTCGCCCAAAAGTTCTGTTAGCGCGTGGTTCCGGTATCTGAATTATGATAACGCATACGTGAACCGGAACGGCGACGACACTGATTATGGGCGTTCTGTCCGTTGCCTCAAGGATTGAGTTGCGCCGTGAGCGCAGAGCGCGAAGGGCGCACACCCTTTGTGTTAAGCGCGTAACTGTTGCAATGATGATAGAATAAATGACTTAGTGTTAACCCTAAAACAGTAACACTAACGATTTTAACGGCCTATCGATACCGGCTATCAGGAGCAGGTATCAAACCACCCTGCGGTGCTTTCCGCCAACGCGGGAGGTATTGAGCGGACAGGGAGCAAGGGAGGGCTTGACCCTCTCAGGTGAGTGCACAGGAGCTGAACGAGAGTGAACCGCTGATGAAATGTCGAAAACTTGACTAAAGCAATGACTATAA